>QFCH01002408.1_pt1 | contig 432197 bp, 394 predicted proteins | sample 5346071 | NCBI WGS metagenome assembly QFCH01 (sample SAMN09062255, study PRJNA434731) | Human gut metagenome, whole genome shotgun sequencing project. | isolation source: stool timepoint B chromium assembly | host: Homo sapiens | collected 2015 | reverse complement strand
AATCGGTCGAGGGCTTGACCAAGAAGCTGAGACGAGCGGGACGGACAGGAAAGAAACAGGACGGAACAAGCTAGCTTGTGAAGGAGTGGTTCTTAACTGGATTGGACATTTGCGAAGCAAAAGGCACCGAATGACAAAGTCATGAGGTGACCGCGATCAAGCGTAAGCAAGGTCATATGATCTCAATGTCAACATGTATGTAGTTTTGAAGATGTAACTTAACCAGTACTGAACAGAGGTACTGGTTTTTTTGTATTTAAAAATATTTAAGCATATGGATATGCTATTTTAGCATGATTGCAATTATCGAACATATGTGCTACAATACAGAAACAGTATATAAGAGATACTGTGAAAGTATATTTTCGCATTTATTTTAACAGTTGTATAACATCAATGGGAATATGTGCAGTTAAAGTTTTCGTATGGAGGAAATTATGCCGCTTCAGTTTATTATTGGAAATTCCGGTTCCGGAAAGTCCTACACAGTTTTTCAAAGCGTGATTCAGGAAGCCAGAGAGCATCCGGAACAGCTTTTTTATGTGATCGTGCCGGAACAGTTTACCATGCAGACGCAAAAAACACTGGTAGAAATGCATCCGGACGGAGGAATCCTGAATATTGACGTACTCAGCTTTGAACGCCTTGCCTTTCGTGTTTTTGAGGAGGTAGGCGGAGATACCAGAAAAATTCTGGAAGAGACAGGGAAAAATATGGTTCTTCAGAAGCTGGTCCAGAAGCATCAGAAAGATCTGGTTTATCTGAAAAATCAGATGAAAAAGCCCGGATATCTGGACGAGGTAAAATCTCTGATTTCTGAATTTATGCAGTATGAGGTAGGAGAGCAGGAACTGGAAAGAATGAAGGAGGACGCTTCTGACAGAGCTCTTCTTCAGATGAAGCTTCAGGATGTGACAGTTCTTTATCAGGCATTTCGGGATTATCTGAGAGAACATTACATGACACCGGAAGAAGTGCTGGAGGTTCTGGCAAAAGAGATTGTTTTTTCTGAGAAGCTTCGAGGCAGCGTGCTTGTTCTGGATGGCTTTACTGGTTTTACTCCTGTGCAGATGAAGGTGGTAAAAGAGCTTCTGGCTGTGTGCAGTAAAGTTTTGGTGACTGTGACTATGGATGTACAGGAACCTTTTATGGGAAAAGAAAAATCCCACCAGCTTTTTTACATGAGCCACAAAATGATACGGGGACTTTGTGAGCTTACAAAAGAAACAGAAGAGCCTGTGTGGATAAAAGCCGGTGAAAAGTCACGGTTTGCCCATTCTCCTGCTCTTTCTTTTATGGAAAAAAATCTGTTCCGGTATCGCAGACAGGTTTATAAACAGGAACAAAAGGAAATCAGTATTTTTTCTGCGGGAACTCCGCTGAAGGAAATGGAAGAAACTGCAAGAAGGATTCTTCGCCTTGTACGAAAAGAGGGGTACAGGTTTGGAGAAATTGCTGTGATCACAGGCAATCTGGAGGAATATGGAAATCTGGCCAGACAGGCCTTTGATAATAGTGGAATTCCCTGTTTTATTGATGAGAAGCACTCCATTCTTATGAATCCTTTTGTAGAGTATGTAAGGGCAGCTCTGGAAATGGCAGCGCAGGGATTTTCCTATGAAAGTGTGTTCCGGTATCTGCGATGCGGAATGTCGGATATCACACGACAGGAAACAGACTGGCTGGAAAACTATGTGGTAGCCCTTGGAATCCGGGGATTCAAAAAATGGAAGGAAAAGTGGGTGCGGATTTATCGGGGAATGAAAGAGGAATCTATTTTGGAGCTGAATGAGATCCGTGAGCGTTTTGTCCGGGAAACAGAAGAGCTTGCCCGGGGATTTTCCGGAAAAAAGAAAACAGTAAAAGAATATTGCGGATTTCTTTATGAGTTTATTGTAAGAAGCCGTATCCAGGAAAAACTTTATGAGCAGGAAGAGGTATTTTGCCGGAAGGGTGATCGGGCAATGGAAAAGGAATATGCTCAGATTTACGGGATCGTCATGGAGCTTCTTGATAAAATGACGGAAATTCTGGGGGAGGAAACAGTATCCCCGGAGGAATTCCGGCAGATTCTGGAAACGGGAATGAGCCAGGCAAAAGTAGCTTTGATTCCTCCGGGACTGGATCAGGTTCTTGTGGGAGATATGGAGAGAACCCGTCTGAAGGATGCTCGCGCCTTATTTTTTGTAGGCGTGAATGAAGGAAATATTCCAAAGAACACAGAGTCCGGAGGAATCCTCACAGAGCTGGACAGGGAATTTTTTGCGGACCAGGGAGTGGAACTGGCTCCCGGACCAAAGGAACTGATGAATATCCAGAGATTTTATTTATATCTGAATCTTACCAAGCCGTCAGAACACCTTTGCCTCTCCTTTGCAAATTCAAACATGAAGGGCGAGGCAGTAAGCCCGGCCTATCTGATCCATACAGTCAGACGGCTTTATCCGCAGCTGCACCCGGAGCGGGCAGAGGAGCCGGAAAGCTTTCTGGAGCTTCTGGAAACACCTTCTACAGGCATGGATTATTTTCTGGAAATCCTTGGAAGCCATACGGATAAATATGAGGAACCGTTGTTTCAGGAACTGTACAGCTGGTATCTGAGAAGTCCGGAATATCAGGAGCTTACAAAAAAGCTGACAGATGCGGCATTTATGAGAAAGCCTGCAGACAGAATCAGCGCCAGTGTTGCCAGGGCTCTTTACGGGGAGGTATCGCCGAACAGCGCCACCAGACTGGAGCGCTTTGCAGCCTGTGCCTTTGCCCATTTTTTAAGGTATGGTCTTGAGATCACGGAGCGGGCAGAATATGAGTTTCGCGCAATGGATATGGGCAATGTAATTCATCAGGCACTGGAGAAATTTGCCGCAGAGCTCCAGCGAAAGGGACTGAGGTGGAGCGAGCTTGATGAGGAGGAAAGAAACAGCATTGTGGAAGAATGTCTGAACCAGGTAGCGGCAGATTATGGAAACACAATATTAAAAAGCAGCGCCAGAAACCAGTATATGATAGAGAGAACCTCCCGTATTCTGAAGCGTACTGTATGGGCGCTTCAGGAGCAGCTTCGCCAGGGAGAATTTCTGCCCGAAGGTTTTGAGGTTTCCATAGGAGGGGGAAGGATTGACCGTCTTGATGTGCTGAAAGAGGACAAAAAGGTCTATGTAAAAATCATAGATTATAAGTCGGGGAACACTTCCTTTGACCTGGTCAGCCTGTATCATGGTCTTCAGCTTCAGCTTGTGGTATATATGGACGCTGCTCTGGATGCAGAACAGAGAAAGCACCCGGACTGTGACATACAGCCGGCAGGAATTTTTTATTACAATGTGAAAGATCCCATGATCCAGGAAAATATTCAGGCTGATATGGACAGCATCCAGCCGGGGCTTCTGAAAGAACTGAAAATGAACGGACTTGTGGCTGCAAATTCTGAGGTGATCCAGAAAATGGACAGAAGTCTGGTTTCTCTGCCGGTAACCTATAATAAGGACGGTTCCTTCCGAAAAGGTTCCTCTGTTGCCACAAGGGAGCAGTTCCGTCTTCTGAATGAATATGTAAAAAGAAAAATTTCAGATATCCGGGGAGAGATTCTTTCCGGAGATACAGAGGTATCACCCTATGAGCTGGGAAAGAGAACTGCCTGTACCTACTGCTCTTATCAGGGAATCTGCGGATTTGACCGGAAAATCCCGGGCTATGAGTACAGACGGCTGAAACAGTTTTCAGATCAAGAAATATGGAATCATCTGGAAGAGGAGGAACGCTGATATGGCAGTGACATGGACGGAAGAACAGCAGAAAGTAATTTCCCTGAGAAACAGAAATATTCTGGTTTCCGCAGCCGCAGGCTCTGGTAAAACAGCAGTGCTTGTACAGCGTATTCTCAGTAAGATTCTGGATAAAGAGCATCCGGTAGATATTGACAGGCTTCTGATCATGACTTTTACAAGGGCGGCGGCCGGAGAAATGAAGGAGCGTATTTCTGCGGCTCTGGAACAGGCGCTTTTTGAGGAACCGGACAACGAGCATCTTCAGAGGCAGATGACTCTGATACACACAGCCCAGATCACTACTATTGACAGCTTCTGCTCCTATATTATCAAAAATTATTTTCATATGATCGGACTGGATCCCGGATATCGCACAGCAGATGAGGGCGAGCTGAAGCTTTTAAGAGAAGAGGTCATTGAGGAGCTTCTGGAAGAAGCCTATGAGCAGAGAGATGAAGCGTTTCTGGAACTGGTGGAATGTTATTCTCCCGGAAAAACAGATGAGGGACTGAAGGAGCTGATACAAAAGGTTTATGAAGCCTCTGTCAGCCATCCGTTTCCGGAAAAATGGCTTCAGCAGTGTTTGGAAGTTTACAGGGTGGACAGCAAAGAGGAACTGCGAAAGACCCGGTGGATCAGTCTTTTGTGGGAAGAAACAGGAGAACGTCTGGAAGAAGCAGAACGGCTTGCAGACCAGGCAAGGGCAGTCTGTGAATCGCCGGAGGGTCCCTGGCAGTATGAGGCGGCTCTGGACAGTGATCTTCTGTTGATTGGACAGATAAAGCAGGCTGCAGAACAAAAGGACTATGACAAAACTGCAGAGCTTTTGAAAAAGCCCTCTTTTGCGCGGCTTTCTGCAAAAAAGATTCCTGAACAGGATGAGGATAAAAAAACTCAGGCAAAAACCTTCAGAGAGGAAGAAAAAGATATTATCAAAGAGCTTTCTGCCAGATATTTCTGCTGGAGTGAGGATGAATTACTGGAGCTTCTTTACTGCTGCAGGAGCCCGGTGGAGAACCTTGTAAAGCTTACCTGTGGGTTTCAGGAAAAATTTTCTCAGAAAAAGCGGGAAAAAAATATTCTGGACTTTACAGACATGGAGCATTTTGCACTTAACATTCTCATGGATGAGGAGGGAAATCCAAGCCAGGCAGCCAGGGAGCTTTCGGAAAAATATGAGGAGGTCATGGTTGATGAATATCAGGACAGCAATCTTGTCCAGGAGATGATCACCTCCATGGTTTCCGGATGGTCTCAGGACAGAAAAAATATTTTTATGGTAGGAGATGTGAAGCAGAGTATTTACCGCTTCCGACTGGCAAGACCTGAACTTTTTATGGAAAAGTATAAGACCTATTCCACAGAAGACAGCCGGGAACAGAAAATTGAGCTTCACAAAAATTTCCGCAGCCGCGCTCAGGTTCTGGAAAGTGTGAATTATATTTTCCGCAGGATTATGGGAGAAGATCTGGGAGGCATTACCTATGATGACAATAACGCTCTTTATCCCGGAGCGGATTTCCCTGAGGGTGGAGAGTTTCTGAAAACGGAAGTGCTTCTGGTGGAAAAAGACAGTGAAGAGCTTCAGGATGAAGATTCCGGGCAGACGCCGCAGGAGCTGGAAGCCCTTGCCATTGCCGCAGAAATAAACAGAATTACAGGCAGAGAGCAGATTCTTGACAAAGAAACCGGAACATACAGACCTTTGGAGTATGGAGATATTGTAATCCTTCTCCGCTCAGCCTACGGATGGGCAGATACCTTCCGGGAGGTGCTGGAATCAAATGGGATTCCCGCGTATACCGCATCCAGAACCGGGTATTTTTCTGCGCAGGAGGTAGTAACTCTTTTGAACTATCTGAGAGTCTGTGACAATCCTCTGCAGGATATTCCTCTTACAGGTGTGCTGCATTCTCCGCTGGTGGGCTGTACAGCTCAGGATCTGTCTCTGATCCGTCTGGAAAGTCCGGAAGGGCTTTTGTATGAAAGTCTCTGCGCTTTTATTGAAAAAGAAGCCGGGGAAGAAGGGGAAACTGAAAACAGAGAAGAGCAGGAAAAAAGGATGCTCAGGGACAGGCTGAAAAAATTTTACAGTCAGCTTCAGGAAGTTCGCCATATGGCAGCCTATACTCCGGTTCACCAGCTGATTTTGTATATTCTGAAAGTGACAGGCTACGAAACGTATGTAAGAGCTCTTCCCGGCGGAAATCAGAGAGGAGCCAACCTTCGCATGCTGGTGGAAAAAGCAATGGATTATGAAAAAACCAGCTACAGGGGACTGTTTAATTTTGTCAGATATATTGAGAGTCTTCAGAAATATGAGGTGGATTTTGGCGAAGTGAATGTGACAGACGCCGGCAGCGGAGCAGTACAGATCATGACGGTCCATAAAAGCAAGGGACTGGAATTTCCTGTGGTGTTTGCTGCGGGAATGGGAAAACAGTTTAATTTCCAGGATATAAACGCCCGGCTTCTGATCCATCCGGAGCTGGGATTCGGAGCTGATGCCATACTTCCGGAAAAAAGACTGATCGCGCCTACTCTTCACAAACAGATTATCCGCAGAGAACTGAAAAGAGAAAGTCTGGGCGAAGAACTGAGAGTTCTCTATGTTGCCCTTACCCGCGCAAAAGAAAAGCTTTATATTACAGGCACCATAGCAAAGCTGGAAGAAACTCTGGCGCGGATTTCCTATGGAAAAAACAGAGCGGAAACGCTGCTGCCCGGAGGAATCCGTTGTGGGGCAAGGGATTTCTGGGATGTGATACTTCCTGCTCTTGCAGGCCATAGTGCAATGAGAAGGCTTTATCTGGATTATGGGATTCTGGCAGGAAGTATACAGGAGTGCAGAGATGAAAATGCAGAGTTCAAAATAAGAAAGGTTACGGCGGCAGACCTTATTCAGGGCCAGATTGTGGATATGACAGATTTTCAGATCCGTGAGCAGGTAATAAAAAACTGGGATTGTGAAAAAGTGTATGATCAGGAAATACGGCAGGCGCTGGAAGAACGGTTCGAGTTTCAGTATCCCTGTGATTATCTGGCAGAGATGCCTGTAAAAGTAAGTGTATCTGAGCTGAAAAAAAGAAGCTGGCAGGATGAAGAGCAGGAAGAAACCGTATTTTTCCAGAAAGAATTTGTGCCGCTGGTTCCGCGGTTTGCAGCAGAAGATCAGACTGTCCGGGGAGCGGCTAAGGGAACTGCCTATCATCAGGTTATGGAATGTCTGGATTATACAGGAGACAATTCCTTTGAAGGAATTAAAAAACAGATCAGCCATCTGGAAGAAATGGGAAAAATGAGTAAGGAAGAAGCAGGATGTATTTATATTAAAGATATTCTGAGCTTCGTGCGCTCAGATCTGGGGCACAGAATGAAAAAAGCAGCTCAGGAACAAAAGCTTTTCCGTGAGCAGCCTTTTGTGATATCTGTGCAGGCCTCAGAATTGAATGATTCCTGGACAGGAGGTGAAAAAATTCTTGTTCAGGGTATCATTGATGCATATTTTGAAGAAGATGGCGAACTGATCCTTGTGGATTATAAGACAGACCGGATTCTTCCGGGCGAAGAAAAGCTGCTGGAAGAACGTTACCGTACACAGCTTGATGATTATGCTCAGGCGCTGGAAAGACTTTTGAAGAAAAAAGTAAAAGAAAAGATTATTTATTCCTTTAGCCTGCAAAAGGAAATCCCGGTAAAAGATCTTTCTTCCATTTCCTGACAAAAGAATAAAATCAAGTGATCCGTTATGAATATGACAGAAAAATCCTCAGACAGAGTAAGCTCTGCCCGGGGATTTTTTTGATCAGACTCTCCAGCCTGCGGGATATTTATTTTTCAGAGTACCGTTTACCAGCTTGCCGAAGCCGAGAGGATAGCCCTCTGCGCAGAGAAGATGCCAGCCTTTTTTGCCACAGGCTTTTCCCTCTTCAATGAGAAGCGTTTCTCCTTTCAGATACCGGGTCAGACGGGAATCATCCAGAGGAAGAGAGATCACAGCCTTTACATCATTTTTATGAAGAGCCAGAGCAAAAGGCTGGGACGGCTCAAAGCGGTTCTTTTTCAGATCGCCCAGATACAGGCCGTTGCGGAGAAAGGTAAGTCCGCGAAATCCGGTGTTTACAGGAGGGAGATAATAGACCTTGTCTCCTCTTGTCTCCACCCGGTTCCAGTCAAAGGCTTTTCCCCCCAATGTCCGTAATCCGATCTCATCAAGGAAAAGTTCCAGCCATTTTCTGGTATTGGCATCCGGGCGTGCAGAAGAAGGCTGCTGAACCATATCCGGCTGTCCCTGTTTTTTCATAAGAGCCAGGAAATGCCCTTCGCCGTTCATTTTGTGTGGGAAAATACGTACACATTTTCTGAGATTTTCATTTCCGTTTCCCCATTCCGGTACTCCCGGAGAAAATCCCTCATATGCAGGAAGCTCCAGAAGCTCCATGTCGTCTCTTTGTTCCAGAAGATAAGAAACAGTTCCCTCATCCTCTTCCGGCGCAAAGGTACAGGTGGAATACAGCAGAAGTCCTCCGGGACGGAGCATGTCTGCAGACTGAAGAATCAGTTCCCTTTGTATTCCGGACAATTCATGAGATTTTTCAGGAGTCCAGTCTTTTGCCAGAGCTTCTTCCTTTCGGAACATTCCCTCTCCGGAGCAGGGAGCATCCAGAAGGATTTTGTGGAAAAATTCCGGGAACTGTTCTGCAAGGCGGGCCGGCGTTTCATTTGTGACAAAACTGTTGGAAATGCCGAAAAGCTCCAGATTGCGAAGCAGCGCCCTGGCTCTTGAAGAACTGATATCATTGGCAATCAGAAGCCCCTGACCATTCAGAGCTGCGCCAAGAGCCGTGGCCTTGCCTCCGGGAGCAGCGCAGAGATCAAGAACAGATTCGCCTGGATTTACCGGAAGACAGGCGGCCGGAGTCATGGCGCTGGGCTCCTGAAGATAATAAAGCCCTGCCTGGTACAAAGGACATCTGGAAGGACGGATATCCTCAGAATAAAAGTATCCGTTCTCTGTCCATGGAATCCGCGTTACCGGAAACGGAACAAGCTTTTCAAATTCTTCACAGGTGATTTTTGATGTATTGACACGAAGCCCGTAGGTACGGGGCTTTTTATAGCTTTCTGAAAATTCTTCATATTCATCTCCAAGCATTTCCCTCATCCGGGCAAGAAAAGCCTGGGGAAGAACCTCAATTCTGGATAAATCTTCCATAAATAACCTCCTGGTGTGGATTACGTCATTTTGTATGTGAATCATGCCACAGTTCATCAGGCTTACAGCAGTGGACTATGAACAGTTACTTAATCATATCATATATGGTGATTTTTGACATCTGTATTCCTGATTATAATTTTTGATCTTTTAAAAATCAAGTACGGATCAGGGATATTATGGCAATACTCCGGAGTTCAGTTACTGTGTACTTAGTTTCCGGTACTTTGGCCAAAATGCATTCCAAACTACTTTTGGTGATGGTATTTGCCAGCCTGTTTTTTATGCCTGTTGAATGGAAAAGATGTATAAGCGAGTGACTGGCAAAAGTACCAAATGTACATACAAGTTTATATGCAAAATATACATAAATCACAGATGTATCTAAAAAATACTTGACAAATATACGGGAGGAGGTATACAATATGCTCACAGTTAAACGTAACAAGTGATGCGCAGATGTACAAAACATACAAAAAACAACAATGCTATTGTACAGGATGTGACACAAAAACCGTACAAGTTACAGACGACTTGTACAGAAATGGACAGGGAGGAAAAGAAATGAACAGAAAGTTAGTCAGTACAGCACTTGCAGCAGCAATGGTATGTTCCATGGGAGCAGCTTCCGCTACCACAGTATCAGCAGAAGAGCAGAAAACAGTTGGTATCCTGATGCCGACTCAGTCATCAGAGAGATGGATCAACGATGGCGCGAACATGAAGAAACAGCTTGAAGAAAAAGGCTACAAGGTAGAGCTTCAGTACGCAGAAGACGATACGGCAATGCAGGTATCTCAGCTTGAGAACTATGTGGGCAAGGGCGTTGACTGTCTTGTTATTGCGGCAATTGACTCCGGTGTGCTTGTAAATGCAGAGGCACAGGCAAAAGAAGCAGGCATTCCTATCATTGCTTATGACCGTCTCCTTATGGATACTGATGCGGTTTCTTATTATGCAACCTTTGACAATAAAGGCGTTGGTACTGTTATCGGTAATTATATTAAGGATACCAAAGGTCTGGACGCAGCCCGTGAAGCAGGAGAGTCCTACACAATCGAGTTCTTTATGGGATCACCGGATGACAACAATGCACTTTTCCTGTACAACGGTATTATGGAAGTTCTTCAGGAGTATCTGGATGACGGAACACTTGTATGTAAATCCGGCAGAACATCTTTTGAAGATACATGTATCCTCAGATGGTCTCAGGAAACAGCTCAGGCAAACTGCGAGAACATTCTGACAGCAAATTATGCAGATGAAGATCTTGATATTGCATGCTCCGCATTTGACGGATTTGCATATGGAATCAAAGCTGCTCTTCTGGGTGCAGGATACACAGAAGAAAACTGGCCACTGATCACAGGACAGGATGCAGAAGTTATGGCTACCAAAAACATCATCGACGGAACACAGACAATGTCTATTTACAAAGATACCCGTCTCCTTGCTGAAAAAGCAGTTACTATGGTAGACGCAGTTCTGAAGGGCGAAGAGCCGGAAATCAACGATACTGAGCAGTATGATAACGGAAAAATGGTAGTTCCGACCTATATGTGCACACCGGTTGCAGTAGATCAGTCCAACTATAAAGAAGTTCTGATCGATGGCGGATACTATACAGAAGATCAGTTAAAATAATGAGTTAAGCTGAATGTGAAACTGAGAGAGGCGGCGGAAGAATCTGCCGTCTCTTTTCATAAAAAGCAGAAAAGGAGAGAGGGAAAGACATGTCTGAAGTTATTTTGGAAATGAAACACATAACAAAAGCATTTTCCGGTGTAAAAGCTCTGGACGATGTAAACCTTCAGGTCAAGAAGGGAGAAATTCATGCGTTATGTGGTGAGAACGGAGCCGGCAAATCGACCCTGATGAATGTTCTTTCCGGCGTATATCCTTATGGTTCATACGAGGGAGACATTATTTACAAAGGCGAGACCTGTAAGTTCCACAAGATCAAGGACAGTGAGAATAAGGGAATTGTTATTATTCATCAGGAACTTGCGTTAAGCCCATACTTATCTATAGCGGAAAATGTTTTTATGGGAAACGAACGTGTTTCCATGAAAGGCGTGATCGACTGGACAAAGACCAGAGGAGAGGCAAAGGAGGCCCTGGCTCATGTGGGTCTGGAAAATGAAAACCTCAATGCCCCAGTGAATACTCTGGGCGTAGGAAAGCAGCAGCTGATCGAGATTGCCAAGGCAATGGCAAAAAATGTTGATCTTCTGATATTGGACGAGCCTACAGCAGCTCTTAATGATGAAGAATCCGCACAGCTTCTGGAAATTATGCTGGAGCTGAAGAAGAAAGGCGTTACCTGTATTATTATTTCCCATAAGCTGAATGAGATCAGCTACGTTGCAGATGCCATTACGATCATTCGAGACGGAAAGACTATTGAAACCCTGAAAAAAGGTGTGGACGAGTGGACAGAGGACAGGATCATTAAGGGAATGGTTGGACGTGAGATGAATAACCGCTATCCGGTTCGTGATAATTGTCCTGTCGGTGATGTGGTCCTTGAGGTGAAAAACTGGAATGCCTATCATCCGGAAATTCCGGAGATGCAGATCCTCAAAAATATCAATATCAAAGTCCGGGCAGGCGAGGTAGTGGGACTTGCAGGACTGATGGGAGCAGGGCGAACAGAATTTGCCATGAGTTTATTCGGTCATTCCTATGGTCAGAAAATTTCCGGAGAAGTATATATGCACGGAAAAAAGGTCAGTACAAAAACAGTGAAGGATGCCATCAATAATAAGATCGCGTATACTTCAGAGGACCGGAAAACTTACGGACTGGTACTGATCGACGATATCAAAACAAACATGACTATGGCCGCATTACGCAATTACTATTCCAACGGAGCCATTGTCAATGAACGGAAGGAAAATCTGGAAGCAGAGGAATACAAGAAAAAAATCAATGTAAAAGCAACTTCTATTCATCAGACAGTGGGTTCTCTGTCAGGAGGAAATCAGCAGAAGGTTGTTCTGGCAAAATGGATGATGACGCAGCCGGATGTTCTGATCCTGGACGAGCCGACCCGAGGCATTGATGTGGGCGCAAAATATGAAATTTACTGCGCTATCAATGATATGGCCCGCGCCGGTAAGGCTGTGATCGTAATTTCTTCTGAAATGCAGGAAATTATAGGAACCTGTGACCGGGCGTACATTATTAATGAAGGCCGTATAGCAGGAGAACTCAGTCACGCTGAACTTAGTCAGGAAAGTATCATGAAGTGCATTATGGACAGTAATGCGAAAGGAGAAGAGTAATGGGAACAGATACTAAGAAAAAATATATAAATCTGGATTTGAAATCCCTTGGAATGATTGTAGCACTTGTTGTAATTTTTGCTATTTTTTACGTACTTACAGGCGGAGCAAACGCCACCCCTACCAATATTAACAACCTGATCATGCAGAATGGTTACATTATCATCCTTGCAACCGGTATGCTTTTGTGCGTACTGACCGGATATATCGATCTGGGTGTTGGCTCTGTAGTAGCTCTTGGCGCTGCATGTGCTGCAAAGCTTGTTGTAGAGCAGCAGTGGCCGGTAGCTCTTGCATGGCTGGTAGCTATTGCCATCGGACTTGGAGTTGGTGTTTTTTCCGGATTCTTTATTGCATATCTGGACATCCCTCCGTTTGTAGTAACTCTGGCTACAATGCTTATGGGCCGTGGTCTTACATATACGCTTTTAAAATCTCTTACTGTAGGTCCTCTTCCTCAGGATTATGCATTTATCGGAACAGGATTCCTTCCAACGATCAAGATCGACTTTGCAGGAGGAACGCTGGACCTGGTATGTGTGGGTGTGGCCGCTGTTGTTACCGTGTGTCTTATTCTTACTGAGCTGAACACGATTAAAACAAATAACAAATATGGATTTGCCAATATTGTTCCATGGCAGATGGCAGTAAAAGATGTTGTGATCCTTCTGATCGTATGGTTCTTCTTTATAAAACTGGGACAGTATAACGGTATTCCGATTCAGCTGATCGTTCTTGGTGTTGTAGTTGCAGTATATCATTTTATTACAAGCAGAACCGTTGCAGGCCGTCAGATTTATGCAATGGGAGGAAACGCAAAGGCAGCAAGACTTTCCGGTATCAACACAAGACATGTATTTTTCTGGGTATATGTAAATATGGGCGTTCTTGCAGCTCTTGCAGGTATCGTATTATCCGCACGTCAGGGCGGCGCAAACCCGAAAATGGGCGATGGTATTGAAATGGATGCGATTGCTTCCTGTTATATCGGCGGCGCTGCTGCATCCGGCGGAGTTGGTACGATCATCGGCGCTGTTGTCGGTGCTCTGGTAATGGGTGTTTTGAACAACGGTATGTCCATGTGCGGTATGTCAACAGACCTTCAGAAGGTTGTAAAAGGTGCGGTACTTCTGGGAGCAGTTGTACTTGACGTAACAACAAAGAAGAAAAAGAATTAATCTGGTATAAAATATGGGTATTGCTAAGTACCGTCAGGTGACGGAATGGATTCAAAACAGAATAGCAACCGGAGAGCTGAACCGGGGAGATCAGATCGAATCAGAAAATGATATCAGCCGTACGTTTGGTATTAGCCGTCAGACGGTACGCCATGCACTTGGCCTTCTGGAGCAGCAGGGAATACTGACACGTATTCAGGGAAGCGGAACCTTTGTGCGGGATGAACAGGCAGAGCAGGAAGAAAAGAAGATGCTGTCTCATACAGTGGATATTCTGACCACCTATGTGGATGGATATATTTTTCCCAGAATCCTGCAGCCGATGGTAGAACGACTGGAAAAGGAAGGCTACAGTGCGCGCATTATGTTTACGGGCAACCGCATTGAAACAGAGCGGAGACTTCTGGAACGAATGCTGGATGAGGGAAGCCGTGATCCGCTGATCGCAGAACCGGTTATGAGCGGTCTTCCCAATCCGAACCTGAAGCTTTATCGAAGACTTTTGGCAAGAGGAATTCCAATTCTGTTTTTCAACAGTTTCTATGAAAATCTGGATATTCCTCATATCAGTATGAATGATGTACAGGCAGGCAGAGCTGCAACAGAGTATCTGATTGAAAAAGGTCACACCAGGATCGGAGGAATTTTTAAAACAGACGACGGTCAGGGAAGAAGACGCTATCTCGGCTATCTGAAAGCGCTGGGCCATGCAGGGATTGAAGTGGAGGAAAGCAGAGTGACGTGGATCGATACACTGGAAATGAAAGATTTTTCCAGGATCATGGAAAAACTGAAATACCGGCTTTCCGGATGTACGGCCTGCGTCTGCTACAATGATGAAGTAGCGCATGAACTGACAAGATGCCTTTTGAAAACAGGAAAAAAAATCCCGGAGGATATTTCCATAATCGGTATTGATAATTCCGAACTGGCAAAACTGAATCCGGTTCCCCTGACAAGTATAGGTCATCCCATGGAAGAACTGGGAAGCCGTGCGGCAGAGGCTATTCTTCGGCTGATAAAAGAGCCGGGATGTGATGTAACATATGAGTTTCCTGTTTCTCTGAAAGAGCGGCGGTCTGTTTGCCGATGTGCGGAACAGTAATCAAATATAAGGAGAACATGACCATGAAAACACAAAAAAATTATAAATTCTGGTTTGCCACAGGCTCTCAGGATCTTTATGGGGATGAATGTCTGAAAAAGGTGGCAGAGCATTCCAGAATTATTGTAGAAAAATTAAATGAATCAGGCATTCTTCCCTATGAAGTAGTATGGAAACCTACCATGATCACAAACGAAGTGATCCGCCGTACTTTTAATGAGGCAAACGCAGATGAAGAGTGTGCGGGCGTGATCACCTGGATGCATACCTTTTCTCCGGCAAAGTCCTGGATATTGGGACTTCAGGAATACAGAAAGCCTCTTCTTCATTTACATACACAGTTTAATGAAGAAATTCCGTATGATACCATTGACATGGACTTTATGAACGAAAATCAGTCCGCTCATGGCGACCGCGAGTTTGGTCATATTGTTACCAGAATGGGGATCGAGCGGAAAATTATAGTAGGACACTGGAATGACAGCAGAGTACAGAAACGTATTGCTTCATGGATGCGGACGGCAGTAGGCATTATGGAAAGCAGCCATATCCGTGTTATGAGAATCGCAGATAACATGAGAAATGTTGCGGTAACAGAAGGCGATAAGGTTGAAGCTCAGATTAAATTCGGATGGGAGATCGACGCCTATCCGGTTAATGAAATTGCCGAGGCGGTAAAAGCTGTCTCCAAGGCAGATACGGATGTTCTGGTAGAAGAATACTATGACAAGTACCGTATCATCACAGAAGGAAGAGACGAAAAGGAATTCCGGAAACATGTGGCGGTACAGGCTCAGATTGAGCTTGGATTTGAGCGATTCCTGGAAGAAAAGAACTATCAGGCTATTGTTACGCACTTTGGAGATCTGGGATGCCTGCAGCAGCTTCCCGGCCTTGCAATTCAGCGTCTGATGGAAAAAGGCTATGGATTTGGTGCAGAGGGAGACTGGAAAACCGCTGCCATGGTCCGTCTGATGAAGATCATGACTCAGAACGTTCCTGATGCGAAAGGAACCTCCTTTATGGAAGACTATACGTATAACCTTGTTCCGGGAAAAGAAGGAATTTTACAGTCACATATGCTGGAAGTCTGCCCTACCATTGCAGAGGGACCTGTCAGCATCCGCGTGAAACCTCTTTCCATGGGAGACCGTGAGGATCCGGCGCGGCTGGTGTTTGAAGCAAAGGAAGGCCCGGCTATTGCAACCTCTCTTGTGGATCTGGGAAATCGCTTCCGACTTATTATTAATGAAGTGGATTGCAAACATACGGAAAAATCCATGCCTGAACTTCCGGTGGCATCTGCATTCTGGACTCCAAGACCGGATCTTACCACAGGCGCGGAAGCGTGGATTCTGGCAGGCGGCGCTCATCATACGGCATTTTCTTATGATCTTACTGCCGAACAGATGGGAGACTGGGCAAATGCAATGGGAATTGAAGCTGTATATATTGATAACGATACAACGATCCGCAGCTTTAAAAATGAACTGAAATGGAATTCTGTTTATTACAGATAAAAATCAATAATAAAAATCAATAATAAAAATCTGAGGAAAGCTCCTGGTGTGCAGATCACACCGGGAGCTTTTTCTGGTTCTATATGTCGGAGTAACGGTCGTCAGCAAAGAGAATGTTTGGTTACAGGGCTGTTTCCGAAATATAATTGAATGAAGTTTCAGATTATGATAATTGTTGGATGAGAAAAGAAGAATAAAAGTTCTGTGCTTTATCCGGAAATTTTTATTAGATACTATTGACAAAACTATATTATATGATATATAGTATTATTAACAAAATAATATTGGTGATTGATATAATATTATACAGAAATCAAAAAGGAGTGAGCCCATGGTATTTAATACAGGCGCAGCCCTTCTGGATGCCATTGTTCTGGCTATTGTATCAAAGGAACAGGACGGAACCTATGGGTATAAGATTACTCAGGACGTACGCAGTGTTCTGGATGTTTCGGAATCCACACTTTATCCGGTGCTGAGACGGCTGCAAAAGGATGAATGTCTGGAAACCTATGATATGGCATATGAAGGAAGAAACCGCAGATACTATAAACTGACGGAAAAAGGATCTGCACAGCTGAATTTATATAAAGTGGAATGGAAAAACTATTCTTCAAAAATATCCAGACTGTTTGAGGGGGGAATTGATTTATGAACAGAAAAGAATTTATGAACCAGCTGGAAAAGCTCCTCTCTGATATTTCAGAGGATGAGAGAAGAGAAGCTCTTGATTATTATGAAAGTTATTTTGATGAGGCCGGAGAAGCAGAGGAAGCATCTGTGATACAGAAGCTTGGAAGTCCCGGGAAGGTGGCTGCTATTATTAAGGCAGATCTGAAAGAGAACAGCAGCTCCGCCGGAACATACACAGAAAAAGGATACTATGATGAAAGAACAGAAGAGCCGGGACAGGTTCCGGGAGAGCGGACAGCCGGCAGAAAAGACAGAGGTTACCGCCCCAGGGAGAAACGGGGCAGTGGGATGATGATTCTGGTACTGATTCTTCTGGTGTTCCTTTCACCGTTTCTGTCAGGAGCCATAGGAGGTGTGGTCGGATTTATTGTAACCATTATCCTTTTACCCTTTATCCTGGCATTTGGAATTGGTGCCGGAGTAATCGGACTGCTGGTTGGCGGAATCGTTACAGTGTTTGCCGGAATCGGACTTTGCTTCAGCGCAGCGCCGGTTGGAATTTTTACTGTCGGACTCGGAAGCATTGTTACAGCCATAGGACTTGTGGGACTGGTTTTTATTGTCTGGGTGCTCAGCAGACTTTTGCCCAGACTGTTGAATAAGTTTACAGATTTTTGCAGCGGATTGATCCACAGAGAAAAAGGAGGTAATCAGGTATGAGAAAATTTTCAAAAATTGTTTTAGGCGCGGCAGCAGTTCTTGGAGTTGCAGGATTAGGACTTACCGCAGGCGGAGTTGCCATGGGAGCAACCATGGACGATATGAGATATGAGGGCAGTTCTGTTCAGAAGGTTGTGAATCGTATGGTAAGAGTTGCGGAAAGCCTGAATGACCATGACGACTGGGACGATGATGACTGGGACGACCATGATGATTGGGATGATGACGACTGGGAAATTGAAGATATAGCTCCGGCAGGAAAAGACGGAACATACGAGCTTGAAAATATTTCTTCCATGGACATTGAACTTAATTATGATGAGCTGATCCTGCAGGAATATGACGGTAAAAATGTAAAAGTCAGTATTTCAGGAGACGACACAGATCATGTAAAGGTCAGCACAGAAGGCACAGAGCTGAAAATTGAAAGCAAAGGAAAAACAAAGCCGGAAGAAAGACAGGTAGTTGTTCTCTATCCGGCAGGAATGGAATTCGCAGAGGTGAACATTGACGTGGAGGAAGGAACAGCAACTCTGGACGATGATCTGAACACACGGGAATTCAGTGTATCGGTAGGTGCAGGAACCCTGGAAAACTATGGAGCGATTACAGCCAGAGAAGCAGATGTTGAGGTTGGAGTAGGAACATTGTCTCTTACAGATCTTGATGCGGAATACATTGAGGCAGAATGTGGAATCGGAACTATGGAGCTTGAAGCAGCAGGCAAAAAAACAGATTATAATTACCGGCTTTCCTGTGGTGCGGGAACACTCAGTCTGGAAGACGAGGAATTTGCCGGTCTGGGCGGAAGCAAAATAGTAGATAATGATGGCGCTGCCCGCAAAATGCAGCTGGAGTGCGGTATGGGAACCCTGGAAGTAAGCTTTACTGAATGATTTCCGGGACAGAGCCTGTAAAACGACAATCAGTTTTCAGTGGGTCCGGTATGCAGGAACCCACAGAAAGGAAGTAAAAATATGAGCAACAAACGTCTTTATAAATCTTCAGTAAACTGTATGCTCTGCGGAGTCTGCGGCGGCATTGCAGAATATTTTGACATTGATCCCACCCTGGTGCGTCTTGCATGGGTAATCCTTACCTGTTTCGGCGGCGCGGGAATCTGGGCATATATCATAGCTGCAATTATTATTCCGAGAGGATAAATAATAGAGAAAAATCCTGTCAGTCTGAACCAACCCTGTAAATCCAATTTGGGGAACGGAGCAGTCTGGCAGGATTTTTTATATGAAAGAACGTGTAATTGTTATTGTGAAGAATGTAAATCATAAGGAAATATTGCTTGTACGAAGAAAGATAAATTGATATGATAATAAAAAAGCTGATTAAGTGTGAAAGGGGAGAAAAATATGGCAGAATTAAAAGAAGACTACAGAAAAGAAGAAAGAATAAACGGGATAGTTTATGATATGTCTCCCTCTGCAGACTATCGCCATGGAATTGTAAACAGCAATATTCATGCAATACTGAAGCAGCATCTGAAAAACAGTTTATGTCTTTCTTTTATGGAAAATCTGGATTACAGATACCAGCCTGAAAAAAATAATGATTACGTAATCCCGGATGTTATGCTTATCTGTGACAGAAAACACCTGAAAGGAGGAGCCTACACAGGAGTACCCCGTTTTATTGCGGAAACCCTAAGTCCTGCTACAGCCCTGAAAGACAAAACAGTGAAAAAAGAAATTTATCAGGCAGCAGGAGTTTCGGAATACTGGATTGTATCCCCAAAAGAAAGGGCAGTAGAGATTTATTATCTGGAACAGGACAATTATATTCTGAAATACAGTTATATTTTGCAGGATGATCCAGAAGATATATATTATAATGCAGACACTGTGATCTATCTGAGAGAGTTTCCTAATATCACCATGAAACTGGAAGAGATATTTGAGAATATTGAAGTATAACCTTTCCTGAAAGTGTCAATACTCCTGATGAATACAGATAAGGAGTGTGAGAACATTGAATAAAGATAAGGAAGTGGAAAGCTATCTGAAGGGAGAACTTCCTGAAGAGGAAAAGCTGAAATATGAGATCGCCGGAGAACTGGGGCTGCTGGACCAGGTGCTGGAAAATGGATGGAAAAGCCTTTCGGCAAAGGAAACCGGGCGGATTGGCGGACTGATGACCCGCAGAAAAAAACAAGAAAAATAAGAAAGCAGAAAGCAGCTGTTCACAGGTAATTACCGGAAACGCGGTGAACAGAAGCAGTAAAGAGGATTCCTGGGAAGAGGGAGTCCTTTTTTTCATTGTAAGTAAGTCTGTTCTGTGATATTCTGAAAACAGAAAAATGTAAAAATATAAGACGATAAACAGAAGAATTTTCGGACAGGAGAAGATAAAGAAAGCAGTATGGAAATCAAAGAAGTGGAGAGAAATAAAAAGCAGTATCTTTCTCTTTTGTTGCTGGCGGATGAACAGGAAAATATGGTGGATCGTTATCTGGAACATGGAACGATGTATGTACTGGATGATAAGGGGATAAAGGCGGAATGTGTGGTTACAGATGAGGGGAATGGAATTCTTGAGATCAAAAATATAGCCACTGATCCGGACAGTCAGAGAAGGGGATATGGCAAAGCTCTGATTGATTTTATTAGCAGCAAATATCAGGGGAAATATTCTGTTTTGCAGGCAGGAACAGGAGACAGTCCTTTAACGGTTCCGTTTTATGAAAAGTGCGGATTTTCACGTTCTCATGTGGTGGAAAATTTTTTTACTGATAATTATGACCATCCAATTTATGAAGCGGGTATTCAGTTAAAGGACATGGTATATTTGAGAAAGAAGCTGGTGTAACGAATATTAAGCTTCTGCCATATTGGCGTAGAACCATTACTCCAAATGCAGGTTGATATAATGGTTATTGTTATTTAGTACTTGGTGTATCAGAATGATTTTTGCAGCAGAAAAGGGGAAAAAATGAACGAAATTATTGAAAGCTTGTACAAACGAAAATCCATGAGGGTTTATGAGGAAAGAACGATTCCTGAGGAAATGAAGAGAATAATTCTGGAGGCTGCTGCACAGGCTCCCAGTGCAGGATGTCAGCAGCTTTATACAATTCTGGATATTACGGATAAAGAGTTAAAGGTAGCATTATCAGAGACCTGTGATAATCAGCCGTTTATTGCAAAAGCGCCAATGGTTCTGGTATTTTGTGCGGACTGTAAAAAATGGTATGACACATATCTGGAAGCCGGGTGTACACCCCGAAAACCTGGAGCCGGGGATCTTATGCTGGCAGTAACAGATGCGGCGATTGCAGCGCAAAATGCAGTTGTGGCGGCGGAAAGCTTTGGTATTGGTTCCTGCTATATAGGTGATATTATGGAAAACTGTGAGGAACAGCGCAGACTTCTGAAGCTTCCGGAATATGTTTTTCCGGCTGTGATGCTGGTGTTTGGATGGCCAACAGAGCAGCAGAAACACAGACCAAAACCAGTACGGTTTGAACAGAAGCACATTGTACATGAAAATACATACCGCAGTATGGACGGAGAAGAACTTCGAAATATGTTTGAAGGCCGCTGCGGACAGAAAAGCTTTGAGGACTGGACTGCAGCTTTTTGCGGCCGTAAATATAATTCTGATTTTTCAAAAGAAATGACCCGGTCAGTGGAAGAATATCTGAAACAGTTTCTTAGGAAGGATTGTGATGTATAGAAAGGAAAAAATCAGATGGATGAACTGAAATTGAGAGAAATATGGAAAAAGGAAGAGGAAGCTGCCCATATTCATGGATGGGATTTTTCTCATATTAATGGGCGATATGAGGAAGAGAATGATCTGCCATGGGATTATGAAAAAATTATAAAATCATATCTGAAGGATTCTTTTAATCTTTTAGATTATGATACAGGGGGAGGCGAATTTTTACTGTCATTGGGACATCCCTGTAATAATACGTCAGCAACAGAGGGATATAAACCTAATGTACAGATATGTCAGGAAAGACTTCTTCCTTTGGGGATTCAGTTTAAGGAGTGCAGTGATCCTGCTAATATCCCTTTTGAGGATCAAAGCTTTGACATCATTATTAACCGACATGGGGATTTTAATGTACAGGAAACATATCGTCTTTTAAAGAACAAAGGAATGTTTATTACAGAACAGGTTGGAGGAGACAATGACAGAGATTTAGTAGAAATGGTTCTTCCTGGAACTCAGCCACCTTTTCCACATATGAATTTGAAAGAGCAGAAAAAAATATTTGAGGAGGCTGGGTTCCGTACTATATGTGCAAAAGAAGCGTATAGACCAATTTTATTTTATGATGTTGGTGCTTTTGTGTGGTTTGCGCGCATTATTCAGTGGGAATTTCCTGGTTTTTCAGTAGAATGCTGCTTTGAAAAATTAGTTGAAATGCAGAAAATATTGGAAAAGAATGGAGAAATTCAGGGAACAATCCACCGCTATCTGATTGTGGCAGAAAAACAGTTAAGTGACAGCAGAAGCCAACAGGAAAGAAAATTATGAAATTTGAACCAGTACAGAAAAAAGACAAATTAAACAGGATAGTTATTTTACGTAGTGCAGATGCAGAGGACGGGGAGGCGTTGCTTCGGTATATGAAGGTTATCGCAGAAGAAACGCCTTTTCTCATCCGGGAGCCGGATGAGGTGAAGCTTACTCTGGAACAGGAAAAAAGTTTTATTCAGAGCAGAAAATCAATAAGAGACAAAACCTGACAGAAAGTGAGACTTTATCATGAAACAGAAAATAAATTATACGGAGCTGCTGAAAGAAATTGTTATTCTTACAGGAGCTATGGCAGTAATCTCAGCAGCAGTTTACTTTTTTCTGGTGCCAAGCAAAACATCAGTAAGCAGCATTTCCGGACTGGGAATTATACTGTCCAACTTTGTACAGCTGCCTCTTTCCACAATTACCATGATTATGAATGTGATGCTTCTGATTATTGGTTTTCTGACCTGTGGAAAAGAATTTGGAGTAAAAACCATATATACAAGCATTATGCTTCCTGTTTTTCTGGGAGTGTATGAAAAAGCTTTTCCGGCTTATCAGTCCATGACCGGAAGCCAGGAGCTGGATGTAGTCTGCTACATTCTGGCTGCGAGCGCAGGCTGCAGTATTCTTTTTAACCGGAATGCATCCTCCGGGGGACTGGATATTGTGGCAAAGATTATGAATAAATATCTGCATATGGAGCTTGGAAAGGCCATATCGCTTTCCGGGATGTGCATAGCTCTTTCTGCAGCGCTTGTGTATGATAAAAAGTCTGTTGTTCTCAGCGTTCTTGGTACCTATTTTAACGGACTTCTTCTGGATCACTTTATTTTTGGACAGAATATCAAGCGGAGAGTGTGCATTATTACAAAACATGAAAAAGAACTCAGAGATTTTATTCTTCATAATCTGCACAGCGGGGCAACGATTTACGAGGCCGTGGGCGCTTACAATATGGAAAAACGAAATGAAATTATCACAATTGTGGATAAAGGTGAGTACCAGAAGCTTATGGATTATATGAATCATAAAGATCCGGAGGCGTTTATTACTGTGTATACGGTGTCGGATCTCAGATATCGACCGAAGGTGTAAAACAGATGTTGTGAGAGGAACAGGGAGAGATTATGAAAAATTATGTGGTAGAAAGTTATGAGAAGTACAGAGAGGAGGACAGACTTACAACGAATAATGCAAGAAAAATAGAGTTTTTAAATACAGTCAGGATTTTGGAGGAACATATAAAGGAAAACAGTAAAATACTTGACTGTGCTGCCGGAACAGGGATATATGCATTTCATTTTGCAGAAAATAACCATAGTGTAACTGCTACAGATATTACGCCAAGGCACGTTGCAGTTATGAATGAAAAACTGATTAATAAAAAGTATGATATGAAAACAGCAGTTCTCGACGCAGTCGATTTGTCTGCTTTTGATGATGAGTCTTTTGATGTTGTATTAAATATGGGACCGTTATATCATCTGGTAGAAAAAGAAAAAAGAGAGCAGTGCATGAACGAATGTGTCAGAGTGCTAAAAAGAAAAGGTATTCTTGCAACGGCATATATTCCGAGGTTTTTTATTTTCCAATATATTGCCATGAGTGATCCAAAATATCTGGATCTTCAACTGGCAAAGCAGCTGACAGAAACAGGTGTTTTGAAACATTCTGATGAAAAATGCTTTTGGACAGACACATATTATTCATCTAAGGAAGAGATGGAAATATTATACAGTCAAAAGAATTTAAAAATTGTAGATCATTTTGCCCAGGATGGTCTTGCTCCCCTTCTGGATGAAAAGGTAGATCAGTGGAATGAAGAAGAATTTCAGATCTGGTGTCAGTATCATTATAGCGTATGTCGTGAGGAATCCATACTTGGAGCAAGTAACCACGTGATTATTATAGGTGAGAAACAATAATATATGAAAATAAGATTCATATGAAGAATCTTCTGGGAAGGCTTAAGCTATTTTTAATTGGGAAGAAAGGAGAACCCCATGTGTCTGATTTGTGACAGAATAAAAATGATAAAAGAAGACAGGAACCCGTACTTTGTAAAAGAACTGAAAACAGGATATGTTGTAATCGGTGATCATCAACATTTTAAAGGGTATACGTTATTTTTATGCAAGGAGCATAGAACAGAGCTATTTCAACTGGAAGACAAAGTAAAGATGCAGTTTTTAGAAGAAATGTCTCTGGTTGCGGAGGCGGTTTCTAGTGCTTTTGGAGCGGAAAAAATGAATTATGAGCTGTTGGGAAATGGTGATACACACCTTCACTGGCATTTGTTTCCGCGAATAGCCGGAGATCTGGAGCAGTATGGAAACAACGGAAAAGGGCCGGTATGGTGGTATCCAATGGAAAAAATGTACAGTGAGGAAAATCGTCCTTCAGAAGCAGGAATTAGAGGAAATGAAGCAAAAACTGAGAGAAGAACTGGACAAGAAACTGAGCTGAACTTACAATGGAGGTACGGTTTATGAACACAGACAGGTTATCACAGCAGCAGGCTGTCAAACTGATCGGAGAAGCATTTGCATCACAGAAACGGGCGTATGCTCCCTATTCGCATTTTCAGGTAGGGGCGGCGCTTTTGTGCAGAGACGGAAGTATTTACGGAGGCTGCAACATTGAAAATGCTTCCTATGGAGCCTGCAACTGTGCGGAGAGGACGGCTCTGTTCCGGGCAGTTTATGAAGAGAAAAAGGAGTTCTGCGCCATAGCCATTGTGGGAAAATCACAGGAAAAAGAGGAATTTGATTACTGCGCGCCCTGCGGTATCTGCCGTCAGGTAATGGCTGAATTTTGTGATCCGGATACATTTCAGGTAATTGTAGCAAAAAGTACAGAGGATTATAAAATCTATCTTCTGAAGGAACTGCTTCCTCTGAGCTTTAACGGAAGCAGTCTGGGTAAATAATGCAGCTGTTACCGGAAGACAAATCACCTTCGGTGATGGCGTTTTGCCCTGTATATCTTGAGATTTTGGCATATACATGCCCAAACACCCCGCGGGACAGTGCTGTGTGAACAATAGCAGTTTATACATTTTTTATATCTTTCTGGACCTCTGTTGATTGAAGAAATATTTTAAAACTGTTATACTGAATGTAAACAAAAAAGAAATCTCTCAGGCAGGGGTTTCTTTTTTATCATACAACAGAAAGCAGGCGATGAGAATGGAGCGTCAGGATCATGCATATGTAAAGCTTGAAAATGTGTCAAAGGTTTATGGCTCCGGGGAAGTAAAGATCGTGGCAGTGGATCACATCAGTTTTGAAATCAACAAGGGTGAGTTTGTGGTGGTTGTAGGTCCAAGCGGAGCAGGAAAAACTACTGTGCTGAATATTCTGGGCGGTATGGATAAGGCAACCTCCGGGCATGTGCTGGTAGATGGTGTGGACATTGCCAAATATTCCAGCAGACAGCTTACCGGGTATCGGAGAGAGGATATTGGTTTTGTATTTCAGTTTTATAATCTGGTGCCTAATCTTACAGCTCTGGAAAATGTAGAGCTGGCTCTTCAGATCTGTAAAGAGCCGCTGGATGCGGCAGCAGTTCTGGAGGATGTGGGGCTGAAGGACAGACTGGGGAATTTTCCGGCGCAGCTTTCAGGAGGTGAGCAGCAGAGGGTGTCGATAGCCAGGGCTCTTGCCAAGAATCCGAAGCTTCTTCTCTGTGACGAGCCTACAGGAGCGCTTGATTATCAGACCGGAAAGGCAATTCTGAAGCTTTTGCAGGATATGTGTCGGGAAAGAGGCATGACAGTAATCGTTATTACTCATAACTCTGCCCTTACTCCTATGGCGGACAGAGTGATCAAGATCAAAAACGGAAAAGTATCTTCTATGGTACAGAATGAAGCTCCTACTCCGGTAGAAGAAATCGAATGGTAGGTGAGCGTGATGAAGAAGGCACTGCATAAAGATTTCTGGGTGGAAATAAGAAAAACAAAGGCGCGCTTTATTTCTATTTTCTGTATCGTCGCCCTTGGTGTTGCATTTTTTTCCGGGATCCAGGCAAGCTCCCCTGATATGAGGCTTTCCGGAGATGCTTACTATACAGAGAGCAAAATGATGGATCTGAAGGTGATGGGAACTCTGGGGCTGACTGAGGAGGATGTAGAGGTCATACGCAAAGTCGAAGGAGTAGAATGGGCTGAGGGAGCCTGGTCAACAGACGTGCTGTGCGGGGAGGCAGAGGCGCAGAAGGTTCTCCATGTAGAAGCTGTCAACCAGGATGTGAACACCCTTACCGTAACTGAGGGGCATATTCCGGAAAAAAGCGGTGAATGTTTTCTGGATGTGGAATTTGCAGAGGCGCAGGGATATCAGATCGGAGATCAGATTGAATTAAGAGAGGACACAGACGATCCTTTTCTGAAAAAGAAAACATATACGGTGACCGGTCTGGGAAGATCTCCTCTTTACATATCCTTTAACAGAGGAAATACAACCCTGGGATCCGGCGAGGTAAACGGATTTGCCTATATTCTTCCTGAGGATTTTGAACAGGATATTTTTACACAGATTTATATCCGGGCCCATGGCGTGGATCAGGTAACCAGCTATACAGATGCCTATGACCGTCTTATTGAGAAGCTTCAGGATAAGGTGGAGGGAATCCAGGCAGAACGCTGCCAGCTCAGGTATGATGATGTGATGTCTGAGGCAGAAGAAGAGCTGGCGGATGCAGAGAAGGAGCTTTCGGACGGAAAAAAAGAAGCGGACGAAGAGCTTGCAGACGCCAGAAAAGAGCTGGAAGACGGTGAAAAAGAATATTCAGACGGAAAAAAGGAATACGAAGACGGCAAAAAACAGTTTTCAGATGCAGAAAAGGAAATTTCTGACGGCAAAGAGCAGATAGCTTCTGCAAGGGCAACCCTGGATGACGGAAGAGATCAGCTTGCAGCAGCAAAGCAGCAGGCGGCAGATGGCTGGAGTCAGTTAAATGCAGCCCAGGAAAAGCTGTCTGCCGGCTGGAACCAGTACAACAGTGGGAAAAAACAGCTTGAGGAAGGTCGTACTCAGCTAAATGAAGCAAAAAAACAGCTGGCAGACGGTCAGAAAAAAATAGACCAGACCAGGGCAGAGCTGGATGAAAAACAGAATCAGCTGGATGCCGGACTTACTCAGGCAGAAAACGGCATGAAGGTCATTGATGGACAGATTGCGCAGCTCCAGAATCAGATCCCTCAGCTTGAAGAAGGAATCCGTCAGGCGGAAGAGGCGGAGGCGCGGATTCCGGAACTAACCCAGGCTCTGGAAGCAGCTCAGCGTACTGCTGCAGAAAAACAGGCTGCTCTTGATGCGGCACAGTCAGCAGTCAGTGAAGCGCAGGCTGACTTTGACACAGCCCAGGCAGCTCTGGAAGAGGCTGTCCAAAGATTTGAAGCCGGAGAGATTACAGAAGAGGAGCTTGCTTCTTATCAGAATGCTGTGGAAACAGCAAGAGGAAATCTGGAAGCAGCTCAGGGAAATTCAGAGGCAGCCCAGGGAGAGCTGAGTGCAGCCAATGGAGCGGCAGCTCAGGCGCAGGCAGCTCTGGATACATGTACGGCGGCAGCAGCAAAGAAGCCGGAGCTGGAGGCCGGTCTTGCTGCTGTCCACAATGGACTTACTCAGGCAGAAACGAAAAAAGCAGAGCTGACACAGACCATTGAGTCTTTAAAAGAAGCCCAGAAGGCGATTGACGCCGGAAAAGAAGCGCTGAAGCAGGAGGAGGCAAAGCTGGAACCGGTAAAAAAACAGATTGCAGCCAATGAAAAGAAGCTGACCGAAAATGAAAAGAAGCTTCAGGAAAGTCTGGCAGTTTTAAACAGCGGTCAGGCAGAAATTGATGCAAACAGGCAAAAGCTGAACTCTGCTCAGGGTGAAATCGAAGCAAACGAGCAGAAACTGAATTCCGGTGAACAGGAGCTTGAAACCAGCCAGCAGAAAATAACAGATGGAGAGGCTGAGCTCAAAGAAAACAGACAGAAGCTTGCAGACGCGGAAAAGGAATTAAAGGAAGCGGAGCAAAAGCTGAAAGACGGCTGGGAAGAATACGGGGACGGCAAAAAAGAGGCGGAAGAAGAAATTGCAGAAGGTGAACAGAAGATAGAAGATGCCAGAAAGGAAATTTCAGAGATCGAAGAACCTGAATGGATCGTCACAGACCGAAACGATCTTCCGGAATATTCTGATTACGGAGACAATGCAGACAGGATCAAAAGTATAGGAGAGGTTTTCCCTGTGATCTTTTTCCTTGTGGCAGCCCTGATCAGTCTTACTACCATGACACGAATGGTAGAGGAACAGAGGACTCAGATCGGAACGCTGAAGGCCCTGGGCTACGGGAAGTTTTCTATTGCGTCCAAATATCTGAACTATGCGTTTCTTGCCACAGTAGGAGGAAGCGCTGCAGGCGTTCTGATCGGTGAAAAAATTCTTCCATATATAATCATCAAAGCCTATGGAATTATGTACCACAATGTAGGAGACAGCCTTCAGATTCATTATGAGCTGAAATTTGCCCTGACGGCTTCAGTTGCTGCAATTGTCTGTACAGTTGGCGCTACTGTTATTTCCTGTTATCGGGTACTTTCTGAGACACCGGCTTCTCTTATGCGTCCGCCGGCGCCAAAAGAGGGCAAAAGAGTTCTGGTAGAAAAAATCACGATTTTGTGGAAACATCTGAATTTTACCTGGAAGTCAAGCCTCAGAAATCTTTTCCGCTACAAAAAGCGTCTGTTTATGACAATATTCGGTATTTCCGGAAGCATGGCGCTGATGCTGGTAGGCTTTGGCATCCGGGATTCTATTTCGGATATTGTAGTGAAACAGTATTCTGAGCTTCAGCACTATGACGGAACTATTATTACGGATGAGGACGCTTCTGATGAAGACAGAGAGAAGCTGATGGAATATCTGGACAAAAATGAAAAACTGGAACGGTTTACAAACATTCAGTTCAGTAAGATTACAGCTCCCAACGGGAAATCCAATATCAGTGTTTATCTCTATGTACCGGAAAATATGGAAACCTTCCGGGAGGATGTGACACTGAGAAACCGTCTTACAGGAGAGGTCTATGAGCTGACTGACGAGGGTGCGGTGATCAGTGAAAAGACAGCGAAGCTTCTGGATCTTCAGGTGGGAGATACCATTACCCTGGAGCGGGAAAACGAAGAGTTTCAGGCAAAGGTCGCTGTGATCACAGAAAACTACATGGGACACTACATCTATATGACTCCCAAGGTATATGAACAGACCTTTGGGGAAAAACCGGATTATCAGGATGTTGTATTTTCTGTAAAGGATGAATATCTGGAGCAGGCAGAGGAAATCGGAAAAGAGATCATTGAACAGCCGGGAGCCCTCAGTATCAGCTATACCTCCAGTCTGGCTGCCCAGGTGGAACGAATGCTCAGCACATTGGGGATTGTTATTGTAGTACTGATTGTTTCGGCAGGAATGCTTGCATTTGTAGTTTTGTATAATCTGAATAATATTAATATTACGGAGAGGCAGAGAGAGCTGGCAACTTTGAAGGTTCTGGGATTTTATGATAAGGAGGTTTCCCAGTACGTACTGAGAGAAAACATTCTTCTGACTATTGTGGGGATTATTTTTGGCTCGGGATTCGGAGTTATGCTTCACAGATATATTATTGTAACGGTTGAGGTGGACGCAGTAATGTTCGGGCGGGATATCCGTCCTGTAAGCTTTTTGTACTGTGCTGTGATAACCTGCATTTTTTCCATGATCGTAAACTGGTTTATGCACAGGAAGCTGACAAAGATCGACATGGTAGAATCTCTGAAATCAGTAGAGTAAAAGGAGTTACAGATCAGGGATCACTGTCCTGTGAGGTGCTTTGGCATATATACGTCAAAATCCCGGGATATACAGGGCAGGATATTGTCCCTGGGGGTGATTTGGAATGTATTTTGACCAGTCGGCTGTGAAGGTGGGGAACAGTAACCAGTTGTTGAAATATCTGTGAAATTTCTGTATTCCGTCTTGACAACCGTAAAAAATGTAATTATAGTATGTACCATAACAAAGGCGAGGAAGAAGAGGAGTATGCTGAATACCCTGGCAGAGAGGAATATCCGCTGGCTGGAAGATATTCTCAGAAGGACGCAGCAGAAGGTAGCTTTGGAGCCGGGAGGCTGATGGCCGGAGGGAAAACACAGAAACCGGCAGCAGGCTTTCACGTAGATCCTGCGTTAAAGGAAAATGAGATGTGCAGTGAAATAAGTGTGATAAACTGACGGTTTCCTGCATAATGAAGGTGGTACCGCGACAAGATTCGCCCTTCACACTTAGGTGTGAGGGGCTTCTTTATTTACCGGAAAGGCAGTATGTTCTGTACTGATCTTCCAGGTAAATGATAACGATTTTTCCCCTCACTATTTACAGAAAACACATACAGGAGGTTTATTATGAGCAAAGAACTTGCAAAGACGTACGATCCGAAAGGACTGGAAGAGCGTCTGTACAAAAAATGGATGGATAATGGTTATTTCCATGCAAAAGTAAATCCAGATAAAAAACCCTTTACCATTGTGATGCCGCCGCCCAATGTTACCGGACAGCTTCACATGGGACACGCTCTGGACGAGACCATGCAGGATATTCTGATTCGTTTTAAGAGAATGCAGGGCTATGAGGCGCTGTGGCAGCCTGGAACTGACCATGCGGCAATCGCCACAGAGGTCAAGGTTATTGACAAGCTGAAAAAAGAAGGAATTGACAAGCACGAGATCGGCCGCGAGGAATTTTTAAAACATGCCTGGGCATGGAAGGAAGAGTACGGCGGAAAGATCATCAACCAGCTGAAAAAGCTCGGCGCATCTGCAGACTGGGAAAGAGAACGCTTTACCATGGACGAGGGCTGCTCCAAGGCAGTTCAGGAAGTGTTTATCAAGCTTTATGAAAAAGGCTATATCTACAAAGGCTCCAGGATCATCAACTGGTGTCCGGTATGCCAGACTTCTATTTCCGATGCAGAGGTAGAGCATGAGGATCAGGACGGATTTTTCTGGCACATCAATTATCCTATCGTTGGAGAAGAGGGACGCTTTGTGGAGATTGCCACCACCCGTCCGGAAACACTTCTGGGAGATACTGCAGTAGCGGTAAATCCTGATGACGAGAGATATAAGGATCTGGTTGGAAAAATGCTGAAGCTGCCTCTCACAGACCGTGAAATTCCGGTTGTGGCAGACGAGTATGTGGATAAAGAATTTGGAACAGGCTGCGTGAAGATCACACCTGCCCATGACCCTAACGACTTTGAGGTTGGAAAACGTCACAACCTTCCTGAGATCAATATCATGAATGACGACGCTACCATCAATTCTCTTGGTGGCAAATATGCGGGAATGGACCGTTATGAAGCGCGTAAGGCAATGGTGGCAGATCTTGAGGCACAGGGACTTCTGGTGAAGGTAGTTCCCCATTCCCACAGCGTTGGAACTCATGACCGCTGTGGCACTACGGTAGAGCCTATGATCAAGCCTCAGTGGTTCGTTCGTATGGACGAGATGGCAAAAGCTGCTATTGACGTTCTCAATAAGGGCGAGCTGGAATTTGTTCCTGCAAGCTTTGGCAAAACCTATCTTCACTGGCTGGAAAATATCCGTGACTGGTGTATTTCCCGTCAGCTTTGGTGGGGACACAGAATCCCGGCTTACTACTGTGATGAGTGCGGCGAGGTGGTTGTTGCCCGTGAGATGCCGGAAAAATGTCCGAAATGCGGATGCACTCATCTTCATCAGGATGAGGACACTCTGGATACCTGGTTCAGCTCCGCACTGTGGCCGTTCTCTACTTTGGGATGGCCGGACGAAACTGAGGAAATGGAATATTTCTATCCTACAGACGTGCTTGTGACAGGCTATGACATTATTTTCTTCTGGGTTATCCGTATGGTATTTTCTGCTATGGAGCAGACCGGAAAGGCACCTTTCCACCACGTTCTGATCCACGGTCTTGTAAGGGATTCTCAGGGAAGAAAAATGAGCAAGTCTCTTGGAAACGGTATCGACCCTCTTGAAGTAATTGACAAATACGGAGCCGATGCTCTTCGCCTGACACTGATCACCGGAAATGCTCCGGGAAATGACATGCGTTTCTACTGGGAGAGAGTAGAATCCAGCCGTAACTTTGCAAATAAGATCTGGAATGCATCCAGATTTATCATGATGAATCTGGAAGGCAGAACAATTGCCGCTCCTGAGAACCTGAAGGAGCTGTGCATGGAGGATCAGTGGATTCTTTCCAGACTGAATACGGTTGTCCGTGAAGTAACAGAAAACATGGAAAAATATGAGCTTGGTATTGCTGTTCAGAAGGTTTATGACTTCCTGTGGGATGAGCTCTGCGACTGGTACATTGAGATGGCAAAGGTTCGTCTGTGGAAGGCAGAGGAAGATCCAAAGGCAGCCGGAGAGGCTCTGTGGACACTTCGTACAGTTCTTACCGAAGGTCTGAAGCTGCTTCATCCGTTCATGCCGTTTATCACTGAGGAAATTTACTGTACTCTTCTGCCGGAAGAGGATTCCATTATGATCTCCCAGTGGCCGGTATACACAGAAGAGAGAAGCTTCCCGGAGGCAGAAAAGGCAGTTGAGGGCTTTAAGGAGGCGGTAAGAGGCATCCGCAATACCCGTACAGAAATGAATGTTCCGGTAAACCGCAAGACCAGCCTTTATATTGTGGGAAGAGACGCAGATACCTGCGCCCGTTATGAGGCCTGCAAAAGATCCTTTGTAAACCTTGCCTTCTCTAAAGAAATCCAGGTTCAGGAGACAAAGGACGGAATCGGCGAGGATGCAGTTTCCGTAGTGGTTTCTGACGCAGTTGTTTATCTGCCTCTGGAAGATCTGGTTGACAGAGAAAAAGAAATCGAGCGTCTTACAAAAGAGCAGGAGCGTCTCACAAAAGAGATCGCCCGCTGCCAGGGTATGCTGAATAACCCGAATTTTGTAAATAAAGCGCCTGCTGCAAAGGTAGACGCAGAAAAAGAAAAACTTCAGAAATACGAAGAAATGATGGAAAAGGTAAACGTACAGCTTTCACAGATGCAAAAGTGATAAAGGAGCGTTAAGATGAAATGGTATGATATATGTAACAGGATTTCTCTGCTGCTTCATGCACTGGTCAGTGCAGCAGGATATTTTCTGATTGAGGCAATCAGCAGACATTCCTTTACTGAGGCATGGGATTTTATGACAGGCAGGCCACTGGTGTTTGCCTACAATGCGGCTCTGATTTTCACATCTTCTCTGATTGTATACCTGTTCAGAAGAAGATGCTTTATCCGTGTGCTGCTGGTGATGTTCTGGCTTCTTCTTGGAATCATAAACGGTGTGATCCTGGCTACCCGTGTTACACCGTTTACCGGACCGGATCTTCATCTTCTGACAGATGGAATGGCTCTTCTGGAAAAATATCTTCCCAAATGGGGAGTGATTGTGGCGCTGATCGTACTGGGGCTTTTTGCACTGACACTTCTGGCGCTGATCGTCAAAGGACCGAAGTTTAAAGGAAAGCTGAAATACCGCTGGAATATTCCTCTGGTACTTGCCGGATTTGTGCTTTTTGCCGGAGTGACACAGCTTGCGCTGGAAAAAAGAGTGCTGTCCAATTATTTTGGAAACATAGCCTTTGCCTATGAGGATTACGGATATCCTTACTGTCTCGGGGTTACGATCTTTGATACCGGAATCAGCTGTCCGAGAGATTACTCGGAAAAAGAAATCAAAAGGATTGAAAAAACCGAGGAGAACCTGCCGGAAACCAGAGAGGGAGAATATCCCAACATTATTTTCCTGCAGCTGGAATCTTTCTTTGATCCGGAGCTTGTAAATTATCTGGAGATATCCGAAGATCCCATACCTAACTTCCGTAAAATGATGAAGGAGTATACCTCCGGATATTACAAAGTGCCTTCTGTAGGCGCAGGTACGGCAAATACAGAGTTTGAGTCCATTACAGGCATGAGCCTTCGGTATTTCGGACCGGGAGAATATCCTTATAAGAGTATTCTGAAGGAGACAACCTGTGAAAGCGCTCCGTATGTTCTTGGAGAGCTGGGATATTCCAGTCATGCCATACATAACAATGAGGCGAATTTCTACGGAAGAAGAAGTATTTTCCCGAATCTGGGCTTTGACACCTTTACCTCTGCAGAGTATATGCCTGAGGAGGATGATAAAAACCCGCTGGGCTGGACAAGAGACCGGGTCCTTACAGATGAGATCCTGAAATGCCTGGATTCCACAGAGAATCAGCCGGATTATGTTTATACCATCTCTGTGCAGGGACATGGAGCCTACCCGGAGGAACCGGAGCTTGAAGAGCATGAGATCACTGTGACTGGTTCTCCTACTGCTTCCAAGAATAACCAGTGGGAGTACTATGTGAACCAGATCCATGAGATGGATAATTTTGTCAAAGAGCTTACAGACAGGCTTGAAGATTATCCGGAGGATGTTGTTCTTGTTATGTATGGAGATCATCTTCCTACAATGGGTCTGACTGTGGAGGATGTTGACAATAAATATCTTTTCCAGACACAGTATGTTATGTGGGACAACTTCGGTCTTGAGAAAAAAGACGTGAATCTTGCTGCTTATCAGATGGGCGCAGAAGTGCTGGACCGTGTGGGAATCCATGAGGGAACAGTTTTCCGCTATCATCAGGCCAGAAGAAACACAAAGAATTACCAGGTGGATCTGGAGACCCTTCAGTATGACCTGCTTTATGGAGAACAGCATTCCTATGATGGAGAAAATCCGTTTAAAAGGACAAAGATGCGTCTCGGACTTTATGATGTGACGTTAGACGGAGTTTCGCTGGTATCAGCCTGGGATCATACCTACAGGATTACAGGAACTAATTTTACTCCGTCCAGTCAGGTAAAGCTGAATGGAGAATGGCATGATACCATTTATGTAAATCCCACAACACTGATGATCTCCGGCACAGAGCTGGAAGATTTCGACAGGCTTTCTGTGGTGCAGCGAAGCAACAGCTCAACGCGAAAGGCACTGAGCAAGAGCTATGACCGTTCCTGCTATATGCTGTTCGATGAAAATAAATGGAAACTGCCGACGGAAGATAACTGATTCTGCCGAATAAAAGATTACGATTGGTACTGGACATATTTCACCACTCATATATAATGATATCGTAGCGGTACATCAGACTGATGCCGCTGCGAAAACATTAGATGAAGTGGTGAATTTTTTTATGAATTACGAAGAAGCGGTTGCTTATATTGAAGAAACTCCAAAGTTTACAACAAAAAACAAACTCTCCCATACAAAAGAGTGCCTGGAGCGACTGGGAAATCCGGAAAAAAAGTTTAAGGTCATTCATGTGGCAGGAACCAACGGAAAAGGAAGTACCTGTGCTTTTCTGACTTCCATTTTCAGAGAGGCGGGATATTCCTGTGGACTTTTTACCTCTCCACACCTGGTTGTGATCAATGAACGCTTTCAGATCAATGAGAAGAATATTGATAACCAGGCGTTTATGAGCGCATTTGAAAAGGTAAAGGCTCTTGCAGACGAGCTTGTGGCAGAGGGAAGTTACCATCCCACGTATTTTGAGATGCTGTTTCTTATGGGAATGGTGATCTTTGCCGAGGCAGGTGTGGATTATGTCATGCTGGAAACCGGACTGGGAGGACGTCTGGATGCCACAACAGCAGTGGAGGATCCCGTTGCCTGTGTGATCACATCCATCAGCTTTGACCATATGCAGTATCTGGGGAATACCATTGCAGAGATTGCAGGAGAAAAGGCAGGGATCATTGTTCCGGGAGTGCCTGTGATCTATGACGGAAATAATCCGGAGGCAGCCAAGGTGATTCGGAAGCAGGCTGAGGCTCTGGGCAGTCCGTATTATGAAGTAAAAAAGGAAAATACGGAAATTCTGCGAAATACCAGTGCGGGCATTGATTTTTGTATGGAGAATGAGTATTATGGAAACACAGCATTTTCCATTCCGTTTATTGCAGGATATCAGGTGATGAATGCGGCGCTGGCGCTGAAAACTGCAGAGGTTATTAAGGATGTGGTAAACCTTCCGAAGGACGCTGTTCTTCGTGGCCTCAGGGAAACACGCTGGCAGGGACGTATGGAAACCGTTCTTCCGGGAGTGATCGTGGACGGCGCTCACAACGAAGACGGAGTAGAAAAGTTTGTGGAGACAGCAGAACATTTTCAGAAGGATTATCCTCTGACGCTGTTGTTTTCTGCTGTAGATGATAAGGATTATACAGACATGATCCGGACTGTTGCAGGACGGATTCGGTTTCAGCATGTGATCGTGACCCAGGTAGGAGGCTACAGAAAGGTTCCGGCGGAGCAGCTTGCGGATATTTTCCGGAAAGAGGGATGCCTTTGCGCAGAAAGCTGCGAGGATGTGGAGATGGCATTCAGAAGAGCCCTTGAATACAGAGGGAAAGAGGGAATGCTTTTCTGCGTAGGCTCTCTGTATCTGGTGGGAGAGATCAAAGCGATCATCCAGAAAATGACTGAGCACTAAGGAGGCGGAAACACCCAGGGGTGTACCTGTATGCTCGGAAAACATTGAGCAAGGAGGCGGAAACAAATGATAGATTATGAGGAAGAGCTGAAGAAGTTTGAGCCATGTCTTGACGTGCGGGAAGCAGAAGGTGCGATTTACGACAGAGAGCTCACTGATATTCTTGATGTGCTTCAGGAAGTATTAAGAGAGGCCAAGAGTAACAGGCGTGTAAAATAATAAGGAGAATTCTACAGATGAATTGTGTGAATTGCGGTGCATTTCTTACAGACATGGACCTGGATTATTGTCCAAGCTGCGGGTACAATGTACTGATTCAGAAAAAAGTGGATTATCTTTCCAAGAGCTTTTATAATCAGGGGCTGGAAAAGGCAAGCATCCGTGACCTGTCAGGGGCGATTGCCTGTCTGAAACAGAGCCTTATTTATGATAAAAGAAACATCAGGGCAAGAAATCTTCTGGGGCTTGTGTATTTTGAAACAGGCGAGGTGGTTGCCGCGCTCAGTGAATGGGTGATCAGCAAGAATCTTCAGCCCACAAGAAATCTTGCGTCTGAGTATATTGGCAGACTTCAGGCAAACGGAAATAAACTGAAGGCTATCAATGACACCATCCGGAAATATAACCACGCGCTTCTTCTGTGCAGAGAAGGTCATGAGGATATGGCCTCCATTCAGCTTCGCCGGATTCTTTCTCAGAATCCCAAGCTGATCAAGGGGTATCATCTTCTGGCTCTGATCCAGATAAAAAACGGAGAGTGGAGCCGGGCAAGGAGAACGCTCAGAAAAGCGGCAAAAATTGACAAGACAAATACCACAACTCTCAGATTTTTAAGGGAAGTAGATGAACAGACTGGCGTGACAACCAGACTGGAAAAGCAGAAAAAAGGCTTTTTCCGGGATAACAAAAATAAAAATATGGAGTATGATCCGGCAGAAAGCGAGTATACGGTCCAGACGCCGGTTTATCATGAAAGATCCAGACTTCCGGTTTTCCTTCTGATCATGTCCGGAATGGCAGCAGGCGCAGTAGCGTTCTGGCTTCTTGCAGTTCCTGCTATAAAACAGGGGATTTATCAGGAGGCAAACCAGCAGATCGTCCAGTACAGTGAATCTCTGGCAACCCAGGGGGCAGAGCTTACCAGGGTTCAGGGTAAAGCAGAAGAATCGGATAATACAGCGGAAACGGTATCGAAACAGCTGACGGAAGAACAGGCAAAGAGCAAAAGCTATGAGTCGCTTCTCACAGCCTACACGTTTTACCAGCAGCAGAATCTGGATGAAGCAGCGGTAGCGGTAAAGAATGTTCAGGTGGATGTTCTTCCGGAATCCCTGAAGCCTGTTTACATTACTATCCGGGACGCTACAGGCGTAGCAGGGATCGGAGATCCGGAACAGCCGCAGACAGATGAATCATCCGGTGGGGAAAGCAGCGGAGACTCCGACAGTACGGAGGGAAGTACGGATGGCTCAGGATATGACGACTCCGGATCCTATGGAGAAGGAAGCTATGATGAGGGAAGTTCTGATGATTCCGGTTACTATGATGACGGATATTATGACGATGGAAGCTATGACGATGGCTCCTATTATGAATAATGCAGAAAACATGAGAAAAACCTCGAAGCAGGGGGATGTGCGCAGGCACATCCCTTTTTTGATCGGGAAAACAGGACATTTTGTGTGAACCTTCCTGGAAAAACGCCTGAGTATCAGCTAGGCTTCTGATAACAACAAAGCAGCGGAGAAATAAATATATGTTTATCATCAGGCAAAAAAATGTGGAAAAATGGAATAAAATGCAGAATAAGGGGGAAAATAATCATGAATGAAATGTTTGAACTGGAGGGAGCAAGTCTGACTGTGCATCTTCCGGGAGATGTGGATCATCCGGTGTCAGATGAGATACGCAGAGAATCAGACCGGATCATGAGCCACGTATACATCAGGACCATGCTGTTTGATTTTCAGAATACAGGATTTATGGACAGCTCTGGCATCGGACTTCTGATGGGGCGTTACCGGGCTCTGGGAATGAGGCAGGGGTGCATCTGCGCAGTAAAGGTGAATCCTCATATTGACAAGCTTCTGCATCTGTCAGGGGTTCACAGATATATAGAAATTCAGAAAGCTGAGGGAGAGGAGAAGTGACCATGGAAAACACCAATGAAATGACAATTGTTTTTGACAGCCGTCCGGTAAACGAAGGGATGGCACGTATTGCGGCAGCTTCTTTCTGCACGCAGCTGAATCCTACTCTGGAGGAGGTTGCGGATCTGAAAACGGCAGTGTCTGAGGCAGTGACTAACTGTATTATTCATGGATATGAGGGCGAGGTACATAAGATACGCATGGATCTGAAGCTGAAAGGAAGAGAGATCTTTGTGGACATTACAGATCAGGGAGTAGGCATTTCTGATGTCAAAAAAGCCATGGAGCCCCTGTATACAACAAAACCGGAAAAAGAGCGTTCGGGAATGGGATTTACATTTATGGAAGCTTTTATGGATGAGGTAACTGTTGATTCTGAAGTGGGAGTAGGAACTTCTGTCCACATGAAAAAGACGATCCGAAGATAAGGAGGGGGAATGGAGCATACTCTTGCCCTGATCGGGCTTGCGCACCAGGGGGATAAAGAGGCAAGAGATACAGTTTTTGAGGAGAATACAGGACTTATCTACAGTGTGGCAAAAAGATTTTTAGGCCGGGGCGTAGAAATGGAGGATCTTTTTCAGATCGGAAGCATCGGGCTTTTAAAGGCAGTGGATAAGTTTGACACAGAATTTGACGTAAAATTTTCCACGTATGCGGTGCCTATGATCGCAGGAGAAATACGGAGATTTCTCAGAGATGACGGGATGCTGAAGGTCAGCAGATCCATAAAGGAAAACTGCAGCAAAGTATTTCAGGCCAGGGCAGAGCTGGAGCGGAGTCTGGGAAGGGAGCCTGACATGGAGGAGCTTGCCCGCGCAGTCAGCATGGCTCCGGAAGAGCTTGCCATGACAATGGAGGCAGGAGCTCCGGTGGAATCCATTTATAAGACTGTGTACCAGGGAGAGGGAACGGAGATCACTCTGGCGGACAGACTTGAGGAAAAAGAAAACCGGCAGGAAAAGCTTCTGAACAGGATTCTGCTGGAAGAGGTTCTGGGAAAACTTGAAAAGGATGAAAGAAGGCTGATCTGCATGCGGTATTTTCAGGATATGACTCAGACAGAAATCGCAGGCAGACTGGGAATATCGCAGGTTCAGGTATCCAGAATGGAAAAACGCATCATAAAGCGGCTGAGAGAGTATTATGACGGTTCCTGATGCTCAGCCGCCTGTTTCCGGTTAATATCTTCGATGACAGTGGAGTTTACCTGGTCTTCGTAGATACGCATCTGCACCTGCATGGGGGATGGATCGGAAGTGATCTTTACCCTGCTGAAATGATTAAAGAAAAACAGAACGCCCAGTCCAAGGCCTACAGAGTAGGTGATTTCAAGAATCGTAAAGCCATTGGAGACGCTGCCTGTTACCTGTTCATAAATCTGCCTGAAAAGCTTTCCTACGTCCGCATCTGTGTTAAAGGTCATAATAGAGAAGGCTGCGCCAAAAAAGGAAATCAGACAGACGAAAGCAGTTTTGACAATATGAAAGAGCTGATGGGAAACTCCTGTTTTTTTGTAGGTAAGAATAAAATCAGGTTCGCCTATATGGGTGATGGTAAGTTCCGGCTCTTTTTTCTGGATCAGATCCACCAGATCCATGGCAGTCATCACATACCGGCCGGTTTTTTCCGGGTCCAGGTTGGCAACCGGAAGAACCCGAAGGCGGTTGAGAAGCTTTGCGTTTGTACAGGACAGACGGGCAATATCCTGAAGATATACATGAGGATGATGAACTTCGATGTTCTGGTCGAGCTGAAGATATAAGGTGTCGTTCATAGCTGAGGTCCTTTCTGAAAGATCAGTCTTTCATTTTAGGGCGGAAAATAAGGCTTCCGATCCAGGAAAAAAGCAGCGCTGCGGACACACCGGCGGAGCAGGCAGTAAAGCCGCCTGTAAAAAGACCGAGAAATCCGTCCTGGTCAATGGCTTTTTTCATGCCCTTCCATAATACCTGGCCGAAACCGGTCAGAGGGACAGTGGCTCCTGCTCCGGCATAATCAGTAAGAGGCTGGTAGAGTCCGATGGCGCTGAGGACAACGCCGGAGCATACAAGAAGAACCATAACCCTGCCGGGAAGAAGCTTTGTTTTGTCAAGAAGAATCTGAACAAGGGCACAGATCAGACCACCTACCCAGAAAGCATTAAAATAATCCATGAGATTTTCCTCCTGTTAAAGATCTTTGTGTTCAATAACCACTGCGTGGGCAATTCCCGGAACCGCCTCGCCTTCGTTGTAGCTGACTTTGGAGAGCATGGCCCCTGTGGGAACAAAAAGAATCCGTTTCCAGGTTCCCCGGGCTACTTCCGGAAGGATATATGCTGCAAGAACGGAAGCCGCACAGCCGCAGCCGCTTCCACCGGAATGAGTATCCTGAGAGGCATTGTCATAGATCAGAAGTCCGCAGTCCTGATGAACCTTGCTGATGTCAATGTTTTTTTCGGAAAGAAGATCCTGAAGGATACGCTGGCCTACCATGCCAAGGTCCCCGGTAAAAACAGCGTCATAATCCTGTGGTGTCCGGCCAAAATCATAAAGATTCTGCCAGATGGTATCGCAGGCGGCAGGAGCCATGCACCCTCCCATATTCAGGGAGTCACGGAAACCGTAGTCGATTACTTTTCCCGTGGTAATACCTGTGATGACCGCGCAGCCGGAGCTGCAGCAAAGAGGAGAGTATCCTGAGCGTTCCTCAGGGACAGGCGGTTTGGAGCCGATCACGCAGGCTCCGCTTCCCGTTACAGTCCAGGTGGCTGACAGAGGACGCTGACTGCCATAGCCTAAAGGAAAGCGAAATTCTTTTTCTGCTGTGGCAAAATGGCTGGAGGCAGCGCACAGGATATGTTCTCCGTAACCGGCGGAAACTGCCATCGCCCCAAGGGACAGCGCTTCTCCCATGGTGGAACAGGCGCCGTACAGTCCGTAAAAAGGAATACCCATTTCTGCAATCCCGAAGGAGGAGGCAATGGTCTGGGCAAGCAGGTCGCCGGCAAAGGCCATGCGGATGTCTGAGGGAGTCAGTCCTGCCTTTCCTACAGCCAGAACAGCGGTTTCCTTCTGAAGAGTGCTTTCTGCTGTTTCCCATGTTTTTGTTCCAAAGAGAGGGTCCTGAGAAACCATGTCAAAAAGGTGTCCCAGAGGGCCTTCTCCTTCTTTTTTTCCTGTGATAGAAGCTGCGCTTTCGATATATATGGGCTGTTCAAAAGAAATACTAGCGCTTCCTGTCAGTTTTCCGGCAGTCATGCGATCACCTCCATAAGCTTAAGAATATAGTAAACACAGCCTGTAATCCAGGAGCTGAGGATTCCATAAAGGATCACAGGCCCTGCAATGGTAAAGATCTTGCAGCCAATACCAAAAATCTGTCCCTCTGCCTGAAATTCTATGGCAGAGGCTGCAACAGAATTGGCAAAGCCTGTAATGGGCACAAGACCTCCGGCCCCGCCGAATTTTCCGATTTTGGAATAAAGATTCAGACCTGTAAGGATTACGCTGATCAGAATAAGGATCAGAGAGCACCAGCTTCCGGCCTCTTCTTTGTCAGCGCCAAGGTTTTGAGCTGTGTTCAGGATAAACTGTCCCAAAACACAGATCAGTCCTCCTGTAAAAAATGCTTTTACCATATTTACAGGAAGGCTGTGGACAGGTGTAACCCGCTTTACGTATTTCTCATATTCTTTTTGTTTTTTTAGCTGTTCAGAATTTGCCATAAATTTTTCCTTTCAATTTATTTTGACTTTTCAGATATTTATGAATATAATGGGTCTTACTGCCACCCGAAATAATAGAAGAAAAGTGTACCGGTCAGTTTTCCCAGGGCAATAAACAGGATGATAAGAGGAAGTCCCTGTGTCAGACGGATTCTTCTTGTAAAAACAGGAAACATGTCAGCTACTTCAGCAAGAGCCAGGATCCATCCTCCAAGGAAAATCCCGGAGAACACACCGAATAAAAGTAAAAAAGGAGTTCCCAGAGGCAGGGGGAACCGGAAAAGACAAAAAAGATTTCCAAGAAAGATTCCCAGAAAACACATATCTTCATAAAGAAGGATATGATCAGCGGTATGGGTAATGCCTGCATATCGGGGGATAATGGAAAGACCGATCAGAAGTCCTGCCACACCGCTGGCAATAATGGTTCCGGAGCAAAGTCCGAGAAGACCCAGAAATATCTGCTGCCACATGAGAAATTCTCCTTTCGCGGAATTTAGTGTGTATTATGTAAAAAAACATGAAAATTATACACTAATTCTTAAAAAACTATGAAAACCTGTACTTTTTCTACAGCGGATAGTATAATTAAAAAGATAAACAATGACGCAGGAGGTTTGCGTATGTACGACGTATATTCCCGAATGGAATTATTACTGGGACAGACAGGAGTGGATCGTCTGGGAAGAGCGCAGATTGCCGTGTTTGGTCTGGGCGGTGTGGGTTCCTATGCAGTGGAGGCTCTTGCCCGCTGCGGCGTGGGAAGCCTTACGCTGGTGGATCACGATGTAGTATCTGCAACAAATATTAACCGGCAGCTTTTTGCCCTGCATTCTACTATTGGCAGAAAAAAAGTACAGGTTGCCAAGGAACGGATCCGGGATATTGACGAGAATATTCTGGTCCATACCTATGAAACCTTTTACAATAAGGATACGTCGGGCATGTTTGACCTGAGAAGCTATGATTATATTGTGGATGCCATTGATTGTATGGAGTCCAAGCTTCTTCTGATCGAGCAGGCAAAATTATGCCATACGCCTGTGATCTCCTGTCTGGCAACAGAAGGAAAACTTAATCCTTCCAGATTCGAGATTACGGATATTTCCAGAACAGGCAATGTGTGTCCGGCTGCAAAAAAAATGCGTACAGAGCTTCGCAAAAAGGGAATCCGTAAAGTAAAGGTTCTGTATTCCCGGGAGCGGTGTCCCAAAAAGGTAACAGAAGCCAGAAACGGAGAGATAGTCGGAGGAAGCATTTCCTTTGTGCCAAGTGTGGCGGGAATGCTGATCGCCGGGGAGGTTGTCAGAGATATCCTGACAGAAAATGGAAAAAGGGTTAAATAAAAAATAGAAAGATAGAGGAAAGAACCTGTGAAAGAAGAAATGAGACAGAAATTTATCGAAATTCTCGGAAACAACAGAGTGCTTTTTGACGAGCCTATGAGTCAGCATACCACTTTTAGAATCGGCGGACCGGCAGATGTGTTTGCCATGCCGGAAAATTATGAACAGATCAGAGAAGTGCTGAGACTGTGCAGAGAAGAGAAGCTTCCGTTTTTTGTTCTGGGAAACGGCAGCAATCTTCTTGTCAGCGACAGCGGATACAGAGGCGTGATCATTCAGATGGACCGAAACATGGAAGAAATCCGTGTGGAAGGTGAGGAGATCCATGCCTGCGCAGGGGCGCTGCTTTCTTCTGTTGCTGTTGCGGCAAGAAATGCTTCTCTTACAGGATTTGAGTTTGCCGGAGGCATTCCGGGAACTATTGGCGGAGCAGCTGTAATGAACGCAGGCGCTTATGGCGGAGAGCTGAAAGACGTTCTGAAAGAGGTTACTGTAATGACTAGGGAGGGAGAACTCCTTACGATCCCTGTGGATAAGCTGGAAATGGGATATCGGACCAGCATCATCAAGACATCCGGATATCTTGTGCTTGAGGCTGTGATCTCACTGAAAAAGGGCGATGAGGAAAAGATCCGTGCTGTCATGAAGGATCTGTCAGAGCGCCGCACAGAAAAGCAGCCTCTTGATTATCCAAGTGCAGGCAGTACCTTTAAACGGCCTGAGGGATATTTTGCCGGAAAGCTGATCATGGACAGCGGCCTTCGCGGATATCGTGCAGGCGGCGCTCAGGTTTCAGAAAAGCACTGTGGATTTGTGATCAATGCAGGAGGCGCTACGGCTGAAGATGTGAGAACCCTGATGGAGCATGTGATTGAGGTGGTCAGAGAAAAATACGGAGTTACCCTGGAACCTGAGGTGAAGTTCCTGGGAGACTTTAACGGGAGATAAGGAATGCGTCTTGTAATTGTAACCGGATTATCAGGAGCGGGCAAAAGTACTGCTCTGAAAATGCTGGAGGATGCCCGCTATTTCTGCGTGGATAATCTTCCGATTCCCCTTTTAAGTAAATTTGTGTCTCTGATGGCGGGAATGCAGGGGGAGGATGTGCAGAATGCAGCCATTGGAATTGACGCCAGAAGCGGCCGGGATCTGGGAGAGCTGGAAAAGGTACTGGAGCAGCTTGGCGAGGCTGGATATGAGTTTGAGATCCTGTTTCTGGATGCGGACGACCGTGTGCTGGTAAAGCGTTATAAAGAATCCCGCAGAAGCCATCCTCTGGCAATGTACGGAAGAGTGGATGAGGGGATTCACAGAGAACGGGAAAAAATGAGATTCCTGAAAGAAAGAGCGGACTATATCATAGATACATCTCACCTTCTTACAAGAGAGCTGAAAAAAGAGATTAACCGGATCTTTGTGGACAATGGAAAATTCAGCAATATGGTGATCTCAGTTCTTTCATTTGGATTCAAATATGGGATACCGGATGATGCGGATCTTGTTTTTGATGTTAGATTTCTCCCGAATCCTTATTACATTGATGAGCTTCGGCCTCACACAGGTATGGATGAGGATGTTTTTCAGTATGTAATGGACTGCCAGGCAGCAGCGGATTTTGCGGATAAACTGGAAGATATGGTGAAATTTCTCATTCCAAACTACGCAAAAGAAGGGAAAACCAGCCTGGTGATCGGCATTGGCTGTACCGGGGGCAAACACAGGTCTGTAACTCTGGCAAGAGTTCTTTATGACAGACTGCAGGAAACAAGAGAATATGGAATCCGTCTGGAGCACAGGGATATTGGGAAGGATGCTCTTCTGAAAAAACAGTAGCAGGCGGAAAATAAGCAGACAGGAGAACGTGGAATTGTCTTTTTCGGGGATGGTGAAAGAAGAACTTTCCAGACAGATCAGTTCTGCCAGACACTGCAGAATTGCAGAGACAGCAGCGCTTTTAAGTGCCTGCGGCAGAATTACATCTGATGGAAGCCTGAGGCTGCAGACGGAAAATGCAGCAGTCGTAAGAAAAGGCTTTACATTATTGCAAAAAACCTTTAATATAGATACTGAAATAATTGTCCGCGAAAGCCGTCAGATGAAGAAGGGAAATGTCTATTTTGTGGAAATAAAGGACGCAGACAGGATAGAGAACATTCTTCAGGGAACCAAGCTTTCTGTAAGCAGAGAGGACGGAGAGGCACTTTGTTCAGACGATACTCTGGTTACTCAGCAAAGCTGCTGTAAGCGGGCGTTTATTCGCGGAGCTTTTCTGGCATCCGGCTCCATCAGTGATCCCGAAAAGGGATATCATTTTGAAATTGTGTGTCCGGATCAGCAAAAGGCAGAACAGCTGCAGGAGCTCATTCGCAGCTTTCAGATTGATGCCAAGATTGTACTGCGTAAAAAATCATATGTGGTCTATGTGAAAGAAGGCGCACAGATTGTAGATATTCTGGCAGTTATGGAAGCAAATGTTGCTCTGATGAATCTGGAGAACATCCGGATACTGAAAGAAATGCGGAATTCTGTTAATCGAAAAGTAAACTGTGAAACAGCAAATATTAATAAAACGGTCAGTGCAGCAGTGAAGCAGATCGAGGACATCCGGCTTATTGAGCGCAGGGTTGGCTTTTACAGCCTCAATGAAGGTCTCGCAGAAATCGCCGAGCTGAGGCTGCAGTATCCGGAGGCCACATTAAAGGAACTGGGAATGATGCTGAATCCCCAGGTTGGTAAGTCCGGTGTGAACCACCGTCTCAGAAAATTAAGCGAGATAGCGGATGAGCTGCGAAATGACAAGGAGGAGTTATTATGATTAAAAAACCTGTTACTATTCAACTGTCTACTGGTCTTGAAGCACGCCCGGTGGCGCAGCTGGTACAGGTAGCCAGCCAGTTTAACAGTGAAATATATGTTGAGATCGGAAAGAAAAAGGTCAATGCAAAGAGCATTATGGGTATGATGACTCTGGGGCTGGATTCAGGTGAAGAAATCATGCTTTCCGCTAATGGAGAAGATGAAGAAGCTGCTATGAGCAGTATAGAACGGTATTTAAGTAATCAAAATTAAATAAAAATGAAAAGTAAAACACCGCCCGGAAGGAAGACCAATTCAGGGAGGTGTTTTTGTCTGTCAGGAAACTCTTTAAAATAATTTCTAAATAACAAAAATCTTATTTTTTTCTGGAAAAGAGAAACGGATAAACCGTTACGATCCATATAACAACTATAAAATACCGCAGAAAAGAAGCTGGAAGAGATTCTCCTATCAAAGGCTTCAGTCCGGTCTGGATAAGCAGCGTCACTGCTATTCCCACAAGAAAACGAATGATACGTTTCCGGGTGGAATCCGGAGGAGTAAAAGAAATATGAGTTTCTGTAATGTAATAACCGACAGCAAAGGCAAAGCCGGCGCCGCAGGCTTTGATACAGTCCTGCGCATAGTGAAATTCAATTGTTCCGTTTTTATAAAGAACAGCTGTATAGATCAGAAGAGCCGCGCATACGGCTGCCATACACAGAGAAATCAAAAGTTCTTTTCCGGCCGAGAAATCTTTTTTATACAGAAAAGAGTAGCAGAGCGCCACGCACAGGAAAGTTACCAGAAAAGATACAATTACATCCTGAGGAGTATGACAGCCCAGATACATACGGGAAAAGCCTACAAGCAGAATAAAAAGCGCGCACAGAAACCGGGCGGGCTTTTTTCTTGTATACAGTCCCAGTGTTCCCAGAAGAGCCGTGATGCTCTGTGTGTGACCGCTTGGAAAAGAGTATCCGGTTGCGCCGGGCACTGCGGAGGCAACCGGTTCAAAGGCCGGATCCAGAAGCCAGGGACGGGGAACGCGAAAAGTGATTTTTAATCCCTGGACAAGAAGCCCGGAAGTGAAATATGTAAACCCGAGACAATAGGCAAGCTTTTTATTGGAACACCAGAAAAGCCAGCAGATCACAACAACTACAAATGTTTCCTGAGCAAGAAGAGTAATGCCCTGAAAAAAGACATCGCCTGCAGGTGTCCGATATTGTGAGAGCAAATGCAGAAAATCCATAAAGGTCCTCCTTCTGATTATTATTTGATATGTGCCATTATAAGTTGAGCGCAGTAAAAAAACAAGTATTATAAGTTGACCGTAGCAGAAAAAAAAGGTATAATAACTAAAGTATTCAAAACACTACTACCACAAAAACAGAAGTGAGGGATATACAAATGTCTAAATTTTTGAAATTTATCGTACATTTTGTAATAATATGTACGATTGCTATAGTGCTGGGTCTGGCACTGCCGCCGTTTTTTGGGGTAAAAACGGTGATCGTTGATAATAAAAATAAGGAAACAAACCTGGCGATGGGTTCCGTTACTTATGCGATTCCTGTAAAGACTGAGACAGTAAATGCCGGCGCTCCGATCCTTGTACAGGACGGAGAAGGTACTTATCGTTATAATCTTGTAAGTGTTGACAGACAGACGAATACAGGAGTTGCCATTGATCCCGAGGCAGCCGCATCTGAAAATATCAATGTGTCTGTAAAAAACTGGGTTCCCAAGGTTGTGGTCACAGTTCCTCTGATCGGATATCTTATGGCGGCAACAGAGAGCACAGAGGGAATTATCGTTCTTGCTCTTGCAGTTCTTTTCCTGATCATTCTCTATGTGATCGCAGAGCTGTGGAAAAAGCCTGAAACACTTGATGAGTATGAAGATCTCCAGGGAGACCGCAGGTATCTTAAAACTCAGAAAGAACTGAAGATGGAAGAAAAAGCCCGCGAAAGACGTATGCAGGAAGAGGACAGAGAGCTTCTTTACGGAGAAAAAGACCGCAGAAAAAGGGCGAAGAAAGAAGAAAAAGAGAGAAGAAAGAAGATCCGTACCGGCGGATTTGTAGATGAGATCTACGAGGACGATCTGGAAGAGGAACGCCCGGTAAGACGCCAGGAAAGATCAGGGGTTCGTCCGGAGAATATGCAGGCGGCTACAAGCGAAGCGCATGAACTGCTGAAAAAAGAGATTGCGGCAGCTACAGCAGAAGAAGCGGCGGCTATGGAGATTCCGGCTGATCACACAGAAGAGCTTCCAAGCTTCCGTGAGCTTCAGGAAGAAAGAGCCCGTATGAAGAGAGAAGAAGAGGAATGGGAGGAAGAGGAAACTCCTGTTGAGATCAAAAAGATGGCGATGCCGGTATGGACGGCTTCCCAGCTTGCAGATAAGGCAAAAAGAGAAGGAGACGCTCCTGATATTGTGAGAGACTCCATTACAAAAGTAACATTCTTTGATTATTCTGATATCCTTGGAGGAGACACAGAAGAAAGCGAAGAAGAATAAAAAGAAATATCAGCAAAGCGCAGACAGGTATGAACGATCCGGTCTGCGCTTTGTTTTTTGTGTGAAAATAGGGAAATCTTTCCTATTATATATGGTTATACAAAAGAAAAAGGACGGCTGTTTTATATAGGATTTATAAGAGAACAAAAACTGTTCCTATTATATAGGTACTGTTTTTGCGTATATGCCATGGGATTTCTTCATATGCAAAAAAATAAAAAAATTAAAAAAAGTACTTGCATTATTGGAAATCATTGTGTATACTGATAACTGCTGTGACATGATAGCAATGAAGCGCGAGGTTGCTGCTTTGATTAGCAGGTTTTCCGTGGAGCGAATGTCAAGTTAGGAAACTGACGACAAGTCACTGTACAGAGTTCAATAACCATCTTGGGATGGGCGTGTGAAGAGATGTCTTAGGACACACACGGAGATGTGTACAGTCGCCGCTTGTCGTACTGCATAATTGAGTACGAATAGGAGGAGACTTTTTTTATGGCAAATCAGGTAATGAGAATCACATTAAAAGCTTATGATCATCAGTTAGTAGATGCATCCGCAGCAAAAATCATCGACACTGTTAAGAAGAACGGTGCAAAGGTAAGCGGACCGGTTCCGCTTCCGACAAAAAAAGAGGTTGTAACAATCTTAAGAGCTGTTCACAAATACAAAGATTCCAGAGAACAGTTCGAGCAGAGAACTCATAAGAGACTCATCGATATCATGACACCTACTCAGAAAACTGTAGACGCACTTTCCAGACTGGAAATGCCGGCAGGTGTTCACATCGATATCAAAATGAAAACAAAATAAGCAGTACCCGGTACTGCTTGCTGGCTGACTCAGGTCAGTCGGCACATGAACAAGGTAAGTTCACTCGGGATTCCGAGTGCTTCAAAAACTATATGATTACCCGTCAGGGCAATCCGCTATAAGGAGGAAAATGTAATGAAGAAAGCTATCTTAGCTACAAAAGTCGGAATGACTCAGATCTTCAATGAAGATGGTCTTCTGATTCCGGTAACAGTTTTACAGGCTGGTCCGTGTGTGGTAACTCAGGTTAAGACTGAAGACAACGACGGATATGCAGCAGTTCAGGTTGGTTTTGGTGAGATCAGAGAGAAACTGGTCAACAAACCGGAAAAAGGCCACTTTGAAAAAGCAGGCGTTGATGTAAAGAGATTCCTGAAAGAGTTCAGATTCGACAACGCTGCTGAATATCAGGTAGGACAGGAAATTAAGGCTGACATCTTTGCTGCAGGCGATCATATCGATGCAACTGCAATCTCAAAAGGTAAAGGCTTCCAGGGTGCGATTAAGAGACACGGACAGTCCAGAGGACCTATGGCTCACGGTTCCAAATATCACCGTCATGCAGGTTCCAACGGCGCTGCATCTGATCCGAGTAAAGTATTCAAGGGCAAAAAGATGCCAGGTCAGATGGGAAATGTTCAGGTAACTGTACAGAACCTTGAGATCGTACGCGTAGATACAGAGAATAATTTACTGTTAGTTAAAGGTGCTGTTCCAGGACCTAAGAAATCTCTGGTGACCATCAAAGAATCAGTAAAGTCTTTATAATTGAGAAAGGAGGAGCATCAGAATGGCAAACGTAACTGTTTATAATATGGAAGGCAATGAAGTTGGAACAATGGAACTGAACGATGCAGTGTTCGGCGTAGAGATCAACGAGCATCTGGTTCACCTTGCTGTTGTTCGTCAGCTTGCAAATAAACGCCAGGGTACTCAGAAAGCAAAAACTCGTTCTGAAGTAAGCGGCGGCGGAAGAAAACCGTGGAGACAGAAAGGAACAGGTCATGCAAGACAGGGTTCCATCCGTGCACCACAGTGGACTGGCGGCGGTGTTGTATTCGCTCCGGTTCCGAGAGACTATGAAGTAAAAATGAACAAAAAAGAAAGAAGAGCAGCTCTGAAATCCGCTCTTACTTCTAAAGTTCAGGATAATAAACTGGTAGTTGTTGACAGCCTTGCACTTGCAGAGGTTAAGACAAAAGAAATGCAGAGAGTGCTTACAAACCTGAAAGCAGAGAAAGCTCTGGTTATCACAGCTTCTGATGATAAGAACGTAGTACTTTCCGCAAGAAACATCGCTGATGTACAGACTGCAACTGTAAACACTATGAACGTATATGATGTTATGAAACACAATACTGTAGTGATTACTAAAGATGCAGTAGCATCCATTGAGGAGGTGTACGCATAATGGCAGATATCAAATATTATGACGTAATCCTGAAACCTGTGATTACAGAGAAATCCATGAACATCATGGGTGAGAAAAAATATACATTCCTCGTACATCCGGAAGCAAACAAAGCTCAGATCAAAGAAGCTGTTGAAAAGATGTTTGAAGGAACAAAAGTTAAGAGCGTAAACACCATGAACAACGATGGTAAAAAGAAACGCCGCGGTATGGTTGTTGGAAAAACAGCCAAGACCAAAAAGGCAATCGTAGCTCTCACAGAGGAAAGCAAAGATATCGAGATCTTCGAGGGACTTTGATCCAAAACGATAGCCTGACTATGTGCACGAAAGCACGATAACAAATTCGAAAGGAGAAACACCATGGGAATTAAGACCTATAACCCATATACACCGTCAAGAAGACATATGACTGGTTCTGACTTCTCTGAGATCACAACAAGCACCCCAGAGAAATCCTTAGTAGTGTCTTTAAAGAAAAATGCCGGACGTAACAACCAGGGCAAGATCACAGTAAGACACCGCGGAGGCGGAAGCAGAAGAAAATACAGAATCATCGACTTCAAGAGAAGAAAAGATGGTATCCCGGCAACAGTTAAAACAATTGAGTACGATCCGAACAGAACAGCAAACATCGCTCTGATCTGCTATGCAGACGGCGAGAAAGCTTACATCCTTGCTCCGGAAGGACTTAAGGTTGGACAGAAGGTTATGAACGGACCGGAGGCAGAAATCCGTGTTGGTAACTGCCTGCCGCTGGAACTTATCCCGGTTGGTACTATGATCCACAACATTGAGCTTCATCCTGGAAAGGGCGGACAGATGGTTCGTTCTGCTGGAAACGGTGCTCAGTTAATGGCTAAAGAAGGCAAATATGCAACATTAAGATTACCGTCAGGTGAAATGAGAATGGTTCCGCTTGTATGCCGCGCAACAATCGGTGAAGTTGGAAACGGTGACCACAACCTTGTAAACATCGGTAAAGCTGGACGTAAACGTCACATGGGAATCAGACCTACAGTTCGTGGTTCTGTAATGAACCCGAATGACCATCCGCACGGTGGTGGTGAAGGAAAGACCGGTATCGGCCGTCCGGGTCCGTGCACACCATGGGGCAAACCTGCTCTTGGTCTGAAGACCAGAAAGAAAAACAAACAGTCCAACAAGCTCATCGTAAGAAGACGCGATGGAAAAGCTTTAGCGAAATAATAAGGAGGGTACAGAATGTCTCGTTCATTGAAAAAAGGACCTTTCGCAGATGCAAGCCTGCTGAAAAAGGTTGACGCTATGAATGCTGCAAACGATAAATCCGTGATCAAAACATGGTCACGTCGTTCCACCATCTTCCCTTCCTTCGTAGGACATACAATCGCTGTCCATGACGGAAGAAAGCACGTTCCGGTATACGTTACAGAGGATATGGTAGGACATAAACTCGGTGAGTTCGTTGCAACAAGAACTTACAGAGGACACGGAAAAGACGAGAAGAAATCCGGTGTCAGATAATTTGTGAGACTGTAGCGGCAGTTCGCAGATAAAATAAGAATATTCGCCTGGTCACCGGACATCAGTGAAGGGTGACCACGGTGATTCCCATAGATGATTGATTACGAGAAAGGAGGCACTTTAAAATGGCAAAGGGACATAGAAGCCAGATTAAGAGAGCCAGAAATGAGAATAATAAAGAGACAAGACCGTCTGCAAAATTATCTTATGCAAGAGTTTCTGTTCAGAAAGCATGCTATGTATTAGATGCGATCCGTGGCAAAGATGTGCAGACAGCACTTGGTATCCTCACATATAACCCGAGATATGCTTCCAGCGTTCTCAAAAAGCTGCTTGAGTCAGCAATCGCAAACGCTGAGAACAACAACGGTATGAGCGCAGAAAACCTCTACATTGCAGAGTGCTATGCAAACAAAGGACCTACAATGAAGCGGATTCAGCCAAGAGCACAGGGTAGAGCTTACAGAATCGAGAAGAGAACAAGCCATATCACCATCGTGCTGGATGAAAGATAAGGAGGAAGAGCATGGGACAGAAAGTTAATCCACATGGCCTTAGAGTCGGTATTATTAAGGATTGGGATTCCAGATGGTATGCTGAAGCAGACTTCGCAGATTATCTGGTTGAAGACTACAATATCAGAACATTTTTGAAGAAAAAACTGTACAGCGCAGGTGTTTCCAAGATTGAGATCGAAAGAGCATCTGACAGAGTTAAGATCATCATCTACACTGCTAAACCGGGTATCGTTATCGGTAAAGGCGGATCTGAGATCGAAAAAGTAAAAGCTGAGCTTCAGAAATATACAGATAAAAAACTGATCGTTGACATCAAAGAAGTGAAAAGACCGGACAGAGATGCACAGCTTGTTGCAGAGAACATCGCACTTCAGCTTGAGAACCGTATTTCTTTCCGTCGTGCAATGAAATCTACAATGCAGAGAACAATGAAAGCCGGAGCAAAGGGAATCAAAACATCCGTATCCGGACGTCTTGGCGGAGCTGATATGGCTCGTACAGAGTTCTACAGCGAAGGAACTATTCCGCTTCAGACACTTCGTGCTGACATCGACTATGGCTTCGCAGAAGCAGACACAACTTACGGTAAAGTTGGCGTAAAAGCTTGGGTCTACAATGGTGAAGTACTTCCCACAAAAGGAACTAAGGAAGGGAGCGATAAATAATGTTAATGCCAAAAAGAGTAAAACGTCGTAAACAATTCCGTGGCTCCATGAGAGGTAAAGCCCTTAGAGGTAACAAAATCAATTATGGTGAATTCGGTCTTGTTGCTACCGAACCGTGCTGGATCAGATCTAATCAGATCGAGGCAGCCCGTATTGCCATGACACGTTACATCAAACGTGGTGGTCAGGTTTGGATTAAGATTTTCCCAGATAAACCAGTAACAGCGAAACCAGCAGAAACACGTATGGGTTCCGGTAAAGGTTCCCTGGAATACTGGGTAGCAGTTGTTAAGCCAGGACGTGTAATGTTTGAGATTGCAGGCGTATCCGAAGAGGTTGCCCGTGAAGCATTACGTCTTGCAATGCACAAGTTACCATGTAAATGTAAAATCGTTTCTCGTGCAGACTTAGAAGGCGGTGATAACAGTGAAAATTAATAAATTCGTGGAAGATTTAAAAGCAAAATCAGCTGCAGAATTAAACGAAGAATTAGTAGCTGCTAAGAAAGAACTTTTTAACCTGAGATTTCAGAATGCAACTAATCAATTAGACAATACAAGCCGGATCAAAGAGGTTCGTAAGAATATTGCCAGAATCCAGACAGTAATCACTGAGCAGGCAAACGCTGCGAAATAGTGAATATAGGAGGACAGAATCGTGGAAAGAAATCTGAGAAAAACCCGTGTGGGTAAGGTTGTCAGCAATAAGATGGACAAGACCATCGTAGTTGCAATTGAAGACCATGTAAAACATCCTCTTTACAAAAAAATCGTGAAGAGAACATATAAATTAAAAGCTCATGATGAACAGAATGAGTGCAATATCGGTGATACCGTAAAAGTTATGGAAACCAGACCGCTGTCCAAGGACAAAAGATGGAGACTGGTTGAGATCGTAGAGAAAGCTAAATAAGGAGGAAACCAGTATGATTCAGCAGGAAACTAGATTAAAAGTTGCCGATAACACTGGTGCAAAAGAAATCCTTTGTATTCGTGTTATGGGTGGCTCTACAAGAAGATATGCAAATATCGGCGACACTATCGTTGCTACTGTTAAAGATGCAACACCAGGCGGCGTTGTTAAAAAAGGTGACGTAGTAAAAGCTGTTGTTGTTCGTTCCAAAAAAGGCGCTCGTCGTAAAGACGGATCCTACATCCGTTTCGATGAAAATGCAGCCGTAATCATTAAAGACGATTTAACTCCGAGAGGAACTCGTATCTTTGGACCAGTTGCCAGAGAGCTTCGTGAGAAAAAATTCATGAAGATCGTTTCCTTAGCTCCGGAAGTATTATAGGAGGGTGCCTAATGTCAGCTATGAAGATTAAAAAAGGCGACACTGTTAAAGTAATCGCTGGAAAAGATAAAGGCAAAGAGGGCAAAGTCCTTGCCGTTAACGTAAAAGACAACACCGTGATCGTTGAAAACGTCAACATGGTTACTAAGCACAGCAAACCATCTGCAGCAAACCAGGCAGGCGGAATCACAAAGAAAGAAGCCGCTCTTCATGTATCTAACGTGATGCTGGTAGTAGACGGAAAAGCAACCAGAGTCGGATTCAAGATGGACGGAGACAAAAAAGTCCGTGTTGCAAAAGCAACAGGCGAGGTTATCGATAAATAAGAGAGGAGGCATGACAGGTGAGTAGATTAAAAGAACTTTACAAAAATGAGATCATGGACAACATGACCAAAAAATTCGGATACAAAAACGTTATGGAAGTGCCGAAGCTCGAAAAGATCGTTATCAACATGGGTGTTGGTGAAGCTAAGGAGAACGCTAAGCTTCTCGACGCTGCTATCGCAGATATGGAGCTTATCACAGGTCAGAAAGCCGTTGCAACAAAGGCTAAAAAATCTGTGGCTAACTTCAAAATCAGAGAGGGTATGCCGATCGGCTGTAAAGTAACATTAAGAGGAGAGAAGATGTACGAGTTCGCTGATCGTCTGATCAACCTTGCACTTCCTCGTGTACGTGACTTCCGTGGTGTTAACCCGAACGCATTCGACGGCAGAGGAAACTACGCTCTTGGTATCAAAGAGCAGCTGATCTTCCCTGAAGTTGAGTACGATAAAGTAGACAAGGTAAGAGGTATGGACATCATCTTCGTTACAACAGCGAAGACTGACGAGGAAGCTCGTGAGCTTCTGACACAGTTCAACATGCCTTTTGCTAAATAAGGAGGAGAATTTAAATGGCTAAAACAGCAATGAAAATCAAACAGCAGCGCAAACAGAAATTCTCCACAAGAGAATACAGCCGCTGCAGAATTTGCGGTCGTCCGCACGCTTACTTAAGAAAATACGGTATCTGCCGTATCTGCTTCCGTGAACTGGCTTACAAAGGTCAGATCCCGGGCGTAAAGAAAGCATCCTGGTAATTATTTTATAAAAAATATATCATGTAAAGTCTGAAAAGAAAATTAGAGGAGGAAACTAACATGACAATGAGCGATCCGATTGCAGATATGCTTACAAGAATCCGTAACGCTAACACTGCAAAACATGACACAGTAGATGTTCCGGCATCCAAAATGAAAATTGCTATCGCAAATATTCTTCTTGACGAGGGATATATTGCAAAGTATGATTTAGTAGAAGACGGTGTTATCAAAACACTTCATATCACACTGAAATACGGTGAGACTAAAAACGACAAGATCATCACAGGTCTGAAGAGAATTTCCAAACCGGGTCTTCGTGTATACGCAGGCAAGGACGAGCTGCCGAGAGTACTTGGCGGACTTGGAATCGCAATCATTTCCACAAACAAGGGCGTTATCACTGACAAAGAGGCTCGTAAGCTTCATGTCGGCGGAGAAGTTCTTGCATTCGTATGGTAGGCCGAAAGCAACTTAATGAATACAAGCCGTCAGGCACAGCATGAATTTAGTGCGAGGTCCATCCCGAACCTTAACGAGCCCAACTGTAGTGCAGGCGAGTTTAGTTGAGGGATGCGTGTAAATTTGTGATATCTTAAAATTAAAATAAAGATATAAACACTGAAAACAGAGAGGAGGATATCTCCTCTCCGACAATCTAAGTAAGGAGGACAATATTATGTCACGTATCGGCAGACTTCCGGTAGCTATTCCTGCAGGCGTTGAAGTAAATGTTGCAGCAGGCAATGTAGTGACCGTTAAAGGGCCAAAGGGAACACTTGAAAGAGCGCTTCCTACAGAAATGGAAATCAAAGTAGAAGATGGTCATGTAGTTGTTACAAGACCAAACGATCTGAAAAAAATGAAAGCTTTGCACGGTTTAACAAGAAGCCTTATCCAGAACATGGTAACAGGTGTAAACGAAGGCTACACAAAAGAGCTTGAGGTAAACGGTGTAGGTTATAGAGCTCAGAAGCAGGGCAAAAAGCTTGTGCTTTCTCTTGGATATTCTCACCCGGTAGAGATGGAAGATCCTGAAGGAATCGAGTCCAAAGTTGATGGAAACAAGATCATTGTTTCCGGTATCAGCAAAGAAAAAGTTGGTCAGTTTGCAGCAGAGATCAGAGATAAGAGAAGACCGGAGCCATATAAGGGCAAGGGAATCAAATATGCTGACGAAGTGATCAGACGTAAAGTCGGTAAGACCGGTAAGAAATAAATAAGGAGAGTGAGAACATGATTAAGAAAGCATCCAGAGCGGAAATTCGTGAAAAGAAACATAGAAGACTCCGTCATCATCTGAATGGAACAGCAACTACTCCAAGACTGGCAGTATTCCGTTCCAACAAGCATATCTATGCACAGATTATTGATGACAGCGTGGGAAAAACTTTAGTATCAGCTTCTACTCTTCAGAAAGATGTAAAAGCAGAGCTTGAGCATACAGATGATGTAAAAGCAGCAGCATATCTTGGAACTGTAATCGGTAAGAAAGCAGTTGAAGCAGGTATCGAGAGCGTAGTTTTCGACAGAGGAGGCTACATTTACCACGGAAAAATTAAAGCATTAGCAGACGCAGCAAGAGAAGCTGGACTGAAATTCTAAAAGGGAGGAAAAAGACACATGAAACATAATCTTATTGATGCTAGTCAGTTAGAATTAGAAGATAAAGTAGTGTCAATCAAACGTGTTACCAAGGTTGTTAAAGGTGGCCGTAACTTCCGTTTCACAGCTTTGGTTGTTGTAGGTGACGGCAACGGACATGTTGGTGCAGGTTTAGGAAAGGCAGCTGAAATTCCGGAAGCAATCCGCAAAGGAAAAGAAGATGCTATGAAAAAACTGGTAACAGTAGCAAGAGACGAGAACGGTTCTATCACACACGACTTCGTAGGCAAATTCGGAAGCGCTGAGATGCTCCTGAAACGTGCTCCGGAAGGTACTGGTGTAATCGCCGGAGGTCCGGCACGTGCCGTAATCGAGCTTGCAGGTATCAAGAACATCCGTACAAAATGTATGGGCTCCAGAAATAAACAGAATGTTGTCCTGGCTACGATCGAAGGTCTCAGCCAGCTGAAGACTCCGGAAGAAGTTGCTAAACTTCGCGGAAAATCTGTAGATGAGATTCTGGCATAAGGAGGAAACGAAAAATGGCAGATACAATTAAGGTTACATTAGTAAAGTCTCCGATCGGCGCAGTTCCGAAACACAAAAAGACTGTAGTTGCTATGGGACTTACAAAAATGCATAAAACAGTTGAAATGCCGGATAATGCTGCAACAAGAGGAATGATCAAACAGGTTCAGCATCTGGTAAAAGTTGAAGAGTAATTCTACACAGTATAGATAATAAAAGGAGGTGCCAAACATGGATTTATCAAACCTGAGACCTGCAGAAGGTTCCAAGCACAGTGATAACTTCAGAAGAGGCCGTGGACATGGTTCCGGAAACGGAAAGACAGCCGGAAAAGGACATAAAGGACAGTTAGCACGTTCCGGACACAAGAAACCGGGATTTGAAGGTGGACAGATGCCTTTATACAGACGTCTTCCGAAGAGAGGCTTCAAAAACAGAAACTCCAAAGAGATCATTGCAATCAATGTTGACGTTCTGAATCGTTTTGAGGACGGAGCAGAGGTTACAGCCGAGAGTCTGCTGGAAAGCCGTGCAATTTCCAAAATCGGCGACGGTGTAAAGATTCTTGGAAACGGTGAGCTGACTAAGAAACTTAACGTAAAAGTGAACGCTGTCAGCGAGACCGCAAAAGCTAAAATTGAAGCTGCTGGTGGTACAGTAGAGGTGATTTAATGTTTGAAACTCTCAAAAGTCTCTTTAGAGTAAAAGAGATGCGTCGTAAGCTGTTTTACGTGATCGGAATGATCTTTGTCATCCGAATCGGATCTCAGCTTCCTGTTCCGGGTGTGGACAGCGACGTATTCAGACAGTGGTTTCAGAGCAACACCGGGGACGCATTTAACTTCTTTGATGCGTTCACCGGCGGCTCCTTTGAGAGTATGTCTATATTTGCTCTGAACATTACACCATATATTACATCATCCATTATCATTCAGCTTCTTACAATTGCCATCCCTGCTCTGGAAGAAATGCACAGAGACGGTGAAGAGGGAAGAAAGAAGATGACAGCAATTACCCGTTATGTAACGGTTGGTCTTGCTCTGTTTGAGTCTATTGCAATGACAATCGGTTTTGCAAGAGGAAACATTGTTCAGGACATGAACATTCTTAAGGGTATTGTTGTAGTAGTATCTCTGACAGCAGGATCTGCTATGCTGATGTGGATTGGTGAGCGTATCACAGAAAAAGGAATCGGAAACGGTATTTCTATTGTACTTGCAGTAAATATTGTGTCCAGAATCCCAAGTGATATGGTAACTCTGTATGAGAACTTTATTAAAGGCAAAACAATTGCCAAGGGAATGCTTGCAGGTGTGATCATTCTTGCAGTTATTCTTGTGGTAGTGGTATTTGTTCTTATTCTCAACGGAGCTGAAAGAAGAATTCCGGTACAGTATTCCAAGAAGATGGTTGGAAGAAAGCTTGTTGGCGGTCAGACAAACCATATTCCTCTGAAAGTAAACACTGCCGGAGTTATCCCGATCATTTTTGCTTCTTCCATTATGTCTTTCCCGGGACTGATTGCTCAGTTTGCAGGCAAAGCAAATGGTACAGGAATCGGAAGTGAAATTTTGAAGGGGCTGTCTTCCAGTAACTGGTGTGATCCGTCTCAGCTGAAATACAGCTGGGGCCTGATCGTATATATTGTTCTCTGTGTATTCTTTGCATATTTCTATACTTCCATTACCTTTAATCCACTGGAAGTTGCAGATAATATCAAGAAACAGGGCGGCTTTATTCCGGGTATCCGTCCGGGTAAACCAACATCCGATTATCTGGAGAAACTCCTGACTTACATTATATTTATAGGCGCAGTTGGCCTGATCATCGTGGCAGTTATTCCGTTCTTCTTTAACGGTATCTTTAAGGCTCAGGTTTCCTTTGGAGGAACCTCACTTATTATCGTTGTAGGTGTTGTCCTTGAGACTGTGAAACAGATTGAATCTCAGTTGCTTGTCCGCAACTATAAAGGCTTTCTGGCTAACTAGTGCGCAAATTTATTGTCAGCAATGAAGTTGTGCACAGGAAATGAAGGTTGCGGTGTGCTTCTGCATGCTGCAGCCATTTTAAGTTATCAGGGATAAATCAGGACAGCGCCTTATTGCTGCCTGTTTGTCCTGGAATATAAGGAGGGTATGATTATGAGGATTATTATGCTGGGTGCGCCGGGTGCCGGAAAAGGAACTCAGGCAAAAAAAATTGCTGAGAAATATGGAATTCCCCATATTTCCACAGGAGACATTTTCCGTGCAAACATCAAAAACGGCACGGAGCTTGGCAAAAAAGCAAAAACCTATATGGATCAGGGGCTTCTTGTACCTGATGAACTGACCTGTGATCTTGTAGTAGACAGAATCCAGCAGGATGATGCAAAGAACGGCTATGTTCTTGACGGTTTTCCGAGAACCATTCCTCAGGCAGAATGTCTGACAGAGGCTCTTGAGAAACTGGGAAGCAAGATCGACTTTGCCATTGATGTGGATGTTCCGGATGAAAACATCGTAAACCGTATGGGCGGAAGACGCGCCTGCCTGAAATGCGGAGCTACTTATCATCTTGTTTATGCGGCTCCCAAGACAGAAGGCGTATGCGATACCTGCGGAGAGAAACTGGTTCTTCGTGACGATGACCAGCCGGAAACTGTTCAGAAGCGTCTGAACGTATACCACGAGCAGACACAGCCTCTGATCGATTACTATACAGAGCAGGGTGTATTAAAAACAGTAGACGGAACACGTTCTCTGGATGAAGTATTCCAGGAAATCGTGGGAGTTTTAGGAGAATAAAAAATGTCAGTTTCAATTAAGTCAGAACATGAAATAGAGCTTATGAGACATGCCGGTCATTTACTGGAAAAGGTCCACAATGAACTGGCTGCTCATATCAGACCGGGAATCAGCACCAAGGAACTGGACCGTATCGGAGAGGAAATGATCCGCTCTCTGGGCTGTACTCCGAATTTTCTGAATTATAACGGATTTCCGGGATCTTTCTGTATCAGCATCAATGATGAGGTGGTACACGGAATCCCGTCCAAAAAGAAAATCATTCAGGAAGGAGATCTTGTAAAGATCGACGCGGGACTGATCTATCAGGGATATCATTCTGATGCAGCCCGTACCTATGCAGTAGGAGAAGTTTCTCCGGAAGCCCGTCAGCTTATGGAAGTAACAAAGCAGAGCTTCTTTGAAGGCATTAAATTTGCAAAGGCAGGAAATCACCTGAATGATATTTCCAAGGCAATCGGAGCTTATGCAGCAAAATATAATTATGGTATTGTGCGTGATCTGGTTGGACACGGAATCGGAACTCATCTTCATGAGGATCCCCAGATACCAAACTTTCCTCAGAAGCACCGTGGGATCAAGCTGATGCCGGGCATGACTCTGGCAATTGAACCGATGATCAATATTGGCCGCGCAGACGTGGCCTGGGAGGACGATGACTGGACAGTTGTCACAATGGACGGATCCCTTTCCGCTCATTATGAAAACACCGTTCTGATCACAGACGGCGAACCGGAAATTCTGACTCTTACAAAATGACAGATGACACAGGAGGTTAAGGATGTCAAAAGCAGATGTGATTGAAGTAGAAGGAACTGTACTGGAGAAGCTTCCAAACGCAATGTTTAAGGTAGAGCTGGAGAACAAACATGTGGTTCTCGCTCATATCAGCGGTAAGCTTCGTATGAATTTTATCCGTATCCTTCCGGGAGATAAAGTAACAATCGAGCTTTCTCCGTATGATCTGTCCAAGGGCAGAATTATCTGGAGAGATAAATAAAAAGTCTCTTTCCGAGAGCAGCAATAAAGATATTACTTGAGGCACAGGAATTATATCAGATTCCTGTGCTTTTTGTATTTATCGGGAAAAACTGTATTATGCAGTCTGTTTTCCGCAGATAATAAATGTTCCGTAAGAATGTATTTTACTGATTTTTCAGAAATAAAGAAAGAGGAAATTTATGTTAAAATCAGATGATTTTAGTATAAAATTATTGATATCTGTCATAAAGGAGGCATAGATTTAGACCAATTCAGTCTTTTTTTCAACTTTACATACAAGATATGCTATGTTAAAATATATAATATATTACAGGTTTTGTGACAGCGTATCAGCCTTACGGCAGAAGCTTTTTCTGTGGCAGGAAAAACAGACTGCATAATTATTACAATTTATGTGATAAGGAGAAGCTGGAAGGAGAAATATGAAAAATTCACAGAAATATATGACTGCGCCTGAAAACAGGCAGTTTTTTGCGTCCCCGGATTTTTGTGGGGGGGGGCAAAATGCAAGTGCTTTGTGGAACTATGAACGGGAAAGTTACTGCTAAACTGAATAAAGTTTTATTGGATATGATAAAACATCCACACAGAATTTGCAATAAGCATCCAATACTGTTGAAAATATCATATTCAGCCTGCAAATGTTAGAAGAAGACCATTTACAGGCTATTTAGCGCGTTCAGAACTTTTGCAGCGGGATGAAGCGTCTGGTTTTTGATCTGCTTCATGGCAACGGAAAAACGAAAAGAAAAATATTAAGTTTGAGGTTGGAGGATATCAATGTATCGGAAAAATTCAAGTGGTTGGGTAAAACATGTTGACTTTATCTTATTGGACTTACTGTGTATTCAGCTTGCATTCTATTTTTCCTATGTGTGTCGGATGGGAGAATGGAATCCCTACAGTGTACCAGTATATCGAAATATGGCAATTTTTATAGAACTGGCAGATATAGCTGTTATATTTCTGTTTGAGTCCTATAAGAATGTATTAAAAAGAGGCTATTACATAGAACTTGTTTCTTCCATAAAACAGGCAGTGATGCTGATACTGGTGGGAAGCCTGTATTTGCTCAGCGTACAGGAAGGAAATATGTATTCCAGAACTGCGTTTTATTTAATGGGCGTTTTTTATGCTGCCTTTGCCTACGGTGCACGTATTTTGTGGAAACGCTATCTGAAAAAGAAAATGAAAACAGGCGGCGACAGTTCTCTGATTATCATTACTTCCAGTAAGATTGCCGAAAAAGTAGTAAAGAGCATTAAAAATCATAACTATGAAATGTATCAGATGAATGGCGTTATAGTTCTGGACCGGGATATGACAGGAGAGGATATTGAGGGCGTTCCCGTTGTTGCAAATGCAGAAAATGTAGCAGAATTTCTGCGTCAGAGCTGGGTAGACGAAGTATTTATAAATCTGGATGAAAGTATCCCGTACCCAAAGGAATTAATAGAAAGATGCTCTGAAATGGGACTTACAGTGCATTTGAATCTTGTAAAGATTACAAACAGCACATTAGGCAAACAATCCATTGGAAAAGTCGGAGAATACACAGTGCTGACCACGAGTATTAACTATATGACCATGAGACAGGCCTTTTTAAAGAGAACCATGGATATTGCTGCAGGTCTGGCAGGATGTATTGCCACAGGGATCATTTTTGTGTTTGTAGCTCCCATTATATACATAAGTTCACCGGGACCGTTTTTTTTCAGCCAGGAACGTGTTGGACAGAATGGTAAGATATTTAAGATGTACAAATTCCGAAGCATGTATATGGATGCGGAAGAGCGGAAAGCTGAACTGATGAAAGAAAATAAAATGAGCAGCAATCTGATGTTTAAGCTGGACTTTGATCCGAGAATCATCGGAAACAAGGTTCTTCCGGACGGCACAAAAAAGACCGGGATCGGCCAGTTCATCCGCTCCACGTCACTGGATGAGTTTCCGCAGTTCCTTAATGTGCTTCTTGGACAGATGTCGCTGGTAGGTTTCCGCCCGGCGTTAAAATCCGAGTATGAAGAGTATGAATATCATCACAGAGCAAGAATCGCCATGAAACCGGGAATTACCGGAATGTGGCAGGTCAGCGGCAGAAGCGATATCACTGACTTTGAAGAAGTAGTAAAGCTGGATACAGAATATATAAGAAACTGGAGCATGGGACTGGATTTCAGGATCCTGTTTAAGACGGTTGCTGCTGTCCTAAAGAGAGATGGATCTATGTGATGTAATTATGATTTTACAGGAAAAAAACATTAATGATTAAAAGAGACTGATGTACCGGAAATCCCTGTATTTGTAAATTGAAGGAGCAGAATGATGAAAAATATGCAGAAATACAGAAGACTGAAAAATCTTTTTTTGAGACAGAGCTACCTGGATGCCTGGGAAGACTACATGAGAAGTATCCGGAAAACAAGCTATACTCAGTGGGACTATGTAGTGCTGACCGCTTCTAATGAAGCGCAGGCAGAAGCGTTTGAATGTCAGATCAGGTACAGACAGGAAAGGGGAGTTTTACCTAAAAATACAAAGTTTCTGGTGATTTCGGATCCTGACGGGAAGAGGATCGGATCAGGAGGAGCAACTTTACAGGTACTTCGTGTCCTTTCTGAACAGGAAGGTTTTGGCGGGAATTTCCATGGTAAACGAGTTCTGGTGATTCATTCAGGAGGAGACAGCAAAAGAGTGCCGCAGTATTCAGTATGTGGGAAATTATTTTCTCCTGTTCCACGGGAACTTCCCGATGGACGGCCCTCAACTTTATTTGACGAATTTCTGATAGGAATGGCAGGAGTTCCCTCCCGATTTAAAGATGGCATGTTAGTGTTATCAGGAGATGTACTGCTGTTATTTAATCCTTTGCAGATTGATGCGCAATTCAGCGGAGCTGCTGCCATTTCCATGAAGTCTCCGGTAGAGGTTGGGAAAGATCACGGCGTATTCTTAAATGACGGTACAGACCATGTTCAGAAATTTTTGCATAAACAAACAGTGGAAACACTGCAGAATATGGGGGCAGTAAATAGCCAGGGCAATGTAGATCTGGACACCGGAGCAGTGTTATGCAGCGCAGAAATGCTGGAAGCTTTGTTTTCCCTGATTGCAGAGAATGGACAAATACAGGAGGACAGGTATTCACAGTTTGTAAATGAAAGATCACGAATTAGCTTTTATGGAGATTTTCTTTATCCGCTGGCAAAAGAATCCACACTGGAACAGTTTTATCTGGAGCAGCCGGAAGGAAGTTTTTGTGATGAATTAAAAGAATGCAGGACAAAGATCTGGGAAGCGCTTCACGAATTTCCTATGAAACTGATCTGTCTTTCACCGGCAGAATTTATTCACTTTGGAACAACCGGAGAGCTTTTATCACTGCTCACCAAAGAAATCAGTGATTATGAATTTTTGGATTGGAAGCCGCTGGTGTCTGCCAACAGAGAAGAATGCCCGGGGGCGGTTCATAATGCGCTTATTGATGATTCAGTAAAGATAGAAGAGAACTGTTATATAGAGAGCAGTATGCTGACAGAAGGTACGGTTGTTCATAAAGGCGCAGTTGTCAGCATGGTAACACTGGAGAATATAGAAGTACCTGAAAATTCAGTTTTTCATGCAGTTCGTCTGAGAGAAAATAATGAATATGTATTGCGTATTTACGGAGTCTGTGATAATCCTAAAAAAACACTGGAAGAAAATGGAACGTTTTTAAACGGAACAATGAAGCAGCTTCTGGAAAACGCTAAAGCAGGCGTACAGGATATATGGGAAAATGGAGAGCATACTCTGTGGACGGCAAAAATATACCCCTCTGCCCTGAAAAAAAGAGATGCACAAAAGGCATCTATGGTTTTACTGCGTATTATGGAGGGAACAGTAACAGAAGAGGAAATTCTGAACTGGAAAAATCAAAGACGGTACAGCCTTCAGGAATCTTTTATGCTGGGAGACACCACACGGTTTATTGAGTGGAGTACAGAACTTCAGAATCAGATCATGGTGGAAAAGTTCCTGAAACATCTGTTTGCAGGAGAACATTATATTCCTGCTCTTAAAATTTTTGGTGAATCAGAATTGAATGAACGGCAGTTTGACATTTTGATGGAAAAAGTTGAGCATATGACATTTTCTGAAAAAATTCGTGTTCTGTATGCAGTTTCCCGTTCTATGAAATATCAGTCAGCGGTATTCCACGAAATTGCGTACGATAAGGTGGAGAAAATGTGCTTTGATGCGATACAGAAAGCTGTATGCCTGGAAGAAAACTGCCATGAGGGGGATTCATATCATATTCAGAGAGATAAGGTAAGAGTAACCCTGCCGGTCCGTGTAAACTGGGGAGGAGGATGGACAGATACCCCCCCATACTGCAATGAAAAAGGTGGAGTTGTATTAAATGCCGCAATTCTTCTGAAGGGAGAGCGGCAGATTGAAGTAGAAGTACGTAAACTGGAAGAACTGCATATTGAGTTTGCAAGCCTTGACTTTCAGGCATATGGAACAGCTTTATCCGCAGAGGAAATACAGGACTGCAATAACCCCTATGATTCCTTTGCATTACATAAGGCAGCACTGATTGCCTGTGGTATTATCCCGCAGCACGGCAGTGTGAATCTTCAGGATATTTTAAGACGTCTGGGAGGCGGAATTTATATTTCCACCCGGGTTTGTAATGTACCGAAAGGCTCCGGGTTGGGAACCAGCAGTATTCTTGCAGGAGCTGCTGTCAAGGCGATTGGTGAATTTTTAGGAGAAGACTGGTCCGACAGTGTTCTGTATCAGCGAGTGCTGAATCTGGAACAGATCATGAGTACAGGCGGCGGCTGGCAGGATCAGGTAGGAGGACTGACTCCAGGAGTCAAATACATTACAACAAAGCCGGGGATGAAACAGGAAATTAAAGTAGAACACATAGAACTGGATGAAGCAACAAAAGCAGAGCTTCAGGAACGGTTTGCACTGATTTATACCGGACAGAGACGCCTTGCCAGAAATCTTCTGAGATATGTAGTTGGCGGATATATCGGCGGACGTCCGGAATCCATTGAAGCATTGGAAGAAATGAAACATCTGGCAGTTCTGATGCGGTATGAACTGGAACAGGGGCGGATTGATGAATTTGCAAAACTGCTGAACCGGCACTGGGAGGTATCGAAGAAACTGGATGCAGGATCAACTAACACATGTATTGATCAGATTTTTGAATCCTGTGAAGATCTCATTGACGGAAAGTTTATCTCAGGAGCCGGCGGAGGTGGATTCCTGCAAGTTATCCTGAAAAAGGGTGTCACAAAAGAGCATTTAAGGAGAAGACTCAGGAACGTGTTCCAGGATTCCGGTGTAGATATGTGGGAAAGTGAATTTTTGTGGTAAATTATTGTGAATAGCATTATAAATATATGTTAAATTCAGGCAAGATGTATACAAGATTGAAAGGAAATTGTGGTATGGAGGGAAAACAGAAAGATGGATATCAGAGAAAAGTAGATAAATCTCTTATCCCTACATGTAACATCATGGGAGTGAATATTGCAGCAATTAATATGGAGTGGCTGTTGGAGTATTTAAAGAAAAATCTTTCAGACATTAAAGGAGATTATATTTGCGTATCGAATGTTCATACCACAGTGACCAGTTATGACAGCGTTTCCTATTGTGCAATACAAAATGGAGGACTTATGGCAATTCCGGATGGTGGACCATTATCAAGTGTTGGTCGTAAACGTGGGCACAAAGAAATGGAGAGGACAACCGGACCGAGTTTGATGGGGGAAATCTTTCAGATTTCAGCAGAAAAAGGATATCGCCATTACTTTTATGGTAGTACAGAAGAAACATTGAAATTACTTGAAAAGAAATTGAAGGAGAATTATCCGGGGATTCAGATTGCCGGAATGTATAGCCCTCCGTTTCGAGTTCTGACAGAAGAAGAAGACAGACAGATTGTAGAAAATATCAATTCTGCGAAGGCAGATTTTGTATGGATTGGTCTTGGCGCGCCGAAACAAGAACGATGGATGGCTGTGCACCAGGGCAAAATTGATGGACTGATGATAGGTGTTGGAGCTGGATTTGATTACTATGCAGGGAATATCAAACGAGCTCCGCTGTGGATGCAGAAATGTAATCTGGAATGGCTGTATCGGTTGATGCAAGATCCGAAGAGATTGTTTAAAAGATATTTTTATACAAATACTAAGTTTATATGGAATGCGGTTATTAAGAAAAAATGATATGTATCTAGGTAAACGAGAGTGTAGAAGATTATAGATTATAGTAGTCGATTCATTGGGAGGAGACATTAGATGAAGAAAATTGAGCAGTTTATTCGCCAGCATGAAATGTTGATGTGCTTTTTAGCAGTAATATACAATTTTTTTTGCCTGAATAGAATTAAGGGAAGACGAGCTTTAAAATTAAAAAAAGGGGGGGTGTTTTTATATAGAAGCAAATTCTTGAACTACGGAAAAAATAATACAATTATTTTTGAAAAAGGATGCCGAGTCTATAAATCAAGAATAAGAATTTATGGGAATAATAATTCTATTTTTGTGAATAAAGATTGTGTTTTGAAGAATGTCGATATTTGGATTAGTGATGGTTCTGTTATTGAAATTGGACACAATACACACTTTACAGGTAATATTCATATTGCCTGTACGGAAGGAAAAAGAATTTATATAGGAGAACGATGCTTGTTTTCAAATCAGATTACTTTACGCACAGGGGATAGCCATTCTATTTTAAATAAGAAAGGGCAGCGTATAAATCATGCGGAAGATATTTATATTGGTGCTCATGTATGGGTGGGGCAACAAGTTATTATTTTAAAGGGAGCGAAAGTTGAGGAAGAATCAATTATTGGAACAAATGCGTTAGTTACGGGCAAGGTATTTCCAAAACACTCTATTTTAGCAGGAATACCTGCTAAAGTAATAAAGGATGGAATAACATGGGATCATAGATTGCTTTAAATTAAGAAGATAATCGAGATTGTATTTTGGGAATTAATTAATTATATATTTGCGTTGAAAATGTAGGAGAAGCATGGCATGTGTAAAAAAATATTGATGGTTCATAATTTTTATCAAATTGCTGGTGGAGAAGATACTGTTTTTAAGAATGAAGTGGAGATGCTTCGAGAAAACGGACATGAAGTAATAGAATATACTTGCAGTAATGATGAGTTGAAGAAATCGAAAATAAAATTATTATTATTGCCATTGACTACAATCTGGTCATGGAAAACTTATAGAGAAGTAAAAAAGATTATTAAAGCGCAGAATGTGGATATAGTACACTGCCATAATACCTTTCCAATAATTTCACCTTCTGTTTATTATGCAGCACGAAATAGAAATATTCCAGTTGTACAAACAATTCATAATTTTAGATTTTTGTGTCCATGTGGAGTGTTTTATAGGAATGGAAACATATGCGAAGAGTGTAGAATTAAAGGTAATTTTAAGCCAGCGGTCAAATATAAATGTTACAGAAATTCGAAATTGCAAACTTTTGTTGTATCTATGATGTTGAGTTTGCATAGGAAGTTGGGAACATATAAAAAAATAAATTATATTTTTTTAACAGAATTTAATAAGCAAAAATTTAATCGTTTAGTTGATATAAACGGAAAAAATATTTTTGTAAAGCCCAATTTTGTAAAAAAAATAGGAGAAGTAAAATTACCATCGAAAATATTTACATCTTTTGTTTTTGCTGGTCGTTTAGAGGAAAGTAAAGGAATTAAAAATTTGTTAGCTCAATGGAAAGAAATGCCTGATAATTATCAACTTCATATTTATGGAGAAGGTCCATTAGAGCAGTATGTTAAAGAAGAAATTCAAGATAGAGATAATATTCAATATTTAGGATTTCAGTCTCATGACGTAATATATGAGGATTTGAAAAAGTCAATGGCGATGATTTTTCCGAGTTTATTGTACGAAGGATATCCAATGATAATTGCTGAAAGTATGGCAATGGGATGTCCTGTTGTAGCTATAAAAACAGGAAATGCAGGAGATATTGTTACTAGATCTAAAGGGGGGACTATATATGATCCTGACGATGAATATAGTTTTTCAAATGCAATTAAAACTGTAATTGAGAATAACTATAAGTTGAGAAAGAAGGCTTTATGTTATTATAAGGACACATTATCGAAAGATAAAAATTATATTGAGCAAAATAATATATATATAAAAATCTCGAAATAGTATACCATTTTTACTGAAAATATTTATAGAAACAGAAAGAGTTTGTACCTTATGAAGTGAATAATAAAAACAATTATAGGACTACAATAAATAATAGATTTTGTATAATAGAATTTGTAATATGAAGATATAAATATTATGTTCAGATGTATATAAGTTATGAAATAAAATTGAATAAAGAACGTTAAGCGGAAATAAATGAAAAGTATCTTGAAAAATAATAAAGGAGTCATTATGGTTGATAAACAAATGCTGTATACAAAGAAAGTATTAATATTTCATCCTACTATAGCACCATATAGAATAGATTTTTTTAACGATTTGTATAAAAACTTAAAAGCTTCTGTGTATCTATATTATGAAAATTTGTTTGAACAAAAGTTTAATTATGATGAGATTAAAAATAAATTTGAATTTCATCCTAAATATTTCAAGAAAACTTTAAAAATTGGAAAAAGAGTGATTCCTATTGGACATTTTAAGGCTTTAAAAGAAGAACAACCAGACATTGTGATCGTTGGAGAATATGGTGTGGGATTTTGGGCAACTGTTTTTTTTAGATTTTTTTGTAGAAAAAAATATAAAGTTGTTTCTATTTGTGATGACTCATACGATCTTCTTGTGAATGAAAATAATTTACATTCAAAAGCTAGGGATATAGGATTAAAATTTGTCGATGGTTTGATTCTATGTAATCAAAAAGCTGACGAATATTATCAAACGGAATTAGGATTTAAAAACAATTATGTGTTTCCAATTATTCATAAAGATAGTATCTATAGAGCAAACATTGAAAAAATACAAAAATATGCCAATCAACTTATTAAGGAAGAAGAACTTATAAATAATAGGGTATTTTTATTTGTTGGTAGAATTTCTCCAGAAAAAAATATTGAATATTTAATTCAATCGTTCATTTTTTATCATCATGAGTTTCCAGAGAATAAATTGTTTTTGATAGGTAATTATATTGATTCTAATCGAAGTTATTATGACAAGCTTAGCAATATAGTTCAATTCAATAAGGCGGAAGAATATATAATTTTTTTAGGAAGAAAAGAAGGAATAGAGTTAAAAAGTTGGTTAGCGTTGGGACAAATGTTGATTTTGCCAAGTGTATATGAACGTTTTGGTGCAGTTGTAAATGAGGCTTTATTATTGGGAGAACAGGTTGCAGTATCTTCTAAAGCTGGATCAGTTATGCTTATTAATAATCGAAATGGAATTATATTAGATATTAAAGAAAAATATATTAATTTTGAGATACTTTCGAATAGAATACAACCCATTAAGGGGAAAATTGAAATGATACCGAATAATATGCCATATAGATATGATGAATTAATGGATGGATTAATTGAATGGATTGATGATTTTTAAATTATTTGATTATGAGCAAACATAAAATTTGAGAGGAAATAATATAAAATGAAAAAAAAGGTTTTAGGTCTTGCGACATGTTTTAATAGAGTTAGTAATACGAAAGAGTGCATAACATCTTTGATACAAGGAAATCCAAACTTACAATTTGATTTTATAATAGTGGATGATGGAAGCACTGATGGTACTTTAGAAATGTTAAATAAGTATAAATGTGTGGACGTTATACAAGGTACAGGGAACTTGTTCTATTCAGGTGGAATGCGTATTGCGATAGAAAAGGCAAAGACGACAAAATATGATAGCTTTGAGTATATTATGCTTTTTAATGATGATGTAAGATTTTTTTGTAATAGTATTGAAAAGCTTATTGAAAGTAATAAGAATGATTCTAGTATAATGGTTGGAGCAACTTGCGATACTAATGGAATAATGTCATATAGTGGTTGTGTACATACTAGTCAGTACAAGCCAAGTTATCGGAATGTGATGTCTACAGAAACGGAGGAAGCTTATTGTGATACGTTTTGTGCAAATTGCGTTTTGATTCCTAGAAATATTTTTGTTGGATTAGACAATATTGATCCAAAGTATAGACATGCCATGGGAGATTTTGATTACGGATGGTCTGCACATAATAGGGGGTATAAGATATTAAGTTCATCATTTTTTGTGGGAGAATGTAATGACAATCCAGTCACGGGAACATGGAGAGATACATCGTTATCTATAAGAGAGAGAATCAGAAAGAAAGAGTCTATCAAAGGTTTACCGCGAAAGGAATGGTTTTATTATCTGCATAAAAATCATGGTATAATTTGTGCCATTATTTTTTCTGTAACACCATATATAAAAATATTGCTTAGAAAGTAAATTTTACGAATAGAGAGAGAATTAAATGAAGATACATTTAAAAACAGTATATCATTATATACTTATTTATTGTCTTGTTATATCACAGGGATCGGTACTATATAATAATAATCAAGAGTTTTTTTTAGTGGCTTATATTATTTTTGCATTACTGTTTATTATTAGAAAAGGGATTCTAAAGACGGATTATGAATTAGGATTTATTTTTATATTAGCAGTAGGATTAGGCATAACAAGGTTAATAACTTATGGGGGCTTGAGTGTTGGTTCTATAGGCAATATATTAGCAACTTTTTTAATTGCATACGTAGCAGTTAATTATAAAAAAGATTTCTTTATTGAACGATATGTAAAATTTGTTGTTGTTTTTTCTGTTATTAGTTTACTGATTTTTATTGTTCAGTTAACTAATTTGGATTTTATAAAAACATTTTTTCCGGTTTCCGAACAAATAAATGGAAATTGTTATGGAGGGATTTTAGCAACTGTAGTAGAAAAACATGCTTTACGGAATGTAGGGCTAGCTACTGAGCCAGGAAGGTACCAACTATATTTAATTCCAGCACTAGTGTTTTCCATGTTTAAGTCAGATAGAATACACTGTTCCGATAAAACTATTATGTGGTTTCGAATTGTTTTGATTATAACAATCGTTTCAGCACAATCTACGACAGGTTATATTGCATTGTTACTAGTGCTCGCAGGGTATACACTGGAGGGGATATATTATGGAGGTAAGAAACAAAGTAAATTACGAAAAAGAACTAATATAGTCCTTGCAGGGGCTTGTGTATTAGTAGCTTTATATTTAGTATATACAGGTTCAGAGAACTTTATTTATAAAAATTTTTATGAAAAATTATTTGATAAATCGGGGAAATTTGATTTGAGTAATAATACTGGTAATGTAAGAGTAATTTCTTTATTAACTGATTTATCTATTGCATTTAGGCATCCATTAGGAATGGGATTTGAAGAATATCAGTCATTATGGCTTACAAGTAAAATTCAGTTTATTGCAGAGCCTTCTTCGTGTGTGGGTCTGACAATTGCTTGTGCTGCATTAGGATTTCCAGTTACTATACTAATGTTGTGGTTTTATGTGAGAGAAGCAAGAAAAAATGGAAAGGATACGATTGAAAAAATACTTCTTTTATTATTGTTGTTTAATACAGCATTGGCGCAACCCGTTTTATATTATGCTCCTATGTTGGCAATGTTTATGGCAAATGCTAGAAATAATATGATGGTTGATACAAAAGTAAGCAGAGGAAAGTATGTTGAGTGAAAAAAATAAAGCTGTAAAAGCAAGTATGGGATATACACTAGGAAACTATTTAATTCGTGGGTTGGGATTTATTACAATACCAATTTTTTCTAGATTATTGTCTCCAACAGATTTTGGACTGTATAATACATTCCTGGCATATGAAGGAATTGTATATATTTTGATTGGATTGGCGTTAAATGGAAGTTTAAAAAATGCAAAAAATAGATTTAAAAATGAAATAGATCAATATACTTCATCTGTGATGCTTATTCCTATCATCATATTGGGAGGATTTATTTGCATCTGGTTGTTGGGTAATGATTGGTTGATAAAAATACTAAAAATAGATAGTTTTTCAGTCCTAATGTTACTAATTTATAGTTATGCATCGAGTTTATTGACTTTTTATCAGACAAGAATTTCGTTGGATTACAATTACTTGGAATATTTAAGAATTTCATTATTTAATGCAGTTTTTAGCGTGGTTTTATCGTTGCTATTTATATTTATTTTTTTTAATAATAATAGATATTATGGAAGAATAGTAGGAGCAACAATAACTTATATATTGTTGGCCATTTATGTCATGATGAGTTTATGGTTGAAAGCAAAGCCAAAGTTTAATAAAAAATACTGGAGTTATGCGTTAAAAATCAGTATTCCATTAGTTCCTCATGGATTGGCACAAATTTTATTGTTGTCGTTTGATCGAATCATGATTAATTCTATGATAGGTAGTATGGAGGCTGGAATCTATAGTTTTGCGTATACGGTTTATTCCTTGGTTTCGATTACAGCTACTTCTTTAGATACAGTATATTCTACATGGGTTTTTCAAAAATACAATAAAGAAGAGAAGCAAACAGAAATTAAGTCTGTAGGAACAAGTTTTATGTTAGTGATTGGTGGGATTTGTTCTCTAGTTATTTTGCTTGCACCAGAAGTCATTAAAATATTAGGAGGAAATAAATATAGTGAGGCCGTATATTGTACTATTCCAGTGATTCTTGCTGGCTTTTTTGCAATGGCATATTGTATCCCAGCAGTTATGGAATATTATTATGAAAAAACAAAGTATATTTCTATGGGAACGATTATTGCAGCCGCTACAAATATGGTTTTAAATCTTACATTTATTCCTAAATATGGATATATAGCAGCAGCATATACTACATTATTTAGTTATATTATTTATTTTTTATTACATATGTATATCTCGAAAAGGTTATCTGGATTTTATATCATAGAAATAAAGTATTTATTAAGTGTATTATTAATTTTAATTATTTCTTATGGTATAGGGTTGGCATTTGTTAATAATTTATTTGTTCGACTGGTAACCGGGGGAATTTTGGTTTATATAGAGATTATATTGTTGTTTAAAATATACGGAAAAGAAAATGTTTATAATATAATAAAAAGGATTCTTGGAGGGAGAAAATATGAAAGATAGACAAGATTTAGATAGCGAATTAGTTTGTGGATTTAATGTTTCTACAAACAGAAAAAAATTATGGGCATCAGAACTTGATATGCTAGACAGTTTTGAAAAAATATGTAAAGAAAATAATATTAATTATTTTTTATTATTTGGATCTGCAATTGGAGCGGTAAGGCATAAAGGCTTTATTCCGTGGGATGATGATATTGATATAGGAATGCTTAGAGAGGATTTTGAGAAGTTTTTAAAATGCGACAAGAAAGATTTTGGATCTAATATAGATATACAATATGGATATAATAAAGTTACAGGAGGTGATATATTATTACGTATAAGAGATAGACGTACAACGGGGATTATTTCTGACGAGTTGTTTTTAGATAAAAATAAAGGCATATTTATTGAAATATATCCATTTGATTATGTTGATAATAACAGGATGAGAAAATTTCAAATAATAATATCTACTTTTTTAGTAAGAATAATTTGTGATAGAAAACCTCAAAATAAAGCAAGTGTATTTCGAAGATTGTGGCATGGAGTGTGTTCTTTTATGCCTAAAAAAAGTTTATGGAAGTTTTATGAATTTATATGTAAATTGCAGAATGGAAAAGAGAGAAAATATGTAGATACAATAACAATTCCGGATTATGCAAAAACAGGAAATCATTTATTTAAAGTGGAGGATGTTAAAAAAACAGTATATGTTGATTTTGAGTATACAAAAGCTAGAATACCAGAAGGCTATCATTCGGTGCTTACTACTAGATATGGTGATTATATGAAAATCCCGGAAGTAGAAGAACAAGGTCAGCATCATAATATGATAGTATTTTATGATCCAAATCATCCTTATAGTTATTATGATAAAAGTGAAATTCCTCAAAAGTATTTTTCGGGAGAAATTTCTCCATTAATATAGTACAAAGGATTAAATTTATTAGTAAAAATAATGGAACAGGATGTAGTAATACGCCATCATTGATATTCTAATGAATGGCTAATACTATATAGGTGAGGTTGCTGTTATACAGCTCCACTAGCTACTTTCCCATATTCTGTAGTGTGTAGTTTTATAAAATTATATCAAAAGGAAAATATATTTAAAGCGAAAAGCAGGATAGAGCTTTATAAACCTATTGGTGTCTTTCGCAGAAAGGTGGAAAAGAGATATGAAAAGAGTCATTACATATGGAACATTTGATTTATTACATTATGGTCATATAAATCTTTTAAAAAGAGCAAAAGCCCTTGGCGATTATTTAATTGTTGCAATTTCTTCAGATGATTTTAATTGGAATGAAAAGGGGAAAAAAACTTATTTTTCATATGAGCAGAGAAAGCAGTTATTAGAATCATTAAGATATGTTGATCTGGTCATTCCAGAAGAAAGTTGGCAGCAAAAAAAAATGGATGTGCATGAATATCATATTGATATATTTGCAATAGGAAATGATTGGAAGGGAAAGTTTGATTTTTTAAAGGATGAAGGTGTTGAAGTAGTGTATCTTCCAAGAACTCCTGAAATCAGCACAAGCCAGATAAAAAAAGATTTGTATGATGCAAACGATACTACAAAAGTTCCAATTTCATATAACGATATAAATACAAATCCTAATAAATAGTTTTTGAGCAGGAGTTAAGGCTAGTGATTACAGCATGATATTCTATTGGACAAAGCATTTCAGTAGTACTATTATGAAAAATGGTCGGTTTCGAAAGTATCTATTATCTCTGCCAATGAATGAACATGCTTGTTTTGATACGTCTGAAAGAATCGTTGTACATGGTAAACCATCCATCGCTAGATTAACCACTTCTGATTTGAGATAATGGCAAATGGTGAATAATCCGTCAACTTTCTGCCAACTCCAAAATCTGAGATAATAGTGTGTAAAGTGTAAAAAGTGTGTTTTCACAGTTTTCACGAAAAACACTACAGGAGGTATTGATTATGCACATCAAGTTGACCACCAGAGAAATTTGATTGAAGGAATGGGCTGCAATTATTAAAGAATGCAAAGCCAGTGGACAGAAAGTTGATCTTTATTGTGAACAGTATGGATTATCCAGAGGTGCCTATTATTATTGGCTGTGTAAAGTAAAAGAGGCAGCTTTAAAACAAGCTGGCTTTGTGGAATCTCCTGTTCTGGTATCAGAACAGATACTAGAAAAAACAGCGAAAAGACGGTGTGAAATTATTGTTGCAGTAATGAGGATAAAATATGGATTTGAATAATTTTTATAATTTTAAAAATGCAGTGAGACATTTTATAGATATTGATTCTTTGGAGTACCCTGATGATGTTGAGAATTTCGATACCAGAGAATTATGTTGGACAATGCCAATTTCATTTAATGTACAAAAAGGAAATGGAAAGTATAGAACTTTGAAAATTCCTAATATTCTAAACTTTGTGCGAGCATATCATTATTACTCAGGGTTACCTTATTTTGATGATGTTCAGGGGATTAATCCAATACATAGCAGAATGACGGTTAATTTTGATACAGGTGATTTTGTGGCAGGAGAATATGATGAACAATTAAATGATGACTTTATGAATCTGTGCTTGTATGATAATTTGATTAGGCTTGATATTAAAGATTTTTATGGAAAGCTGTATTCGCATTATCTTCCTAAAGGCGAATTGCAGGACAATGTTTTTACTAGTTTAAATAATGGAAGAACTGGTGGAATAATAATGGGCAATTACTTGTCACTTTATTTTGCAGAAAATGCTCTGAAAAAAATATCGGATGATTTTGAAAGGGCATTAGAAGAGGCGTCGGTTAATTGTCACTTTGAATATTTTTCAGATGATTTCTATATTTTCTGCAATAGATATGATAATGAAAAAATAAGAAAAATTTTCAGTCAGGTATTAGCAGAAAATGATTATGAAGGAAATGAGCAGAAGATAGAAATAGAAGATTATGAATCGTATAATATAGAAAATCTATTGACCAGATATTGGAAAGCTATTATGAGACACTGGAATGTAGAAGTCATTAAGGACTTGGAGAGGCAAGGACAGATCGGAGTAAGAATACAACATAAATTATCTTTTTTGAATCAGTTAATATATAAATTAGCAGGTGTAAAAGAGGAAAGAAATAAACAGTCTTTAATAAGAAATTTTTTCAAAACCAAGCATTTTCGAGAAACAGATTTTGAAGAATATGATGTTGAAGAGTATGACTATCATCAGTTGTGCTTCTTATTAAAAACTTCGCCAGAGTCATTGTTATATACATCAGATATTTTCAATGATATGAGTGGGTTTGATAATCAAAAAATCAAAATTTTTTTGAAAGCCAGATATAAAGAGGCGTTAATTTCAGCATTTTATGATTTACAGCTGTATTACTATTACGCAATCAAGTGTTATCATTTGGATGAGTGTTTAGAAGATACAACGGAAATGGTACTTAAATCTCAGAATCAAATTATGATTTCGTATTATTTAAAGGACGGATTATTTTCAGAATACCAGATTAATAGCTTGAAACCCTTAGATAATGAAAAATTTTGGTTTCAGAATTATCATTTGATTTTATATACGCCGGAATTACTGTCAGACTTAGATGAAAGTATTACGAAATATCTGATTCCGCAAAGGGCAAGTACAGAACGGAGAAAAGAAAGATACAAAAAATTTTATAAGGATAATTTGACACTTGGGAAAGCTATTATCAATGAAATTTCAGTCGTTACCGAGAACATTGTAGATTATTTAGAGAAGAGGCATCAGGAACTTATAGAGGAATAATTGTTTTACATATTAGAAGTCGAGAGAAAAAATGGGCAGTGGGGAAGTATTAAAACATATTATTTTGTTATTAAAAGAGACAGGACAGGAATTACTCCGTTAGTAGAGACTTTGATCATTTCTTTCAATAGATACTTTCCAGTGTGGGTAATGACAATGGAAGATTTGAAGGGAATGTCAGAAGGCTATTTACCCTTTTCAGAAGATGGATATTTACTGGAAAAATTTAAAATTGATGTAACTAATATAATGGAATACATAATAGATACAGATTTTCCGGCTGAGCCATTTGACGTTAAATTGGTAGATGGGATTTCTTTTATATTAGAGAAATGGAAAAAGAAAAAATACTCTTTTAAAAATCAAGATTTGGAAATGTTAAAAAAAGAGATTTATATGAACTTAATGGAATTGGTACAGTATTTTTCTCTGGTTTATATGCACAATATAGAAAACGGGATGTTGAATATTTAATAACGATTCAATAGAAGCAGGCAATAGGCTAAGGGAGACGTTAAGATCTGAAACATTTCGGATACGGAATGAAATATGGAAATTGTTAGAGAATCTATATTCATACGTAAGTGCAAAATAATTCGACGGATTGTGTTACCCTAAAAATGAATCCATAATAATCATTAGAAAATGCAAGCATTTCACTTCATCTTCTCTTGCTAGAAATGATAGATGCGAGCATTTTACTCTATCCGATTTATGGAGGTGTGCTCATGAGAAGCAAAAGAATACCGTAAGCGCTTAATTTTTAGGTATGATAGAAAAATCCCCGACTACTTTTCAGTAGCCGGAGCACCTTGACAATTCACATATGATTGATTTGATTCGTTTGCACGACGTTCGATCTCAGCTTTGACAGTTTCATTCCATGGCGCCAGAAGTTCTAATTCATCATCACTCATCCTGTCATCAGGCAGTTTTTCCAGCAGATAAGTAAGATAGTGATAGACGTTTACTCCATTGGCTTTTGCCATTTCTACCATTGTGTACACGATAGCGCTGGCCTGGGCTCCGTTTGGTGTATCGCAGAACAGCCAGTTTTTACGACCTACTGTAAACGGGCGGATCGCATTTTCGCTAAGTTATCTTCATATATGAATAACTTAGTGTTAACTTCCCAAAAAATTAACTCTCGTTATGTTTAAACACCGTATTATTCATAGTCAAATTCATCTTCATTCCAATCTGGATACTGTTGAATACTTCCTTTTGCTTTAACTATACGAGGGCTGAAATCTTTCTGAACTTCAACAATCTTAGACACTGTAATTGTGAACATCCAATCATCTCCAAAATCATAATGAAGTGTAAATTTCTGCCCTTTACAAAGTCCAACTTCATCCAGAGTAACATCAGCTGAAGGTTCCTCTCCTTCAGGATCTGACTGATATGCATCTTCACTATATATGTGGTTGTCCATGCAAAATTCATATAGATGCTCGTCTATAAAATCAAAGGATTCCAGGATAACCCCGCATAACTGATTTAATGTGCTATTACCGCAAATTTCGATATTTCTGTAAACATCCCGCCCTCTACCGGCAGGATATACCTTCATCAAATACTGATTATTCATCATCCACCTCATTTCCTGACAGGAATCTCATCACTTCCTCAAAAGAACGTAAGCGCCAAATATTCCTGCGGATTTTCTAATCTCCTGGATTCCTCTATAATTGTAAATGAAAGATAGTTAGACTATTTCACTACAATTACGGAGGATAGGTTATGACAGCTACACGCAAAGCCCGTGTTCCGATGGCAGAACAGATCAGGCTTATCAATGAATGCCGCCAAAGCGGCATGACAGATGCTGACTGGTGCCGTGAAAACGACATCGCAGTAAGCACTTTTTATAACTGGGTCAGCCGCTGCAGGAAAGCAGCAGCGGATCAGATCCCAGCACCGAATTATGGTCATTGTGAGATCCCGCGTTCAAAGCAGGACGTGGTTCCCATTGATATTGTTTCGGATCACCTTCCGGAACAGCATACAGTATCGCAGATGCACCAAACGAACCTTGACAATTCACATACGATTGAAGTGTCCATGAATGATGTGACAATCCGCATCAGCAATGATGCCGATCCTGTCCTGCTCACCAAGACATTCCGCCTGATCCGGGAGACCTCATGTTAGGTGATATCTCCGGCCTTGAAAAGATCTACATTGTCTGCGGCTATACGGACATGCGCAAATCCATCGATGGTCTCTGTGCCATTATCGAAGACCAGCTTAAGATGGATCCGACATCCAGTGCGCTCTTCCTGTTCTGTGGAAGAAGACGGGACAGGATCAAAGCTCTGTTCCGTGAACCGGATGGCTTTGTCCTGATCTATAAACGGTTATCTGTCCGGGGTGGATATCAATGGCCCAGGAAGCAGTCAGAAGTCCGGAATCTTTCCTGGCGGGAGTTTGACTGGCTGATGTCAGGAATTGATATCGACCAGCCCAAAGCACTCAAAGCAGAGTAAAAAACATCTGGATTCCGGTAAAAATCCTGCACAGAAAAATGGCTGATTTCCTTATAAATTCAGCGTTTTTCAGCCCTTATTTTCCTTTAGGAATAACTGTATTTCTGGTATAATAAAGGTATCAAATCCAAGGAGAGAACGATGGCTTCCAGTGCAAAAGACATCCAGCTCTTAGAGCTGAAGGACACCATAACACAACTGAAAACAATGATCTCTGAGCAGACGGAACTGATCAGATCTCTCCGTCTTGTTATTGACGAAAAAACCAGCCACGAAAAAGCCCTTCAGGAACAGGTGGACTATCTTACCAAAAAGCTTTTCGGTTCCTCCAGCGAAAGAAGAACCGATGACATTCCAGGACAGCAGCACCTTTTTGATGAAGCGGAAGTGGAACAGGATCTTTCCCTGTTGGAAGAAGAGACCGTGATCCGGGAGCATACCCGCAAGAAGAAAGCAACCCATGAGGATCTTTTTAAAGGCCTGAAGGTTGAAAAAGTAGTCATCCCTCTTCCAGAAGAAGATCAGGTCTGCCCGGTCTGCGGTACGCAGATGGTTCTGATCGGCGAAGAGTATGTCCGCCGTGAGCTGGAATTCATCCCGGCCACATGCAAAGTGATCGAATACTACAGCCAGAGTTATGGATGTCCGTCTTGTAAGGAAGGATTGGGAGACACGGAAAAACCTGTGATCGTAAAGTCTCAGGTTCCGCAGGCCCTGGTAGGAAAAGGCCCAGCGACCGCATCCACCGTTGCATGGACGATGTATCAGAAGTACGCCAATGGACTTCCCCTTTACCGTCAGGAGAAAGACTGGAAACAGTATGGTGCCCAGATCAGCAGGACGACACTTGCAAACTGGATTATCTATTGCTCCAGGAATTACTTACAGCCAATGTATGATTACTTCCACCGGGAACTGCTGAAGCGCAGCTTTGCAATGGCAGATGAGACCAGAGTCCAGGTACTGAAAGAAGAAGGACGCCGGGCACAGACACAATCCTTCATGTGGCTGTTCCGCAGCGGCGAAGACGGCCTCCCGGCCATTATCTTATATGGTTATTCTCCAACCAGGAGCGGCAGCCATGCAAAGGAGTTCCTGGAAGGCTATCACGGGTATCTGGAAACGGATGGTTATCAGGGTTACAACAGCCTGTCGGATATCAAACGATGTTCCTGCTGGGCGCACATCCGCCGGTACTTTATCGACGCCGTTCCCAAAGGGAAACAGTATGATTACAGCCAGCCTGCAGTGCAGGGAGTCCAGTACTGTAACCGCCTGTTTGCCATAGAGGATTCCATTAACAAAAAATATCCCGGTGATTATGAAAAGCGTAAGCAGCTGCGTCTCGAGAAGGAAAAACCTGTTCTGGAGGCTTTTTGGTTGTGGCTTGAACATCAAAAGCCAGTCCGGAATACCCGCATGGATAAAGCGGTGAATTATGTCCTTAACCGGCGGGAAACAGCGGAGACCTATCTGGAGGATGGTCGCTGCAGCTTCACAAACAATCTCAGCGAGAACGCGATCCGTCCATTTGCAGTCGGTCGGAAGAACTGGCTGTTCAGTGATTCTGTCTCTGGAGCCAATGCCAGTGCTGTAGTTTATACAATGGTTGAGATGGCAAAGGCGCATGACCTGAATGTTTACGGATATCTGAAATTTCTGCTGGACCATCGGCCAACGAAAGAAATGACCGATGATCAGCTCGCAGAGCTTGCACCCTGGAGCCAAAAACTCCAATCTATCAAAAATCGCATGTGAATTATAGTGAATTACTCCAACTCGCAAAGGGCTGGGGTAATTTTATATCTGGCCGCATCATTATTTGGCGGTTACAAAAGAACGTTCACTGTTGGTAAATGCCTCCATCAGTTCCTTGCTACGAAGTTCATCTCTTTTTCTCATCAGTTTCTCAAGCTTATCCAGTTCTGCTTCATATCTGTCTTTTGCTTTTGAAACCAGTTCTTTTTGTGCTTCAATCTTTTCTTCTATGGAAATGCTTCTTCTTGCCATGGTTCTTCTTAGCCTTCTTTCTCTATCTTCATCAGGTCTTCATTCATCACTGATGCCTGCGTCCTAATATTCGCCGCTGTCATGTTAAATGCCTTCAGTATTTCTTTCTGTGTAGCTGTAACTGCATAATCCATGCGATATTCACGGTCACTCTGCCGGATCAGTTCTATCTTTTCCAGTTCTCTGATTGCCGCTGGAACAGTCATATAATTTTTCTTTCCGTTCTTTTGCATCTGTTCCTTCAGACAAGTATAAAACCTGCTCCGGATAATCAGTGCCACAAACTCTATAAATATTTTTGCATGTACCGACTCGCTTGTATGTACCCGGAAACTTTTGTTTCCAAGATAGGATTTATCTCCACGGAACAACTTTTCTGATGCATCTCTGCTTTTATATAACTCCAGGGCCTGAGCAGCTGTCATTTTTTCTGAGGTTATAATAACAAAATAGCCACACAGACGTATCTCTTCATTGATTACATCACAAAGCTCGCGTCCATACATGAACTTTTCATCTTTTTTTCCTTTATTATAGTAGATCAGATCAAAGTACTTTGCAAAACCACTGCCTTTGATCTCATATTTTGTGCCTTCATGTTTATGAAGACATTCAGCCATGCGGTCAATCTTTGCTTCGATAGCCTCATGTTCACTGCTTCTCTTTCTGTCATTGTAAAAAATATGGAAATAACGTTCTTTTTCATCAGACGGATAAAGCTGTTTTTTTACAGTAATTCCACTTACTTTATAGTCTCTGATACTGTATCTCCGGTCTTCCTCAAAAGTTCCTTTTACTTCCAAGACAAGACTTTTTACAAGTTCTTTCATACCCTTCATCATAATGACAAACTCATATCCGTATTTGTCCATGTAGTGTATATTTTCTTTACTGAAATATCCTCTATCCAGAATAAAACCAACATTTTTGTAGCCATAACCGCCTGCTTTTTCCAACATGTACTGTAGCTGTGATACATCTACAATGCTTCCCGGATAATCCTCATAGTACAGTGGTTTTGCATTGTTTCTGTCATAGGCAACAGAATAATTAATAACAGGTGCACCGGTATCTTCCTTGGGATGACCATACTCTACAAAATCAATATCCCCTGCCTGGCAGTTTTTGTTTGTTGAATCATAAGATATGTATATCTTTTGGCTATGATCCTGTTTTTCATTCCATTCATCTAAAAATGCACGACTTTGATCTCCTGTAATACTGTTAATGAAGGCAGAAACTTTCGAGTCACTATAGATTTTCATCCTGTCTGTGAATAGCGGATGATTAAATGCATAATCAGGATAATACTGACCCGCATTGTTCTCTGCAATAATTGAATACACAGCCAGATCAAGAAACAAGCCACTATTCTTACCGATTATGTTTCCAATCATTTCATCCAGATGGTACTCTGCAATGATTCTACGCAGTACTAAATATGTACCAATTCTAAGACATCCGCTCCTGTGAGCCCCACCTTTTGTTTCTGGAAGTTCCTCAGACGGAAAAAACTTCAGGAAATTAGTATTCGGATACATCAGATCCGGTTCATCATCTGTACACTTACCAATTGATGTGCTCTTGGGAACCGTATATCCTTTTTCCGAACTGTAATTATGCTCATATGAGTAATAAATGTATGTGGTTCCTTTGATTTTTTTACGAGTTATCCCTGCTGAATCAGATGGTATTTTTACTTTAAAATCGAGATACATGGCACTGCCTTTCGAGAGTTAATTACTTCTCTTTTATTCTACCATATTTACTCGATTTTTCAAGATAAAACGTGCTTTTTTGCCAAATTTAAGGCTTTTTTAGTGCCTTCTCTACTTGTTTTGATGCAAACGAGAGTTAATTATCAAGGAAGTTCACACTTAGCTTATCCTCAGTTTATTTTTATCCTCATCTTTTGCCAAAATTAGCTTAAATATCAGGGTAATTCAACAAAAAGATGAGGATAAATAAATTATCTCAGACCAAACAATCGGGCCAGTTCATCTTCATTATCAGGCCACATCGCTTCTTCCACCTCAACTGTGGTTGTACTGTTATCCATGGTAGTTCTAATCATCTCCAATGATGGTCTTGCATAGATACGTGTTGTTTGAGTTGATGAGTGTCCAAGTATTCTGGAAACCAGCTCAAGATCGACAGTACTCTGATATAAATCTGTCGCTCTGGTTCGCCGGAACATATGCGGATGAACTTTTTGAGGTAGGTCTGGATGTTTGCTTCGAATCATATCTGCATATTTATTGATTATGCGTTCTACATTGCTGGGAGACATCTGATGTGGCTGCCCGTGTATGATTGTGTAAAACAGGTAATCCATTGTCAGAATAGACTCCTCATGGTAATACCTCATGTATCGTTTTATGTGAGCAACAGTGTTATCTGAAATTGATACGATGCGCTCCTTATCTCCCTTGCCATGGATTCTCAGGTAAGGGGTGGATTTCTGCAGATTAACATCTGAGATTTTTAGATTCAAAAGTTCACTGAGCCGGATGGCAGAATCGTATAGGATAACCATGATTGTAGTGTCTCGTATTCCGATTTTTGAATGTTCCGGTGCTGAAAGGAGCGATTTTAAACAATCCTCGGAAATGACTTCCTTAACCTTCTCAGGATTTTTCAGAAAAGGTACATGTGAAACTGCCAATGCAGTCTGCTGATAATCAATGTTTTCATCTGCTACATACCACAGGTAAGCTTTGATAGCGGCAAGCCTTTGGTTGCAGGTAGCTTTTTCATAACCTTCCTGCAGAAGGTATTCTATGAAGCTAAGCATGAAATCACGTGTACAATCCTCGAATGAAAATCTTTTCAGAGATATTCCCTGATGAGTAACATATCTCCGGAAGACAGTAAGTGCATCACGGTAAGTTTTTACAGTGTAAGGACTTCGACTGCATTGTTTTGACAGATAGATATCCAGAAAATCCCGTGTTCTGGAAAAGAATAGATGATCATAATCAGTCTTTTTCATATCGCACCTCCGGGATTACCCTTGATGAAATCTTATCTTTTCTGCGTATAGTTTCAAAAATCTCCTGTACCTGATGGTAATAGTAATACGTCTCAACTGGTCCTTTATGTCCCAGATATTGGCTGAGATATGGCATCATTACTTTCAAATCAGTATCGGATTTCATCCATAGATTCATTCGTTTTGTAACATATGCATGACGAAGACTATGTACAGTCGGCTTTTTGTCTGTTTGTTTTGAAAGTTCCGTTGCATTCCAGAATTCATTAAACTTACGATCCACCGAAGTTTTCGGGATGTGTTGTTCCGGATATTTTCCTGGAAAGAACCACTCACTTGTAGGACATAGAGAAACTAACCACGCCTTGTACTGACTGCAAAGTTTCCGCACATCTTCTGAAAGACAGATTGCACGGTCTTTGTCTCCTTTTGAATGGATGATGGTAATAACTCCATGAACGGTGTCAACGTTCTTGATTTTCAAGGAACAGGCTTCATTATTGCGTAAACCGCAACAATAAATTACCCGAAAAAGTACTTTATATTCTGTCGCCATTCGGTTAAACGAATTAACAGTTGAGTGCGGATTATAACGGTCAAGCTGCTCAAAAAATGCAAGTATGTCAGTATCTTCCATAAGGTAAGGGACATTCTTTTCTGCTTTTGGAAGGACGTGGGGGATGTAACTGATAATTCCAAGCGTATTCAGGTAAACCGAAAATCCCCGTAACGCCTGTAAACGATTATTCTGTGTGACTTTTGTTTCTGAAGCCGATATAGAAGCCCATTCTTGATACAGTTTTTTTGAAATAGAAACTTCCTGTATCTTATTATCTAAACAGTACTGGTCAAACCTGTACAGCCAATAGGCCGGGTTGTCAAACATAAAGCCTGAATTACGGCGTTCAGAAATATACTGTGTTATCAATTCAGAAAAGCAATTGTTGTATTTGTAGACTTTATGCATGAAAAGCGCCTCCCTTCCAGGAGATACCTGTCTCCTCTAAAGATAGAGGGCATAAGCGCATACGCTCATCATCTAAAGACAGATATTTATGAACGGTACTGTCTGTCGAATGTCCCAGTGAATCGGAAATAAGTTCAACTTTTGCATTTCCCATCAGGAGCCCTGTAGCAAAAGTCCTTCTTGTAACATGAAAGCCTTTGTTTTCGGATTTTCTATCTGGAAGAAAGCGAATGAGTGCCGCTCTGCAGACATTCCGTTCCAGTTCATTATAGGGAGCTTCATGCAGAATGAATACGTATGGGCTTGAACTTACTGGTCTTGCACTGCTCAAATATCGAAAGAGCACATTTCCGGTTCGCACCGGCATGGGCATTTCAAGTAACTTTCCGGTTTTCTGCTGGATAATGGTAATACTTCTCTTTTTCCAGTTGATATCCTGAAAACGGATAGATACAATGTCCGAAGCCCGGAATCCCATAGTAAGCCCTATGCACACGATTGCATAATCACGTAATGCTTTGGGCGACAGCGTCTGGATGTTAACTGACCATAAGCTGCGGATTTCATCCTGTGTCAGTATTTCAACAATACGCTCTCTGGGTGCAGATTGCACGGAAAGCGCCTTATATAAAAATGGACTCACAACCAGCTTCTCGTCATAAAGATAAAGAAGAAAGTTTCTGATTCTACAGTTATAAGCGGCTTTTCCTTCCGCAGTTTTATGCATATTCTGTTCATTGAATTTATGCAGGACCTGGGGCGTGATATCTGAAAACCTGTTAATACCGATGGCACATAGGAACCGGCAAAATCTGAAGTTACTGGAACGGTGCATGGCAATCGTAGATTTTTTCCAGCCTTCCCTTTTTAGGAGTTCAAGATACAGCCTTAAGGGAACAGAACACCAGTCTGGTAGTGATTCTAAAGTATCGGCTGTGGCTGGATCACCTGTAAATCCAGTATAAATTTCCCCTGTTGAGAGGAAAATCCAGAACTGACAGAGAGTGCGTCTGGCCTGTTTCCAGTTTGTACCAAGGAGCGGTTTGACCTGTTCAAACCATTTCCAAAGAATAACCTCATTTATTCCAAGATGATGCATGTCAAGAAAGATATAGAGTAAGGATAAAATATGACGACTGTACTTCATGACACTTAAACCATACTTTTTCGTACTGAGAGATTCAAGAAAACGGTCTATTTCACTCAAAGTAATCTTTTGCTGGTTCTCCGCACCTGTAATGATACTGTTATCGTTAAGACTAACAATCTGAGGAATCATCAACTTATTCAAGGCAATTGCCAATCCGTCACTACACAATCCTTTCGAAGAACAGTAGCGTAAAAATACACGGATCTGATCTTCATAAACATCTTTTGACTTTGAAGAACGATGATAATCATCAGCATGAAAATCTAACAATAGCTCGTAGTTTAACTGCGAGATACTGGTAATTGCACGTTTCTGGAGATAGTATAAAAATCTTGAACAGGAAATCCTGTACCGGCCATCTCCATATACATGTTGGTCATTATTAATAAAATCATCCAGTTCTTCTTGCAGTTCTGGAATAAGCATCGTATAGGCTGATGCATGTGGGCCAAGATGATCTGGCGAAACAGTACCAGATATGTAGACATCTTCCAGCTGATAAATACAGAGCCTTCTGCTCGTATACATCCTGTAAGTCCAAGCATTTTGGTTGTTTTCCAACCATGCCAAGGACTCTGATAAAGTATACGATGTATGAGTACTGGCGAGATATCTTCGGAGTTCCTTATAGCAAATGCGATGAGCACTTATGACAGATGCACTATAGCCATTTGTTTTCAGGAATTCCATAACAAGATTTACATGAATATCGTATTGATCCATAAAGAACCACCTCCTATATTTGATGGTTTTATTATGGAATATTTTTCTCGTTTTTGTTATCCCCATTTTAGGATATGAATTACCAGCTGTTAAACTACTTTCGGCAAAAGATGAGGATAAAAATAAACTGAGGATAAGCTAAGTTATCTTCATATATGAATAACTTAGCGAGAATGCAATCAGACCATTCACTGTTGGCCGGAAAAACTGGCTGTTCAGTGCCAGTCCGAAGGGAGCTGCCTCTAGCGCTATTGTGTATACAATGGTTGAGATGGCAAAAGCGAATGACCTGAATACCTACAAATATCTGACATACCTCTTATCACAGCGGCCAGACGCTAAAATGTCAGATGAACAGCTGGAACAGCTTGCCCCATGGAGCGAGACTGCGAAAGCGAACTGTCAAAACTAAACATAGAGTAAAACGCTTGCATCTATCATTTTGGTGCAAGCGTGATTCATGGGCAGCGTAGCAATATTTTGCGCTTACAGAAGAGGGGCTAAACAAAAATGTAAAGATTGGTTGCTCAGGCTAAGACCGTAAATAATAATTTGTAACACAAGTAAAGTTGTCGATGTAATACTTAACTCCGGCAGAATTGAACAGCAATCCTACAGAAGTTGCATGGGATTGCTGAAACTGGCAGAAAAATATTGGAAAAATATTCGCCAGAAAAACTGATATAAGATATGTTATTAGTTACTCTGGGCAGAGCCAATTTTTTGAGGTTCTGCCCGATAACGTATAATTAATTTCGCAAATTCAATTTTATAAAAATAGAAATTTTCTTCTTTAGTCTCTTTTGAAGATATCTCTTGTATACACTTTTTCTTTTACATCATCCAGACAGGAATCATATCTGTTTGCGATGATTGCCTGGCTTTTCTTTTTAAATTTTTTGAGATCATTTACAACAGTTGAACCAAAGAATGTTTCTCCATTTTTTAAGGTTGGTTCGTAGATAATGACAGTCGCACCTTTTGCTTTAATACGTTTCATAACACCTTGGATAGAGGACTGTCTAAAGTTATCAGAGTTGGACTTCATTGTTAAACGGTATACACCGATTACACAATTTTTTTCCTGATCTGGAGCATAATCCCCATGATTGTAATAATCATAGTATCCTGCCATATTTAATACCTGATCGGCAATAAAGTCTTTTCTTGTTCTGTTGCTTTCCACAATAGCAGATATCATATTCTGAGGTACGTCATTGAAGTTTGCCAGAAGCTGCTTGGTGTCCTTTGGCAGACAGTATCCGCCATAGCCGAAGCTTGGATTGTTGTAGTGGGCTCCGATACGGGGATCAAGGCAAACACCGTCGATGATCTGCTGGGTATTTAACCCTTTGGTTTCCGCGTAGGTATCAAGTTCGTTAAAGTAAGATACACGGAGCGCAAGATAAGTGTTGGCAAACAGCTTAACAGCTTCGGCTTCTGTGAATCCCATGAATAAGGTATCAATGTTTTCCTTAATAGCGCCCTGCTGAAGGAGTTTGGAGAAAACTTCCGCCTTTTCTCTGGATTCCTCATCACAGGAAACGATGATTCTGGATGGATAAAGATTGTCATAAAGAGCCTTGGATTCACGAAGAAATTCCGGGCTGAAAATGATATTTTTTGTGTTATATTTTTCTCTTACAGATGTGGTGTACCCAACTGGGATGGTAGATTTGATGACCATTGTAGCATCAGGATTTACCTTTAATACCAGTTCAATAACTGCTTCGACAGCGGAACAGTCAAAAAAGTTCTTTTTGCTGTCATAATTGGTAGGTGCAGCGATCACAATAAAGTCAGCGTTTTTGTAAGCTTCTTCGCCATCTAAGGTGGCTGTAAGATCAAGTTCTTTTTCTGCAAGATATCTTTCAATGTAATCATCCTGGATAGGAGATTTTCTATTATTGATGAGATCTACTTTTTCTGGAATGATGTCAACCGCTGTTACATGATTGTGCTGTGCAAGAAGAGTAGCGATAGAAAGACCAACATAACCGGTTCCGGCAACTGCTATATTGTATTTTTTATTGAGAACCAGTTTATCATCTGTTGGTTTAGTTTCTTCAAATAAGTCTACAACTTCAAAATTAAGTACTTCTGCAATTGCATGAAGCTGATCAATGGAAGGGATGTAATCAAGGCTTTCAATTCTACTGATCATCCCTCTGTGGATTCCGGTCATTTCTGCCAGCTGCGCCTGGGTGAGTTTTTGTTCTTTTCTTTGGGCGATAATGGTATCGGCCATTTTCTTGTAAGATAATTTTTTCATATCAAACCTCCGGATGTCATTAATAATCACGTAAAACACATAATTTTATATTTTACACATGTTATACTATCAGAAATGCGTGAAAAAGTCAATAATAATGACAAAAAATATGTACGATAATTAATGCTATAAATAATGGAATGATTAAGTGACGATTTCTTTTTTGCTGATTATTTTTGGGGAGTTATTGTTTGTGCGAAAAGATTTTATGATAAGCTGTATAACAATGACAAAAATTGAATATGAAAAAGTCACACAAAAAATAAATTTGATATTGTTGAAATGATATTATGATGTATTATCTTTCATGAGGTAAAGAACTTGATATTTGACAGGAAAATAGGTATTATAAAAAGAAAAAAGGCAGGAGAAGGAGAAAAATGAAAAGTTTATTGATCCTTGGTGCGGGCGGTTTCGGCCAGATGATTAAAGAAACCGCACTGGCATTAGGTTATGAAAAAGTAGTATTTTTGGATGATGCTGCAAAAAGTGATGATGTAATTGGTATGTGCTGTGATTATGTTCTCAGGCACTCTGAATATCCGGTTGCAGTTGCTGCATTTGGTAACAATAAGACACGTTTATTCTGGACTGACAAATTGATTGCAGAGGGATACGAAGTACCTGCAATTGTGCATCCGTCTGCGATTGTAAGTCCAAGTGCGGTTTTGGAAGCGGGATGTTTTGTCATGCAGAGAGCAGTGGTCAATACACATACCAGAGTAGAACGTGCTGCTTTAATTAACAGCGGAGCTGTGGTGGATCACGATTCTGTTGTGTGTGCAGGAGCACACATTGGTCTTGGAAGTGTGGTAAAAGCAAACTGTACAATCGAAGCCGGTCAGAAAGTTGAAGCAGGAGAGGTGATTTTTTCTACCAGAAGAAAAATTGAAGGTGTGGACAGCCGTAGTCTGGAAGATGCGGTTTATGCGTTTGGTTTCGGACCGCAGTGCAGTTATGTGAAACCATTTGGCGAAGGACATATTAATGAAACTTATGCTGTGTATATGCCGGGACAGGATGGAAAAGATGTACCGCTTTACGTTCTCCAGCGCATCAATATTAATGTGTTTAAAAATCCGGATCAGGTAATGGATAATATTTTTGGTGTTACAGAGTATCTGCGTAATATTATCCGTCAGGACGGCGGAGATCTGGACAGAGAGTCTTTATCTTATATCAAGACTAAGAGTGGTGACACATATTTTGAGGATGATCAGGGACAGCCATGGCGCTGCCTTCATTATGTACCAAACTCTGTATGTTATCAGCAGGTGGAAAGACCAGAGCAGTTTTATCAGTCAGCGCTTAGTTTTGGACATTTTCTGAAACAGTTGGGAGATTATCCGGCGGAGAGCCTGTATGAGACAATTCCGAAATTTCATGACACGGTAAAACGTTTCCGGGATTTTGAAGATGCACAGAGGAAAGACGTCAAAAACAGAGCGCGTTTATGCCGTCCGGAAATTGAATTTGTTCTTTCACGCCAGGAAGATTGCGACGTATTAATGAAACAACTGGAAGAAGGAATACTTCCGCTTCGGGTTACGCATAATGATACCAAACTTAACAACATTCTTTTTGATGCAGACACAGATAAGGGATTGTGTATTATTGACCTGGATACCATCATGCCGGGGCTGGCAGCTAATGACTTTGGAGATTCCATTCGTTTTGGGGCATCTACGGCAGAAGAGGATGAGCCGGATCTGGACAAGGTGCATTTTGATATCAGTCTTTATGATATTTATGCGAAAGGGTATCTGGAGATGGCAAAAGATGTTTTGACTCCGGCAGAAATCGAAAGCCTTCCATGGGGAGCAAGGTTAATGACGTTGGAGTGCGGTATGCGTTTTCTGGCAGACTTTTTACAGGGAGACGTGTATTTCAGGACTGCATATCCGGAGCATAATCTGGTTCGTGCCAGAACACAGTTCAGACTGGTAAAAGAAATGGAAGAGCAGTTTGATGAGATGAAGGATATTTTGAAGAAATATGTTTAATGTAAGCTCCCGGTGGAAAATAGCATTTAACTGAATGCTATAGTGCGGTATGTCTGCTGATAATCATAAAAATTTTATGGAGCAGACAGAAAGGCATGATTGTGATCTGAAATAAAGGCAGTACGGAGCTGTCAGGTCTGATTTCCGATGGGGAGAATTTGAATGAATGTTTATCATATTTTTATAACACACAACAGAGCCTGGTCTAAAAGAGAAATCATAGTATTTGCATTGATTATGCTGGGAGCAGTTATCGTTCTGGGAGTATTAGTTGCAGATAATAAAATTAGAAAAATACAGGCGGCAGCAGTCCTGGGTCTGCTGGTATTCCTGGGGATTGTTCTGGGATCTACAGTATTCACCAGAGAACCGGGAAACAGGGAGTATGAACTGATGCCTTTCTGGTCATGGAAAAAGATATTTTTTTACAGAAATATGGGGCTGCTGCAGGAGAATTTGTTGAATTGCATTTTATTAATGCCTATGGGATGTTTGCTGCCGGTGATAATGGGGCATCAAGTGAAATTAAAAAATGCTTTTGCAGCAGGACTTATGTGTTCAGCGTTGATTGAAGTCAGTCAGTTGGTTTTTAAAAGGGGGTTGTTTGAATGGGACGATATGATTCACAACAGCCTTGGATGCCTTTTAGGCTGCTTTTTGGTGAACATCATAGTAAAAAAGAAATATAGTGACTAAAAGCAGAAAGTATGGCGAAGGGTATTTTGAGAAACAGACTGGTATTATCAGTGATTATTTGACATATAAATTATGATGAATAGTCTGTTTCTCCTGATTTTATGTGGGACGGCTGAAAATATTCTGTTTGGAGGAATAAAAGAGATGGGCAGAATAATTTTAATCAGCAGCGTTTTGCTTCTTATAGCTGTGGCAGTGATAATCCTGTATTGTGGGCTGGTTGAAGGCTCTGTTAAGTAGCTATGATAAAGCTTTCTACTACCGAAATATTGTGTGTGGATTAATAAGAAAGGATTTCCACTATGAAATCATTGCCTGTTCTCTTTTCTTCAGATGCCTGTCAATGATCAGCAGAAAGGCTCCGGAAGAGATGACAGCGCTGACGGCATCTGAAAGTGGTTCCGCATAGAATGCCGCAGAAGCCTGGAAAAACAGCGGAAGGGTAATAGTTCCTGCAACATAAAGCAGCTTCCTTAATATGGAAAGGAAAAGAGCGGTTTTGGTCCGTTCCAGGGCAGTCAGTGCATCTACAAACACATACTGAAAGCTTAAGGGGATGATCATCATGGTAAATACTTTGATTCCCCAGACAGAAAAGTCCATGTATTCCTGACTGGAGGTGAAAAGGCGGACAAAGGTTCCCGGAATAAAACGGGAAAGGATAAACATGAATGTGGTAAACAGAAGCATCAGCTTCAGGTTTGTACGTACTGTTTTTTTGACCCGCTGAGTCTGACGGGCGCCGTAATTATAACTGATGATCGCCTGGGTTCCGCCGCTGATACCGATCATGGGAGATGTTATCAGCAGCATATAGCTTTGTACAATGGTAGCGCAGGTGATCAGCATATCTCCCTGTTCCGGTCCTCCGTATTTCTGAAGAACCGTGTTCATGACAATCAGAAGAATGCTGTCTGTTGCCAGAATCAGAAACGGGGACATTCCAAGGTAAAGGATATTCAGCATCAGTTTTCTGCTGTAATTGCCAAAGGAAATGCGCACGTGGACTTTTTTGCTGAACAGAAAAAGCAGAGCAAAGGCACAGGATGCCATCTGAGAGATAACAGTGGCAATGGCTGCTCCGGCTACATCCATATGGAACAAAAAGATAAAAACAGGGTCAAGGATGATGTTGGAAACTGCGCCAATAAGCACAGTCATCATTCCGGCAACAGGGAATCCCTGACAGTTGATAAAATAATTCAGACCGGCTGCCATCAATGCAAAAAAGGTTCCGGCAGTATAAATGGTCGTATAAGTATCTGCATATGGGAAAGTAATCTCACTGGCTCCGAACCAGATCAGAAGATGATCCTTCATAAAAAGAAAGCCGGCTGTCAGTATAACGGAAAATCCGCACAGCATCAAAAAAGAGTTTGACAGAATCTGTCTGGCCTTCGGAAGATTGCCCTCGCCCATTCGGATCCCAAGAAGAATGGAACCGCCTAATCCCACAAGAGTTCCGAAGGATGACAGAAGAGTCACAATGGGACCGCACACGCCCACTCCTGCCAGCGCCAGGGCGCCGGTACCCGGGATATGGCCGATGTACATGCGGTCAATAATACTGTACAGAACATTGACAAACTGGGCGATCATTGCCGGAATGGCAAGACGCAGCACCAGTGAAGATACAGGATCTTTTCCAAGATCTGCTGAAGTTTTCATAATTCATTTCCCCCGCCCGAAAAGTGTGCAGAAAACCTGCACCGTCCACTACTATAACAGAAGTATCGGGGCAATTCAATAAAAAGAAAACGTTTCGTCGGGAAGATAAGAAAAAGAAATGGAAGATAAAAAAGATACCACAATATCATGAGATTTTAAGAAATTTGAGAGGGATATATAAATTTTATTTTAGGTATATAAATTTCCGGTATTTTCCTGATTTACAAGGGACAGTACTTGTGATAAAATGGGAAATAATGCGATAATAGGCTGAAACTGTTTTCGCAGTGCAATATTTTATGAAATCAGAAGCAGGAAAAGGATTAGAAGGAGTAAAAATGGAAACAAACGAAAAAAGAAATGTTCCCGATGATGATGTGATTGATTTAAGAGAAATATTTTTTGCAATTAAGAGAAAGATTTTTCTTATTATTGCGGTAGGATTGCTGGGAGGCTGTCTGTATGGCGCATATACGGCTTTTTTAATAGATCCTGTATATACTTCCACGTCCAGTATCCTGGTCTTGTCCAAGGAGACAACTCTTACGTCTATTGCGGATCTGCAGCTGGGGTCACAGCTTGCAGCAGATTATCAGGTACTGATCAAAAGTACAAGTGTAATGGAGGATGTTATTGATGCGCTTGATCTGGAAATGACACCGGAAGATCTCAGAGAGAGTATAACGATCAATAACCCTGTAGATACAAGAATCCTGGAAGTTTCTGTAGTAAATACGGACGGAGAACTTGCGAAAAAGATCACAGATAAGGTTGTTGAGGTTTCTTCCGAATATATTGGAGATAAAATGGAAGTTGTTCCGCCTAAGATCATCGAAAAAGGAAAGATTCCCACAGTGCAGACCTCTCCAAGCATGACCAAAAATATTCTGATCGGATTTCTTGCAGGCATTGTTCTCTGTGGAGGAATCATCTGTGTACTTACAGTTATGGATGATACCATTAAGTCTGAGGATGATGTGGAAAAGTATCTGGGTGTTCCGGTTTTGGCTTCTGTTCCGGATAGAAAGGACTATATTAACAAGAACAGAAGAAAAAAGTAATACCCTGAGTGAAAGGAGATACCGGAATAATGAAAAGAGTTTCAATGCAGGACGTCCGTAAAACGGATTATTATTATGAAGAGGCAATTAAAACACTGCTGACAAATATAAAATTTGCCGGCAAGGATGTAAAGACGATCTTACTTACAAGCTGTTACCCTAACGAAGGGAAAAGCGATATTACATTTTCGCTGGCAAGAGAAATGGCAGCGTCAGGAAAAAGGGTTCTTCTCCTGGATACAGATATGAGAAAGTCTACTTATGCTCTCAGGTTTCGCGTGGCAGAGAGTGTTTCAGGTTTATCTCAGTTTTTAAGCGGACAGATAGGAATTGCGGATTTATTATATTCAACTAATTATGAGAATCTGGATATTATTTTTGCAGGTCCTTCGGTTCCCAATCCGTCAGCTCTTCTTGGGGAGGGGATTTTTTCCACTCTGATGAAAAAACTGAGAGAGCATTACGATTATATTTTTGTTGATACACCGCCTGTTGGCACAATTATTGATGCCGCCATAGTTGCTCAGAAATGCGACGGAGCAGTTCTGGTTGTGGAAAGTGAAGCAGTCAGCCATAAAGTAGCTAAAAAAGTACTTGTACAGATAGAAAAAAGCGGCTGCAGGACGCTCGGAGCAGTTCTCAACAAGGTTGATATGAAAAAAGACAAGTATTATTCTCGTTATAGTGGAAAGTATGTCGCCTATTATGAAAAAATGAAAGAGGATCAGAACAAAAATTGAGAAGACATGGTAAGCTTATAAATGTATGCCTGGCTCTGTTATGTATAGTGCTTGTGCTGATTCTGGGAGGACTTGTTGTATGGAACAGAAACCAGACAAGGGAAGATAAACAAAGGCTGGAGAAGCTGGCGGACGAAACAAGAGCAGAGGACAGGGAAGATTTACAGAAATTAGATAAAAAACAGGAAGAAACGGCAAAAGAACTTCAGCAGAAGGCGGCTCAGGAAGCGGAGGTCACAGCGACCCCTGCGCCGACTCTTTCTCCTGTGCCTTCGGAACCTGTAAAGGAAAAAACAGCAGGGATATCCTGTTGGGGAGACGATCTGCTGACTGCAGAGGATACACAGCAGTATTCCTATATGACAGTTCTTCAGAAACTTCTTCAGGAAAACGGTTATAATATTCCGGTAGTCAATAAGACTCTTCAGGGCGGAGGTACTCTGTCTATGATGAAGAGAGCCGGGGTTGATGATCAGATCATTCAGAATTTTATTTCTGAGCATCAGAAAGCAGCCAATGGCGCGCAGCTTTATGTTACAGAAACAGGAATCCGTGATTTTACGGAAGAAGACCTTACCCGTGACGATCTGGACTATATCCCTGTTATATTTATGGGATATTATGGCGGCTGGAATCATGATCCGGCTGAGCTTGCGCAGCAGCAGGAGCATATTCTGAAAACATTTTCCAACCAGGAGCAGTTTATTATAGTTGGAACCCGACCGTTGGACGGTTCCGTGGATTCAGCTGCTCTGGATGCGGCGTTAAGTGAAAAATGGAAAGAACATTACATAAGTCTTGCTGCTGTCACCTCTTCGCCTTCTTCCACATATGAAGCGCAGGCGGCAATGGCCCGGGCGGTTTATGAGAAGATGGTGGAACTGAATTACATCAGCAAATAAAACAGAAAGTGTACAAGGATGCTGACAAAAAAAAGAAGTCGATATCGAAAAAAGAGAGCCGCATATATTCTGACAGGATGCGCAGTGCTGATCGTGGCGGCAGTCTTCGGGGCAGGAATATGGAAAAAGCGGACAGCGTCTCCGCATCTGAAAAAATCCGAAAATTCTGTATCCATGGATCAGCAGGAAGACGGCATTACATATAAGGGAAAAACTTATACTTATAACGACCATCTGAGCAATTTCCTTTTTATGGGAATTGACACCAGAGGTGAGGTGGAAAACCAGGAAACAGATAATACCGGACAGGCGGATGCGATCTTTCTGGTGTCCATGGACCGGGTGACAGAACAGATTCATGTAATTTCCATTCCCCGTGATACCATAACAGAGATAGAAGTATTTACTGTTGGAGGAAAAAGTCTTGGCAAAATGGAAAACCATATCAATCTCCAGTTTGCCCAGGGCGATGGAAAAAGAGAAAGCTGTGAACTGATGGAGGATGCGGTTTCTGACCTGTTTGGCGGAATTCATATTCAGAGTTACTGCGCGGTTAATATGGACGCAATTCCTGTAATGACAGAAATTGCCGGTAACGTGGAGGTTACGGTTCCGGATAACAGCCTGGCAGAAGTGAATCCTGAATTTACAGAAGGCGCAGAGGTTGTTCTCACAAAGGATAATGTAGAACAGTTTGTGCGCTATCGTGATATTGACCAGACTCAGAGCGCTCTGGTGCGTCAGAACAGACAAAAAAGTTTTTTGCAGGCATATATGAAAAAAGCCCAGGAAGAGTATCAGAAAGATGCCTCATTTGTTACAAGGCTTTACGACAGCCTCAGAAGTTATATGGTCACAAACATGGGAAATGACATTTTTGTAAAGTTTCTGACAGCTACTGAAAAAAATCCTCCGGTGACGCATACAGTACCGGGCGAAGGGGTTCAGGGTGATTATTATGATGAATTTCATGTGGATCAGGACGGACTTCAGGATTTGATATATTCTGTTTTTTACAAAGAAGATAAATAGCAGACATGCCATTATCTTATATAAAAATTTATATTAAAAGGAGAGACGACAATGAAAAAAACAAACAAAATTTTAGCCGGAATTTTAAGCGCAGTTGTACTGATGAGCCCTGCAACCACATGGGCGGGGCCTAGTATTACAGACAAGGTAGTAGTTGTAGAAGACAGTGTTGGTAAATATATCGTAACAGATAAAATTGAAGAAGATGAAGTATTTACCACTCTGGAAACTGAAGATAAGGAAATGGCAGACCTGATCAAAGAGGTAAATGAAGGAACAAAGGATATGAAGGCTTTTACTGAAAAGTTATCTGCCGTACTGGAAACAGTAACTGATGAGGAAGCAAAAGCAGCACTTGAAAATACAATTAAAGAAATCGAGGAAAAGAATCTTGATTTCTTAACAGGCTTTATGGCCCTGGAAGCAGAAGAGGGCGTAACTGTAGAGAAGAATGAGAACGGCAAATATGATGTTACTATTCAGATCCCGATTCTGAAAGACACTCTGAAAGATGTTAATATTTTATATTATAACAAAGAGTTAAAGAGCTGGGAGATCATTGAGCCTACAGCTGTTGATTTCGAAAAACAGACAATTGAGTTTGAAGTGGAAGACTTTTCTCTGTTAGCTGTTCTTGCTAATGTTGAGAACGCAGAATAATCAGTGAACTGAAATTTTAGCCCTGGAATATTAAAATAAGAATCTCCCCGGAAATCAGATGCTTTGCATGACTGGTATGTTGTGGGAGATTCTTTTTGAATTGGGAAAATGCACAAAAATGAAAATCGTTTTTTGGATAATATTCTGATTTTACGTTTCCATTAAAATTGTACTTGTAACCAGCCGTAAAATATGATATTATTCCGTTCAAAGAAAAGGGAGTAGCGGCCATCGGATGAAAATAAAATGGTTTTCAGATGAGGTACATATTTGCGTCAGTACGGTATCAGTAAAAGATATCCGCGATATGAAGTAAGCAGCAAGACTTTTGTTTTGAGGCAGAATGAATCTGTCCGGAATGAAAGTCTTTTTCTTTTCTTTCAATAAACCGCCCGGGGACATATGATTGAAATTTCAGTTAAAGGTATACCTGTATGTTCATCAGATTGGGCAGTAAGGAGGACACAGATGGAGGAATTTAACAACATGAAAAAGAAATGGTCTCCTAAAAGACCAAAGACCGGAAAGCATGCCAAAAAGGTTGTGGCAATCGTGGCCGGGGTTGCGGTTGTGGGTCTGTTTGCAACAGACTGTACCTATCAGATCCAGGAGCAGGAGCAGGCGGTTTTGTCAACCTTTGGTGTGCCGAAAGCAGTGACAGAAACAGGACTTCATTTTAAACTGCCTCTGATCCAGCAGGTACATAAGGTAAACACTACCATACAGGGATTTCCTATCGGGTATGATCAGGAGTCGAATGATGTGATCGCAGATGAAGGGATTATGATCACATCAGATTATAATTTTATTGATGTAGACTTTTTTGTGGAGTACAGGATCACGGAGCCGGTAAAATATCTTTATACGTCCCAGCAGCCGGAAGATATTCTGAAAAGTATTGCCCAGAGCTGTATCCGTACAGTGATCGCCAGCTATACGGTAGACGATGTGCTGACTACGGGAAAAAGTGAGATACAGGCAAAGATCAAAGAAATGATCATGGAAAAAATGGAGGTTCAGGATGTGGGAATCCAGCTTGTGAACATTACGATCCAGGATGCGGAGCCGCCTACACAGGAGATCATGAAAGCCTTTAAGGCTGTGGAAACAGCAAAGCAGGGCAAAGAAACTGCTGTTAATAATGCCAATAAATACAGAAACGAAAAGCTTCCTGAGGCAGAAGCACAGGCAGACCAGATCATTCAGGATGCAGAGGCTCAGAAGCAGGTCAGAATTAATGAGGCAGAAGCTGAAGTGGCAAGATTTAACGCCATGTATGAGGAATATGTAAAAAATCCTACAGTGACAAAGCTTCGCATGTTTTATGAGACCATGGAAGATGTACTTCCGGATATGAAGATCGTCATTGACAATGGAGACGGAACCCAGAAAGTTCTTCCCCTTGATTCTTTTACAGGGGAAAGCACTGGTGAAGAAGCAGCGGAAACACAGCAGCCGGAAACCGGAGCTGAGCCGGAAAATGCTCAGAATCAGACCACAGACACTGCAGTACAGGGAGGTGAATGATCATGAAACGTAAAAAAGTTCTTGCTGTGGCTGCAGGTGTTGTAGTTGTATTTGCAGCTCTTACATCAGTTACAGTGACAAAACAGAATGAATATAAGCTGATCCGTCAGTTCGGAAAGGTACAGAGAGTGATTGATAAGCCGGGAATCAGTCTTCGCGTACCATTAATGGAAACAACGGCAACATTGCCAAAACAGACCCTTCTCTATGATCTTGCGCCTTCAGATGTTATCACAAGGGACAAAAAGACTATGATCACAGACAGTTATGTGATCTGGAGAATTTCAGATCCTCTGAAATTTGCCCGAACGCTGAATTCTTCAATAGAAAACGGGGAAAGCCGTATTAATACCGCAGTATATAACGCGACAAAAAATGCCATCAGCAGTATGTCCCAGGATGAGGTGATCACCAGCCGGGACGGAGAACTGGCTGATATGGTAATGGGATCTGTAGATGACAATATGGAGCAGTACGGAATAGAGGTAATGCTTTTTGATACCAAGCAGCTGGATCTGCCGGATGACAATAAGGAAGCTGTTTATGAGAGAATGATCTCAGAAAGAGATAATATAGCGGCTACTTATAAGGCTGAGGGAAGCTCAGAGGCCAAGGTGATCCGCAATACTACGGACAAAGAGGTTGCCATTCAGATTTCAGAAGCCAAGAAGCAGGCGGAAATCCTGGAAGCCCAGGGTGAGCAGGAATATATGAAGATCCTTGCCGGCGCTTATGGCGAAGAAGGAAGAAGTGATTTTTATTCCTTTGTACGCAGCCTGGATGCGCTGAAAAACTCTATGAAGGGCGAGGACAAAACAGTGATCCTTTCTCCGGATTCGCCAATTGCGCAGATATTCCAGGGGAATACGGGAAGCGTGGAGTAATTCGCAAAAGCGTTTATAAAAAGACAGAAGACTGTTTGTTTTACTGTAATAAATAACGGGATTTTTATGGAGACACAGCAGACGCCGGAACGTGGAAACAGGAAGGCGCCTGTTGTGTTATTGTTTACTTTACGGAGAATATTACCTGTGTATATTCATCCGGCTGCGGAGAATATTATTTGGTGAATTATTTTGGAAAAAAATAAAAAAAGTACTTGCAATCTCTGTACATTGATGCTAAGATAAAATGCGAACGCGCTATGAGTGCGTCTATAACTGCAGATTCAAGCCTAAATTACGAGAGGAGGATTTCCAGTGAAAGTAAGATCATCTGTAAAGCCGATCTGCGAGAAATGCAAGATCATTAAAAGAAAAGGATCTATCAGAGTTATCTGTGAAAATCCAAAACACAAACAGCGCCAGGGTTAATGACGGCAGTTTGTGAAACGTGCGGCTGCAGTTTGATACACCCGGAAGGGTTGTTCGGACTGTTTGTATAATTGATTTATCAAAGCATGTATTGCCTAATACCGAGAGGCAACAGCAGCGCAAAGCTGCAATTTCGGAAAGGCTGTCTTACGCCAAAGACGGCTGGGTGTTTTACCGAGGCACCCCAATTAGGAAACTAAAAACAGAAAGCAGACTTTCAGGTATGCCCCATTTCACCTTGCCATCCGGCAAGTGGTATACGACAGAAGCGCTTTCAAAAAAGAAGATGGAGGAAACAGTACATGGCTCGTATAGCTGGTGTAGACTTACCAAGAGAAAAACGTATTGAAATCGGCCTTACCTATATTTATGGTATCGGCAGACCGAGCGCAGACAAAATTCTTGCGCAGGCAAATGTAAATCCTGACACACGTGTCAGAGATCTGACAGATGAAGAAGTAAAGAGAATCAGCGCTGTCATTGATGAGACAATGATGGTAGAAGGTGATCTTCGCCGTGAAATCGCTCTTAATATCAAGAGACTGCAGGAAATCGGATGCTACAGAGGAATCCGTCATCGTAAAGGACTTCCGGTTCGTGGTCAGAAGACTAAGACAAATGCAAGAACTCGCAAGGGTCCGAAGAGAACAGTAGCAAACAAGAAAAAATAAAACACTTAACAAATGCAGGCTGATAAGCGCAGCATGAGTTTGGTAAGCATTTTGTTCGAAAGAACTTGATGAATCCCGGCGTAAGCGAAGGATGAATTCAGTGAATCGAACTTCCTTAATAAAGATATAAGTAACTTAAGAATATTACAAACAAGGAAAGTGTAGGTTAGTTTTAAAATGGCAAAAGCAACCAAAAAAACGACAACAAAACGTCGTGTCAAGAAAAACGTTGAACACGGACAGGCACACATTCAGTCTTCCTTCAACAATACAATCGTCACACTGACAGATAACGAAGGAAACGCTCTTTCATGGGCAAGTGCCGGTGGTCTTGGATTTAGAGGTTCAAGGAAATCTACCCCTTATGCAGCACAGATGGCAGCAGAGACTGCAACAAAAGCTGCTTTAATCCATGGATTAAAAACTGTTGATGTTATGGTTAAAGGACCGGGTTCAGGACGTGAAGCTGCAATCCGTGCACTTCAGGCATGCGGTCTTGAAGTAACAAGTATCCGTGACGTAACACCGGTTCCGCACAACGGATGCCGTCCACCAAAACGCAGAAGAGTCTAATTGAGGAGGTAGCTTGAAATGGCAGTAAACAGAGTGCCCGTTCTGAAAAGATGCAGATCTCTTGGTCTGGATCCAATCTATTTAGGAATTGATAAAAAATCTACAAGACAGTTAAAACGTGCAAACAGAAAGATCTCTGAGTACGGTTTACAGTTAAGAGAAAAACAGAAAGCAAAATTCATTTACGGAGTTCTTGAGAAACCTTTCCGTAACTACTACAAAAAAGCCGACAGAATGCCGGGCCAGGCAGGTGAGAACCTGATGGTTATGCTTGAGTCAAGACTTGACAACGTAATCTTCCGTATGGGATTTGCAAGAACAAGACGTGAGGCTCGTCAGATCGTTGACCACAAGCACGTACTTGTAAACGGCAAATGTGTAAATATTCCGTCTTACCTTGTAAAAGCCGGAGATACAGTTGAGATCAAAGAAAAATGCAAAGGTTCCGAAAGATACAAAGGAATCCTGGAAGTAACAGGCGGAAGACTTGTTCCGGAGTGGCTTGATGTAAATCAGGATGCTCTTTGCGGAACTGTAAAAGAACTTCCAAACAGAGAAGTAATTGATGTACCTGTAGACGAGATGCTTATCGTCGAGCTGTACTCTAAGTAAAGCATAGAGGTTAAGGTGCAACTGAGCTTTTATGCGGTCCCCAAACGAAGCTTAGGCGGAGTTTGGGGATACTATATTAAAAGTATGACGCAGCTTTCCAGAAGGAGGGAGCCTTATAGTGTTTGATTTTAATAAACCAAAAATCGAAATTACCGAAATATCCGAAGATAAGAAATTTGGCAGATTCGTAGTGGAACCGCTGGAAAGAGGTTATGGTACTACTCTTGGCAATTCTCTCAGAAGAATTATGCTGTCTTCCCTCCCGGGAGCAGCTGTAAGCCAGGCGAAAATTGACGGCGTACTGCATGAATTCAGTTCTATTCCGGGTGTGAAAGAAGACGTTTCAGAGATCATTATGAATCTGAAGAGTCTTGCAATTAAAAATAACAGCTCTGATAACGAGCCAAAAACTGCATACATTGAGTGTGAAGGAAAAGGTGTTGTAACAGCAGCTGATATTCAGACTGATCAGGATCTTGAAATCATGAATCCGGATCAGGTCATCGCCACACTGAATGGTGGTAAGGACTGCAGACTTGCAATGGAGCTTACCATTACAAGAGGACGTGGATATGTAAGCGCTGATAAAGGCAAAACTGATGATATGCCTATCGGTGTGATCGCTGTAGATGCAATTTACACACCGGTTGACAGAGTAAACATGGTTGTGGAGAACACCCGTGTAGGTCAGGTGACAGACTATGATAAACTGACTCTGGATGTATTTACAAACGGTACTCTTGATCCGGATGAGGCAGTCAGCCTTGCAGCAAAAGTATTAAGTGAGCATTTAAGCCTGTTCATTGATCTTTCTGAGAATGCAAAAACCGCTGAGGTTATGATCGAGAAAGAGGACAATGAGAAGGAAAAAGTTCTGGAAATGAGCATTGATGAGCTTGAGCTTTCTGTTCGTTCCTATAACTGTCTGAAACGGGCTGGAATCAATACTGTAGAAGAGCTGTGCAACAGAACATCTGAGGATATGATGAAGGTTCGTAACCTTGGCCGCAAGTCACTGGAAGAGGTACTTGCAAAGCTGAAGGAACTGGGCCTGCAGCTTCAGCCTACAGAGGAATAGAATACACTCATTTTATGAATATTACCGCGGGGAGCCAAAGCATCAGGGCAGTAAGACCGAACAAGCATGTCCCGGTGTCCCGCAGATGGAGGAAAATAACATGGCAAAATATAGAAAATTAAGCAGAACATCTGACCAGAGAAAAGCTCTGTTAAGAAACCAGGTAACAAATCTTCTGTACCACGGAAAGATCGTTACAACTGAAGCAAAAGCAAAAGAGATCCGCAAGATCGCAGAAGGTCTTATTGCTATGGCTGTTCGCGAGAAAGACAACTTTGAGACAGTTACTGTAACTGCAAAGGTTGCCCGCAAAGACGCTGAAGGCAAGAGAGTAAAAGAAGTTGTAGACGGTAAGAAGAAAACCGTATACGATGAAGTTCAGAAAGAGATCACAAAAGATGCTCCTTCCAGACTTCACGCTCGTCGTCAGATGGCAAAAGTTTTCTATCCTGTAAAAGAAGTACCGGCTAAAGGTGCTGGCAGAAAGAAAAACACAAAAGACATCGACATGGTTAAGAAAATGTTTGATGAGATCGCTCCAAAATACGTTGGACGTAACGGTGGTTACACAAGAATCGTTAAGATTGGACCGCGTAAGGGCGATGCTGCAATGGAAGTACTTATTGAGTTAGTATAATTCAGTATCTCAAAGGGGATATCTGCTCAGGCAGGTATCTCCTTTTTTTACCAGAAAGCTCAGTACGTAACGTACTGCTTTTCTGGTAAATAAAAATATACTGCACAGATACTTTATCCCGCATATTTCAGGATTTTGTCATATACATGCCAAAACACCTGGCGGGACAGCGACCTGTGAACATCTGCGAACAAAGTTTCTGTTGATAAATGGATGGAAGTATCGTACAATCATAAGCACAGGAACCTGACCGGACAGAAGCTTCTGTAAGATTTACGACAAAACTGAGAATTTTTCAGACGGATCCCTCATGGATATACAGTCGGAAAATGCTGTATGGGATTTGCAGGATTCATCAGGAGATTTTCAGAAAAAGCTGGGACATCAGATAAAAAACTGAGTATGTAAACCAGTTTTGTGTGTATAGATCCGGATACAGGGGACATGATAAGAAAAAATACAGAGGATATCAGATACATGAATATAAGAAGAATTGCAGCAGTATGGGCGGCAAAAGCTGCCGGTTTTATCTGCAAAAAAATGGGAAGACAGGGCGTTACCTGGGCCGGAAAGATTGCACTGAAGATCTATCCGCCTGTTCTGAGAGAGCTGGCATCAGAGGTGCGAAGGGATATTTTTGTGGTCTGCGGTACAAACGGAAAAACGACTACCAACAATATGCTTTGCGCAGCTTTGGAAGCAGAGGGCCAGAAAGTAATCTGTAACCATACAGGATCCAATATGCTGAACGGAGTTGTGGCAGCTTTTGTTCTGGGCGCAAAGCTCAACGGCCATATGGATGCAGACTATGCCTGTATTGAGGCAGATGAAGCTTCCACAAAGTATATTTTTCCGGAGATCAGGCCGGATTATATGGTAATGACAAATCTTTTCCGGGATCAGCTTGACCGGTATGGAGAAATTGATATTACCATGAACATTCTGGAAACTATGATAAAAACAGTTCCGGATATGAAGGTGATCGTTAATGGGGACGATGCACTTTCTGCATACCTTGCCATGGACAGCGGCAATCCATGTGTATTCTACGGAATCAGCCAGCCTGTTATGAAAAATGACACAAATGAGATACGTGAGGGCCGTTTCTGCAAAAAATGTGGAGAAAAGCTTCAGTACAGTTTTTATCACTACAGCCAGCTTGGCGATTATTCCTGCCCGAAATGCGGATTTAAAAGACCGGAACCTGATTTTGACGCACAGGATGTACAGGTGGGAGACCGGCTTTCATTCCGGGTGGAAAACAGACTTATCTCAGCCAATTACAAAGGCTTTTATAATGTGTACAATATTCTGGCTGCTTATGCGGGTGTGCGCACGGCAGGCTTTTCGGCAGAGCATTTTACAGATATGCTGAAAAAATTCAATCCGGAAAACGGCCGTATGGAACAGTTCCGTATTCAGGGAACAGGAGTGACCCTGAACCTTGCCAAGAATCCGGCAGGCTTTAACCAGAATATTTCTGCTGTTATGCAGGATACGGCGCCCAAGGATGTGATCATTGCCATTAACGACAATGCTCAGGACGGAATTGATATCTCCTGGCTGTGGGATGTGGATTTTGACCTTTTTGGAGAAAAAAATATCCGGAGCATTACCGTCAGCGGGATCCGCTGTCAGGATATGCGCCTGCGTCTGAAATATGTGGATATTCCCTCTGTACTGGAGCCGGATGTGGAAAAAGCCATCAGAGACAGAGTTAAGGACGGCACAGGAAATCTCTATGTACTTGTAAACTATACGGCACTTTTTGCCACCAGAAATATACTGAAAAAACTGGAGGGAGAGCAGAAATGAAACTGACTATTGGACATTTATATCCGGATCTGCTGAATCTCTATGGTGACAGGGGAAATATCCAGTGTCTTATGAAACGGTGTCAGTGGAGAGGGATCGAGGCAGAGACAATTGCCTTTGAGCTGAATGATGCCATTGATTTTTCCGGATTGGATATCGTGCTTCTGGGCGGAGGTTCAGACAGGGAGCAGATGCTTGTCTGTGAAAAGCTCAGAGAGCTTCAGGGAGCTTTTAAGGCGTATGTGGAAAACAACGGAGTTGTGATCGCTATCTGCGGAGGCTATCAGCTTCTTGGAAATTATTATAAAACAGACCAGGGAATGATCAAAGGGCTTGAGCTTGTGGACATGCATACAGAACAGCAGGAGGGACGGCTGATCAGTAATATTGTTCTCAAAAGCGACTTATTTGACATGCCGGTGGTTGGCTTTGAAAACCATGGAGGAAGAACCTATATCGGAAATAATCAGCCTCTTGGAAAGGTTCTTTACGGTTCGGGAAATGACGGACAGACAGGATATGAGGGCGTAGTCTACAAAAACGTGATCGGAACGTATCTTCACGGACCTCTTCTTCCCAAGAATCCTCAGCTTGCAGACTGGCTGATCACCCAGGCCCTCAGACGGAAATACGGAGAGAGTCTGCAGCTGGAACCGCTGGATGACACCCAGGAAAAGGAAGCCAATGATTATATTTACAAAAGGTTTGTGAAATAATGCTTGCAATCAAAAAAAACTGACGTTATAATGAAGCCGTGGAGCGGTACAGAAACCGTTTCATAAGATTCAGAAACAGACTTGAAAGGAGTAACAGCTATGCAGAAATATGTATGTGAGCCATGCGGATATGTATATGACCCGGAAATCGGCGATCCGGACAGCGGAATCGAGCCGGGTACAGCATTTGAAGATATTCCGGAGGATTGGGTTTGCCCGATCTGTGGAGTAGGCAAGGATGAATTTGTACCGGAAGACTAAATAACCGGACGGAAGGGTGCCGAAAGCAGGCTGCTTTTGACACCTTTCTTTTTATACATGGATTTTCAGCAGGAAAGCGCAAGTTTTCAGTTAAAGAGTATAAAGGATTCTGAACAGAAAGGAAACCAGCATGAAGAAAAAGACAGCAGTTATTTTTATGGGATTTTTCATGGCTTTAGGAGCTCTTTCAGGATGCGGCGGAAATGATGCCACAGAGGCTGCCAGTGAAAGCGCTCAGACAGAGGATGAGGGAACCGGAGAAGACGAAGAAATGCAGGAAGCCCGGGAGGAAGAACAGGAGCAGAAAGAGAAGGAAGAAAAGAAAGCCGAAAAGAAAGCCGAAAAGGAAGCGGAGAAGGCTTCAAAAGAAGATAAAAAAGAAACTGAGAAGAAATCCGAAGCAGAGGATTCCGAAAATAAAAAAGAGGCTCAGGAGGAAACTGAGACAGAAAGTGTGAAGATCGCGGTTCTTCTTCCTGATCAGGAAGAATGGTCAGATGATGCTCAGGCTCTTGAGGCGGATCTGGCAGAGGACGGATACGAGCCTTTACTGGCCTATGCTGAGGGAGACGCTTCCAGACAGGTATCTCAGATACAGGAAATGCTGGAACAGCAGGTAGCTGCTTTTATTATCACTCCGGTAGACGCTTATGGACTGACGGATGTGCTGGCAGAAGTAAAAGAGGCAGAGATCCCGGTATTTTCCTATGATGATCTTATTATGGATACCAATGCGGTGAAATATTATACGACCTTCGGAGGCCGTCAGGCAGGACAGATGATCGCAGAAGAGATCATTAAAAAGGAAAACCTGAAAGAAGTGCAGGAAGAAAAGGAAACCAGAACCATTGAATTTCTGATGGGTTCTCCGGACGATACAGAAGCTTTGTTCCTGTATAATGGAGTTATGGAAGGACTGCAGCCTTATCTGGATGACGGAACCCTGGTGTGCACTTCCGGTAAGATCAGCTTTGACGATACCGGAATCATCAGGTGGAGCAGAGAGCTTGCCGGTACACGGATGAGCCAGCTCCTTGAGGATTCTTATGAAGACGGAGCTGTTCCGGATATTATCTGTACAGGGTTTGATGATGCCGCTCTGGGGGCTGAAGAGACTCTGGAGACAGCGGGAATTGTTCCCGGAAGTGAGCAGTGGCCTTTGATCACAGGAGTGGGATGTAAGGAGGAAGCAGTGAGATCCGTGGCATCCGGAAAAATCGGTTTCAGTCTCTTTATGGATTACAGAGATCTGGCAGATAACTGCGAGCAGATGGTTCACGTTTACCTGACAGGAGAGGAGGATCCGGAGGTAAACGATTACGAACAGTATGACAATGGTGTAAAGATCATCGGAACGTACCTCTGTGAGCCGCAGGTAATAGACGGCGATAATTATGAGCTTCTGATCGACAACGGATATTATGAGGAAGAAGAGATAGCTCCGGAGGCTGAGGAAACCGTAACACCAGTCCCGGAGGAAAGCGTTACTCCTTCTCCGAAAGAAGACGAAGCGACTCCACAGGAAAGTGCAGCTTCCGATTGGGAAGAAGACAAAGAAGCAGTAAAACAGTCTTCAGGGGAAAAAGAGGATTCTGATTTAAAAAAGGAAAAAGAGTCTGACAGGGATGAAAAGAAAGCGTCGGAAAAAGTAACCTTAAAGAAAAGTAAATCCGCTTCTGACGATAAATAAGAAAATAAAACAGCCCGGAGCTTTACCGTAAATATATGGCAAAGCTCCGGGTTGTGTATTTGTCCGGGAAAATCCGGAAAAGGTTCGGTTTTATCTGAAAGTCAGAGAATCATCGGTCATGGAATCAATAATGGCAAGTGATTCCAGGCGCACACCCATATCGCGGATACACTGACCGCCGTTCTGGAATCCCTTTTCAATTACAATTCCCGCACCTTCAAGAACGGCTCCTGATTCTTTTACAATTTCAATCAGTCCCATCAGGGCGCATCCATTGGCAAGGAAATCATCAATCAGAAGAACATGATCTTCCGGTCCGAGGAATTTTTTGGAAAGGATTACATCATATACTTTTTTATGTGTAAAGGATTCCACTTTGGAGCAGTACATTTCCCCGTCAAGATTCAGACTCTGCGCCTTTTTGGCAAAAATAACAGGTACATCGAAATACTGAGCTGCGATGCAGGCAATGCCGATGCCAGAGGCCTCAATGGTAAGAATCTTTGTGATCGGACAGTCTGAAAAACGTCTTTTGAATTCTTTTCCGATTTTATTGATCAGAGTAATATCCATCTGGTGATTCAGAAAACTGTCTACTTTTAAAATATTTCCTGGTTTTACAATTCCGTCTTTAAGGATACGGTCTTTTAAGAGCTGCATGACTTCTCTCCTTTGATTTAATTACATTCTTATTAGAAATTACATCTAATATACGCTATTCTCGGCGGAAGTTCAATTCTTTTCGACAAAGTTTTGCAAAAAAATTGTGGAAGTACCCACAAAAAGTTATGCTTACTTCCGTTGCATTGCCTGAAAAGGTCTGGTACAATGAAAAAAAGCCAATATAAAAAGAAAACAGAACGAAAAAACAGAAAAGAATCCTTGAAACAGAAAGAGCAGGGAGAAGAGCAGCGTTTTATCTGTCGGGAAAAACACAGGGAAAATAACTGCAAAAAATACAGGAGAGGGAAGGCGTATCATGAAAGAATACGAAGTGATCTGGGAGATTTTTAACAAATGCCCGGGAAATCAGATGCGGGATGTATTTGTAGATGAGATGCAGCTGGAAGACCCGGAAGAATATGTAAAGAATAAATTTCAGGGAAAAGAAGTTTCCTATGACAAGACAGTTCTTGAAGACGGAACAGTGATTTTTGATATTCTCACCTCGGGGATAAAACAGAGATGCTCCTTTACAGAGATTTAGTAGCTGTGCTATAATGGCAGGTGGCGGCAGAACAAAGAGGACCGCAGATCAGTCCGGTAAGGCCGGGAAAGGAGCACACATGAGCGAAACAAAAGAGACACATGTGCATATCATGGAGGACGGAAGTGTGGTTGAACATTCACACGGAGCGCACGGCCATCATCACAGTCATGCGCAGACCAAGGCTGTACTTAATCGTCTTTCAAGAGCAATCGGCCATATGGAATCTATTAAGAGAATGGTAGAAGACGGACGTGACTGTTCCGAGGTTCTGATTCAGCTTTCAGCAGTGAAATCCGCAATTAATAATACAGGCAAGATCATTCTCCAGGACCACATTGAGCACTGCATAGTAGACGCTGTGGAGCATGGGGACCGGGACGCTATCAAAGAACTGGAAAAGGCAATAGACCGGTTCATCAAATAATGGAGAATCTTACTGCACAGATAGACGATAATAATATAGAAGGAGAAGTAAGATGGCAAAGGAATGTAACAGCAAAACCTGTGACAAATCAAGCTGCGAGGGATGCAGTAGCAAGGGTAAAAACATGGATCTTATGGCAGAAGCCAATTCCATGTCAGATGTAAAGCATGTGATTGGTGTTGTCAGCGGCAAGGGCGGCGTAGGTAAATCCTTCGTAACCGCATCTCTTGCAAACCGTATGGCGGCAAAGGGATTTAAAGTAGGTATTCTGGATGCGGACATTACCGGTCCGTCTATTCCGAAAATGTATGGTCTGAAGGGCGCTGCCCAGGCAGATGACAATGGAATTTATCCAATGGAGACAGCAAACGGAATCAAGGTTATTTCCGTAAACCTGCTGCTTCCTACAGAGGAAACTCCGGTGATCTGGAGAGGACCGATTCTTGCAAATATGGTAAAACAGTTCTGGACTGATGTAATCTGGGGCGATCTGGATTATCTGTTCGTAGATATGCCTCCGGGAACAGGAGACGTACCGCTTACCGTATTCCAGTCACTTCCGGTTGACGGAATCGTGATTGTAAGCTCTCCGCAGGATCTTGTAAAAATGATCGTTAAAAAAGCATTTAATATGGCTGAAATGATGCATATTCCGGTACTTGGAATCGTAGAGAATTACAGCTATGTAAAATGTCCGGACTGCGGCAGAGAAATCAAGGTATTTGGCGAAAGCCATATTGATGAGATCGCGGCAGAGCTTGGCGTTCCGGTACTTGGCAAAATGCCTATCGAGGCATCTTTTGCAGATTATGCGGACAAAGGAGAATTCCATCAGGTAGTAAATACTTATCTTGAGGCGGCAGATAGCTGTATGCCGGTGTAAGATAAGATTTAATATAAGCTCAAAAATACTATGGCCCCTGGCCGGATCGAGAAAGGAGTCTCTCATGAGCAACGTAAGACGTGTTTATGTAGAAAAGAAACCTGCCTATGCAGTTCAGGCAAAAGAACTGAAGCATGAAATCAGCAGTTACCTGGGAATCAAATCTGTTACAGGTGTAAGAGTGCTGATTCGCTATGATGTGGAGAATATTTCTGACGAGGTGTTTGAAAAAGCCTGCAGGACAGTATTTGCAGAGCCGCCGGTAGACGAGCTTTATCAGGAAAGCTTTGAAACCGCAGATAATTCCAGAATCTTTTCTGTAGAATATCTGCCAGGTCAGTTTGACCAGAGAGCAGATTCCGCAGTACAGTGTGTGCAGTTCCTGGATGAAAATTCACAGCCGATCATCCGTTCCGCTACCACCTATGTGATCGAAGGAACAGTAACCGATGAGGAATTTGAGGCTGTGAAGCACCACTGCATCAATCCGGTAGATTCCAGAGAAACAGGAATTGAGAAGCCGGAAACTCTGGTAAATGTTTTTCCGGAGCCGGAGGATGTAAAGATTTTTGACGGCTTTAAGGATATGGCGGAAAATGATCTGAAGGATCTGTACGATTCTCTTAATCTTGCAATGACATTCAGAGATTTTCAGCATATTCAGAATTATTTCAAAGGGGAAGAGAACCGTAATCCTTCCATGACAGAAATTCGTGTTCTGGATACCTACTGGTCAGATCACTGCCGTCATACTACCTTTTCTACTGAGCTTACAGATGTTAAATTTGGTGAGGGCGACTATAAAGAGCCTATCGAAAAAACATATGAGCAGTACCTGAACGACAGAGAGGTTCTTTATAAAGACCGTGACGATAAATTCATCTGTCTGATGGATCTTGCCCTGATGGCAATGAAAAAACTGAAATCTGAAGGAAAGCTTCAGGATCAGGAGGAATCTGACGAGATCAATGCCTGCAGTATTGTAGTTCCTGTAGATGTTGACGGCAAAGAAGAAGAGTGGCTGATCAACTTTAAAAATGAGACACACAACCATCCGACAGAGATCGAGCCGTTTGGCGGCGCTGCAACCTGCCTTGGCGGAGCCATTCGTGACCCGCTTTCCGGAAGAACCTATGTATATCAGGCGATGCGCGTAACAGGCGCTGCAGATCCTACAGTTTCTGTAAAAGAAACTCTGAAGGGCAAGCTTCCTCAGAAGAAACTGGTAAGAAGCGCAGCTCATGGATACAGCTCCTATGGAAACCAGATTGGCCTTGCAACCGGCTATGTAAAAGAAATCTATCATCCGGACTATGTGGCAAAACGTATGGAGATCGGCGCTGTTCTGGGCGCAGCTCCAAGACGCGCTGTTATCCGTGAAAATTCTGATCCGGGAGATATCATTATCCTTCTGGGCGGACGTACCGGCCGCGACGGAATCGGCGGTGCAACCGGTTCATCCAAGGTGCATACAGAGGCTTCTATTGAAGTGTGCGGCGCTGAGGTACAGAAAGGAAATGCTCCTACAGAACGTAAGATCCAGCGTATGTTCCGCAGAGAGGAAGTAAGCTGCATTATCAAGAAATGTAACGACTTTGGCGCCGGCGGAGTGTCTGTTGCCATCGGTGAGCTGGCAGCAGGTCTCAGAATCAATCTTGATAAGGTTCCGAAAAAATATGCGGGACTTGACGGAACAGAGATCGCTATTTCCGAGTCTCAGGAGCGTATGGCAGTTGTTGTTGATCCAAAAGATGTAGACAAGTTCCTTGGATTTGCAAATGAAGAAAACCTGGAGGCAGTTCCGGTTGCTGTTGTTACAGAAGAGCCGAGACTTGTGCTTACCTGGAGAGACAAAGAAATCGTAAATATTTCCCGTGCTTTCCTTGATACAAACGGAGCGCATCAGGAAACCACAGTTGAAGTGGAAATTCCAAATAAAGAAGGATGCCTCCTTACTGACCGTCAGGAAGTAGCGGACATAAAAGAAAAATGGCTGGAAACTCTTTCTGACCTTAACGTATGCTCCCAGAAGGGGCTTGTGGAAATGTTTGACGGTTCCATCGGAGCGGGAAGCGTACTTATGCCCCACGGCGGCAAATATCAGCTGACAGAAACTCAGGCAATGGTAGCAAAGGTTCCTGTTCAGAAGGGTAATACAAACACTGTGACCATGATGAGCTATGGTTTTGATCCATATCTTTCTTCCTGGAGCCCGTATCACGGAGCTGCTTACGCAGTAACAGAATCCGTGGCAAGAATCGTGGCTACAGGCGGTGACTACAGAAAGATCCGCTTTACCTTCCAGGAATATTTCCGTCGTATGACAGAAGATCCCAAGCGCTGGAGCCAGCCTTTTGCAGCACTTCTGGGCGCTTATGCGGCACAGATGGGATTCGGTCTTCCGTCTATCGGAGGAAAGGACAGTATGTCCGGTTCCTTTAATGAGATCGATGTTCCGCCGACACTGGTTTCCTTTGCAGTAGACACCGGAAAGCTTCAGGATGTTGTGACTCCGGAGTTTAAAAAAGCAGGAAGCAGGCTTGTATGGCTTCGTGCGCCAAAGGATGCATATCAGCTTCCTGATTATGAGGGCATTATGGACCAGTACGGAAAACTTCACGAGGATATGAAGGAGGGACGCGTTCTTTCCGCATATGCTCTTGACCGTCACGGACTGGCTGCTGCAGTTGCAAAAATGGCATTTGGAAACGGCTTTGGTGTTAAGATTGAGCACAATCTTGACCCGAGAGATTTCTTTGTTCCCGGATTTGGCGATCTGGTACTTGAGGTTCCGGCTGACAAAGTGGGAAGTCTTTCCATTACCTATACAGTGATCGGCGAAGTTACAGCTGATGCTAAATTCTCTTACGGAAATGCTGAAATTTCTCTGGAAGAGGCTGTGAAGGCATGGACAGGAACTCTGGAAAAAGTATTTAAAACAGATTCCGGTGAAAATGACGGAGCTACTGCATATTTTACAGCAGCGAAGGATCATGAAGAGGGAACCGTTGATGAAAACGGACTGTTCCATACAAACAGAGTTTATATCTGCAATCATAAGATTGCAAAGCCCCGTGTGTTTATTCCGGTATTCCCGGGAACAAACTGCGAGTATGACAGTACCCGCGCTTTTGAAAGAGCCGGAGCAGAGGTTGACGTGAAGGTATTTAAAAACCTGACAGCAGCCGATATCCATGATTCAGTAGAAATTTTTGAGAAAGCTATCAGCCAGGCACAGATGATTATGTTCCCGGGCGGCTTCTCAGCAGGCGATGAGCCGGACGGCTCCGCAAAATTCTTTGCAACTGCTTTCCAGAATGCAAAGATTAAAGAAGCGGTTATGAAGCTTCTCAATGAGAGAGACGGTCTTGCGCTTGGTATCTGCAATGGTTTCCAGGCTCTGATCAAGCTGGGACTTGTTCCTTACGGCGAGATCTGCGGACAGAAAGCAGATTCACCGACACTGACCTATAATACCATCGGACGCCACATTTCCAAGATGGTTTACACAAAGGTTGTAAGCAATAAATCCCCATGGCTGCAGAAAGCAAAGCTTGGCGGAGTTTACTGCAACCCTGCATCTCACGGAGAGGGACGTTTTGTTGCAAATGACGAGTGGCTTGCGAAGCTTCTGGCAAACGGACAGATCGCTACTCAGTACGTAACTGCAGACGGCGAGCTGAGTAGCTCCGAGGAATGGAACGTAAACGGCTCTTACATGAATATCGAGGGTATTACAAGTCCGGACGGACGTGTTCTTGGTAAGATGGCTCACAGTGAGCGCCGTGACAATGGTGTGGCTGTAAACATCTACGGAGAGCAGGATATCAGAATCTTCGAGTCCGGTGTAGAATATTTTAAATAAATTTTGACAGCTGATAAAGCGGCAAAATAAATACAGGGGCCCGGCTCAGTCATTCATATGCGTGACTGAGCCGGGCCCCTGTTCTGTTCACAGCTCTGATTCCGGCGCCGGAAAAAATTTACGGGAAATGATCCGTCCCATTTCTTCCGGGGATTCCTTCATTCCGGTGTCCATCCATGAGAGAATGATGCCGCACAGACCAAAAGAAATAAAAATCTGACGGTAGTATTCGCTGCTGTCTGCGGTATTGATATCGTTGAATTTCAGGATCAGACGATTTAAAAGCAGAAGGGAAAGGTTTGCCCGGATCAGAGTCTGTACAATATCCCGAATAGAATAAAAGAACTGGAAAAAACGAATGGAAAGCTCATGGGCGGAAGCGCTTTCTTTTTGGGGCTGTTTTTCGATCCATTCAGTCATCAGTTTGTCCAGCTTAAATTCAATGACATTTTCCTTTGAAGTAAAATTTCTGTAGTAGGTGATCCGGCTTACATTGGCAAGCTCTGTGATCTCCCGGACTGTAATGGATTCGATGGATTTTGTGCGGAGCAGAATAAAAAGAGCGTCTGCAATGCATTCTTTCAGAAAGTCACTGGAATTTTTTTTGCGTCCCATTGATACAATTTCCTCCGTTTTGTTTCATTTATAAGCAGGTTCATTGATTTTTCGACGGAATATGATATAGTATGTTCCACTGATACATTTGTAACATATATTTTAGAGAAACAGCGGAAACTTGTCAATCCGCTGAAGGAGGAAAACATATTATGATGATCATAACGGACTCTGCTTCTGATATAACCAGACAGGAAGCTGAGGAAATGAATATCCGTATTGTCTGGCTGAAAACAAAATTTTCTGACGGTGATTTTCCTTTGGAGACAGAAGAGGATTTTACACGTTTTTTTGAAAAGCTTGCCGCAGAAAAAGAACTGCCTGTTACAAGCCAGCCGTCACCGGAGGAATATCTGGCTCTTTATGAGGAAGCAAAGGAAAACTCAGAAGAAGTTCTTGTTATCACTCTTTCCAGCGGTCTCAGCGGAACTGTAAATGCTGCCAATGTGGCAAAGCAGATGAGCGAATATGATAAGATCCATATCATAGATTCGGAACAGGCGATCATTACTCAGCGTTTTCTGGTTCAGAGAGCTGTGGAAATGCGAGAGGCAGGAAAAACTGTTTCAGAGATTGCAGAAACCATTGAAGATTTGAAAAAACGTGTGACTGTATGCGGAATGCTGGATACTCTCACATATCTGAAAAAAGGCGGAAGGATACCGGCAGCCCTGGCTGTTCTGGGAAATATGCTTCATATTAAGCCTGTTATAGAGCTGAAGGACAAAACCCTGACCATGCTGGGAAAAGCAAGAGGAAGAAGCGGAGGGATCAAGTATCTCTGGAAGGAATTTGAATCCTATGAGATTGATGAAAACGAGCCGGTGTATTTTGGTTACACTTCAGACCGTGAGCTTGGGGAAAAGTTTATGAAGGATACCGTTGAAAAATACGGACTGAAAAATTATCGGCTGTATCCGGTAGGCGGAATTATCGGTACTCATGTAGGTCCGGCCTGTGCGGCTATCAGCTTTGTAAAAAAATCTGTGTAAAGTACGTTGACAAACGGAAATCCAGTGGCTATAATGAAAAAGAACTTAGTTGAACAGATTTAACACGCTGACGAGAAGAGTAGACTGTGGACTGCTGCAGAGAGAAGCACATTTGGTGAAAGTGCTTTAACAGAAATCAGTTGAAGACCACCTCTGAGTGACCCTAATCCGGTCCGGTGATGCCGTTATCATCAAAAAAAGAGGCTGAGTCCCCGGAATTATTTTATTCATGAAGAAATCCCGGTGATTTGGCAATCAGGGTGGAACCACGGGCAGAGAATCTCGTCCCTTACAGTGCGCAGGCATTGTAAGGGGCGTTTTTTATTATAAAAAGTCCCGTACAGCGGCACGGAGCAATCGACTTTTATAATAGTATAAAAGCGAAGAAAGTCCCGTAACAGTGGTTGAAAATAAAAAGAAAAGGAGAAAAATCATGATCATTACTTTAAAAGGCGGATCAACAAAAGAGTATGCTGAAGCAAAATCAGTTATTGAGATTGCTTCCGATATCAGTGAAGGTCTTGCACGCGTAGCATGTGCAGGTGAAGTGGACGGAGAGGTTGTAGATCTTCGTACAGTGATTGACAGAGACTGTGAGCTGAATATCCTCACCTTTGACAGTGAGGGCGGCAAAGGAGCATTCCGTCATACCACTTCCCATATTATGGCTCAGGCTATCAAACGCCTTTTCCCTGAGGTGAAGCTTGCAATTGGACCGTCTATTGAGGATGGCTTCTATTATGATATTGACAGTGATGAGCCGATCACAGCAGAAGATCTTCCGAAGATCGAGGCTGAGATGAAAAAAATCGTAAAAGAGAACCTGGCCATTACCAGATTTACAAAACCAAGAACAGAGGCTATTGAATTTTTTAAAGAAAAAAATGAACCGTATAAGGTAGAGCTTATTGAGGATCTTCCGGAAGATTCTGAGATCAGCTTCTATCAGCAGGGAGAGTTTGTGGATCTCTGCGCAGGCCCTCACCTGATGACAACAAAGCCGGTAAAAGCGTTTAAGCTTACCAGCCTTGCAGGAGCTTACTGGAGAGGCAGCGAGAAGAACAAAATGCTTACCAGAATCTACGGAACCTCCTATACCAAAAAGGCAGATCTTGAAGAGTACATCACCCGTATGGAGGAAGCAAAAAAACGTGACCACAGAAAGCTTGGAAAAGAGCTTGGCCTGTTTATGATGAAAGAAGAGGGACCGGGCTTCCCGTTCTTCCTTCCAAAGGGTATGGTTCTGAAAAATACTCTGCTTGACTACTGGAGAGAGATCCATAATAAGGCAGGATATGTGGAGATTTCCACACCGATCATGCTGAGCCGCCATCTCTGGGAGACTTCAGGCCACTGGGATCATTACAAAGAAAATATGTATACAACTGTAATTGACGAGACTGATTTTGCCATTAAGCCAATGAACTGCCCGGGAGGTATTCTTGTATACAAATCTGAACCACGTTCCTACAGAGATCTTCCTCTGAGAATGGGAGAGCTTGGACTGGTTCACCGTCACGAAAAATCCGGTCAGCTTCACGGCCTGATGCGTGTGCGCTGCTTTACTCAGGATGATGCTCATATCTTTATGACGCCGGAGCAGATCCGTGACGAGATCAAGGGCGTTGCCAGACTGATCGACAGTGTATATCAGCTTTTTGGCTTCAAATATCATGTTGAGCTGTCCACCCGTCCGGAGGACTCCATGGGAAGCGATGAGGACTGGGAGATCGCAACAGAGGGCTTAAGAGGAGCTCTTGATGATCTGGGACTTGACTATGTGGTAAATGAAGGCGACGGCGCATTCTATGGACCGAAGATTGACTTCCATCTGGAGGATTCCATTGGAAGAACATGGCAGTGCGGTACTATTCAGCTTGACTTCCAGCTTCCGCTGCGTTTTGACTGCGAATATATCGGAGCTGACGGTGAGAAGCACCGTCCGATCATGATCCACCGTGTTGCTTTTGGTTCCATTGAAAGATTTATCGGTATTCTGATCGAGCATTTTGCAGGCGCATTCCCAACATGGCTTGCTCCTGTACAGGTAAAAGTACTTCCGATCTCTGAGAAATACATGGATTATGCAAACAAGGTTATGAGCGATCTGAAGGATGCGGGTATTCGTACAGAGATTGACGACCGTGCAGAAAAAATCGGATATAAGATCCGTGAAGCACGTCTTCAGAAGATTCCTTACATGCTTGTAGTAGGCGCAAAGGAAGAGGAAGAAGGAAAGGTTTCTGTCCGCAGCCGTTTCCTGGGAGACGAAGGAGCAAAAGACCTCAATGAGTTTATTGAGTCTGTAAAAGAAGAGATCAAAAACCGTGAGAACAGAAAAGTTGAAGTAACAGAATAAAAAGAACAGGACTGCTGAAATCCCGTAAAAAGGACTCAGCAGTCTTTTTCCATATGAAAAAGCAGAATATTCAGAATACTTTTGGATTCAGAAAGGAAGATGGCTAGTGACAAAAGAAATTCAGATCAGAGGAGTATGCATTGGAAACGGGCAGACGAAAATATGTGTGCCAATGACCGGAAAAGACCGGGAATCGCTGCTTGAGGAGGCAGGAAGAATCAGGGAAGTAAAGGCAGATCTGGCAGAATGGAGAGCAGACTTTTATGAAGAGCTTTCCCATGAGGAGAGCCTTCTGGATACGCTCAGAGACATCAGAGGCGTATTGGGAGAGATACCGCTTATTTTTACCATTCGCACTGTATCAGAAGGCGGAAAAGCGGAAACTTCTGAAAAAGAATATGAAAAATATACACTGACAGCAGCAGAAAGCGGAAATGCAGACCTGATCGATATCGAGTATTTTTCCCATGAAAATGTTTCGGACCTTATCGGCAGACTTCACCTGACAGGGGTGAAGGTGATTGCCTCAACCCATGATTTTGAAAAAACAGATGACAGTGAAATGCTGAAAAACAGATTTATCGACATGGATGCATCCGGGGCAGACATTCTTAAAATGGCAGTGATGCCGCAGAAATTTGAAGATGTTGCAGATCTTATGCAGGTGACCTGCGAGGTCACAGAAGAGTATACAGAAAAGCCTGTGATCGCCATGTCCATGGGAAATCTGGGCGCTATGAGCCGCATTGCAGGAGAAAATTTCGGCTCTTCCGTAACCTTTGCCACAGTAGGCAAGGCATCTGCGCCGGGACAGTTTCCGGTTGAGGAGCTTCGGATGATGATGAATGCTCTTCATAAAAAGAACGTGGAAGATTAATCAGAATTATCTCATCTTATGTCGAACCTCAACGAGAAATTATGGGAATCCATTCCCTGGTTTTGACAAATTACGCACCCCCTGTAACCTATAATGAACTCACTTACCAAAGTGAGGGAATGACAGGTCATAGGGGGCTTTTTTATGTATGGAGAAATATACATAGATCTTGTCTTTGTGACGAATCTTCTGATGGACTATATTGTTCTGCGGATCACAGGAAGACTTCTGAGGCTCAGGACAAATCGGTGGAGATACCTGGCAGGAGCTTGTGCGGGAGCTTTTTTTTCCTGCCTGATCCTTTATTTTCCTTTTGAGAAAAAACTGCCGGTGGAAATTTTTCTGCACGGTGCCTGCGCTTTTCTTATGCTCAGAATCGCTTTCTGTATCAAAAAGGGAAGTCTGCTGGCAAAAGCAATGGTTATGCTGTATCTGACTGCATTTCTTGCAGGGGGATTCTGGGAGGCAGTGTCCGAAAACGGGATTACGCTTCCTGCATTTCTGATTTTTGCCTTTGCCACCTATATGGGAATCGGGGCGCTGGTCTGCGCGGCAGATTCTGCCAGAAGTCTGAGGAAGAATATCTATCCTGTAACCCTGAGCTATCAGGGAAAAGAACAGTCTGCTTACGGATTTTATGACACAGGAAATCTGCTCAGTGATCCGGTAAGCGGAGAACCGGTTTCGGTTGTGAAACCTGAGATTTTGGAGACCATGCTGTCAGAGGATCTGATAGACAGGCTGAAGAACCTTTATGAGAATCCGGGGGAGCTGAAAAGTACAGAGATTGCCGGACTGAAGCCGCACTATCTGTCCTGCCGTACGGTAGGACAGGCAGAGAAGCTGATGCTGGCGGTTACATTGGAGAATCTTTGTATCCATACTCCCGCAGAAGAGGTTCGCATATCAAGGCCTGTGCTGGCCCTGGCTTTTGAACCCTCCGCTTTGGGAAAGGAATACAAGGTACTGTTGAATTCCAGATTATTGCATTAGGAGGGGCATATAATTATGAACAGATCAGCAGCAGGAGTCAGTTATTACCCGTTTCAGATGATTCAGAGGATGGTTCTTTCAAGACCGAGAGAGCTGTACTACATTGGTGGAAGTGATATTCTTCCGGCACCGCTGGAGCCGCAGAGGGAATCCTATGTCATCAGTAAGCTGGGAACAGAACAGGATAAAGAGGCAAAAGCGATTCTCATTGAGCACAATTTAAGGCTGGTGGTGTATATTGCCAAAAAATTTGACAATACAGGAGTTGGAGTGGAAGATCTGATTTCTATTGGAACCATTGGACTTATTAAAGCAATTAATACCTTTAATCCTGTAAAAAAGATCAAGCTGGCAACCTATGCTTCGCGATGCATTGAAAATGAGATCCTGATGTATCTGCGCAGGAACAGCAAGACAAAGCTGGAGGTTTCTATTGATGAACCGCTGAATGTTGACTGGGACGGGAATGAATTGCTGCTGTCTGATATTCTGGGAACGGATGAGGACGTTATCTCCCGCAGGCTGGAGGATGAAGTGGAGATCACACTTTTGGGAAAAGCAATTAACAAGCTGACGCCCCGGGAGCAGACGATCATCCGTCTCAGATTTGGACTGAACAGTGCCGAGGGAAAGGAAAAAACTCAGAAGGAAGTGGCTGATCTTCTGGGGATTTCCCAGTCATATATTTCAAGACTGGAAAAAAGAATTATGAAAAGACTGAAAAAGGAAATTGTAAAATATGAATAAGGTCCGTCAGTGAAGGTAAAGGTTCACAGGACTCTGTATATTTTTGGGGGATCCGTGCATACTGAAAGAAAAAGGAGAGTGTGGCATGAACGCAAATACAGAGCTTTTGAATTTCATTTATCAGAATTCACAGATGGGAGTGGATACCGTAAGGCAGCTTATGGATATTACTGAGAACGCAGATTTTCAGAAGCTTCTCAGTGAACATCTGGAGGGATACCAGAAAGTCCATGAAAAGGCATGGCGGATGCTGAATGAAAATGGTTATGACGAAAAAGGCCTGAGTGCTTTTGAAAAAATCCGTACGTATCTTATGGTCAATATACAGACTATGAAGGATCATTCCGCATCCAATATAGCTGCGATGCTGATACAGGGAAGCAGTATGGGGATCACAGAAGCCGTGCAGAAGCTGAACCGGTATGAAGGAGAAACAGAGAAGGATATCAGAAAGCTGATGGAGGAACTGAAAAAGTTCGAGGAAAGAAATATTGAAGAGCTGAAGGCGTATTTGTAGACAAAAGTAAATATATATTTAGAGAGAAGTGGTTTAAGGATGTATTTACTTGAAAAAATATGTGATGGAGCTTGTGATGTCCGGGCTTCTGCTGGTGTGCTTTTTGCTTTTGTCCAGACAGGCAGCCCAGGTTTCCGGAACCATGAAAGAACAGGAAAACCGTAAGGAAATCATTGCGGTCGATCCCGGACACGGGGGAGCGGATCCGGGAATGGTGGGGCTTAACGGACTGGAGGAAAAGGAAATCAATCTGAAGATAGCCTGTAAACTGGAACGCGTACTTACAGATAAGGGGTATCAGGTGGTAATGACACGAAAGAAAGATCAGGGGCTTTATGATGCTTCTGCGCCAAATAAAAAATCTCAGGATATGCAGAGGCGGATTGCCTTTCTGGAAAATGCTTCTCCTGTGCTGACTGTCAGTATTCATCAGAACAGCTATTCTGACCCGGATGTCAGGGGACCGCAGGTCTTTTATTATGAAAGCTCTCAGGAAGGAAAAAGACTGGCACAGGAAGTTCAGGATAGTATGAACCGGAAACTGAATCCCCAAAAACCGCGTACCATAAAGGGAAATACCAGCTATTACCTTTTGAAAAGAAGTAAGGGAACACTGATCATTGCAGAATGTGGTTTCCTGACAAATCCGGAAGAGGCGGCGCTTTTGCAAAAAGAAGAGTATCAGCAGAAAGTAGCAGAGGCGGTTGCAGACGGTATAGAGTCGTACCTCAGCAGCAGGAAATAAAAAAGAAAATCGCTGTATCCTTTAAATTTACCAGAGGAGACGGCGATTTTTGTATTTTCAGAATCAGGATACTTTGGTATACTGTTAATGATCAAATTAACAGAAAAATAAAAACAGAGGAGTATGTATGGCTGGGATTTTGTATCTGATCCTGGGAAGTCTCTGCGGAAAAGAGCTTGCAGAGATTTTTGTAGGACAGAAGAAAACCGGAAAAAATAACAGAATCTGGCTGGTTCTGCCAGGGGCATTTGGAGTTGGAATGCTTGCGTTTGGCTGGGTAACGTATCTCATTGCCTGGGCTGCCAGCACCGCAGGAGCACACAAACCGCTGATATACGGAAACCTGCTGACAATGGCGGCAGGAGCTGTTGTTCTTTTTTGTATTTATATTCTGAGATACAGGAAAAATAAAAGGATTTTTACAGATAAAGGGCTGATCAAGGATAAAAAACTGTTTCGCAGAGAGCTGATATTTTTTTCTGTGCTGTTTGTGTTTCTTACCTGGATCATGTTCTATGTATTTTACATAAAGGACGGGATTCTGTATTCAGGATTTACCGTGTTCGGAGATTACGCGCCCCATACGGCAATGATGCGGTCTTTTTCTCTTCAGAATAATTTTCCCACCCAGTATCCCCATTTTGGAGGGCAGGATGTAAAATACCATTTTATGTTTCAGTTTCTTGTGGGCAATCTGGAGTTTCTGGGGCTTCGGCTTGATATTGCCTACAACTCTGTAAGCGTTTTTGCGCTTCTGGGATTTCTTATGGTGCTTTACAGTATTGCCAGGCGTGTGACAGGAAGCGGAAAAGCAGGAGCATTGACAGTTGTATTTTTCTTTTTCCGCAGCGCGCTGACTTTTTTTCAGTTTTTGTGGGAGCATCTGAGAACAGGAGATCTGATTCAGGTACTGCAGGAAAACACTTCCTTTATCGGATATACAACAAACGAGGACTGGGGACTGTGGAATTTTAACGTATATCTGAACCAGAGACACCTTGCCTTTGGTCTTCTGATCGTGGCGCTTGTTTTGTGGATGTATCTGGACTGGGTGGAACAGGGATGCCGCCATAAGGAGAAAGGGCTTGTGTGGTTCAGGAACAGGCTTTTTTCAAAGGAGGCATGGAAATGCAGGTATGTGGAAAACGCGCTGGCAGCAGGCCTTCTCATCGGCATGACTTCCTTCTGGAACGGAGCGGCTGTTATTGGAGGACTTCTGATTTTAATGGGCTTTGCTGTGTGCTCAGACGGTAAGCTGGACTATCTGATCACAGCTGTCACAGCGGTTGGATTTTCGGTTCTTCAGACCAGACTTTTTATGAATGGTTCTTCTGTGGAGGCTGCCTTCCAGTGGGGATTCATTTCAGAGGATAAAAGCGCCGGGGGTGTCTTGTGGTATCTGATCCAGATGAGCGGCATCTTTTTTACAGGAGCGCTGATTTTATTCTTTTTTTACAAAAAAAGGCTTCAGAGGGCAGTTCTTGTAAGCTGCCTGTTTCCTCTTGTATTTGCCTTCTGCTTTTCTCTGACGCCGGATATCACTGTAAATCATAAATATATTATGATTTCTTACGCATTTCTGGCAATGTTCTGGGCAGGAGCCGTGTGCCGGCTTTTCCGGAAAAAATGGCAGGGCCGTATTCTGGCAGCAGTGCTTACAGTGTGTCTGACAATCACGGGAATTTATGATTTTGTGATCATAGTAAGAGACAACGGGCCGGGACACAGAGTAACGGTAAATACAAACAGCAGTCTTACAGACTGGCTGGCACAAAATCTGGACAGCCGGGATCTGATCCTGACGCCGGAATACAGCATCAGTGAAGTGACAATGGCCGGAGTGATGATGTATCTGGGCTGGCCCTATTATGCGTGGTCAGCAGGATATGATACCTATGGCCGGGCGGAAAACGCAAAGGAAATTTATACTTCCCGGGATCCGGAGAGGGTAAAGAGTCTTGTTCAGCAGGAGAGGATCACCTATATTCTTTTTGAAGAGGGAATGACTTTTGAAGAAGAAACCTGCATAGAGACTACGATTAAATCAGTATACAGGCTGGCATACCAGTCGGAAGATGGGAGAATCAGAATTTATGAAACCTGATATAATAAAAAAAGTAACAATAAGGGCAGTTCCTGCAGCCGTTCTTATAGCATTGTCGGCATATCTGCTGAAAGGAGACGTATGGACTTTCTGGACCTGGTATCTTCTTGCAATGGTTCTGGGAATTGTGGCAATGCCTCTGACAGGAAGGCTTTTTGGAGAATTTGACGATAAGGGATGGATGTTTTCCAAGGTTCTGGCAGTGGTTGTGACAGGATTCTTAACCTGGTTTCTTGTTGCGGTCAGGCTGCTGAAATTTACTTCTCTGACCTGTATCGGGGTGACTTTGGCCTGTGGGGCCGGCTGTCTTTTGCTTGGAAAAGCGCAGCATAAAAAAGGAATCGAGTGTCTTCCGGTAAATCATCTGGATCTGGTGTACTGGGAGGAAATCCTGTTTTTTGTTTTTTTCCTGCTGTGGACCTATCTGGCGGGATTTCATCCTGCGGCATACGGAACAGAAAAATTTATGGATTATGGTTTTATGGAAGCCATGATGCGAAGCACCACCCTGCCGGCAGTTGATCTGTGGTATTCGGAGGGAACCATCAACTATTATTATGGCGGTCAGTATTTTGCGGTATTCCTTACAAAGCTTTCCGGAACCAGTGTGGAGCTTACCTATAACCTGATGCGTACCTTTGTGGCCGGACTTGCCTTTTCCCTTCCGTTTTCTCTTGTATACCAGATGACCAGGGACAGAATGGGAAAAAGAGCAGCAGGAGCAGTGGGATGGAGAAAATACTTTCCGCAGATCACAGGCATAGTGGCAGGCGTTTCCGTATCTGCTGCCGGAAATATGCATTACGTGGTTTACGGACAGGTGCGTCCTTTTCTTCAGAAACTGACAGGACAGGAGCCGGACAGCTACTGGTTTCCTGACGCGACAAGATATATTGGTTTTAACCCGGATGTTCCGGATAAAACAATTCATGAATTTCCCTGCTATTCGTTTGTTCTGGGAGATCTTCATGCCCACGTGGTCAATATTATGTTTGTCCTTCTGTTATTGGGACTTTTATATGCCTGGATAAAAATGGTACGGAAAAAAGACTTTGTTCTGGGACAGCCGGGGACAGGAGAGTTTTGGGGAAAACAGCTTTTCATGCCTCAGATCCTTATGGCGGCAGTGCTTCTCGGTATGTTCCACTGGACGAATTTCTGGGATTTTGTTATTTACTTTGTGGTAACAGGAGGCGTTGTACTTTTTACCAATATTGTTCTGATGAAAGGTCAGACCAAATGGATCCTTGGAGTTACGGCGGCTCAGGCAGCAGAGGTTCTGGCTGTGGGAACCGTGGTGATTCTTCCTTTTACCCTGAATTTTGAGACAATGGTCCAGGGTGTGGCGGTGGCTCAGTATCATTCCCTTCCTCATCAGCTTTTGATCCTGTGGGGGCTTCCGGCGATTCTGACTGTGATTTTTGTGATCGTTCTTCTGGTGGAAAAGCTCAGCGGCGCAAAGCATAAGACGATTTTTCATTTTATGGAATCTCTGAAGCTTCCGGATCTTTTTGCAATGATCATGGGGCTGTGTGCCATTGGACTGGTACTGATCCCGGAGCTTGTGTATGTGCGGGATATTTATGAAAATGGAAATGCCCGCGCCAATACCATGTTCAAGCTCACATATCAGGCATATATTATGTTTGGAATGACAATGGCTTATGTGATTTTCCGTCTGATGGTGATTTCCTACAAAAAATTTTTAAAGGCTGCGGCAGGGGTGGCTCTGATCCTACTTGTGTGGACCTGGGGATATTTTGGAAACAGCGTCAGCTCATGGTTTGGAAATGTGCAGGATCCCTCCCAGTATAAAGGGCTGAATGCCACGGCTTTTCTGGAAACGGACTTCCCTGAAGACGCAGCCGGAATACGATGGCTGAAAAAAAATATTACCGGATCTCCGGTGGTTCTGGAGGCAAACGGGGACAGCTATACAGAGTATGAGCGTGTATCAGCAATGACCGGCCTGCCCACAGTTCTTGGATGGTACGTCCATGAATGGCTGTGGCGCAATGATGTGGCGGATCTGAACACAAAGAGCGGAGATATTGAGCTGATCTACACCTCTCAGGATCAGGAGCAGGTAAAAGAGCTTGTGGAAAAATATGATATTTCTTATATTTTTGTGGGTTCCTGTGAGAGAAACAAATACGGAGAAAATCTGAATCATGAGCTTCTTGGCAGCCTGGGAGAGATTGTGTTCCGGGACGGAAGCTCAGCAACCTATATTGTAAAAGTCGGGTGAGCGGATAGCTTATCTAAACACAGAAAGGGACTGTCTGAACTTGAAAATATCAGGTTTGGGCAGTCTCTTTTTGTGTGTCCTGCAAAGGAAGTGGATATATCGAACTGCTTTTACTGTATTCCCAGCTGATGTGCGAAAGCCAGGAACTGTTTTTCCATATCCCGGAAGGGATGCTCTTCCAGATCAGGCGCAGACTGAAGCGGTACGGTGGGATGATTTTTTTCACCCGGGAACAGAACCGGAAGTTCCGCAGAAAGAATATCGTTGTCAATCTGTTTCCACATCATATGTTCTTCAGAAGACAGGTCATTCAGATTAAATTTTTCCCAGATCACATTCATGATCATTTCTTCAATTTCAAGATAATTAGACAGATGCGCCTTTACCGGGCGGATGATGTCTGAGATATAGGCTTCGCTGGCATCGTGAAGCAGACAGGCAAGAACCATGCGTTCAGACCATCCTCTGGCCCGGGCTTCTTTTGCGCAGTTGAGGCAGTGCTGGGCTACGGAATAAAAGATCAGAGTCTGACCTCCGCCCCGGCAAAGATAACTGAGGGCGTGCGCGATATCTTCCAGACAGATATTTTTCGGCTTGATGCGCATGGGATCAAATTTTCTGCCGGTATAGGTGTTCATAATACTCATAAAAAAAGCTCCTTTCCCCGGAAATCATATATGCTCAGATTAGCATATTTCCGGGAAAGGAGCAAGGCGTCAGTGGTTAAAGTGTGCGTTTTGAAATTTTTGAAGGGGCAGACTGTTCGAAAACTAAGTTAGGCAGTCATCCGCAAACATAAGATTGAATCACCCCCCCCCTAAGGGGATGTTTCATATAGATACAGTTGTACATTGAAAACTGAATAAAGCGCACAGAAAACAAGACTTTCTATTAGAAAAAGCGTATAATGGAAACAAGAAAAATGATATCTGAGGTGAATGATTATGCCGTATGTTTCCACTTTTGACCGTACTCAAATGATGATGTGCTCGTGGGATTCCTTTGTAGATCCAAAGAGTATCGCAAGATTGATAGATGCTTTCGTAAACAGTCTTGATCTTACTAAATATGGAGTAAAAGAAGCAGCGGTGGAAGGTCGTCCCTCATATGATCCAAAAGGAATGTATAAGCTATATATTTACGGAAGCCGTAAAGGAATCCGTTCCTCGCGAAAACTATCTGAGAGCTGTAAAGTAAATCTTGAAGTGAAATGGATGATGGGCGGAGTGGAACCCGATTTTCGTACAATTTCTGATTTCAGAAAAGATAACATTGACAGTTTGAAAAAAATATTTCAAGAGTTCAACAGGAGAATCTCAGGGGCTGTTGAATGGGGATTTACTTCTATTGATGGAAGCAAATTTCTGGCAAATAATTCTAAGGATAACAACTTTACGAAAAATAAACTGGACGACAGGATCAAATGGCTGAATGCGCACACGGATGAGTATTTACGGATACTAAAAGAAATGGATGAACAGGAAGAGCTGGAAGAAATACCTGAAAATTTAACCAAAGAAACTCTTGAAGCCAAACTGAAAGAAGCGCAGGAGCGTCTTGCCAGATATGAAGCATATCAAAAGCTGATGGAGGATACAGGTGTGTCTCAATTATCATTGACAGATGCAGATGCCAGACTTATGAAGAATAAGAATGGTTTCGCAGTTGCGTATAATCCACAGACGGCAGTAGATTCCGCAACCCATCTGATCAGGGATTTTGAAATGACGAATCAGGTGACGGATCACGGTCTGCTTAGTCCGACCATGAGCAGAATGCGAGAAGAAGAACCGGATAAGATTCTGGAAACAGTGGCAGACAAAGGTTATGAAAATGCGGAAGATATGCTCCAATGTCTTGAGAATGGTATTATCCCTCATGTCATAATGGAAGATGGAAAAGATGGATATGAATTGAGTATCTCTTATGAAGAAGCTGAGGCAGATATTCACAGTATAAAACCAGATGAACTGAGAAAAAGTCTTCATGCTGGTCTGATTCCAGAAGTATATGCAGATGTTATTTCAGATATCAGAGTCGAGGAAGTCCGTCGGAAAGTGAGAGATGAAGAAGAAAAATCAGAAAATGTAAAATCCATTTACGGGACACCGGAAGAGATGATGGAACGGGCAAAGGAGGGCTATTTTGTCAGGGATCCGGAAAGAAATCTGGTGTATTGTCCGGCAGGTGAAATCCTGCGGCAAAAGTGTATTAAGAAAAATGGAAACATCCGTTATGCCAATAAAAATGCATGTAAGCATTGTAAAAACAGAAACAAGTGCTATAAGGGAAAAGGTGAATGGAAAGAGATTGATTTTACAAAAGATAATCTGGAGAAGCCATGTAAGGAATGGCTTAAGGCAGAAGGAAAAGAATGTAATGCTTCAAAACATAGTGCAAAAGGGCATTATGAAAAAGTGAAAATAGTAAGATTCTCTCTAAAACCCAACCGAGAAAAAATGGCTATGAGGATGTGCTTGTCAGAGCATCCATTTGGAACAATAAAAAGAGCGATGGGAGCCACCTACTTTCTGTTAAGAGGATTGCGTAAGGTGACTGGAGAGTTCGCGCTCTTATGTCTGGGCTATAATATAGAAAGAGCTAAAAATCTCCTTGGATTTGAAAAGATGATGGAGATAATAGCAGGAGTATAAGCTCCTTTTCTTCGCAATGTGTGTTTTATTCAGTTTTCAATGGCACATTGGAAGAAAAGGGGTATTTTTATGGTAGAGAATCAAGTTTTCGGACGGCTGGGGGGTAAAACCTTATTTTTTTTATTGCACAGCTGTTGGTACTGGAGTGTCCGGATCTCACTGTTAATAAAATCAGCAGTTTCCTCAGGGGTGTAAAAACAGGTGCCCTCAAGTGACTGCAGGTAATCCAGAAAAACATACAGAAGCCCGGTTTCGTTAAACATAAGATATGTTGTCTGATTTTCTGCATTATCAAAGGAAAAGTAGCCCATAGTTTCATTTACGCAAAGGTGAAGATTGATTGGAAGCTGGTCAAGGGGCTGTTTCAGCATACGGTAAGTACCCTGGCGGCACCATGGCAGAAGCTTCTGAAGCATCTGCAAACGTTCGGCAGGAAGAAACGGGCGGTAAAAATCAGAAGGAATTTCTTTTAAAAGCCCTGTTCTGGCAAAGCGTCGGATTCCTTCCCGTGTAAAATAAACATGCATACTGGCAAGATTTTCTGTATTCTTGTTAAAAAATGCACGGATAAGAGGCAGCAGTCTGTTACGATCCGGGAGCATGGGAGAAAGTGCCTGTTCCAGAATCCTGTCAGTAATAAACGGAGTAAAACATGCTTCCGGCTGAAGGAGATAACTGTCAGAGGCATTTAAAGAAATGTTCTGCAGCATATGTAAATTGTTGGGAAGCATATGAAAAATCTGAAAAAGCGGAGTACATTTAGTCTGGAAAGAATAAAATATTTTCCAGAACTGAGCTACGATATCCGGGTCGCTGTAAAAAATACCATACTGGTAATCTGAGGAAAAGGAAACAGCATACCGGGATGTGACAATAAAATATGGCAGGACATTCAGATTAAAAAAATGTGAATGAATACTGTCATAAAAGTATGAAGCCTGATAATTCAGATTTCGGAGATATAAAGGAAAGATATTATTAAAATATTCCAGATTATACAGTTCATGGTCTTTATTCAGGATCTCGCTGTTGCTCAGGCAGAAAATGTGGCGTATTTCCAGTGTATATCCCAGATTCAGGCTGGAAAGAAGACTGAACAGCCCTTCATGATCAGGCTGCATAAACAGGGCGGCTTTTCCTTCGCCTTTGCCGGATTCTGTCAGCAGTATATTGCGGAGAGCATAATTTAATTCTACCTGTGTCTGAATTGAGGCACAGGCAGGCGTCCGGGATTCATTTTTGAAATCGGAATCAGAGGCGGAGCCGGTATGAATAGAAAATTTATCCGGAAAATGCATGAGAAAATTTTCTGTACTTTTTCTTCGATAGTAATTATCTGCGCCAATCCTGGAAATCTCATAAGCCTCTTTAAACTGCTCATCTTCGGTAGGTGTCAGCCGCATAAAATCAGACATTTTTTCAATGATATCACGGGAAGGAGGATTTCGTTTTCCGTTGATTATTTTGTACATAGTGGCACGGTCGAAATCACAGTACTTACTAAGTGGATAAACCTTTATATTTTTTTCGTGAATAAATTGGCTGAGCATATTTGAAAATTCGGACATAATAGATATCTTCCTCACATTCTGTTTCTTATGTATTCATATTATTTTATCATAGTTTGGCTGTGAAAAAAGAAAAACTGCTGTTTTTGTGTGACAAATATAAGAAAAAAACTGCCTACAAACCATGCCACAATTAGAAAAATGTAAAAAAATTGAAAAAAGACAAAGGAAATCTGCCCACAACTGATGTCACTTATTGTTCTCAGGCATAAAGCAAAGGTAAAATAAGAAAAAGACAAAGAAAAGATGATAAAGGTAAGGGAAAAAGAATGGAATGTTTACGATGTGGAAAAGAAATCAGGGGAGATTCCCAGTTCTGTATTTACTGTGGACAAAAAGTAAGCCAGTGTGGATACGATCAGGAAACACAGAAACTTGCTGAGAAATTGGCAGATCTGGAAAAAGAGCAGGCAGAGCTGGAAAAGAAAAAACAAGAGACGCTTCAGGAAGAGCAGGACTTAAATCTGAAGCTGGATAACTATACCAGACTTCAAAAAGGAGAGTATGCAAGATGCCGCAAATGGAGGTCTGAGCCAGCCACAGCCAGAGAAGTTCAGCGGCGGGAAACAGAAAAGACTGCGAAAAGGACAAATTCTAAAATCCTTTTTCTGGCATTGAGCATGATATGCTGTGGCTCTTTGTTTCTTCCCTGGGTGAATGTGCCACTGTTTGCATGGATCATGGACTATGCAGAGGTGGATTATCCTCTGAATTTTTTTAATATGATTACATCATTGCCGCTTCTTGAAGAGGGAGCAAGAGGAAAGGGATGGATTTATGAAACGAATATATGTTCTGCTCTTATGCTTGATTTTATACTGTTTTTAATACTGATGGTAATTTTACTTTTGGTTTTTGGACTGTGTATTTATGAGCTTATTAAGCATCATTCAGAACTTTATATGTATCAGAAAGTAAAATCAGCGTCTTTGTGGGGGATAGTCTGTGCAGCGGGAACCTGGCTTATATGTTTTTTTACGAATCTGTGGATCCAGAATGATTTTGGTGGAGAATGGTTTCGGTATTACGGAGGATATATTAATAGAACAGATTTAGTGCTAAAGGCAGATTCAGGAGTATGGCTGGTGCTTGTCGCCTCTGTAGCAGGTTACATATGCGCTAAGCTTGCAGAAGGAGAAGATGAGAAGGAAAAGAAAAAATATGGGGATATTCCTCTTGAAGTAACCAATTATGACCCGGTGCTTCCATTCAGGGCAGTAAGGCTGCTGATCAGGCAGAGTTTTTCTTTTACCGGTTATTCGTTTACTGCATTTTTGAAGGTTATGAGTTTTATGCACCAATCTGTTGACATGATTGAGGCAGAAATCCATGTGATCACAAACAGCGGCCATAAGTTTGTACTGCCTGCTATGACATTTTTTAAACCGGCGTCCAGTAAAGGCAGCGAAGTAGTGCTGAATGGTCAGCTTTATGGGAAACAGCTGGACTGTAATTTTAGTGATCTGAAAGAAGCTAAGATATATGTCAGACAATACGTGACCGGCAGGGATGATTACGGTGCAGATCAGCAAATTGTGAAAGAAAGTGTTTTTTCGGGAATCATAGAAGAAGGAAGCGGTTTTTCCGTGGACAGCGATTTTGTTACAGAAGACTTAAAATTAATGCGTCGGCAATATGGAGACAGTTATATGAAACGGGAGGGGGCACAGGGAGAAAACTGGATGTGTTCCTGCGGACAGATTTATGACGGCAAATTAAAGAACTGTCCTCTTTGTGGAAAAGAAAATCGGGAGGCAGAGATCTGATTATGGGTGAACAGTCAGTGAAAGAATTCTATCAGAAACAGATACAGGAAGCAGAAAACAAAAAAGTACTGGTAGAAAAAGAAATTGATGATGTTAAAAGAAAATGCAGAATATTAAGGGACAATATCAGAAAAATCCGTACAGAACTGTTGACAGAAAGCGATATTGGAAACAGCCGTCTGGAAAGCGATTCAGAAGGGAATCAGTACTGTCCCAACTGCGGAAATTATGCGGGAGATGATATTTTCTGCAGAAAATGCGGAACACGAATAAAGTGAAAATTCTGATATAGAAATAAAAACAGGAAAAAGCATTGCATAAAAGGCAGTGCTTTTTTCAGAAAAAGGGGGATGGCTTATGTACTGCAAACATTGCGGAAAAGAACTGGAAGATGGAGCAATATTCTGTACCAGGTGCGGAAAACCGGTTCAGGGACAGCCTGTAAAAAAGGAACCGGAAAAGTCAGAAAAGAAAAATCATTCAGTAAAGAAGAAAACGTCTAAAAAGCCGGCGAGGGTTATTATGGCAGCAGCAGTTCTGGCCCTGGCAGTGGCCGGGGCAGGAGCCGGATATAAAATATATATGGAGAAAAAAGGAACAGACCGGCTGGGGGATTCCATGAGCGCGGAAGCCAAAAGAACAGAGGCACTGGCAGACGCAGAGGCAAGAGCAAAAGGTGAGCTGGAAGCCAAAGTGATCGCGGAGGAAGAGGCGAAACAAAAGGCAGAAGAAGAGGCCAGGGAAAAAGCGGAAGCAGATATCTGGACAGATCCGGAAACAGGTCTGACAAGAATCCGGGGAGGACATACCAATAAAAAATATGGATATGTCAACGAAGAGGGAGAAGAGATCATTCCGCCGTTTTATGACAGAGTGTCAGAACCGGGGGAAAATGGGGTGATCCTGGCAGAACAACTGGTACCGTCAGCCTTTTCTGAAAGTATTGTACCTACTCATTTCTATAATGAAAAAGGTGAAAAGGTATATGATTATGTAAGAGAATTTGGGGAACATCAGTCAACTGCTGCAAGAGAGGGAACAGAATATTTTATTGTAAACAGACAGGGCAGCCGGATCAGCGAAAACAGCTATACTTATATCGGGGAAGCAGACATTTACGGGAATTTTATTGTAACTCAGGGAGCCAGTCTGGGACTTGTAAATGCCGAAGGAAAAGAAATTATAAAACCTCAGGATATCAGAATCATACCAATAGACAGACTGTATACAGACAGAGACGGTGTATATCTTGTGATGAGTGACGGATCCAGTCTGATCATAACAGAACAGGGAGAGATTCTGGTTTCCTGGCAGGAAGGACAGATTGAGAAAGTTTCTACAGAACAGAAGAGATATCAGATTAACCTAGAGAACGGAATAACAGAAATAAGAGATTTCAAAGGAAATGTAATTGTTTCTCAGGAGTATGGGTCTGTGATCCTCTATCCGAACGGCTGTATGCAAAAGGGTGAAAGTTCAGCGGTTTACGATCCCGACGGGCAGGAAATTTTACCCCGGGAAAATGAAAAAGGATACCTGCAGACTGTAAACTGTTTTTCATCAGACGGGATTGGGGCAGGAATCGTGTATACGCGCGGCACAGACGAGTATCGTTCAAAACAGGGAATGCTTACTCTGGACGGAAAGATATCACTGCCCTGTATGTATGATCAGATATACTATGTTCCGGATAAACAGGTAATTGTTTATTCTAAAGAAAAAATGGTCGGCGTAATGAATCTGGAATGTGAGGTTCTCTGGGAACAGGCGTATGATTACGCTTATGTTTTTACCGCAAAAGACAAAAGGAATACGGAGGATCTTCTTCTTGTAAAAAGAGGAGAGAATTATGGACTTGTAGATATGCTGACCGGAGAAGTGATGCTGGAATGTCAGTACAGTATGATATCTAAAGACAGCCAGGTTCAGGAAAGCTGGTTTTGTTCCAGAGATGGAAAATACGGATTCTGGAATCAGAAAGACGGAAAATATACAGAAATCCCAAACAGTAACAACTATACCATTGACGCATTCCATATGGGATCAGGCGGAGAAGCGATTGATGTCTATGGATATGAACTGGGAGAGTTTCTCAGAATAAGAGATGGAATGAAAGCAGGAGTAATAGACCGACAGGGAAATACTGTCATAGACCCTGTTTACGCAGAAATCTACTATGACGAATATGAGGAAGTCTTTTATGTTCGCACAGAGAATGAATCCGGTATTTATGATAAAAGTGGAAACATTATTGTTCCCTTAGACGTTTATGAAGTCCTTCAATGGCATTCTGCCGTCATTGTTGTAAAGCGAGAGGGTGAAAATGCAGCAGTTTTAGATTATGAGGGAAACACTGTGGTTCCCCAGGAAGCATGTCCGGAGAGCTTTTTGGATTTGGGGTACATAACAACATATCAGGATGGAGAATACCGTTTATATATGGTGGACAGCGGCGAATTTCAAAAACTGGATTATGCATGGATTGCTCCGGATGAAAGGGATGGAATTATATGTGTACAAAATGAAGACGCCAAGTACGGATACATCAATGCAGACGGAGAAGAGATAATTCCCTGTAGTTTTACGAGTGCATATTGTTTCTGGAATGGTCTTGCAGTAGTGATGGATGAAGAGGGAGAATGGGGAGCAATGAATCTTCAGGGAGACATGCTGATAGACTGTGATTATGAAAATATTGACAGTTCCTATGCTCCAAATGTGCTTAAAGTGGAGGAAGATGGATATTGGGGAGTCCTTGATCTGGGCGGTGAGAGAATCATAGACTCAGATTATGAAGATATCAGTATGGGCTCTATGGGAACAATGACAGCGATCGGAAGCTATGAAGGTGAAAGGGACATTTATGATTATAGTGGGAATCTTCTAGGAACGTATTCTTATTAAAAAGACCTTGTTGTGAAAAAAGGAAGGAGAAATTTATGTACTGTAAATATTGTGGAAAAAAATTAGACGATGGAGTTTCATTCTGTACCGGATGTGGTAAGCCGATTCAGAAGCAGCCGGAAAAAAAGGAACAGGAAAAACCAGAAAAGATAAAAAAGACAAATCATCCACAAAAGAAGAGAACGCCAAAAAAGTCAGTCAGGGTTATTGGGGCAGTCGCAGTTCTGGCTCTGTCAGTGGCTGCGGTCTGGGGCGGATATAAGATATATACGGAGAAGAATGGAACAGATAAGCTGGAAGACTCAATGAGCGCTGATGCCAAAAGAATAGAGGCGCTGGCAGAGGAAGAGGCAAGGGCAAAAGATGAGTGGGCAGCTAAAGTAATGGCAGAGGAAGAGGCAAAAGAAAAAGAAGAATCTAAGGAAAATACAGCAGCGGAAGAAGATACCTGGACAGATCCGGAAACAGGGCTGACAAAAATTAAAGGCGGACATACTGGAAGAAAAGCTGGATATGTCAATGAAAATGGAGAAGAGGTGATTCCTCCCATTTATGATATGGTGTCAGAACCCGGGGATAACGGGCTGATCCGGGCAGAGTATTATGTAGGTGAAACGGGGTCTGGTATATACGATGATTATCAAACTGGCGTGGAGAGTACTACAATCTTTTTTAACGAAAATGGGGAGAAAGTATATGACTATGTGCGGGAGTTTGGGATAACACCATATAAGGAGAGTAACGTCACCGTAGTAAGAGAAGGACCGGACTATTTTCTTGTTGACAAAGAGGGAAACAGAATCTGTGAAGAAAGCTATGATTATATTGAAAGTTGTGATGAATATGGAAACTTTGTTGTAAAACAGGATACAAAGCAGGGGATTATAAATGAAAAAGGGAAAGTAATTCTGGAGCTCTCGGATGTTAAGATTTCATATATATATCAGGGAGAATACGATAATGGCGCGTATATTGTAACAGGAGATGAGGTAAGTCAGATTATTACAGTAACGGGAGAGAATCCGGTAACTTGGCAGGAAGGGCAGATTACGAATGTTTCCTTAAATTGCCAGCGATATCAGATTAATTTATCTGATGGAACCACAGAAATAAGAGATTTTGACGGAAATATAATTATATCTGGGGAATATCAGACGTTCTTTTTACAGCATAACGGATTTATATACAAAAGGGTAGAAAGAGACGGACTATATAATATAACAGCTATTCTGGATCATAATGGAAACGAGATGGTATCAGGTGAAAACAGTTTTTTGCATTTAAGATATCCTTTTGATAAGGAAAAAATTGGAGCAGGACTTATTTATGCTACAGATGATGACAAAGAAGGTCTGCTTACTTTGGACGGAAAAATATCTCTTCCGTGTGTTTATGATGACATTCAGTATTTGCCGGATAAACAGTTGATTGTGTATGAAAAAGAGAAACGGACAGGAGTTATGAATCTGGAAACAGATGTTTTATGGGAAGCAGACGGGGCCGAGTTTGAAACTATTACAAACAATGAATCAGAGACAGACTTATTGACTATAGAGAGAGAAGGAAAATATGGTCTGGTGAATATATCAGATGGAGAAATGATACTGGATTGTGTGTATGAAGATATTTTAAAGGGAAATGAAGATGCGTCAAAGTTGGTTTTAAAAAAAGAGGGAAAATATGAGCTGTGGAATCGGAAAAATGGATCTTATACAGAAATTCCATGCGATGAAGATTATATCATTAAAAATGATATGGGAGAATTTTTTGAAATTGCAGTTGATAAAAATGGGGATGGATCTCCCTGGGACGATGAATCAGGCATTATAGATCAAAATGGCAACTGTATATTGGAACCGGTATATGATGCCATTACTTATGATGAGCAAAACGAGATTTTTTATGTTGAAATATATGAGAATGATCAGGTAGGCATTCTGGATAAAAACGGGCAGTTGCTGGTTCCGCTGGCAGTATATAAAAGGATTGTATGGGACACGAACCTTATTTTTATAATTCCTGAAGAGGGAAAAAGAAGATGTGTGGATTATAAGGGAAATGAGCTATATATCACAGATGGGGAGTTAGACAGCTATCTGGGAGGAGGATATCTTACCGGATATGAAGGTGATCAATGTTTTTTAGCTACATCTGACGGTGAAAATATTGTAAAACTGGACTATAAATGGATAGATGTCAATATTGAGGACGGTATCATAAGAGTAATGGACTGGGATAATATGTGTGGGTATATTAATGTCAATGGTGAGGAAATAATTAATTGCACCAAGCCATTTCTGGGTGAATATAAGTATGGAACAATAGTTGTGGGGAATGATGAAGGAAAAAAGGGGCTGATGAATTTACAACAGGAGGTGTTAATAGATTATCAATATAAGATTTTGGATAATTCAGGAGATAGCAACTGTCTGACGGTTAGAGAGGATGGATCCTGGAAAATTATTGGTATTAATAACCGGGTAATTGTTGAGAACATGTATGGCATTGAAGAACTGAAAGAAATATCTTTTAGTAATGCCCGAGGCGGCAACATAAGTACCAGTCCGAAGGAGGGAGAAAGCGAGGAATGGGACTATTGTGGAAATAAACTCAAATAGGCAGATATCAATTTACATGAACCTTCCCTGCTGCTTTGGAGTTACTTAATCACAGCCAGGAACCGATTTTGGTAAAAAAGAACGTATGATGAAAAAGGAGAAAATTATGTACTGTAAATATTGTGGAAAAAAATTAGAAGATGGAGTTTCCTTCTGTACCGGATGCGGTAAACCGGTACAGAAGCAGATCATAAAGAGCGAACTGGAAAGCAGGAATAAAAAAACAAAGAAAACAGTTACACGAAATGTGATTATAGCTGTAGTATTGGTGGCAATTGTATGTGTTATCATTGGAATTTTCAATAAATCAGGCGCAATTTCCTTGGATCCGGAAAAGAGACTGGTGGGAACATGGTATGAAGTGGATGATGACGGCAGTGTGGATTATGACGAGGACATACAGTTTTTCAGTGACGGAACCTTTATAGGATTCGGAGAAGACGGCACCTATTCTGTTGTGGATGGACAACTGGTATTCCGGTTTCAGTGGGCAGTCAGCAGTTTTGTATATGTATATGACTTTGATTTTCAGGGAAATGAATTACATTTATTTGAGGAAGACGGAGACGAAAAGATTCTGCAGAAAGAGGGGACACTTTTTTAGAATGAATGACGTAAAGTGTCCTGATAATTATTCATCAGATAAAATAATCTTTCCCCTGCTAGTTACCACAGCTTGGTAAATGTACCTGAAAAAATTGCAAGTAAGGTACAAAGGAGGGGGCAAAGGAGATGAAAAACATATGAAACAAAAGAAAGTGTGCAAAAATATTCTCATGATTCTGGCAATGCTTGTTTTTCTGTTTTCCTGGTGCAGTGTGGCACATGCGGAAGAAAATGTGCTTTTGAAGGATATGCCGATAGAGGAATGGGAAGGAGAATATGTTGACATAGGGGGAGAGAAAATTGAAGATTCCAATGGAAATCACAATAGCAGGAATATCTTAGAGATGTGTACAATCTCTGATACTCATGTAGTTTACAAGCTGGATGGTCAGTATACACGCTTTTCGGGGAAAATTGTGATGGATAAGACTGAGTCGATTGTAATTAATGATACATCACTTTTTTTCTATATAAATATTGGCATTTACGGGGATGGCAGGGAATTGTACAGCAAGGCACTGCTGACAAAAGAGACAGAAGCACAGAATTTTGATATTGATGTAACGGGTGTGGGAAAGCTGGAAATACGAAGCAGTGGAGTTGGAATTTTCTCTCTGGAAGAAGGAATATTTACTAAAGCAGAACAGCGAATAGAACCTCAAACACATGTTTCTCTTGGAGATTTGAAAGTTATTGATTCCGTTAATTTTGCACAGAGAACCAGTGTACAGATGGATGCGTTTGGAGGCGTACATAGAGGAAAACAGTATTTTAATAATTCTATGGACACAGATACGGAATCTTATGCTCTTTATAATTTGGATCTGAAATATTCATTATTCTCGGGTAAGCTGATTACTGACTATATTGACAATATAACGTCGGATAACGACTGTAATATGAATGTGCAGATTTATCTGGACGATCAGCTTGCATTTGAACAGAATGGGATAGGTTGGAACACTGAGCCAGTGGAAGTGAATTTGAATGTAACAAATACGAAGATAATGAAAATCAGAGTGGTTGGCAAAGAAGGTTATCTGTGCGTTGTGGATGATAGTCTGAAAGCTCATACTCCGGGAGATTGGGAAATAGTGACAGAAGCAACCTGTGAAAAAGCAGGGAAATCAGTACGGCGTTGCACAGAATGTAAGGCGATATGTAATACAGCTGAACTAAAGGCTCTGGAACACACGCCGGGTGACTGGGAAATAGAAACGGAAGCCACCTGTAACGCAGAGGGGGAGCGAAAAAAATATTGTACCGTATGTAAAAAGGTGTGCGAAGAAGAAAAGATACCCAAACTGGAGCATAAAGAGGAAGATGAATGGTTTGAACAGGAAGCACCTACATGTACCAGTGAAGGAACTCGGATAAAGAGATGCATTTATTGTGGTGAGACAGTGAAAACAGAGAAAATACCTCAAACAAAGCATGAATTCGGAAAATGGATAACGGCAGAAGGAAGCGTGTGGAACGCTCCAATTGTAAAAAAACGTACATGCGATGCCTGTGATGCAGAAGAAGTAAAAAATATTTATACGTGGGTATGGGTTAAGCCGGCAGTACTTGTTCTGCTGTTTGTCAGTGTATTGACTGGAACTACAATAATTTTGATAAGGAGGAAAGGGATACAGACTATATCGAAAAACCAGAGAAAACTTTGGAGGAAGAAGAAAAAAGAAAAAAGAAAAAAGAACACAACAGGATGATGTTTTTCACGGTCATCAGTAAAAAGAAGAGCGCATTTTAATATTTTTTAATTTCAAAATAATCTGCCCCTACCCATTGCCACAGCTTGATAAATGTACCTGAAAAAAATAAAATTTTTATAAATAGGTCAAAGGAGATAAAAGAATGGAACAAAAGAAAGCGTACAAAAACATTCTCATGCTTGTGGCAATGCTTGTCTTTCTGTTTTCCTGGTGCAGTATAGCCCATGCGGAAGAAAAAAGTGTGCTTTTAAAGGACATGCACATGGAAGACAGCAATGAATGTGAAATATGGGAAAAAGAACTGAAAGATTCCTATGGAAATTCTTACAGCGGGAATATTGTAAATATGGAAGCCAGCAGAAATTCCTATGCGGTATATAATCTGGATGGCGAGTATACACGCTTTTCAGGTAAGATTGTTATTGCGGAGGATGTCTATACAGATTGTGTGATGGACATTGCCATTTACGGAGATGGAAGGGAACTGTACAGTAAGGCGGGGCTGACAAGGCAGACGGAAGCGCAGGATTTTGATCTTGATGTTACCGGTGTGGGAACCCTGGAAATACGAAGCAGTGGAGAGGATTCTATTTCTCTGGCAGAAGCAGAGTTTACCCAGGCTGAAGAACGAACAGTACCGCCGACATATGCTTCGCTTGGGGAGCTGACAGTGATTGATTCCGTTGATTTTGAGCAGAAAACCTGTTTACAGAAGGATACGTTTGGAGACTTACATAAAGGAAGACAGTACTTTAAGAATCCAATGACTTCAGAGACAGAATCCTATGCTCTTTATAATCTGGATCAGAAATATCTGTCCTTTTCCGGTAAACTGATTATTGATGAAGAGTCAACTACCAACTGTAATATGAACGTACAGATTTATCTGGATGACCAGCTTGCATTTGAACAGAATGGAATAGGCAGGACCACGGAACCGGTGGAAGTAAATCTGGATGTGACAAATGTAAAAGTAATGAAGATCAGAGTAGTGGGCAAGGCCGGATACCTGTGCGTGGTGGATGATGTTCTGAAAGGTCATGATCACACTCCGGGAGAGTGGGAAACCGAGACAGAAGCAACCTGCGATAAAGCAGGAAAAAAGGTACAGCGATGTACAGAATGTAAGGAAATTTGTAACACTCAGGAAACAAAAGCTCTGGGACATACTCCCGGCGACTGGGAGACAGAGATAGAAGCAACCTGCAAAGCAGAGGGAAAACGGGTAAAATACTGTACGGTATGTAAAAAGGTGTGTGCTGAAGAAAAAGTGGACAAGCTGGAACATGAACCGGGAGACTGGGAAGTAGAATCAGAACCCACCTGTGAGGAGGAGGGTGAGAAAGTTCGCCATTGTAAGGTGTGCGGAGAAATCTGTGACACGGAAGCTATCCCGCAAACAGAACATGAGCCGGGAGACTGGGAAGTGGAAACAGAGGCAACCTGTTGGTCAGAGGGGGAGGAATCTGTTTACTGCAAGTATTGTGGGGAATGGCTGGATACCCGGGAAATCCCTGTTTTGGAGCATAAACAGGAAAAAGAGTGGTTTGTGCAGGAAGAGCCTACCTGTACTTATGAAGGAACCCAGGTAAAAAGATGCGTTTACTGTGGTGAAACTATAAAAGTAGAAAAAATTCCAAAAACAAAGCATAAGTTTGGAGAATGGGTAACGGTAGAAGGAAGCGTATGGAATGCACCGATTGTAAAAACACGTATATGCAGCGGCTGTTTTTCTGAGGAGACAAAAAAGGTATATGCATGGGTATGGGTGAAACCGGTTGTTACGCTTCTGGTGATTCTTGGAGTCCTGGTTGGAATCATTGTGATTCTTATGAGGCAAAAAGGAATCCAGATCACTGTTGCAAATATAAAAGAATTTTGCAGGAACGGAATCAGGGATATCAAAGACAGGTCGAAAGATGAGGAATCCGGCGATGATATTTTTGGCGGAACCAAAAAAAATGAAAAAAAGGATAAGGATGATATTTTTTAACAGATATCATAAAAAAGAAGAAAACAGGGAGGAAAAAAATGTTTTGTGGAAAATGTGGTAAACAGCTTGAAGATGATGAGATTGTATGTCCGTGGTGCGGAGAACCAACAGGAGTGGAAGCAGGAGAAAAAAAATACTCGCATCAGCCGGAAAGCAGAGGATACAGTCAGAATACTGAGGAACGGTCTGATGTAAACAGAGCGCCTGAAAAACCAATGGCTTTGCTTGGGATTTCAGTGGGACTTGCGGCAATGATGATTTATTTCAGCGGACTGATCAGCAGTACGATCCTTGTTCTGGCAGCAGGTTACGTACTTTTAAAAGAGGAAGACCGCTGGCTTCGCGCAGTAGCTGCCAAGGCAATTCTGATCGTGTGTATTTTTGGCGCAATAGCGGCAGGAATTACAATGGTGGAAAATGGAATTTCAGGATTCAATTATCTGATAATGATGGTGGATGCCGGCCCTCTGGATCGGATGGCAGTGCAGGATCTTTGCAGTTTCCTTAACTATATTTGCCTGATCGTCAGAGATCTGATTCTTTTGATTGCAGGAATTCAGGCGCTTCACTGCAATAATTTCAGAGTTGGATTTATAGACCGGATGATTAACCGAAATATACGGAAATAGGAAGGAGAAAAGAGTATGTTTTGCAGAAAATGTGGAATTGACAATCCGGATGGAGCAAGGTACTGCAGGAGATGCGGAGAGCCTTTAACAGGAGCCCGGACATCAACGGGAGGGACAACGTCTGTGCCGCCCACATCCGGGAAAATGACAGTTGAAGATCTTCCGGTGGAATATCGTCCTATTGGAATGTGGGGATATTTTGGATACAGCCTGCTGTTTGCGATTCCGTTTGTAGGCTGGATCATTGCGCTGGTATTTGCTTTTGGCGTGAACCCCAATATTAATCTGAAAAACTTTGCCAGAGCTTATTTCTGCAGTCTGATCGTAGCATGTGTTTTTCTGTTTCTTGTATCAGTAAGCGGATGCTCGGTTCTGTCCGCATTATTATAAAAATGAAAGCCTGCAACAGTGTTTTCTGCTTCTGTATTGGAGCAGGAGACACTGTTTTTGTTTTCCGGTAATGCATGCTTCCTGCTTGTTTTGGCAGTTCTCAGATGATAAAATAAAAAGAAAAATGAACGGTTTTTATATGGGGTGGCAGAATTATGACAGAAGATACAGGGAAGAAAATATCAGAGGAACTGAAAAATGATTTTACGATGGATAAGCTCTGGGCTGTTCTGTGCCTGATGCAGGGCGAAAGGTTTTATACGGCGCGGGGACTTGAGTTTCATTATAAAATCCGGGGAAATGAGATTTTTGTGGACAGAAAGGTAAACAGTAAAAGTATTACCAGAAGCAGTGTGGAAATGGTTTTTCGGAAACTGCAGGAGAGGCGGCAGGGAGGAGAGGAATTTCCCCTTCCGGTACAGGGACCGAAAAAACTGGGGGTATTCGGCGCCAGCTATCTTTATCCTGTTCTGAAAAGGCTGGAGCTGGTAAGACCGGAATAAAAGAAATAAAGGGATATTTTTCAGGCGCTATGTGAGAGAAAAGGTATGTCTCTGTTAAGCTGCATGCAGATCCTATGGGCTGTCCCCAGGCAGGACAGCAGAATCCGGAAGCTGTACAGGGGAACAGATCCGGCAGGTACAACTGCAGGTTGTATATTTTTGAAAAATAAACTATAATAAACATCTGAACAGACAGTCTGAATGGGCTGAGTAAAATCAATACATGCCGGAAATGACCTGCAGTCGTATAAAAACTGCAGGTATATATACCAATAAAGACAGGGAGTTGCAGAAGATGAGAGCAGAGGTTGTGAGCATGGATGCGAAGCATCCGGATAAAGAGGCAATAAAAAGAGCAGGACAGATACTGAAAAACGGAGGGCTGGTGGCTTTTCCAACGGAAACAGTATACGGACTGGGAGGAAATGCCCTGGATTCCCGGGCATCCATGAAAATTTATGCTGCAAAGGGACGTCCGTCAGACAATCCTCTGATCATTCACATTGCAGATATGGACAGCCTGAAAGAGATTGTGTCGGAAATTCCGGAAAAGGCACAGCTTCTGGCAGAGAAATTCTGGCCGGGGCCTCTGACCATGATTCTTCCAAAAGCAGAGATTGTTCCCGGGGAGACAACCGGCGGTCTTGACAGCGTTGCAGTCCGTTTTCCAAGTGATCTGATCGCTCAGGAGCTTATCCGGGCGGCGGGAGGCTTTGTTGCGGCTCCGAGCGCAAACACATCGGGCCGTCCAAGTCCTACCAGAGCTGAGCATGTGGAGGAAGATCTGGGAGATGCCATTGATATGATCCTGGATGGAGGACAGGTTGGTATCGGCCTGGAATCTACGATTGTAGATTTTACAGAGGATGTTCCGGTAGTATTGAGACCAGGGTATATTTCTCTGGAAATGCTTCAGGAGATTCTGGGTGAGGTACGAATGGACAGAGGGCTTCTGATTACAGACAGCAGTGTTCATCCAAAAGCTCCGGGAATGAAATACCGTCATTATGCGCCAAAGGCGGATCTTGCTGTTGTGGAAGGAAATACAGAGCAGGTAATCGCCTATATAAACCGTATGACAGAAGAAGCGGTAAGTCAGGGCAGACGTGTGGGGATCATTGCCACAGACGAAACGTCAGCTTTGTACAAAAACGGAGTTGTGCGGAGTATCGGAAGCAGGGAGGATGAGGAGACGATCGCCCATCATCTTTACGAAGTGCTTCGGGATTTTGACGGGGATGGTGTCAGCGCTATTTACTCAGAGGCATTTTATACGCCCAGAATGGGACAGGCTATTATGAACCGGCTTTTAAAAGCTGCAGGACATAAGATTATAAACGTACAGGAGGAACAGGAATGATAGCATTAGGATGTGACCACGGTGGATTTGAACTGAAACAGGAGATTAAAAAGCATCTGGATCAGCAGAATATAGAGTATATTGACTATGGATGCGACAGTCAGGAGGCTGTTGATTATCCGGTTTATGCAAAAAAAGTGGCAAGAGCGATACAGAATGGTGAATGTGAAAAGGGAATCCTGATCTGCGGAACAGGTATTGGAATTTCCATTACAGCAAATAAATTTAAGGGAATCCGCGCAGCACTTTGTACAGACTGCTTCAGCGCAGAGGCAACAAGACTTCACAATGATGCCAATGTTCTGGCAATGGGAGGAAGAGTTGTAGGCGCAGGCCTTGCGCTTAAGATCGTGGATACTTTCTTAAACACACCGTTTTCCAATGACGAAAGACATATTCGCAGAATCAGCCAGATAGAGACAGACTGATATAAAGAAGATAAAGGGGACAGGACGATCTGTAAAGGGGTTGGCCTGTTTACCTGAATCACAAAGCCTGTTGATCTCAGACAACAGGCAGTTTATAAAGTATTATGGGGAGGGTTTTACAATGGAGAAAGAAAAAAGAATGGACTATATTTCCTGGGATGAGTATTTTATGGGGGTGGCAATGCTTTCCGGGATGCGGTCCAAGGATCCTCATTCACAGGTGGGAGCCTGTATTGTAAGTGAGGACAACAAGATTCTTTCCATGGGATACAACGGATTTCCTATGGGATGCTCGGATGATAAGTTTCCGTGGGCAAGAGAGGGCGATGCCCTGGACACAAAGTATCTTTATGTGACTCACAGTGAGCTGAACGCAATCCTGAATTACAGAGGCGGAAGCCTGGAGGGCGCGAAGCTTTACGTTTCACTTTTTCCCTGTAATGAGTGCGCCAAGGCCATTATTCAGTCCGGGATCAAAACCATTGTATATGACTGTGACAAATATGAAAATACTCCGTCCGTGATCGCGTCCAAGCGTATGCTGGATGCAGCCGGCGTCAGATACTATAAATACAACCGTACCGGAAGAGAGATCAGGATTACTGTCTGAAAAGGTAAAAATGCTGTCTGCCCAGAAAATTCTGTCAGATTTTTACGGGGCAGCCATAAAAGTGCGGGATTTGTTCCGGGTTTTCCGTTCAGGAGGCTTGACACAGGAGATTTTTTCGCATACAATGAGTAAAAGTTCGTGGAAACACAACTGAAAACAGAAAACGGCGAAGAAGAGAATAGTACACGCAGAGCAATCTCAGAGAGAAATCCCGAAGCCTGTTCAGCTGTCAGGCGGTGGTGTGAGGATTTTGTGCGCGAACCGTGGAACCGGCCTCAGAGCTCCGTGCAATTGAAGTACGGCGTATTTCTGCGTTAAAGAAACAGGAGAGAGCAGTATAAATACAGACTGTCCGTGAGGCAGCTGTTTATGGAGGTACTGCTAATCAGGGTGGTACCGCCGAAGTCCTTCGGTCCCTTTGCAGGGATTGGAAGGGCTTTTTTTATTTACCGGGAAAGTAGTGCATTCTGTCCTTCCCAGTCCCGGAAACAGGAAATAACAGTATTGAAAAAAGGAGAATGATCATGGCAAAAGAGAAAAAATTAGTAGAAGCCATCACTTCCATGGAGGAAGATTTTGCGCAGTGGTATACTGACGTAGTAAAAAAGGCAGAGCTTTGCGATTACACAAGCGTAAAGGGCTGCATGGTGATCAAGCCGGCCGGCTATGCCATCTGGGAAAACATCCAGAATGAGCTGGACAGAAGATTCAAAGAAACAGGCGTTCAGAATGTTTACATGCCTATGTTTATTCCGGAGTCTCTTCTTCAGAAAGAAAAGGATCACGTAGAGGGCTTTGCGCCGGAGGTTGCATGGGTAACTCACGGCGGACTGGATCCTCTTCAGGAGCGTCTCTGTGTGCGTCCGACCTCTGAGACTCTGTTCTGCGATTTTTATCAGAAGGAGATCCAGTCCCACAGAGATCTTCCGAAGGTTTACAATCAGTGGTGTTCTGTAGTCCGCTGGGAAAAAACAACCCGTCCGTTCCTGCGTTCCAGAGAATTTCTGTGGCAGGAAGGCCATACTGCTCATGCAACAGCTGAAGAGGCGGAAGAGAGAACCATTCAGATGCTGAATGTATATGCAGACTTCTGTGAGGAAGTTCTTGCAATCCCGGTTGTAAAAGGCCAGAAAACAGATAAAGAAAAATTTGCAGGCGCAGAGGCGACTTATACAATCGAGTCTCTGATGCACGATGGAAAGGCTCTGCAGTCCGGAACCAGCCATAACTTCGGCGACGGCTTTGCAAAAGCCTTCGGTATTCAGTATACAGACAAAGAAAACAAGCTTCAGTATGTTCATCAGACATCCTGGGGAATGACAACCCGTATGATCGGAGCCATCATTATGGTTCACGGTGACAACAGCGGTCTTGTGCTTCCTCCGAGAATCGCGCCGGTACAGGCTGAGATCATTCCGATCCAGCAGCGCAAAGAGGGCGTTCTGGAAAAAGCAGATGAGCTGTTTGAGACTCTGAAAGCTGCAGGAATCCGCGTGAAGGTGGACGATACAGACAGAAGTCCGGGATATAAATTCTCCGAGCAGGAAATGCGCGGTATTCCGGTTCGTATTGAGTGCGGTCCCAAGGATATCGAAAACGGACAGGCTGTGATCTGCCGCCGTGATACACGGGAAAAATATGTGGTAACTTTTGAGGAGCTGGCAGGAAAGGTTCAGGAAGTTCTTGACACCATGCAGAAGGATATGCTGGAAAGAGCCCGTGCCCACCGGGAAGCTCATACCTATGTTGCAACGGACTATGAAGAGTTTAAAGAGACTATCAACACGAAACCGGGCTTTGTAAAAGCAATGTGGTGCGGCGATCAGGCCTGCGAGGACAAGATCAAGGAAGACGTACAGGCAACTTCCAGATGTATGCCGTTTGAGCAGGAGCATTTAAGCGATGTGTGCGTATGCTGCGGAAAACCTGCGAAAAAAATGGTTTACTGGGGAAGAGCATACTAAGATGAAGCTGAATATACCTTCCGGTGCGGAAATTATTCTGAATACGCTGGAACAGCACGGATATGAGGCCTATGTAGTGGGCGGCTGTGTCCGGGATTCCATTCTGGGACGCTGTCCCGATGACTGGGACATTACCACATCTGCATCTCCGGAGCAGGTAAAAGCGCTTTTCAGAAGAACTGTAGATACCGGACTTCAGCATGGAACAGTAACTGTTCTCATAGAAAAAGAAGGCTTTGAGGTAACTACTTACCGGGTGGACGGCGACTATGAGGATGGCCGTCATCCCAAAGAAGTAAGGTTTACCTCAAATCTTAAAGAGGATCTGAAACGGAGAGATTTTACCATTAATGCCATGGCATATCATCCTGAGAGGGGACTTGTAGATCTTTTTGGCGGAGTGAATGACATGGAAAAAAAGGTGATCCGCTGCGTGGGTGATCCCATGGAGCGGTTTCAGGAGGATGCGCTGAGGATTCTGAGAGCTGTCCGCTTTTCCGCCCAGCTGGGATTTACCATAGAAGCGAGTACAAAGGAAGCCATCGGCGCTCTGGCTCCCAATCTTAAACTGGTCAGCGCCGAGAGGATCCAGGTGGAGCTTGTAAAGCTTCTTGTTTCCCCCAATCCGGACTACCTCCGCGCTGCATATGAAACAGGGGTGACAGCAGAGTTTTTGCCGGAGTTTGATGTGTGCATGAAAACTGATCAGAATACTCCCCATCACTGTTATACAGTAGGCGAACATATTCTGAAAAGTCTTTTGCACGTCAGAGCGGACAAGGTTCTTCGCCTGACCATGCTTCTTCATGATATTGGTAAGCCGGTGGTAAAAACAACGGACGAAAATGGCCGCGATCATTTTAAACTGCACGGACCGGAAAGTGAGCAGATGGCAAAAGCCATTCTGCGCCGGCTGAAATTTGATAATGACACCATCCATAAGGTTTGTCGGCTTGTAAAGTGGCATGACGCCAGACCGGCAGCCCAGATGCCAAATGTACGCCGCTCTGTCAACAAAATCGGGGAAGATATTTTTCCACTCTATCTGGAGGTCCAGAGAGCAGACATGCTGGCGCAAAGCGCTTATCAGCGCCGGGAAAAGGAAGAGCGGCTGGAAGGTGTGAAATCCTGCTATGAGCAGATTGTGGAGAAAAAACAGTGTGTTTCTCTGAAAAGTCTGGCAGTTACAGGCAGAGATCTTATTCAGGCCGGTTATAAGCCGGGCCCTCATCTGGGAGAAATTCTGGATCAGCTTCTGGAGCATGTCCTGGAATATCCGGAAGACAATCAGAAGGAAACGCTGATGCAGCTGGTGAAAGAATACCAGGATTAAAATTTCAGAAAGCATGAAACGTATAGGAGAGGTCCCTTCACAGAAATTTTCTGTGGAGGGATTTTTTCTGCAAACAGGATCAGAAATCAAAGAACATGACAAAACACCTGGCGGGACAGTACCGTGTGAACAGCTACGCATAATTTCCGCTCCTCTGTACATAAGTATAGAAAGTACAAAAAATGAGGGGGAAGCAGATTTGTATGATTATGGATTCAGCGTTCTGGAACAGTACGAGCTGACTGTAAAAAGTACAGCCCGTACCAGAGGAGGACTTCTCTGTCAGACTGACAGAGGTCCGGCAGTATTACGTGAACAGAGAGGCTCGGGAAAAAAACTTCAGAAGCAGCAGGAGCTTCTTTTAAAGCTGGAGGAAAATGGTTGTCTGGTAGATACCTTTCTGGAAAATAAAGAAGGAGAGCTTATTTCAACTGACCGGGATGGAATTTCCTATACTCTTCAGCGCTGGTATGAAGGGCGGGAATGTGATACAAGATCCAGAGAACAGATTCTGCAGGCAGTGGGGATGCTTGCCGGGATCCATAAAGAAATGAAACTTCCGACAGACCTTTCTTATATGGAAGAAAATCTGAATGACGAGTATCAGCGCCATAATCAGGAACTGAGGAAAATACGTAGATTTATCAGAAAAAAAGGTCCTGCGTGTGCTTTTGAAAAGGAATATTTAAAATCTGTGGAATGGTTTCTGGCGAGAGGAGAGCTGGCTGTAAATATGCTCAGGGCGTCTTCCTATGCAGACCTTCGGGAAAAGGCAAAAGAAGAAGGCACAGTCTGCCACGGGGAATACAATCAGCATAACGTTCTGATACTGAAATCAAAGACGGCAGTAACAGGGTTCTCACACTGGTGTTTTGGAATCCAGATCGGAGATCTTTACCACTTTATGAGAAAAATACTGGAAAAATCAGGCTGGAATATAAATTTAGCAGAAGAAATGCTAAAAACATACCACAGAATCCGCCCGATTTCCGCAGAAGAGTGGGAAAACCTGAAGATCCGGTTTACTTATCCGGAAAAATTCTGGAAATTGTCCAACTACTATTATACCCACAACAAAGCCTGGATTTCTGAAAAAAATACGGAAAAGCTTCAGGCGCTGATCAGACAGAAAGAAAAATGGGAAGCTTTCGGAGAACAATGTTTTAAAGAATATAATTTTTAAAATACAGACAGAAGGAACTTTATATACTGTTTACACAGCATGTTTCCGGGGAATTTTAGATTTGGGGATCACCGGAGCCTGAAATTTTATGAAGGAGAAACTGTTCAGACTTCCCTTTTTCAGAAAACAGGTGTATAATTAGAAATCATAAACTTCGCAGAGCGCAGTTTAAAAAAGATATAGGGAGGTACAGCGGTATGGATTACAGAGAAGTATATGAGCAGTGGCTTGCGAACCCATACTTCGATGATGCAACAAAAGAGGAACTGAAGAACATCGCAGAAGAAGAGAATGAAATCAAAGAACGTTTTTATATGGATCTGGAATTTGGTACGGCGGGCCTGCGCGGAATCATCGGTGCAGGTACAAACCGTATGAATATTTACGTAGTAAGAAGAGCAACCCAGGGGCTTGCAAATTATATTGCAAAAGTGGGCAAACAGTCCCAGGGTGTTGCAATTGCCTATGATTCCCGCCATATGTCACCGGAGTTTGCTCAGGAAGCAGCTCTCTGTCTTGCTGCAAACGGAATTAAGGCATATATTTTTGAGTCTTTAAGACCTACACCGGAGCTCTCTTTTGCAGTCCGTCACCTTGGCTGTGTTGCGGGAATTAATATCACTGCCAGTCATAATCCGCCGGAATACAATGGATACAAGGTATACTGGGAGGACGGCGCTCAGATCACTCCGCCTCATGATACCGGAATCATGGGAGAGGTAAAGGCGATCTCCGACTGGAATACTGTAAAAACCATGGACAAGGCCCAGGCAGAAAAAGCAGGCCTTTATGAAGTGATCGGTCAGAAGATTGACGATGCCTATATGGAAGAGCTGAAAAAACAGGTGATCCATCAGGATGCCATTGAGGCAGAGGGCAAAAACCTGAAGATCGTTTATACACCTCTTCACGGAACCGGAAATATTCCTGCAAGAAGGATCCTGAAGGAGCTGGGCTTTGAAAACGTATATGTTGTTAAGGAGCAGGAGCTTCCGGACGGCGCGTTCCCTACAGTAAGCTATCCGAATCCTGAAGCAGCCGAAGCCTTTGAACTTGGCCTGAAGCTTGCAAAAGAAGTGGATGCAGATCTTGTTCTTGCCACAGATCCGGATGCAGACCGTCTGGGTGTGCGCGTAAAAGATAAAAACGGCGAATACCATGACCTGACAGGAAATATGTCCGGCTGTCTTCTTGCAAACTATGAGATCGGACAGCGCAGGGCAGTAAACGGAAGCCTTCCGGAGGACGGCGCTCTGATCAAGACAATTGTTACCAGCAATCTGGCAGATGCCATTGCAAAAGGCTATGGCGTTGATCTCATTGAGGTTCTGACAGGATTTAAGTTTATCGGTCAGCAGATTCTGGGATTTGAGAACAGCGGAAAGGGAACTTATCTTTTCGGCTTTGAAGAGAGCTATGGCTGTCTGATCGGTACATACGCAAGAGATAAGGATGCGATTGTGGCTACAATGGCGCTGTGCGAGGCTGCCGCTTACTATAAGACTCAGGGCAAAACTCTCTGGGATGCAATGATCGAGATGTATGACCAGTACGGATATTATAAGGATGATATCAAATCCATTACTCTGAAAGGAATTGAGGGACTTCAGAAGATCCAGGAGATCATGGATACTCTTCGTAAGAATCCTCCGGCAGAGTTTGCAGGACATAAGGTAGTTTCTGCAAGAGATTATAAAAAGGATACCATTACAGATCTGGCAACCGGAGAGGTGAAGCCTACCGGACTTCCGAATTCCAATGTTCTGTACTATGACCTGACAGATGATGCATGGGTATGTGTCCGCCCGTCCGGTACAGAGCCAAAAGTAAAATTCTACTATGGAGTAAAAGGAACTTCCCTTGAGGATGCAGATGAAAAGTCTGCAGTCATGGGCAAAGCTGTTCTTGATATGGTCAATACAATGATGTAATGCGGTGAGAAGATGCAGAATTTTGATGAATTTATGGAAGTGGTGCGAAAAATCCGCAAAAGCTGTCCCTGGGATAAGGTGCAGACTCATGAAAGTTTGAAACCTTATCTGATCAGTGAGACAAATGAGCTTCTGGAGGGAATTGATCGTCTGAAAACACACAATGACAGTGAAAATCTCTGTGAGGAGCTGGGAGACGTGCTGTTTCAGGTTGCGCTCCACAGTGTGATCGCCCAGGAAGAGGGGCTGTTTACTATTGAGGATGTGATCGATGGTATTTCTTCAAAAATGCAGTTTCGTCATCCGAAAATCTTTGTTCCGGAGGATGAGACAATGACCTCTCTTTCCTGGGATCAGCTGAAAGAAATCGAAAAGAGCAGGAAGACGAAAAAGCTCTGAAAAGTATTTCAGAAGCATTAGCCGGAAGCGTTGCTTTTTACTCCGTTCACAGTAACCTGAAAGCCCCGGTTTACGGGGATTTGCCACAAAAAACCTTGACAATCTACAGGAAAAGGTATATAAATAGTAAATAGCGTGTGATCGACAGGAAGCATAACGCGATAATAAAGAAAGAGAGCATTTATAGGAGGAAACACCATGAATAAAACAGAATTAGTAGCAGCAATGGCGAAAGAGACAAATCTTTCCAGGAAAGATGTAGAAGCAGTCCTGAAATCTTTCACCGATGTTGTAGCATCCGAGCTCAAAAAAGGCGGAAAAATTCAGCTTGTAGGATTTGGTACCTTTGAGGTAAGCGAGAGAGCTGCAAGAGAAGGAAGAAATCCTCATACTGGTGAAACCATGAAAATCGAAGCTTCCAAAGCACCGAAATTCAAAGCTGGTAAGGCTTTAAAGGATCTTGTAAACGATAAATAATAAAGTTCAGCAGAGGGGGAACAGCGTGTTCCCCCTTTTTCTATAGAATACAGAAAAAAAGAACAGGAGATTTTGTATGCGTCTTGATAAATATCTGAAGGTTTCCCGTCTTATTAAAAGAAGAACAGTGGCAAACGAAGCCTGTGATGCGGGAAGAGTTTTGCTTAATGATAAACCTGCCAGAGCTTCTGCGGCAGTAAAGGCCGGAGACATTGTGGAGATCCAGTTTGGCGGAAAAAGCGTTAAGGTGGAAGTTCTTGATGTAAAAGAGACAGTCCGCAAGGAAGATGCGGAAAGTATGTTCCGCTATCTGTAGTTTTTACGTCTATTTATAATGGGTGTTTCATACATTGTTTATGGAAAGAAACAATGGGAGGCTGACCCTTGGAAGAGAAAAAAACAATGTGCGCCCACAGACTGTCCCTTGATAACCGACAGGAGGGCACGGTTACAGGCGTTCGGGACATTCATTCCTTTAATGAAAGCGAGATTTTGCTGGAAACAGAGGCCGGAAGACTTTCTGTAAAAGGAGAACTGCTCCATGTGCGGAGACTGAATCTGGAAAAGGGAGAGGCCGATATTGAAGGAAAAATAAACAGCTTAACCTATCTTTCAAAAAAGACAGAAAACAAAGAAGAATCTCTGCTGAAGCGGATGTTCCGGTAAAATATGAGCGGTTATATGGAGTATGAGGCAGTACTGTTTCTTCTGTCTGTGGTGATGGGGGCGGCTCTGTTTCTCTTTTATAAGATTCTGACTGCCCTGAGAAAAGTGATTTCCCATCCGTCCTGGGCAGTGGATGCGGAAGACCTTTTTTACTGGACTGCAGCAGGGATTTTTATGTTTTCTGTGATATACAGGTTCAATCAGGGAACCCTCAGATGTTTCCTTTTTGCAGGAAGTATTCTGGGAGCTGTTCTGTGCCGGGGGACGGTGGCAGATCTGTTTGAGCGGATTCTTGTGTTTCTGTGCGGGATTCCGGTGAATTTTGTAAAAATTTCAACAAAGAGGTTGCTTGAGTTTCCGTAGTTTTATCCACAGCCCTCCTATTTTACGTGCTTTGTTATAAACAACTTTAAAAAAATGCTCAAAATATAAGGAATCTTCTTCCTTTTTGATGTAAAATTTAAGTGTCAAATCAAAACCTTACTAAACAAAAAGAAGGAGGATTCCTTATGACTTATTTTACATCAAATACTTACATTTTGAAACGAAAAATTTTAACTTTTACAAATAAAATTTCAAAACATCTTTCTAAGCCCGAACGTAAATTTACTGCTGATATTACTTATGGCATACTTGCCTCTGGCAGCTGTCTTCTGACAGATGTTGCTGACCAGCTTCATGAAGATTCCAAAAAGATAAATATTGTGGATCGCCTTTCCAGACATCTTGATAAAGGTACTCCTGCTGAAGCTGCTGCATCTTATCTTCAGCAAATCAAGAAATGGGTTCCGGCAGAACCAGTCATTTACATTGATGACAGCGATGTTGTAAAACCGGATGGTTATAAATTTGAATCCCTTGGCATCGTTCGTGATGGTTCAGAAAGTACATCGACTAAAAATGTTTATAAAAAAGGGTACCATGTAACAGAAGCATGTGTCCTTACTACCAGTAATCATCCTGTTAGTATCTTTTCAAAAATACACTCTTCAACTGAAAAAGATTACAAGTCTGCCAATACCATTACTTTTGAGGCCATGGAACAAGGCGCGGCTCTCTTTGAAAAAGCAACTTTTTGTATGGATCGTGGTTATGATGATAACAAGATGTTCCTAAAGCTAGATGCTTTAAAGCAGAATTATGTGATTCGGTTAAAATCAAACCGCAAGCTTCTTTATCATAATAAATGGACATTTGCCACTGAACTGCGTAACCGCCGTAAAGGGAAAATCAAAACCAATGTATTCTATAAGGGAAAAAATCATGAGGCTTATATTTCCCATGTCAAAGTCCAAATCACAGCTTCCAGAAAAGATATTTATCTGGTACTGGTTTACGGTATTACAGAACATCCAATGATGCTTGCCACGAACAAAGAAATTAAATCCAAAGAAGATGTAATCAAAGTGGCAAGAACCTATTTTTCAAGATGGAAGATCGAGGAATATTTCCGTTGCAAAAAGCAGATGTTCCAATTTGAAAACTTCCGTGTACGAAAGCTTTGCGCAATCAACGCACTTAACTTTTATATCACTTTATGCATGGCATTTCTGGCAATGATTTCAATGTCATCCGAAACAAATGCATTAAAGGTTTCCATCATAAAATCAGCAGATCCTATAAAGGAAAAAGTGTTCTTCTGCTATTATCGGCTGGCGAAAGGCATCCTTGGCATACTATCGCATGCCAAGGAAGGTGTCAGACTCTGGTTCCGGACAAAACGTCCGGCATACCGTCAACTCTGCCTTAAGCTAGTCGCTTAAATAGATAAAAGTATAACTCTCCCAAAGTCCGGTTCCGGCGGGGCTTATTAAAGTGCCTTTACTCCTGAATACTGTCGTTCTTGATTCATTAAAATTGGGCAGATTGGTGCTTTAGGAGAAGTCATTTATGTTTAAATTACATTTTGCGGAAACTCAAGAAGAGGTTGCTATTTCTCTTTAAAAGATGTAGTATTTTATTGTATAAGTATCAAACTATGCAAAAAAGAAAAGGTTTTAAAACAAAGAGGATCAGTCAGGTTGAAAAAGTCAAAAAGAAAGAAAAGCAAAAAAAGAATAACGAATAACTATCTGGGAATGGCTGTTATTTCAGTTGTTGTTCTTCTGCTTCTTGGCGGCCTGGCAATGAAAAGTCACAGCCTCAGAAACAGGATTGCCTATTATGACGCCCAGGCAGCAGAGCTGAAACAGCAGATTTCTGATGAAAAAGAGCGGACAAAGGAAATTGACAAGCGCACAGAGTATATGCAGACAGATGAGTATGCGGCAGAGGTTGCCAGAGACAGACTGGGGCTTGTAAAAGATAATGAGATAGTGTTTGAAGAAGAAAAATAACACGGATTTTGGCGAAAAGTTTTTAATTGCTTTCGCCTGTGTTTGACAGATATTTTGGAACCTGTCCTTTATAATGGCACTTGATGAAGTGTGTAAAGGGGAGGGGAAATATGCAGGAATGGATTATTGCCATGCTCGTGATCAGCCTACTGCTGATTTTCCGGGACATGGCAAAAACTATTTTGACGGGGCAAATGTCGAAAAAGGAGGAACCCTTTGCTCCCGGAGAAAGCCATCCTCAGAAGGAGAAGGTGGAGCGGTATGCGGCTTCTTTCCAGAAGCTGGCAGATACCTTTTACGGGATGCCCTACCGGAAAGAATATTTAAGCTCCGGTCAGATTGACGCGATATTGAAGGATACCAATGAGGAAATGTGCAGCAGATGCTATCACAGAGAAATATGCTGGGGAGAAAATTCCGGTTTTCTGAAGCAGGGCGGAGAGGCAATGATCCGCGCCATGGAAGAGGGGGATGAGGAGGCTGTAGAAATGATCCGTCAGGAGTGGGCGGAGATCTGCGGCAAATCCATACAGTATCTGGAAACAGTCAGAGAGCGTTTTCAGAAGGAAAAACAGAATCTGGTATGGAGCAACCGCATGATCGAAAGCAGGCTGGCAGTGGCACAGCAGCTGACAGAGATATCCCGGATCATGGGAATGGTGGCAGAAGATATTTATGATATTTCTCCGGCAGACCCGAAGTTTCAGGAGAGTATTCGCCGGATTCTGAAAAAACGTCATATTGTGCTGAAAAATGCCTGGGTTATGGATAAGGTAGAGGGGCGCAGGCAGATGTTCCTTACTATGAAAGCCAGAAGCGGCCAGTGTGTATCTGTGATAGAGGTTTCTCAGCTCCTTTCAGGTCTGTGCGAGTGCGCTATGACCTCTGCCGCTGACAGCAGAGGCATTGTAAACGGCGAATACCATACGGTACATTTTGTGGAAGACGTCAGCTATCAGGTTATGTACGGAGTGGCCAAGCTTACAAGAGAGGAAGAAAAGATTTCAGGAGATAATTACATCTGCAGACAGGAAGAAGGCGGAAAGTTTGTTATGTGTCTTTCTGACGGAATGGGTTCCGGCATGGATGCCTGCAGAGAGAGCGAGATCGTGGTGGAGCTTCTGGAGCAGTTTCTGGAATCCGGATTTACCCAGGAGACAGCAGCCAGAATGGTAAATTCTGCTCTGGTGCTGAGAGGACGAGAGGGAATGTTCTCCACAGTGGATATCTGCGCTCTGGATCTTTATACAGGAATCTGCAGTTTTTTGAAGGCGGGAGCTGCATCCACTTTTATTAAGCGTGACCACTGGGTTGAGGCAATTTCTTCGGAAAGTCTTGCAGCAGGACTGGTTCAGCAGATCGACTTTGATACTGCTTCCCGGAAACTATATCATGGGGATTATCTGATTATGATGACTGACGGGGTTCTGGATGCCCTTCCTTTGGAACGCGAAGAAGAAACCATGAAGGAGATTATTATGGACGTTCAGGAGGAAAATCCCAGAGAGGTCAGCAGAGGAATTCTGGAACGGGTGCTGGGATACAGCGATTACCGAGCCAGAGACGATATGACTGTGCTTGTGGCCAGCGTGCTGCGCAAGTAGAAACAAAAGAGGAGAAAAGCAGACATGCAGGAGCAGATTTATGCAAAGGTCCGCGCTTTTGCAGAAAAAAACAGGATGTTCGACCAGTGCGGCGCAGTGGCTGCCGGAGTATCCGGCGGAGGAGATTCCGTGACCATGCTGGATATTCTGAACAGGCTGAAAGAAGAATACGGATTTCAGATCACAGCCGTTCACGTAAATCACGGGATCCGGGGCGCAGAGGCGCAAAGAGATCAGGAGGCGGCAGAGAAACTGTGCAGAAAAATGGGAATTCCCTGCAGAGTATACTGTTTTGATGTCCCAAAGCTTGCCGCACAGTGGAAAACCGGGCTGGAGGAAGCAGGAAGAACAGTCCGGAGGCAGGCTTTTGAAGAAGCGCTTGCCGGAGTACCGGTTTCAGAGGAAAAAAAGAAGCTCATCGCTCTTGCGCACAACAAAAACGATCTGGCAGAGACTATGCTTCATCATCTCTGCAGAGGAACCGGTCTCAGGGGACTTTCTTCCATGAAAGCGGCAGAGGATGGGATCATTCGTCCGGTTCTCTGCCTGGAACGGAAGGAAATTAATGAATATCTCAGAGAAAGAAATCTGCCCTATGTAACAGACAGCACAAATCTCCAGGACGAATATACCAGAAACAGGATCCGGCACCATGTACTTCCTGTTCTGGAAAGTGAAATCAATGAAAAGACAGTGGCTCATATGGCAGAGACATCTGAGCTGATTGGACAGGCGGAGGCTTACTTTCAGGAAAAAGGCGCTTCACTGGCAGAAAAATGCCGAACCAAAAAGGGAGAGATCCTTTTTGAAAAAAGTTTCCTGAAATATCCTGAAATTATCAGGAAGTATGCGGTGAGAAATGCTGTTGAAAAACTTGCAGGCAGAAGAAAGGATATTTCGCTGATACATGTGCGCGCAGTGCTGGAGCTTTTTGAACTTCGTACCGGAGCGTCAGTAAAGCTTCCATATAATCTGGAGGCAGCGAAAACATATGAAGGAATTATCATAAGGAAGAAAAATCCTGAGAATCCGGACAGGGAATCCCGGGAATATCAGCTTCCTTTAAACGGAAGCCTTGCCTGTAGTCTGGGAAATTTTGAAACAAAAATCTTTTCCTGGTCAGACCAGAAGATTTGTGAAAAAAAGTATACGAAATGGCTGGATTATGATAGAATAAAATACGATATATCTGTCCGTACCAGAAAAACAGGAGATTACCTTACTGTAAACAGTCAGGGGCATCGCAAAAAACTGACGCGGTGTATGATCGATGAAAAAATCCCCCGTGAACAGAGGGATAAGATTCCTCTGATCACAGAAGGCAGCCAGGTTCTCTGGATCGTGGGCGGAAGAATGAATGAAAGGTATAAGATCACATCAGAGACAAAGAATGTGCTGGAAATCAAATACCAAGGAGGAAAATATCATGAGTGAAAAAATCAGAGTATTACTCAGCGAGGAAGAAGTGGAGGCAAGAATCAGACAGATTGCCGCAAAGATCAGCAAAGATTATGCAGGAAAAGAGATTCATCTGATCTGTGTTTTAAAGGGTGGAGTATTTTTTACCTGTGAACTTGCAAAAAGGATCACTGTTCCGGTATCTCTTGACTTTATGTCTGTGTCCAGCTATGGAGATGACACAAAATCAAGCGGTGTGGTAAGAATCGTCAAAGATCTGGATCAGCCTCTGATCGGCAAGGACGTGCTGATCGTGGAGGATATCATCGACTCAGGAAGAACTCTCAGCTATCTGATCGAAATCCTCAAAGGACGTAATCCAAACAGTGTCCGCCTCTGTACACTGCTGGACAAACCGGAGAGACGAGTGAAGGATGTTAAAGTAGATTACTGCTGCTTCAATATCCCGGATGAATTTGTTGTGGGATATGGTCTGGACTATGCCCAGAAATATCGTAATCTCCCGTTTATCGGCGTGGTAGAACTGGACACAGAAGAATGAAAGGAGATTCAGTTAAGTGAATAAACAGCCAAGCAGAATTGGCCTGTATCTGATTTTGATCGCATTGCTGGTGGGCGGATATTTTTATCTGAACAGCCAGGTGTCAGGTCAGAATGACTATACCATAGAAGCATTGGAGCAGGCAGCAGAAGAAGGAAGAGTAAATGATGCGGTGATTTATCAGAACAGGGAAGTTCCTACCGGTTCTGTGGCTGCAGATATTGAAAATGAAGGACAGAAGCGCGTCTATGTAACAGATGTCAAGGATGCACAGGAAATGCTGGAGGCAAACAATATTGCCCCGCTGGTAAAGGATGTTCCTCAGCAGAATGTGTTCCTTACCACACTTCTTCCTCTGCTTCTTACAGGAGGTCTGATTCTGTTCCTGTTCCTGATGATGAACAGACAGATGTCAGGAGGCGGAGGAAATGCCAAAATGATGAACTTTGGCAAAAGTCGCGCAAGGATGATGCTTCCGGACGACAAAAAAGTAACATTTCAGAATGTAGCCGGACTTCAGGAAGAAAAAGAAGATCTGGTTGAGGTTGTGGATTTTCTGAAAGCGCCTCAGAAATATACAAACGTAGGCGCAAGGATTCCCAAGGGTGTTATTCTTGTAGGACCTCCGGGAACCGGAAAAACTCTTCTGGCAAAAGCTGTTGCCGGAGAAGCGGGAGTTCCGTTCTTCTCTATTTCCGGATCAGATTTTGTGGAGATGTTTGTAGGTGTGGGTGCTTCCCGTGTGCGGGATCTGTTTGAAGAAGGAAAACGCCATGCGCCCTGTATTATCTTTATTGACGAGATTGATGCTGTTGCAAGACAGCGTGGAACCGGTATGGGCGGTGGTTATGATGAGCGCGAGCAGACCCTGAACCAGCTTCTTGTGGAAATGGACGGATTTGGCGTCAACGAAGGAATTATTGTAATGGCTGCCACAAACCGTGTGGACATTCTGGATCCGGCCATTCTCCGCCCGGGACGTTTTGACCGCAAGGTTGCAGTTGGACGTCCGGATGTGAAGGGACGTGAGGAGATCCTTCGGGTTCATGCAAAGGATAAGCCTCTTGGCGAGGATGTGGATCTGGCGCAGATTGCTCAGACAACAGCAGGATTTACAGGAGCAGATCTGGAAAACCTTCTGAATGAGGCGGCGATCATGGCTGCCAGAGACAGCCGCAGCTATATTATGCAGCAGGACATCAAGCATGCCTTTATTAAAGTTGGCATCGGAGCAGAGAAGAGAAGCAAGGTTATTTCCGAAAAAGAGAAAAAGATCACTGCCTATCACGAGGCAGGCCATGCCATTCTGTTCCATGTGCTTCCTGATATGGACCCGGTATATACAATTTCCATTATTCCCACAGGAGTAGGCGCGGCAGGCTATACCATGCCTCTTCCGGAAAATGACGAGATGTTTAATACAAAAGGAAAAATGCTTCAGGATATCACTACCCTTCTGGGCGGACGTGTGGCAGAAGAGATTATTTTCGGAGATATCACCACAGGAGCCTCCAATGACATTAAGCGTGCAACCACAACAGCCCGGGCAATGGTCATGCAGTATGGTATGTCCGAAAAAATGGGACTGATCGCTTATGGTGATGAAGGTGATGAAGTATTTATCGGAAGAGATCTTGCTCATACGAGAAGCTACAGTGAAGAGGTTGCAAAAGATATTGATCAGGAGATCCATGGGATCATTGACGGATGTCATAAGAAAGCCAGAGAGATTATTCTTGAGCATGAAGATGTGCTCCATAAATGCGCAGCTCTTCTGTTAGAGAAGGAAAAGGTGCAGAGAGACGAGTTTGAGGCACTTTTTACAGCATAAAATCATAGCGGCAAAAATACGCATGTACAATATATCCAAAAACAAATATGCATTTTTGTGAACTTTGTGCACACTTATTTGTTGACCCATGGTATTATATATATCGTAAAAACCCCCCAATACATTATATAGTTTTTGCTACACCCCATAAGAAGAAATACCTTCTCCAAAAAAGCCAGCTTATCCCGCTGGCTTTTTTACTGTCTGTAAATATATAAAAACTGTCTTGACAGGCGGGTACAGGTATGTTACGATATCAATACTTTCACATGGTAGAGTGACTACGTGATAACATAGAAGAGTGAAGCGAGAGGAGACAGACAGTATGAAGAAAAAAACAGTTGTGGTAATGATGGCGGCCCTGATGGCAGCAGGTATGATGTCTGCGGTAAACGTTCAGGCTGGAATTGAGGATAAAACACTGATCGTAGGCTTTGATGCGGAATATCCTCCTTATGGATATATGGATGAAAACGGAGAGTATACAGGCTTTGATCTGGAGCTTGCCCAGGCAGTGTGTGAGCTGGAAGGATGGGAACTTGAGAAGAAACCTCTGAACTGGGATTCTAAGGACATGGAGCTGAACTCCGGATCCATTGACTGTATCTGGAATGGTTTTACCATGAACGGAAGAGAAGACGAGTATACCTTTTCTGTTCCCTATGTGGATAACAGCCAGGTGATCGTTGTGGCAGAGGATTCCGGCATTGAGAAGCTTTCTGACCTTGCAGGCAAAACCGTAGGAGTTCAGGCGGCATCTGCAGCGCTGGACGTACTGAAAAGCGAGGAAGAAGGCGGTCAGAAGGAGCTGTCAGATACCTTTGCGGCTCTGAATGAATTTGCGGATTACAACACTGCATTTACAGAACTTCAGGCAGGAGCCCTTGATGCGCTGGCTATTGATATCGGCGTTGCAAAATATCAGATCAATTCCAGGGGAGAAGGCTTTATGATCCTGGATGAAAGTCTGAATACAGAGCAGTATGCAATCGGATTCAAAAAAGGAAACGATGAACTCTGTGAAATTGTAAATGCAGATCTTCAGAAGCTTGCGGAAGACGGAACCGTGCAGGAGCTGGCCGAGAAATATGAAATTGCGGATATGGTAAGTCTGAAAGCCTCCGGAGAGGAAAGCGAGGAGGCTGCAGAAAAAGAAACAGGAGAAACTGATTCTGAAGAAGCGGCAGAATAAAAGCTGCCGGAAACAGTAACGGATAAAATCAGAACCGGGCAGAAGTCAGAACCCGGAATAAAAGACAAAAAAGCTGCTGTGCTGAAAATAAAAAATGTACAGCAGCTTTATTACGGCAGGAAAAGCTTTTCTGCCTGATAATGGAGGAAAAAATATGAGTTTTCAGGTAATGCTCCAACAGCTTTCCAGAGGCTTCGGGTCAACGCTTATGATATTCTGTCTGACCCTTCTGTTTTCCCTGCCTCTGGGACTGGTGATATATTTTGGAAGGGTTTCCAGGTTCAAACCCCTCAGTCTGGTGGTAAAATGTTATATTTCTGTTATGAGAGGAACGCCGCTTATGCTGCAGCTTCTTCTGTGGTATTTCGGACCCTTTTATCTCTGGGGAATGAATATTGGAAATTATAAATTCACAGCGATTATCCTGGGCTGTTCTTTGAACTATGCAGCTTATTTTGCTGAGATCTACAGATCCGGAATAGAGTCCATTCCGGCAGGACAGTATGAGGCTGCTCAGCTTCTGGGCTACAACAGACAGCAGACATTTATGAAAATCATTCTGCCTCAGATGATAAAAAACGTACTTCCTTCTGTAACGAACGAGGTGATCACACTGGTAAAAGATACTTCCCTTGTCTATTCGGTATCTTATATTGAGATGTTTGCTCTGGCAAAACAGATCGCAGCTGCGGAGACAACCGTTATGCCGTTCTTTATTGCAGGCGTGTTCTACTACATATTTAATTTTGTAGTTGCCTGGGTTATGGAATGGTTTGAGAAAAAACTGAATTACTATCATTAGGAGGAGACGGAAATGAATCTTCTGGAAATGAAAAATATAAAAAAAGAATTTAACGGACAAAGTGTTCTGAAAGATATTTCCCTTCAGGTAAAAGAAGGAGAGATTGTTTCCATTATCGGTCCTTCCGGTTCCGGGAAATCAACTCTTTTAAGGTGTGCTACCATGCTGACAGACATTGACAGCGGAGAAATTTCCTATATGGGAAAAAGATCCGTGTGGATGGAAAACGGAAAGACAGTGGTTCCTTCCGGAAAACAGCTAAAAGAAATACGTTCCTGTTTTGGGCTGGTGTTTCAGAATTTTAATCTGTTTCCCCACTATTCTGTAATAAAAAATATCACAGATGCGCCAATCCATGTTCAGAAAAGAAAAAAAGAGGAAGTTTACAGGGAAGCCAGGGAGCTTCTTGCAAAGATGGGACTTTCTGACAAAGAAAACGCCTATCCCTGTCAGCTTTCCGGAGGTCAGTGCCAGCGTGTGGCTATTGCCCGGGCTCTTGCGCTGAACCCTAAAATTCTGTTTTTTGACGAACCAACCTCAGCTCTTGATCCTGAGCTTACCGGAGAAGTGCTTCGGGTGATCCGTTCACTTGCAGATCTTCATATCACCATGGTGATCGTTACCCATGAAATGAATTTTGCAAAGGATATTTCAGACAGGGTGATCTTTATGGATCAGGGAGTAATTGCTGTAGAAGGAACTCCTCAGCAGGTATTTTCCTCTGAGAATGCTCGTATGCGTGAATTTCTGGGCAAATTCCACCAGGGAGCCTGAGAAAAGAGGTTGCTTTTAAATGTGGGATGTTATATAATTTTCCTCGTATGATATGACTGTCAGGAAAAGGCAGAAACAGAGACTGTGGTTCTGTCTGGCACCGGCAGATCACGGCAGGAATTTTTCAAATGATAGGAGAAACGGAATGAGTACAGACAGATATGTAAGTCCGCTTTCAGAGCGCTATGCAAGCAAAGAAATGCAGTATATTTTCTCACCGGATATGAAATTCCGCACATGGAGAAGATTATGGATCGCCCTTGCAGAGACAGAAAAAGAACTTGGCCTGAATATTACGCAGGAGCAGATCGATGAGCTGAAGGCTCACGCAGACGATATTAACTATGATGTGGCAAAAGAAAGAGAACGTCAGGTCCGCCATGACGTTATGTCCCATGTTTATGCATATGGTGTACAGTGCCCGAAAGCAAAGGGAATCATTCATCTGGGCGCTACTTCCTGTTATGTAGGTGACAATACAGATATTATCGTTATGGCAGAGGCTCTGAAGCTGGTTCGCAAGAAACTGGTCAATGTGATCGCAGAGCTGTCTAAATTTGCAGATAAATATAAAGATCAGCCAACTCTGGCGTTTACACATTTCCAGCCGGCACAGCCTACAACAGTAGGAAAACGTGCCACACTTTGGACTCAGGAATTCCTTATGGATCTGGAAGACCTTGAGTATGTTTTAAGCACACTGAAGCTTCTGGGCTCAAAGGGAACAACAGGAACTCAGGCAAGTTTCCTTGAGCTTTTTGACGGAGATCAGGAAACAATTGACAAGATCGATCCTATGATCGCAGAAAAAATGGGATTTGAGAACTGCTATCCGGTATCCGGACAGACCTATTCCCGTAAGGTGGATACGAGAGTTCTCAATATTCTTGCCGGAATTGCCGCAAGCGCCCATAAGATGTCCAATGATATCAGACTTCTTCAGCATCTGAAGGAAGTAGAGGAACCTTTTGAGAAGTCTCAGATCGGTTCTTCCGCAATGGCATACAAGAGAAATCCTATGAGAAGTGAGCGTATTGCGTCACTTTCCAGATATGTGATGGTGGACGCCCTGAATCCGGCGATCACATCAGCAACTCAGTGGTTCGAGAGAACTCTGGATGATTCTGCAAACAAGAGACTGAGTGTTCCGGAAGGCTTCCTTGCCATTGACGGAATCCTGGATCTGTGCCTGAACGTGGTAGACGGACTGGTTGTTTATCCGAAGGTAATTGAAAAACGCCTTCGTTCTGAGCTTCCGTTTATGGCAACTGAAAATATTATGATGGATGCAGTGAAGGCAGGCGGAGACCGTCAGGAACTTCACGAGCGCATCAGAGAGCTTTCCATGGAAGCAGGACGTACTGTAAAGGTAGAAGGAAAGGATAACAATCTTCTGGAACTGATCGCAGCAGATCCGGCATTTAATCTGACTTTAGAAGAACTGGAAAAGACAATGGAGCCTTCCAGATATGTAGGAAGAGCAAAAGAGCAGACAGAGGTATTTCTTGCAAAGACCGTACAGCCTGTTCTGGACGCATATAAAGAACTTCTGGGAGTAACCGCAGAAATTAATGTATAATGAGATCAAAGAACGACACGAGGAGGAAATAGTGTTATGATCAAAGCAGTAGTTGGAGCAAACTGGGGAGATGAGGGAAAAGGTAAGATCACTGACATGCTTGCCCAGGAAGCGGATATTATCGTAAGATTTCAGGGAGGTGCCAACGCAGGTCATACAATCGTGAATGATTATGGTAAATTTGCGCTTCACACACTTCCGTCAGGTGTATTTTATGATCACACCACCAGTATTATCGGCAATGGCGTGGCACTGAATATTCCGGTGTTTTTCAAGGAATATCAGGAGGTTGTGGACAGAGGAGTTCCGGCTCCGAAGATCATGATCTCTGACAGAGCGCAGATCGTAATGCCGTATCATATTCTGTTTGACCAGTATGAAGAGGAGCGTCTGGGCGGTAAGTCCTTTGGTTCCACAAAATCCGGTATTGCGCCTTTTTATTCTGATAAATATGCAAAAATCGGCTTCCAGGTAGCGGAACTGTTTTATGAGGAAGCTCTCAGAGAAAAAGTAGAACGTGTATGTGAGACAAAAAATGTTCTTCTTGAGCATCTGTATCACAAACCGCTTCTGAATCCGGATGAGATCATGGAAGAGCTGATGAAATATAAAGAGATGGTAGCTCCTTATGTGGGAGATGTTTCTCTGTTCCTGTGGAATGCGCTGAAAGAAGGAAAAGAAATTCTTCTGGAGGGTCAGCTGGGTTCTCTGAAGGATCCGGATCACGGAATTTATCCGATGGTTACTTCTTCTTCTACTCTGGCAGCTTACGGCGCCATCGGCGCAGGCGTTCCGCCGTATGAGATCAAGAAGATCATTACTGTATGCAAGGCTTATTCCAGCGCAGTAGGAGCGGGCGCCTTTGTTTCTGAAATCTTTGGCGAAGAAGCTGACGAGCTTAGAAGAAGAGGCGGAGACGGCGGAGAATATGGTGCGACCACCGGACGTCCGAGACGTATGGGATGGTTTGACTGCGTGGCTTCAAAATACGGCTGCCGTATGCAGGGAACAACTGATGTTGCATTTACTGTGCTTGATGTTCTGGGATATCTGGATGAAATTCCTGTTTGTACAGGCTATGAGATTGACGGAAAAGTTACAACAGAATTCCCCACAACAGGACTTCTGGAAAAAGCAAAACCGGTTCTGGAAGTGCTTCCGGGATGGAAATGCGATATCCGCGGAATCAGAAAATATGAAGATCTGCCGGAAAACTGCCGCAAATATATAGAGTTTGTGGAAAAACAGATCGGATTCCCAATCACAATGGTTTCTAACGGACCGGGAAGAAACGATATTATTTACAGAAAATAAATCAACAAAACGCCGGGGAAGTATCTCCGGCGTTTTGTTACCGGGAAATCCGTACCTTTTTGTACTGATATTTCCGGTAAATAAAAATACAGCGGACAGATATGAAGACGCCGCTGACAGCAGAAAGGATGTGTACAGTATAAATGAGTAAATGGAAAAGGGGACTGGCCCTTGCAGGAGCAGTTTTTCTTCTGGTGATCTTCTGCCTTCCCATGTACTTTGCTCTTACCGGAACATTTTCAATGGGAAAATTTATGGCCTCTCTTGCAGGGGCGCTGTTTGCAGCAGTGATGGCTTATGCAATGTGGCTTATGTACAGGCTTCTTAACAGAAAAAGACTGGAAAAAGACGGACGCAGGATCAAAAATGTTATTTTTGACGTAGGTAATGTTCTGGTAGACTACGATTGGAAAACTTACCTGAAGGGCTTTCATTTCCCGGAGGAAGAGGAGAAAAAGCTTGCAAAGGAAATTTTCCAGAGCGATATCTGGAATGAGAGAGATAAGGGGCTTTATGATGAGGAAGAATATATTCGCCGGTTTATAGAAAAGGCTCCTGAATACAAAAAAGATATCCGCAGAGTTCTGAGAGAAACACCTAAGACGATCGGTACAAAGGACTATGCTCAGACCTGGGTACAGTATCTGAAAAAACGGGGATATCGTCTTTATATTCTCTCAAATTACAGTGAATATATGCTGGAGCGCACAAAGGCTAAAATGAATTTCCTGAAATATATGGACGGAGCAGTATTTTCCTGTGATGTAAAAGAAGTGAAGCCGGAACCGGCAATTTACAAGATCCTTCTGGAGGATTACGGCCTGAAGCCTGAGGAGTGTGTATTTATTGACGACCGGGAAGAAAACTGCCGGGGAGCACGTAAACTGGGAATGCATGCAGTGCGTTTCCATGACTTTAAACAGGCTGCAGCAGACCTGGAGGCTCTGGGAGTAAAATAAAAAATCCCGGAACCGCGTCAGAACGTCAGTCCCGGAACCTTTAAAGGGGAGGATATAAGTATTTCCGAAGCTGCTGCTGTATACTCTGTTTACAGCAGCAAATGTTTTCGGGTGTGTCCGTTCACTGTTCCATTGCCACAGGCAATGTGGAATGAATCTTTGCCTGTTGCCGTGGATGAAGTGAACAGTAACAGTATGGCCATGATCTCAGTGTCTTATACATGAAGCATAAAATTGGATAATTATATTTTTTCCGTGAGAGTAACAGGGATAAAGTATGATTGCCTGAGATGGTTTGAAGGGTATGCTGACCAGCCTGCTGTGAACGAAGGAAACAGTGGGATTTTTGTTTAAACCAATGGGAACCGGGATAAAATAGGGTTTGTTTTTTTTGGATAAAAGTGCTATAATATGAACACTGATGAAAATTTGATAATACATTGAAAAGAGGATGAAATAACATGAGTGATAAAACAATTTTAGAGCAGTGGCGTGCAATGGCTTATGATCAGCAGGCAGACCGCAATAAGCTTCAGCAGTTCTGGGCAGCTTATTTTAATATTGAAAAAGGCATTTATGAGCAGCTTCTTTCCAATCCGGATGAAGTTGTAAGCGGTACAGTAAAAGAGCTTGCCGAAAAATACGGACAGGATGTTCTGACCATGGTTGGTTTCCTGGACGGCATTAACGACAGCCTTAAGGTTCCGAACCCTATTGAGACAATGGACGAGAACACAAAAGTAAACCTTGCTTTTGACAAAGAGCTTCTTTACAAAAACATGGTTGATGCAAAGGCTGACTGGCTGTATGAGCTTCCTCAGTGGAATAATATTTTTACAGAGGAAAAACGTAAAGAGCTGTACAAAGAGCAGAAAAAATCCGGTACTGTTGTAAAACCGCACAAGATCGGACGTAACGATCCCTGTCCGTGCGGAAGCGGAAAGAAATACAAATTCTGCTGCGGCAAATAATGAAAATAAAAAATAATCTTGATTACATTATCGTGCTTGGCGCCCATGTGGACGGAACACGACTGAGTATGGCCCTTCTGGAACGCACCAGAAGGGCTTTGCAGTATCTGGAAAATAATCCTGACACCAAAGCAGTTCTCTCCGGCGGACAGGGCAGGGGGGAAGCAGTCAGTGAGGCAAAGGCCATGTACGATTATCTGACCGGTCATGGAATCAGCAGAGAGCGGCTGATCCTGGAGGAAAGATCTACCAATACAAAAGAAAATCTGGATTTCAGCCTGGAAAAAATAGGGGATCTGAATAAATCAGTAGGAGTTGTTACCAATAACTTCCATGTATTTCGGGGAGTGGCTATCGGAAAGAAATGCGGATGCAGAGATATCTGTGGAATTCCATCCAGATATCGTTCCTGGAGACTTCTGATCTATATTCCCAGGGAGATTCTGGCTGTTATCAAGGATAAGATTATGGGGAACCTTTGATTTTACAGCCATAATACAGGGATTATGATTTCAGCCGCAGGAAAAAGTAAGAGAAGTGTAAAAGGCGCTATTCTGATTTCTTTCTGTGCCCAGTGACGAAAAGTTAATAATATTTACAGTTTTTCGTACGGAACTAAATCATTAAGTGGAATCCGTAGTTGTTTATCCATTTCTGAATCCACAGCTTTTTCATTTCTGTACATGCCTGTAAGTCTGTAAAATATGTCAAAATACCTCGCTAAATAGTTCTGTGTGAACAGTAGCTAAAATTTAAAAAGTGGAGGAATTTTGTTTGGAATTCCTTGACATTTATATAAAGATGTGGTAGGATAACGTCAGTATAATTCCATATTGAACATATGAAGTGCTGGCTGTTTTCCGCGAAGCAGTCAGAAAAGGGAATCAGGTGAAAGTCCTGAGCGATCCGGTCACTGTAACAGAGGAGCAATCTTTCAGAAACCATTGTACATATGTATGAGAAGGGGAAAGAGAACATTGATTCTGGAGCCAGGAAACCTGCTTTGTATGGCGAGGTTAAACTTCCGTGTAAAGTGTAACAGCCAACCTGAAAAATCCGCAGTTTCAGGCGTTGTCTGCTTGATGGAAGCAGGCATTTTTTATGGAATCCGCCTGTTCGTATGAATTATACTTACCCTTAAAGGGTGATGATTAAATGGCAGGCGATACTACTCCGGATGCGTTCGTTCCCTCCGCATATTTTGAACGAATCCATGGTCTACCCCGGAGTAGATCGCAACCTCAGAAGAATTTGGATATCGGCGTTTATGACGCCGATTTTTTCATTTACCGGAAATTCAGGGAGTTTGAAGCGGACGTATCTGCCCTTATGACGTTGCGCGTTTTTAACCTGCTTATTTCATATTATATTTTATGAAAGAGCAAAAACAGAATTTCAGACAATAGAATCTGCAGTGTGCGGATACAAAAAAGGCAAAGCCCTGTTTGTGAATCAATGAAAAATCAGAATATGACAAATTTATGTGTTTTAAATTTACCTATTTACAGTAATATTCTATAAATGGGCAAATATCGAATATTGCACAATAGAATCCGTAATACACAGACATAAAGGAAAGATTAAGCTCTATATGTGCATTTTATAAAGACAAATTTGTGATGATTTTGTGTGCTTTTTCAAATTTGTTCATTTACAGTTATATTGTTAAACGTCGGCAGAGTCAGTAAGTCTTGTATAGAAAATGTAAAAATGAAACAGGAAATAAAAGGAGAACACCATGGAAAAACCATACTGGGAAGGTAAGCATTATTCATTTTTCAGCAATAAAGAATGTGAGTATTTCCCCTGCCATCAGGGAGCAGATCCGGAAAATTTTAACTGTCTGTTCTGCTATTGTCCGCTTTATGCGCTTGGAGATAAATGTGGAGGCAATTTTCGTTATACGGATAAAGGAATTAAGGATTGTACAAATTGTCAGCTTCCTCATAAGAGAAAAAATTATGGATATATAACCGGAAAATACGCAGAGCTGGCGGAAATGATGAAAAAAATAAAGGATTCTGAGTAAAAGAAGAAAATCTGTCCGGTATGTATGGGCAGAGGCTCAAAAAACAGAATAAGAATCAAAAGAAACCCTGACAGGACAGGCCGAAAAACTGTGAAGACACAGATTTCAGCCGTACGTCAGGGTTTTATCGGCAGAATGATATGGCTGCAGGGAAAATGCTCTGTTCATCAACGGGTCTGCAGAAACACTTTCAGTCTGGGAAGCTGATTATTCAGGATCAGATTTTCGGGAAACATTTCCTGGTGTACAAAATCAGCGGCATAAGTAAAATCCCCCACATGTTCTTTGCCGTGGCTGTCGCTGGAAAGAATTACAGGAAGACGATACTTGCGGCAGCAGCGGAGAATTTCCCGGTTGTTGGACCGAGTATCACCGCGGTAGCTGTAAGGCGCCAGAGAGGCTTCATTGATCTCAAAAATTACATTCTGTTTTCGAGCTTCAAAGGCCAGTTTTTCATAATCAGCAGGAAATCGGGGATTGTCACAGTGCCCCAGAATCTTTACATGGGGATTTTTCATAGCGTTTATGTAGGCTTCCGTGTTTTCTTCACAGGAAGCATTTTTGTAATTCTGACTATGGATGCTGGCAATGGCATAGTCCAGCCTAGACAGTAATTCTTCCTCCAGATCGGTATGTCCTTCTTTATCAAGAATATTAAGTTCAATTCCATAGAACATTTCCAGACCAAAACGTTTTCTGGGAGAAAAGGTCAGACTGCGGAAGTACGAAGGAGTTCCGGCTGCCAGTGTGGCCGGACCGTGATCCGTAATACCCAGAAGCTTCAGTCCTTTTCTGGAAGCGATTTTTGCCATTTCAGAAATCGTACAGCTGGTTCCGTGACCGCTTGCGATAGAATGTGTATGCATATCAGAAAGATACATAGACTGCTCCTTGTATAGTAAACATAAAATACCCTGTATTTCCAGGGGATGATATAAAATATACTTTAAGTATGGCAGGAATACAGTGAGAAGTCAATGAAAAAACATAGAACTTTCTGCAGGCGTATGATATAATCACCTTATAGGATTCCTCTGTAGAACTGGAGGAAGGATGAAGAAACGAAAAACATTACAGGACCTGACGATCAAAGATAATTTCATGTTTGGCGCGGTAATGAGTGTGGAAGAAAACTGTAAGGGTTTTCTGGAAATGGTGCTTGGTTTTCCCATTGCCCGTGTGGTGGTCAGCAAAGAAAAGAGTATGATATATCATCCGGAGTACAAGGGCGTCCGTCTGGATATTTATGCTGAGGATGCCAAACACACTCACTATAATGTGGAAATGCAGGTGCGCAGGAAAAAGGCGCTTGGAAAAAGGAGCAGGTATTACCACAGCCAGATTGTAATGGAAGCTTTGGAGAGCGGTGAGGATTATGATACGCTTCCTGCAACATTTGTGATCTTTGTGTGCGATTTTGATCCGTTTGATAAAAAACGGTACTGTTATACTTTCCGAAATATATGCGAGGAAGATCCCAATGTGAAATTGGAGGATGACAGCTGCACTATTTTTCTGAGCACCAAAGGTGAGAATGAGGATGAAGTATCACAGGAACTGGTCAGGTTTTTAAAGTTTGTAACGGCAGATCTGAAGGAAAGTGAAATGGATTTTGGAGATGGTCTTGTCCAGAGGTTCCAGAAAACAATCCGACAGATTAAGACAGACCGGGAAATGGGAGAACGCTATATGATCTTTGAAGAAATGCTGCGAGAGGAAAAACAGGAAGGCAGAGAGGAAGGCAGACTTGAGGCAACACAGGAAGCTGTTTTGGAACTGCTTAAGGAATCAGGCGAAATTCCCTGTGAGCTTCAGGAGAAGATCCGGAATCTTGAAAACCTTGAAACTTTGAAGGCTTTGCTTAAACTGGCTGCCAGAGCGGATTCTCTGCGCGCATTTGAAGAAAAAGCAGAAGAGTATTTTAATTCAGAAGATAAAGAGTGAAAGATCGGTGATGATTCTGCATTGCCGGAAAGCAATTCTGCCCCTGCGTCATTGTCGGCGCCAGGGGTCTGCAAAGCTCTTATATGGAAGAGTGTCTTATTGATTCAATAAACTATCAATCAAAACTTTTAACAGAGGAATTCTATATTGGATAACAGTGTTGTCATTTTTGTTTGCGCAATATAATAACAACTGTTTTTACTGTTTTCGAGTCTTTTCTGCATATAAATCCTTGTTTTTTGCTATAATGAAAGAAAAGTATAGCTGGAAGGTGAAAAATTTCTTCAGAAGATTCTGTTTCAGGAGCGTTTTCCTCGGTACTTGTATCTGTAGGGGGCGTTTTTGAAGCAGATACAGAGCTGACAGAAACAAATGCCATGGTGAACAGTAATGTGCAGATAAATAGTTTTGCTTTTTTGAGATTCATATAATTACATCCTTCCTTAAATTTATTCATTTTATTATACATATATTTAGTGTCTGCTGATTAAGCAGCTATCTGTAACTTCCAACTCTTACATCTGTTCCGGTCATGCCAGAATCGGAACAGATGCAAAAGAGCACAAAGTATTCGCCTCTGAATCCTGAACAGATTCGTCACGAATACAGATAATGCGATAGATGTCAACTGCGTTTCTTCCAGTTTTGTGGTAATGCAGCTCATACCATAACAGCGTTTGCTCAGGCTGAAGGTGCGCTCCACTTCGATTCTATCGGTATTATCCTGATACTCTTGTTTTTTATCAACTTTTGCTGTGGCGCTTGGTCTGCCCAGCTTTGGACCTGATAACCGGATCCCATGCTCTTTGCAATAACTCCTGTTTTCCCTGGTCCGGTATATCTGATCTGCCAGGACACGTTCTGGATAATAACCGGTACGCTCTTTGAAGCGTTCTATTGCTTCAATCAGGCAGGTGCTCTCGTTGTATGCCTCGAAAGATATTTTTTCGAGGCGCCCATAACCTTCGCTGTCAAGACTGAGATCAAATTTTGCGCCAAATTCAACAGGTGCTTTGACCTTCCCTCTGACAATCGGCCGAAGCCATGGTTGCGAAATGCTTACAATGCGATGCTCTACAGAATGGATTCTGTTATCATACATATACTGTTGCTGTTCATACAGCCTGATGATGGTAAGATATAGGCCGATATCCTTACCTGTCATGGCGTATCCATCACTCATGAACTGTTCCAGATAGCCAAGATCTCTTTTCACGTAGCCAAGCTGTCTGCGGAGTGCGCTGCGGATTTTCTTTGCCGTGTGCTTTCTGCTCTTGGCAAATGCAAGATACTCTTTTCTGGCACGTTTGCGGTATCTTCTTGGCAACTTAAGACCATAACATTTACAAAAACAGTAAATCATGTTTTCCAGCTTTTCTCTTGCTTCGTTCAAAAGCGAGATGTCCTGCGGATAACGTATGTTTGCAGGTGCGCAGGTTGCATCAAGTGTCAGAGTCCCTTTGTTTGTATCTTCTTTTGCAGTACCATCATCACCGGATTTTCCTACGGATGGAGGAGTATGGTCATCTTTGTCATCCTCCTTGTGAGCAAGAAGATACTCATTTACTTCCATCAGCATATCTGCTGAAATGCGTTTACGGAAAAGAACCAGTGTACTTGCATCAAACGGAGCTTCTTCCCGAAAACCGGGAAGCCCGATAAAGTATTGCAGATACGGATTCTCAGCGATCTGTTCCACAAGCTCACGGTCGGAAAATTGGAACTTGGTCTGGATGATCAGGGCTCCTAATGCCATGCGAAGAGGCTTGGCAACATTACCCGTATCACTTGGAAACAGCTTGGCATATTTTACTTCGAATTCATCCCATGGGATTCGGTCAGCCAGTCTGACCCAGCGGTTATCCGGATTCATGTGGAGTCCCATAGGTTGGTTGAAATCGAGGAATGAATGCTGTAACTTGTCGATCGGTTTGTACATTGTTTTAGCCCCTTTATACTTAAAATCTGTAAGAAAACTGCAAGAAAAACGATTTGTTTTTGTCAAAATCCTTGCAATCATTATACCAGAAAATGGGGCAAAAGTCAGTAAAATCAAGTGTTTTCAGTTTGCTCAGCAGACACTATTTAGCTATGGTGTTCTTTGTAGATATGGTATAAAATAATAAAAAATAACGAGGAGGTGATACCGATGGGAAGGTTGTGCTATAAAAAAGAGCAATCGATGTAAAGGAGGGCGTAGAATGAAAAAAATATAAAGGGCATAAAGAATATATTGATTTTTTTTGTTGCATTTTGTATGCTTTTTTTTAACATTGTTCAAGTATCGGCTAATCCAATGTTTTTAAATGATGTTATAAGATTAGGGGAGAAAAAGACAACAATACTTCCGCGTATTCAAGAGGTTTGCAATGGACTTCCATATCATGATATGTACGGGATTGGTTGGGCAAATTTGGTAGATAGAAATATAAATAAGTCGTATATAACACTGGGACAAGGATGGCAGTGTAAAAATTGCTATTATGTATTAGTGACCGAGGGAAATCCAACATATTTTTATCCTCAAAAAATTGGAAAATACGGTGGGACAAAATATTCAGAACCGGTAGGTACTCACGTTAGCAATATCTATACTACATACTGTGGATATTGTGATGGGACAAAATTAGAAGGATATAAATTTAACTAAATGTTGTTTGTAAAATATATTTAAACAGGGCGTGTAAAAAGTTTTTATACGCCCTGTTAGTATTAGTGGTTACAATGCCGATTATGAAACAGGGAATGGAGATTGAAAACTTAATATGAAAAAGAGGGTGATTTTATTCTTGATGGTGATAGGGATAGTAGGAGGATTTTTTCATTATGATATACAGAAAACGATGGAGGATGAACCGAAGAAGTTAATCAGCAATTTTCTGGAAAGTTATTTTAATGTATCCCTCAAAGAGGCGAAAAAACGAATGTCTGAAAATGATCTTGATATGCCGATGAAAGAGTTTTTTACCAAGGAAGGATATGAAAATGCCATGAGAGATACGTATTCTTTAATGTTGTGTGAATTTGCCTCTTCTTTTCGCACTGATATTAGGCTGATAAATCAGGAGATTATTCTATCATATGATTCAGAAGTGAAACGATATGATTTTTGTGTTATTTTGGAGTTTGATTCCATTTCAGAAAGTGATGCTTTTAAGTATCATATGAATATCCAAAAGAATAGAAATGGAACGAAGATAACAGATGAAATGAAAGGTTATATAGATCTTGTGGAAATGGAGTCAGGCTATAAAATCTGTTCATTAAAAATACAGGGGGCAGAGGGGGCGTACTGATGATGGTTTAAGGTAGCAGGCGATAAAATGTTCTGTAGTCCTGAAGTGATTGCCTCCGTAAGATGGGAGATATAATTGTTTTGTAAAATTTGGCACTGTAATCAGACATCGGAAGATTTTGGGGAAGGAGAAAGGACCGTATTTCACAAAGGTAAGTCATAAGTTTCAGATAGTTGCTGTAGATGGGAAAACCAGGGTGTAAAAATGTTTTTATAGATGAAGCATTCGGAGTGTTTTGTCGAATGAAAAAGATAGAAGTCTGAGCGAAGGCGTGATATAATCGTTCTATAGGATTCCTCTGCAGAACTGGAGGAAGGATGAAGAAACGAAAAACATTACAGGACCTGACGATCAAAGATAATTTCATGTTTGGCGCGGTAATGAGTGTGGAAGAAAACTGTAAGGGTTTTCTGGAAATGGTGCTTGGTTTTCCCATTGCCCGTGTGGTGGTCAGCAAAGAAAAGAGTATGATATATCATCCGGAGTACAAGGGCGTCCGTCTGGATATTTATGCTGAGGATGCCAAACACACTCACTATAATGTGGAAATGCAGGTGCGCAGGAAAAAGGCGCTTGGAAAAAGGAGCAGGTATTACCACAGCCAGATTGTAATGGAAGCTTTGGAGAGCGGTGAGGATTATGATACGCTTCCTGCAACATTTGTGATCTTTGTGTGCGATTTTGATCCGTTTGATAAAAAACGGTACTGTTATACTTTCCGAAATATATGCGAGGAAGATCCCAATGTGAAATTGGAGGATGACAGCTGCACTATTTTTCTGAGCACCAAAGGTGAGAATGAGGATGAAGTATCACAGGAACTGGTCAGGTTTTTAAAGTTTGTAACGGCAGATCTGAAGGAAAGTGAAATGGATTTTGGAGATGGTCTTGTCCAGAGGTTCCAGAAAACAATCCGACAGATTAAGACAGACCGGGAAATGGGAGAACGCTATATGATCTTTGAAGAAATGCTGCGAGAGGAAAAACAGGAAGGAAGACTTGAGGCAACACAGGAAGCTGTTTTGGAACTGCTTGAGGAATTCGGCGAAATTCCCTGTGAGCTTCAGGAGAAGATCCGGAATCTTGAAAACATTGAAACTTTGAAGGCTTTGCATAAACTGGCTGCCAGAGCGGATTCTCTGCGCGCATTTGAAGAAAAAGCAGAGACATATTTAAATACAGAAGATAAAGAGTGAAAGATCGGCGATGATTCTGCATTGCCGGAAAGCAATTCTGCCCCTGCGTCATTGTCGGCGCAGGGAGTCTGCAAAGCTCTTATATGGAAGAGCGTCTTATTGATTCAATAAACTATCAATCAAAACTTTTAACAGAGGAATTCTATATCATATTAAGGCTTAAAAAAACGGTTCTTATGAAGATACGATATGGATAAGACCAGGAGTGTGGTACAATAACTGTAAGGCGCAAAAAGGAGAGTTATAAGGGGACGCGTACTGATGATTACCGAAACGAACAGGAGATAAAATGATGTTATGAAAAAATTATTTTCTTCATTTAAACCAATATTCAGAAATTATTTTTTGATTTTACTTGTATATTTTTTCTTTTATATTTCCAGTGGCGGTATGGAAAACAATATTCCGTTTTTGTTTGAAAAAAGAATTGGAAATTCTCTGTATGGGATTTTTCTTTCTCTTTTGAGTATTATGGACGTTGTGCTGCCGCTTCTGATCGTATACTTTTCAAAGAAATTTACTCCTTTGGCAGTGGGAGGCTTGTCACTGCTTCTGGGAGCCGGGGCGGCGGTGGGAATTTCACTGACAGAGAATAAGGCAGTGATTTTTGCTGGTCTGTTTCTGATTTACTGTGTCCGTATCATGTTTAATTATTCGGCGGGAAATTCCTTTAATCTTGCAGTACCTTCAGAGGAACGGACAGGATATTTTGCCCTGAGGGATATTTTTCTTTATGGGGCGATAGCGATCAGTACATGGCTCAGCGGATGGCTGATCGGCAAATGGAATATGGAAGCTGCCTATGGTTTTTGAGTGTGGGGTTTCTGATCGCTCTGGTTTTTACCTGGAATGGACGGAAGTGGATCCAGCGGGAAGAAGAGGAAAAAATACATTTAAAAGAGTACATAGAGCAGATTGGAAATGTAATTCGGGATCCTGTTGTGCGTATGTTTTTACTGACTGAGATCGCAACAGGAGTTTACGGTACGATTCTGCGGTTTATCCCGCTTCTGGCGATTGCCCGGGAGATAGAGATTTCTGTGTTTTTGAAATATACGGCTGTTTTTACTGTGATTAACTGTATCTGTTCCCTGTTTCTCACTCTTATTACAGACCGGCTGGATAAAAAGTGGGTGTATCTTTTTGATGTGGGCTTTGATATCTTATCGGTTGCGCTGTTTCTGATTCCCACAGGAAACTTCTGGTTTATGGCAGGCTATTGTATCAGCCTTTTAAAGGACATGTTTGCGCCGGTGTCCTTTGGATATCTGTACGATTGTGTGGAAGTATGCCAGGGAGATAAAAATGCCCCTGTAGTCCTTGGAGTCATTGAATCTTTTTCCAATATGCTGAATATTATGTTTCCTCTGGTGATCGGCGCACTGTGGATGAAGTTTTTTAACGGAATTCTTGTGGGCTGCTCTGTTTTGCTGGCGTTGGTGGTGGCAATGGGAGCAGTTGTATTTCCCGGAAGTAAAATAACTGGCGCAGATTAAAAACTATAGAATCCTCTGCAAGCTGCGCTGTATTCTCCAATGGAGAACACGGCGATGGAATTGGATGATGGCAGCAAATCTGCAAAAAATGCAGAAATCTGTTGATATTTCTGTGAAAAGCTGTTACAGTAAATAAAAATAAATTAGATAAAAGAGTACAGGATAGAGGCGCGGGTTTTATTAGTACCCGGAAACAGATGCAAATATACCCACAGGGGTGTTGTGTCATGCCATGGCAGGCAGTTTCCGGCGAAAGGAAAAACCGCCGAAGGGTTTTGACCGCCAGGAGGCGAAGCTCTGGGCTGCAGAATAAGATTCTGCAGACTGTCACAGATGTGGAGCGCTATCAGGGACTGACAGGATCAGATTAAAATATCGGACAGGGATCAGATGCCATGGAGAACTCCGCTCGGAGACACATCCATGGCTCTTTTCATATCAGAGGGAGGAAAGATATGCAAAATAAAAGAAAAGCATTCCTGGCAGTTCTTACAATGACGCTTCTGGGAATTCTGGCAAGTCCGCTGTCTGTATTTGCAGCGGAAGCAGAGGAAGCCGCACAGCCGGCTCTCTATGCTACATTCTGGGCGCTTGTACCACCTGTAGTGGCCATTGCGCTGGCGCTGATCACTAAGGAGGTATACAGTTCTCTGTTTCTGGGAATTCTGGTGGGAGGACTTCTCTATTCCGGATTTTCTTTTGAGGGAACTGTAACCCATATTTTTCAGGGAGGAATCATCAGTGTTCTGTCTGACAGCTATAATGTGGGAATTCTTATTTTCCTTGTGATTCTTGGAGCCATGGTGTGCATGATGAACAAGGCAGGCGGATCGGCAGCGTTTGGACGATGGGCCGGCAAACGGATCAAAACGAGAGTGGGAGCAGAGCTTGCTACTATTGTTCTGGGAGTTCTGATTTTTATTGACGATTATTTTAACTGTCTGACCGTTGGAAGCGTTATGCGTCCGGTAACGGATAAGCACCACGTATCCAGAGCAAAGCTTGCTTATCTGATCGACGCAACTGCAGCTCCGGTGTGTATTATCGCGCCGATTTCATCATGGGCGGCGGCAGTCAGCGGATTTGTAGAAGGCGAGGACGGGCTTTCTATTTTTGTCAGAGCAATTCCATACAACTTTTATGCTCTGCTTACTATTGTGATGATGGTAGGTATGGTGCTGATAAAAACAGAATTTGGAAGTATGAGAGTTCATGAGGTCAATGCTCTGAAGGGAGACCTTTATACAACAGAGGGACGTCCTTATGCGGATGCAGAAAAGGAAGGCAGAGTAAACCCAAGGGGAAGAGTGATCGATCTTGTGATTCCGATCGTGTGCCTTGTGATCTGCTGTGTGATCGGTATGATCTATACAGGAGGATTTTTCAGCGGAACAGATTTTGTCACTGCGTTTTCTCAGAGCGATGCATCTGTAGGTCTGACTCTGGGAAGCTCATTTGCTCTGGTTCTTACAGTAGTTTTTTATATGGTGCGCAAAGTTCTTTCTTTTAAGGATTGTATGGATTCTATTCCGGAGGGATTTAAGGCAATGGTTCCTGCAATTCTGATCCTGGTCTTTGCCTGGTCTTTAAAATCCATGACAGACAGTCTTGGAGCAGCAGCATTTGTAGAAAACGCAATGCGCTCTGAGGCAGGCGGGCTGATGAACATCCTTCCGGCAATTATCTTCCTGGTTGGCTGTGGCCTGGCTTTTGCAACAGGAACCTCATGGGGAACCTTTGGAATTCTCATTCCTATTGTGGTAGCTGTGTTTGAGGGCTCTGATCCGGAGCTTATGATCATTTCCATTTCTGCATGTATGGCAGGAGCGGTATGCGGAGACCACTGCTCGCCGATCTCAGATACAACGATCATGGCATCTGCAGGAGCTCAGTGCGATCATGTAAATCATGTGTCTACTCAGCTTCCATATGCAATTCTGGCGGCTGCAGTATCCTTTGTGACCTATCTGGTGGCGGGATTTGTAAAAACAGCCTGGATTGCCCTTCCGGTGGGAATCGCGCTGATGCTGATAACTATTATGGTAATCCGCCATATGCATCCTACACTGGAGGAGCATCTGGACAATGAATCCCGTAAATAAGTGATACTTCACAGATCACTACATACAAACGATGCAGAGAACCCCGGAAAATGAAAAAGCTTTTGTGTGTATAAAGACAGGAAGAGGAGGAAGGATTTGCTATGAATGAAGATTCCTGGGACAGGCTGTTAAAAATCCGTACCTCAGGGCGGGATGATACAGGCTCAGATCAGTACAAATACCCCTATGAGCCCACGCCTTATTCGGTATTGGAAAGGCTTGGAAACAGCGGAGAGATCGGAAAGAAAAACACAGTCCTTGATTATGGCTGCGGAAAAGGAAGGGTGGATTTTTTCTTATCCTATCAGACAGGATGCAGGTCTGTTGGGATTGAATACAATGAGCGGTTTTACCAGGCGGCTCTTCGGAATCAGGAAAAAGCAGTTTCTTCCGGGAAGATATCTTTTATACAGCAGGATGCGGCAGTTTATCAGGTTCCGGCACAGGTGGACAGATGCTTTTTCTTTAATCCGTTCTGTCTGGAAATCCTTAAACAGGCAATGGCAAGAATAATGGAATCCTGGTATGAAAATCAACGGGAGATCAGGCTGTATTTTTATTATCCCTCTCAGGAATATGAGGCGTATCTTAACGGCCTGGATGAACTGCAACACCGGGAAACGATCCGGTGCATGGATCTGTTTCCGGGAAATGACCAGAGAGAAAAAATTCTGATCTTTTCCACTTATCAGGGAGGCGGTACATTCGATACTGATTTTTCAGGCAAATAAAAAGTGCCCTCTGAACAGTGACAAAGGCCGGCTTTGTTCCTGGACAGGGTTAAAAAATAAAAACTGAATAGAAGCAGGTGAAAAGGGACTGGCAGATTTTGTGGTATTGACAGGTACGGTACAGAATCGGCAGTCTCTTTTTTGCTTACCGGGAAAGTGGCAGATTCTGTGCCTGCAGTCCCGGCAAATAAAAACTCTTTGTAAGTATGTAACCTTGATTAAAAGAAAGATAAAAACATACCCCGCAGGTCCCGGTAAATAAAAACTCTTTGTAAGTATGTAACCGGATGCATGAGGATATGACCGTTTATGACAGTTCAGGAGTAAGCACTTCAAGGTCTGAGAGATTCAGGAAGAACAAAGCGGATTTTTTCTACTTTTGTTTCTACAAAAGTACAATAAATAAAAAACAACAAAAAACAATCAAAAATTACACAAAAAACCTCGTTGAATCAGAGAAAAACATGTTGCTTTTTGTTGACGCACAGGGAAGGATGGCGTATAATGGCTGTATATGATACACGGCAGCCGGATTCTGTCCGGAAAAGCTGTGAGAAAGGAGAAGCGTGGAAATGTTTAATACCACAGATATTCCCAAGTCATCCAGAATTACACGACTGGTTGACCATCTGTATGAGAAAATGCCGGTGATCGAATCTGCCAGAGCGAAGCTGATTACAGAATCCTATCAGGCAACCGAAGGCAAACCAATGATTACCAGGCGTGCGGAGGCATTTGCTCATATTCTGCGTCATATTCCCATCATTATACGTGATGAGGAGCTGATCGTAGGCAGCAGTACCATTGCGCCGAGAGGCTGTCAGACTTATCCGGAATTTTCTTATCAGTGGCTGGAGGATGAACTGGATACGGTTGAAACGAGGAGCGCGGACCCGTTTTACATTGCCGAAGAGACAAAACAGGAGTTAAGAGAGGTACATAAATACTGGAAAGGGAAGACAACCAGTGAGCTGGCAACCTCCTACATGGCTCCGGAAGCAATAAAAGCCATTGAGCACAATATTTTTACGCCGGGAAATTATTTTTATAACGGTGTAGGTCATGTAACAGTAAAATATGAGGAAGTTCTTGCGATCGGATACGAAGGAATCATGGCAAAAGCCCAGGCGGAGCTGGACAGATGTCAGGTGGGTGACCACGATTATGCAAGAAGATCCCGCTTTTTAAATGCAGTGATCCTGAGCTGCCAGGCAGTGATGGAATATGCACAGCGTTATGCGGCGCTGGCAGAAAAAATGGCTGCTGAATGCAGTGATCCTGTCAGAAGAAATGAGCTTGAGGTGATTGCCCTTAACTGCAGCCACGTTCCTGCCAGAGGAGCCGGAAGCTTTTATGAGGCATGTCAGTCTTTCTGGTTTGTCCAGCAGCTTCTTCAGCTGGAATCCAGCGGTCATTCCATCTCTCCGGGGCGTTTTGACCAGTATATGTATCCTTATTATAAAAGGGATCTTGATAATGGAAATATCACCAGAGAGTTTGCGCAGGAACTGATGGACTGTATCTGGGTAAAACTGAACGATCTGAATAAATGCCGTGATGCTGCCTCAGCAGAGGGATTTGCCGGGTACAGTCTGTTTCAGAATCTGATCGCAGGCGGACAGAACAAAGACGGAGAGGATGTGACTAATGATCTTTCGATTATGTGCATTCAGGCATCCATGCATGTTCAGCTGCCGCAGCCGTCTCTTTCCGTAAGAGTATGGAACGGCACTCCGCATGAATTTCTGATCAAGGCGGCAGAGCTGACCAGAACAGGAATCGGACTTCCGGCTTATTATAATGACGAAGTAATCATTCCGGCTCTTCAGAACAGAGGACTTTCTCTTGAAGATGCCAGAGAGTATAACATTATCGGATGCGTAGAACCTCAGAAAGCCGGAAAAACAGACGGCTGGCATGATGCGGCATTCTTTAACATGTGCCGTCCTCTGGAACTGGTATTTTCCAATGGAATGGATAAAGGGGAACTGGTTGGGATTCCTACAGGTGATGTGACAAAAATGACCACCTTTGAGGAATTTTATGACGCTTATAAAAAGCAGATGGATTACTGCATTTCCCTTCTTGTAAATGCTGACAATGCCATTGATGTGGCTCACGCAGAAAGATGTCCGCTGCCGTTTTTGTCTTCCATGGTGGATGACTGTATAAAAAGAGGGATTTCTGTTCAGGAAGGCGGAGCGGTATATAACTTTACCGGCCCTCAGGGATTCGGAATCGCCAATATGGCAGATTCTCTTTATGCAGTGCGTCAGCTTGTATACAGAGACAAAAAAGTTTCCATGGAGGAATATAAAGAAGCCCTTTTATGGAATTACGGAAAAGGAATCGACAGTGAGACAGCAGCGGATATGACAGCATCTATCCTGAAAGAGATGGAGCGTCAGGGTCGCGCCATTGATGAAAGCGCTGTGAAATCCGTGCTGGAAACAGTGATGACCATGAAGCCTTCAGAAGACCAGAAGGCGCGTTTTGAGGAAATTCATCATATGATCGATGAGGTTCCGAAGTTCGGAAATGATATCCCGGAGGTTGACTATTTCGCAAGAGATGTGGCTTATACCTATACAAGACCTCTCCAGAATTATAAGAATCCCAGAGGCGGTCAGTTCCAGGCAGGGCTTTACCCTGTTTCTGCAAATGTTCCTCTTGGTGGTCAGACAGGAGCGACGCCGGACGGACGCTACGCTCATACCCCGGTTGCAGACGGAGTATCGCCTTCGGCAGGAAAGGATGTAAACGGCCCTACTGCGGCTGCAAATTCCGTTGCCAGACTGGATCATTTTATTGTATCTAACGGAACTCTGTTTAATCAGAAATTCCATCCTTCTGCGCTGGCTGGAAGAGAGGGCCTTGAGAAATTTACCGCACTGATCCGTTCTTATTTTGATCAGAAGGGCATGCACATGCAGTTTAATGTGGTTGACAGAGATACGCTCCTGGACGCTCAGAAAAATCCTGAGAAATATAAACATCTGGTTGTCCGGGTTGCCGGCTACAGCGCACTGTTTACCACTCTGTCAAGATCTCTTCAGGATGATATTATCCGGAGAACAGAACAGGGATTCTGATCGTGGGAAGGTGTCCGGACGAAATATAACAGGAGCAGGACAATGGATCAGAATATGAGAGAGTATGAACGGAAAGGCATAATATGAGTTATTTAGATACCAGGGGCAGGATTTTTGATATTCAGAGATACTCTGTTCACGACGGGCCGGGAATCCGCACCATTGTTTTTCTCAAAGGCTGCGTCCTGCGGTGCCGCTGGTGCTGTAATCCGGAATCTCAGGAATACAGGATACAGACCATGAAGGTACTTGGAGAGGATAAGGTGATCGGGAAAGACACCACAGTGGCGGAAATGATCGCCGAGGTGGAAAAAGACAGGCCTTATTATTATCGCTCCGGGGGAGGAATGACTCTTTCCGGAGGAGAATGTCTCTGCCAGCCTGAGTTTGCCAGAGATCTTCTCAGGGCAGCGAAGGAGCGGGGCATTAATACGGCAATCGAAAGTATGGCGTGTGCGTCTTTTGAAAGCATTCAGGAGATACTGCCGTATCTGGATCTTTATCTGATGGATATCAAACATACAGATCCCGAAAAGCACAGGCAGTTTACGGGAAAACCCAATGAGCTGATGATGGAAAATGCCAGAAAGGTTGCCCTCTCCGGAAAAACAAGGCTGATCATACGGGTACCGGTGATCCCCGTCTTTAATGATACTGTGGAGGAAATCCGAGGAATTGCCGCTTTTGCAGATTCTCTTCCCGGAGTGAAAGAACTTCATCTTCTGCCTTATCACAGACTGGGGCAGGATAAATATGAAGGGTTGGGAAGAGCGTATCTGATGGAGGGGATACTGCCTCCTGACGGAGAAAAAATGAAAACCCTGAAGCGGGCTGCAGAAAGTATCACTTCCCTGCATGTTCAGATCGGCGGATAAAAGATCGGCATTATAACGGATGATAACAGAAGAAATCAGGATCCGGAGATAAAAGAAAATATGCAATTGTATGTTTTTTCGGAAAATGACAAAAAATAGAAACACAACAAAAACAACAACATAATACCGATAAAAACAACAGGAATCAACAAGAATTCCTTGACAACTTTGGTTTTAAGGAGTAAAATCTCCTTAGAAATAAAATAAGACACCTAATTGCTTAAGGAGGAAAAAAGCATGGTAAACGAGTTTGAAATCAAAAAACAGATTTGTGACATCGGAAGACGTATCTACAACCGCAACATGGTAGCAGCAAACGACGGAAATATTTCCGTAAAACTGAATGACAATGAGTTTCTCTGCACACCAACTGGCGTATCCAAAGGATTTATGACACCGGAGTACATCTGTAAGGTAGATGCAGAGGGTAATGTGATCCAGGCTAACCCGGGATTCAAACCTTCTTCTGAGATCAAAATGCACATGAGAGTATATAAGAAGAGACCAGACGTTGGATCTGTTGTACATGCTCATCCTGTATATGCAACTTCTTTTGCAATCGCAGGTATTCCGCTGACACAGCCGATCATGCCTGAGGCAGTTATCGCTCTTGGATGTGTTCCGATCGCTGAGTACGGCACACCTTCCACAAACGAGATTCCGGACAGACTGGAAAAATATCTTCCATATTTTGATGCAGTTCTTCTTGAGAGCCACGGAGCACTTACATGGTCTACAGATCTGAACGCTGCATACATGAAAATGGAGTCTGTTGAATTCTACGCACAGCTTCTGTACCAGAGCAAACTTCTGGGCGGCCCGAAGGAATTCGATAAAGAGACAATCGAAAAACTTTATGAGATCAGAAGAAAAATGGGACTTCCAGGCAAACATCCGGCAGATCTCTGTCAGAACAAAGACGGCATCAACTGTCATAACTGCGGCGGCTGCATGGTTGCTCATTCTCAGGAGGCAGGAGCTCAGGAAGCAGATGCAGAACTGATCGCAAACATCACAAAACAGGTAATGGCACAGCTTGGAATGAAATAATTCTGACGGAATAAGTAAGGAGGACAATCTCATGCCAATCAGTGAGAATATGGTACAGGAAATTGTACAGGAAGTTATGGCAAAAATGCAGATTGCGGAAGCTCCGGCCGGAAAACATGGGATTTTCAAGGATATGAATGATGCGATCGAGGCTGCCAAGAAGGCGGAACTGATCGTAAAGAGAATGTCCATGGACCAGAGAGAAAAGATTATTACCTGCATTCGCAAAAAAATTAAAGAAAATGCTGAAGTATTGGCCCGCATGGGTGTAGAAGAAACCGGAATGGGAAATGTCGGAGACAAGATCCTGAAGCATCATCTTGTAGCTGATAAGACACCGGGTACAGAAGATATTACCACAACAGCATGGTCAGGAGACAGAGGGCTTACTCTGATCGAAATGGGACCGTTTGGTGTGATCGGAGCGATCACTCCGTGTACAAACCCAAGTGAGACAGTTCTGTGTAATACTATGGGTATGCTGGCAGGCGGAAATACAGTTGTATTCAACCCTCATCCGGCAGCGATCAAAACATCTATCTATGCAATCAATCTTTTAAATGAGGCTTCCCTGGAAAGCGGAGGACCGGATAATATTGCTGTAACAGTCGAGAAACCGACGCTGGAAACCAGCGATATTATGATGAAACATAAAGACATTCACCTGATCGCCGCAACAGGCGGCCCTGGTGTGGTAACAGCAGTTCTTTCCTCCGGAAAACGAGGAATCGGAGCAGGCGCAGGAAATCCTCCGGCACTTGTTGATGAAACTGCTGATATCCGCAAAGCAGCTCAGGATATTGTAAACGGATGTACCTTTGACAACAATCTTCCCTGTATTGCAGAGAAAGAAATTGTTGCAGTGTCTTCCATTGCAGATGAGCTGATGCATTATCTTATTACAGAAAATGACTGCTACCTGGCTTCCAAGGAAGAACAGGACAAGCTTACAGAGGTTGTTCTGGCAGGCGGCAAGCTGAATCGTAAATGTGTTGGTCGTGATGCGAGAACACTTCTGTCCATGATTGGAGTGGATGCGCCGGCAAATATCCGCTGCATCGTATTCGAAGGACCGAAGGAACACCCGCTGATCGCCGAAGAGCTTATGATGCCGATTCTCGGTATGGTAAGAGCAAGAGACTTTGACGATGCAGTAGAGCAGGCTGTATGGCTGGAGCACGGCAACCGCCACTCCGCACATATCCACTCCAAAAATGTTGACAATATCACAAAATATGCAAGAGCGATCGATACCGCAATCCTTGTAAAGAACGGCCCGTCCTATTCTGCGCTGGGATTCGGAGGAGAAGGCTTCTGTACCTTTACTATTGCCAGCCGTACAGGAGAGGGACTTACAAGCGCAAGCACTTTTACAAAGAGAAGACGCTGCGTAATGTCTGACAGCCTTTGCATTCGTTAATCAGGAGGAATAGAACAATGGATATGAACAATGTAAATATTGAGGAAATTGTAAAACAGGTTCTTTCCGGTATGACAGGAAAGGGAGCGGCTCCGGCAGCAGCTTCCGCACCGGCAGCTCCGGCAGCAAACGGCGGAATTCCGAAAACTGCAAGAGTTGCAATGATGACCGAGAAAAAACATTTTGAGCTTCAGGAGTATCCGATTCCGGAACTGGGAGATGACGATATCCTTGTTAAAGTTGAGGGATGCGGCGTATGCGGAACTGATGCTCATGAATATAAAAACGACCCGTTTGGCCTGATTCCGGTAGTTCTCGGACATGAGGGAACCGGCGAGATCGTTGCCATGGGTAAAAACGTAACCGTTGATACAGCAGGAAAAGCTGTGAAAGTAGGAGACAAGGTTGTTACCTGTATGATCTTCAAGGATGATCCGGAGATCACAATGTTTGACCTGAATAAGAAAAACGTGGGCGGAGCAGATGTATATGGACTTCTTCCGGATGATGATGTAAAATTCAATGGATGGTTTGCGGACTACATCTTAATCAGAGGCGGAAATTTCGGTTCTACTTTCTTTAATGTAAGTGATCTGGATCTGGATTCCCGTATTCTGATCGAGCCATGTGCAGTTCTTGTTCACGCAGTTGAGAGAGCAAAAACAACAGGAATCCTGAAGTTCAACAGCAGAGTTGTTGTTCAGGGCTGCGGACCGATCGGTCTGATCTGCATTGCCGTTCTCCGTACCATGGGTGTTGAAAACATCTGCGCAGTAGACGGAAATGAGCAGCGTCTTGAGTTTGCTAAGAGAATGGGCGCAAACACAACTGTAAACTTTATGAATTATCAGGGTGTGGAAGCTCTTGCAGCAGCAGTTGAAGAGGCTCAGGGCGGACATCTTGCAGATTTTGCATTCCAGTGCACAGGAAACCCGAAGGCACATGCAAACATTTATAAATTCATCCGCAACGGCGGCGGTCTCTGTGAGCTTGGCTTCTTTATCAACGGCGGAGACGCAGTGATCAATCCTCATTTTGATCTCTGCTCCAAAGAGATCAATCTGGTTGGCTCCTGGGTATACAACCTGAGAGATTATGCAACTACCTTTGATTTCCTCAAGAGAGCAAAGGCAATCGGACTTCCGATGTCTGAACTTATCACTCATAAGTTCCCGCTTGAGCAGATCAATGAGGCTCTTGAGACCAACCTTGCAATGACAGGTCTGAAGATCGCCATCGTTAATGAATAATCCGGAGAATAGAGGAGAAGCAAAATGGCAGAAGCTGTAGGAATTCTGGAAGTGTTTGGGCTGGCCACAGCCTTTGTAGCGGCAGATGCCGGATGTAAGGCAGCAAATGTCCGACTGGAGGTATTCGATAAGAATAAGCCTGCAAATGCAGACAGCCTGCCGGTACCGCTTCTGGTATGCATCAAATTCCGCGGAAGTGTGACGGATGTGACAGCAGCCGTTGAAACAGGAATGGAAGTAGCGAACCGGATGACTGGTGTGGTACAGCACTATATTATTCCGAACCCTGAAGAGGGAACGGAAAAAATGTTAAAGATCAGCGCGCTTGATAAAAGCTGACAGAACATAGTCCCCAAATATATAAACTTGATTCAGGAGGAGAAATAAAATGGCACAGGAAGCATTAGGAATGGTAGAAACAAGAGGACTTACCGCTGCGATCGAGGCAGCAGATGCAATGACAAAAGCGGCAGAGGTTGCTCTTGTGGGAACAGAAAAAATCGGTTCCGGTCTTGTAACTGTTATGGTTCGCGGTGATGTTGGAGCTGTTAAGGCAGCAGTAGAAAGCGGAAGCGCAGCAGCATCCAGACTTGGAGAGCTTGTAGCAACTCATGTAATTCCGAGACCTCATACAGACGTAGAAAAAATTCTGCCTACTGTTTAAATAACAGATACAAACATACAGGCGTAAAGGAGTTCGCTCGTGAATAAAGCATATGGTTTTATTGAAATCACAGGTGTCGTAGCGGCGATGGATGCGCTGGACATTATGTGTAAAACTGCAGACGTTGAGCTGGCGTCATGGGAACGTAAGCTGGGCGGACGCCTGGTAACTCTTATTGTACAGGGTGATGTATCGGCTGTCACCGAAGCTGTTGAAACAGCGGCAGCCAAGGCAATTAAGAAACCGGCAAGTTATGCAGTGATCGCGCGGCCACATGAGGAAATTGTCAAGCTTGTGGAACTCAGCGCAAGCCGATGGAAGAAACAGTCTGAAGAGCAGACAGAAGAAGAGGCTGAACAGCCGGAAAAATAATTCAGGAAACTTTCCTGATAATGGATCATTGATAAGGAGGAAAAATCATGACACAGGAAGCATTAGGAATGGTTGAAACCAGAGGACTTACAGCAGCTATCGAAGCAGCTGACCAGATGTGCAAGGCAGCAAACGTTGCGCTTGTAGGAACAGAGAAAATCGGTTCCGGACTTGTAACAGTTATGGTTCGCGGTGATGTAGGCGCTGTGAAATCAGCAGTAGAAAGCGGAAGCGCAGCAGCATCTAGACTTGGAGAGCTTGTAGCTACACATGTAATTCCAAGACCTCATACAGACGTTGAGAAGATTCTTCCGGTTCTTAAATAAATCAGAGTAAGCAGTTCAGTCATGTATCCAGACTTATTACAGGCCGGGTAAAAGGGTCAGAGACTTTTGTGCAGACAGGGGTTCCCTGATCCGGCTGTCTGGCTCATGGCTGAATTTTTATTCGGAAAGCAGGTGTATTCTTGGAAACAAAGAACATAGAGCTGATCACAAAAATGGTGATAGACGCCATTAATAAAAATGAGAGCAGAGGCCAGGGCTTCATGGTTCCCATTGGAGTTTCCGCAAGGCATATCCACCTGACACAGGAGCATGTAGAGGCTTTGTTCGGACCGGGATATCAGCTTACAAAGAAAAAAGAGCTGATGGGCGGACAGTTTGCATCAAATGAGACGGTTACTATCGTAGGTCTCAAGCTTCGTGCTATTGAGAACGTCAGGATTTTAGGACCTGTCCGCAAAGCATCACAGGTGGAAGTATCAGCCACAGATGCCATTAAACTGGGAATGAAGGTTCCGGTTCGCGAATCAGGAGATGTCAAGGGAAGTGCTCCCATTGCCATTGTGGGACCAAAGGGTGCTATTTATCTGAACGAGGGCTGTATTGTGGCTATGCGTCACATTCATATGTCACCGAAAGATGCTCAGGCAGCAGGTGTAAAGGACGGCGATATTGTTTCTGTAAAAGCAGACAACGAGCGCGGAACAATCTTTAATCAGGTAAAAATCCGTGTAGACGACAGCTTTACACTGGAAATGCATATTGATACGGATGAGGCCAATGCGGCGAAGATCGCCACAGGCAATACCGTTACAATTATAAAATAAGGTTCCTCCGAAAAGCAGGGGATGCAGCACAGGAAAAGATCCTTTGGGATATATGCGCCGCATCCCCATAGGAGGATTTAAGAAGAATATTTATGCGGAGGCTCACATGATTGTAGGAAAAGTAGTTGGAAGCGTGGTTTCCACCCGGAAAAGTGAGAAGCTGATCGGACAGAAATTTATGATTGTAGAGCCGGTGCATCATATGAAATCAGAACTCAGCCAGATTGTTGCGATCGACATGATCGGCGCGGGAATCGGAGAGTATGTATTGGTGGCACAAGGTAGCGCAGCACGAATCGGCTGCGGCGAAGAAACAGCACCTATTGATGCGGCGATAGTCGGAATCATTGATGACGGTGCGGGATTGGAGTAACGCCATGGAAATCAAAGAATTACAGAAAATAATGCAGGACAGCGGTGTGGCAGGCGCCGGCGGCGCCGGATTTCCGACTTATGCCAAGCTTACGGATAAGGCGGATACCATTCTCATGAACTGTGCAGAGTGCGAGCCGTTGCTTAAACTGCACAGACAGCTGCTGGAAAAGCATGCCTATGAGATCATGAAAACTTTCAATCTTGTAGCAGAGACAGTCGGCGCATCAGAAGCGATCATCGGCATTAAAAAATCTTATGTGCAGACAGTAAAAGCGCTTCAGCAGCATATTGAGGAATTCCCGAGAATCAGGATACATCTTCTTGAGGAAGTTTATCCTATGGGAGATGAAGTTGTTCTGATCTATGAAGCAACCGGACGCGTGGTAAGACCCGGGGGACTGCCTATTGAACAGGGAGTTATCGTTTTTAATGTTGAGACGATCTACAACGTATACCGCGCACTGGAAAAACAGATGCCTGTAACAGACAAATATGTATCTGTTGTGGCAGAAGTAAGCAGGCCTGTAACTGTCCGTGTTCCTATCGGATGTACGTTGGATGAGGTTGTGGAGCAGGCCGGTGAAATTACAACAAAGGACGCCGTATATTTTGTAGGCGGACCTATGATGGGGCGGATCGGCAGCGGTTCCGACCCGGTAACAAAGACAACGAATGCGATTCTGGTCCTTCCGAAGGATCATCTGATCGTTATGAAGAAGCAGAGAACTTCTTCCATAGATTTAAAACGTGCAGCGTCTATCTGCTGCCAGTGTAATACCTGTACAGATCTCTGCCCGAGAAACAATCTGGGACATCCTATTGATCCGGCGCGTTTCATGAGAGCGGCAGCAAACGGTGATTTCAGAGATCTGAATCCTTATCTGGATTCTCATTTCTGCAGTTCCTGCGGTGTCTGCGAGATGTATGCCTGCCCTCAGAGCCTGGCTCCCAGAACTCTGCTGGCGGATATGAAGGGCGGACTCAGAAAAGCAGGAATCAGACCTGCGCAGGGTGTACAGCCGGTACCGGTGCAGCAGTCCAGAGAATACCGCAAAGTTCCTGAGGAACGTCTGATGGCGCGGCTTGGACTGACAAAATATGATAAGGATGCACCGATGGATGAGACTCTGGTAGCTGTTCCGAAGGTTAAGATCCTTCTGAGTCAGCATATCGGCGCTCCGGCACAGGCAATTGTGAAAGCAGGCGATGAAGTAACAAGAGGTCAGATGATTGCAAAGCCTACTGACGGATTAAGCGTCGGCATTCATGCAAGTATCTGCGGAAAAGTAACTGAAGTAACAGACCGCTACATCATAATTGCAGCAAAGTAGAAAGGACGTGCAGAACATGAGTAAAGCAATCGGAATGATTGAATTTAAAACCACTGCCACAGGTGTCACAGCAGCGGATGCCATGGTAAAGACCTCTGACGTAGAAATCGTTGAGGCGCAGACCGTATGTCCGGGAAAATATATTGCAATTATCACCGGTGATTTAAGTGCGGTAAAAGCGGCTGTTGACGCGGCAGTTACCACTTACGAAGATAAATGTATTGACAGTTTTGTGCTTGGAAATCCTCATGAATCACTTTTTCCGGCTATGTACGGAACCACTGTGATCGAGGATATCAGCGCGCTTGGAATTCTGGAAACCTATGATGCGGTATCTATTATCGAAGCAGCTGACCAGGCTGCCAAAACAGCCATTGTAGATGTGATCGAGCTTCGTATTGCAAAGGGTATGTGCGGAAAATCTTATATGATGATTACCGGAGAGGTATCCGCAGTAGAAGCGTCCATTCAGAGAGCAAAAGAGCTTGTTGCCGAAAAAGGCATGTACCTTGACTCTTCTGTAATTGCTCATCCGGACAGACGCATGATTGATTCTATTTTATAAAAAGTTCTCAAAAAGGGGGCAAGGAAAATGCTGGCATTAGAAAGACGGAATCTGATCCTCGAGAAACTTCAGACAGAAAGACGGGTTGTAGTAAGTGAACTCAGCCAGCTCTATGAAGTCTCAGAAGAAACAATACGCCGGGATCTTGACAAGCTTGAAAAGGAAGGGCTTGCCACAAAAAGCTATGGCGGAGCCGTTATTAATGAAAATGTAAGTATTGACCTGCCCTTTAATATTCGCAAAAACCAGAATGTAGGCGGAAAGCAGAAAATGGCGGAGATTGTGGCAGAAATGGTGCAGGACGGGGATCACATTTTTCTGGATGCAAGCACCACCGCAGTTTTTATTGCAAAAGCCTTAAAGGATAAAGAAAGACTTACAGTGATCACCAATTCCATGGAAATCCTGATAGAGCTTTCGGATGTATCCGGATGGAATATCATTTCCACAGGCGGTGTCATGAAAGAAGGATATCTTGCGTTTCTGGGATCCAGGACAGAGGAAGTTATCCGTTCCTATTATGTGGACAAGGTGTTTTTTTCCTGTAAGGCACTTGATCAGGAATGGGGAATCATGGAATCCCAGGAGTCTTTTGGCACAACGAAAAAAGCCATGATCGCTTCCGGACGCAAAAAAATTCTGGTAGTTGACAGTACCAAATTTGATCAGACTGCTTTTTCTGTAGCAGGAAAGCTGCGTGATTTAGACGTAGTGGTAACAGACAAAAGGCCGTCTGAAAAATGGCTTGCACGTTTTACCAATGCCGGAATTGAATGCCGGTATCCGAAGCAGCCATAAAAAAGGAGCATCAGACATGAATACTTTTGAGATGAAAACAGTGATCCATTTTGGGGAGAACGCGCTGGAAAGACTGAAGGATATTCCTTATAAAAGAGTCCTGATCATTACAGATCCCTTTGTTGTTCAGAGCAAAATGATCGACCTGATAACAGAGCCGCTTACAAGAGGCGGAAAAGAATATGATATTTTCCACAATGTAGTACCGGATGCGCCTGTAGATAAAATTGCAGACGGCGTAAAGAAATTCCTGAGTTTCCAGCCGGAGGTTGTTGTGGCAGTAGGCGGAGGTTCCGCTATTGATTCCTCAAAAGCCATCCGTGAGTTTGCATTAAAGATCAACCACTATGCAGAAGTGGGGCTGATCGCAATTCCAACAACAAGCGGGACAGGATCAGAAGTAACTTCTTTTGCAGTTGTCAACGATACAGAGGCAAAAGTAAAATATCCGCTTGTTTCAGACAGTCTTACAGCAGACGAGGCGATTCTGGATGCAGAGCTGGTAAAAAGTGTTCCTCCGTCTATTACGGCAGATACGGGAATGGATGTATTTACACATGCGCTGGAATCCTATGTCAGCATAGATCATAATGAATTTTCTTCTGCTCTGGCAGAAAAATCTATTGAGATCTGCGGCGTATTTCTTCTCAGAGCCTATCTGGACGGCAGTGACATGCATGCCCGTCAGAAAATGCATGTGGCTTCCTGTCTTGCAGGCCTTTCCTTTAACACTGCAGGTCTGGGAATCACTCACAGTATGGCGCATCAGCTGGGAGCAATGTTCCATATTCCCCACGGAAGAGCCAATGCAATGCTGCTTCCTCATATTGTGGAATTTAATGCAAACATCAATAAGCACAGCAGAAGCCAGAAAGAATACCTTCCGGCAGTGAAGCGTTATGCAAATATTGCCCATATTCTGGGGCTGAGCAATTATAATAAAGTAATGAGTGTCCGTTCACTTGTAAACTGGATCCAGTTCATGCTGAAAGAAATGAACATCCCGCTTACCATTCAGGAAATCGGAACCATTACACCGGATGCTTACTTTGCGGCAATAGACAAGATGGCAGAGGCGGCTCTTGCAGATGCCTGCACACCTACCAACCCACGAGTGCCGACAAAAGAAGATATTATAAAAATTTATACAAAGCTGTGGTCCTTTTAAAAGGGAAGGCAGATATAATCTGAGACAGACTTTTCTGAAAAGGTAGACGATATGAAAAGATCGAAAAGAATCGAGGCTTTGGATCGCCGGGCAGTAAATAAAGACGGATTTATTGACGAATGGCCGGAAATGGGATTTGTGGCAATGCACAGTCCCTATGATCCGAAGCCTTCTGTAAAAATAGAAAATAATATAATTACAGAACTGGACGGAAAGAAGAGAGAAGACTTTGACTTCCTGGATCAGTTCATTGCGGATTACGCGATCCGCACAGACAGAGCAGAGGCGTCTATGGCGGTTCCCTCTCTGGAAATTGCCAGAAAGATCGTAGATATCAATGTTTCCCGTAAGGAGATACTGGAGATCGTATCCGGTATCACTCCTGCAAAGATGGCGGAAGTTATCAACTGCCTGAATGTGGTGGAAATGATGATGGGAATGCAGAAAATGCGCGCCAGAAAAATTCCGGGAAATCAGGCTCACATTACAAACCTGAAGGATGATCCGGTTCAGATCGCAGCAGACGCTGCAGAAGGCGCCCTGAGAGGTTTCAGTGAAGAAGAGACTACCATGGGTGTGGCACGTTATGCGCCGTTCAGCGCAATGGCTCTTCTGATCGGTTCCCAGGCAGGACGTCCGGGAGTACTGACTCAGTGTTCGGCTGAGGAAGCTACAGAACTGGAACTTGGGATCCGCGGGCTTACCACTTATGCGGAGACCCTTTCTGTTTATGGCACGGAAAAGGTATTTATTGACGGAGACGATACTCCGTATTCCAAGGCGTTTCTGAATTCAGCTTATGCATCCAGAGGACTGAAAGTCCGCTTTACTTCCGGCGCCGGAAGCGAAGTGCTGATGGGAAGCAGCGAGATGAAGTCCATGCTGTATCTGGAGTGCCGCTGCCTTTATGTGACAAAGGGAGCAGGAAGCCAGGGAATCCAGAATGGTTCTGTAAGCTGCATTGGTGTTGCTGCAGGCGTTCCGGCAGGAATCCGTGAGGTCATTGGCGAGAACCTTGTTGCAGCCCTTCTGGGACTGGAATGTGCATCCTCCAATGATCAGAGTTTTTCCAATTCTGACATGAGAAGAACAGCAAGAACCATGCTTCAGTTTATGCCGGGAACAGACTTTATTTTTTCCGGATATGCTGCAGAGCCAAATTATGACAATATGTTCGCAGGCTCCAATTTTGACGCCGAGGACTTTGACGATTATAACGTAATGCAGAGAGATATGCAGGTGGACGGAGGTCTTCGCCCTGTTACAGAGGAAGATGTGATCCGTGTGCGCCGCACTGCAGGCAAGGCGGTTCAGGCCGTGTTCAAATATCTTGGTTTAACTGAGATAACAGACGAGCAGGTGGAAGCAGTTACCTATGCTCATGGAAGCAGGGATACTCTGAAGCGTGACGCTGCGGCAGACCTGATGTCTGCGGATGAAATGATGAAGCGCGGCATTACAGGCGTTGATGTGGTAAAGGCTCTTGCTGAAAGCGGTTATACGGAACTTGCAGAAAATATTCTGAACATGCTGAAACAGAGAGTTATCGGAGATTATATGCATACGGCAGCTATTCTGGATGAACATTTCCAGGTAATGTCCGGTGTAAATACTCCGAATGATTATATGGGGCCGGGAACCGGATATCGTGTTTCCGGAAAACGCTGGGAGGAGATCAAGGCAATTCCTCACAGAATCAATGTAAACGAATTTTAGGAGGTGCGCTATGGAAGTAAATGAACAACTGATCCGTGCGATCACTCAGGCGGTTGTGGAGCAGCTTCATCAGAATGGCGCACAGCCGGAAAAAGAAGTTCAGACACCGGAAACATCCGGATCCGGAAGCCTTGCCGGAAGAACACGGATGCGTCCGAAACATTCTTATGACAATGCAGCCAGGGCGGCTCAGGGAACAGATCCCCGAGAGATTGTGATTGGTGTTGGGGCAGCCTTTCAGACAGAAATCCATAAGACTATGGGCGGAATTCCTCTTGATGAGGTTCTCCGTAACGTAAAAGCAGGAATTGAGGAAGAGGGAATGACCTCCCGTGTGGTAAAGGTTCTGGATACTTCGGACGTATGCTTTATGGCGCTTCAGGCTGCTAAGCTTTCCGGCTCCGGCATTGGCATCGGAATCCAGTCAAAGGGAACTACAGTCATTCATCAGAAGGATCTGTATCCTCTTTCCAATCTGGAGCTTTTTCCACAGGCGCCTCTTATGGATTTGGAAACCTACCGTAAGATCGGACAGAATGCCGCAAAGTATGTAAAGGGAGAAAAGGTTACGCCTGTTGAGTGTACCAACGACCCTATGGTACGTGCGAAATACCAGGTAAAGGCAGCGCTGATGCACATTGTGGAAACAGAGCAGCTGGATCCGGAAAAAGGAATGATCGAATGGGAGGGAATAAGATGAGCAGCTATCCGTTAGGACAGAATGAAGCAGATACCATTACCTCCAAAACAGGAAAAAAGCTTTCTGACATTACTCTGGACGAAGTAAAAAGAGGTAATGTACAGGCGGAGGATATTAAGATATCTCCGGAAATGCTGAAACGCCAGGGACAGGTGGCAAAGGAAGCGGACAATCCTCAGATGGAAGCAAATTTCCAGAGAGCTTCTGAGCTTGCCAACGTACCTGACGAGGTAATACTGAACATGTACAACAAACTGCGTCCGAACCGTTCTACTAAAACAGAGCTTGTACTTATGGCACAGGAGCTTCTGGAAAAATACAGTGCGCCGCACTGTGCAAAGCTGGTTCTGGAAGCAGCAGAGATTTATGAAAAAAGGGGAATTCTTCTTTGAAACTGATTGCGGGTGTTGATATAGGAAATTCCACAACTGAAGTATGCATTGGAAGTGTGGGAGAGGATGGAAGTTTCCATTTCCTCTCCGGGGCTTCCAGGATGACAACCGGAACAAAAGGGACACTGCCAAATGTTCACGGGATAAAGTCCGCGCTTCTTGAGGCTCTGGATAAAATCAGGCAGCCTTTAAGCGCCCTTGATCTTGTGCGTCTTAATGAGGCAGCCCCTGTGATCGGAGATACGGCAATGGAGACCATTACAGAAACCATTATTACCGAATCTTCCATGATCGGGCACAATCCTTCCACTCCGGCAGGAGCAGGTGAGGCATCCGGTTATCTTCTTCATCTGGAAAATATCTGGAAGGGGAAACCGGGAGTTCCCTATATTGTAGTGGCAGCAAATAAGTTCTCCTATGAGGAGGTTGCGGCAAGGCTGAACCAGCATATTCCGGAACTTGATATCCGGGGGCTGATCCTTCAGGCTGATGAGGCAGTCCTTGTGGAAAACCGTCTGAACAAGCAGATTCCTATTATTGATGAAGTCAGGCATATCAGCCGGGTTCCGGAAGATAAGCTGGCCGCTATTGAGGTAGCTCTGCCGGGAACCGGAATAAGGATGCTGAGCAATCCTTACGGCATTGCCACTCTCCTGGGACTGAATCCGGAGGAAACAAGAGCAGTCACTCCTATTGCAAAGAGCCTGATCGGAAAAAGGAGCGCGGTTGTGATCCGCACCCCAAACGGAAACATCAGAGAGAATGTTCTTCCTGCAGGTGAGATCCACTTCCACGGAAGCAGAGAATTAAGTGTAAATATTGATACAGGAGCAGATTCTATTATGGAAACGCTCCAAAAAGCAGGGCAGATCCGTGATATCAGCGGACAGCAGAATACCAACGTGGGAAATATGCTGGACCGTATCAAAAAAAGTATGACGGATGTTGCTTCAGACCGGGATCAGGAGGTAAGGATCACAGACATTCTTGCAGTAGATACTCTGGCCCCTGTTGAGATATCCGGCTCACTTGCCGGAGAAACCTGCATGGAAAAGGCAGTGGGAATCGCTGCCATGGTAAAGACAAAGCACCTTCCCATGCAGAAAATTGCAGAAAAACTGGAACAGGAACTTAAAGTGAAGGCTGTAGTTGCAGGCGTGGAAGCAGTTATGGCATCTCTTGGAGCGCTGACCACACCGGGAACAAGACTTCCCCTTGCGATTCTTGATATGGGGGGCGGGTCCACAGATGCGGCGGTGCTGGAAGAAAACGGCACAGTCCGGACGACCCATCAGGCAGGAGCGGGAGAGCTTGTTACCATGCTGATACAGACAGAACTAGGACTGGGAAGCCGCACTACGGCAGAGCAGATAAAAAAATATCCTATGGGAAAGGTGGAAAGCCTTTTTCATATGAGACTGGAAAATGGTTCCATGCAGTTTTTTGAGGAGTCTATAGACCCGGGATATTATGGACATGTGGTACTTCTGGCACCCGGCGAAATGCTGAAGGTGGAAGAAGATATTCCCATGGAAAAGATTCTTGAGGTCAGAAGAGAGGCAAAGCGGAAGGTATTTGTAAGAAATGCTGTTCGTGCGCTGAAAATCGTGGCTCCTGAACATGATTTACGAAAAATATCAAACGTGGTGCTGGTTGGCGGTTCCGCTGAGGACTTTGAGATTCCGGAAATGCTTACAGAAGCCCTTGCAGAATACCGGATCGTCTGCGGACGTGGAAATATCCGGGGAACAGAGGGTCCGAGAAACGCAGTGGCCACAGGTTTGTTAATGTCATATTTAAGCAGCTGACCGTACCGGTCAGACAGACGGCAGAGTTTCAGGAGGAAGCATGATCGTCAGAAAACCAACTGTTATTATATACACCAGAGATCCGGATGAAGATTTTTTAAGGGAGATCTGTGTGGGAATTGAAGAAGAGGGCGTTCTTTATGAGATACATTCCAGAGATGCCGACATGGATGAGCTTGCATTTGAAGCTGCAAAAGATTCTATGCTTGGTTCAGGAATTGGTATTGCAGAGCGCAGGATTGCCATGCAGATGGCAAAGCTTCCAAAAGGAAAAAATGTATTTGAGTTAAATGATCCACGTTTCTGGCAGTGCAGAAATCTTGGGGCAAACAGCGCGAGAGCGGTAAAAAAAATGCCGTTTAAGGCTATTTACGGGGAAAACAGGGAGATGTCGTTATGAACATTTATACAAAAAGCGGTGATAAGGGAACAACAGACCTTGTACGCACAAAAAATGTATCCAAGTCAGACGACCGTATTCAGCTTGTGGGAACGATTGATGAGCTGACAAGCCATCTGGGGCTGGTAAAGACAATGATGGAGGACGAAGACGCAATTGCTGTTCTGGAAAAGATTCAGCGCAGGCTGATCACAATTATGGCAGGTGTGGCAGATCCTTATAACAGAGATTATAAAATAGAAGATGCTCCGGTGGAAACGCTGGAACAGGAAATCGATCGTCTGGAGGGGTTGTTTCAGAGACCGAAGGAATTTATTCTTCCCGGAGCCAACAGATTATCGGCAGAGCTTGATATTGCCCGTACAGTGGCAAGAAGGGCAGAGCGTGCGCTGGCTGCGGTCAGTGTAAAGTTCGGAGCAGATAACGGAACAAAAAAATATATGAACCGCCTGGCAGATTATCTTTATGTCCTTGCCAGATATACCGATGCCATTCAGGCAGACAAGGTGGAAAGATCCGAAAACACACAGGTATCCGGTGATAAAAAGGAGAGACCCATGGCAGAAAATCAGGGAACTCAGCCAAGCGAAGCTGTAATCCAGGAAGTATTAAAAAGAATGGGAATCCAGGGCAGAATTACTCTGGACAGCGCCAAGCGTCTGATTGAAAAAATTGAAAAAGAAGCAGAACGCCGGGGCAAAAAAGCAGTGATCGCAGTCTGCGGACCGGAGGGAAATCCCATTGCAGTTCACGTAATGGACGGCGCTTTTCTGGTAAGCTTTGATGTGGCGACCAAGAAAGCATATACTTCTGTTGCGGTGAAAATGTCCACAAAGGAGCTGAGCGTTCTTGCTCAGCCGGGGGGAACCTTCTACGGTGTGGATAAAATGGACAATGGCAAGATCGTAATCTTTGGAGGCGGCGTACCGCTGAAGGTGGGCGATACCATCATCGGAGGCCTTGGCGTCAGCGGAGGAACCGGTGAGGAAGACCACAGTCTGGCAGAATACGGACTGTCAGTTCTCAATGAGGTTTTATAGGAAAAAGAGATGGATGGAAAAGGAGCGCTTTGGCGCTCCTTTGTATTTGCAGCAGAGTAATTTAAGATCTTTTATATTTTCCCGGAGTGATTCCCTTATATTTTTTAAAAGTACGGATAAAATAGCTGAGATCATTGAAACCGTTCCTGTAGGCAATTTCCGTAATAGAGTCATCGGTGGTTGAAAGCTCGTAGCAGGACTGTTCGATTCGCTGCCTGTTCAGATAATCCATAGGCGTCTGGTGTGTCATTTCCGAAAAGAATCTGCAGAAATATTTGGGTGACATGGACACAGAGGCAGAAAGCTCCTGAAGAGTCAGCGGCGATGCATAATTATGTTCAATAAATTCCAGTACCTGTTTCAGCTGGAGAATCCTCTTATAGTCTTTTCGTGCCTTTTGCACATTTTCCAAATAGTAATGTTTACCAAAAACGATACCGAAAAAGTGGTAAAATTGTCCAAGAACAGTAAGTTCATAACCAGGCTGATTCTGCCACATGGAGTCAAAAATACTGTTTACAGTTTCACAGATATCTTTTGATTCATCTGTAAAATGATGATATACCAGGATTTCCTGATGGATGATTTTCTGCATATAACCGGCACATACAGAGTTGTGCTTTAAAAATGCATTTCCGTCAAAAACAAGACACTGATAGACACAATCATCAGGCATTCCGCTGTGAAGGATTCCGCTGTGTACAAAAATGATATCTCCGGCTGTGGCTGTGAAACTTTTTTCGTCTAAAGTGACGGTAAGAGTTCCTTTGAGTATCCGCATCAGTTCATATTCTATATGCCAGTGGTAAGACATCACATAGCGGGGATGAGTGGAATCAATGTGATGAAATTCAAATGGGAACTCATAAGTCCCTCGTTTTCTGTTTTCATTCCGGTCAAGATCATGCAAGACGGTGAGCCTCCTTCCGACAGTTTATAGAAATTTTATACATAATTCTAAAAAGGTGAATATTATACTATTTTTTGCCATTATAACACAAGTAATTATAATATTGCAATTGTATAATAAGCATATAAACACGGGAGAAATTCTGTCTGATGTTTACATGGTACCGTTGTCCGGGATGTTTTGATATGAACATACAAAAATCCTGAGATATACAAAACTGAATTTTGCTGTCAAGGGCAAGTTACAGTGAAATTTGGTTTACTACCGTGAATGGAAGGAACAGCAGCAGATTTTTCCGGAACAAACGAACTTAAATATGGAGGTAATAAACATTATGGCTAAAAGCAGATTAATCGGAAGCTATCCTGTAATCGGAATCAGACCTACAATTGATGGCCGCAGAGGCGCTCTTGACGTAAGAGGATCTCTGGAAGAGCAGACAATGAACATGGCTAAGTCTGCAGCAAAATTACTGGAAGAGAATTTAAGATATTCCAACGGAGAGCCGGTTAAGGTTGTTATTGCAGATACAACAATCGGACGTGTTGGAGAGACTGCTGCATGTGCGGATAAATTCAGAAGAGAGGGTGTTGATATCACTCTGACTGTTACACCATGCTGGTGCTACGGATCTGAGACCATGGATATGGATCCTCAGACAATCAAGGCTGTATGGGGCTTCAACGCTACAGAAAGACCTGGTGCAGTTTACCTTGCATCCGTTCTGGCTACACATGCACAGAAAGGACTTCCGGCATTCGGTATCTACGGACATGAGGTTCAGGACGCTGACGACACAACAATTCCGGAAGATGTAAAAGAAAAAATCTTAAGATTCGGCCGTGCAGCAGTTGCAGCAGCTTCCATGAGAGGAAAATCCTGGCTGCAGATCGGTTCCATCTGCATGGGTATCGGCGGATCCATCGTTGACTCCGACTTTATTGAGTCTTATCTTGGAATGCGCGTAGAATCTGTTGACGAGGTAGAGATCATCCGTCGTATGACAGAGGGCATCTATGATCATGATGAATTTGAGAGAGCTCTTGCATGGGCAAAGAAAACATGCACCATCGGATTTGACAAGAACCCGGAAGAGCTTCAGATGTCCGAAGAGAAGAAAGAAGAGCAGTTTGAGTTTGTTGTTAAGATGGCAGTTATCATCAAAGAGCTGATGAACGGCTGTGATAATCTTGATCCGAAATTCTCAGAGGAAGCAATCGGCCACAATGCTATTGCAGCAGGTTTCCAGGGACAGAGACAGTGGACAGACTTCTATCCGAACGGCGACTTTGCAGAGGCAGTTCTGAATACTTCCTTTGACTGGGAAGGAGCAAGAGAGCCGTACATCCTTGCTACAGAGAACGACGTTCTCAACGGTCTTGGAATGCTGTTTATGAAACTTCTTACCAACCGTGCACAGATGTTCGCAGATGTTCGTACATACTGGAGCCCGGATGCAGTTAAGAGAGTAACAGGATATGATATTGAAGGTGTTGCAAAAGAGAATGGCGGTATCATTCATCTGATCAACTCCGGTGCATGCTGCCTTGATGCTAACGGCGGTGCTAAAGACGAAAACGGCAATGCTGTTATGAAAGAATGGTGGAATGTAACAGAAGAAGATCAGAAGGCAATTATGGATGCCACTACATGGAATGCAGCAGACAACGGATACTTCCGTGGAGGCGGATTCTCCTCCAGATTTGAAACAAAGGATCAGATGCCTGCAACTATGATCCGTCTGAACCTTGTAAAAGGACTTGGACCGGTTCTTCAGATCGCAGAGGGCTGGACTGTAGCTCTTCCGGAGGAAGTATCTGATACTCTCTGGAAACGTACAGACTACACATGGCCATGCACATGGTTTACTCCAAGATGCGACGGAAAAGAAGGCGCATTCAAGGATGCTTACAATGTAATGAATAACTGGGGCGCTAACCATGGTGCAATCTCCTATGGACATATCGGCGCAGACCTTATCACAATGGCTTCTATGCTGAGAATCCCGGTTTGCATGCACAACGTTCCGGAAGAAAAGATCTTCCGTCCGGCTGCATGGAATGCATTTGGAATGGACAAAGAGGGCGCAGACTTCCGCGCTTGCAAGAACTACGGACCTCTTTACAAATAAGACTTATATCGGCAGTTAAATGCCAGATGAAAAATCCTCCGGAGAGCTCCGGAGGATTTTTTTGTCAGGAAAGCAATAAAATGTGCAGAACATCCATTATTACCTGGCGTAAAATCTGCGGTACTTCTGTCCATTTTTCTGTCAGTGTGGTAAAATCAGGGAAGCATGAGAAATTTTGGATAAGTGAAGGGGAATGAAAATGTTACATGAAAAAATAAGAATCTGTTATGAAGATTATGAAGCCTGGATGACTACTTATTTCTGGGAAGAGTCTAAAGAACTGTATCCGGGACAGGTTCGCCCGGTGATTCTGATCTGTCCGGGAGGAGCCTACAGAATGACCTCAGACAGGGAAGCGGAAGCCATTGCCATTCGTTTTATGAGCATGGGATACCATACAGCGGTTCTCAGATACAGTGTGGCTCCGGCTGTTTATCCAACAGCTCTCTGCCAGCTTGCAAAGGCAGTAAATATTCTGAGAAAAAGAAGCGGGGAATGGCTGATCGACCAGGACAAGATACTTGTAATGGGATTTTCCGCAGGAGGACATCTGGCGGCGTCACTCGGAACCCTCTGGAATAATGGAGAGCTTGCAGAACTTCTGGGGCTGGAGGCAGAGGATATCTGTCCAAATGGCCTGATCCTCAGCTATCCGGTGATCACCTCAGGGAAAGAGGGGCATGAGGAAAGCTTCCGAAACCTGCTGGGAGACAGGTATGAGGAACTGAGGGATCAAATGTCGCTGGAAAATCAGGTAAGCAGAGACACACCGGAAACCTTTATCTGGCATACCATGGAGGATACGACAGTTCTTCCGTATAATTCCATATGTTTTGTTCAGGCTCTGGCAAAATATGGGATACCGGCAGAATATCATCTGTTTCCGGAGGGGTATCATGGAATTGGACTTGGAAACGAGCTGACGGCAAATGAAGACGGAAGAGGAATTGTCCGTGGCTGTGAAGAATGGAGTTCGCTTTGTGAAAAATGGCTGAACCGCAGATTTCCCTGGTGGAATCCGGGGGTATGATTTTTTGAGGTTTTCTTTCCGAGAACCAGGTCAGAAAGAATCCCAGATCAGAAAGAATGATTTTGGGTTAAGTAAAAATCATTGGCAGGGCAGTGGCATGTTGATAATATATTTTTGTCAGCAGCTGTGCTCCGGGCATGCTGATGTGAATGAATTGGACGGTAGTTTTTGTCGTTATTTATCAGAAAAATGAGAACGAAAAGGGATTATCAAACCACAAAAACTGTGCTATGATTGTTTATAGTAACAGAAGAATCCATGAGTCTGCAGGGAAACAGCACAAAGGCATGTGATTCGGGGAAATGCATAAGGCAAGGGGAAAAGAAAGATGAAGAAAAAAACAGGAATCTGGTTTGCGGCGATATTGTGTATGATTATTTCAGTGACAGTTTCAGCAGACGTCCAGAACAAACAAACCCAACCGGATTATAAGACAGATTACTATATGATTGTGGAATCAAAAGCCGGAGGCATTGATATCTATGCAAACCCGGATCTGGAAGCTGCGAAGCTGAGCGAGGAAATGATTCCCAATGGCACAGCTCTGCATATTGAGGGTGAGGTGGAAGACGAGACTCATAAACGTACCTGGGGATATGTACAGTATCACGGAATGAATGGTTTTGTACCGCTGGATGACTGCCGCCCGGCAGCATCCCGACAGGAGGCTATTGATTCAGAACTGTATCTGGCAGGAAGAGATAATGTAAACTATCAGGCGGACTATGATATTACTGTATCGGAAGAGGATGATATGAAACTATATCAGGGTCCGGGCGAAAAATACGGGACAGTTCCGGGAGTCCGTGATATCAAAAGCGGCGAAACATTACATATTACTCAGGATGCCCATATGAATGACGGAAGCTATTGGGGTGTGACCACCATAGACGGAAAACAGGGATGGGTCAATCTGGATGAAGTGAACAATCCTGACCAACAGGAAGGTACTGAATCAGGAGAAATGTCAGATAGCACAGAAAATGGAAAGACTCCTGAAAAGACAGACAGCGCCTTGTCAGCAGAAGATGCGGAAACTTCTGATACAGCTGTTTCTGTAAGTACAGAGAAACCGGAAACACCTTCTGAAGCAGTTTCAGAAACCGCCGGAGAACCGGGAACAGCATTTGCATCAGAGACAGAAGAAACCGGAAAACCGGAAACACCTTCTGAAGCAGTTCCAAAAACCGCCGGAGAACCGGGAACAACACCTTCTGCAATATCAGAGACAGAAGAGAAGCCGGAAATATCAGTTGCGGCTCCTTACATAACTCCGGATGCAACAGAGAGTTCTGAAGCGGCTTCCGCGCCGAAAGCTGTACCGGAAAAGGCTTCCGGGACAGACGATACCGCTTCCGGGAAAAAGGAAGCCGAGGGTACCCCTGCAGTTTCCGAAAAGCCTGAATCTGCGGAAGTAACCGGGGCAGACAATAAAAAAACCGAAAAAAGCAAAGAGAAAGAAGAGCCTTCGGTCAAAAAAACGGAAAACAGTGCAGGAGAAAATGTGCAGGAAACATCGGCTAAGACTGTAGAAACGTCTTCCGGAATTCCCACACCGTTTCTCTGGATTGCAGCCATAGCAGTAGGCGCAGCTGCCGGAGTTCTGATCTATCATTTTAAAAAGCGATAAAAAATAAAAGTACAGGAACCTTGAAGTGATATGTTCCCCTTTACTAGATATAAGGCAGAAGGGGATATCAGGAGAAAGGAACCTGTACTTTTTATATAATCAGGAAAATTTGATTTTCACTTTATAGGAAATCCCGAATTTATGGGATTTTCTTATGTTTTACTGGATTTTGCAGAATGATTACGGAATCAGTCGTTGATCACAACGCCTTTCTGAAGCATAACATTTGCATACAGAGCTTTTTCACTTGTGGAAATAATGCAGTAAGCAGTTTTTGCCTCATCATAAAAAGCAAAACGCTCGATATTTCCCACAACAGCATCTCCTCTGTCATCGTATTTACGGATGATTTCTTTGTATGTATCCCAGATCGGAGTTTCTACAGTATCTCCCGGCATAACTTCCATAAGATTTACAGGATGCTCCACATAAGTATCCAGTGGGAAAACTTTCAGGATAGCTTCCAGAATTTCCGGTACGCCGTGTCCGTCGCAGCGGATTGTAATGGCATTTTTTCCCATGGATTCTACAGGAAAGTTTCCGTCAGCAATAACGAGACGGTCACTGTGTCCCATTTCGCATAATACTTTTAATAATTCTGGTGATAAGATTTCAGGAATTCCTTTTAACATAATAATACCTCCGTTTATTAAGAATAAAATTTTTCTAATATAAAATTTACCTGTATCTTCCGTTGTTTACAATAGAATATTTTCCTGTAAAAGATGAATATTTTACTGTAAAAGATGAATATTTTACTGTTGACAGAAACGTTTCGGCGATGTATGATAAGTTCAAACAGAAACGTTTCGATTTTGAAAGCTGAAACACATAAATACTGAAAAACTGCAGGTTATACATTATATTTTACCATAAGGAGGAAATGATCATGCCACTTGTTACATCAAAGGAAATGCTGTCAAAGGCTCAGAAGGAAGGATACGCAGTAGGCGCTTTTAATGCGGAAAATATGGAGATGGTAAAAGCAATCATAGAAGCAGCCGAAGAACTGAAGGCTCCGGTTATGATTCAGACTACACCATCTACAGTAAAATATGGAACAGTTGAGACCTATGCAGCTCTTGTTGCGGCGGAAGCAAAAAAAGCCAGTGTGCCGGTATGCCTTCACCTGGATCATGGCAGCAGCTTCGAGCTTGCAATGCAGGCAATCCACGCAGGCTATACCTCTGTGATGATCGACGGCTCCAAGTTTGATTTTGAGGAAAACATAGCTTTGACAAAAAAAGTTGCAGACGTAGCCCGCGCCCTTGATATTCCCTGCGAGGCAGAGCTTGGCAAGGTCGGCGGCAAAGAAGATGACCTGGAAGCAGATGCTGATACAAATACAGATCCTCAGGAAGCAAAAGAATTTGCAGAGCGTACAGGCGTTACCTCTCTTGCAGTAGCTATCGGAACAGCCCATGGTTTCTATGCAGGCACACCGGTTCTTGATACTGAGCGCGTCAGCGAGATCCGTCAGATGGTAGAAGTTCCGCTTGTACTTCACGGAGCATCAGGATTAAGCGACGATCAGGTAAGAGAGTGTGTAAAACGCGGTATGTGTAAAGTAAACTTTGCTACAGAGCTACGTGACGCTTATTCCAAAGCAGTAAAAGAAACCTTTGCAGAAAATGAAAACACTATTGATCCGAAAGCTTACGGTAAAGCTGCGATCAAGGCAGTCAAGGAGCTTGTTATGTATCGCATGAAGGTCTGCGGATGCGACGGAAAAGCCTGAAACTGAAATACTGACAGATAGCTGACAGGGGGATTCATATGGCAGCAACCATGAAAGATCTTGCAAAGCGAACAGGACTGGGCCTTGCAACCATTTCTTCCTATTTTAACGGAGGAAATGTCAGAGAAAAAAACAGAAAAAAAATCGAGGAAGCTATTGAAGAACTTCACTATGAGGTCAATGAGGTTGCCAGGAATCTTAAGACAAATGCAACAAAAACCATTGGAGTGGTAATTCCTGAGCTGAACAATACCTTTTGTGCTGAGATCATTACCGGTATAGAAGATATTTTAAGAAACCACGGTTACGCGACAATGATCTGTGACTGCCGTACAGACAAGAAGCTGGAGCAGGAGGCTGTGGAGTTTTTATGCCGGAAAAGAGTTGACGGCATCATCAATATGCCGGTAGATACCGAGGGCGGTCATCTGAAAACTTTTCAGAAAACAGGAAAGCCGATTGTTCTTATTGACCGTAAAATCAAGGGCGTTGTCTGTGACAGTGTTCTGGTAGACAATGAGCAGGCTGCTTCAGATGCCTTAAGGCTTCTGTATGAAAAAGGTCATCGGAATATCGGGATCATCGGCGGTCCGGAGGAAATCTCCACAGCGCAGGAACGAATGAAAGGCTATTGCAAAACCATGGAGGAACTGAATCTTCCTGTACGGCAGTCGCTGATCGTTCACGGTGATTACACCATTCAGGGCGGCGTTAAGGCAATGGAAACACTGGTGCAGGAAAATCCGGAAATGACAGCGGTTTTTATCACCAACTACGAGATGACTATGGGAGCTGTGATCGGGCTTAATGAGCTGGGAATCCGGATTCCGGAGGAAATCTCTCTGGTAGGCTTTGATAATCTTCCTTTTGCCAGAGCCTGTAATCCCAAGCTGACCATTGTTTCTCAGCCTACAGATAAAATAGCAGAGGCAGCGGCAGGGATTATGCTGGAACGTCTGGAACATGCAGGAAATGAATCCGGATGCCGCACAGAAAAGCTGGGAACTACCATTATTCATGGAAAATCCATTGCACAGCTTTAAGGATACAGAATCGTGGAAAAGCAGAACACGATAAATATAAGAGGAAAAAGACATGAACCACTCATATTTAATTGGAATTGATATTGGAACAAGCGCCTGTAAGGTTGCCCTTTTTGACCGGAGCGGCTGTGTTCTGGCAGCAGCCAACGGGGATTATCCGGTGTATTACCCAAAGGAGGGCTGGGCAGAGCAGAATCCGGAAGAATGGTGGAGCGCTGTCTGCGGGGCTGTCCGTCAGGTGATCGAAGAGGCGTCTGTTGCTCCGGAAGAGATTGCCGGCGTGGGTATTGACGGTCAGAGCTGGTCAGCCATTGCCATTGACCGGAACGGACATGTACTGACCAATACGCCGATCTGGATGGACACAAGAGCGCAGTCTGTCTGTGACCGTCTCAACGAGGAGATCGGCGCAGAGGCAATCTTTGAGGTGGCAGGAAACTCCCTTCAGCCATCTTATACTACAGCGAAGATCCTCTGGTATAAAGAAAACCTTCCGGAGGTGTATGCCAAAACTGACAAAATCCTTCAGTCCAACAGCTTTATTGCTTTTAAGCTTACAGGAGCGGTAAGCCAGGATCTCTCTCAGGGTTACGGACTTCACTGCTTTGATATGCGTACAGGCAAGTGGAATGAGGCTATGTGTGAAAAGCTGGGGATCCCTGTGGAATTTTTGCCGGAAATCGTTCCCTGTGACCATGTTGTGGGAACAGTAACAAAAAAAGCTGCGGAGGAATGCGGACTTGCAGAGGGAACTCCTGTTGTGGCAGGAGGTCTGGATGCAGCATGCGGAACTCTGGGGGCCGGTGTGATCAATCCCGGCGAGACTCAGGAGCAGGGCGGACAGGCAGGCGGTATGAGTATCTGTCTTGACGAGTATAAGGCAGATCCCCGTCTGATCCTTGGTTTCCATGTAGTTCCGGGCAAATGGCTTCTTCAGGGAGGCACTACCGGAGGCGGCGGTGTTATGCGCTGGTTTGAGCGGGAATTTGCGGACTATGAGCGGATGATGAAAAAGGAAACAGGAGTTTCTTCTTTGAATCAGCTTAATGAGATCGCAGAAAAAATAGCTGCCGGAAGCGATGGACTGGTATTTCTTCCGTACATGGCCGGCGAGCGGTCTCCCATCTGGAATCCTTATGCAAAGGGCGTATTCTACGGACTTGATTTCTCCAAAACAAAGGGACATATGGTCCGCGCCTGTATGGAAGGTGTGGCTCTTTCTCTCCGCCATAATCTGGAAGTGGCAGAAAGCGCAGGTGCCCGGGCAAACGTTCTCCGCGCTATGGGCGGATCTGCAAACTCACTTCTCTGGACCCAGATCAAGGCAGATATTACAGGCAAAAAGATCGTAGTTCCGGCTTCTGATACAGCCACTACTCTGGGCGCAGCCCTTCTGGCCGGAGTAGGAACAGGCTTCTATCAGGACTATGAGGAGGCAGTAAAGGAAACCGTCAGTGTAACAAGAACCCATGAGCCTGATCTCAGGGTGAAAGAGATTTATGACAAAACTTATGAAACCTATCTGGAATTGTACCGGTCTCTGTCCGGTATGATGACAAAACATGAATAAAAGGAGGAGGATTCTTATTATGAAAGCAGCAGTAGTTGTAGCAAATGAGGACGTGCAGTATCTGGAAATTCCGGAACCGGAGGTAAAACCGGGGTATGTAAAGATCAAGGTTCGCTATTCCGGTATCTGCGGCTCTGATATTCCACGTGTCCTTCACAATGGCGTGCATTTTTATCCGATCGTTCTGGGACATGAGTTCTCCGGCGACGTGGTGGAAATCGGAGAGGGTGTTACAAAGGTAAAGGCAGGCGACCGTGTTTCAGGAGCTCCTCTTGTACCCTGCATGAAATGTGAGGACTGCCAGAAAGGCAATTATTCCCTTTGCAAGCATTACAGCTTTATCGGCTCCAGAGAGCAGGGAAGCAATGCAGATTATGTGGTGGTTCCGGAGCAGAACGCAGTTCCTTTTGACGCATCCGTTCCCTATGAGCAGGGCGCAATGTTCGAGCCTTCCACAGTAGCCCTTCACGGACTTCTGCAGAATGATTATCAGGGAGGCCAGTGCGTGGCGATCCTTGGCGGCGGAACCATCGGAATGTTTACCATGCAGTGGGCAAAGATCTTCGGTTCCAAAAAGGTTGTGGTTTTTGATATCAGTGATGAGCGTCTGGAGCTGGCAAAACGCCTTGGGGCAGACGAGGTGGTAAACACCACAAAAGAGGACTACATGAAAACAGCTATGGAGTTTACCGGAAACAAGGGATACGGTTATGTGTTTGAGACAGCAGGACAGGTTCCAACCATGCATATGGCCTTTGAGCTGGCTGCAAATAAGGCCCATGTATGCTTTATCGGTACTCCTCATGCAGACCTTTCCTTTACACCTGCCCAGTGGGAAAACATGAACCGTAAGGAGTTTAAACTGACAGGCTCCTGGATGTCCTACAGCGCTCCGTTCCCGGGAAAAGAATGGGAGCTTACCGCTCATTATTTTGCAACCGGACAGCTGAAATTTGATCCGGGCTTCATTTATAAGAAAATTCCAATGAGCCAGGCTCAGGAAGCCTTCCAGCTCTTTAAGACGCCGGGCCTTGTAAAAGGAAAGATTCTTTTATCAAACGAGGAAAACTAAAATGATACTGACAGTAACTTTAAATGCCGCTATTGACAAGCGGTATGTAGTAGAAAACTTTCAGGTAGGAGAAGTCAATCGTGTAAAGGAATGCAGTTATGTTCCTGGGGGAAAAGGCCTGAACGTTTCCAAGCCGGCCTCTATTTACGGGGCAGAGGTTGTGGCAACCGGATTTGTAGGCGGCCATGCGGGAAATTACATCGAGGATGCCCTGAAGTCCTTTGGCATTAAAAGTGAATTTTATCATGTGGATGCGGAAAGCCGTTCCTGCATTAATATCTGGGACGAGACAAACCATGTGCAGACAGAATTTCTGGAGCCGGGCTTTACTCTTACGGAAAAGGATTTTGAAGGCTTTGAAGAAAAATTCCGCACTCTGGTTGCTGACGCAGAGGTTGTGGCAATGTCCGGAAGCGTTCCAAAAGGCTTAGACGGAACCGCATATCAGCGCCTTGTAAAAATTGTAAAGGACGCCGGAAAAAAGGTGATCCTCGATACCAGCGGAAAGCTTCTGGAAATGGGGATTCAGGCAGCTCCCACGCTGATCAAGCCCAATATTGACGAGATTCGGATGCTTACCGGAAAAAACTGCGATGATATCAATGATATTATTGAAGCGGCAAAGGCGATCCACAGAAACGGCGTGGAGATCGTAGCTGTTTCCCTTGGAGCAGACGGCTCCCTTGCAGTAAGTGACGAGGGAATCTTCCGGGCGGAAGTACCGAAAATCGATGCTGTCAATACAGTAGGCTGCGGCGATTCCATGATCGCAGGCTTCGCTATCGGACTGAAGGAGGGGCTGTCCCTTCCGGAAACCCTGAAAAAGGCAAGCGCCATTTCTGCGGCGGCAGCCATGCGGGAGGAAACAGGATTTTTCTGTATGGAGGATATGGAAAAAATTCTTCCTCAGATTAAGATTATGAAAGTATAAAGATTTTGTAGAGTTTTCAAAATACAACAGAATCAGAAAATCATAAAAAGGAGAAGAAAAAGATGGCAGAATTTATTAATCCGGCACTTGTGCCAAAAGTAACTCTTCCTTCCGGTGAGGAAGTTCCCTGTGTTGGAATGGGAACCTTTGGTTCTGACCGTGTATCAGCAGAGGATGTATCAGCAGCGGTTGCAGGGGCAGTGCGCAGCGGCTATCGTATGTTTGACTGCGCAGCCTGCTATGGCAATGAGCCACAGATCGGAAAGGTATTTAAGGACGCTTTTGATGAGGGCGTTGTAGAGCGAAAAGATCTTTTTATTATGACAAAGGTATGGAATGATATGCACAGAGATGTGGAGAAAGCCTGCAGAAAGAGTATTCAGGATCTTCAGTGCGATTATGTGGACCTGTACTTTATCCACTGGCCGTTCCCAAATTATCATGCACCGGGATGTGATGTAGATTCCAGAAATCCGGATTCCAGACCTTTCAGTGTGGATGAGTTTATGGATACTTACCGTCAGTGTGAGGAGCTTGTGGAAAAAGGGGTGATCCGTTACATCGGTATCTCAAACATGACGATTCCGAAGCTGGAGGCTGTTCTTCCGCTTATGAAGATCAAACCGGCAGCCTGTGAGCTGGAACTTCATGTATGCTTCCAGCAGCAGGAGCTTTATGATTATCTGGTAGCTCACAATATCCAGCCGGTAGGCTATATGCCTCTTGGCTCACCTAGAAGACCAGAGAGAGATATCTGTCCGGAGGATGTGGCTGATCTTCAGCTTCCGGAAATGAAAGCTATTGCAGAGGCACACGGAGTACATCCGGCTTTGATCGCTCTGAAATGGGCGCATCAGAGAGGAGAGATTTCCATCCCGTTCTCCGTACATAATTTTGCTTCCAATCTGAAATGCGTTACTGAGGATCCTCTTACAGAAGAGGAAATGAAAATCATTTCCACTCTGGAAAAAGGCAATCGCCTTGTAAAAGGTCAGGTATTCCTCTGGGAGGGCGCAAACGACTGGCATGATCTCTGGGATGAAGATGGTGTGATCGTAAAATAATATAAAAAACAGTAAAGAAAGAAGTAAAAAGGAACCCGTCGGCTCCTGCTCTTTTGGGCAGGAACCGGTGGGTTTTTTGCGGTGACAGGCAGGGAAGAGCAATCATATAAAACAGCATACGGATTCAGAGAGTGTATAAAAAAATGAGAACCACAGAAACTGCCACATATTGAGGTACTGTGGGATATTAATTAAATTATTACATATAGACAAAAACTGGAGGAAATCAGATGAAAAAGTATGTGAAACAGACAGTCGGCGTATGTATTGCAATGCTTATGGCAGTTTCGGCCGGGGAATACAGCGGAACGCTTGTCCAGGCAGCAGAAAATCAGGAAACCGTAGAAGAAACTGCTCCTGTATATGAAGCAGGCAATGTTGCGCAAAAAGAAGACGGAACTGTTTATTACTGGGAGTATGACGGTTCCAACTTTGAGGGCAGCGCTGCATTAGGATATTATAAGCCGATTGTCGGAGAAACAAATAAGCTTATGATGCAAAGCCCATCCGGAGAAAAAGTCATGATCGGTGATATGGAAGGCGGCGGTTCCCTGGTTCTTACGGACAGCAGCCTGATCTTTTATGAAAAACCTGTAGATCAGATCGGAGGATACGAAATCTGCAGCATTGATCAGAACAGTGGACAGACACAGACATATGGTCTGGGGCGGATTGAAGCATCAGATGGAAAGAAGATTATCTGTTCAGATACTGCAAATCATAGTATTGACAGTATTGATGCAGAAACAGGAGAGAGAATGAAGCTTGTTGACGGCAGCTTTCTTGCCAGTCATGACGGACTGATCTATTATCAGCCTGTAGAAGCTGATTCAGGGGCAGCTACAAAAGGAAAAGTATCTCTTGCTGTAGTGGACGCACAGGGAGGACAGCAGAAAACGCTGTGCACCACAGAACCGGATTTATATGCAGATGATTTTCAGGGAACAGCTTCAATTGTGTCCATGGTTTTTAAAGATGAATATATTTACTTTTCCTATGGTTCCTATGAAGGAACCGGGGCAGTATATGCAGGTGGAAAGATTATGAAGGTTAAAAAAGACGGAACGGAAGCAGAGATTGTTGCAGGAATGGACGGACTTCGGGCACCTGTTTTTTCCGTCAGTGAAGATGGAATGGTTGTGAGCCAGAGTATAGACGAAATGTATGATTATATTAACTCTATGGACAAGTATTTTACACGAAACGGAAGCATTTATTTTATGAATGAAAACGGAGAGCCAGTGGAACTGGTTACTCAGGCAGACTATGCATCTGTGGGAAGTGTGGCCTGCGGCCAGTTCAATGATAATGAGGCAGTTACTATCCAATTTGCTGAAAAAATCGGAAATAAGGTTTACATGCTTCTGGATCATGGTGTGATCGATCAGGCAAACAGTGTAGGTTGGAGAACCGGGTATGCCCGGGTAAACAGCGCAATGTTGAGCAAAGATCTGGATACAGGCACAGTAGAAACGGTATTCAGCTATTAAAATCAGATAAACCAGGTTGAGGCAAATTTATAATTTTATCAGAGAAAAAGTCACTGTTTCTGTAAATGGCAGTGGCTTTTCTTTTTTGGAGAGTACTGTGTTACAGACATGAAAAACAAAATTTTGCCATATTCCATATTCCCATAGTTTGTGGTAAGATAAATCATAAGTAAGTATTCTATATGTTCAGAACGGGAGAGTTTTTATAGTTTATGTATCGTATATTGCTTGTAGATGATGAGATCCTTGTAAGGGATGCCATAAAGGAAAATATAGACTGGGAGGGAATCGGATGCCAGCTTGTGGGCGATTGCGAAAACGGCCAGCAGGCAGCGGAATTTGTAAAGGAACATCCGGTGGATATTGTGCTGACAGATATCCTGATGCCTTATATGGATGGAATGGAGCTGAGTCATTTTCTTCACGACAATTATCCTGATATTGTGATCGTGATATTCAGTGGATTCGGGGAATTTGAGTATGCAAAAAAGGCGATCCAGTATAATGTCAGTGAATATCTTTTAAAACCAGTGACAGCTATGGAGCTTACGGGTGTGATTAATAAAATGAAGGAAAAGGTAGATCAGAAGAGACAGGAAAAGCAGAAAATGGAAAAGCTTACAAAAGCTTCTGAGAGCTACCGCAAAAACGCTCAGGTCATACGTTCCAAAGCAATAGAGGCTCTGGTAAACTGTACCACAAATGTGGAGGAAAGCCTGGAACGTCTGAGAAATATGGGAATCGATCCTTCGGCAGTGAGATACAGGGTCGCCATGTTTGATATTGATATTTATTCCGATATGTATCAGCTTGATATGGAGAAACGCCAGGAAAGTGCGTTGATGGCTTTTGTACTTTATAACATCAGTGATGAGATCGTGAGAAGGGAACAGGCGGGCATTGTCTATCAGGAAGGCGGGAACAGGGTCTGTATTCTGTTTCAGGAAAAATGGAGCCGAGATTTTACTGCAAAGACAAAAGGAATATGCAGAGAGATCAAGGACAAAATGAAAGAAGTAATGGGGATAGACGTATCAATGGGAATCGGAGACTGGGTAAAGAATCCAGGAGAGCTGATTTTGTCCCACGATATGGCTGCTCAGGTGATGCAGTACCGGTATCTGCTGGGGGGGGATCTTCTGATTGATATGGCAGAGCAGAGGTCTGTAAAGGTGATTCCTCTTGACAGGCTTCTGGAGGAACTGACCGAAGCATTAAAAACAGGAAAAAAGGAACAGGTGGAAAGTGCATTTCAGGAGATGAAAGATTCTATCTGCCAGGCACTGGTGGAAAAAAGCCGTGCCTGTATGTACCTGCAGCAGATTGTAAGAACCATTGACCGGGTATGTGAGGATGTGTCAGTGGATATGAAGAGAATCCTCAGTGGAAGGGATGAGCTTCTCCACAGTATTACGAAACAGAAATCTTTTGACAGTGCCTGCAGGATTGTGGAAGATTATATTATGAAAATCTTTAAACTGCTTTCCGATATGAACAGCTCTACCGGACAGAGGCAGGCAAGGCTGGCCATGAATTATATCCAGAAAAATTATATGGATCCGGATCTCAGCCTGAACGATATCTGTTCTTATCTGAATATCAGCACCAGTTACTTCAGTACAATATTTAAAGAAATGACCGGGGAGACTTTCACAGAGGTTCTGATCAGGACACGAATGGAAAAGGCAAAGGAACTTCTGGAAAACACTACTATGAAAAATTATGAGATTGCAGAAAAAGTAGGATTTTCTGATCCTCACTATTTTGGCATTTCCTTTAAAAAGATGACAGGAGTCACACCTACAGAATATGCCAGGGAGCGGAGAAGATGAAAAAAATCCAGCCGGGCGACCTTATGATTAAAAAATTTAAAAGTATTCAGAGCGTTATTTTTGCAGTGCTGTCAGTTCTTCTTCTGGGGGCAGTGATTATTATAACTGTAATTTCTTTAAGCTATACCAGGCAGTCTGTATTTGAAAATTCATCTTTGTATACACAGACCATTATCCAGCAGATGAATCAGAATATCGATTCTTATATTGATTATATGGAAAATACCTCTTATCTGGTTTCCAGTAATGAAGACGTACAGAAATATCTTTTTGGGGATACTGCAGATCCTGAGGCAAGAGACCGTATTCTCAGTCAGTTTGAGACAATTCTGGACAGCCGGAGTGATATTCTGAACCTGGGAATTATTGCAGAAAACGGAAGAATGCTGATCAACAATGGGCAGCATCTTACAAATCAGGACCTGGATATTCATTCCCAGGAATGGTATACCAATGCGCTGGAAGGCAGGGAGAGCGTTTATCTTACTTCCTCTCATGTTCAGCACATTATCAGCGGAGAACGTCCCTGGGTGATCACGCTGAGCCGGGGAATCCGTAACAAAGAAATGGGAACAGGACAGGAAAAAGAAGGGGTATTCTTTATCGATCTGAATTACAGCGCTATCAGCGAGCTGTGTGATCAGAGTATGGTAGGAAATCAGGGATATGCTTTTATTGTGGATGCAGATGGAAATATTGTGTATCATCCGCAGCAGCAGCAGCTTTACAATGAGCTTCAGACAGAGAATATTGACCTTGTCATGAACGCAGGATCTGATATTGTAACCTGGGGGGATGGGATCAACAAAAAAATGTATTCCATTTCCAGATCGGAAAAAACAGGATGGACGGTAGTAGACTGTGTAAGAGTGGAAGAGCTTTTGCGAAGAAGCAATGAGGCTCAGAGTATTTATGTGCTGGTGGCAATGGGGCTGATGGCAGTAGCTTTATTTTTTTCCCGTTTTGTGGCAAAAAGTATTACGCTTCCTATTCAGCGGCTGTGTGATTCCATGGAACGGGTTCAGGAAGGAGATTTCAGTGTTTCCGATATTGTAGTGGATTCTGAAAATGAAATCGGCAGCCTCACAAAATCTTTTAATGTTATGACTCAGAGGATACATGAGCTTATGGCACAGAATATCCGGGAACAGGAAGCAAAGAGAAAGAGCGAGCTGAAGGCTCTTCAGTCCCAGATCAATCCTCATTTTCTGTATAATACGCTGGATTCCATTATCTGGATGGCAGAAGGTAAAAAAAACGAAGAGGTTGTACTGATGACAGCTTCTCTTGCCCGTCTTTTAAGACAGAGTATCAGTAATGAGGATGAACTGGTATCCATAGGCCAGGAAATTGAGTATGCCCGAGGCTATCTGACTATCCAGAAAATGCGTTATAAGGACAAACTGGAGTTCCGGATTGAAGTAGAACCTTCTATATTAAATATACGCCTGATCAAACTGGTATTACAGCCTGTCATTGAAAATGCCATTTATCATGGCCTGAAATATAAAGAGAGCAGGGGACTTCTTCTGGTAAAAGGATTTATGAAAAACGGAAATGCGGTACTTCAGGTAATTGACGACGGCGTGGGCATGGATCAGGAAACCCTGGATCATATTTACGAAAGACATAAGGTGGATTATCACTCCAACGGTGTTGGGATATATAATGTCCAGAAAAGACTTCAGCTTTATTATGGGAACGAGTATGGAATTGTTTATGAAAGTAAACCAGGTGAAGGAACTACTGCCACAATTACAATACCGGGACAACAGGAGGGGCTGTGATGAAAAAGTATGGAAAATGGATTGCTGTGGCATTGCTTCTCAGTCTGGTATTTGCTGCGGTAGCGGTAAATTATCATAAAAACGGAGCAGAAAGACAGAATCGTCTTTCCTTGATTTACATTCCAAAAGTGGTGGACAGCAGAAATGATTTCTGGACGTCTCTGATCCAGGGCGTTCAGATGTCGGCGCAGGAGGCAAATGTGGATATTGAAATCATGGCTCCGGAGGAAGAGAATGATGTGGAGGGACAGAACCGGATACTGAAACAGGCAATTCTTAAAAATCCTGATGCCATTCTTATTTCTCCCTCCAGTTTTACAGAATCCAACAGTCTTCTTCAGGAGGCAAGAGATCAGGGGATACGGATCACATTTATTGACTCTTATACAGAAGAAAGTATTCAGGAGATCACAGTTGCCACAGACAATGTGGAGGCAGGAAAAAAACTTGGGGAATTTGCGGCTTCTCTGCTGAAACCGGAGGATCAGATCGCCATTGTTGCCCATGTAAAAGGCGTTTCTACTGCTGTGGAAAGAGAAAAAGGATTCCGGGAAGGCCTTGGAAAATTTGAAAAAAACATTGTAGATGTGGTGTACTGTGATTCCAGGTATGACAAATCCTATGAGCTTACTATGGAACTGATCAGACAGTATCCCGGTCTTAAAATGATCGCCGGGATGAATGAATATTCTTCAGTGGGAGCTGCCAGAGCAGTGAAGGCGGCCGGAGCGGAAAATAAGATTCAGGTGGTAGGTGTGGACAGTTCCCAGGAAGCAGTCCAGTTGATGGAACATGGGATCTTTCAGGGAATTGTTGTACAGAAGGCTTTTAAAATGGGGTATCTGGGAGTACAGGAGACAGTTCGGCTGCTCAGAGGGGAAACCTATGAGGCGGAGATCAATTCCGGCTGTCAGCTGGTGACGCCGGAAAATATGTACACAAGTGAAATTGAAAAACTGCTTTTTCCGTTTAATACACTAAAAACAACAAAAACAGACGGCAATCCACAGTGAAATTTGGGGATACCAGTCAAGAAAAAAGGTAAAATATTTACATTACCGTAAATATTTTACCTTTTTTTGTAAGATATTCTATTACAATTATCAGGTTTTCACGTTATTATAAGTTAAGAAAACACAGAGAGTGTGAAAAACAGTAGGAGGGTGAAGAAATTGGAAAAGCTGAAACAAAATCCAATCATAAAAAAGCTCGGCCTGAACAGGATTCTGCTTGTTGGGATCCTGATTCTTATGTTCGTAGTCTTCAAAGTGGTTCTTGGAGATAAGTTTCCGGTAGGAGACAGTATCAGATCCACATTGAACTATGTTTATTTCCTGGGCTTTTTGTCACTGGGCGTTACTTTTGTAATCGCTACAGGAGGAATTGATTTCTCCATCGGACCGGTTATGTTCTGCTGTGCACTGGTTTCCGGTTACTGCATGACAAGCTATGGTGTTCCATGTGCAGCAGCTATGGTATTATGTGTACTGATCGGTCTTTGCTTTGGTACCTTTAACGGATGGCTGGTATCTTACATGTCTGTACCGCCGTTTATCGTATCTATGGCATCTATGAATATTGCCAAAGGTCTTGCTTCTGTATTTACAAAAACACAGTCTGTAAGCTGGCCTATGGGCAGCGATCCGGAAAACGGATGGTTCAGAAACATTGTTTCCTATAACGATTTTCCTGTAGGTATTGTGATCTTCCTGGCAGTAGCAGTGATCTGCGGAATTATCCTTTTCCGTACAAAACCGGGACGTTATATTCTCTGCCTTGGTTCTAACAGTGAGGCGGTTCGCCTTTCCGGTGTAAACACCAGAAAATGGCGTATGCTTTCATACATGATCTGCGGAACTCTGGTAGGTATTGCCGCACTGTTCTTTGTAGCTACATATACAACTGTTCAGCCAGGTTACGGCGATCAGTACAACAACGAGGCGATTGCAGGCTGCGTAATGGGTGGTACATCCATGGTTGGCGGACTTGCTTCCATCGGCGGTACTGTGATCGGTGTGTTCATCATTTCTCTTCTTCAGCAGGGAATCATGGCATTTGGTCTTGGTAAAGGACAGCAGATGATCATCACCGGTATTATTGTAATCGTTGCAGTTTACGCTGACGTTTCTGCAAGACGCAGAAAGAACTGATCGGAAGGGAGGATGTAACAATGGGTGAAGTTATTTTAACTATGAAGGACATTGATAAGTCCTTTCCTGGAGTTCATGCTCTGGATCACGTTAATTTTGAAGTGAAACGCGGCGAAGTACATGCGCTTATGGGAGAAAACGGTGCCGGAAAGTCCACACTTATGAAGGTTCTTACCGGTATTTATCAGAAAGATTCAGGATCCATTGTCTATAAAGGCAAGGAAACAGAATTTCACAACACAAAGGAAGCTCAGGATGCCGGTGTGGTAATCGTGCACCAGGAGCTGAACATGGTAGGCGACCTGACAGTTGCCCAGAACATTTTTATCGGCCGTGAGCCAAAAAAAGGTTTCCGCATCGATGACAAAAAAATGATCGAGGATTCCAAAAAACTGTTCCAGGATCTGAATATTGATATTGATCCAAAAGAAAAAATGCATAATCTGACAGTTGGTAAACAGCAGATGTGTGAGATCGCAAAAGCGATTTCCCACAAAGCAGAGGTTATCATCTTTGACGAGCCTTCAGCAGCCCTTACTGAAAAAGAGATTGCGGATCTGTTTGTCATCATTCGTGACCTTCGTGAAAAAGGTCTGGGTATTGTCTATATTTCTCACCGTATGGATGAGATCAAGGTTATTACAGACCGTGTTACTGTTATGCGTGACGGCGGTTATGTTGGAACTCTTATCACCAAAGACAGTACAAAAGAAGATATCATCAACATGATGGTGGGACGTGTTATTTATGAGGATCCGAAGCAGCACAGTATGGTTGCGCCGGATGCGCCTGTTGTACTTAAAGTAGAACATCTGAATGCAGGTAAGATGGTTCAGGATGTAAGCTTTGAGCTTCGCAAAGGCGAAATCCTTGGTTTCTCCGGACTGATGGGCGCAGGTCGTACCGAGACAGCAAGAGCACTGTTTGGTGCAGATCCGAAACAGAGTGGAAAGATTTCTATCATGGGCAAAGATGGACAGCTTCGTGAAGTTACCATCAACAGTCCGCAGGATGCTGTTAAATATGGTATCGGTTATCTGTCAGAGGACAGAAGAAGATATGGATGTGTTGTACAGAAGTCCTGTATTGAGAACACAACTCTGGCAACAATGGAACAGTTTACAAAGGGCTTCCTGATTGACTCAGCGAAAGAAAAAGAAGTAACTGAGAAATATATCAAAGAGCTTGCAACCAAGACTCCTACCGCAGACCAGCTTGTTGTAAACCTTTCCGGTGGTAACCAGCAGAAGGTGGTTATTGCAAAATGGCTTACAAGAGACAGTGAAATCCTGATCTTTGACGAGCCTACAAGAGGTATTGATGTTGGTGCCAAGAATGAAATTTATAAACTGATGAACAGACTGGCAGCAGAAGGTAAATCAATCATCATGATCTCTTCTGAAATGACAGAAGTTCTCCGAATGAGTGACCGTATCATTATCATGTGTGAGGGTAAAGTAACAGGTAATATTGATATTTCTGAAGCTACCCAGGAAAACATCATGGATAAGGCTACACGTAGTATTGATTAAGGAGGACAGTCATGACTAAGAAGAAAAAAAGTATATTAAGTGATCAGAGATTTATCGTTTTAATTGTTGTTATTGCTCTGACAGCTGTATTCTCCATTATGAGTAAAGAGTTCAGACAGTACAACACATTGCTGAGTTTGCTGGATTTTTCATACTATGATCTTCTGATGGCAATCGGTGTTACTTTCCCTCTTATTACCGGAGGCGTAGACCTTTCCATCGGAACAGGTATGGTATGTTATGCACTGATCGGCGGAACTCTGATAAGAAGCCATGGCGTACCTGTTGTTGTTGCTATGCTGGTTTGTGTGCTTCTTGGAGTTCTGATCGGAACACTGAACGGTGTTCTTATCGGCGTAATGAATCTGCCGCCGTTTCTTGCAACTCTTTGTACCTGTATGATTACCCGCGGTGCCGGATCTCTCTGTACCGCTACACCGTGGCCGGGTCTTACACAGGAAGGCGGATGGTTCCATTCTATCTTTAAACTTACAATCGGTACAGGAAGAAGCGCTGACCGTTATCCGATCGGTTTCCTGTGGATGGTTATTCTGGTTCTTCTGATGGAATTTGTTCTGAACCATACAAAGTTCGGACGTTACACCATCGCTATCGGTTCCAATAAAGAAGCAGCAGCTCTTTCCGGAATCAATGTTAAATTCTACCATGTTATGGTATATGTTGTCTGCGGTCTGTTTACAGGTCTTGCAGCAATCGCATACGCAGCAGTAACTCCTACCGTACAGCCAGGTACTGGCGCCGGTCTTGAGATGGATGCCATTGGTGGCGTATTTGTCGGTGGTGTGGCAGCTACAGGTGGTTATGGATCTGTACTTGGAACCTTTGTTGGTATCTTTGTCATCATGCTTCTGAAAACTGGTCTTCCGTATGTGGGACTGCAGGCAAACTGGCAGCAGATCATCACAGGTCTTGTACTGATCGTTGCGGTACTGATCGATATCATCAAAGAAAAGAAAGCAGCAGCATTATAAAGAATACAGTTTTCAATTTTAATCACGTATGTGAACCGTCAGGTGAAAACGCCTGACGGATCATCATAAAAACTAAAAACTATATAATTTTTAAGGAGGATGTAGAACAATGAAAATTAAAAAACTCATCGCATTAGGCCTTTGTGCAGCAATGGTATCCGGTATGACAGTTGCTCCGGTATTTGCAGCAGAAGAAGCAACAGAAGAAACTGCTGAAACAGAAGAAACTGCTGAAACAGAAGAGGCAGCTGCTGAGGAAGAAGCAACAACAGAAGACGCTGCTGATCCGGCAGCTCAGTTTGAGGGACTGAAAGCAAACGAAGCATATGAATTCCCGATGATGGTTAAATCTTTCCAGTCTACATACTGGCAGGCAGCAGTTGAAGGTATGCAGAAAGCAGCTGATGAGCTGGGCGTTACTTTCACAGCACAGGGACCGAACAGTGAGTCCGATATCGCAGACCAGGTTAACATGATCAATACAGCTATCGCAGCAAAACCGGTTGGTATGGGTCTTGCAGCATGCGATACATCTTCTGTAACAGATGCTCTTAAGAAATGTGCAGCAGACGGAATCCCGGTTGTAACATTTGATACAGGTGTTGCAGATGCTCCGGAAGGATCTGTAGTAGCAGAGGTTGTTACAGACAACACTCAGGCTGGTGCAGTAGCAGCTGAGAACATGTATGGCGCAATCAAAGACGTTATTGCAAACGCTGAAGGCCAGGTTATCATCGGTGAGGTTAACCAGGATGCTACAGCTCAGAACATTCAGATGCGTGGCGCTGGATTCATCAACAAGATGATCGAGCTTATCCAGGCTGATGGAAAAACTGTTGCAGTTGCTGGTAACGAGTTCTATGTAAACGCAGCAGAAGGTGCAGATGCTAAAGAAGCAGATGCAGACGTTGTTATCCAGGTTGCAGTACCGGCTCAGACAACTGTAGAGCTTTGCTCCACAGAGGCTCAGGCTATCCTTTCCAAAGAAAACTGCATCGCTATCTTCGGTTCCAACCAGGTTGCAGCTGAGGGTGTTCTTGCAGCTAACGCTAACCTGAACGTTCTTGGTTCTGACGCAGCAGCAGGCGATGTTATCGGTGTTGGTTTCGACGCTGGTTCTATCATCAAAGCAGCTGTACAGGATGGCACATTCCTTGGTGCTGTTACACAGTCTCCTCTTATGATGGGATACTATGCAATCTACGCTCTGACAGCAGCAGCAAACGGAGATGAGGTTTCTGATGTTCCGACAGCTGGTTACTGGTATGATGCAACAAACATGGAAGACGAAGAAATCGCTCCGAACCTTTATGACTAATTTCTAGTCTCTGAGTTTTACACAATATTCACTATATCCCCAGAGGATTCTCTGGGGATATTTTAAATTAACACATATCTGTCAGGAAAGCTGACAAACAAAGGGAACTGTCCACAGATTACCGGAAACAGAGTGGACAGTGACAAATAAGGACACTTTTTCAGACAAACCAGGTTCTTCCGATTTGAAGTATTTTCATGTAATATGATGTTATCAAATATGGAAGAACTAAAAAACACAGCAGACAATAAAAAATTCTTCTGTGTATATCTTACATATTTAGGAGGTTTTAATCATGGCAACATATTATCTGGCAGTAGACATTGGTGCATCCAGCGGACGTCACATTCTGGGACATATGGAAAATGGAAAAATGATCCTGGAAGAAGTATACCGTTTTGAAAATGGTATGGTAAAAAAAGGCGATGAGCTTTGCTGGGAATTTGACCGTCTGTTTAAAGAGGTGATCAACGGCCTGAAAAAATGTAAAGAAATCGGTAAGATTCCGGTAAGCATGGGCGTTGATACCTGGGGTGTTGACTTTGTTCTTCTGGACAAAGACGGCAATGTTCTCGGAAACACAGTGGGATATCGTGACAGCCGTACAGAGGGTATGGATCAGGAAGTGTACAAAGTGATCTCCCAGGAAGAGCTGTATGAGAGAACCGGTATCCAGAAAGCAATTTACAATACCATCTATCAGCTTATGTCAGTAAAAACAAAACATCCGGAGTATCTGGAGCAGGCAGAAACCCTTCTTCATGTACCGGATTACTTCCATTATCTTCTCACAGGAGTAAAATCCTGCGAATATACAGAGGCTACTACCAGCCAGCTGGTAAGCCCTGTTACAAAGGACTGGGATTTTGAACTGATCGACAAGCTGGGATATCCGAGAAAGATTTTCCAGAAGCTGATCATGCCGGGAACAAGCATCGGACATTTTTCTGAAGCAGTGAAGAACGAGGTTGGTTTTGATCTGGAAGTAGTTGCTCCAGCAACTCACGACACTGGTTCTGCTGTGCTTGCAGTACCTGCAAATGACGATGACTTTATTTATATCAGTTCCGGAACATGGTCACTGATGGGGCTTGAGAGAGAGACCGCAGACTGCTCCAAAGAGAGCTGTGCTCTGAATCTGACAAACGAAGGCGGATATGCAGGACGTTTCCGCTATCTGAAAAATATCATGGGCCTGTGGATGATCCAGTCTGTACGTCATGAGATCAATGATAAATACGGTTTTGCTGAAATCTGTGCTATGGCAGAAGAAGCAAAGGATTTCCCGTCCAGAGTAGACGCAAATGACGAGTGCTTCCTGGCACCGGCAAATATGACAGAGGAAGTGAAGGATTACTGCCGCAGAACCGGACAGAAGGTTCCGGAGACTCTCGGTGAGATCGCTACTGTGATCTATACCAGCCTTGCAGAATGTTATGCAAAAACAGCAAAAGAACTGGAAGAGATCACAGGAAGAACCTACAGCCGTATCCATGTTGTAGGCGGCGGTTCCAATGCAGGATATCTGAATGAACTGACAGCAAAAGCTACAGGCAAAGAGGTTCATGCAGGTCCGGGAGAGGCAACTGCAATCGGTAATATCACTGCCCAGATGTTAAAGGCAGAGGAATTCAAATCTATTGAAGAAGCAAGAACAGTAATTCACGAGTCCTTTAATATCAAAATTTATAACGCATAAACAGCTTTATAGTTTTAGATGAAGAGGAGAGTTCATTATGTTAGTTAATACGAAAGCAAAAGTCGGCGTATTTTCAATCGCACTGGGAGCTTACCTTCCACAGTTCCCGTCACTGGTACCGGAGTTTGAGGCACAGTATGCTGCATTCAAAAAAACAATCCCGGATACGGTAGAGATCATTGACGGAGGAATGGTGACAACCAAGGAACAGGCAATGGAGGCAGGGGATAAATTCCGCGCTGCAGACGTTGACCTTGTATTTCTTCAGATGCTGACTTATGCTACATCTTATAACATGCTTCCGGCAATCCGCGATCTGGATGTTCCTGTAGTGCTGGTAAACGTTCAGAAGCTGAAAGCCCTGGATTATGAGCATACAGATATTGCTTCCTGGCTGGGAGAGGGCTATGCCTGCGGAGCTGTAGGCGAAGCTGTTGCAGACCTTGAAAGAGCAGGCAAGAGACATGCGGTGATCACAGGTGTGGTAGAAGGCGGAGATCCTGCTGTTCAGGCAGAGATTGAAGACTGGTGCAAGGCTGCTCAGGTCAGAAGAAGATTTCGTGAGACTAACATTGCGCAGATCGGCAGACCCTATCCGGGAATGATGGATCTGTATATTGATGAAACAAACCTCTATAACAGAATGTTCCTTTATACCAAGCAGTTTGACTGGGAAAAAATGTGGGCGATTGCAGACGATATCACAGATGAAGACGCAATCCGTGCAAAAGCTCAGGACATTCTGGATACTTTTGAGATCGAAGGCGGCGGCACAATCGAAAAAGTATGGGATATGGCAAAATATGTGGTTGCCTTTGAGCAGTGGGTAAAAGACGAGCATCTTGGCATGATCGCTTCCCATTATGACGGGTTTGCTCAGGGCAAGGCAGGCGTTCTTGACAGTATGCTGATTCCGGCATTTTCCATGCTGATCAAGCAGGGAACTGCATGTGCGGTTGAGGGAGATATGAAGGTTGCCATGGCAATGAGTATCCTGAAAACAATTTCCGGAACCGGACAGCTTTCTGAGATGTATTCCATTGATTTTAATGATGATATCTGCATCATTGGTCATTCCGGAAGCGGCGATGCGGACATCTCTGACAAAAAACCGACCATGAAGATCGTGAAGGTGTTCCACGGCAAAACAGGCGGCGGATATCTGACACAGTTCTATCCGTATCTTGGACCGGTTACTTATCTTGCTATTACACAGGATAAGGACGGAAACTTTAAGTTTGTTGTTGCAGAAGGCGTGAATGAGGAAGGACCGATCCTTTCCTTTGGCGATACTAATATGAGAACCCGCTTTACCTGCGGCGCAAGAGAGTTTGTAAACCGCTGGAGTGAAGCCGGCCCGACACACCATATGGCAGCAGCAACCGGAAGACACATTGACACAATTCTTAAGGTTGCAAAAATCTTTAACGTTCCGGTTGAGATCGTTACAAGATAAAATCGATTTTTCGTTTTGAGAGAGTATCTGATATTTACACATATTCAAAAACAACATCCCGCAGACCGGTCATGGTTCTGCGGGATGTTGTTTTTGTCAGCATGGGAATCCATTACATAAAAACTTTTGCTGCACATGTGATTTTGCCAGGAGCTGAGACAGCTATCTCAGCTCCTGGTGTTCTTTTTTCAGTTCACGGTAAAGCTCCATGGAATTCCAGTGTACGGTAACAGGAGTGAGGACTGCTTTCAGATCAACGTTTTTCAGCTGATTGTCCCGGAAAAACTGAAGAAAAGCGTCCATCTGACTGTTGGAGAAATCTTTCATAACCAGCATTTCTTCGCTGAAGTTTTCTCCCATGGGAAACCTGGAACAGGGAGAAAATCCCGGAATTTCAAAAAGGTATCCCAGAGGATGAAACAAATCAGAAGCAGGCACTTCACGGACGTCAACGCCAGCTCTTCTCAGATGTCGTCTGATCTGTCTGGTGCGTTCATCCTGCGAAAAATGATAAAGAAGAATCTGCGGTTTGGGGGTGGGATCCCTGTCCAGTGTGGATAAGTTCATGTTGTGAAAATCAAATGTGTTCAAAAAAATGCCTCCTGGTAGAATAATGGCGCAGTCAAAAATGTCTGCTGAGTTTACAGGTTTCTATACTACAGAATAGAAGAGGTTTTTCTCCATAAGATATTATCTCAGATAATTATCATGTCACACCGGTTCCTGTGTCTGCCTGCGGGCCGGGATGCGGATCTGCACCTCTGTACCCTGCCCCTGCCTGCTGGTATAGGTAAGTCCATAAGCCCTGCCGTACAGGATCTGAAGTCTCTGATGTGTGTTGTATACAGCAATGTTTGTGCCGCCGGAGGAAGAACCTGCGCTGTTTCCGGAAATGATTGTGGAAAGCTTTTCCGGAGGGATTCCAACGCCATCGTCTGAGATCAGAAGCACAATATCTTCCTGCTCCATCCAGCCGGTGAGAACGATTGTTCCGGCCTTGGTATCCTTTTCCAGAATGCCGTGAAGAACGCAGTTTTCTATCACAGGCTGTAAGGTAAGTTTTGGTATCTGATAATCTGTCAGCTCATCCGGAATATCAGAGATAAAGGAAATATTGTCATGATAGCGCATGTTCTGGATTTTCAGGTAAATAGAAACATGCTCTTCCTCTTCTCCTATGGTGCTGATGCTTTTTTTGCGGCTCAGTGTCAGCTTATAAAACCGGGAAAGGCTTTGTACAGCGCTGGAAATCTCTGAGGTTTGTCCCTGCAGCGCCATCCAGTTGATCATATCCATAGTATTATACAGAAAATGCGGATTGATCTGAGCCTGCAGAGAATTAAATTCTGCGATCCGAAGTTCTTCTGCCGCTTTCATCTGCTCGTCCATAAGCTGCTGTATTTTTCGAGTCATATAGTTATAGGTATCTACCAGATCACCAATCTCGTCATGATAAACAGGGCTTTCCATGGGAACCGGAGATCCCTGACGGACCTTGCTCATCTGCCGGATCACAGAGGAGATCCGGCTGCTTACAGACCGGGCCAGAAAATGAGCCATAACTGAGGCAAGCACCAGCACTGCAAGGTACATAAGGATATACTGGAACATGATAAAATTGCTTTGTTTTAAAAGAGAAGAAGAGGGCAGGACAGTTACCATGAACCAGCCGGGCTGTCGGATATTGTAAAATCCTGCATAAATCTTCTGGTCGAGGATCGTCCTTTCAATGAAACCGTTGGAAGCCATAAAGGAATCTTCAACAGTCTGGTAATCCAGAAGATAGATACCCGTCCCGGATTTATCAGAAGATGCCACAATGGCATTTCTTTCATTGATAATGTAAGAAACGCTGCCGTCCAGAGTCAGATTCCTTTTCAGCATTTGCGTCAGCTGATCTGAGGAGGAATAAAGGGCAATGTAAGCCTGATGGGCATTTCCCTGATAATAAAAAGTAGTGGAAACAATGTACGCCATATCTCCGAAGGTACTTTTTTCCCGTTCTCCCAGATAAAATTCCGGACAGTAGAGCTCGGATTTTCCTGTTCCCTGAAAGATTCCGTACCAGTAGGTTCCCTGAGCCAGATTCATTGGTACAAAATAGTCACTGGTCAGATCATCGCGAAAAAGCTTAACGGATCCTGTGGGAAAATCCATGTAGATCTGAAGTCCGGTAATAGTTTTGCTGTCAATAAGTTCCTGGGCTTTTTTCTGAAATGCTTCTGCATCACGGGGATCCAGAAGCATCTGGAAAGGAGAATTGACTGGCTGATGAAACAACGTTTCATAGAATCCAAGCTCTGTGATCTCCTCATAGGCGTCCAGGATTTTCTGGATACGGGCCTCTATCAGAGGCGCGGCCTCGGAGGATGCATCCTGTTCTTTTCGGATGGTATCAGAGACAACCATGTCATACAGCCGGGTGTAGAAAAAGATTCCCACAATAAGTACCGGAATCGTAACAGCAATACTCAGTACAATGGTAAATTTTGATTGCAGATTCATATCTCCGTAAATCTGACGTATTTTTTTTAATAATCTTGTCATTTCAGATTTTTCTCCCTGTACTCAGACGGAGAAAGCCCGCTGTATTTACGAAAGCTTTTTCCAAAGTAATTGCCGTCGCTGTAGCCAACTCTGGATGAAATGTCTGAAATCCGGTATCTGGAATCCTTTAACAGCTGTTTGGCCTTTTCCATCCTGTACTCTGTAAGATATTGATTTAAGGTATGCCCGGTTTCGTTTTTGAAAAAGGTACATACATAGGAGGCAGAAAGAAAAACGTGTTCACTGATATCTTTGACAGAAAGTGTCTCATCCATGTAATGTTTTCCAATGTAGCTTTTGATCATATGGATGGTTGGATTCTCATGTGTCTGATTTCCCGCATGTTCCAAAAAGTCTTCAGTCTGCCGGCGAAGCGTCTGATGGAGCTCGGAAAAAGTAAAACATCTGTCAATGATCTCTGCAATGGGTTCTGCGTACACATCGTCTGTCTGAAGGTTCTGTTTCCGGGCCTTATCAAGGGTCAGGAACAGTTTATAATAGAGATCCTTTACAGCATTCTGGAACACTTTTGTATTTTCAGTAAAATATTCCTGAAGCTGATCCAGAAGAACAAAGGCAGATTCGGGAAGCCCGGAAGAAAGTGAGTCTGCAAACTCGCTTTCCGGTGATGCGGAAACGGGCTCAGGGGAGGACTTTGTGCCCCGGTTCAGTCTGTCAGGGGTCAGCAGCGTATTTTCCGGAAAAAAGAAACTGCTCTGCAAAAGAATCACAGCGGAGGCATAGGACTGATAGGCTTTTGCCATTCCGTATACAGTTTCTCCTGCTGCAATGGAAAATCTTCCCAGAACAGAAAGGCGCTGACAGATAAAGTCGCTGATTTCATGAAAGCACCGGATGGAAGGTTCTGTCTGTCCAAACAGGAAACACAGGAGATTCTGATGCTTTTTGTCTGTGTAAATAAAATTGATCTTTCTTTTTTCCAGAAAGTCAGACAGCTCCTGATAAAACATCTCCAGGGCAGACAGCTCCGGAAAGGTATTCATTCTTATAATAAAGGAAATAAAAAAAGTGGAGCTGTTTACAGTAAAACCAAGTTCTCCGAAAAGTCTGCGGGCAGTCTGAATATCAGGTAAAGCTGGAAGTGTCAGAAGCAGCGCCAGACGGGAGGCGGTTTCCATGGATTTCAGGACCTCTCCTCTTCGTGAGTGGCGTTTCTGTATGTAAAGATCAGCGGCTTCCCGGACTGCCTGGGAGACTTCGGAAGGATTCAGGGGCTTTTCGATATAGCTGACAGCTTTCAGACGAATGGCAGCTTTGAGATATTCTTTATCCGAATAGCCGCTCATAAAAACAGGAACAGAATCCGGAAGAAGCTTTTCCAGACGTTCCAGCATAGTGATTCCGTCCATGCGAGGCATACGTACATCACACAAGATGATTTCGGGTTTGTAAAGACGGGCCTGTTCCAGACCGTGAATACCGTCGTCAGCCTGAATGATCTGATCAATGCCAAGGGATTTCCAGTCTATGGCGCTGATCAGTCCTGTGCGGGTAAGCTCTTCATCGTCTACGATCAGTAATTTCATGGGACTCTCCTTGTAATAAGTAAAAGTTATGTATAGTCTATCATACTTTTTACAGGAATACGAGAGAAAAAACAGCGGGTTTTGTGCAAATAAATGAAAATATATTACCCGGATTCAAAAGATATTCCCATTTTATAAAAAAATCACCAATGGTAAAATAAAATCAGTGAACAGATAGAAAAAAGGAGGGGAAGAGCCGTGTCTGAATATGTTCTTGAGCTTAAAGGCATTACAAAGATTTTTCCGGGTGTAAAGGCATTGAATAATGTGCAGTTTCAGCTGAAACCCGGCGAGGTTCATGCGCTTATGGGCGAAAACGGAGCCGGAAAAAGTACGTTTATCAAGGTAATTACCGGTGTACATAAAGCAGAAGAGGGTGAAATGTTCCTGAACGGCAAAAAAGTGGAGTTCAGAGGACCGAAGGATGCCCAGGCAGCCGGAATTGCGGCAGTATATCAGCATCCTACATCCTATCCTCATCTGACTGTTGCAGAAAATATTTTTATGGGCCATGAGATCATAAAAAACAGAATGATCCAGTGGAAAGCAATGAATACAGAGGCAAATAAGCTTCTTGCGCAGCTTGATGCGGATTTTGACGCCACGGCGGAAATGGGAACTTTAAGTGTGGCCCAGCAGCAGATGGTGGAAATTGCCAAGGCAATGTCTACCAATGCAAAAATTATTATTCTGGACGAGCCTACAGCAGCTCTTACAAGATCAGAGTCAGAAAAGCTTTATACACTTGTGGACAAATTAAAGTCAGAGGGAGTTTCCATTATTTTTATTTCCCACCGTTTTGAGGATATGTACCGTCTGGCTTCCAGAGTCACAGTATTCCGGGATTCCCAGTACATCGGAACCTATGATGTAAACGGTATTACCAATGCGGATCTGATCAAGGCAATGGTGGGACGTGAGATCACAGATCTTTTCCCGAAGCCTGAGATCCAGCCGGGAGAAGAAATACTGAAGGTGGAAAAGCTTTCCAGAACAGGATATTTTAAGGACGTTTCCTTTGAGGTAAGAGCAGGAGAAATCCTTGGCCTTACCGGTCTGGTAGGTGCAGGCCGTACGGAAGTGGTGGAAGCTGTGTGCGGAATTACCCGTCCGGATTCCGGAAAGGTTTATCTGGAAGGGAAGGAAGTTCATATCAAGCAGCCCTCAGATGCAATGGAAAAAGGCATTATCCTTCTTCCTGAAGACCGTCAGAAGGAAGGGCTTATCATGAGCTGGGGACTGGGAAGAAACGTAACCCTTCCCACTATCAGCAAATATGCAAAGGCCGGGATCAATGATGAAAAAACAGAGAGAGATCTGGCAAAGAAGCTTCTGGAAGAGGTAGATACCAAGGCGGTTGATATTTTCCAGCCTGCAAGCTCGCTGTCCGGAGGAAACCAGCAGAAAGTAGTTGTTGCCAAGGCTTTAAGCCAGGAGATGAAGGTTGTGATCATGGACGAGCCCACCAAAGGCGTTGACGTCGGAGCCAAGGCAGAAATCTACGGGATTATGGGAGATCTGGCAAAGAAAGGCTATGCCATTATTCTGATCTCTTCGGAAATGCCTGAGATCCTCGGCATGGCGGACCGTATTATTGTAATGTGCAACGGAAGAAAGACCGGCGAGCTTGGAAGAGAGGAAGCGACTCAGGAGAGGATCCTTGAGCTTGCCATGGAAAAGGGGGCTTCAAAATAATGGAAAAGAAATCATTGGTAAAAAAACTTACAGGATCTCGTGAAGCTCTGCTTGCAGTTGTTCTGATCGTCCTTTTTATTGTCATAACAGCCATTAATCCGTCTTTCCTGACTCCGAAATCCCTGATGGATATGCTGAAAAACAATGCGGTAACAATGGTGATGGCTCTGGGTATGCTGTGCGTTATGCTGATAGGCGGAATTGATATTTCTATTATGTCTACTCTGGCGTTATCCGGTATGTCCATTGGTATGCTTCTGAAAAATGATGTGATTGTAAGCACACCGCTGGCATTTCTCATTGCAGTGGGAATCGGTATTGTTTGCGGTCTGGTGGTTGGGCTTGTGATCTCCAGAGCAGATGTGCCGCCGATCATTGCCACAATGGGATTTATGTATGTGTTCCGGGCAATGGGCTACCTGGTTTCCAACGGCGGTGAGTGGGCCGGCGCAGCGGCTCTGGGCAGCTTTAAGGATTTTGCAACAACAAAATTCCTTGGTATCAACTGTGTGATCTGGGTTGTGATCCTGTGCTATGCGTTCTTTTTCTGGTTTATGAAATGGACAAGAACAGGAAGAATGATCTATGCGGTAGGAAGTAATGCCAGCGCAGCGGAGGTTTCCGGTATCAATGTGAAGAATATCAAGCTTCTTGTTTATGTGATCATGGGACTTCTTGCAGGTCTTGGGGGCGCTCTTCAGGTTTCTGTTTATGCATCCGCAATGCCTGACATGCAGTACGGCGGCGAAATGGACGTTATTGCTGCCTGCGTAATCGGCGGCGTCAGCATGAGCGGCGGCCGCGGAAGTGTTCTGGGCGCTTTGTTCGGCTCTCTGATCCTTGCGACTATCGCAAAGGCGCTTCCTCTGATTCCGTTCTTTGACCAGCTCTGGCTGAATACCATCAAAGGACTGATCATTCTGATCGTAGTTGTAATGAACGTAGTGCTGCAGCGTGTGGCAGACAAAAATGCACTGAAAGGAAGGGAGATGTAATCATGGCTGGAAAATCCGGAAGAAGTATAAATAATGTACCAGAAAGTTCGGTAAAGCGGATGATCTTCTCCTGGGAAGGAATCCTGGTTCTGATCTTTATTGCAGTGAATATTTTCTGCGCAATGTTTTCTGAGTTTTACAATATCAGCAGTCTGCTCCGTCAGATGCCGGTTTATCTTGCAGAGGTATTTCTCATGCTCCCCATGGCATATATCCTGGTCCTTGGCGAGATTGATATTTCTGTTGGTTCTATTGTGTGTCTGTCAGCCACTATGTGCTGTATTGTATGCAATATGAACGCTCCGTTTATCGTAGTTGTTCTTACCGGCCTTGCTGTGGGAACTGTATGCGGCGCCATTAACGGACTGATTCTTACAAAATTTACAGAGCTGCCTCCGATGATTGTCACTCTGGCAACTCAGATTATTTTCCGCGGTATTGCGGAGATCATTCTGGGAAGCGGCGGAAGTATTACCATGTCAAATCTGGATGGCTTCACTGCCATTGCAGGAAAGGTGGGACAGGTTCCCTATATTCTGTTTCTGGTTGTGATCCTGGCTGTGATCTTTGCCCTTGTTCTTGGAAAAAGCACGTTTGGAAGAAGAGTATATGCCATCGGAACAAACCGTCTGACCGCATATTATTCCGGTATTCATGTTCAGAAGATCCGAATGATCATTTATACAGTGATGGGAACGGTTTCCGGCCTTTGCGCTATTTTTCTTTTGTCCTCATCCTTCGGAGCCAATACCACAACAGGAAACGGTTTTGAGATGGACGCCATCGCCATGGCAGTGTTTGGAGGAATCTCTTCCACAGGCGGCAAAGGAAATATTGCAGGAGGCGTGATCGCGGCATTTATTATCGTATGCCTTCGCGTAGGGCTGGGACAGCAGAACGTCCATGCACAGGTGATCCTTCTTATTATCGGAGCGCTTCTGATCGCGGCAGTTGCTCTTCCGAATATTATCGGACAGGTAAGAAGAACTGTAAAAAGTAAATAAAAAAGAATTGTAAATTCAGGATATGCTTTTTAAAATAAAAGGTACTGCTGTTCCTGAGGGGAGAGCAGTTCCAGATACACCTGCTGCTGTCTGTGCGGCAGCAGGACGTTACTGAGATTCAGTAACAAAAAACTATACTATTCCAAGGGAGGAAAACAAAATGAACAAAAAAGTTATCAGCGCACTTCTTTGTGGAGCAATGGTTCTCGGAGCAGCTACCCCGGTTATGGCTGAGGGCGCAGGAGACGGACAGAAGATCGCACTTGTCGGCAAATCAGCAGGCAACGCATTCTTTGAGATCGCAGCAGCTTCCTTTAAGGAAACAGTGGAAGCAGAAGGCGGAAAAGTGGAGGTTGTATATCCGGAGACAGCAACTGCTGATGCTCAGATCAAAGTTCTTGACAACCTGATTTCCCAGGATTTTGATGCAATCTGCATTGCAGCAAACGATGTAAATGCTCTTCAGGCAAAACTGACAGAGGCTATGGATGCAGGGATTAAGGTATCCTCTTTTGACTCTGCTCCCAATAAAGACAGCCGTCAGGTATTTGTAAATCAGGCCGGTACTGTGGCTGTAGGACAGGCTCTTATGGATGCAGTCCTTGATATTTCCGGCGGAGAAGGCCAGTTTGCAATTCTTTCTGCCACATCCCAGGCTGCAAACCAGAACGCATGGATCGACGCTATGAAGAAAATTATGGAAGAAGATGAGAAATACAGCAAACTGGAGCTTGTAGAAGTTGCTTATGGTGATGATGAGCCTCAGAAATCTACAGATCAGACAGCGGCGCTTCTTCAGAACTACCCGGACCTGAAGGTTATCTGCGCACCTACAACTGTCGGTATTGCAGCAGCTGCAAAATATCTTCAGGACAATGAATCCACATGTAAACTGACCGGTCTTGGTCTTCCGTCTGAGATGCTTGAGTACACAGGCGATGACGATGCTCATTCCTGCCCGTACTTCTATCTGTGGGATATGCAGGGCCTTGGAAAACTCAGCGCTTACACAACAATGGCTCTTGTAAAAGGCGATATCACAGGCGCACTTGACGAGACATTTACAGCAGGCGACCTTGGCGATTTCACAATTACAGAGGCTGACGACAAAGGAACAGAGATTGTTCTTGGGGAGCCGCTTCAGTTCACACCTGAAAACATTGAAGAGTACGCAGAGCTGTACTGATTCATGTATCCGTAATAATAAGAAGCTTTTTCATACTATTTAAGAATCATTTGAAAGAGAGACGCCGTGAAGCTGGCGTCTCTTTCTTATTTATGCTATGATAAGTAAAAATCAGTAAGAAGGCGGTAGAAACATGCAGCAGGCGCTTTTGGAGCATTTAAGAAAAATAACGGAAGAAGAGCAGCGTATTCTTGATGGAGCATCAGAAGTGGATCAGGGGCTGTATACGTCAGGAAAGGATTTTACTGTGGACAGTGCAAAGATGCTGGAGGAGGGAAAGCTGATCGCAGTGAGGACTCACACCAGGTTCGTGCATTTTCCGTCTCACAGGCATAATTTTATTGAGGTGCTTTATGTGTGCGAAGGCTCGCTTACCAATATCATAGGAGGAAAAGAGGTAGTTATTGAGGCGGGAGAGCTTCTGTTTCTGAATCAGTTTACCAGGCATGAGATCCTGCCGGCAGGAAAAAATGATATTGCCATTAATTTTATGATCCTTCCGGAGTTTTTTGATGTGGCCTATACGATGGCGGGAAGTAATAATATACTGGCAGATTTTCTTGTTCATGTATTACGGCAGAATGAAGAAAAGGGAGAATACCTTCATTTCCGGGTGGCAGAGGTTCTTCAGATCCAGAATCTTCTGGAAAACATGATTTATTCACTGGTAACGGGCAAAGGAGATCAGAACCGGATCAATCAGACAACCATGGGGCTGATTTTTCTGTATCTTCTGGATTCTGTCCAGTATGCGGAGATGAGAGTGCCGAATCAGTATGAAAATATGATAGCTATGACAACCCTGGATTATATTGAGCAGAACTATAAGACGGCCACGCTGACAGAGCTGTGTGTTAAGCTTCATCTTCCCATGCATGTACTCAGTAAAATGATCAAAAAAAACACAGGATTTAATTTTAAGGAGCTGCTTCAGCGGAAGCGCATGAATAAGGCGATAGAACTGATGTGTGAGACAGAGCTTCCGATCAGTGATATCATTGCGGCAGTGGGATATGAGAACGGCAGTTATTTTCACCGGGTCTTCCGGGAAAAGTATCATGTGACACCAAGAGCCTTCCGGGAAATAAACAGAAAGCGGGAGACTGTGCGTTTGTAGAACTGTATAAATAAAAACGGGACATTACAAAATACACTTCAGAAGAAATGTGCTTTGTAATGTCCTTTTTTAGATTTTACTTTATCTTTGGCAATAGGAAAAAGAAATGTCTCAAGAAATGCGGAATACGGGAAACAGAGAACTCTGTATGTTCCGCAGATATTTATGTAATATCATTGGTGTTTCCTTTTCTGTGTGTACCTGAAGTAAAATCTATATTTATTTTAGCATATTTTATGTAGATAGAAAAGAATTGGTTTTGTAGAAAAAACAGAGAGATAATTATGCAAATTGCACAAAAAATAAAAGGAGGAGACTGAGAAAGGATCTGATTAGTATAAAAGATGTCCGGTTTTGACAGTGATTAAAGTAAAAAATGACAGAACAAAATCAGATTTCGTATAACAACAAAAAAATCCGGAACTTTATGTTCCGGATTTTCAGTAGCGAGAGGGGGATTCGAACCCTCGACACTACGGGTATGAACCGTATGCTCTAGCCAACTGAGCTATCTCGCCATGTCTGTTTATTCGGTTGTTATGGGGCCTATAGGGCTCGAACCTATGACCCTCTGCTTGTAAGGCAGATGCTCTCCCAGCTGAGCTAAGACCCCATATCTGATGCCTGTTCAGTGGAAGTTTTTTTCGTTTCCCTCAACCGACTTCGTTAGTATATAACACACATATCCAAATGTCAACACTTTTTTTAAAAAAATTTATTTTTATTTTTTTCGGAAATTTATGTGATATACAAAGGTTTTTAGAGATGCTAAAAAAGTTTTTTTATAGTAACTTTTTTCCTGCTATGGTAAAATACTGATGGTTAGAATGAGAACAGAGAAGGGGAGACATTATGACAACAGATGAAGTATTTATGAAAAAGGCCATTGAGCTTGCAGCGCTTGCAGTGGAACACGGCAACGAACCTTTTGGCGCAGTTCTTGTAAAGGACGGAGAAGTTGTATACACCAATGAAAATCAGATCTATACAGCCACAGATCCTACTTTTCATGCGGAGGCAGGTCTGATCCGTCGTTTTTGTAAAGAAACAGGGATTACGGATTTAAGCGATTATACTCTGTACTCAAGCTGCGAGCCCTGTTTTATGTGCTGCGGAGCCATGGTATGGGTAAAGCTTGGAAAACTGGTATATGGGGCAAGCGACAGAGATCTCTGCGAAATCCTGGGTGAGCAGGGGAACGACTGTGCAGAACTGGTATTTGAAAGATCTCACTGTAGACCGGAAGTGACAGCCGGCGTTATGCGGGAAGAAAGCATACGTGTTCTGAGGGATTATTTTTCCGGCCATCAGAAAGGCTGAAAACAAAAGGACAGGTATGGCTTCCGACGATGGCGGGGAAGCCGTCACAGGGCGTCCGCATAAAATTTCCTCTAGGCATTTTTTCCATTTTGTTGTATCATAATAAACGAGTATGCCTGATTTTACAGGCAAGTACAATAATCGAAAGGGGAATGGGACTGTGGGAAAGAAAATGCTCTTTGTTTTTAACCCCAAGGCAGGCAAGGGAAAGATCAAAACCCATCTGCTGGATATTATTGATATTTTTAATAAGAATGATTATGAGGTGATCATCCGTTCCACTCAGAAGGCAAAGGACGCCTACGAGCAGGCCAGGGAGTACGCTGATGAGGTGGATCTCATCGTATGCAGCGGAGGAGACGGAACGCTGGATGAGGTTGTGACCGGGATCATGGAGAAAAAAAGTGATGTCCCCATTGGGTATATCCCTGCCGGCAGTACCAATGATTTTGCCAACAGCCTGTTTATGCCGAAGAATATGACAGAGGCCGCTTCCATGATCATGGAGGAAGAACTGTATCACTGCGATATCGGAAGGTTTAACAGCCAGACCTTTGCATATGTGGCAGCCTTCGGACTTTTTACAGACGTATCCTATGAAACGGATCAGGATCTGAAAAACGTTCTGGGTCATGTGGCTTATATTCTGGAAGGAGTCAAAAGACTTTTTGATATCAAATCCTATCATATGAAAGTAAAATCAGAGGAAATTGAAGTAGAAGATGATTTTATGGTAGGAATGATCACAAATTCCAGATCTGTGGGAGGCTTTAAAAATCTTACAGGCAAGAATGTGGATATGAATGACGGCCTTTTTGAAGTGACCCTGATCGTAAAGCCCAAGAACCCTCTGGAGCTTCAGGAGATCATGACAGCTCTTGTTATGGCTGAGGACAATACGGATCTTGTTCATTCATTTAAAACAGGAAAGATCACCATAGAGGCAGAGGAAGCAGTTCCGTGGACGCTGGACGGTGAATTCGGAGGAAATCACACGTCCGTAGAAATAGAAAATATGCATAAAGCACTGAATCTGTATTTAAAAAGCACAAAAAAGAATTAAGCCAATAAAACAGAAAACATAAAGGAGAAAGCTAATGTCAGACTATACTAACGTAAAAGAACTCTTTGGATGCGATGTGTTCAATGATTCCGTTATGCAGGAGAGACTTCCGAAAAAAGTCTATAAAGAGCTGAAAAAAACCATAGAAGAAGGAAAAGAGCTATCTATGGAAATCGCGGATGTAGTTGCTCATGAAATGAAGGAGTGGGCCATCGAAAAAGGAGCCACTCACTACAGCCACTGGTTTCAGCCGCTGACAGGCGTAACTGCAGAAAAGCATGACGCTTTTATTACTGCTCCTATGGAAAACGGAAAGGTTCTTTTAAGCTTTTCCGGAAAGGAGCTGATCAAAGGAGAACCGGATGCATCTTCTTTTCCTTCCGGCGGTCTGAGAGCTACTTTTGAGGCAAGAGGCTATACTGCATGGGACTGCACCTCACCTGCTTTTGTGCGCCATGATGCAGCCGGCGGTACCCTGTGCATCCCAACCGCTTTCTGTTCCTATACCGGAGAGGCGCTGGATCAGAAAACTCCCCTTCTCCGCTCCATGGAGGCAGTAAACAAACAGGCTCTGAGACTGATCCGTCTTTTTGGAAACACCACATCCAAAAAAGTAACTCCGTCTGTAGGAGCAGAGCAGGAATATTTCCTTATAGATAAAGAAAAGTGGCTTCAGAGAAAGGATCTGACCTACACCGGCAGAACGCTGTTCGGCGCGATGCCGCCAAAGGGCCAGGAGATGGACGATCATTATCTGGGAACTATCCGTCAGAGAGTTTCCGCATATATGAAAGAAGTCAATGAAGAGTGCTGGAAGCTTGGAATCACAGCAAAAACCCAGCATAATGAAGTGGCTCCGGCTCAGCACGAGCTTGCTCCTATCTATGCTCCGGCCAATATTGCGGCTGACCACAATCAGATGATGATGCGTATCCTTAAAAAAGTGGCAAGCCGTCATGGCATGCGCTGCCTGCTTCATGAGAAGCCGTTTGCAGGTGTCAATGGTTCCGGTAAGCATAATAACTGGTCTCTGACTACAGACGATGGCATCAATCTTCTGGAGCCGGGCAAAACACCTCATGAGAATATCCAGTTCCTTCTTGTTCTCACCTGTATTCTGAAGGCTGTGGATATTCATGCGGATCTTCTTCGTGAATCTGCGGCAGATGTGGGAAATGATCACCGCCTGGGAGGAAACGAGGCGCCGCCTGCTGTTATCTCTGTATTTCTGGGAGAGCAGCTGGAGGATGTGCTGGATCAGCTGATCAGCACAGGAATGGCAACCCACAGCAAAAAAGGAAGCAAGCTTCACACTGGTGTAAAAACTCTTCCTGATTTTATGAAAGACGCCACTGACAGAAACAGAACTTCACCGTTTGCCTTTACAGGAAATAAATTTGAGTTCCGTATGGTTGGTTCCAGAGATTCTATTTCTGAATGTAATGTGGTTTTAAATACCATTGCAGCTCAGGCATTTAAAGAGGCCTGCGACCGTCTGGAGGCGGCTCCTGATTTTGATCTGGCTGTCCATGATCTGATCAAGGAATATGCAACAGAGCATCAGAGGATCGTATTTAACGGAAACGGCTACGCTCCGGAATGGGAGGAAGAGGCAAAACGCCGGGGACTTCCGATTCTTCCGTCCATGGTTGATGCCATTCCGGCTCTTACTACAGACAAAGCTGTAGAGCTTTTTGAAACTTTCCATGTATTTACAAAGGCAGAGCTGGAATCCCGTGCGGAGATCCAGTATGAGATTTATGCAAAAGCCATTAACATTGAGGCTAAGACCATGCTGGATATTGTTACCAAACAGATCATTCCGGCAGTGATCAAATATACCACAGTGCTTGCTCAGTCTGTAAATGCAGTCCGCGCGGCTGCGGCAGTGGACGTCAGCGTGCAGCTTGGACTTCTCACCAAATGCTCCGAACGTCTTGCAAAGACAAACCAGGCAATGGAGGCTCTGGCAGAGGCGGTATCTCATATCGGAGAGTATCCGGAGGGAAGAGAACGCGCTGTATACTGCAGAGAAAAAGTAGTGACAGCCATGGAGGAGCTTCGCAGACCAGTAGACGAACTGGAAATGCTGGTGGACAAGGAAATGTGGCCGATGCCTTCCTACGGTGATCTGATTTTTGAGGTGTAATATGGAAGAACTTAGATTTCTGGAGGAGCAGCAGGTTTCTCCGGAACTGATCCGTCAGGCAGAGGAGTTTCGGAATACATATACTACAGATGAGGCTGCTGTTCACAGAATCGTGAAGCCCTCGATTCCCTTTTATGGAAAGGAGATCCTGGAGATGGCTGTTGCAGGCCTTCTCCGGGGCGAAAATCTGCTTCTGACAGGACCGAAGGCAACAGGAAAAAATATCTTGGCAGAAAATCTTGCCTATATTTTCGGCAGACCTTCTTATAATGTATCCTTTCATGTAAATACCAACAGCGGCGATCTGATCGGAACAGATACATTTATCGACAATGAGGTAAAGCTTCGCAAAGGAAGTATTTATCAGTGCGCGGAATATGGCGGCTTCGGAATCCTGGACGAGATCAATATGGCGAAAAATGACGCGGTATCCGTACTTCATGCGACTCTTGATTACCGCCGTTCCATTGATGTTCCGGGCTATGACCGGATCGAACTTCATCCGGCAGCCAGATTTATCGGAACCATGAACTACGGATATGCTGGGACAAAGGAACTGAACGAAGCCCTTGTTTCCCGTTTCCTGGTAATTGACATGCCGGCCCAGACAGAGGAATCTCTGAATTTTATTTTTCATCAGATGTTTCCAAATGCAAAAATGACAGCCGTAGAACAGTTTGTCGGTGTATTTCTGGATCTTCAGAAAAAAGCGCTGAACAGTGAGATTTCCACAAAGCCTCTGGATCTCAGAGGACTTCTGGCAGCCATGAAGATCGTGGACACGGGACTTTCCCCCTGGCAGGCTGTGCAGATGGGTGTGATCAATAAGACCTTTGACGTTTTTGAAAAAGAAATCGTGGAGGATGTAGTGAGAACCCGTATTCCCCGCGAATGGACAAAAGAGGATGTCTATGAATAAGGAACTTCCCACGGAGCTGGATGACAGCCGGTTTGAACTGGAAAACAGGCTGAAAAATCTTCTCTGGACAGTCAGCGGAGATTACGGGTTGGACATGAAACCGGATGTATCCCTGTTTTTAAGGTCGGAGGCAATCGCCCTTTACGACGGAATCAAACAGGGGGCCTTTGCCAGGTTTTATGACAGAGATATGATGGGAATGTATCTGGTAAAAAAAGTCTTTCTGCAGGCAGACGAGACGTGTCTGACACAGCTTGCCCAGCTTTGTATTGAAGAAGCTGTGGGAGAAAAGATCTGTCAGGAGAGGCCCGGGATCCGTTCCATTCAGAGAAAGGCCTGCGAGGATATTCTGGAACAGGAATTTGAACAGATGTGCGCCCCGGGCAATGTGCTTGGGAGGCTGAGAGCAGCAGTGCTGAGAAGAAGACTGGACGGAAGCTCCTTCCGGGCGGAAAAAAAGCTTCAGGAGCTTACAGACGCAGTGGCAGGCGCAGCCGGTGCAGAGAGCACCATGGAACTGATCCGGATTGTGGATAAGCTCTATAATCGTCTGGTGGATCCGTCCTTTGAAGCGGTTCACGGAAGTCTGGAAAAGGTTCTGGCTGTCAGTGTGAAGGAACTGACAGAGTATCCCTGGGAGGATTATCTCACGGAAGAGCTGTATGAAGAAGCTCTGGAAAGCTATATGGAGCAGCTGACAGAAACCATGACCGGACTTGAAGACCGGTCCGTTACAGAGAACATGGAAGAAGAGCGCAGGAAAAAGCATAAAATAACGGTTCTTCCTCCGGAGACTCTGGAAAAGGCTCATACGTATGTGGAACTGAATTACGGAAGAACCTATCTGACTGATACAGAAGAAAAGCGGATCAACCATCTGATGTGCAGGGGGATCCATGGAGACTGCAGCCTTTATTTTACAGAAGGAATCCTGAAAAATCCGGTAAAAAGAAATTACCAGTATGAATATGCGGTTCGTCTGAGAAATAAAAATATCTGGCTGTATCATGACAAACACAGAATTGTAAAACATAATATAGCAGAGCTGACAGATACTCTCCGTAAATCTCTTACCCTGAGAGGAGAAACTCAGACCGTGCTTTCGGACAGAGGAATGATCGTTCCCTCCAGACTGTGGCGGATCGGGAGAAGCAGTGATGCCAAAATCTTTCAGCGGGAACTGAAAGCAGATGCCGCTGATTTTGTGGTGGACGTGCTGATCGATGCCAGCGGTTCCCAGATGAGCCGGCAGGGAGAGGTAGCAATTCAGGCATACATTATCAGCGAGGCTCTGAGCAATGTGGAGATTCCCCACAGAGTTATGAGCTTCTGTACCTTCTGGGATTATACGATCCTGCACAGATTCCGAAAGTATGACGATCCCAGAACAGAAAATGAGAATATTTTTAATTATGTAACATCTTCCAATAACAGAGACGGGCTTGCCATAAAAACAGCCGGTTACAGCCTTCTCCAGCGGCAGGAAGAAAAGAAGATCCTCATTGTACTCAGCGACGGACGGCCCTATGATGTGATTGTTAATCGCCCCAATGCAAAAAATCCTCAGCCGTACCGCGGAAGCACTGCCATTTCAGATACGGCCACAGAAGTCCGCAGACTGAGAAATCTTGACGTCAGTGTGCTGGGAGTGTTTGCCGGGGAAGAAAAGGATCTTGCCACGGAAAAAAGGATCTTCGGCAAGGATTTTGCCTATATCCGGGACATCCGCAACTTTTCCAGAATCGTCGGAAGGTATCTGAAAAAGCAGCTTGACACAGAGTAACAGCCTGATATCCTGCATAATAACAGGAATCCGGCTGTTGTTTTTTGGTGGAATTTGGTGGAAATAGATAGAACGGAGGAAAATCCTGTAATTTTTTTGCATAATTTATTAGATAACATCAAAAAACAGTTGAATAATCCCGGGAAATCAGATATAATGTGTAAATGCAATAAAGGGATAGAGAGAAGCTTGAAGGAGCTCTATTTTTTTTACCATGAGTGTCCGCTATCTGAGGACAGATGTTTACACTAAAGTGATAAAAAACGAAAATAGACTTGCTCTTTTGTGAAAGGATTCTGAAATATATAAATTAAAAGCGCATCCCTTCGTTATTGTCAGAAAAAATAAAAAGGAGTGTATTTACGTGGGAAAATACGTTACAAAGCGAGTTCTCCTCGCTATTGTCACCGTTTTTATTGTTTGTGGTATCACATTCTTTGCCATGAACGCCATTCCAGGCGGACCTTTTGACGGTGAAAAAGCACTTTCTCCGGAAGTAAAAGAAGCACTGGAGAAGAGATTTAATCTGGATAAACCGGTAGGCGAGCAGTTTGTTCTTTATATGAAGAACCTGGCTCATGGAGATTTCGGCGTTTCCGCAAAAACAGGCCGAGACATCAAGACAACAATTTTTGAATCCTTTAAGGTTTCTGCAAAGCTTGGCGGTATGGCGATACTTACTGCCCTGGTGCTTGGTCTGATCTTCGGAAGTCTTGCGGCGCTTACAAGAAATCATCTTCCTGACCGACTGATCATTTTCTTTTCCACACTGTTTACGTCGCTGCCCAGCTTTGTGTTCGCATCGCTGCTGCTTCTGGTATTCTGCGTTACCCTGAAGTGGGTTCCGGTGTGGAGTCCTGAGAACCAGAACTATGTGCTTCCGGTTATTGCGCTGGCAGCCTATCCTATGGCGTATATCACACGTCTTACCAAAAGCAGTATGCTGGATGTTCTGGGACAGGATTATGTGCGTACCGCAAGAGCCAAGGGTGTATCCCAGCTGAAGACGATCTTTAAACACACACTCAGGAATTCTCTGATTCCGGTTATTACTTATGTAGGCCCCATGACAGCATCCATCCTTACAGGAAGCCTTGTTGTGGAAAAAATCTTTACCATTGGCGGTCTGGGCGCAAAATTTGTAGAGGCCATTACAAACAGAGATTATCCTCTGATCATGGGAACTACAATTTTCCTGGCAGTACTGATGGTAACGATGAACCTGATCACTGATATCGTATATAAGATGATCGACCCGAGAATTAAACTGGATTAAGGAGGAAACTAAGTGGATAACACCAGTAAAAATCTGGATGAGATGCCGAAGAAGTCGCCATTGAGCTTCCAGATTGATTTGAAAAAATTTGAAAAAGCAACTGATGAAGAGAAAAAACAGCAGGATGTTATGAGCGAGTCCACTTCCTTCTGGAAAGACGGATTCCGCAAGCTGAGAAGAAATCCGCTGGCTATGGGCAGCCTGATAGTTCTGATTCTGATCGTTGGAATGATCTTTATCGTACCTCATGTAGTGCCCTATTCCTACTCTCAGATCATTGCTGTAAATGGCAGAAGAGATAAAACAGCTTCCAATATGGCGCCGTTCCAGTATTCAGAGCTGGAACAGAAGTACATAGAGGAAGGCGGTAAGGTATTCCCTCATATTATGGGAACAGACGAAATGGGACGTGATTACTTTGTCCGTGTTATTTACGGAACAAGAGTATCTCTGGCAGTCGGTCTTTTTGCCAGCATCATTGTCCTTATCATCGGCGTTCTGTACGGAAGTATTTCGGGATACTTTGGAGGAAAGGTCGATCTGATCATGATGCGTATTGTGGATATCATATATTCCCTTCCTGACATGCTCATGGTAATCCTGCTTTCCGTGGTGCTCCGTGAGACGCTGAATGTAGACGCGATTCCATTCCTTCAGAAGCTGGGACCGAACATGATCTCTTTGTTTATTGTATTCGGTCTTCTGTACTGGACAGGTATGGCGCGTATGGTCCGTGGACAGATCCTTACTATCAAACAGAACGAATACGTGCTGGCAGCCAAGATCAGCGGTGCAAAATCAGGAAGAATCATCCGCAAGCATATTCTTCCAAACTGTATCAGTGTAATTATTGTATCAGGCGCTCTTCAGATTCCGTCAGCGATCTTTACAGAGAGTTTCCTGAGCTTTATCGGACTTGGCGTACAGGCTCCAATGCCTTCTCTTGGATCTCTGGCAAATGCAGGACGTGCGGGTCTGACTGCTTATCCTTATAAGCTGATCTTCCCGGCTATCATGATCTGCCTGATCACACTTGCATTTAACTTACTGGGCGACGGCCTTCGTGATGCCTTTGACCCGAAACTGAGGAGGGATTAAGATGAGTGAGAATATACTTTCAGTCGTAGACTTAAATACCTCTTTTCATACTGACAGAGGAGAGGTTATGGCGGTAAACGGTGTTTCCTTTAATCTGGACAGAGGCAAAATCCTGGGAATCGTAGGAGAGTCCGGTTCCGGAAAAAGTGTTACCGCATATTCCATTATGCAGATCCTGGAAAAGAACGGAAGCATCAAAAAGGGCCAGGTTCTTTATAAAGGCCAGGATATTACACAGTTTTCAGAGAAGCAGATGAGAGAGTTCCGTGGAAAATGCTGTTCTATTATTTTCCAGGACCCGATGACAAGTCTGAATCCTGTATTTACTATTGGAAATCAGTTAAAAGAAGCAATCGAGCTTCATACAGACCGCAAAGGCAAGGTGGCAATGGACCGCGCCATTGAGATGCTGACCCTGGTTGGCGTCAACGAGCCGGAGAAACGTGTAAAGCAGTACCCATACGAGCTTTCCGGCGGTATGCGTCAGCGTGTTATGATCGCCATGGCACTGGCATGCGAACCGGATATCCTGATCGCAGATGAGCCTACCACTGCCCTTGACGTAACCATTCAGGCACAGATCCTGGAACTGATGCAGAGCCTGCAGAAAAAACTGGGCATGGCAATTATCATGGTAACACATGACCTTGGCGTTATTGCGGACATGTGTGATGAGATCATTGTTATGTACGGCGGCCGTGTCTGTGAGCGAGGAACAGCGGAGGATATTTTCTACCGTCCGGCTCATGAGTACACAAAAGGACTTCTGAAATCTATTCCAAGCGTGGACCGTATGGGAGAGAAGCTGATCCCGATTCCGGGAACTCCCATCAACCTTCTGAACATGCCAAAGGGCTGTGCATTCTGTCCGAGATGCGAAAACGCGATGAAAATCTGTATCGAGGAGATTCCGCCGGAAATCCAGATGCCTGACGGACATTTTGCTTCCTGCTGGATGAGTGTGAAGGAGCAGATGGAGGCGCAGCAGGAGGGAAAGAACAATGAGTAATGTGACAAATAAAAGCGAATATCTGGTTGAGGTCAACAACCTGAAACAGTATTTTCCTGTTAAAACAGGCTTTATGAAAAATACGCCTCTCAAAGCAGTTGACGGTGTATCCTTTAACATTAAGCCAGGTGAAACACTGGGTCTGGTAGGAGAGTCCGGATGCGGAAAAACAACTGTAGGACGTTCTCTTCTGAGACTGTATACTCCTACCTCCGGCGATGTGTTTTTTGACGGAGAAAGAGTAGATAAAAACAGTATCGGCCATATGCGTAAAGAGATGCAGATGGTATTCCAGGATCCGTATTCTTCTCTGAATCCCCGTATGACTGTAGAGGATATTATCGGAGAGCCTCTGGACGTACATAAGCTGTATTCCGGCAAAGGCGAGCGCCGCGACCGTATCCTGGAGCTGATGGAACTGGTTGGCTTAAATGCGGAGCATGCAACCCGCTACGCTCATGAGTTCAGCGGCGGACAGCGCCAGCGTATCGGTATTGCCAGAGCTCTTGCAACAAAACCGAGATTTATCGTATGCGACGAGGCGGTCAGCGCCCTTGATGTTTCCATCCAGGCGCAGGTGATCAATATGTTTGAAGAGCTTCAGGAGAAGCTGGGCGTGGCTTATCTTTTTATTGCCCACGATCTTCTGGTTGTTCATCATATTTCTGACCGTATCGCAGTTATGTACCTGGGACGTATTGTTGAGATCGCAGATGCAGATGATCTGAATGAATCTCCCATCCACCCATATACACAGTCTCTGTTAAGTGCGGTTCCATATCCGGATCCGAAAATGGCAAAGGAACGTCAGCGTATCATTCTTGAGGGAGATGTGCCAAGTCCTCTGCATATGCCTACCGGATGTGCATTCCGTACCCGCTGCAAATATGCAACAGAACGGTGTGCCAAGGAGTGCCCGACACTGACTGACAGAGGAAACGGTCATATGGTGGCCTGCTTTAACAAATAAAAGCAGGTATCAGGACATACAATTTATATGAATACAATTACCGTGCAGGATTTGTGTGGTGTTTGTATAAACTGCAGTGAAAGCTGTAAATAAAAATCCAGACAGGAGGAATTTTTTATGAAGAAGAAACACGTAGCACTTGCTCTTGCAGCAGCTATGGCAGTGACCACCGTAGGGGGGGCAACTGTTTATGCTTCTGAAGAGCACGGACCATCCAGCGAAGCGGCACCGGCATGGGAGAACTATGACGCTCGGATCGCAGAGATCAGAACAGAGACAGACCTGGTTAAACGTGAAGCTCTGATGCATGAGGCAGAGGACGAGCTGATGAACACATGGGCGATCATTCCGCTGTATTATTACAATGATGTGTACATGCAGAAAACAGATGTAGAGAATATCTACTCCAACCTGTTCGGCTTCAAATATTTCGGATTTGCAAAAACTCCGGACAATACTTTAAGCCTTCAGATCGCATCTGAGCCAAACAAGCTTGACCCGGCTCTTAACTCCTCAGTAGACGGCGCATGCCTTGCAATCCTTGCTTTCTCCGGACTGTATGCTTATGATGCAGAGGGAGAGCTTGTTCCTGAGCTTGCAGAAAGCTATGAGATGAGTGAGGACGGTCTTACCTATACCTTTACTCTGAGAGAGGGACTGAAATGGTCTGACGGCGAAGAGCTGAACGCAGAGGATGTTGTATACAGCTGGAACCGTCTTGTTACTCCTGAGACAGGTGCTGACTATTCCTACCTTGCTGATATCATTGCAAGAAAAGATGACGATACACTTGACATTGCAGGATCAGGCAACACATTTACTGTAAAACTGAAAGCTCCGTGTGCATACTTCCTTGACCTGTGCGCATTCCCGGCATTCTATCCGGTTCCGCAGCAGTGTGTGGAAGCAGCTGAAGGCGCTGAGGAAAACCCGGGCGCATGGTGCGTTGAGTCTGGATTTGTTACTTCCGGTCCGATGACATGTACAGAGTGGAAACACAATGAGTCCATGACTTATGAGAAAAACCCGAACTACTTCAGAGCAGACGAAGTTTCTCTTGAAAAAGTTCAGTTCATGTTAAGTGCAGACGATACAGCAATCTGGAACGCATTTGAAGATGGTTCCCTGCAGTTTATCGACACAATCGCAACAGACATGATGGCAACAGCAAAAGAAAAAGAAGAATACCACAACATTCCGAACCTTGGAACCTATTATGCAGGATTTAATGTAAACAGTGATCTGTTCAAAGGCAAAACTGTACAGCAGGCTGCTGACATGAGAAAGGCGATCAACCTTCTTATTGACCGTCAGTACATTGTTGACACAATCGCTCAGGCTGATCAGGAAGTTGCAAACACCTTTATCCCTACAGGTATGGCAGACGGCAACGGCGGAGAATTCCGTACAAATGACGATGCTTACACATATCCGATGGAAGATGTTGTAGGATACTTTGATCCGAACGCATATGAGGAGAACCTGGAAGAGGCAAGAAAGCTTCTTGAAGGTGCCGGTTACAAATTTGATGAGAACGGAATGCTTTCCGCTGATACTCCGATCAACATGACATATCTGACAAATGATGCAGAAGGTAATGTTAAGATCGGTGAGTCCATCCAGCAGGATCTGGCTGCAGTGGGTATCAATGTAACTGTTGAGACTCGTGAGTGGTCTGTATTCCTTGATGAAAGAAAACAGGGCAAATTCGACTTCTGCCGTGAAGGTTGGCTGGCAGACTACAATGACCCGATCAACATGCTTGAAATGTGGGAGACAGAGTCCGGAAACAACGATATGCAGTTCGGTAGATAAGCATATCTGAGAAAGACTTTTCTCTGAAATAAGCAAACATAAAAGCGCTGCAAAGCAGGTAAGGAATTTATCTGCAGAGCAGCGCTTTTCTTTGCAGATTCATCTGTAAAATGGTACTGAAATGTATATTTATAGAACAAAACTGTATATTTATCGTATAAAAACAACTTGCATATACTGTCGTAAATTAGTATAATGAAGAAAGGTTCGCAATAAAAATAAAGGGAGAGGAAATCAATGAACAACAAAGAGTTCAAACCGTATGTTCCGGCTGAAAAAATCACACCGGAAATGACGGTGACATCCGTAATCATGGGTATGATCCTCGCAGTTGTATTCGGCGCAGCCAATGCTTATCTTGGTCTTCGCGTTGGTATGACAGTATCTGCTTCCATTCCGGCAGCAGTTATTTCCATGGGTGTTATACGCGTGATTATGAAGAAAAACTCCATTCTGGAGAGCAACCTGGTTCAGACCATCGGTTCTGCAGGTGAGTCTCTTGCAGCAGGAGCGATCTTCACAATGCCTGCCCTGTTCCTGTGGGCAGAAGAAGGCCTTACTGAAAAACCGGGCCTTGTAGAAATCACACTGATCGCACTTTGCGGCGGTGTACTCGGCGTACTTTTTATGGTACCCCTTCGTAATGCTCTGATCGTAAAAGAGCATGCAACTCTTCTTTATCCGGAAGGAACTGCGTGTGCAGACGTACTTCTTGCAGGTGAAGAAGGCGGCTCCAATGCAGCTACTGTATTCTCCGGTATGGGAATTGCCGCTGCATTCAAATTTATCGTAGACGGTCTGAAAGTAATTCCTGCAGACGTTGCAGTTGCTTTTAAATCCTTTAAGGGCGAAATTGGTATGGAAGTATATCCGGCTCTTCTTGGTGTTGGCTATATCGTTGGTCCGAGAATTGCTTCCTTCATGTTTGTAGGTTCCATCGTAGGATGGCTGGTGATCATTCCGCTGATCTGTCTGTTCGGACCTGATATTTCTCTGTATCCGGCAGAAGCAGGCGTAACTGTTTCTCAGCTTTTTGCAGAGGGCGGCGCTTCAGCAATCTGGTCAAATTATGTAAAATACATCGGTGCAGGCGCTATCGCAACCGGCGGTATTATTTCTCTTATTAAGTCCCTGCCTCTGATCATTTCTACTTTCCGTGATTCCATGAAGAGTATGAAAGGATCCCAGAACGGCGGTACTTTAAGAACAGACAAAGATCTTCCAATGGGTATTATCCTTGCAGGGATCGTTGCCATGGTATTTATTATCTGGTTTGTTCCTGCAATCCCGGTAAACTTCCTGGGTGCGCTGATGATCGTAGTATTCGGTTTCTTCTTTGCAACCGTTTCCTCCCGTATGGTTGGTATGATCGGTTCCTCCAACAACCCGGTATCCGGTATGGCAATCGCCACACTGCTTCTTGCTACCTTTGCCATCAAGGCAACAGGCGAGACTGGTATCGACGGAATGAAGGGCGCAATCGCTATCGGATCTGTTATCTGTATCATTGCTGCTATTGCAGGTGATACTTCTCAGGACCTTAAAACAGGATATCTTCTCGGCGCAACACCGAAGACACAGCAGATCGGTGAGCTTCTCGGTGTTGTTGTTTCCGGTCTTGCAATCGGCGGCGTTCTTTATCTTCTTGACGCTGCATGGGGATATGGTACCGCAGAGGTTCCTGCTCCGCAGGCCGGCCTTATGAAGATGATCGTTGAGGGTATCATGGGCGGAGAGCTTCCATGGACACTTGTATTTGTAGGTGTATTCCTTGCTCTGGGCCTGGAAATCTTAAGAATTCCGGTAATGCCTTTTGCAATTGGTCTTTACCTTCCGATTTATCTGAACACAACTATCATGATCGGTGGCGTTGTTCGTATGTTCCTGGATGGACGCAAAAAAGTTGACAGCAAGACAAAAGAATCTCAGGTTACCAACGGTACTCTGTACTGTGCTGGTATGATCGCCGGAGAGGGTCTTGTAGGTATTTTCCTGGCTATTCTTGCGGTTGCCGGAATCAGTATTCCTGCATTTATCAACCTGGGAAATATTGGCGGCGTTGTGATCATGGCGCTGATGATCCTTGGTCTTCTGAAATTCTCCTTATGGAATAAAAGAAAAGCCTGATGAGAAAAAAGAAAGATAAGGGTATGCAGATCAACTATCTGGATCTTATTCCGGAAAAAAATCAGTCGCTGAAATGGCATACAGATCTGAAGGACAGAGTGATCCTTGAAGTGGAAAACACAGGGATCATGAACAAGATCGCGCAGACAGTGTTTAACAAACCGCGCTTTACAAAAGTCCATCTGGATGCTCAGGGAAGCTTTATCTGGCCCCTGATCGACGGAAAACGTACAGTGACAGACATTGCGCTTCTGGTAAAAGATGAATTCGGGGAGGCAGCCGAACCTCTGTATCCCAGAATTATCAAGTATTTCCAGATTGTTGAAAGCTATCATTTTATTAAATTTGTAAATATGCCTCAGAAATAGGGCAGACTAAGAGCGGGAAGCGGCATGGGCCGTCTCCCGTTCTTTTAGGATAAGGGACGCTTTATCGCGTTAGAGTTATATCACTACAGGAGGAGGCTTTTATATGAAACTGGCAGGAAAAAGATCTGTATGGCTTGAGTATCTGGTTATTTTTCTGGGTACAGGACTGATGGCAACTGCGATCAAGGCATGCTTTGATGCGTGCGGACTGGTCACAGGAGGCTTTTCCGGAGCAGCCATTCTGGTAAAGGAGTGGACCAGAGGAATTGTGGAAAACGGAGTCCCTCTGTGGTTGACAAACCTGAGTCTGAATATTCCTCTTTTTATTCTGGCAACAAAACTGAAAGGATTTTCCTTTGTAAAAAAAGCGCTGGTGGGAGATATGACTCTTACCATGTGGCTGGCTGTTCTTCCGGAGTGGAAGCTTTCTGATGACCTTCTTCTTTCTTCCGTTTACGGAGGAATTATTCTGGGAGTGGGAATCGGTCTTGTATTTCTGGGCGGAGGAACAACCGGGGGAACGGACATGCTTGCCGCCATTATCCAGAAATATATGAGACATTATACCATTGCACAGATCATGCAGTTTATAGACGGTTCCATTGTTCTTGTGGGCATGTATGTATTCGGAATCCGCAAGGGACTTTATGCGATCATTGCAGTTTATCTTGTGACAAAGGTATCGGACGGACTGATCGAGGGCCTGAAATTCTCAAAAGCTGTGCATATTATCACAGATAAGCCGGAAGCTATTGCAAGAATGATCATGCACGATCTTGACCGGGGAGTAACGGGAATCTCTGCAAAGGGAATGTATTCCGGACAGGAAAAACTGATGCTTTACTGTGTGGTTGGAAAGAAAGAACTGGTTCAGCTGAAAGAAAAAATTGATGAGATTGATCCCAAAGCATTTGTGATCGTTGGCGATGCAAGAGAGGTTCACGGAGAAGGCTTTATAGAAAGATAGGAAAAATACACAAAAAACACCTGAAAATTTGTAACAAATTTACGATTTCCTCTTTTAATTTTGGTGATATTGTATTAAAATATCTTTATGTACAGGTTTCTTTATGGGAAAAAGAAGAGACATGCAGAATGCATGAGAAGGGATGTTTGCAGATGATATCAAATCAGGTACTTCAGAATACTCTGGAAGGGTTAAAAGAAATATCCAGAATCGAGTTTTGTATTATAGACACAGAAGGAAAGGTTCTGGCATCTACATTTTCGGATTTTTCAGTTCAGCCGGGAGATGTGCAGGCATTTGTAGAATCTCAGGCTGACAGTCAGCTTGTAAAAGGTTTTCAGTATTTTAAGGTGTGCGACGATTATCAGCTGGAATATATTCTGGTTGCCCATGGTGACGACGAGGACACTTATATGGTTGGCAAGCTGGCAGCGTTCCAGGTACAGAATCTGATCGTTGCATATAAAGAGCGTTTTGATAAGGACAGCTTTATCAAAAATCTTCTTCTTGATAATCTTTTGCTGGTGGATATCTACAACCGTGCCAAGAAGCTCCATATTGATGCGGATGTACGCCGCGTTGTTATGATCATGGAACTTCAGCAGGAAAAAGACCACAACGCAATGGAAGCGGTAAAGAGCTTTTTCGGCGGAAAGACAAAAGATTTTATTACGGCAGTGGATGAGAGAAGCATTATCATTGTGAAACAGCTTGAAGACGGAGAAGGCTACAGCGATATGGATAAGCTGGCCCGGGCGATTCTTGACACCCTGGGCTTCGGCCTGGAAAACGGTACTCATATCGCGTACGGAACAATTGTCTGCGAGCTGAAAGAGGTTTCCAGATCTTATAAAGAGGCAAGAATGGCTCTCGATGTGGGAAAGATCTTTTTCGGCGACCGGGACGTGATCGCATACAGCTCTCTGGGAATCGGCAGACTGATCTATCAGCTTCCGATACCGCTGTGTAAAATGTTCATCAAAGAGATCTTTGAAAACAAATCTCCGGATGATTTTGATGAAGAGACACTTGTCACAATTGACAAATTCTTTGAGAACAGCCTGAACGTGTCAGAGACATCAAGACAGCTTTATATTCACAGAAATACTCTGGTATACCGTCTTGATAAGCTTCAGAAAAGCACAGGACTTGATCTGAGAGTGTTTGAGGATGCCATCACATTTAAAATTGCGCTGATGGTTGTAAGATATATGAAATATATGGAGACACTGGAATACTGATGCCGCAGAGGCATCGGGTGTTATTGTCCGTTTCGGTGCGGGACAGTACCGTGTGAGCAGTCAGCATTTGATTCTGTGTCAACAGTTGGGGAGGATTCTGCGGAGTTCTCCCCATTTTTAGCGATAAAACATAAACGGGCAAATTCCGGATCGAATCTGCAGCAGGAGGAAAACAGGGATAAAACAGAAAGAAAACCTTGAATTCGTTTATTCTTTCCTGTACAATAAACCCCTGAAGAAATACCTGCTGTTTATACTGTTCAGAATGTATTCAAAATTCTTATAACTGCAGGAATATAAAATTTTTGTGAAAATATCATGGATTTCTAAAAAACACTTGAAATTCATCCAGAAGTATGTTACAACATTGTTACAAAAACATTAAAACACTTATTTGCGGGATGCAAACTGATACTGCCGGAATCCCATGGCAGTATTTTTCTGTGAAGAGAAAGCAGTGGTTTGTTCTAAAAGGAGGAACATATGATAGATCTGATTGATGTAAGTAAGTCATACGGAAAGGGCCTTCCGGCTGTCAACCATGCGAACTTACATGTGGATAAAGGAGAGTTCGTGTTTGTAGTAGGAAGCAGTGGCTCCGGCAAGTCCACACTGATCAAGCTTTTGATGAAAGAGCTTGACAGCACAAGCGGTCAGCTGATCGTCAGCGGTGAGCGTCTGGAAACAATGAAACACAGCAGAGTTGCCAAGTACCGCAGAAAGCTTGGTGTTGTATTCCAGGATTTCCGTCTGCTGAAAGACAGAAATGTATATGAAAATGTCGCTTTTGCCCAGCGCGTTATCGGAAGACCGGGAAAGGTGATCCGTAAACGTGTTCCTGAGGTGCTTATGGAGGTTGGACTTGCAGGAAAGTACAAATCCTATCCTGATGAGCTTTCCGGCGGAGAACAGCAGAGAGTGGCTCTTGCCAGAGCTCTTGTAAACCGTCCGGACATTCTCCTTGCAGATGAGCCTACCGGAAACCTTGATCCCCAGACTGCTGAGGAGATCATGAATCTTCTGGCAGAGATCAACGAGCGCGGAACAACTGTGCTGGTGGTAACACATAACAAAGAAATTGTAAACTCCATGAAAAAACGTGTTGTTACCATGCATGAGGGCGTCATCGTCAGCGATGAGAAAGAAGGAGGATATCATGAGGCCTAGTACCATATGGTTTACCCTGAAGCAGGGTGTTAAAAATATAAAAAGAAACTGGATGTTTTCCATTGCGTCAATTCTGACAATGGCAGCATGCATCTTTCTTGTAGGTATTTTTTATTCTATTGTAAATAATGTGGATCACATTGCTCATAAAGTAGAACAGGAAGTGCCGATCACGGTATTTTTTGATGAGGGAACAACTCAGGAACAGATTGATGCGATCGGAGAGCAGATCAGGCAGCGACCGGAAGTGCAGGAAATTGTATTTACTTCTGCAGACGATGCCTGGAACGAGTTTAAAGATCAGTATTTCCAGGGATCTGAGGCAGCAGAGGGATTCCGGGACGACAACCCGCTTGTAAACTCTGCCAACTATGCTGTTTATATGAATCAGATTGAAAAACAGAATGAGCTGTCTGCCTTTATCCAGGGACTGGATCACGTGCGTGAGGTAAATCAGTCAGAGGAAGCGGCAAAGACTCTGGGAAGCTTTAACCGTCTGGTATCTTACGCTTCTATGGCGATTATCGCAGTGCTTCTGCTGATCTCTGTTTTCCTGATCAGCAATACGGTTTCCGTTGGTATCTCTGTCCGTAAGGAAGAAATCGGAATTATGAAATATATCGGAGCTACAGATGGGTTTGTCCGGGCGCCTTTTGTAATGGAAGGTATGGTACTTGGAATCGTGGGAGCGGCGATTCCTCTGGTTGCGCTGTATTTCTTATATAACACGGCAGTGGAATATGTACTGACAAAATTCAATGTTCTGACAGGTGTGGTTGCGTTTATTCCGGTAACAGACATTTATATGACGCTTCTTCCTATTGGCCTTGCGCTGGGAATCGGAATCGGTTTGATCGGAAGCTTCCTGACAACGAGAAAACATCTTCGTGTATAAGGAAACGCATTCAGGAATATTCAGTATACATAAAAAGTCCGGACAGCATCCGGAAATGAGTTTTGAAAATAAAGAGAAATGAACAAGCGGCATAAGGCTTTATCTTTCAGAAGAAAGAGAGCATTGTGCCGTTTATTTTTACAGGGGGCGGAGATATCAATGAAAAATAAGGAATATATAAAAGGAATTGCCACAGGAGTTGCACTTTCTCTGGCAGTGGGGGCAGGCGGATACCTGGGATACCGGTCTCAGTATGACGGAGTTCTTTCTGAATCGGAGCATGTGGGAAAGCTGAAGTATCTGGAGCATCTGATCGACGAAGAATATTTAGGTGAAGTCGATCAGGAAAAACTTGCAGAGGGGCTTTATACAGGCCTTGTATATGGACTGGGAGATGTGTATTCCAGATATTACACAGCAGAGGAATATCAGCAGGAAAATTCTTCCACTATGGGCGCCTATGTGGGAATTGGTATTGCAATGCAGAAAAATGAAGGAGGGGGCGTCCGGATTGTGGAATGTTACGAAGAAGGTCCGGGAGACAACGCCGGTCTGAAGGCCGGAGATATTATCAGCGGTATTGACGGTACAGACATTACGGAAAAGGATGTCTCAGAGGTTGTGGATATGATACGGGGAAGCGGGAAGGAAAAAGTGGTGCTGACCGTTCACAGACAGAATGTGGAGAATGCCATGGAGGTGACTGTGGAGATCACAGATGTGGAACTCCCCTCTGTATTCAGTGAGATGCTGGAGAATCAGACAGGATATATCAGAATATCTCAGTTTACAGACGTTACTCCGGATCAGTATGAAAAAGCGTTTTCTGATCTGAAAGATCAGGGAATGGAGAAGCTGGTGGTAGATCTCAGAGGAAATCCGGGAGGTCTTCTGACCTCTGTATGTGCAATATTAAACAGTATTCTTCCGGAAGGTCTGATTGTATATACGGAAGATAAATACGGAAACCGCAGCGAGGAAAGATCAGAAGGAAAAACACCGTTGGATATGCCTTTTGCAGTACTGGTAAATGAAAACAGCGCCAGCGCCTCGGAGATTTTTGCCGGAGCGGTTCAGGATTATGGAATCGGCACCATCGTGGGCACTGTTACTTATGGAAAAGGCGTGGTTCAGGAGCTTTGCCCCCTTAGTGACGGAAGCGCGGTAAAGCTTACAGTCTCTGATTATTACACTCCGAAAGGAAATTCCATCAATGAGGTGGGAATAAAACCGGATGTGGAGGTAAAGCTGGATTCGGAGCTTCTCAATCAGGAGGAAATCACTCACCAGGAGGATAATCAGCTTCAGGAAGCTCTGAAGGTACTGGAAACAGATAACTGATATTTACCCAAAAGGCTATTACGGAAGGTGCTTTGACCATATTGCTGTAAACGGAGACAGAGGATTGAGGGAGTCTGAAGCGGACTTGTCTGCTATGATATGGAAGTATTGTCAGTTCTTTTCCATTTTTGTTGCACATATCGAACTGTAATGGTATGATAAAACAGAAAGCAGCACCGGAAACTTCGGAGTATACAGAGACAGCCTGGTGTTATGATTAAAAAAATGGAGGGGAAAATATGAGAAAGTATGTGATCACAACAGACAATAATGCAGACCTGCCGGAGAGCTATTACAGAGAACACGGAGTAGGCTGTATGTATCTCAGTTATACAATAGATGGAGTTCATTATACTCATGAGAACTTTATGGATGAACCTGAATTTTACGAAAAAATGCGGGCTGGCTCCATGCCCACCACTGCGCAGGTGAACCCGGAAGAGGCAAAAGAACTGTTTGAACCATATCTGAAAGAGGAAAAGGATATTTTGCATATTGCTTTTTCTTCCGGGCTGAGCGGAACCTGCAACAGCTGCCGGATTGCAGCAGAAGAGCTTATGGAAGAGTATCCGGAGCGAAAGATCGTTATTGTAGATTCTCTCAGCGCTTCTCTGGGACAGGGACTTCTGGTGTATCTGGCACAGAAGAAAAAGGAAGAGGGGCAGGATCTGGATGCCGTGGCAGAATGGGCGGAGCAGCATAAGCAAAATATCGTTCATCTTTTTACAGTAGACGATCTGAACCATCTGTACAGAGGCGGCCGTGTGTCAAAGACGACAGCGGTTCTGGGCGGTATGCTGAACATTAAGCCGATTCTTCACGTGGACGAAGAGGGGAAACTCATCCCCATAGGAAAGGTACGGGGCCGCAAAAAATCTCTTCTGGAACTGGCTGATCTGATGGATAAAAAAATCGGCTCCTGCGCTTCTTCCTGTGACACAGTATTTATCAGTCACGGAGACTGTCTGGAGGAGGCTCAGTATCTGTCTGGCAAAATAAAAGAAAAATATCAGGTAAAGACAGAGATCATTAATTATGTAGGAGCAGTGATCGGAGCTCACTCCGGCCCGGGTACAATGGCGTTGTTCTTTGTTGGTGATGAGAGATAAAAACACCAGGAACCTGTTAGAAACAGCACCACTAAAGTAATAAAAATGTAACAAAATCATAATATTTCGTAAAAAACGCTTGCTTTTTTTTCAATCTTTCCGTAGAATAGAAAAGAAGGGCCGGGGCATCAGAGCCGCCGGCAGGAAACACATTCGAAATTCATCTTGAGAAAGGAAGGATTGAATGAAAACAATAGGAAAAAAATGCGCGGCATTGCTTCTGGCAGCAGTCATGCTGGCTACAACTGTTTTTTGCACAGAAGTTCCGGTAAGTGCGGAAACGCTACAGGCAACAATTGCCAAAAGCAGAGTTACGACTAAAATACAGGAAGCCGGAAGATATTCTATCAGAATCCAGTGGGATATGTCGCGGCTTGCCAGCGGTTATGCTGTTTACAGAAAAGAAAATGGTCAGTCTTACAAAAGAATAGCAACTGTAGGGAAAAATGTTTCCAGCTATCTGGACCAGAACCTTGTATCTGCAACGCAGTACCAGTATGCGGTTCGTGCCTACCGTAAAGAAAATGGAAAAGAAGTCTATAGCCAGTATAATGCTGTTTTAGGAGCTACACGTCCGGAAATGCCTAAAATCCAGGCGCAGGCAAATTCCAGCAGGCAGATCACCGTATCCTGGAACCATGTGCCCAGAGCGGACGGGTATATTGTATATCGAAAGGCATCCGGAGAAAAATGGAAGACAATGATAACTTTATCAAAAGATCAATCTTCTTATGTAGACAAAACGGTGCTGCCGGATACGAAATATGTTTATACAGTTCGTCCATATAAACTGGGCGGAGGCAATGTGAAATACCTTGCATCCTACAAAATCAATAACAAAGTAATAGAAAGTAACCTGGTAGTGACACCGGGAAAAGAGTATCCTGTATATAACTCTGCACAGAAAGAAGTTATGAAAAAAATCCTCTATGGTGTGGAGACCGGTGGAAATGTTTATGGAAATCAGGATTATTCAGATGTAACTCTTCCATATACGAACAGCGGAGCAGAACATGCAATTACAATCGGGGCAGGGCAATGGTATGCAACAGAAGCACAGCGTCTGCTGAAACTGATTCACAGTTCAAGTCCTGCAACATGGAACAAATATGATAAAGATGGTAAACTGTGGAAAGATGTAGTAAATAAAAACTGGAATACATATTCCGACAAAGCATATTTAGGAAGAATCGGAAAAATTATCAGTTCATCGGCAGGAATTAAATGTCAGGATCAGTTAATGTATACTCAAATCGAAGAGATGGAAAAAGAAGTAAGAAGCCTGGGGATTACAGAACCGAAATCAGTAGGAATGTTTATTAATATCCGGCATCAGGGAGGATATGGAGCAGTAACCCGTGTTCTTGCAAAAACCAAAAGACCGGTAAATCTGGACAATATTCTTGCAGCGTTAAGAACTGATACAGGAAATCAGGTTGGCGCTTACAGAAGACGTCAGAATAAGGTGTATACCTGGCTGAATAAATACATGAAATAAAATATTTACGGCAGAGCAATGGTGGGAAAACTGCTTCCTCATTGCTCTGTTTTATTGTATTTTTCTGTAAGGATGCTTGTATTTGTCAAAAAAGAGTGGTATAATTTAGAAAATTGAATAAAAAGAATATCAGGTGCTGGATTTTTATCCGGTTAAAAGGGAAGCAGGTGAGAATCCTGCACGATCTCGTCACTGTATTTAAGGAGTACAAAGCATTTTGTATTTTTACAGCCACTGGGAAACTGGGAAGGCTGCTTTGTATGTGGAATTATAAGCCAGGAAACCTGCCTGATATTGGTACGGGGACGAGGGCCCCAAATCACGAGTAATTGGTTGTACCGAATTGTGTCAGCAGCCCTTTTACCATGAGTAAGGGGTTTTTTTATTTTTATATAAAAATTCAGGTAATGGCACGGTGTTTTGCAGAAGAGTTTTTCTCCGTACATTTTTATTCATTTTTCGGAAAACTGTCATACAGCGGACAGATTCCGGCACAGTGTAAAAAAGGAGGATAAAAACATGAAAAACAAAACTGTAAAAGCACTGGCATTACTGATGACTGTAACAACTGTTTCTATGATGGGAGCCTCCAGCATTTATGCTTCCGATACAGAAACAACAACAGAAGCTGCGGCTGAGGAAACTGAAGCTGCAGGAGAAGAAAGTGCAGATGCAGATCAGCAGGCAGCAGACAATGTGGCAGCGCTGATCGATAAAATTTATGTTCAGGAAAGAACAGAAACAACAGATGATGACTGTAAAGCTGCAAAAGAAGCCTGGGATGCCCTTACCGATGCACAGAAAGAGCTGGTGGAAGGCGAGAATGCCAGCCCGGATTACTTTGGACTGGACACCGGAGACGCTGCCAAAGATGATGCACGCAATGCAGATGAGATTGGCGAGAACGAGCTTCTGGTAGTAAGCTTTGGAACCTCCTATAACGACAGCCGTGTTGAGGACATTAAAGGAATTGAAGACGCTTTGCAGGAAGCTTATCCGGACTGGGCCGTAAGAAGAGCATTTACTGCTCAGATCATCATCAACCACGTTCAGGCAAGAGACGGGGAAGTGATTGACAATATGCAGCAGGCTCTTGACCGCGCAGTGGAAAATGGAGTAAAGAATCTTGTGGTGCAGCCTACACATCTCATGCATGGAGCTGAATATGACGAGATGGCAGAGGTTCTTGAACAGTATCAGGACAAATTTGAATCCGTTGCAATTGCAGAGCCTATGCTTGGCGAGGTTGGGGATGATGCAACTGTGATTAATGAAGATAAAGCAGCAGTTGCTCAGGCAGTTGCAGATGCGGCAGTTCAGGAAGCAGGATTTGACAGTATGGAAGCAGCTGCAGAGGATGGCACAGCATTTGTATTTCTTGGCCACGGAACTTCCCATACAGCAAAGGTAAGCTACAGCCAGATGCAGACCCAGATGGAGGAGCTTGGATTTAAGAATGCATTTATCGGCACTGTAGAAGGTGAGCCGGAAGATACTGCCTGCGAAGCAGTGATCGAAAAGGTAAAAGAAGCAGGATATAAAAAAGTAATCCTTCGTCCGCTTATGGTAGTTGCCGGAGATCATGCAAATAATGATATGGCAGGAAGTGAAGAAGATTCCTGGAAATCCATGTTTGAAGCATCCGGCAGCTTTGACAGTGTGGATGCTCAGATTGCCGGCCTGGGAAGAATCGATGCAGTAAAACAGCTTTATGTGGATCATACAAAAGCAGCAATTGATTCCCTTGGAACAGAAGCAGCTACAGAGGATGAGGCGGCAGAAGCTGAAACAGCAGAGGCAGAAACGGAAGCTGCAGAAGAATAAGAACCATATGGATAAAAAATCTGCCCGGAATGTTACAGAACTTCCGGGCAGTTATTTTGAAAGGAGATTGATAAAATGAAACGAAAAACAGTAATTGCCCTCTGTATGCTGAGTATAGCAGCAGCTATGGGAAGCTACAGTTCTGTTATGGCAGAGGAAAAAACATCTGCAGAAGCCGCTGCTGAAAGTAAAGAAGCCATAGAGAATGAGCTGAAAGACGGTATTTACACAGCTGATTTTGATACAGACAGCAACATGTTTCATGTGAATGAGGCAAAAGACGGCAAGGGAACACTGACAGTAAAGAACGGGAAAATGACCATTCATGTCAGTCTTGTTTCCAAGAGCATCGTAAATCTGTTTTCAGGAAAAGCGGAGGATGCACAGAAAGAAGGCGCGAAGGTTCTGGAGCCTACAGAGGATGAGGTTACATACAGCGATGGCTATAAAGAAACCGTGTATGGCTTTGACATTCCGGTTCCGTCTCTTGAGGAAGAATTTGACGTAGCACTTCTTGGCAAAAAAGGCAAGTGGTACGATCATAAAGTAAGTGTTTCCAATCCTCAGCCGGCGGAGAACAGTGAAGAGACAGGCGGTTCATCAGAAGGAAAGACAGCAGAGGAGCTGAAGCTTGAGGATGGAGATTACACAGTGGAAGTGGCTCTGGAGGGCGGATCCGGAAAGGCAACGGTAGAGAGCCCGGCGGAAATGAAGATTTCAGATGGAAAGGTCATGGCAACCATTACCTGGAGCAGTCCCAATTACGATTATATGATTGTGGACGGGGAGAAATATGAAATGATGAATACAGAGGGAAATTCTGTATTTGAAATTCCTGTGGAGGCCTTTGATACTGCTCTTGAAGTAAAGGCGGATACAGTAGCCATGAGCGAACCCCATGAGATTGATTATACCCTGCAGTTTGATTCTGAATCTGTAAAAAAGGCTGAATAAATATGAAAAGGATTTTAATCTGTTTTATTGTAAGTATTATGCTTTTTATGGAAGGTATTCTTCCGGTCCAGGCATCTCAAGGCCAGAAGGAACCGCTGGAAATTTCAGGACTTGTTTACGATCACAGCATGGAACTTGATTATGCAGAACAGTTTTCTGTAGATTATTATAAAGATGGCTATGCTCTGATCACAATTGCAGATAAGGACAGATTTCTGGTTGTGCCGGAAGGGAAAAAGGCGCCGGAATCCCTGGATGAAACCATTGCAGTTATTCAACAGCCGGTGCAGAATATTTACCTTGTGGCAACCTCTGCCATGAATCTGTTCTGCGCGCTGGACGGGCTTGATCACATCAGTCTTTCCGGCACAGATGCAGACGGCTGGTATATTGAAGAGGCAAAAAAAGCTTTGGAGGATGGAAGTATTTCTTTTGCAGGAAAATACAGCGCTCCTGATTATGAACTGATTCTAAGCAAAAACTGTGGGCTTGCTGTGGAATCTACCATGATCTACCATATGCCTGAAGTGAAGGAAAAGCTGGAACAGTTTGGAATTCCGGTTCTTGTGGAGCATTCCAGCTATGAGCCTCATCCCCTGGGAAGAACAGAGTGGCTGAAACTGTATGGAGTGCTTCTGGATAAGGAAGAACCGGCTCAGGAGCTTTTTGAAAAGCAGGCAGATAAGGTGAAAAATCTGGAAAACAGCAAAAATACAGGAAAGACAGTGGCATTTTTTTATATTAATTCTATAGGAGCTGCAAATGTGCGAAAATCCAATGACTATGTGGCGAAAATGATTGAGCTGGCAGGAGGAAAATATATTTTTGATGAGCTTGGAGAGGATGACAGCGCACTTTCCACCATGAACATGCAGATGGAAGAATTTTACGCCGGGGCAAAGGATGCGGATTATATTATTTATAACAGCACCATTGACGGTGAGCTGACGACCATCGATCAGCTTCTGGCAAAAAGCTCTCTTCTGAATGATTTTAAGGCAGTAAAAAATGGAAATGTATGGTGTACGGAACAGAATCTTTTTCAGGATACTATGGGGCTGGGAACCATGATCGAAGATATCCATACCATGCTGACAACAGAAGATGGCAGTCTGGACACTCTGACTTATATGCACCGGCTGAAATAGGCCGGCAGATAAGAGGGCAGGTTCTGATGAATAAACAGGAAGGATAGAAACATGCGGAAGAAACTACATCTCAGATACTGGATCGCCTTTGGCTTTCTGGCTTTGCTTCTGATGAGCTTTATAGTGTGGAATATTAATTCCGGAAGTATTGAGATTTCTGTAAGAGAGATTATGGAAATCCTGTTTTTGGGAAAGGGAGAGGACACAGCACTTAATATCATCTGGGAGATCAGGCTTCCCAGAATACTAGCAGCCATTATCCTGGGAGGCGCTTTATCTGTATCCGGTTTCCTTTTACAGACTTTTTTCGGTAATCCCATAGCCAGTCCTTTTGTTCTTGGAATTTCATCCGGGGCAAAGCTGGTCGTTTCCCTTGTTATGATCTTCCTTCTGGGAAAATCCATGGTTGCCTCCTCGGCAGTTCTGATTCTGGCTGCCTTTGTGGGATCCATGATCTCCATGGGCTTTGTGCTTCTTGTTGCGAAAAAAGTAAAACAGATGTCAGCTCTTATTATCAGCGGTATTATGATCGGATATATCTGTTCTGCAGTTACGGATTTTGTGATCACATTTGCAGATGATTCCAATATTGTAAATCTTCATAACTGGTCCATGGGAAGCTTTTCCGGCATGAACTGGGAAAATGTGCGGATGATGGCAGTTGTGACAGCAGTTACGGTATTGATGGTATTTCTGATGTCAAAACCTATCAGCGCTTATCAGCTTGGGGAAGGCTATGCACAGAACATGGGCGTAAATATTAAACTTTTCCGTGTGGCGCTGATTCTTCTGTCCAGTATTTTATCAGCCTGTGTTACTGCATTTGCAGGGCCGATTTCCTTTGTGGGAATTGCGGTGCCTCATCTGGTAAAAAGTTTATTAAAAACAGCCCGGCCCCTTCTGGTGATCCCGGCCTGTTTTCTGGGAGGAGCAGTATTCTGTCTTTTCTGTGATCTGATCGCAAGAACAGCCTTTGCGCCTACGGAGCTCAGTATCAGTTCGGTAACTGCGGTGTTTGGCGCACCTGTTGTTATTTATATTATGATTCGGAGAAAGAGGTCCGCATAATGGAAGAGTATTTTATTCAAACAGAGCAGCTGACAGTAGGTTATGACGGGAAACCTCTGATCAAAGATATTGAGATCCGTCTGAAAAAAGGGGAGATACTTACTCTGATCGGCCCTAACGGAGCAGGAAAGTCCACGATTTTAAAAAGTATGACCCGGCAGCTGAAACTGGTTGGCGGGGCAGTATACCTGGACGGTGAAATGATGAGCCGCATGTCCGGAAAGGATGTGGCAAAAAGACTGGCGGTTGTAATGACAGAACGTATCCGGCCGGAGCTTATGACCTGTGAGGATATTGTGGCAACAGGACGTTATCCATATACGGGAACACTGGGAATTCTGGGAGAAGAAGACTGGGAAAAGGTTCATGAGGCAATGGAACTGGTTCATGCGCTGGATTTTAAGGACAGGGATTTTACCGCCGTCAGTGACGGCCAGAGACAGAGGATTCTTCTTGCAAGAGCTATCTGTCAGGAGCCGGAGGTCATTGTACTGGACGAGCCTACTTCATTTCTTGATATCAGACACAAGCTTGAGCTGCTGGCAATTCTTAAAGATATGGTAGTTCGGAAAAAAACAGCGGTTCTGATGTCTCTTCATGAACTGGATCTGGCTCAGAAGATTTCTGACTGCGTGATCTGTGTTCATGGAGATAAAATAGAAAAATACGGGTCTCCGGAGGAAATCTTCAGTTCTGAATATGTGCATCATCTTTATGGGATTACAACAGGAAGCTACAATGCTGCGTTCGGGTGTCTGGAAATGGAAAAGCCAAAAGGAAAACCGGAGGTATTTGTGATCGGAGGAAACGGTACAGGTATTCCGGTATACAGGAAGCTTCAGAGGGCGGGGATTCCTTTTGCAGCAGGTATTCTTCACGGAAATGATGTGGACTGTGAAGTGGCCCGGGCTCTGGCGGCGGAGGTGATAGAGGAACAGCCGTTTTCTCTGATCCGGGAGGAAGTCTATCAGAAAGCGGTTAAGACGATGGAACAATGTGCTCAGGTGATCTGTTGTGTAAATGAGTTCGGACCAGTGAATGAGAAAAACAGACAGCTTTGCAGGCTGGCAGAGGAATCCGGAAAACTTGCACAGGAGAAAGGATTCTGCTATAATAGGAACACTTGATACATATTTTTTGTTTGAAACAGAAAGAGACAGGTGTTTTCATGGCAAGACCAGCACAGCAGAAAAAGCTGTCCGGCCGCAGCAGGAAAAAAAACGGAAGACGGAAACGGGTAGACTATTATGACTACAGTCTTCTGGCAGTGATCATTCTTCTTACCTGCTTTGGGCTGATTATGCTGTACAGTACCAGTTCCTACATGGCAGAGGTCAAGTACGGCGATGACATGTATTTTTTTAAGAAACAGGCGCTGATCAGCGCTGTCTGTATTGTTGCGGCAGTTGTAATATCAAAAATTGATTACCATATCCTTGGCAGATTTACCACGATCTTATATGTATCTGCTCTGTTTCTGATGGCTCTGGTAAAGTTTACTCCACTGGGGCAGGAGGTAAACGGAGCGAGAAGATGGCTGAAGGTGGGAATTCAGTTTCAGCCTGCGGAGATTGCAAAAATTGCAGTGATCGTGTGTCTGCCTTACATGATCATAGAAATGGGGCGGCAGATAAAAACCCTGAAAAGCTGTATGATACTGGCAGCAGCAGGAGGAGTGCTTGCTTTCGGCGCTTATTTTTTAACAGACAATCTCAGTACGGCTATCATTATTTTCGGCATTACCGCAGGTCTTATTTTTATTGCTCATCCGAATACAAAGCTGTTTCTCAGCATTGCGGCGGTGGGCGTGGTTCTTGTGGCGGGAATTGTAATGCTTCTGTATCTTACGGTAGACCCGGAAACAAATGAAAATTTCCGAATCGGGCGAATTCTTGTATGGCTCCGTCCGGAAGAGTTTGCAGACGGAATGGGATATCAGACTCTTCAGGCCCTGTATGCCATAGGCTCCGGCGGACTTCTGGGAAGAGGTCTGGGAAACAGCATCCAGAAGCTTGGAAGTGTTCCCGAGGCGCAGAATGATATGATTTTTTCTATTGTGTGTGAGGAACTGGGAATAGCAGGAGGCGTTATGCTGCTTCTTATGTTTGCTTACCTTCTGTACCGGCTGTTCTTTATTGCGCAGAATGCTTCCGATCTGTTGGGAAGTCTTATGGTAACCGGAATTTTTATCCATATTGCGCTGCAGGTGATTTTTAATGTTGCGGTTGTATTAAACCTTATGCCAAATACAGGTGTCACGCTGCCGTTTATCAGCTACGGAGGTACCTCAATTATGTTTCTGATGACAGAAATGGGTCTGGCTTTAAGCGTGGCCCGGCGGATAAAATTCCAGGATATATAGGAAATACCCGGAACACAGTGTCCGGAAAAAGAGAAAATCGTGGAAATCTATTGACAAATAGATGTACAGAATATATACTTTCCACATCAAAGCAGCATATTTGATAAAGGAGAAGATAGTAATGTTAGAAGAAATGAAAAAAATGATCGCAGAGCAGTTAAGCTGTGATGAAAATGAGATTAATTTGGAAACTTCTTTTAAGGATGACCTGGGGGCAGATTCACTGGATCTTTTTGAGCTTGTAATGGCACTGGAGGATGAGTACAATATTGAGATTCCTGCGGAGGAGCTTGCAGATCTTGCTACCGTAGGAGATGTGATCGAATATCTGAAGAACAGAGGCATCGAAGCATAATTGAGTTAAACGGTTGCCGTGTATCGGACGACAGCGCTAAATTCCCTGAGGCAGAGATGTCTCAGGGAATTTCATAGTATAAAGAAAAACAGGAGAGAGATTATGACAAAGTTAAGGACAAGATTTGCGCCAAGCCCCACAGGAAGAATGCATGTGGGAAATCTGCGTACGGCATTATACGCATACCTGATCACCAAACATGAGGGGGGAGATTTTATCCTCCGTATTGAGGATACGGATCAGGAGCGCTATATGGAGGGCGCGGTTGATATTATTTACCGCACCATGGAAAAGACAGGTCTGCTTCATGATGAGGGGCCGGATAAAGACGGCGGCGTAGGACCTTATGTACAGAGTGAGCGTCAGGCTTCCGGTCTTTATCTGGAATATGCAAAAAAGCTTGTAGATCAGGGAGACGCTTATTACTGTTTCTGCGGACAGGAAGAGCTGGAATCTATGAAGCGTGTGGTGGCAGGAAAAGAAATTTCCATTTATGACAAGCGCTGTCTGAATCTTCCTAAGGAAGAAGTAGAGAGACGTCTTGCAGCAGGAGAGCCTCATGTAATCCGGTTTAATATGCCCACAGAGGGAACCACTACATTCCATGATGTGATTTACGGAGATATCACAGTAAATAATGAGGAAATGGAAGATCTGATCCTGATTAAATCAGACGGTTATCCCACTTATAATTTTGCAAACGTAGTGGACGATCACCTGATGGGAATCACCCATGTGGTCCGCGGAAACGAGTACCTTTCCTCAGCGCCGAAATACAATCGTATTTACGAGGCGTTTGGCTGGGAAATCCCGGTTTATGTACACTGTCCTCTTATTACAAACGAGGAACATCAGAAGCTCAGCAAGCGTTCCGGACATTCTTCCTATGAGGATCTGGTAGATCAGGGATTCCTGACAGAGGCGATTGTAAACTTTGTGGCCCTTCTTGGCTGGAGCCCTCAGGAAAACAGAGAGATCTATTCTCTTCCTGAGCTTGTGGAAGCCTTTGACTATCACCACATCAGCAAATCACCGGCTGTTTTTGATATCCAGAAGCTGCGCTGGATGAACGGCGAATATATCAAAAAAATGGATCCGGAAGCTTTTTATGAAAAAGCCCTGCCTTATATGAAGGAAGTACTGAAAAAAGATTATAATTTCCATAAAATTGCAGGAATGGTGCAGACACGAATCGAGGTATTCCCGGATATTCCGGCTCTGATCGACTTCTTTGAGGAAGTTCCGGAGTATGATTCCTCCATGTACTGCCACAAAAAAATGAAAACAACAGAAGAAACTGCTCTTACTGTATTAAAAGAGGTTCTTCCTGTACTTGAAGCTCAGGAGGACTATACAAATGATCCTCTGTTTGCTTCTTTAAGCGAATTTGTAAAAGAAAAGGGCTACAAGAACGGATATGTTATGTGGCCGCTCCGTACTGCAGTTTCCGGCAAGCAGATGACACCTGCCGGAGCAACTGAGATCATGGAGATCATTGGCAAGGAAGAAACTCTGAAGCGCGTAAAAGCAGCCATTGAAAAACTCAGCTAAGAACGGACTTATATGAAACGTAATCCATCTCAGAAACGGGCAATCGCCCACCTGTCAGGACCCATGATGGTTCTGGCAGGCCCCGGATCGGGGAAAACCTCCGTAACAGTAGAACGAATTGCATATATGACAAAAGAATGTGGGATATCCCCGGCTTCCATTCTTGTTGTGACATTTTCCAGGGCCGCGGCAAAGGAAATGAAGGAACGGTTTTTAAAATTTACCGGACAGGAGCACAGCCCGGTGACGTTTGGAACCTTTCACGGGGTATTTTATGCTATTTTAAAACAGGCATATGGATTTACTGCGGCAAATATTCTGTCAGAGGAAGAAAAGAATAGTATTTTAAAAGAACTTACCCTGGAGCTGGCAGGAGAGCTTGCAGAAGAGGGCGATTTTACCGGAGAACTGGCAAAAGAGATCAGTGTGGTAAAAGGAAACCGGATTTCTCTGGAGCATTATTATTCTTCCTGCTGTCCGGATGAGGTGTTCCGCCAGATATATCAGGGATACCGGAAAGCATGTACGGCAAGGCGGAAGCTGGATTTTGACGATATGCTTTTGTACTGCTATGAGCTGTTTCAGCAGAGACAGGATATTCTGCAAGCCTGGCAGAATAAATTCCGGTATATTCTGGTAGATGAATTTCAGGACATCAATCAGCTTCAGTATGATATCGTCAGGCTTCTGGCAAAGCCTGAAAATAATCTGTTTATCGTAGGAGATGACGATCAGTCTATTTATCACTTCCGGGGAGCAAGACCGGAGATCATGCTGAATTTTACAAAGGATTATCCGGAAGCAGAAACGGTGGTCTTAAATGTAAACTACCGGTGTACAAAAAGAATCCTTGGATCAGCCATGAATGTGATCGGAGAAAATAAAACACGTTTTAAAAAAGAGCTGTCCACTCCCAATCCGGAGGGTGAACCGGTAAGTATTCTGGAATTTCCCAATCCCAGAGAAGAATATATGGAGATTACCGGTGAGCTGCGCAGGAGACTGGATGCAGGCGATGATCTGAAGGATACGGCAATACTTCTCCGGACAAATCAGGAGGCAGAAGGCCTTGTGGGAGCTCTGATGGAGCGTCAGGTACCTTTTTCCATGAAAGAAACTCTGCCCAATCTTTTTCATCACTGGATATGCAGAAATATGATGGCATATATGAGACTGGCAGCCGGGCAGAACTGCAGGAAAAATTTTCTGGAGATCATGAACCGTCCCAACCGTTATCTTTCACGGGAGGCTCTGGCGATTTCAAATGAACTGTCTTTTGAGCAGCTGAAGGAATTTTATAAGAATAAGGACTGGATGTGCGACAGGATCACCACCCTGGAAACCCATCTCAGGATTCTGAAGGGGCTGCCCCCTTATGCGGCTATAAATTTTATCAGAAAAGGTATGGGATATGAAGAATACTTGCATGAATATGCACGTTATCGTAAAATAAAACCAGAGGAATTAAGTGAGATCCTGGACCGCCTTCTGGAAAGCGCAAAAGGAATAAACAGTCTGGAAGAATGGGAGACTTACATAGAAGATTATACGAAGAGACTGAATGAACAGGCAAAGAAGCAGGAAAAAGAGACAGAAGGAGTTCTGATCTCCACCATGCACGGAGTAAAGGGGCTGGAATTTGACCGGGTTTATATACTGAATGTAAATGAAGGCAGCATCCCTTATAAAAAAGCAGTTCTTGAGCCGGCTCTGGAAGAAGAGAGAAGACTGTTTTATGTCGGAATGACCCGGGCAAAGAAAAAACTCACGTTATGCTATGTGAAACGGCAGTACGAAAAGGACAGAGAACCGTCCAGATTTTTAAAGGAGGCAGGAGTATGAAAGCAGTCATTTATTTTACCGAGATTCCCCCGCAGTATGAGCACAAAAACATGGGACATATGACAGGAGAAAAGCTTCTGGAAGAGGCGCTTCTGAAAGAGTATGGACGGAAGCTTGCTTTTGAGCCGAGGGCAAAAGGCGAGCACGGGAAACCGTTTTTTACATTACAGCCGAAAATTCATTATAACATCAGCCATTCCGGAAAGTATGTGGTCTGTGTTCTTGCAGGGGAGGAAGTAGGGATTGATATTCAGGAGCACAGAGAACTGGATTATGAAAAAGGCCTGCAGAAACTGGTGCCGGTATCCCTGTTTCAGGAAATACTGGAATCTGATCACATAAAGGAAGCTTTTTATGACCAGTGGGTGCTTCGTGAAGCATATATGAAATGGACAGGCGAGGGATTTTCCAGAGATCCCCGTACCATCCCAATGGACAGAGGAAATTCTGTGCTGCTGGAAATGGAGCCGGGATACAGCGGAGCTGTGTGGTCAGAAAACCCTCTGGAGCTCAGATGGGAACATCTGGAAATAAGCCTTCCGTAAAATCCGGTAATGAAACAGAGATTGTCCTCATATATTATGTGTAAAGAGGGGGGAGGACAATGGAGGCCAGTCAGATCCAGAATCTGTTTGCCGGAAATATCCGGCGGCTTCTTGTCCAGACGGAGATCGATTACGACAGATTGTACGAGATCCGTCTCCGGGCAGGAAGGCCGCTGTTTCTTACTTATGATAAAGGAGAATGTTTTTTAAGAACAAAGGGCAGGGATCCGTATGTGGTAACAAGAGAGGATCTGAAAGAGACACTGGAATACGTAAGCGGGTATTCTCTGTACGCCTATGAGGATGAACTTCGCCAGGGATATATGAGCGTACAGGGAGGCCACAGGGTAGGGGTTACCGGAAAAGTGATCCTGGATGGCGACCGGATCAGGGGAATGAAATATATTTCCTGTATCAATGTGCGTCTGGCTCATCAGATACCAGGATGCGCAGACGCTGTAATGCCCTATATCCGAAAAGAAAAATGGACAGCCCATACACTGATCATCTCACCGCCCAGATGTGGAAAAACCACACTTTTAAGGGATGTGATCCGACAGCTCAGCAATGGTTTCGGAAAGATTCCGGGTGTTACAGTTGGCGTGGTGGATGAGAGAAGCGAGCTGGCAGGCTGCTATCAGGGCATCCCCCAGAATGACCTGGGAATGAGAACGGATGTGCTGGACTGCTGTCCGAAAGCCCAGGGAATGCAGATGCTGATACGAGCCATGTCCCCGGCGGTAGTGGCAGTGGATGAGCTTGGAAAGGAAGAGGACTTCCGCGCAGTGGAAGCGGTGATCCACAGTGGGTGCAGACTGATCGCCACTGCTCATGGAGAGAATGTGGAAGCTGTGCTTGCCACACCCTTTTTTGCAGGGCTGAAAAAAATGCGAGTATTTGACAGATATATTGTTCTGGGAAAAGAAAAAAGAGCCGGTATTATCAGGGGGATTTTTGACGGAAGGGGAGTTCCATGCTGAAATTTGCAGGCATTCTCATGATTTTTATTGCAGGGACCGGCATGGGGACTGCAAAGAGTATGGAGCTTACAAAAAGAGAGCGGAATCTGAAAAAATTCCTGTGGCTGACCTCATGTTTAAAGGGGACAGTGCGCTGCGGCAATAGCTGTTTTCCTGAGGCGTTTCTGGAAATTTCAGAAAAGTTTGACGGTATGTACCAGGAGTTCCTTCAGAGTCTTGCGGACAGGCTGAAAGGTCAGGAAGGTCAGACCCTTGGACAGATTTTCCGGGACTGTGCAAAAAAAGAGTTCCGGACCGCAGGTTTTTCTGCAGAAGAAATGGAACTGATCGCTTCTCTTGGAGACAGGCTTGGCTATCTGGATAGAGAAATGCAGCTAAGGCAGCTGGATATTTTTGAGGAAGAGCTGTGCAGGAGGCTGGATTTTCTGGCCTGCCAGCTTCCGGAAAAAAAGAAACTATGCCGGAATCTGGGGATCCTGGGAGGGATTTTTCTGGGAGTGCTTTTGTGGTAGGAAGAAAACTGTGCAGAGCTTGGGAAAGGAGGACGATTTGGAAGTCGGTATTATTTTTAAAATAGCGGCAGTGGGAATCCTTGTTTCTGTTCTTTCTCAGATACTGAAACACAGTGGCAGAGATGAGCAGGCGTTTCTGGTAAGTCTTGCCGGACTTCTGGTGGTTCTCTTCTGGATCGTTCCCTATATATACGATCTGTTTGAAAGTATACAGACTCTTTTTGTTATGTAGCCGGAGCAGATGCGGAAGGAGCGGAGCATGGATATTATAAAGATTTCTCTTCTTGGTGTATGCGGCGTAATGCTTGGATTTTTTCTGAAAGGAACAAAGCCGGAATACGCTGTTTTTGTAACTGTGGGAATCGGGATTATGATCCTGGGGCTTGCAGCAGGAAAGATAGAATATATATTTTCAGCGGTGGATCGGCTGAAAGACAGCCTTCCTCTGGATGAAGGCTATCTGGCAACGCTGATAAAAATGATCGGTATTACCTACATCGGACAGTTTTCTGCAGGAATATGCAGAGATGCAGGGCATCAGGCAACGGCAGGACAGATCGAGCTGTTCTGTAAGCTGTCTATTATGGTCCTCAGTATTCCTGTGCTGATGGCGCTTCTGGATACGATCCAGAAGTTTTTTGTATGAAGAGGCTTTATAAAACTGGGATTTTTGTTTTATGCACCGCATTTATCATCTTTTGCGGAACAAAAGTCGTACAGGGGGCAGAAGAGGCTGATACGGCAGAGCAGATCCAGGGGGAGCTTCTTTCGGAGCTTGATTTCAGTCAGGTTCAGAGGATGCTGGACGAACTTCTGGGGACAGAAAGCTTTTCTTTTCAGGAAGCTCTGAAGAATTTAATAAACGGAGAAGAAGCGATTTCAAAAGAGACAGTGCAGGAATTTCTGCGCGGTCTTTTTTTTTCCGGTTTTGAAAGAGAGAGGGAGCTGTTTGCAAAAATTCTGGTGCTGGTGATTCTTGCGGCAGTGTTCACAAATTTTGCTGCCGTGTTTGAAAACGGACAGGTGGGTGACGTCAGTTTTTATGTGGTGTATATTCTTCTGTTTACGCTTCTGATGGATTCTTTTTATGAAAAAACACGTTCGCTGCATCATACGATCTCATGGATCGTGGAATTTATGAAGGCGCTGTCTCCGGCATATTTTATGACAGTGGCGGCATCTTCCGGAGCTCTGTCAGCAGCTGTGTTTTATGAAGGAGTTCTTCTTCTGGTGTGGCTGATCCAGTGGATTCTTCTGAATGTTCTTTTGCCTGCGGCGGAGATTTATGTTCTTCTGCGTCTGGTAAATCATCTGTCCAGAGAAGAAATGCTGGGAAAATTTGCAGAATTTTTAAAAACAGTGGTCAGCTGGGCGCTAAAAACTCTTCTGGGCCTTGTAGCAGGGCTTCAGGTTGTCCGGGGGCTGGTGGCTCCGGTTATGGATTCTCTGAAAAGAAGTGTGATCGGAAAAGCAGCAGGAGCATTGCCGGGAGTTGGAAATGCTGTGAACATGGTAACAGAGCTGGTGATCACCAGTGCGGTCCTTGTACGCAACTGCCTTGGAGTTCTTATCCTTCTGGCAACAGTGGCTGCCGGGGCAGGACCTGTGATCCATTATGGGATGCTGTCTTTAACTTACCGGTTTCTGGCAGCAGTATCTCAGCCGGTATCGGATAAGCGGATGGTGGAATGTCTGTCTACCATGGGAGAAGGCTTTGAGATCCTGCTGAAAATCCTTTTTACAGCAGAGGTTCTTTGTATTCTGACCTTTCTGATCATTATGGCAGGAATACAGGGAGGCGGCGTATGAGAGAGGACATTTACCAGTGGATGAAAAGTCTTGCAGTTTTTTATCTGTTTTTTACAGCAGTTCTTCAGCTGGTTCCTGATCGTAAATATGAACGCTATGTGCGTTCGTTTATGGGACTTCTTCTGATCTACATGCTCTGCACGCCTGTGTTTGCTGTATTTGGAAAAAGCGGGCAGCTTCTGGAAGGCTTTGCAGATACCTTTTATCAGGAACAGAAAAGGATGGACAGGATGGAAGCAGAAGAGCTTCAGACTTTTTATCTGAAACAGGGATACGAAAATGAGATTTCTTCTAAAATTGAAGAATTGTTAAAAGAATCAGGAATAAATCCTTCTGAGACTGCCGTACATATAGAAGGAGAGCGGATATCCGCAGTACTGACTGTAAAACAGGAGCTGACCCGGGAACAGGAAAGGGGGATTCGGGATGACCTCAGGAAGAGCTTCGGAATCGAAGAAAAGGACTGTAAGATCCTTACTGACAGAAATGACGGGGCAACAGTGGATGGTTCTTCTGCTTCTGGGAATGCTTCTGACAGTAATCGCGCTTCCGGTATCAGACAGTAAGGAACAGACAGAGGAAAAGCAGGATCTTACGGAAAATACAGAAAGCTGTGAGGGGGACAGAACACTTCTGGAGGCAAAGCTGGAATCCATTCTGGAAAATACAGAAGGTGTGGGAAAGGTGCAGGTACTTCTGATGACCGGAGAGGGAAAACAGGGATTTTACGGAACGGAAAACACGGAAGTGACAGGTGTGCTGATTGCGGCAGAGGGGGCGGATAATTCTGTTACCGTGCAGAATATTCAGCAGGCTGTAATGGCATTATTTCAGATTGAAGCCCATAAAATAAAAATAATGAAAATGAAATGAGGAGAGTAAAGTGAAAAAAATCATGAAAAAGAATCAGGTGATCATCACCTCGCTGGCAATTCTGATCGCAGTAGCCGGATACCTGAATTTTGCGGATGTAGATCTGGGATTTAAGGATAAAGAGGCCAGTACAGACAGCAGCAGTATTCTGGAGGAGGTAGAGTATGATCTGACAGATGAAACAGCCCTTCTGGATGAGAACGGGGCAGATGGCCAGGGAGATCTTTCAACTACAGGAACTCCCGGAGAAGCCGTACTTACAGGAGCTTCTGATTTTGCAGCCCAGGCAAAGCTTTCCAGAGAGCAGGTGCGCTCTCAGAACAAGGCAGAGCTTCAGGAGATCATTGGAAATACCGATATCAGTGAGGAGAAAAAGCAGGAAGCCATCAATACCATGGTATCCATGACTGAGCTTGCGGAAAAAGAAGCGGCGGCAGAGCTTCTTCTGGAAGCAAAAGGATTTGAGAATGTGGTTGTGAATCTGACCGGGGAGACAGCGGATATTGTAGTGCCGGACAGCGCTCTGGAGGATGCGCAGAGGGCGCAGATCGAGGACATTGTAAAAAGAAAGACCGGCATCGCAGCAGAAAATATTGTGATCACACCTCTGAGTCAGAGCAGCGATGAAGCAGAAGCTGTCCCGGAAGGTGAAGAGGAGCTGGAGGAAACAAACGGAGAGGCTGAGGAGATCGGTGAAACAGAAGATTCAGGGGAAGCATCGGGATCCGGAGAGGATTATGAGGAGCAGGAAACCTCGGCAGAGGCTTCAGACGAGTATGTAATACAGACAGAAGGGATTTATGACTGACCGGTATCCGGATGAATAGAAAAAGGCGCCCCTCTTCCGGCAGGGAGAGGGGATTTTTCCTGTCCGATTGCTCTTGACAGTGCAGGCTTTTGTATACTAGAATGTGTGAGTATGTTATGAGTTTGTATGAATAGAAAACAGGAGGCTTAAACGTGTCCAAGTATGCGAAAGAGATAGAAAAAAGAAGAACCTTTGCCATTATTTCCCACCCGGATGCCGGTAAGACAACACTGACAGAAAAATTTCTTCTTTATGGAGGCGCCATCAATCTGGCAGGAAGCGTAAAGGGAAAGGCAACTGCCCGCCATGCGGTATCTGACTGGATGGAGATCGAGAAGGAGAGAGGTATTTCCGTAACCTCCTCTGTGCTTCAGTTCCATTATGACGGCTACTGTATCAATATTCTGGATACACCGGGACATCAGGATTTCTCGGAGGATACCTACCGTACCCTGATGGCAGCAGATTCCGCTGTCATGGTCATTGACGGAAGCAAGGGCGTGGAGGCGCAGACAAGAAAGCTGTTCAAGGTCTGTGTAATGCGCCACATTCCGATTTTTACATTTATCAACAAAATGGACAGAGACGCAAACGATACCTTTGATCTTCTGGATGAGATCGAAAAGGAACTGGGAATTGCGACCTGCCCTATTAACTGGCCTATTGGTTCCGGAAAAAAATTCCGCGGCGTTTATGACAGAAACACACATAAGGTGCTGACCTTTTCCGATACACAAAAAGGAACAAAAGAGGGAATCATTGAGGAGATCGACATCGATGACTCCCGTCTTGATGAAATCGTAGATCCTGATCAGAAGGAACAGCTAATGGAAGAAATCGAGCTTCTTGACGGAGCAAGCGCAGATTTTGATCAGGAGCTGGTAAGTAAAGGTGAGCTGACTCCGGTATTTTTCGGATCTGCGCTGACAAACTTTGGTGTGGAGACTTTTCTGGAGCACTTCCTGTCCATGACAACCTCTCCACTTCCGCGTATTGCAGATGAGGAAGAGATTGATCCTATGTCTGACGATTTTTCTGCCTTTGTGTTTAAGATTCAGGCAAATATGAACAAGGCTCATCGTGACAGAATTGCCTTTATGCGTATCTGTTCCGGCAAGTTTGACGCTTCCCAGGAGGTATATCATGTACAGGGAGACAAAAAAATGCGCCTTCTGCAGCCACAGCAGATGATGGCAGAATCCCGTCATGTGGTTGACGAGGCATATGCAGGAGATATTATCGGTGTATTTGACCCGGGCATTTTTTCCATTGGAGATACCATCTGTTCACCGGGAAGAAAGTTTGCCTTTGAGGGAATCCCTACCTTTGCGCCGGAGCATTTTGCCCGTGTCCGTCAGATTGATACCATGAAAAGAAAGCAGTTTGTAAAAGGAATCAATCAGATTGCCCAGGAGGGTGCCATTCAGATCTTCCAGGAGTTTAATACAGGAATGGAAGAGATCATTGTGGGCGTTGTGGGTGTCCTGCAGTTTGATGTTCTGAAATACCGCCTGGAAAATGAATATAATGTAGAGATCCGTCTGGAAAATCTTCCTTATGAGCATATCCGGTGGATCGCCAATAAGGATGAAGTGGATGTGGCAAAGATCACAGGAACCTCAGATATGAAAAAGGTAACAGACCTGAAAGGAAATCCTCTGCTTCTGTTTGTAAATGCATGGAGCGTGGGCATGACTCAGGACCGGAATCCGGATCTTGTACTGACAGAGTTCAGTAAATAAAAACTTTATCAGAAGAACCGATACAAAATGAAATAAATAATAAATGCTTTTATTTTCTGTAAAAATTTGATATACTAAGCTTATTAACAGGGACAGAGGAAACATGAAAAAGTCTGTTCCTTAACCGGAGTATCTGATTCTGAATCCTTAGGAGGAGTTATTATGGCAGAAAAAAGAACAACCTATAAAATACAGGATGTAGGAGGTATCGGTGAAGTAAAGATCGCAGATGAAGTGGTGACGATCATTGCGGCACTTGCGGCTACAGAGGTTGAGGGCGTTGCATCCATGGGCGGAAACATCACAAATGAACTGGTAAGCAAGCTTGGAATGAAGAACCTGTCCAAGGGCGTAAAGGTTACTGTTCTGGAGGGCGTTGTCACAGTGGATCTGACACTGAATATTGATTTCGGAAAAAATATTCTGGACGTCAGCCGGAAGGTTCAGGACAAGGTAAAGACATCTATTGAGAATATGACAGGCCTTGAGGTTGCAGATGTAAATATCCGCATTGCTGGTGTAGATATGGAGAACGAAAAAGGAAAGTAACCCTTTCCTTTTTTCTATATGAGGAGGAATTATGCGAAGACACGAACAGAGAGAACATATTTTCAAACTGCTGTTTATGACACAGTTTAATGAAGAGGGAGAAATGCCGGAGCAGCTTTCTCTTTACTTTGACAGTCTGGAGGAGCTGACAGAAGAAGAGCAGGCTGTCATGAAGAAGAAATACGATGATATTCTTGCGCATATTGAAGAGATCGATCAGGAATTAAATGAATACAGCCAGGGATGGAAAACAAGCAGAATGAACAGGGTTGACCTGACTGCTCTCCGTCTTGCTTTTTATGAGATGAAATTCGATGAGGAGATTCCGGTAGGAGTTGCCATCAACGAGGCAGTAGAGCTTGCCAAGCTTTTCGGCGGAGAAGACTCCGGTTCCTTTGTAAACGGAATCCTTGGAAAGATCGCAAGCGGAAAGAAAGAGGGCGGTCCTGTGCGCAGAACACATCGTCCTTCCCACCAGGCAAAGATCATTATCAGATCCAGCAAAAATCAGAAAAAAAAGGAACAGCCGTCATCTGAAGAAAGCAAGAACTGAAAATGAAAAGAGTTTATTCCGTAGGTCAGGTCAACCGCTATGTAAAAAATATGTTCCTTCAGGATTTTGTCCTGAAAAAGGTATATGTAAAGGGTGAGGTTTCCAACTGTAAATATCACCCAAGCGGACATATTTATTTTTCTCTGAAAGATGAGACAGGAGTTCTTTCCTGCGTGATGTTTGCCGGACACAGGCGCGGACTGGCATTCCGCATGAAAGACGGAGATCAGGTGGTAGTGGGCGGAGCTGTGGACGTTTACGAGAGGGACGGACGTTATCAGCTTTATGCAAAGGAGATCACCCAGGAAGGAGAAGGCGTTCTGTACGAACGTTTTCTTGCTTTGAAAAGAGAACTGGAAGAAATGGGAATGTTTGCCCAGGAATATAAACAGCCCATTCCGAAATTTATCCGAAGACTGGGTGTGGTAACTGCGCCTGCAGGAGCGGCCATACAGGATATCCGCAATATTTCTCTGAGAAGAAATCCGTATGTTCAGATCATCCTCTATCCGGCACTGGTACAGGGAGAAGGAGCTGCGGACAGTATTGTAAAGGGTATCCGTATGCTGGATGAAGCCGGCGTGGATGTAATGATCGTTGGAAGAGGCGGAGGTTCCATAGAGGATCTCTGGGCCTTTAATGAAGAAAAAGTAGCCCGCGCTATTTTTGACTGCAGAACGCCTGTGATCTCCGCGGTAGGACATGAAACAGATTTTACCATTGCGGATTTTGTGGCGGATCTGAGAGCGCCTACACCGTCAGCGGCAGCAGAGCTGGCTGTGGCTCAGTATGGGAAGCTGGTTGAGAATACCGCCGGTTTCCGTGAGCGTCTGAACCGGGGGATGAATGCAAAGCTGAATCTGGAGCGTTTACGTCTGGATCAGCTTCAGATGAGATTTCAGTATTTAAGTCCGGAAAGCAGGCTGAGAGAAAGAAGACAGCTTCTTCTGGATTATGAGGATGCCCTCAGAGACGGGATGAAGTGGAAGCTTCAGGAAAAACGTCATGTGCTGGGGCTTTATCTGGAACGCTATAAAGGACTTTCGCCCCTTGGCAAGCTCAGCCAGGGCTACGCTTTTGTGGCGGACAGCCGGGGCAGGGCAGTCAAAACAACTGCGGGCATAAAGCCGGGAGACCGGATGGAAATTTCTGTGACAGACGGTGTGATCGAAGCTGAGGTTACAGGAATCAGAAAGGAAACATGGGAAACATGACAGAGACGATTAACCAGGAAACGGATCTCCAAAAAGAGAAGACCCTGGAGGAAGCCTTTGAAAAGCTGGGAGAACTGGCAGAAAGGCTGGAGGACAGCGAGACCTCTCTGGAAGATTCGTTCCGCTTTTATAAAGAAGGAATGGAGCTTTTAAAATACTGCAGCGAAAAGCTGGACACAGTAGAAAAAAAGATGCTCCAGATGGATGAAGATGGAACATTACGGGAATTTTAAGGATGAACTGAAAAAACGGACGGATCATGCGGAAAAAGTGATCCGCCGCTGGCTTCCAGAAGAAAAAGGTTTTGCCAGAACCATGGCAGAGACAATGAATTACAGTATGTGTGCAGGAGGCAAGCGTCTGCGCCCGGTACTTCTTCTGGAGTGCTGCCGGCTTTTTGACGGAGACGAGGCTCTGGCAGAGCCTTTTATGGCAGGAATCGAGATGATTCATACGCATTCTCTGATCCATGATGATCTTCCGGCAATTGATAATGATGATTACAGGAGAGGGCGTCTGACTGCTCACAGGGTATATGGGGAAGCCATGGGGATCCTGGGAGGGGCAGCTCTTTTAAATTATGCCTATGAAACCATGTTCCGGGCTTTTGATCATGCTCCGGGAGATGCGCGTGTGATACAGGCTCTTCGGATTATGGCAGAAAAGACTGGGATCTACGGTATGCTGGGCGGCCAGAGTGTGGATGTGGAAAATGACGGCAAGCCTTTAAGCAAGGAAATGCTGGATTATATTTACAAACACAAAACCTCAGCTCTTCTGGAAGCCTCCATGATGGCAGGAGCAGTTCTGGGCGGCGCAGATGAACAGGAGCTTGCTCTTGTAGAAAGCGCTGCGTCAGATATCGGACTGGCTTTTCAGATCCGGGATGATATTCTTGATGTGACATCTACAAGCGAAGAGCTTGGCAAGCCGGTTCACAGTGACGAAAAGAACAATAAGATTACATATGTGACACTTTTCGGTACAGAGGAGGCGTCCCGACAGGTAGAAGCGCTTTCTGAAAGCGCGGTTTCTTCTCTGGAAAAGCTGAACAGAAAAAATGAATTCCTGACGGCTCTGGTCAGGGAAATGGCAGGGCGCAGGAAGTAAGAGAGGGACACGAAGGATGTTGGAAAAGATCAATAAGCCCAATGATATTCACAAGATCGCGCTGGCGGATTTTCCGCTTCTGGCAGAAGAGATCAGACAGTTTTTAATAGAATCGGTCAGCCGTACAGGAGGACATCTTGCGTCAAATCTGGGAGCTGTGGAGCTGACGCTTGCCCTTCATAATGTGCTGGATCTTCCTCAGGACCGGATCATCTGGGACGTGGGACATCAGGCATATACCCATAAGATCCTGACCGGAAGAAAGGACGGCTTTGCAAAACTCAGGCAGGAAGGCGGCATGAGCGGTTTTCCAAAAAGAAAAGAAAGCGACTGTGACGCTTTTGACGCAGGTCATAGCTCCAATTCTATTTCTGCAGGTCTGGGATACGTAAGAGCCAGAGATCTTCTGGGACAGAATTACCGGGTAGTATCTGTGATCGGCGACGGCGCTCTGACAGGCGGAATGGCTTATGAGGCCATGAACAATGCGGCAGGGCTGAAAACGAATTTTATTATTGTGCTCAATGACAATAATATGTCCATATCAAAAAACGTAGGAGGAATGTCTTCCTATTTAAGTGCGCTGCGCACAGCAGAGTCCTATACCGGAATGAAGATCAATGTGACAAAAACACTGAAAAAAGTGCCGAAAATAGGACCGGCTATTGTGGACACCATGCGGAAAACAAAAAGCAGCATCAAGCAGCTGATCATTCCGGGCATGCTGTTTGAAAATATGGGAATCACTTACCTGGGGCCGGTTGACGGACATAATATGCGCCAGATGATGCGTCTGTTTAATGAGGCAAAACGGGTAGAAGGACCGGTGATCGTTCATGTACTTACAGAAAAAGGCAGAGGCTATACGCCCGCCTGTGTTCACCCGGACCGTTTTCACGGTACAGGTCCTTTTGACATAAAAACAGGAAAGCCTTTGTCAGCAAAGAAAAGCCTTACCTATACAGATGTTTTTTCGGATACAGTGACAGCTCTTGGCAAAGAGCAGAAAAAGCTGGTTTGTATTACTGCGGCTATGCGGGAAGGAACCGGGCTTAAAAGATTTGCAAAGGAATTTCCGGACCGGTTTTTTGATGTGGGAATTGCAGAGGAGCATGCAGTGTCATTTGCAGCAGGCCTTGCTCTGGGTGGAATGATTCCGGTAGTGGCTATTTATTCCTCCTTTTTGCAGAGAGCAGTGGATCAGATCGTGCATGACGTGTGCATGCAGAACCTGCATGTGATTTTTGCCATTGACCGGGCGGGACTTGTAGGCGCTGACGGGGAAACCCATCAGGGATGCTTTGATCTGTCTTATCTGACTATGATACCCAATATGACAGTGATGGCTCCGAAAAATGCCTGGGAACTGTCAAAAATGCTGGAATTTTCCGCATATATGGCAGGTCCCTGCGCGATCCGTTATCCCAGAGGAGGCGCATATCAGGGGCTGGAAGAGTTTCAGAGTCCTGTCCAGTATGGAAAAAGCGAGATTCTTTACCGGGGAGAAAAAACAGCGATTTTATCAGTGGGAAGCATGACTGCAGTATGTGAGCAGGTGTACAGAGAAATGAAAGCCAAGGGAGAGGATCCAACGTTTGTAAACGCAAGGTTTGTCAAGCCTCTGGACACCGGGCTTCTGGATGAGCTGGCAAAGGATCACAGCCTTTTTGTAACAGTAGAGGAAAATGTAAAAAGCGGCGGTTTTGGCGAACATGTGGCAGCTTATATGGAAGCCTGCCATCCGGAAACACGGGTACTTCCCATTGCCATCTGGAACCGCTTTGTGGAGCATGGAGAGGTGGACAGCCTGAGAGCTAAGATCGGTCTGTCTCCGGCAGAAATCTTCAGCGCCATAGAAAATGAATTAGAGGAAGAAAAAACAGCAGAGGACGGGTATAAGGAGCAGAAATGAAGAAACGACTTGACCTTTTGATGGTGGAGCGGGCCCTGGCGCCATCCAGAGAAAAAGCAAAGGCATATATTATGTCCGGGGATGTGTATGTGGACGGACAGAAAGAAGACAAGGCAGGAACCATGTTTCAGGAGACGGTTAAGATCGAGGTAAGGGGAAATACCCTTCCTTATGTAAGCCGCGGAGGGCTGAAACTGGAAAAGGCCATGAATCATTTTGAGGTGACTCTTGACGGAAAGGTCTGTATGGATGTAGGAGCTTCCACCGGAGGATTTACAGACTGTATGCTTCAGAACGGCGCAGTAAAGGTCTATTCTATTGATGTGGGATATGGACAGCTTGACTGGAAGCTTCGCAATGATCCCCGTGTGGTATGTATGGAAAAAACAAACATCAGGTATGTGGTTCCGGAAGACCTTCAGGAGCCGGCGGACTTTTCTTCCATTGACGTGTCCTTTATTTCCCTTACCAAGGTTCTTCTTCCTGTAAGAAATCTTCTTACAGAGAATGGAGAGATCGTGTGCCTGATCAAGCCGCAGTTTGAGGCGGGCAGAGAAAAGGTTGGGAAAAAAGGTGTTGTCCGGGATCCGGCAGTACACCTTGAGGTGATTGAAAAAGTAATCGCATATGCGCAGTCCATTGCCCTTGAACCGCGTCACCTTTCTTTTTCACCGATCAAGGGACCGGAAGGGAATATTGAATATCTTCTTCATCTGAAAAAGCAGCCTGAGGGAACTATTACAGAATCCTCACCGGAAGTGGAGCCTGAGACCATCGTGCGCCAGGCTCACGATCAGCTGGATTAGGGAAGGGATGCTATGGACAGGTTTTATATTATTACAAACGATGCCAAGGACAGGGACTTTAAGCTGACGGAAGAAATAGAGACCTATCTTACTTCTCATGGAAAAGAATGCAGGGTACAGCAGGCAGAACGCAGGCAGAGAGGAAAATTCCACTACACGGATCCGGATCTGATTCCTGAGGGAACTCAGTGTATTCTTGTACTGGGCGGAGACGGAACCCTTCTTCAGGCGGCGAGAGATGTGGTCCACAGAGAGATCCCGCTTCTGGGAATGAATCTGGGAACTCTGGGCTTTCTGGCAGAGGTGGACAAAAATTCCATTTATCCATCTCTGGATCAGCTGATGGCAGATGATTATGAGATCGAAGAGCGGATGATGCTTACCGGAAGCGTGTGGAGAGACGGAAAGCTTATTGGCGAGGATGTTGCTCTTAATGACATTGTGATCTGCAGAGAGGGACCGCTAAGGGTGGTCCGGTTTAAAAATTATGTAAATAATGAATACCTGAATTCTTATAATGCAGACGGCATCATTATTTCCACGCCTACGGGATCTACGGGCTACAGTCTGTCCTGTGGCGGGCCGGTAGTGTCCCCGGATGCATCTATGACTCTGATGACACCCATAGCGCCTCATACCATGAATACAAGAAGTATTATTTTCCCGGCAGAGGATGTGATCACAGTGGAGATTGGAGAGGGAAGAAGGCAGAATGAGGAAAAAGGTCTGGCTTCTTTTGACGGAGACACGGTGATCCCAATGGTAACAGGTGATAAAATTATCATAAGAAAGGCTTCAGTAAGCTGCAGGATACTGAAGCTGAACCATTTAAGCTTTGTAGAAGTGCTGAGGCAGAAAATGCGCGATAACTAAGGCACCGGACGGAGGTATATTGTGAAGGTAGCAAGACATGAAAAAATCAAAGAACTGATCCAGCAGTATGATATTGATACGCAGGAAGAGCTTGCGTCCCGCCTTAACGAGGCAGGGTTCAAGGTAACACAGGCAACGGTGTCAAGAGATATCCGTGCCCTTAAAATGATGAAAGTAACAGGCAAAGACGGAAAATCCCGCTATGTGATCCTGCAGGAGCTTCCTACAGAGCTGGGAGAAAAATATACCAGAGTGCTCCATGACGCTCTTCTCACCATTGACCAGGGCCAGAACATTCTGGTGATCCGTACGGTTCCCGGCATGGCAATGGGAGTAGCGGCTGCTCTGGATGCCCTGAACTGGGAGGAAATTCTTGGAAGTATTGCAGGCGACGATACGGTCATGTGCGTGGCCAGAACACTGGAAGAGGCTTCCAGTGTGGCAGAACGTTTAAAAAGTATATTGCAGAAATAGGAAGGCGAGAAAATGTTAATTCATCTGCATGTAAAAAATCTTGCTCTGATCGAGGACATTGAGGTAGAGTTCGGTCCGGGGCTTAACATTCTTACAGGAGAGACAGGAGCAGGAAAGTCGGTTCTTCTTGGTTCCATGCAGCTGATCCTTGGCGGACGTACCGCCAGAGATATGATCCGCACAGGAGCTTCCTGTGCATTGGTAGAGCTTTTGTTCCAGGTAGAAAACAAAAAGGCAGAGCAGGCGCTCAATTCTCTTGGAATTTTTACAGAAGAGGGACAGGTTCTTCTTTCACGGAAGATTATGGATGGAAGAAGCATTAATAAGATCAATGGTGAAACCTGTACCGTAGGCCAGATGAAGGCGGCGGCAGAATGTCTTCTGGATATACACGGCCAGCATGAACATCAGTCTCTTTTGTATCAGGAGAAACAGCTGGAGATCCTGGACGCATATGGAAGAGAAAAGATACGTCCGGCAAAGGAAGCGGTCAGACAGTCCTATGAGGAATACCGCAAATATATGCGGGCTCTGAAGGAATTGGATACAGATGAAGAACAGAGAAACCGTGAAAAGGCATTTCTGGAATTTGAGATCAGTGAGATCGAGAAGGCTCATTTAGTGCCGGGTGAAGACGAGGAGCTGGAAACGCTTTACCGCAGGCTGAACAATGGAAAGCTGATTCTGGAAACCCTGCAGAGCGTTCACAGCCTTACCGGGTATGATTCCGGACAGGGGGCCGGAGAGGCGGTCGGAACCGGAGTACGGGAGCTTTTAAGGGTGACAGAGTACGATACGCAGCTGGAATCTATGGCAGAGACTCTTCAGGAGATCGACGGGCTTCTCAATGATTTTAACAGAGAGCTTTCTTCCTATGTGGAGGATTTAAGCTTTGATGATGAAACCTTTTATGAGACAGAAAAACGTCTGGATCAGATCAACGGGCTGAAAGCAAAATACGGACGTACCATAGAGGAAATCCTGGAATATCAGAATACACAGCAGCAAAAACTGGAAAAGCTTGCCAGATATGAAGAAAATTTCCTGGAAGCCCGGCAAAATCTGAAAAAAGCAGAAGAGCAGCTGGAAAAAGATTCGTATGTTTTATCAGAAATCAGGAAAGACTACAGTAAGACATTAACAGAAAAGATTATTGAAGGTCTGAGGGATCTGAACTTTCTTGATGTAAAATTCCGGATTGATTTTCAGAGAAAGCAGGAGTTTACAGATAACGGCTATGACAGCATTGAATATGAAATCTCCACAAATCCCGGCGAGAGTGTGAAGCCTCTGGGAAGGATCGTTTCCGGCGGTGAGCTGTCCAGGATCATGCTGGCGATAAAAGCGATTCTTGCAGACAGAGATCAGATTGAAACACTGATCTTTGATGAGATTGATACAGGAATCAGTGGAAGGACGGCTCAGAAGGTATCCGAAAAAATGGCTGTCATCGGAAGCTGCCATCAGGTTCTGTGCATCACGCACCTTCCCCAGATTGCGGCAATGGCAGACACTCATTTTGAGATCGAAAAACATCAGAAGGGAAGCGAGACGATCACAGAGATCCATCCCCTTGGTGAAAGGGAATCGGTCCGTGAGCTTGCCAGACTTCTGGGCGGAGCGGAGATCACGGAGGTCGTTCTCAAAAATGCAATGGAAATGAAAGAATTGGCACAAGTACATAAAAATACAAGAGTGAAATAGAAATATTCACCGCATAATAAGAGAGGATGACAGAAGAGGTTATTCTCTCTTTTTTATTATGCGAAAGGATGTGACAGAATGAACAGAAGAGGAAGATACAGAAAATTTCTTTTCTGGTGTCTCGGGCTGGATGTACTTGCTATGAGCTGGCTGGGATACCGTTATATGGACCGCAAGGTTCCTGATGAGATACATGTGTCAGAGAGCAGTGCCCATGAGGTGCAGGAGCTTCTGGAGCATCCTCTGCTGGAATTTGAGGATGCGATCACTGTGTCCGGAGAAGGCAGTTATCTGCTGCCCTGCAGACTTCTGGGAATGATACCATTTAAGGATATCAAAGTGACTCCCGCAGAGGCAGGTTCTGTGTATGTAAGCGGAAGTACAGTGGGAATTTATATGGAAACAGAGGGCGTTTTGATCATTGATACAGGAGAGATCCTGTGTGAAGGAGGAACTGCAAGGGAGCCGGCAAAAAATATTGTCAGACCCGGAGATTATATTGTGGCATTTAATGAACAGAAGGTAAGCAACAAAAAGGAACTGATGGAGGATCTGGAAATTCTGGACGGAGAGGATGTGATTCTGGATGTTATAAGAAACGGAGAAAAAATTCCTGTGTCACTGACTCCTGTAAAGGATGCCGGAGGAGAATACAAGCTGGGTATCTGGGTACGGGACAATACCCAGGGCATCGGAACCCTCACCTTCGTGGACGAAAAAGGCCGTTACGGCGCCCTGGGTCATGGAATCAGTGATGTGGATACAGGGGAGCTTCTTCATATCAGCAAAGGGGCGTTATATCAGGCGGAGATCCTGGGTATCCAGAAAGGAAAGAGCGGAAGTCCGGGAGAACTTTCCGGGCTCATACGCTATGAACCCGGCCAGATTATAGGCGCTGTTGACACGAACAGCAAAAATGGTATTTACGGTTCTTTTTATGACAGAAGAGCCGGAATTCCGGTGAAAAAAACAGAAGTGGCTTATAAACAGGAACTGGAAGTCGGACCGGCGTCCATTCTCTGCTGTGTGGATGGAAGCGTAAAGGAATATGACGCGGAAATTACCAGGATTGACATGAACCATGAAGATACAAACAAAAGCTTTGTGATCCATGTGACAGATCCTGAGCTTCTGGAGATCACAGGCGGTATTGTTCAGGGAATGAGCGGAAGTCCCATACTTCAGAAGGGGAAATTTGCCGGAGCAGTGACACATGTATTTGTACAGGATTCAACAAGCGGATATGGTATTTTTGCAGAGACCATGCTGGAAAATATAAAAAACAAGTAACGCTTCAGAAAAAACAGATACAGGAAACAGGACAGAAAACCTGTTTTTGTGGGAAATGTAGAAAAATAGAAGAACAGGTCAAAACAGCGGAAACCCTCATAAAACTGCACAAAACCAGGAATTAACACCAGGCGGGAATGTGGTTTTATGGGGTAAAATGTACTTAAATCTCGAAAGAAGGCGAAAGAAAAACCGGCATTTCACCCAGTTTCGGCTTGATTTCGCCTGTGATGTTCTACTATAATAGCTGTGACATGAAAGAGTAAACGAAAATTCACCACAGCTGTGGAAGGTTGGCTGTGAAAAATGAGGAGGGAATTGGTCTTATGGAGAAACTAAATGTAGCAGTTGCAGATGATAACGAGAAAATGGTAGAAGTACTGGGGCGAATGATTGAAGAGGATCATGATCTGAAACTGGTGGGGAAAGCGCACAACGGAGAAGAAATTTGTAATATCATCAGAGAAAAAGAACCGGATGTAGTCATCCTGGATATTATCATGCCGAAGATGGACGGACTTACAGTTATGGAACAGTGCAGCCATGATCAGACGGTAAAGAAACTGCCGTCTTTTATTGTGGTTTCGGCAGTGGGGCAGGAAAGGATCACAGAGGATGCCTTTAATCTGGGAGCAGATTATTATATGCTGAAGCCTTTTGACAATCAGGTGCTTCTGAACCGGATCAAACATCTGCGCCGCTTTGGAGACAGAAGAAACCGTGAGCCGCTTCTGCGTCAGGCAGTGCAGGAAGAAAAGGCGGATTACGGAACGCATAATCTGGAGGGAGATGTGACAAATATCATCCATGAGATCGGAGTTCCTGCGCATATCAAGGGATATCAGTATCTGAGAGATGCCATTATCCTGGCAGTCAATGATATGGAAATGCTGAATTCTATTACCAAGGTTCTGTATCCTACCATTGCCAAGAAACATCAGACAACCCCAAGCAGGGTGGAACGTGCCATCCGTCATGCCATAGAAGTGGCGTGGAGCAGAGGCAAGATGGACACCATTGACGAGCTGTTTGGATATACGGTAAGCACAGGCAAAGGCAAGCCTACGAACTCAGAATTTATTGCCCTGATCGCAGACAAGATTCGGCTGGAATACAAAAAACACTCTTTTAAATAAAAGTGAATTGGGGTATAATAAAAATAACTTCAAGCCACTAAGGAGGGGTATTTACAGATGAAAAGGATTTTATTTGCAACATCAGAGGCAGTACCGTTTATTAAAACAGGAGGTTTGGCAGATGTAGCGGGAACACTTCCGAAATATTTTGATAAACGCTATTTTGATATCCGTGTCATCCTTCCGAAATATGCCTGCATGAAGCAGGAATGGAAAGATAAAATGGAATACGTGACCCATTTTTATATGGATCTTGGTTTTAAGAACTGCTATGTGGGCATTATGCAGATGCAGTATGATGGGATTCAGTTTTACTTTATTGACAATGAATATTATTTTAGCGGTCCAAAGCCTTATGACAGCGCTCCGTGGGATCTGGAAAAATTTGCATTTTTCTCAAAAGCGGTTCTTTCCGTACTTCCTGTGATCGGTTTTCGCCCGGATGTGATCCATTGTCATGACTGGCAGACAGGTCTTGTTCCTGTGTATCTTCATGATTCTTTCCAGCAGAATGAATTTTTCAGAGGGATCCGCACAGTTATGACTATCCATAACCTGAAATTCCAGGGAGTATGGGATGTAAAAACAGTAAGGGAGATCACAGGTCTTTCTGATTATTATTTTGCTCCAGATAAACTGGAAGCATACAGAGACGCCAATTTCCTGAAGGGCGGAATTGTTTTTGCGGATGCGGTAACTACTGTAAGTAATACATACGCAGAAGAAATTAAAACGCCGTTTTACGGAGAGGGCCTGGATGGGCTGATGTGCGCCCGATCCAACAGCCTGAGAGGAATTGTAAACGGAATTGACTATGATGTATTTAATCCGGAAACAGATCCTTTTATCACTCAGAATTACAACGCCCGTAATTTCCGCAAGGAAAAAATAAAAAATAAACTTCAGCTCCAGAAAGACCTGGGACTTGAGGTTGATCCAAAGGTAATGATGATCGGAATCGTATCCCGTCTCACAGACCAGAAGGGCTTTGATCTTATTGCCTATGTGATGGATGAAATGTGCCAGGATGCCGTTCAGTTTGTGATCCTCGGAACCGGAGACGAGCGCTACGAAAATATGTTCCGTCATTTTGACTGGAAGTACCACGGAAAGGTTTCTGCTCAGATCTATTATGACGAGCCGATGTCCCACCGCATTTATGCAGCGTCGGATGCGTTCCTGATGCCGTCTCTGTTTGAGCCCTGCGGCCTCAGCCAGCTGATGAGCCTTCGTTACGGAACACTGCCGATCGTTCGCGAAACAGGCGGTCTTAAGGATACGGTTCAGCCTTACAATGAGTTTGAGGGAACAGGAACCGGATTCAGCTTCCGAAACTATAATGCCCATGAGATGATGGACACTGTGAGAAATGCAGAGAGAGTATTCTATGACAACAAGAGAGAATGGAACAAGCTGGTAGACCGCGCTATGGCGGCGGATTTCTCCTGGGGTCATTCTGCAAGCCAGTATGAGGAAATGTACAACTGGCTCATCGGCGAATAAAAATCTGATTTTCTGAGATACTATCTTTTGTAACATAATATTGAGGAGGTAGTATCATGACAGAGATTTCAGAACTTGATTTACAGAATCTGCGTCACCTGATCGGCGGATTTGACACCACACACTGTAAAATGCAGGACTATGCACAGAAAGCAGAGGATATGGAAGTAAAACAGTTTTTCCAGAAATCCGCGCAGTCCGCACAGCAGACAAAGCAGCAGCTTATGCAGTTTTTACAGTAGGAGGTGGCACAGATGAACGAAAAAACAATGGTAGCAGATACGCTGGCAGGTATTAACGGAGAGCTTGTCCGTTATGGTGAAATGATTCCTCAGACAGAGAATCCGGAACTGAAGCAGACTCTGAAGCAGATCCGTAACCAGTGCGAGATGTCTCAGGAAGAGATTTACAGAATTGCCCGGACAAAGGGCTATTATGTACCGGCTGCAAAGGCAACCAGAGAAGAAGTAGAACATGTCCGTTCTGTGTTAAATCAGGGCTGACAGCATGTGTAAAAAAGGCTTCCGCAGAAAGATCTGCGGGAGCTTTTTTACACATATTGTAAGAAGAACAGCATAGGCTGATAAAAAGTGTACTGGAGAAGATATGCTGAAAAAAGAAGACTATGAGCCCGGATTATGGACAGAAGAGAAAAATCTGACTGTGGAGGAAACAAGACTGCCTTTTACAGAGGAACTGGCAGGTGTGGTTCCTCAGCCGGAAGAAAACAGGGAAATACCTGATGAAATGAAGGTAGTTCCTGCCCAGAATGAAAGCTATCAGAACTTTATTATCCGGTATAGCCGCAATGTTGACGGAGCTGTCAACTATGAGTCGGACAGGAGCTTTCAGATTATCAATGAGCTTTTTGGAGTCATCTATATACCGGCTTCTCAGGTGCCGGAATCTGTGCTCAACAGCTATTCTTACTCTTCCATTCCCAAGTGTTATACATATATGGATCAGGGCGGCCTGAATGCCTCAGGTATCAACCGGCTTCATGAACATCCGTATTTGAAGCTGAGGGGAGCCGGAACCTTGATTGCGATTATTGATTCCGGGATCGACTATACTCATCCGGCATTTCGAAATGGGAACCAGAGCCGGATTGTAAGCATCTGGGATCAGAGCCTTCCTTCAGGAGAATCAGAGGAAGTGCCCTATGGACAGGTTTTTACCCGGCAGGAGATCAACAGAGCCCTGCAGTCCGAAAATCCGCAGGAAATCGTTCCTTCTGCAGACATTAACGGACACGGGACACGGCTTGCTTCCATAGCAGCGGGAAACAGGAATCTGGAAGAGGGCGTTTCCGGGGCAGCGCCGGAGGCGGAGCTGGTAATTGTAAAGCTGAAGCCTGCCAAGGAATATCTCAGAGAGCTGTATCTGATCCCTCCTGAGGCTGAGGTGTTTCAGGAGGATGATATTATGCTTGGGATTTCCTATGCAATAAAATGCGCCCTGCGTTATCAGAAACCTCTGTCTGTGTGCGTGGGTCTGGGAAGCAGCCAGGGCTCTCACAGAGGAGACGGCCCTTTAAGTCAGTATATCAGCAGTATCGCTGATTTTACCCAGAACTGTGTATCTGTGGCAGCCGGAAACGAAGGACTGGCAAGACGTCATTATATGGGGATTCTAGACGAAAAAACCACTTCTGATATTCTGGAGCTGAGAGTGGGGGCAAAGGAAGCGGTACATGGATTTTCCATGGAATTCTGGGGAGAGGCATCGGACTTTTATCATGTAACCATTCAGTCTCCAACAGGGGAGAGGCTGCAGGTAAGCAGCGCTCTGAAATACGGGACTCAGGAGCTGTCGTTTGTGTTTGTGGAAACAAAGGTGATGGTAAATTATGTTCCAATTGAAAGGAGATCCGGAAACACGCTGATTTTTTTTCGGTTTCTCCATCCGGCAGAGGGAATCTGGAAACTGGAAACTTCAGGAAGGCTGAACAGTTCTGCAAGATTTCATGTATGGCTTCCTGTACAGGGGATGATCTCAGAGGAAACGTATTTTCTGGAGTCATCTCCGGAGTATACGGTCACTGCGCCGGGAGACGCGGTAAATGGAATGACTGTGACTGCCTATCAGTACAGAGACGACAGCCTTTACAGCAAAGCCAGCAGAGGCTACAACACGGATAATGTGGTAAAGCCTGATTTTGCAGCGCCGGGGGTGGATATGAAAGCTGCAGCTTCAGGGCCTGCAGGAACGTACACACAGTCATCGGGAACAAGTCTTGCAGCGGCGCAGACCTCAGGCATTGCAGCTCTTTTATTTGAATGGGCCATTATCCGTGGCAACGAGCCTTTTTTTTCCGGAAACAGTGTAAAAAATTATCTGAGAAGAGGGGCGGTCAGAGAAGAAGATATGCAGTATCCAAATCCGGAATGGGGGTATGGAAGAATAGACCTGTATCACACCTTTGAGCTCCTTACTTAATGAAACAGATCACTCAGTGATGATAACCGGGAAATGAATATTTACTAAAAAAGTACACAAAAATCTCTCCTGTTTTTTGGTGATATTTTATACAAAAACTTTTAGATAACCTAATTGTTTTTATGCATTCTGTCTGGTATAATAAGCAAAGCAGTATTATTCGTATGAGAAAAGGAACGGGAGGTTTTTATGAAACGAGGGAGTATTTTTGAGCTGGATGGGGTACCCAGGCTGCGGGAAGCCTGTCCCCTGGCTCTCCAGCATGTAGTTGCTATGATCGTTGGCTGTGTTACGCCGGCAATTATTGTGGCAGGAGCCGCAGCAGGAGGTCTGAATTCCGAAGACCGTGTGATTTTGATACAGGCTTCTCTGCTTATGTCCGGGCTTGCTACGCTGCTTCAGCTTTTTCCCATTGGAAAAAGAGGGAAATTTGCAATTGGCTCAGGCCTTCCCATGATCATGGGAGTAAGCTTTGCCTATGTTCCAAGTATGCAGGCTATTGCAGAAGGATATGGGGTTGCTACGATTTTTGGAGCACAGATCGTAGGTGGTATCGTGGCCCTTATTATGGGACTTCTGGTAAAAAAGATCCGTGTTTTTTTCCGCCTCTGATTACAGGAACCGTTGTGTTCACCATAGGTCTGTCTCTGTATCCTACGGCCATTAACTATATGGCAGGGGGAGTAGGGAGCGAAAACTATGGAGCATGGCAGAATTGGCTGGTTGCGTTTTTTACTCTTGCAGTAGTGACTGCTCTGAACCATTTTGGAAAAGGAATCTGGAAACTGGCTTCTATTCTTATTGGAATTATTGCAGGTTACATTGTGTCGATTCCGTTTGGAATGGTGAATCTTTCCAGCGTAGGGGAGGCAGGCATGTTCCAGGTCCCGGAATTTATGCATTTTGGGATAGAATTTGAGATCTCTTCCTGCGTGGCTATAGGGCTTTTGTTTGCAATTAATTCTGTTCAGGCGATCGGTGATTATTCTGCAACCACCATCGGAGCAATGAACCGGACGCCTAAGGACGGGGAACTTCAAAGCGGTATCGTAGCCTATGGGCTGACGAATATTTTAAGCGCATGCTTTGGATGTCTGCCAACAGCGACCTACAGCCAGAATGTTGGTATTGTCACCACAACAAAAGTTATTAACCGCTGTGTTCTGGGGCTGGCAGCAGTGATTCTTGCAGTAGCGGGAATTGTTCCGAAATTTTCAGCCCTGCTCACTACGATTCCTCAGTGTGTACTGGGAGGAGCAACGGTTTCTGTTTTTGCTTCTATAGCAATGACCGGAATGAAGCTGGTGGCTTCTGCGGAAATGGATTACCGCAATTCCTCAATCGTAGGTCTTGCAGCAGCGCTGGGAGTAGGCGTTTCTCAGGCAACGGCAGCGCTTTCCACGTTTCCGGCATGGGTTACTACAATATTCGGAAAATCTCCGGTAGTGCTTGCAACAATAATCGCTGTAGCTCTGAACGTGATCCTTCCAAAAAGCAGGGATGAGAAAAAAGAAGAAGAGCGAAAGCAAAAAGAAGTAGAAGAACAATTAGAGAGAGATCATAAAGAATTTTCAGAATAACAAAATCAAGAAAGAAGCTGCTTATATGTCAGCTTCTTTCTTGATTTTTCGTATATTTTATTTTCTGTAAACAAATACCGGAAGACCGTCTTCGCCCAGAGGTACATTGACACTGCCCTGAACAAGGGGGGTTACATATTTTATAAATTCTTCAGATACATCAGAACCGTTTTCTGTGATCCATTCAGCCGGAACTTCTTTTTCTTCATTGCAGATCAGATTTACATCTTCCAGTCCACATTCCATTTGATAGGATCCGTCTTCAGCCTGACGGCGTACAAAAGAGACCATTTTGCCTGTTTCGCCATTTAAAGCAGCCTGAACACCGAAACGTCCGGCGGAAACCGCCTCTTTTTGATCAGCGGCGGAGATAAGAGAAGCAGAGCAGCGCTGGCTTACATTCAGCTCTACAGAACGGGCTTTTACTCCAAGACGGTCACGAACCAGATTTTCCAGATATTTTCCGCAGCCTGCAAGCATTTTGTGACCAAAGGTATCTGTACCTACAGAACTGTCATACTCACAGATAAAGGTACCGTCCGCATCATGGATTCCTTCGGAAACACACACAACTACATTGCAGTTTTTTTCAAAAGCACTTTCTACATCTTTGAGGAATTTTTCTGTATCAAAAGCGCTTTCCGGGAGATAAATAAAGAAAGGATTGTCGCCTTTGTACTTGCGGGCAAGGGCAGAGGCAGCAGTAAGCCAGCCGGCGTGACGTCCCATGATCTCAATAATGGTTACGGATTTTTTTTCATAAACGCTGGCATCCAAAGTGATCTCGCGTACTGTTGATGCCACATATTTTGCGGCGCTTCCGTATCCCGGAGTATGGTCAGTATGTACAAGGTCATTGTCAATGGTTTTAGGCTCGCCGATCACGCGAATAGAGCTGCCTGTCTTAGCAGCGTATCTGGAGAGCTTACTTACAGTGTCCATGGAGTCATTGCCCCCGATATAGAAGAACCAGCCGATATTCATTTCCTCGAATTTTTGGAAAAGAAGTGGGTAAACCGGATCTTCCAGAGATTCCGGCAGTTTGTAACGGCAGGAACCAAGATAAGCGCCTGGTGTGTGCTTCAGATAATCCAGCTGTTCACCTGGCAGAGCTTCACGGAAATTCAGAATCCTGTCCTCAAGAAAGCCTTCGATTCCGTTTACCATACCGTAAACTTCGCCAATCTCATCAGAATGAGCAATTCCCTCGGAAACCACTCCGTAAAGACTGCTGTTGATCACTGCTGTAGGGCCGCCGGACTGTCCGACGATCAGATTCTTTTTTGTCATTTTGTACCTCCGATATGGATAATTGTAGGATTTCCCACTGATGCAAGTATACCATATGAAGAAGGGAATGACAAACAGAGAAAAAGGCGGTCCGGAAACCAATGGATCGGAATAGAGCAAGGATTCGTTGTATTTTAAACACTCTTATATTATAATGAGTTTATTCAGAAAACAGCTGCGGCCTTTATCCGGAAGGCTTCACTGTAAATCAAGCATCAGAACAGGAGAATGACATGAGAGCATATGAGAGATTTTTGAATTATGTAAAAATCCACACAACAAGTGACGAAAACAGCAATACAACGCCAAGCACCAGACGCCAGTTTGATCTTGCAGAGATTCTTGCAGAGGAAATGAAAAAACTTGGAGTAAAAGATGTCAGAGTGGATGAAAACTGTTATGTGTACGGGGCGATTCCGGCAACCCCGGGATATGAAGACAAACCTGCCATCGGCCTGATCGCTCATCTGGATACTGCCCCGGATTTTTGCGGAGAACATGTAAATCCTCAGATACACAGAAATTATAATGGAGAGGATGTAACGCTTGGAGACAGCGGAAAGATGCTTTCTGTTAAGACCTTTCCTCATCTGAAAGAACTGAAGGGAAGAACCTTGATCACTACGGATGGAACCACTCTTCTGGGGGCAGATGACAAAGCCGGAATCGCAGAGATCATGACAGTTGCAGAAGAGCTGCTGAAGGGAACCATGTCTCACGGAAAGGTATGTATTGCTTTTACACCGGATGAAGAGGTGGGAAGCGGCGCAGATAAAATGGATATTCCGGCATTTGGAGCCCAGTATGCCTATACAGCAGACGGCGGCTGTGAAAATGAGATTGTATACGAGAACTTTAATGCCAGCGAGGCAGTGTTTAAAATCAGAGGATTTAATATTCATCCGGGCGAAGCCAAGAACAAAATGATAAATGCAGCTCTTGTGGGAATGGAGATCAACAGTATGCTTCCAAATCTGGAAACACCTGCACATACAGAGCTGTATGAAGGATTTTTCCATCTCTGTGAGATGGAAGGCACTGTGGAGAATGCAACGCTTCAGTATATTATCCGGGATCACAGTGCAGCCTCTTTTGAGGCAAGAGAAAATACTCTGAGACATATTGAAAAAATCATGAATGAAAAATATGGTCAGGGAACAGTAAAACTTGAAATCCATGAGCAGTACCGCAACATGATAGAAAAAGTAGCGCCGTGTATGCAGCTTGTGGATTATGCAAAGGATGCGATCAGAGAACTGGGAATGGAGCCCAATACAGATCCGATCCGCGGAGGCACAGACGGAGCTCAACTTAGTTTCCGGGGGCTTCCCTGTCCGAATCTTGGAACAGGCGGCTATGCTTTCCACGGCCCTTATGAGCATATCACAGCAGAGGGAATGGATACAGCGGTTCATGTGATGCTGGGAATTTTAAAGAGATTTGCACAGTAACAAAAAAAGGATGTGAGCAATCACATCCTTTTTTGTCAGTTATAAGAATTATTCCTGAGGACCTGCTGAAACAAGAGCTTTGCCAGCTTCGTTTCCTTCGTATTTAGCGAAGTTCTTAACGAATCTCTGTGCAAGGTCTTTTGCTTTTACTTCCCACTCAGAAGCGTCTGCGTAGGTGTCACGAGGATCAAGAATGTTTGTATCAACGCCCGGAAGCTCTGTCGGAACTTCGAAGTTGAAGTGCGGGATAGTCTTGGTCGGTGCGTTGTTGATGTCTCCGTTAAGGATTGCATCGATGATACCACGGGTATCTTTGATGGAGATACGTTTTCCGGAGCCGTTCCATCCTGTATTTACAAGATAAGCTTTAGCGCCGTTTGCTTCCATCTTCTTAACAAGCTCCTCAGCGTATTTTGTCGGATGAAGCTCAAGGAAAGCCTGTCCGAAGCAAGCGGAGAAGGTAGGTGTAGGCTCAGTGATTCCACGCTCTGTACCAGCAAGTTTAGCTGTGAAGCCAGACAGGAAGTAGTACTGAGTCTGCTCCGGTGTAAGAACAGATACTGGAGGCAGTACGCCGAAAGCATCTGCAGAAAGGAAGATTACGTTCTTAGCTGCAGGAGCTGCGGAAACCGGACGAACAATATTGTCGATGTGGTCGATCGGGTAGGAAACACGAGTGTTTTCTGTTACGCTCTTATCAGCGAAGTCGATCTTTCCGTCTTTGTCAAGAGTAACGTTCTCAAGAAGAGCGTTGCGTCTGATCGCATTGTAGATATCCGGCTCAGATTCTTTGTCAAGGTTGATAACTTTTGCGTAGCATCCGCCCTCGAAGTTGAAGATACCGTTGTCATCCCAGCCATGCTCGTCATCACCGATCAGGAGACGTTTCGGGTCTGTGGAAAGAGTTGTTTTACCTGTTCCGGAAAGACCGAAGAAGATAGCTGTGTTTTCACCGTTCATATCTGTGTTTGCAGAGCAGTGCATGGAAGCGATGCCCTTAAGCGGCAGATAGTAGTTCATCATAGAGAACATACCTTTTTTCATTTCTCCGCCGTACCATGTGTTCAGGATAACCTGCTCACGGCTTGTGATATTGAAAAGAACTGCTGTCTCAGAGTTAAGACCGAGTTCTTTGTAGTTTTCTACTTTAGCTTTGGAAGCGTTGTATACAACGAAATCCGGCTCAAAGTTCTCAAGCTCTTCCTCTGTAGGAACGATGAACATGTTCTTTACAAAATGTGCCTGCCAAGCCACTTCAACGATGAAACGGATAGCCATACGTGTGTCGTGGTTAGCGCCGCAGAAAGCATCTACTACGAAAAGTCTCTTATTGGAGAGTTCTTTCAGAGCAAGATCTTTACAGCTGTCCCATGCTTCCGGGGAAGCCGGATGGTTGTCGTTTTTGTACTCATCGGAAGTCCACCATACAGTATCTTTGGAGTTTTCATCCATAACGATGAATTTGTCTTTAGGTGAACGGCCTGTATAGATACCAGTCATAACGTTGACTGCGCCAAGTTCACTTTCCTGACCTTTTTCAAAGCCTTCAAGCTCCGGTTTTGTTTCCTCTTCGAATAACATTTCATAAGAAGGATTGTGTACGATTTCTGTGGTTCCGGTAATGCCGTACTTGGTTAAATCAATTTTTGCCATCTTACATTTACCTCTTTTCTTAAAATAGTAATAGGATAACAGCCTGACTGTCAGACCTTATGTTATCTTGTGAAAGAAGTGGAACTATAGCTTTCCTCTATATATTATACATAAATGCGGGACAAAATCAACCGGAAAAATAATTTTTTAACAATGTAAAAATGCAAGAAAAATACTTCTGAGATAAAATTGGATGAAAATTATCTGAAATGCAGATATAATACAATTACAACATGGAAAATTTTGTTATAATGGCAGAAATCAAAGGGATTTTACAGGAGAAAAAGTATTCTGGAGGGATGCGGATAAGATGTGGAAGAGTATCAGGTGATATAAAGGTTTATATGAGATAAATGAAAATGCAGCAGTAAGAAATGTTATAAGGATAAGTTTCTGTATCTGTGTCAGCTTCTGGAACAGCTTCAAAATGATAAAGTACAGATGGCAGGAAACTGTGGATACATGAAAAAGGTTTTTGCTGCGGCAGCCCTGTGTACAGGTGTTACCGGCAAAAAAAAGTTAAGTCACACAAACACGGCAGGTAAGATTTTCCTGTCGTGTTTGTGCGGAGAAGGCTTATGGAAGATATTTTGCCAGGGAAGAAAAATCCTCCGGCAGGGGAGCCTCCAATATAAGATGTTTGTCCTCAAAAGGATGTTCCAGAGAGAGCTTCCAGGCATGAAGGGCAGCTCTTGTAAAGGAAAAGGACACAGGGGATTCTCCGGTGTTTCCGTATAAGGTATCTCCCAGAAGGGGATGGCCTGTGGATTTCATGTGTACACGGATCTGGTGAGTCCGTCCGGTATCCAGGATGAGGGAAACGAGAGACCAGTCAGCAGTACTGTGAAGCACCTGATAATGGGTGACGGCAGTTTTAAAATTTCCACCCGGAGGCGACTGAGGATGTTGCTGTGAAGGACTTTTTTCAAGATCTACAGGAAAGCTGCCAAAGGTAAAGTCATCTGACAGCAATACGGTCATTTTCCGGGGATCATAAGGATCCGGGCCAATGGGAAGACGGATGGTGTGACCCTGTGACAAAAGCGCAGAAGAGGACGGATGCACAGTTTTTTCAGCACAGGGATCAACAGGCAGGCATCCGGATACCACTGCCAGATACTGCTTTTTCAGATGATTATGGCAGCGCTGGGCCTGCAGTCTGGCAGCAGCCGTCTGATTTTTGGCAAAAATTACGATTCCCGAGGCTTCCCGGTCCAGTCTACCTACAGGGCGGATGACGATCTTTTCATTTTTGGAACGGAAGTACCAGGAAACCTGATTGGAAAGACTGTCACGATAATGACAGCCGGAAGGATGGGTGACAATTCCGGCAGGCTTGTTTACCACAAAAAGATCCTGGTCTTCATACAGAATTTTCAGAGGCGGCAGAGCAGCCTCAGGAGGGGAGTCCAGATGCTCGGAGCTTAAACCGGATTCTTCCAGACATACAGTAATCATATCTCCCGGATAAACAGATTCTGTGACCCGGCAGCGGACCCCGTTTTTGAGAATTCCCTGTGGGCGGAATTTTGCCTGGGAAATCTGATTTTTTGTCAGGCCTCCCTGTGAGCGCAGAACCTGACCCACTGTATGGAAGCCGGAATTTTTATTTACAGTAAAGGTAAGAAAACGTTCCATATGTTTCCTCCTGAGAGTTTATCGGCGGTAAAATAAAATATCCGGAATTCATGTCAGAATTCCGGATATCCGTAAAAGCAGGGGATGAGAGAATCGAACTCCCACCAAAGGTTTTGGAGACCCCTATCATACCATTTGACCAATCCCCTATATGTGCATCAAACAAAAACTATTATACTATGAAAAAATCTGTTTGTCAAGACGGAGATGGAGGGATTTGAACCCTCGCGCCGGTTGCCCGGCCTACCGCATTTCGAGTGCGGACCCTTCAGCCACTTGGGTACATCTCCATGACAGATTTTATTATATCGGCTGGCCCGGGGAAAGTCAAATTATTTTTGGAATCTGTTTCTGTTCCTTGACGCACAGAAAAAGCTATACTATATTATAAGATAAAAAGATTTCAGCAGACAGGAGGAATTATGAGCAGAAAAAAAGAAGCAGTTTTAAAAGCTGCAGAAAGTCTTACAGAAAATTATGACAGGGAAGAGCTGTTTATGCCGAAAAACGGAAGAAGCCTTCCTAACAGATCTGTGATCATTGATCTGGTGAGAGATCTCCGGTCTGTGATATTTCCGGGATATTTTGGTGAGGATACAGCGGCAAGGCTGTTTCCGGAGCAGTTTACAGCATTTCTTCTGAATGATTTTTATGACAGACTGAAAAGTCAGGTGGAAATTGCATTTCTTTACGCTGACCAGGATATACAGAAGGAAGAAGCCTGCGCCAGGGCAGAAGCTATTTGTGATGATTTTTTTGAAAAGCTTCCTGAAGTACAGAAAAAACTTCTGAAGGATGTACAGGCGGGATTTGACGGAGACCCGGCGGCAAAAAGCAAGGAAGAGATTATATTTTCTTATCCTGGGCTGTTTGCTATTTACGTATATCGTCTGGCTCATATTCTTTATATGGAAAAGGTTCCGTATATTCCACGTATCATGACAGAATATGCTCATGGAAAAACCGGAATCGACATCAATCCCGGAGCAACTATTGGAGATTACTTTTTTATTGACCATGGTACCGGAGTTGTTATTGGCGAGACAACGGAAATCGGCAAAAATGTAAAACTGTATCAGGGAGTAACCCTGGGAGCTCTTTCTACCAGACAGGGACAGCAGCTTGCAGATGTGAAACGTCATCCTACTATCGGGGATAATGTGACGATTTATTCTAATTCTACTGTTCTTGGCGGAGAAACAGTGATCGGCGAGAATACGATCATAGGTGGAAATACATTTATTACTTCCTCTATTCCTGCCAATACTAAGGTAAGCGCTAAAAGCCCGGAGCTTGTGATCAAAAAGCCAAGGAACACAGTTTCCAAAGCGGATGTATGGGACTGGGAAAACTAATCTGATCCGGAAAGAAAGCAACGGAAAACAGGAGCTGCTGTATCAGCCTGCAGAACAGCAGCTCCTGTAATTAAAAAATAAAGCCGGAATGCAAAACAAGCTTTCGGAAGTGTGAAGAAGAACCGGAAGTTACTTTTACATTTTCATTTAAAAAAATAAAAATAAATTTTTTTAAAAAAAGTGTTGACATTTAGATATATGTGTTATATACTAACGAAGTCGGTTGAGGGAAACACAAAAAACTCTCACAAGACAAACACTTGCGGGTGTAGTTCAATGGTAGAACACCAGCCTTCCAAGCTGGATACGTGGGTTCGATTCCCATCACCCGCTCTTATGCGATAGTGGCGTAGTTGGTAACGCGCGACCTTGCCAAGGTCGAGACCGCGGGTTCGAGCCCCGTCTATCGCTCTTAAGAGTCAGGAATTGGTTCCTGACTCTTTTTTTCTTTATTCTTTTATCTGATAGGCCACAAGAGCAATATTCCAATATCCCTGTTTGTTCAGCTCTCTTTCGAAATCCCGGATTTTTTCCAGGCAGTTTTCCGGAAGCTCTGCAGGAACTGCAGTACAATGAGACATCGTGGTTTTGTTTTCAGTATCTGCTGCCATTACATTTCCTGCCTTTCCTGTCCGATCACTCCATATAAAGAAAGAAGATAAAGACCACAGAGACCTACAAGTCCATAAACGATTCTGGACAGCCAGCTCATGCTTCCGAAGATCAGAGCCACCAGATTCAGATTAAAGAAGCCGATCAGTCCCCAGTTGACTGCACCTATAATAGTAATGGTCAGAGCAAAATACTGCAAAAATTTATTATCCATAAGTCACCATCCTTTCATGCAGATAGTATTCCGAAAAAACAAAAAAATATTCGCAGCATTTTCGGCTGCGAATATCTTGAAAAAATTATTTGATTTTCAGTACCTGAGAGACAACGGTTCCTCCGCCGAAGCTGAATGCCTCACCTGCCTGAAGCGTTACGTCGGATTCGTCCTGAAGAGTAAAAGCCTGGCATACAGTAACTGCCTGTCCCGGCTGTACCTCAGTCATAAACTGATCAATGGCTTCGTCATCTGATTCCGGAATTGCAGGTTCCAGGAGATTTCCGTTCTGGTAAGCCTGGAGATTGACATCAACCATGGCGCTGGAAGCGGAAGAGCCGTTATTGCTGTAATCATAATATACAAGAAGACATGGAGCTCCGGCAAAATCAGTTGTCACCCGGTGCTGTTTATAGTGAATGGTAAATTTGTCATTGCTCATATCGATCTTGCCGTCTGCAGATGCATGAGGCGCTTCCTGCTCAGGCTGTGTTTGGGAAGTTTCCATTTCTTCCAGAGACTGATTGATCTCGTCCTGTACATTCGTAAAGTTTGCGGACATTATGCGAACGGTTTCTGTATCCAGAGATACGATCTTCCACTGTCCTCCTGCTTTAATAAGAGGATAGGAAATTTCTGCTTCTGCAAACTTGTCTTTCACAGTTGCTGATTTTTCCTCCAGAAGAGCGGCAAGCTTCTGCTGGGTCTGTTCCTCTGTAAGCTCCTGACCGGAAAATGCAGTGGAGACAATCTGCTTTAAAAATTCGGAAATGGTTTCCTTGTAAATGTCAGAACCGTCAATGTATTTGAGCTTTGCAGTGACAGTGGCAGTTCCGTTGGCAAGGCTGAAATCTGTTTTTTTGATCTCATAGGTCATTTTCTGATTGACGCCCTGGAAAAATGCGTGGTAAGCTTCATTTGTAATATCTGCGTTGTCGAGAGCGGACATGTCATTGCTCTGAAGCAGGGATTTCATTCCCTCAAAATTCATAGTACGCACATGCTCCAGGAATGATTTGACTGTGGAGACAGGCTTCTGGCGTTCCATAAAGTAACAGCCTGCGCCTGCGGCAGCGGCAACCAGCAGGACTACAAGAAAAATGATCAGCCCTTTTTTCTTCTTTTTCTTTTTGATGGGAGAGATGTTTTCGGAAGCAGTGATCTGCTCCTGGCTGCTCTCCTGAGTTTGTTGATCCATAGGTCCTCCTTGTTTTTATAAATAGTCTTTTGACAGTATCTGTGTAAGTGTTACATGATTTATTATACCAGAGCATACGGCTGGTTGACAAGGTTATCCTGTGTCTCAGGAATAAATGTTGCTTTTTGCCTGCTACTGTTCAGGGGGCATTTTAACCAGGCCGGGCTGACCGGTGATCTTTTGTGTGACAGCGGTTACGTATAAATTACAGGAGGGAAAGAAAAAGAGGATAAAATAAAAAGATAATCAATAAAAAGATAACTGACAGAATGACAGGGCAGGAGGAAAATAGATATGGTAAAAAGATACAGACAGTTTTTCAGATCAGATGCGGACGGACTGAGAATCTCAGCTCTCAGTATCTGTCCGGAGGAAATGCCGTACAAAGGTGTAATACAGCTGGTACACGGAATGAGCGAACACAAGGAACGGTATGAGCCGTTTATGGAGTACATGGCTTCTCTTGGGTATGTGGCAGTGATCCACGACCACAGAGGACACGGGCAGAGCGTCCGCTCCGGGGATGACCTGGGCTACATGTACGGCGGAGGAGCAGATGCCATGCTGGCGGATATTGCCAGTGTCAACCGGCAGATCAGAGAGAAATTTCCGGATCTTCCTCTGATACTGATGGGGCACAGCATGGGTTCCCTGGCAGTGAGAGCTTTTGCGGCAGAGCATGATGACTGCATGGATATGCTGATCGTCTGCGGCTCACCCAGCAACCGGAGGGCGCGGATCGCAGGGAGCGTGATCGCGAAACTGGAAGGAAAACTCTTTGGAATGAGGCACAGAAGCCGTCTTCTGGAAATACTGTCCTTTGGGAATTATGCAGCCAGGTTCAGCGGGGAAAAAAACAGAAACGCATGGATCTGTTCGGATCCGGAGGTATATCAGGCTTATACGGACTCAGAACTTTGCGGATTTACGTTTACGGACGATGCTTATCTGGCTCTGTTTCAGCTGATGAAAAGAGCTTATGATGTGAAGCACTGGAACTGTACGAAGCCGGAGCTGCCTGTTCTTTTTATCAGCGGCTCAGACGATCCGTGCCTGGGCAATGTGCGGCAGTTTGCAGCGGCAGTTCAGAAAATGAGAGACGCAGGCTACAGGGATGTAAAAGGGAAACTTTATCCGGGAATGCGCCATGAAATTCTGAACGAAAAAGACCGGGAGCGGGTATTCAGAGATATTTCTGTATATATCAGGAAAAAAGGTTTCTGAGTATTATAAGCTTTCCGAATAGAAGATACTTTTCTGTCCATACTATGAATGAATATCTGTATGGATAAAGGAGAGAACCCGGTGAAAAGAACACGGAAAATAATTTTTATAGGTATTTTATGCGCTTTCTGTCTGGCAGGCTGCGGAAGAACCGAAAAACAGGCAGAGGACAGTGGAGAGCTTGTGTTAGTGTCCGCACAGCACTGTTTTGAAAGGCGGAGCTGATGCTCAGGGGATATACAGGGCAAAATGCGATCATCAAAGGTGATTTGGAATGTATTCTGACCAGGTTGCTGTGAAGGCGGTAAACAGTAACAAGGTGCGAAAGCCGGGGAGATGTCCCCGGCTTTTTCCTTGACCGTAAGCATATGGATTGGTATAATGTTCTCCGGGTGACCGGCAAAAACTAAGACTTTATAATGTATGGACCTGAGAAGCCGGATTCATTTAGTGCGAAACACGAAGGAGAAGAATAAATGAGAGCAAGCGGTGTTTTAATGGCTGTTTCAAGCCTTCCGTCAGAATATGGGATCGGATGCTTTTCCAGAGAGGCATATGAGTTTGTAGATCAGCTGGAAAAAGCAGGCCAGCAGTACTGGCAGATTCTTCCTCTTGGTCCGACAGGATATGGAGATTCTCCGTATCAGTCCTGTTCTACATTTGCGGGAAATCCATATTTTATTGATCTGGATGAACTGGTCCGGGAAGGGCTTCTTACAAAAGAAGAATGTACTTCCTGCAGCTGGGGGGATGACCCCGGCTATGTGGATTATGAAAAAATATATAACAGCAGATTTCCACTTCTGAAAAAAGCCTATGAAAGAGCGGATCTGGAAAATGACAGTGAATATCAGGCTTTTGTAAGGGAGTATCAGATCTGGCTGAAAGATTATGCTCTTTATATGGCAATCAAAAACAGCAGGAACGGAGAGAGTTGGCTGGACTGGCCGAAGGAACTGAAAGACCGCAGCTCCGGATATGTAAAAAGAGCGGAAAGCGAGCTGTCAGAGGAAGTGGGCTTTTACTGCTTCCAGCAGTATCTTTTTGAAAAACAGTGGAAAAAGCTGAAAGCCTATGCAAATAAAAAAGGAATTAAGATCATAGGCGATGTGCCGATTTACGTTGCCCTTGACAGTGCGGATGTGTGGGCGAATCCGGAACTGTTTCAGATTGATGAGGAATGCAGTCCAAAGGCTGTTGCAGGCTGTCCGCCGGATGCATTTTCTGCTACCGGCCAGCTGTGGGGAAATCCTCTTTATGACTGGGAAAAGCATAAGGCTACCGGCTATGCATGGTGGATACAGAGAATGACCTACTGCATGGAACGGTATGATGTGGCAAGGATCGATCATTTCAGAGGTTTTGATGAATATTATTCCATTCCTTACGGAGATGCTACAGCAGAAAACGGTCACTGGGAAGAAGGTCCGGGTCGGGAGCTTTTTGAAGTATTGAAAAAGAATGTGCAGAAGCTCCGTGTGATCGCAGAGAATCTGGGATTTTTGACAGACAGTGTAATAAAACTTGTGAAAGACACAGGATTTCCGGGCATGAAAGTGCTGCAGTTTGCCTTTGACGGCAGCGAGAACAGCGAATATCTTCCTCACAAATATGATAAAAACTGCGTGGTGTACACAGGAACCCATGACAATGAGACAACAAAGGGATGGCTGGAAAGACTACAGGGCCATGACAGTGAATTTGTGCGGGCATATATCAACTGCTATGACAAGCCCGTGAATGACTGCGTATGGGGACTGATCCGTACAGCCCTGGCCAGTGTGGCTGATCTGGCTGTGATCCCTGTTCAGGATTATCTGTGTCTGGGTAATGAAGCAAGGCTGAACGCACCTGCCACTCTGGGACTGAACTGGAGATGGAGAATGCGAAAGGGGCAGCTTTCTGATATTACCATTTATACAATGGGAGAACTGAACCGGATCTATGGACGTCTGAAAAAGGAAGAACCGGCGCCGGAAACCGATGAGCAGTTATCGAAAGAGGATATGGTAGAGGAAGAAGGCCGGGAAGAAACCAATACAGAATGCTGATCCGTACCAACCCTGATATACATGAAATCTGTAACCGGAAAAAACAGAGATAAGAAATATAAAACATACGAAAGGGACATTTATATGGAAGAAAGAAATGAAGAACTGGAAACGTCTGCTGATACAGAGGTAAAAGAAGAAACTGAGATTCAGACATCTGAAAACAGCGAGAATGCTTCAGCAGATTCAGAACCTAAAAAACAGGAAAGACCTGCGGCAAATTTCGGCCTTCTGCTTCTTGCCGGAGTATACCTTCTCTATACAGGCTATAAGCTCTGCGCAAACGTGCTGAAAGGCGAAGAGGGAGCAAGCTGGGGATTCTTCATCGCGGGAGCTGCTTTTCTGATCATTGGCGCAGGAATGCTTTTTGTGGCAGCAAAGACTGCGAAACAGAGAAGCGATGCCAAAAAGGCTGCAGCGGCGGAAGAGGAAAAGGAACATCCTGTTGAGCCGGTTCAGGAGCCTAAGAGAATGACCATTGCAGAGCGTGCGAAACTGGCGGGAAATGTAGCGGAGAAAGAGGCGCAGGAAGCGCAGAATTCTGATACAGAAGAGGAGAAAGATAAGGACGAAGATCAGGAATAAGCTCCGGGAGAAATCAGAATATTGTAAACAGGCCGGGGGAACATGAAAATCCATGTTCCCCCGGCCTGTGTTTTATCGCCTTTTACGGCGCTTTTTGTTTCCGGAAGAAGGCGCGTGGAGGGTGGACCAGCAAAAAAGCTGAACCAGAAGGATCCCGATCAGAGCGCCCAGGCTGTCAAAGCCTACGTCCCGGATCTCGGGAGAACGGCCGGCCACAAAGGACTGATGATATTCATCCAGCCCGGCAAATCCCACACAGATGATCCCGGCAAGAAGGAACAGCCGCAGTCCTCTGATGCGATATACATAAAATGGAAAAGAAACAGCAACGGCAAGCAGGCAGTATTCTGTCATGTGTGCGACCTTGCGGACGTAGTAATGAATCTGCTCTGCCTCGTATGCAAGCTCTTCATAGCTTTTTCCGGTATTGAGAAGTTCGTTTTTTGTTTCTACGATCTGGTAGCTGATTCTGTAGCTGAGATTCCCGGACACCTCCCCGGTCTGGGCTGAAAATGAAAAAATAATATACATCATCAGCAGCGCTGGCAGAAACGAAAGTGGTTTTAAAAGTGTTATGAGTATTTTTTTCATGAGTTTTAATATAGCACGGCGGCATTGGTTTGTAAAGCACTCTGGCAATCACGGCTCTGGTATGGTATAATAACAGGCAGAGTCCGGCCTGCCGGGAAAACGACTTTTGAAGCAGCAGATTTTCCGGAAAGGCCCAGGAAACAAAAGCAAAAAGGAGGCGCGGACATGAGTGTTGCAGATACAATATTTATTAATATGTGCAGAGATGTGATTGAAAACGGCACCAGCACAGAGGGGGAAAAGGTACGTCCGGTATGGGAGGACGGAACGCCTGCTTATACAATAAAAAAATTCGGAGTGGTAAACCGGTATGATCTCAGAAAGGAATTTCCGGCTCTGACTCTTCGTAAGACCGCACTGAAAAGCGCAATGGATGAGATCCTCTGGATCTGGCAGAAAAAGTCAAATAACATTCATGACCTGAACAGTCATATCTGGGACAGCTGGGCAGATGAGACAGGCTCTATCGGTAAGGCCTACGGATATCAGATGCAGGTGAAACATGAATATAAAGAAGGAATGATGGATCAGGTAGACCGTGTTCTCTATGACCTGAAACACAATCCTTACAGCCGCAGGATCATGACGAATATTTATGTGCATCAGGATCTTCATGAAATGAATCTTTATCCCTGCGCATATTCCATGACCTTTAATGTGACAAAGGAACCGGGAAAAGACAAGCTGACTTTAAATGCGATCCTGAATCAGAGATCTCAGGATATTCTGGCAGCAAACAACTGGAACGTGTGCCAGTATTCCATTCTTCTTATGATGTTTGCCCAGGTGTGCGACATGGAGGCAGGAGAGCTTGTTCATGTGATCTCAGACTGTCATATTTATGACAGGCACATTCCGGTAATAAAAGAGCTGATCAGCAGAACCCCGTATCCGGCGCCTTCTGTGAGACTGAATCCGGAGATTAAGGACTTTTATGATTTTACAGTGGATGATCTGATTGTGGAAAATTATCAGACCTGGCCACAGATAAAAAATATTCCTATTGCAATCTAAAAACAGAAAGGAAAAATACCATGAATATCATTGTAGCAGTTGACAAAAACTGGGCCATCGGAAAGGACAACAAGCTTCTTGTAGCCATTCCGGCAGATATGAAAATGTTTCGTCAGGAGACAACCGGAAAGGTGATCGTACTGGGAAGAAAAACACTGGAAACATTTCCAGGAGGACTTCCTCTGAAAAACAGAACCAACATTATCCTTACCACAAATAAAGACTTTAAGGCAAAGGATGCAACTGTGGTTCACAGCATCGAAGAGCTTCTGGAAGAAATAAAAAAATATCCGTCCGATCAGGTTTACTGCGTGGGCGGAGACAGCGTATACAAACAGCTTCTTCCCTATTGTGACACAGCTCATGTGACAAAGATCGACTTTGGATATGAGGCAGATCGTTATTTCCCAAATCTGGACGAGTCTCCGGAATGGGAGATCACAGCCAGAAGCGAAGAGCAGACTTATTTTGATCTGGAATATGAGTTTGTGAAATACGAAAGAGTAAAATAAAAATAGGACACAGGAACAGACATGTTCCGGAAAAGAAAACGCTGCAGAGCCTATATTTTCTGCAGCGTTTGACTTTTTGGAAGTTATTATTCGATTACCTGAAGCCAGCCTTCCGGAGCTTCCAGACGTCCCATCTGGATACCGGTAAGAGCTTCATAAAGCTTTTTGGTTACAGGCCCCATCTCTGTCATGCCGGAGGGGAAGCAGATTTCTTTTCCGTGGTCCACGATTTTTCCTACAGGAGAAATAACAGCTGCAGTACCGCAAAGGCCGCACTCTGCAAAATCTTTTACCTCCTCCAGTGTAACCTCGCGTTCCTCTGCTTCCAGACCAAGGCAGTGCTGAGCTACATAGATAAGAGAACGGCGGGTAATGGAAGGCAGGATACTGTCGGATTTCGGAGTAACCACTTTTCCGTCTTTTGTAACAAAAAGGAAGTTGGCGCCGCCGGTCTCCTCTACCTTTGTTCTGGTAGCTGCATCCAGGTACATGTTTTCGTCGTAGCCCTGGCGGTGAGCGTCCATGATCGCATGCATACTCATAGCATAATTCAGTCCGGCCTTGATATGACCTGTACCATGAGGAGCAGCCCGGTCAAAATCTGTGACACGGATAGTAAGAGGCTTCACGCCTCCCTTGAAGTACGGGCCAACCGGGGTGGTAAATACCCGGAACTGATATTCGTCAGCAGGTTTTACACCGATGACCGGATTTGTCCCAAACATATAGGGACGGATATAAAGGGTAGCTCCGGAACCAAAAGGCGGAACGTAAGCGGCGTTGGCTTTTACGGTGTCCACAACGGCCTGGATGAACCGGTCTTTTGGAAATACCGGCATTTCCAGTCGTTTTGCAGAGTTTTCCATACGTTCTGCATTCAGGTCAGGGCGGAAGGTTACGATCCGTCCGTCTTCTGTTGTGTATGCTTTCATTCCCTCAAAAACAGTCTGAGCATACTGAAGAACGCCGGCACATTCATTGATCACAACAGTTGCGTCTTCTGTCAGCTTTCCTTCGTCCCAGGAACCGTTTTTAAAGTCTGAGACGAAACGATAATCAGTCTGGACATAGCCAAAACCCAGATTTCCCCAGTCAATGTTCTTTTTTTCCATAATATCATCCTCCTGTTATCCTGTGACAACAGCCTTTTAAATACTTTGCCACGTTACTGTGAGATATAATCAGTGTAGCACTTTTGCCGGTGAACTTCAATGAAAACTTGTATTTTGACCGGTACTTCGCTATAATAAATATACAGTCTGCACGGGAGCAGATCCCAAAAAGCAGAAGCAGTCTGATGGAGACAGAATATGGAAAAAAATCAAAAAAACAACAGTCAGGATTTTGATTTTTCTGTTGTGGAAGATAAAATACAGCAGGTTCAGAACATCATCGAAAAGGCTGTAAAATCTAAAGATTTTCAGGAAATGAGCCAGTCAGTGACACAGATGGTAAATAAAACCCTGGATCAGTATAAAAAAGAGCATCCGGAAATGGGAAAAACCAGGGAGAAGCCGCAGGCTGATCAGCGCAGTGACCGGGAATCGGGAAGCACAGTCAAGGGTGGGAAGCTTCAGACGCTTTATATGAAGCCGACCGGAGAGAAAGTGAGAAGTATTCTCCTGGCTGTATTTGGAGGAATTCTTACAGGAAGTATGGCATGTGGATTTCTGGCAGTCCAGATAGTCCGGCTTCTGACAGATTTCGGAAGCAGCGGAGCAGTGGCAGTTATGCTGGCGGGAATGGCGGCAGGTGCCTTTATGCTGGGAACAGGCATCCTTGGACTGGGGAAAATCAGGAGATTCAAAAAATATCAAAAAACTCTGGGAAAAAGAACCTACTGTGATCTTACAAAGCTTGCGCAGGCAGTCGGAAAGCCTGTGAAATTTGTAAAAAAAGATCTGAAAAAAATGATCGGAAAGGGCTGGTTTACGGAAGGCTGTTTTGACGGCAGCGAAACCTGTCTGATCACCAGCCGGGAAACCTTTTGCCAGTATCAGGAAATGGAAAAAGCCCTGGAGGAAAAAAAGAAACAGGAGGCTCTCCGCGCACGGGAGGAGTCAGAGCTTTCCCCTGAGGTAAAAGAGGTGCTTGAAAAGGGAAGGAATTATCTGGACAGACTGAGAAAAAGCAACGATGCCATTCCGGGGGAGGAAATTTCTGCCAAGATCTTTAAAATGGAAAAAATCGTGGATCAGATTTTTCAGAGGGCCAAGGCTCATCCGGAGATCATTCCGGATCTGAAGCGGATGATGGATTATTATCTGCCCATGACCGTAAAGCTTCTGGAGGCTTATGAGGATATGGACAGTCAGCCTGTTCAGGGAGAAACCATCCGTTCCTCCAAAAAAGAGATCGAAGATACTCTGGATACTCTGAACGATGCTTTTGCAAAACTTCTGGATTCTGTTTTTCAGGATACAGCCTGGGATGTTTCCAGTGATATTTCCGTTCTTCATACGTTACTTGCCCAGGAAGGGCTGAAGGACAGTGATTTTAAAATACAGCATTGATCATAAAGGAGAACAAAATGAGCGAAGAATTAAACAAAACAGAAGCGTCAATGCCTTTTCTCACACTGGAGCCGCAGCTGGAACCGGAAGCTCCGGCACAGCCGGAAAATCCTGCCGCTCTTATGGAGGAGACTACGGATATGGATCCGGTACAGAAGGAAATGGCCCGGATGAAACTGACTTCTGAGGAACAGAAGATGGTGGATTCCTTTGCAGAAAAGATTGATGTGGAAAATACGGCGCAGATTCTTCAGTACGGAGCCGGAACCCAGAAAAAAATGGCGGATTTTTCGGATGAGGCGCTGAAAAATGTAAGAACTCAGGATCTTGGGGAAGTGGGGGAACTTCTCACAGACGTGGTAAGTCAGCTGAAGGATTTTGATACGGAAGAAGAAAAGGGATTTTTCGGATTTTTTAAAAAACAGGCAAATAAAATTGAAAATCTGAAAAACAAGTATGACAAGGCAGAGGCAAATGTAGAACGGATCACAGACGTGCTTCAGAAGCATCAGGTACGCCTTCTGAAGGATTCTGCGTTGATGGATAAAATGTATGAACAGAATCTCCTTTATTTCAGGGAGCTTTCCATGTATATCCTGGCAGGAAAAAAACAGCTTTCCGCTGTCAGAAACGGAAAATTAAAAGAGCTTTCCGAAAAGGCCGGATTAAGCGGACTGCCGGAGGATGCGCAGAAAGCCAAGGATCTGGACAGCCAGTGTATCCGTTTTGAGAAAAAGCTCCATGACCTGGAGCTGACGCGGATGATCTCTCTTCAGACAGCGCCTCAGATCCGCCTTGTGCAGAATAATAATACAGTTATGGCAGAGAAGATCCAGACAACTATTGTAAATACCATTCCTCTGTGGAAAAGCCAGATGGTGCTGGCTCTTGGAATCGCTCATTCTACCCAGGCGGCGCAGGCTCAGAGACAGGTATCTGATGTGACAAATGAGCTTTTGCGTAAAAATGCGGAAACACTTCATATGGCATCTGCAGAAACAGCAAAAGAGTCTGAGCGGGGAATTGTGGATCTGGAAACTCTGAAGCAGACAAATGCAGAGCTGATCCAGACCCTGGACGATGTGATGCGGATACAGAAGGAAGGCAGAGCAAAGCGTCAGGCTGCCGAAGCGGAGATGGCGCGGATGGAAAACGATCTGAAAGCAAAGCTTCTGGAAATCCAGAGATAAAGAAAAAAGGGCTGTCACACAGACGGAAATTCCGGAAAAGCTGTGGCAGTTCTTTGTGTTTCATAATAAATTTTTCAGGAGGAAGATTATGTATCGGGAACATACAAAGGTTATAAAAATCGGAAATAAAAAAATCGGGGGAGGAAATCCTGTTCTTATTCAGTCTATGACAAATACAAGGACAGATGATGTAGAGGCAACCGTAAAGCAGATCCTGGAGCTGGAGGCCGCAGGCTGTGAGATCATCCGGTGCGCGGTTCCGGATATGGCGGCGGCAGAGGCGCTTTCTGAGATCAAAAAGCAGATTCACATTCCTCTGGTGGCAGATATTCATTTTGATTACAGGCTGGCTATTGCGGCAATGGAAAACGGAGCAGACAAAATCCGCATTAACCCTGGAAATATCGGAAGCCGGGAGAGAATAAAAGCGGTTGTAGATGTGGCCAGGGAAAGAAATATTCCTATCCGGGTGGGCGTAAACAGCGGTTCTCTGGAAAAGGAGCTGGTGGAAAAATATCACGGTGTCACTGCAGAGGGGCTGGTAGAAAGCGCTCTTGACAAGGTGAGGATCATTGAGGATATGGGATATGACAATCTGGTGATCAGTATTAAATCTTCAGATGTTATGATGTGCGCCAGAGCCCATGAGCTGATCGCAGAAAAGACAAATTACCCTCTTCATGTGGGAATTACAGAGGCAGGAACTTTATATTCCGGCAACATTAAGTCTGCAGTAGGGCTTGGAATCATTCTTTCTCAGGGAATCGGAGATACTATCCGGGTTTCTCTTACCGGAGCGCCTCTGGAGGAGATCAAATCTGCAAAACGGATCCTGAAAACTCTGGGACTTCGAAAAGGAGGGATCGAGGTGGTGTCCTGTCCTACCTGCGGACGTACCAGGATTGACCTGATCGGTCTTGCAAATCAGGTGGAGACAATGGTCCAGGACATCCCTCTTGATATTAAGGTGGCTGTTATGGGCTGCGTGGTAAACGGACCGGGAGAAGCAAAGGAAGCTGATATAGGAATTGCCGGGGGAGTGGGCGTAGGGCTTCTGATCAAAAAGGGAGAGATCATAAAAAAGGTTCCGGAGGATCAGCTTCTGGATACCCTGAGAGAAGAGCTTCTTCACTGGGAAGAATAAGAAAGAGGAAAAAATGGAAAAAGATTTTTTTGACGTATTTCCAAATCTGAAGATCAAGGATCCGCTGCAGGAGCTTCTGGATATGGTAGCTGTCACCAGGGTGTCCTGCAATCCGGATAAGACCAGACTGTGGGTTTATATCAGCAGTGAACGGTGGATCCACAAAAAATATATCATAGAGCTGCAGCAGCAGATTGAAAGACAGTGCTTTCCGGGAATCCAGATGCAGGTAACGGTGATCGAAAAATTCCGTCTGTCCAGACAGTATACGCCGGATAATTTTCTGGAAGTGTACCGGTCCAGCATGGAACTGGAGCTGCGGAATTACAATATGCTGGAATACAATCTTTTTAAACGGTCCAGGATCACTTTTTCCGGCACAGAGGAAATGGATCTGGTGCTTCCGGATTCTGTGATCGCCCGGGAAAAAAGCGAAATCCTTGTGGAATATCTTCATAAGGTATTCTGTGAACGCTGCGGAATGAATCTGAAGATCGAGCTTCAGTTTGAAGAGGCTCAGGAAAGCAAGTACCGGAAAAATGCAGTTCTTCAGATTGAGCAGGAAGTGGAAAATGTCCTGAAACATGCAAAGCTGGATAAAGAGGAAGAAACGCCGAAACAGGAGGAAGCCTCTTCCGGTTCTGACAAAAAAGGGAATAAAAAAGCTTCCGGAAAAGGAAAGCAGGAGAAAAAATCCTTTGACAAAAAGGGACATGGAGGCGACTTCCGGGGTGGATTCCGAAGAGACAGCAATCCAGATGTTATATATGGAAGAGATTTTGAGGGTGAAACCATTCCTCTGGAAAACATTACAGGGGAAATGGGAGAAGTCATTATACGAGGTCAGGTTCTGGATGTAGAGGCAAGAGAGATCCGGAATGAAAAAACCATTCTTATTTTTCCGGTTACGGATTTTACAGACTCTATTGTGATCAAAATGTTCCTGCGGAACGAGCAGGTTCCGGAAGTAAAAGAAGAGATAAAAAAGGGAGCCTTTCTGAAGCTGAAAGGCGTTACCACCATTGACCGTTTTGACAGTGAACTGACCATTGGTTCCGTTGCCGGAATCAAAAAAATTGCAGACTTTACCAGTACAAGAATGGATACCAGCCCTCAGAAAAGGGTGGAGCTTCACTGCCATACAAAAATGAGCGATATGGACGGCGTTACTGAGGCAAAGGCCCTGGTAAAGCGCGCCTATGAGTGGGGACATAAGGCCATTGCCATTACCGATCACGGTGTGGTTCAGGCGTTCCCCGAGGCAAACCACTGCTTTGACGCCTGGGGAGGCTGTGTGCCAAAGGATTCTGATTTTAAGGTGCTTTACGGCATGGAAGCATATCTGGTGGATGATCTGAAGGGAATTGTCACCAACAGTAAGGGACAGTCCATGGACGGAAGCTTTGTGGTATTTGATATTGAGACAACAGGATTTTCACCACTGACCTGTAAGATCATCGAAATCGGAGCAGTCCGGGTGGAAAAAGGCGCTGTTACAGACCGGTTTTCCACCTTTGTAAATCCCAAGGTTCCCATTCCCTACCGGATCGAGCAGCTTACCAGTATTAATGACGCAATGGTGATGGACGCTCCGGATATTGAAACCATTCTTCCGAAGTTTCTGGAATTTTGTGAGGGCGCTGTTATGGTTGCCCACAATGCAGATTTTGATATGAGCTTTATTATAGAAAACTGCAAGCGGCAGGGGCTTGACGATGATTTTACTTACATTGACACAGTGGGAATGGCCCGGTTCCTTCTGCCTGCGCTGAACCGGTTCAAGCTGGACACGGTGGCAAAAGCTGTGGGAGTTTCCCTTGCCCATCACCACAGGGCAGTAGACGATGCTGCCTGTACCGCAGATATTTTTGTGAAATTTGTGGAAATGCTGAGAGAAAGGGATATTTTTGATGTGGATGCCCTGAACAGCCAGGGAAATGTATCTGTGGATACCATCAAAAAGCTTCCCACTTACCATGCGGTTATTTTTGCCAGAAATGAGACTGGACGCATTAATCTTTATAAGCTTGTAAGCCAGTCCCACCTGAAATATTACAGGAGAAGGCCAAGAGTTCCCAAAAGTGTTTTTCTGGAGTACAGGGATGGGCTGATCATCGGAAGCGCCTGTGAGGCAGGAGAGCTTTATCAGGCTCTTCTTCGGAACGCTCCGGATCAGGAAATTGCCAGACTGGTGGATTTTTACGATTACCTGGAAATCCAGCCTCTTGGAAACAATGCCTTTATGATCGCCAGTGACAAAAATGATACCGTAAATTCAGAGGCAGACCTGATTGAGCTGAACAAAAAAATCGTAAAGCTGGGCGAGCAGTTTAAAAAGCCAGTGGTGGCAACCTGCGACGTTCATTTTATGGATCCTCAGGACGAGATTTACCGGCGCATTATCATGGCGGGAAACGGATTTTCTGATGCGGATAATCAGGCACCTCTTTATCTTCGTACCACAGAAGAGATGCTGGAGGAATTTTCCTATCTGGGAAGCGAAAAGGCAGAAGAGGTTGTGATTACCAACACCAATAAGATTGCTGACATGATTGAAAAAATATCGCCTATCCATCCGGATAAATTTCCGCCGGTGATCCCAAACTCCGATCAGGATCTCCGGGATATCTGCTTTAAAAAAGCCCACGAGATCTACGGAGAGAAGCTTCCGGGAATCGTGGAAGAGCGTTTGGAAAAGGAGCTGAATTCCATTATTTCCAACGGATATGCGGTTATGTATATCATAGCCCAGAAGCTTGTGTGGAAATCAAATGACGACGGCTATCTGGTAGGTTCCAGAGGATCCGTAGGATCTTCTCTGGCAGCTACCATGTCAGGTATCACAGAGGTAAATCCTCTGCCTCCTCATTATATCTGTCCCAATTGTAAATACAGTGATTTTGATTCACCGGAGGTAAAAAAATTCGGCGGAATGGCAGGCTGCGACATGCCTGACAAAAACTGCCCTCACTGCGGCACAAAAATGACCAAAGAAGGATTTGACATTCCCTTTGAAACTTTCCTGGGATTTAAGGGGGATAAGGAGCCGGACATTGACCTTAATTTTTCCGGCGAATATCAGGCAAACGCCCATAAATACACAGAGGTTATTTTCGGAAAAGGGCAGACCTTTAAGGCAGGAACCATTGGTACTCTTGCGGAAAAAACAGCCTTCGGCTATGTAAAAAATTATTTTGAAGAGCATGGCCAGCACAAGAGATACTGTGAGATCAACAGGATCGTTCAGGGGTGTACGGGCATCCGCCGTACCACAGGCCAGCATCCCGGAGGGATCATTGTTCTTCCAAAAGGGGAGGAGATTGAAAAGTTCACTCCGGTGCAGCACCCTGCAAATGATGAAAACAGTGATATTATTACCACTCATTTTGATTATCATTCCATTGACGGAAACCTTCTGAAACTTGATATTCTGGGACACGACGATCCGACCATGATCCGTATGCTGGAGGATCTGACCGGAAAGAATGCCCAGGAGATCCCTCTGGACAGCAAAGAGGTTATGTCCCTTTTTGCCGGCACAAAAGCCCTGGGCATCACTCCGGAGGATATTGGAGGGTGCAAGCTTGGCTGTCTGGGTGTGCCGGAGTTTGGTACAGACTTTGCCATGCAGATGCTTATTGATACCCAGCCAAAGTATTTTTCGGATCTGGTCCGGATCGCGGGACTTGCTCATGGTACGGACGTATGGCTGGGAAATGCCCAGACTTTGATCCAGGAAGGAAAGGCTACCATTTCCACAGCGATCTGTACCCGAGACGATATTATGATCTATCTGATCAGTATGGGAGTGGAGAGCAGCCTTGCATTTACGATCATGGAGAGCGTGCGAAAAGGAAAGGGGCTCCGGGACGAGTGGGAGGCTACTATGAGGGAGCATAATGTTCCGGAATGGTATATCTGGTCCTGCAAAAAGATCAAGTACATGTTCCCCAAAGCTCATGCGGCAGCCTATGTTATGATGGCATGGCGGATCGCCTGGTTTAAGGTGTTTATTCCCCTGGCATACTATGCTGCGTTTTTCAGTATCCGCGCAACTGCTTTTTCCTATGAGACCATGTGTATGGGACGGGACAGGCTGGAATATTATCTGGCAGAGCTTCGAAAAAAAGGCGACGAGGCGTCAAAAAAAGAACAGGATTCCATCAGGGACATGCGTATCGTCCAGGAGATGTACGCCAGAGGCTTCGAGTTTCTTCCTATTGATATTTACCGTTCCCATGCAAACCGCTTCCAGATCATTGACGGCAAGCTGCTTCCTCCTCTGAACAGCATTGACGGAATGGGAGACAAGGCTGCGGAGGCGGTGGTGGAGGCTGCAAAGCAGGGAAAATTCCTGTCCAAGGATGATTTCCGTGACCGCACCAAGGTCAGTAAGACAGTCATCGATCTTATGGACGATCTGGGGCTGTTCGGAGATATTCCCCAGTCCAATCAGTTCTCCCTGTTTGATGTGGTGTGACTGCCTGACGCTGCTGTTTACACGGTATTGTCCTGTCAGGCTACTGTGATCACCTGACGGATACTGTTTACAGGTCGCTGTCCTGGGAGGTGTTTTGGCATGTATATGCCATCTCGAGAAAGAACCTTAAGATATCCGGAATTACAGGAAGTTTCTGCAGCATGTTATAATATATTACGGAAATATTACAAAACAATTTTCCAACAGGAGACAATTATGAAAAAAGATGAACTTCGCTATTTACAGCGTCTGGCAGAACTGTACCCCACTATTGGGAGAGCTTCTACAGAGATCATTAATCTTCAGTCTATTTTAAATCTTCCAAAAGGAACAGAACATTTTATGTCGGATCTTCATGGAGAGTACGAGGCATTTTCTCATGTTCTCAGGAACGGTTCCGGCGCTGTGCGGAAAAAAATAGATGATGTATTCGGTCATACCTTAAGCAATCATGACAAAAGAGACCTTGCCACCCTGATCTATTATCCGAGGGAAAAAATCCGCCTGGTGAAAAAGACAGAGGAGGATATGGAAAACTGGTACAAGATCACTCTGTACCGTCTGATCGAGGTGTGCAAGACAACCGCATCCAAATATACCAGATCCAAGGTGAGAAAGGCCCTTCCGCCGGATTACGCCTATGTGATAGAGGAGCTGATCACAGAGAAAGCGGAGGTTCTTGACAAGGAAGCTTATTATAATTCCATTGTCAATACTATCATAGAGATCCGCAGGGCAGAAAATTTTATCGTTGCCCTGGCTGAACTGATCCAGCGGCTGGTTGTGGATCATCTTCACATTCTGGGAGATATTTTTGACAGAGGCCCGGGGCCGCATTTTATTATGGACCGGCTGATGGAATACCATTCTCTTGATATTCAGTGGGGAAACCATGATGTTGTGTGGATGGGGGCGGCAGTGGGACAGAGAGCCTGCATTGCCACAGTAGTAAGAAACAGTATCCGCTATGGAAACCTGGATATTCTGGAGGACGGCTATGGGATCAACATGCTTCCGCTGGCCACCTATGCCATGGAAACCTATAAGGATGACCCATGCACAGTGTTCGGGATCAAGGGTGTTTCTGACTACCATTCTCTGGAACAGGAGCTTGGGCGCAAAATGCACAAGGCCATTGCCATGATCCAGTTTAAGCTGGAGGGTCAGCTTTTAAGGGAACGCAGGGAATTTCATATGGAGGATCGCTGCCTTCTTCACAGAATTGATCCGGAAAAGGGAAGCATTGTCATGCCGGACGGAAAGGAATATGCGCTCAGGGACAATCTGTTTCCCACCATTGACTGGGAACATCCCTATGAGCTTACTGCAGGAGAACTGGAAGTTATGGAGCGGCTGGAAGCAGCCTTCCGGAACTGTGAAAAGCTTCAGAATCATATGCGCCTTCTTCTTGACGTGGGAGGCCTGTACAAGATCTATAACGGAAATCTGCTTTTTCATGGCTGCATTCCTCTTAATGAGGACGGAAGCATGAAAGAAGTAGAGGTTTACGGGGAAACTTACAGTGGCAGGGCTCTTTACGATATTCTGGAAAGCTATGTGCGCAGGGCGTTTTTTTCCGTGGATGCAGAGGAACAGAAAAAGGGAAAGGATATCCTGTGGTATATCTGGGCGGGACCAAATTCCCCTCTGTTCGGCAAGGACAAAATGACAACCTTTGAGCGGTACTTTATAGAGGATAAAGAAATTGCAAAAGAGAAAAAGGGAGCCTACTACCAGCTTCTGGAAAAGGAGGAGGTAGTGGATCGCATGCTTTTGGAGTTTGGGCTGGATCCGGCAAAAAGCCACATTATCAACGGCCATGTTCCTGTACATCAGATCGAGGGGGAAAGTCCGGTGAAATGCGGAGGCAAGGTGATCGTCATTGACGGCGGTCTGTGCAAGGCGTACCAGAAGGTCACCGGAATCGCAGGCTACACTCTGATCTATAACTCTTACGGCCTGTTTCTTGCAGCCCATGAGCCGTTTACCTCTGCGGAGGAGGCGGTTTCCAAAGGGAATGACATTGTATCCAGCCAGATGGCTGTGCATTATTCTTCAAAAAGGCGTCTTGTAGGGGATACAGACAACGGGAAAGCTTTGCGGGAAAGGATACAGGAACTTACCCGTCTTCTTGAAGCCTACAGGAAAGGTATTATAAAAGAAACAAAATAAAGGCTTTACTTATTTTTCCTGTTTTTATATAATGATGCTTGCAGTAAATACGGAAGATCAAACTAGGGATTGCCGGTCTGAGACAGACTGGTGATTACTCAGCTTCACGTAGCGAAAAAACATAATAAGGAGAGAACAGAATTATGGGCGGAATTTTTGGAGTAGCTTCAAAGTCCAGCTGTGTGCTGGATCTGTTTTTCGGAATTGACTATCATTCTCATCTGGGAACAAGAAGGGGAGGAATGGCTGTATATGATCCGGCAAAGGGATTTGACAGAGCCATTCATAATATTGAGAATTCCCCGTTCCGTACAAAGTTTGACAGAGACGTATCAGAGCTTCAGGGCAATCTTGGAATTGGATGCATTTCTGACAATGAGCCTCAGCCTCTGCTGGTACGTTCTCATCTTGGGAATTTTGCCATTACAACAGTAGGTAAGATCAATAATATGGAAGAGCTTGTGGAGCATTCTTTTAAAAACGGCAGCACACATTTTCTGGAAATGAGCGGCGGAAATGTGAATCCTACAGAAATGGTTGCATCTCTGATCAATCAGAAGTCAACTATGGTAGAGGGAATCCGCTATGCACAGGAAATGATAGACGGATCTATGACCATGCTGATCCTGACTCCAAAGGCACTTTTTGCAGCCAGAGATCGTCTTGGAAGAACTCCTCTTATTATTGGAAAAAAAGACGGCGCTCGGTGTGTTTCCTTTGAAAGCCATGCGTACATCAACCTGGGCTATGAAGATGAAAAGTCTCTGGGACCGGGAGAGATCGTGGCAGTGACTCCGGAAGGAATTGAAACTCTGCAGAAGCCCGGAGACAAAATGCGTATCTGTTCTTTCCTCTGGGTATACTATGGATATCCTACTTCCACCTATGAGGGGGTAAATGTAGAGGAAATGCGCTATAAATGCGGCGATATGCTGGCAGAGCGTGATTTTGGAGAGGTAAAACCTGATATTGTGGCAGGTGTTCCGGATTCCGGAATTGCCCATGCCATTGGTTATGCAAACCGTTCCGGAGTGCCGTTTGCCCGTCCGTTTATTAAATACACCCCTACCTGGCCGCGTTCCTTTATGCCAACCCAGCAGAGCCAGAGAAATCTGATCGCCAGAATGAAGCTGATCCCTGTTCACAGATTGATCAAGGATAAAAGCCTTCTGATGATCGATGATTCCATTGTAAGGGGAACCCAGCTTCGCGAAACTTCAGATTTCCTTTACAGCAACGGAGCCAAAGAGGTACATATCCGTCCGGCCTGCCCGCCGCTTTTGTACGGATGTAAATATCTGAATTTTTCCCGCTCAAAATCCGAGATGGATCTGATCACAAGAAGAGTGATCGCAAAGCGGGAAGGTGACAATGTGGATGAAAAAACTCTTGCGGACTATGCAAATCCGGATTCTGAGAATTATAAGGGAATGCTGGAGGATATCCGCAAAGAGCTGAACTTTACGACCCTGAAATACCATCGTCTTGACGATCTTGTGGCTTCTATTGATATTGAGCCGTGCAAGCTTTGTACTTATTGCTGGAGCGGCAAGGAATAAAGAACTGCCATAAGAAATCAGTTATGAAGGGTACGTGTAGAACAGAGGTGAAACAGAATGAGAAGAAAACGAGAGATACTGAAAATACTGCTCTGTGTACTGACTGCGGTTTTTATAATGGTAAGCGCTGCAGCGCTGCTTCTTGTAGGCCTTCGGACCAGCGCACAGAAGGAGCAGAAAAAACAGGAGGCGCTGGAAGCACTGGAAAACAGGCCTACCGTTGCCCCTACCCTTGCGGTATCCGTAACGCCTTCTCCCACACCGAGACCCACGGCAACGCCTACACCGATTCCGACAGTGGTGGCTGCCTTTAATCCGGATGATTTCTGGAATGAATGGTACAGTACAGACGGAACCGTGACAATGAATATTTATAATATCAGTCTGGATACCGTATCCTTCAGTTTTTCTCAGACGGACCGCAATCACACCCAGACAGTGACGGCAGATGTAACCGCTGAGGTTGCCGGCAATGCGGCAAAATTTTATTTTTCCGATTCAGCCGGAAACAGTTCATCAGGGAATCTGATTTTTGACAATGGACAGCTTTATGTAAAGATCGTGACCAGCGAACCGGTATCTGCTGTTTTCCCAAGTGTGGACTGTATTATGAGCCGGAATCAGGTTCAGCTTGTACCTGATCCTACGGCAACGCCAACGCCGATGCCTCAGGATCAGCAGATCAGCCAGACTGGAGAATATTTCTTCCCGGAAAGCAACAGCAGGTATCTGACAGATGATGAAGTATCCGTGTATTCGTCGGCTCAGCTTGAGCTTGCAAAAAATGAGATCTATGCCCGTCACGGAAGGATCTTTGTGACCCAGAGTATTGCAGATTATTTTAACGGCAAATCCTGGTATCAGGGAACCGTGGATCCCGATACCTTTGACGCTCAGCAGGGTTCCATTTTTAATGAATATGAGATTGCAAATATCCAGAAAATTGAGGAATGGGAAATGCTGAAAAGGGCAGCAGGAAACTGATCATAAATCATATGATGAAACAAAAAGGCATGTATGGAAAACCATAGGTGCCTTTTTTGGTATCAGGCGGGGATTTGGAATATCGCCACATTTCCGTGGCTGGGGCTTGTGTTTCCGGGGCTTCAGCCCTATAATAAAAGAACAGACAAATCATCTTTTCAATTTCTATTTCTTACACAGCAGTTCTGCTGGAATTTCCATTTGTAGTTATTCTTTAAAAGTACAGCTTTATTTTTTCGTGAAAAACGGGATCGGGGACTGATTTTCGCAGAAAGGAGTGTTATGTTTGCAGCAGTATTATCTGCAGTGATCCTCGGTATGGAAGTACATCCGGTACAGGTGGAGGCCGATGTAAGCGACGGATTGCCGTCTTTTACTATGGTGGGCTTTCCCTCTGCTCAGGTAAAGGAGGCTCAGGACAGAGTGAGGACAGCCTTTAAAAACAATGAGATCGCGCTTCCGCCAAAAAGGATCACAGTGAATTTTGCCCCGGCTGATATAAAAAAAGAAGGAGCAGGATTTGATGTTCCGGTAGCGGCAGCCGTACTGGCTGCTTCCGGCATTCTGGAGCCGGAAGTTTTAAAGGGAGTCATGTTTGCGGGAGAATTGAGCCTCAATGGGGAAATTCATGCGATTCCCGGAATTCTTCCTATTGTTATAAGGGCAAGAGAAGAAAAGTGCCGGCTGTGCATTGTCCCCTGGGGGAATATGAGAGAGGCCTGTCTGGTGCCGGATATGAAAATCATAGGGGTAAAAAATTTAAAGGAGCTGATCATTTTTCTGAAAGCTCCCGGGAAGTACAGACAGCCCTGTATCAGACAGGAAACAGAGCAGCCGGGACAGGAACTGGATTTCAGTGAGATCCGGGGGCAGGAATCTTTAAGAAGAGCAGTGGAAATTTCTGTAAGCGGATTCCATAATCTTCTGATGATCGGACCGCCGGGAGCAGGAAAAACCATGGTGGCAAGACGGATACCGGGAATCATGCCGCCTCTGACCTTTGAGGAAAGTCTGGAACTGACTAAAATCTACAGTATTGCAGGGCTTCTTTCTCCCACGGATCCTCTGGTAAGGCAGCGGCCTTTCCGAAGTCCTCATCACTCCAGTCCGGCTCCTGCCCTTGCGGGCGGCGGGCGTAATCCAAGACCGGGGGAGATCACGCTGGCCCACAGAGGCGTTCTGTTTCTGGATGAGATGCCGGAATTTTCCAGAAGAACCCTGGAAATCCTGCGGCAGCCTCTGGAAGACCGGGTAATACGGATTTCAAGAGTATACGGAACCTATACCTTTCCTGCTGATTTTATCCTGTGCGCAGCTATGAATCCCTGTCCCTGCGGGTATTATCCGGATATGAACCGGTGCCGGTGCACGTCCGGGCAGGTAAGCAGGTATCTGAATAAGATCAGTCAGCCGCTTCTTGACCGTCTGGATCTATGTGCAGAGGCAGAACCGGTAAGCTTTTCCAGTCTGAACGGAAAACAGGGGGAAGCATCGGATCGAATCAGGAAACGAGTGGAAAAGGTTCATGAAATCCAGAGAAATCGCTATCAGAATGAAAACATTCAGTTTAACGGGGAACTGAAAGGAAACATGATTGAAGCTTATTGCCGGACGGATGATCAGGGGAAAGCGCTTCTGGAAGCAGCCTTTGACAGAATGGATTTCAGCGCCAGAGCATACCACAGGATACTGAAGGTTTCCCGAACCATTGCCGACATGGAAGGCTCGGAGCTGATAAAAAAAGAGCATATAGGAGAAGCGCTGTCCTACCGGGCCTTCGACAAAAAATACTGGTCGTGAACAGAAAAATAAAAAGTCATAAAAAAACGGGAGAAGGGGTATTTTATATGGAAAGAAATCACTCAGACAATATCAGATGTATCGAAAAAGGCCAGCCGGAATATCCGGAAAAACTGAAAGCCTATGACCACATGCCGGAAAAGCTTTACATAAAAGGAAGGCTGCCGGATCCGGAAAGACCCTGTGCTGCAGTTGTGGGAGCAAGAATGTGCAGTCCCTACGGAAGAATCCAGGCGTTTCAGTATGCAAAGACCCTGGCAGAAGCAGGAGTGCAGATCATAAGCGGAATGGCAACAGGAATCGATTCGGAAGGACACAGAGGAGCGCTTGCAGGAGGGATGCCCACCTGGGCAGTTCTGGGAAGCGGACCGGATGTCTGTTATCCGGCAGCCAACCGGAATCTTTATGAAAGAATTTTGAGAGAAAAGGGAGGAATCCTCAGTGAATATCCTCCGGGCACTCAGCCGAGGAATTATCATTTTCCTGCAAGGAACAGAATTTTAAGCGCGTTGTCAGACCTGGTTCTTGTAGTGGAGGCAAAAGAAAAGAGCGGTTCCCTTATTACAGCCCAGTGGGCGCTGGAACAGGGAAAGGCAGTTTTTGCCCTTCCGGGCCCTGTAAATGAAGAGCTGAGCAGAGGCTGCCACAGGCTGATCTATGACGGAGCAGGGCTGGCATACAAGCCGGAAGTGCTTTTGGAGGAGCTTGGGATAAATTGTAAAAATACCGTAAAATCATCTGAAAAAAAGAACTTAGGACTTGCAAGTGATTTGAATATGGTGTATAGTTGTCTCGATTTACGACCAAAATCCAGGGATAGTATCATGCAGGAAACAGGGCTTTCCGCTGAAAAAACAGGAAGTATTCTTGTGGAACTGAGTATTCTGGGACTGGTCAGAGAAATCAGCAGACATTATTATGTAAAAATTCAGACATAAGTGATTTTGATAAATAGGAGAGGTAGCATGGCGAAATATCTGGTGATCGTGGAGTCACCTGCAAAGGTAAAAACAATTAAGAAGTTTCTGGGGAGTAATTATGACGTACAGGCATCTAACGGACATGTAAGAGATTTTCCGAAAAGTCAGTTTGGAATTGATGTGGAAAATGACTTTGAGCCCAAATATATAACCATCCGCGGAAAGGGAGAGCTTCTGGCAGGGCTGCGCAAGGCGGCAAAAAAGGCTGACAAAATTTATCTGGCAACTGACCCTGACCGTGAGGGAGAGGCTATTTCCTGGCATCTGATGCAGGCGTTAAAGGAAGATCCGAAAAAAATGCGCAGGATCACCTTTAATGAGATCACCAAAACAGCAGTAAAAAATTCAATCAAACAGCCAAGAGAGCTGGACATGAATCTTGTGGATGCACAGCAGGCCAGAAGAATGCTGGATCGTATGGTAGGTTACAGCATCAGCCCGCTGCTCTGGGCAAAGGTAAAAAGAGGTCTGAGCGCAGGACGTGTGCAGTCAGTGGCGCTTCGGATCATCTGCGACAGAGAGGAAGAGATTAATTCCTTTATTCCGGAGGAATACTGGAGCCTTGAGGGAGCGTTTAAGATCCGTGGGGAAAAGAAGCCTCTTCAGGCAAAATTCTATGGAACAGATAAAAAGCTTCCGATTCACAATAAGGCAGAAATGGACGAGATCCTGAAAAAGCTGGAAAACGCAGAATATCAGGTGACAGAAGTAAAAAAAGGAGAGAGGATCAAAAACGCTCCTCTTCCGTTTACCACCAGTACACTGCAGCAGGAGGCAGCCAAGACACTTAACTTTTCCACTCAGAAAACTATGCGTCTGGCTCAGCAGCTTTATGAGGGTATTGATATCAAGGGAAACGGCACAGTGGGTATCATCACCTATCTGCGTACGGATTCTACAAGAATCTCACAGGAGGCTGATGAGGCCGCAAGAGCATACATCGGAGATCAGTATGGAGAAAGATATGTGGCAGAGGGCGGAAAGGCAGTTAAAAAGGATCCGAAGATCCAGGATGCCCATGAGGCGATCCGTCCCACAGACATTGCAAGAACTCCGGTAATGCTGAAGGAATCTCTTTCAAGAGATCAGTTCCGCCTTTATCAGCTTATATGGAAACGATTCACTGCAAGCAGAATGGCGCCGGCACGTTATGAAACCACTTCTGTAAAGATTGGCGCAGGAGAATATACGTTTACAGTATCTGCGTCAAAGGTAGTATTTGACGGCTTTATGTCCGTGTATGTGCAGGATGATGACAATAAGAAAGGAAACGTCCTCAGCCAGAGTCTGGAAAAAGGCATGGAGCTTGAACTGCTGGAGCTGAAGCCGGAACAGCATTTTACCCAGCCGCCGGCTCATTACACAGAAGCCTCTCTTGTAAAGGCACTGGAGGAACAGGGAATCGGCCGTCCAAGTACCTATGCGCCTACCATTACCACGATTATCAGCCGCCGTTATGTGTCAAAAGAGCAGAAAAATCTGTATATGACAGAGCTGGGCGAGGTAGTGAACAATATTATGAAGCAGGCGTTTCCAAGTATTGTGGACGTTCATTTTACAGCCATGATGGAAGGTCTTCTGGACTGTGTGGAAGCCGGTACCGTTCAGTGGAAAACCGTTGTTCGCAATTTTTATCCGGATCTGAAAAAGGATGTGGATGCAGCGGAGCAGGAGCTGGAAAAGGTAGATATCCAGGATGAAGTGACAGATGTGGTCTGTGATCTCTGCGGAAGGAATATGGTGATCAAATACGGTCCTCATGGAAGATTTCTTGCCTGTCCGGGCTTTCCGGACTGCAGAAATACAAAACCTTACTATGAGAAGATAGGCGTTGCATGTCCGAAATGCGGTAAGGATGTTGTTCTGAAAAAAACACAGAAAGGCCGGAAATATTATGGCTGCGAGGACAATCCGGAATGCGATTTTATGTCCTGGCAGAAGCCGTCTGACAAAAAATGTCCGGTATGCGGCAGTTATATGGTAGAAAAAGGTAATAAACTTGTGTGCAGCCAGGAGACCTGCGGCTATGTAGAGCAGAAAGCAAAGCAGGATGATTAAAAAAATATACAATAAATTTAAAAAGAAAATATTTTCAGAATAGGCAGGCAAAATTGAAAAAACATAAAAATGTCTTGTAATTTTGGAAAAAAGCGTGTAATATAAAATCATCAGGACATTTATGTAGAAAATACCGGATAGATGAGAAAAGGAGGCCAGTATGAGCGTTCAGTTGTTAGACAGAACAAGAAAGATTAACAAACTTTTGCACAACAGCAGCTCCAGCAAGGTAGTATTTAATGATATCTGCCAGGTACTGATGGAGACTTTAAGTTCTAATATACTGGTGTTGAGCAAAAAGGGCAAGGTGCTGGGCGTCAGCTTATGCCCGGGTGTACAGGAAATCACAGAGCTGATCGAGGATAAAGTCGGCGGACATGTAGATACTCTTTTGAATGAAAGATTTTTAGGAGTTTTATCAACAAAAGAGAATGTAAATCTTCAGACACTTGGTTTTGAGCATGTGGACAGCCGGTGCCAGGGCATCATCAATCCTATTGATATTGCCGGAGAGCGCCTTGGAACTGTATTTATGTACAGAGACGACAAGCCATACGATATTGAGGACATTATTGTCAGTGAATATGGAACAACTGTAGTTGGTCTGGAAATGATGCGTGCAGTCCATGAGGAGAACGCAGAAGAGGACAGAAAGCAGCAGGTAGTAAAATCAGCATTTAATACCTTATCTTTCTCAGAACTGGAAGCGATCATCCATATTTTTGATGAGCTGGACGGAGAAGAGGGCATTCTTGTAGCCAGCAAGATTGCCGACAGAGTGGGAATCACCAGATCAGTGATTGTCAACGCACTGCGTAAATTTGAAAGTGCAGGCGTGATCGAGTCTCGTTCTTCAGGAATGAAGGGAACCTATATCAAGGTTCTGAATGAAGTGATCTTTGACGAGCTGGAAGAGATCAAAGCCCAGCGAAACAAAAAATCATAAAGAAGTCTGAATAAACGATATTTATCAGGCAGGAGCGGAAATGCTCCTGCCTTTTTTGGCTCTTTGTCAAGAGGCGGGGGGAATAGTTGCTTTATGGGAAAGTTTGACATTTGTCAGATTCCTGTTGCAGGGGGACAGAGCAGTTTTATTGGAAAAAGATTGTACGAGATAACAGGACAGCCCGGGATATAAAGTATTGGATAAGGGAGATCAGAAACTGCAATTTGGAATTTTACGGAAATTTGAAAGCATCTGAACTTTGAACAGTTTGCAGTCAGGATTATGGCCATTAATGGGGAAAGTCAGGAAATCAGAATATGGAACAGACATGGCGCAGATTTATAAAAAAATAAGAAGATAAGAAAAAACAAGAAAATAAGAGTAAATAAGAGATAATAAAAGTATATATCTATTTATATGACCGTGAAAAGAGTTGCGAAATGGGAGGCAATTCAATAATATAAGGACAGTGATTAGCACTCGAATGAAATGAGTGCTAGCAACAGATTGCGACAAATAAAAGGAGGAAATAGATCATGAAATTAGTACCTTTAGGTGACAGAGTTGTATTAAAACAGTTAGAAGCAGAAGAGACAACAAAATCCGGCATCGTGCTTCCGGGTCAGGCTCAGGAAAAACCGCAGCAGGCAGAAGTTATTGCAGTAGGTCCTGGCGGAATGGTAGACGGCAAAGAAGTAAAAATGGAAGTTGCTGCAGGAGATCAGGTTATTTATTCCAAATATGCAGGAACAGAAGTTAAGCTTGACGGCGAAGAGTACATCATTGTAAAACAGAGCGATATTTTAGCAGTTGTTAAATAAAACACAGACAGGAATACTGGATGAATCCCCATACAGAGAAGGGCGAAACCAGTGAAAATGGTGTTTCTTTAAAAGTTTTGTATCTTATAAAAGACTAGGAGGAATTTTCATCATGGCAAAAGAAATCAAATTTGGTGCAGAAGCAAGAGCCGCACTTGAAAATGGTGTAAACCAGCTTGCAAATACAGTAAGAGTAACACTTGGACCGAAAGGAAGAAACGTTGTACTTGACAAATCTTTCGGCGCTCCGCTTATCACAAACGACGGTGTGACTATTGCAAAAGAGATCGAGCTTGAGGACGGATTTGAGAACATGGGAGCACAGCTGATTAAAGAAGTTGCTTCCAAAACAAACGATGTTGCAGGCGACGGTACTACAACAGCTACTGTTCTGGCACAGGCTATGGTTCATGAAGGTATGAAGAACCTTGCAGCAGGAGCAAACCCGATCATCCTTCGTAAAGGAATGAAAAAAGCAACTGATACAGCAGTAAAAGCAATTCAGGAAATGAGCCAGACAATCAGCGGAAAGAAACAGATCGCAAACGTAGCTGCAATTTCTGCAAGTGACGAGGAAGTTGGCCAGCTTGTTGCAGACGCTATGGAAAAAGTTTCCAAAGACGGCGTTATCACAGTAGAAGAGTCCAAGACCATGCATACAGAGCTTGACCTTGTAGAAGGTATGCAGTTTGACCGTGGATATATTTCCGCTTACATGTCCACAGATATGGAAAAAATGGAAGCAAACCTTGAAGATCCGTACATCTTGATCACAGACAAGAAGATCAGCAACATTCAGGAGATCCTTCCACTTCTGGAGCAGATCGTTCAGGCAGGCGCAAAACTGCTTATTATCGCAGAGGACGTAGAGGGCGAGGCTCTTACAACTCTTATTGTAAACAAATTAAGAGGAACCTTCCAGGTAGTTGCTGTTAAGGCTCCGGGATATGGCGACAGAAGAAAAGAAATGCTTCAGGATATCGCTATCCTTACAGGCGGTCAGGTAATCTCCGACGAGCTTGGTCTGGATCTGAAAGAGGCTACTATGGAGCAGCTTGGACGTGCAAAATCCGTTAAAGTTGCAAAAGAAAATACTGTTATCGTTGACGGCTGCGGTGACAAAAAAGCGATTGCTGACCGTGTTGCTCAGATCCGCGGACAGATTGAGGAAACAACCTCTGAATTTGATAAAGAAAAATTACAGGAAAGACTTGCAAAACTGGCAGGCGGCGTAGCAGTTATCCGTGTAGGCGCAGCAACTGAGACAGAGATGAAAGAGGCAAAACTCCGTCTTGAGGATGCTCTTGCAGCTACAAGAGCAGCTGTTGAGGAAGGTATCATCGCAGGAGGCGGTTCTGCATACATTCATGCATCCAAGAAGGTTGCAGAGCTTGCGGCTACTCTTGAAGGCGATGAGAAGACTGGTGCAAACATTATCCTGAAAGCTCTGGAGGCTCCTTTATTCCACATTTCTGCAAATGCAGGACTGGAAGGCTCTGTGATCATCAACAAAGTAAGAGAGTCTGAGCCGGGAGTTGGATTTGACGCTCTGAATGAAGAATATGTAAATATGGTAGAGTCCGGAATCCTGGATCCTGCAAAGGTTACAAGAAGCGCTCTTCAGAACGCCACAAGTGTTGCATCCACTTTACTGACAACAGAATCTGTTGTTGCAACCATTAAGGAAGATACTCCTGCAATGCCGGCAGGAAATCCTGGAATGGGAATGATGTAATATAAATATTTTATAAAAAGGAATCGGCGTCATAGACGCTGGTTCCTTTTTATGTTAGAATAAAAATATCATTATACAAGCACGAGCTGAGTCTCGTAAGGAGAGTGAACTATGAGTGAACTGTACTCGGAATTCCTTGTAAAAAAGGAATCCACATTTAAGGATGCCCTGATTAAATTCGGAATGATCGGACTGACTGTAGTGGCTGCGGCAGCAGGACTTTTTCTGAATCCGCTGCTTCTGATCGTTGCGATCGGTCTGGGTGTGGCATGCTATTTTATTATTCCAAAAACAGATCTTGAGTATGAATATCTGTTTGTAAACGGCGAACTGGATATTGACAAGATCATGGCAAAATCAAAAAGAAAAAGAGTAAAATCTCTGAATCTCACAGAAGCAGATCTGATCGCGCCTCTGAATTCTCACAGAATGGATTATTATAACGGGAACCAGAAAATGAAAGTCCTGGATTATTCTTCAGGAAATCCGGATCACAAAAGATTCGGCATCATCATCCGTGACGGAGGCGAGGCATGTAAGGTGATCGTAGAGCCGGATGATACTATGGCAAATGCTATAAAAAATTCTGCACCCAGCAAAGTTTTTTTGGATTGACACCGTATTTTTTTTTGCTACACTATGAACCAAACTCAAAATATCATGCAGGTGTGAATACACACATCCTGTAAAAATTACATACAAGGGAGGAAAAAATACAATGGGTACAATTATCGGTGAAGGCATTACATTTGACGATGTACTGTTAGTTCCTGCGTATTCAAAGGTGATTCCGAACCAGGTGGATGTAACAACCTGGCTGACTAAAAAGGTGAAGCTGAACATTCCGCTTATGAGCGCGGGAATGGATACAGTTACCGAGCACCGCATGGCTATCGCTATGGCAAGACAGGGCGGTATCGGTATCATTCACAAAAATATGTCTATCGAGGCGCAGGCAGATGAGGTAGATAAGGTAAAACGTTCTGAAAACGGCGTTATTACAGATCCATTTTATTTATCCGCAGAGCATACTCTGAAAGATGCCAATGATCTTATGGCAAAATACCGTATTTCCGGTGTTCCGATCACAGAAGGAAAGAAACTGGTAGGTATCATTACCAACCGTGATCTGAAATTCGAGACAGACTTCTCAAGAAAGATCGGCGAGTGTATGACTTCCGAAGGTCTGATCACTGCCAAGGAAGGAATTACTCTGGAGGAAGCAAAAAAGATCCTCGCAAAATCCCGTAAGGAAAAATTACCCATTGTAGATGATAACTTCAACTTAAAAGGCCTGATCACCATTAAGGATATTGAAAAACAGATCAAATATCCTCTGGCTGCAAAGGACGAGCAGGGACGTCTTCTCTGCGGAGCGGCAGTTGGTATCACATCTAATGTTCTTGCAAGAGTTGAGGCTCTTGTAAAGGCAAGCGTGGACGTGATCGTAGTGGATTCTGCTCACGGTCATTCTGAGAATATCTTAAAGGCTGTACGCGAAATGAAAGAGGCGTATCCGGAGCTTCAGGTAATTGCCGGAAACGTTGCTACAGGAGCTGCTACAAAAGCTCTTATTGAAGCTGGTGTTGATGCGGTCAAGGTTGGTATCGGACCTGGTTCTATCTGCACCACCCGTGTGGTTGCCGGCATCGGTGTTCCTCAGATTACAGCTGTTATGGACTGCTATGAGGTTGCAAACCGTTATGGAGTGCCGATCATTGCAGACGGCGGAATCAAATATTCCGGAGATATCACAAAATCTATTGCAGCAGGCGCCAATGTGTGCATGATGGGAAGTATGTTTGCCGGATGTGATGAGAGCCCGGGAACATTTGAACTGTACCAGGGACGTAAATTTAAGGTATACCGCGGAATGGGCTCCATTGCAGCAATGGAAAACGGAAGCAAGGACCGCTACTTCCAGCAGGATGCCAAGAAGCTTGTTCCGGAAGGCGTAGAAGGACGTGTAGCTTACAAGGGTCATGTAGAAGATACTGTTTACCAGCTGATCGGCGGACTTCGCGCAGGTATGGGATACTGTGGCGCAGAGAACATTGAAGCGCTGAAAACAACAGGCAAGTTCATTAAAATTTCTGCAGCTTCCCTGAAAGAGTCTCATCCTCATGATATCCACATTACAAAAGAGGCTCCGAACTACAGCGTAGATGAATAATCAGGAATTTTTGTTCTTGAAAAAAACAAAAAATATGATATGATAATAATAACGACTGCATGACTGGCGGAAAACAGGAATTACCTGTGGGGAGTGCAGTAAGTGATAAGCCGACCGCCTGGGCAGCCTGAAATACAGACTACCTGGGCGGTTTGTTTTATTTTTAACAGAAAACGCAGCATGAAGCCAGGACAGCGCGTTTATATAATGATTTTTTAGAAAAAAGGAGATCAGACTATGGAAATGATATCACTGGAAAATGAACTGAAAAATAATTCTTATCCGGGAAGAGGAATCATCCTCGGCCGTTCTCTTGACGGAACAAAAGCAGTGGCAGCATACTTTATTATGGGAAGAAGCGAGAACAGCAGAAACCGCGTGTTTGTCACAGAAGGAGAGGGAATCCGTACACAGGCATTTGATCCGTCCAAGCTTACAGATCCAAGCCTGATCATTTATGCTCCGGTACGTGTTCTTGGAAACAAGACTATTGTTACCAACGGAGATCAGACAGATACTATTTATGAAGGCATGGACAGACAGATGACCTTTGAACAGTCCTTAAGATGCCGCGAATTTGAGCCGGACGGACCTAATTATACACCTCGTATTTCCGGTGTGATGCATATTGAAAACGGCAATTACAGCTATGCAATGTCTATTCTGAAAAGCGATAACGGAAATCCGGACGCATGTCTTCGTTATACCTTTGCCTACGAAAAAGCAATTCCGGGAGAAGGACGGTTTATTCACACATATAAATGCGATGGAAATCCTCTTCCAAGCTTTGAGGGAGAGCCGAAGCTGGTTCAGATTCCAAATGATATGAAAGAGTTTACAGATCTTCTCTGGAACAGTCTTAATGAAGAAAATAAGGTTTCTCTGTTCGTGCGCTATATTGACATTGCAACAGGTAAATATAAAACAACTATTGTAAATAAGAACAAATAAGGAGGATGCAGTAATGAATGAATTACAGTTAAAATACGGATGCAATCCAAACCAGAAACCTTCCAGAATCTATATGAATGACGGAAGCGAGCTTCCTATTAAGGTTCTTTCCGGAAAACCCGGATATATTAATTTCCTGGATGCCTTTAACGGCTGGCAGCTTGTAAGAGATCTGAAAAAAGCAACCGGACTTGCAGCAGCTACTTCTTTTAAGCATGTTTCTCCGGCAGGCGCTTCCGTGGGACTTCCTCTTACAGAGACACTGGCAAAGATCTACTGGGTGGATGATATGAACTGGAAAGAGTTTTCCCCAATTGCCTGCGCTTATGCAAGAGCAAGAGGCGCTGACCGTATGTCCTCCTTTGGAGATTTTATTTCCCTGTCTGACGTCTGCGATAAAGATACAGCGCTTCTTATTAAAAGAGAGGTTTCCGATGGTGTGATCGCTCCGGGATATACAGAGGAGGCTCTGGAAATCCTGAAAGCCAAGAAAAAAGGCAATTACAATGTTATTGAGATCGATCCTGATTTTGTTCCGGCTCCCCTGGAACACAAGGAAGTATTCGGCGTTACATTTGAACAGGGAAGACAGGAGCTTGAGATCAATGATGAACTGATCGCGAATATCGTAACTGAGAATAAAGAGCTTACAGAAGAAGCAAAGCGTGATCTGAAAATTTCTCTGATCGTTCTGAAATACACTCAGTCCAATTCTGTATGCTTTGTAAAAGACGGACAGGCCATCGGCGTAGGCGCAGGACAGCAGTCACGTGTACACTGTACCAGACTGGCAGGCCAGAAAGCAGATAACTGGTTCCTCCGTCAGAGCCCTCAGGTTCTGAACCTTCCGTTTAAAGAGGGAATCAGCCGCGCGGAAAGAGACAATGCCATTGACGTTTATATTGGCGAGGAATATATGGATGTTCTTGCTGACGGCGCATGGGAGAGAATTTTTGCAGAGAAGCCGGAAGTGTTTACAAGAGAGGCAAAACGTGCATGGCTGGATCAGCTGACTGATGTAACCCTGGGATCTGATGCATTCTTCCCGTTCAGCGATAATATTGAAAGAGCTCATAAGAGCGGCGTGAAATATATTGCTCAGCCAGGCGGATCTGTAAGAGATGAGGATGTAATTGCAACCTGCGATAAATATGGTATGGCAATGGCATTTACAGGAATCAGATTGTTCCATCACTAAAAATTTTATATTTAAGGATATATAAGAACAGGGCGGCTTGTACAGCCGCCCTGTTCTTATGTTATAAAAAATCATATTTTTGCCTGAGTCAGGAAATGTTTTTTAACATTTTTATTGCATGAGATTTAAAGCCATTCCATTCCAAAAGTATTTTTTCGTGTGGGATAAATCCCTGTTTTTTCCAAAAGCCAAGAGAATTATCCTGATAATCATATACAACATCAATTCGAACTTTTGTGGAACCTTCTGATCTGAAAAGATTTTCTAACTGACAATAGATTCTGCTTCCAAATCCCTTTTCTTTATAGTTTGCATCAAGCATAAACAGAGACAGATAAGTTTCCTCTGCTGTTTTAAAATCACTTATGGCAATGATGTTATTTTCAGGAGTTTTTGCAACAACAGATTTGAAGCCTATTTTTTTCATTTTATACAGTTCACGGGCTATAAAGTCTTTAGAAATATATGTAGTACCTATATGACTTTTTAAAAAAGAAGGATTTGAGTTATAGATAGACAGAATTTTATGAAGGTCATGTTCAGTTATTTCATCTATGCTGAAAGTGTACACAGTTAATTGCCTCCCGGTATTGTTTATCTGGATAGAAAATATAGTACATGATTTAGAATTTATAAAAATAAAAACCAGAACAAAAACTGTTCTGGCTTAGAAGAGCGATAGACGGGGCTCGAACCCGCGGTCTCGACCTTGGCAAGGTCGCGCGTTACCAACTACGCCACTATCGCATGCTTTGAAGCTGTTCTGTGAGGTGTTTCCCTCGCTGACAAAACATACTATACCAGATAGAATTGTATTTGTCAAATGTTTTTTTGAAATTTTTTAAAAAATTCATCAAAAAAGTTTCCGGGAAATTTCCGAAGCTTCCGTGTTTGTAAAACTGTATAAATGTGAAACCAGGCTCTGGATGCAGACTGCCATGGATAGCCTGTATCCGGCCGTATCCTCCTGGATTCAGCAGGCATTTATTCATAAAAGGAAGATTGTATGGTGCGGATCCAGCTTGTGTGTCGGAAGTTATTTATAAAAATTTAAGAATTGAAAAGAACAATTTGTGCTATAATACAAACATCAAGATTTCTTTTTCCGGAGTTCATCCGGTAAGTTCCCATTTTATTTTTTATAAATGAGTAAATATCAAATTCTACACAATAGAATCCGTAATATACGGACATAAAAGAAAGATCAGGCTGTATATGTGTATGTTATAAAGACAGATTCGTGAGTATTTTTGTGCACTTTTTCAAAGTTGTTTATTAAGATATATGAAAAGATCAGACATGTAATTTGTGCGCATGGAAAGAGGAGGAGATCGTATCGAATTAACCGGAATTATTTTAAAAGGGCGTTATTGTATTATGGAAAGGATCGGCAGGGGTGGAGAGGGGGATCTTTATCTTGCAAGAGATCTGGAGCTTGGCATATACCGGGCGGTAAAGGAACTTCCTGCTGAGAAAAAACGTGAGGCAGGGCTTTTTCGGCTTTTGGAGCATCCTTCTCTTCCGAAGATGATTGATTATACAGAACAGAATGATCATTGTTATCTTGTAATGGAGTATATCAGGGGAAAATCTCTGGGACAGTATCTGAACGAGGGAAGAATATTTTCCGGAGAGGAGATTCTGTCCATTGCAGGTACGGTGCTGCAAATTTTGAAATATCTGCATTCCAGAAAGCCGGCGGTTTATTACGGAGATTTGAAGCCGGACAATCTGATGCTGACGGAATCAGGAAGGCTTTATCTGGTTGACTTTGGAAGCGCAGTTTTGGGATATGAAAGACAGAGCTTTTATTGTCTGGGAACAGAGGGGTATGCGGCTCCGGAACAGTATCAGGGGAGGATTGTTCCTGCCAGTGACTTTTATGCTTTGGGAAAAACTGTAGATGAGCTGTGTCAGAAGCGCAGACTTCAATATTTTTTTCAGTTTCCGGGACTTGGATTTTTTATCAGAAAATGCTGCTTCAGTCAGCCGGAAAAACGCTGGAGATCAGCAGAGGAAGCAGAAAATGCGTTGCAGAAAATAAAACCTCTGTCCTGGAAAGTATGGAAGGGAGCGGCTGTCGGACTGTGTTGCTTTCTTTGTACTGCAGTCATAATGGGGGCTCTGACAACAGAAACAATGCAAAGACTGGAAATGCCGGAATTGGAAACTGCTATATCTCCGGTCACTGCCTGGTATTATTCCATGGATTTTCGGTCAGGGGGAAAGGCAATCAGAAAAGTGATTACAGGTCAGATAGAAAAATCCGGGCAGAGATTCCTGAGGATTTATGATGCTTTGGAACAACAGAAACAGGTGCTTACACTTCTGGCTCGAAATAGTGAACTGGAAGGAAATATGGCAAAGGCAGAAGGGTATTACAGACAGATGCTCCGGGAAAAGGCAGGCAGTAAAGAATATTCTCTGTACGGGTTATTTCTGATTAGACAGGGAAGGGAAAAAGAAAGCGTGGAATTATATAAGCTGATGAAAAACAGAAAAGATTTAAAAAGTGATTCTGATTACGCAAAAGACGTAGAACACTGGAAAGAATATCTGAAACAATTATCCATATTAAAAGGAGAGGAAACGAAATATGATCTCAAATAGAATGAAGAATAAATATACGCTAAAGAGAAAAAGACATATCCTAAGGAAAAAAGAACATGTCGGGGAAAAATATCTGGCTGATTTCTCGGGAAACAGAAAGTTTCTGTCAGTAATCTCAGTTCTTGTACTTGTAACAGCAATTAGACAGACAAGCGCTGCTCAGGATCTTGGAGGGTTTCATGTGGAGACGCTTCCGGGAGAAAGCACAGGTATTCCCTCTGACTGGGAAGTGGGAGACGGGGACCAGGATTTTGGGGAACAACAGCAGTCTGAGGAAAATGGATATGAGGATATGTTTGGGTCAGGAGAAGAAAGCTGGCAGGGGGAGATTTATGAAGAGCCGGAAACTGTGCCCGAAAGCGGGAACGTGTCTGACTGGGAAAACAGCATGGAAAATATGGAAGAAACAGATGAGGAATACTTGGAGGAAATAAGGAATCAAAGTGGAGCGGAACAGCAGAAAAATCTGTCCGAGACAGGGGGGACAAACCGGGATGGAACAGAAGATTTGCAGGATATGCCGTCTGACAGAGAGCGGTTACCAGTGACGATAGTTTCTCCAACTGCTGCCGCTGATATTGTATCAGGTCCAGGCTCAGATTTATATCAGGCAGAGAAAACAGAAAAAGATGACAGAGATAAGGAACCGGAAAGTTTCCGGAATCAGCTGCATGCGGTACCGGAAGTTCTTTACTGGAAAGACACAATAAAAACGACGTCAGATCCGGTTCTGAATATAAAACGGAAGGGGAGCATCCAGATTCTGTCTTTAAGAGTAAACGGGAAAGAAGTTGGATGGTGTCAGGAGGAAAACAGGATTTATCTGAAGATTTCAGAGGAACAGAAGATATCGGAAAAGGTATTTCAGACAGAGGTGGCTTTTCTTTCTTATAATGGAACAGAAGCCGGAATTTACGTGGACGTTCCGGGAAAATCATGATATACTATCCGATAATCAGTAAACTATAAATGAGTAAATTTGAAAAAGTGCGCAAAATCATCATGAATTTATCTTTATAAGATGCATATATAGAGCTTAATCTTTCTTTTATGTGCGCATATTACGGATTCTATTATGCAAAATTCGATATTTGCTCATTTATAGCAGTAAATAAAAATTCTGAAAATCGGAGGCGCATATGTATAAAGTAATTTTATTTGATCTGGATGGCACGCTGACAGAATCCGGGGAAGGAATCACAAAATCTGTACAGTATGCACTGGAGAAACTGGGAAAACCTGAGGATGATCTGAAAAAGCTTGAGGTGTTTGTAGGGCCGCCTCTTTTGCAGCAGTTTATGGAGTATGCAGGACTGGATGAGGAAACAGGAATAAAAGCAGTAGAATATTACAGAGAGCGCTATTCTACAGTTGGAATTTTTGAAAATCAGCCTTATCCTGGAGTGGAAGAAATGCTGGATACATTGTGTCAAAAAGGATATACTCTTGCAGTCGCTTCCTCTAAGCCGGAGTATTTTGTAAAAAAAATCCTGGATCATTTCGGACTGACCGGATATTTCAGTGAAATTGTGGGAAGCGAAATGAGCGGAAAAAGAACCGGAAAGGCAGAGGTGATTGAGGAGGTTCTTGCCCGTCTGAATATGCAGAATCACCGGGATGAAGTAATCATGGTAGGCGACAAGGAGCATGATGTGTTCGGAGCCAGAAAGGCCGGGATTGAATGTGTTGCAGTGGCCTATGGATACGGTACGGAGCAGGAGCTGAAACAGGCTCAGCCCTTAAAAATTGTAGATTCCGTACAGGGAATTGTTGATTTTTTCTGCTGACCCCTCTGCATAAACAGAGTATTTTAAAAAAAGTGTGGAGGGTACTCTACCCCTGCGGAATCCATTTTCTTATCAGTCAGATCGTAGGGTATGCAGCTCTGGCAGTAATATGCTACAGCATGGGATACGGCTTGGAGTTTTATCAGTCTCAGACTATTCTGATGACAGGAATTACTGCGCTTTTGACAATGATTCCCTGTATCTGGTTTTATCAGAAGGATAAAAGCGCAAGAATTGTCAGGGGATTGATTCCGGAGCAGCCGGGAAAGAAGCTGAAGCCTGGAGAAGGAATCCTTTTACTTCTGGTGGGAGCGTCACTTGCCACATTTGCCAATATGCTGGTGGCTTTGTTGCAAAATGTTCTGAATGTACAGGAATATCAGGAAAATATGGCACAGATCACAAATGGAAAAAGCTTGTTTATGCTCATCTTCTGGATGGGAGTGATCGCGCCGCTTGCAGAGGAGATTGTTTTTCGCTGGCTGATCTATCTGCGGCTGAGAGATTATACCAGGGTGGCAACGGCGGCAGTGATATCAGGAGTATTTTTTGGTGTTTATCACATGAATCTTACCCAGGCTGTTTATGCAGGAATCCTGGGATTTGTATTTGCGTATTTCCTGGAGATCACAGGAAGCCTGTGGGCAAGTGTTCTGCTTCATATGGGAGCAAATATCTGGTCGCTGATCCTTCCGGAGCTGCTGCTTCGGATGCCGGAGGAACAGATGATCACCGCTGCAATGGGGATATATCTAGTTCTTTTATGTGTACTTGGGACAGGCAGCAGTTACTTTAAGAAACGTGCATGTCGCAGGAGAATGGTTTGAAAAAGCAGCTGCTGTACGAAATATTCGTGCGGCAGCTGCTTTTTACCCACGGGAATTAAAATGCAGCCAGTCTGATTTCAGATAAAAAATCAGAAATACAATGGAGCTTAGTGTCCAGGTCAAAGGATAAGCCCAGAAGATCACCTGGATAGAGGGGATCAGCTTTACGATAATGGTAATATAGCTTACCCGGATGATGCACCAGCAGATCATCATGACAAACATGGGGATGATGGATTTTCCGGCTCCCCGGAGAAGGCCTGCCAGACAATGAGAAAATGCCAGCAGGAAATAGAACAGAGTCACTGTACGAGCCTGCTGTACTCCAAAGGCTACCACATCCGGATCACTGTTAAAGGCTGCAATCAGCACAGGGGAGGCAAAATAAATGATGATTCCTATGCACTCTGCCATAATAAGACTGCAGATAATACCGAAGCGGGCGCCTTTTTTTGCTCTGTCATACTTTTTGGCCCCAAGATTCTGACTGATAAAGGTAGTCAGAGACATAGAAAAGCAGGTGATCGGAAGAAAACCAAACCCTTCTACTTTGGAATAGGAGCCGCATCCGGCTACTGCCAGTTTGCCAAAGCTGTTGATATTAGACTGGACAACCACATTTGCCAGAGAAATAATGGAATTCTGAATGCCTGCCGGAAGTCCGTTGGAAATGATTTGGCGGAGCATGGCGGGATCCAGCTGGATTTTACCAAGAGATACCTGGTATTCCTCCGGACTTTTCCTTGTCAGGCGGTTCAGGCAGAGGAAGGCACTGACAAACTGGGAAATGATCGTGGCAGCTGCGGCAGATCCTACACCCATGTGTAAAACACCTACAAATAAAAGATCCAGGCAGATATTTACCAGTGAGGAAAATATCAGATAATACAGAGGATGTTTGCTGTCGCCTACAGACTGCAGGATACCCACAAAATTATTATAGAGGACAAAAGCCACAGAACCCAGGAAATAGATACGGAAATACCGGATGGAATTGGGGAGTACGTCTGTGGGAGTCTTCATCAGAACCAGGACTTTTGGCGCAAGAAGAATACCCAGAATCGTCAGGAGAACCCCTGAGATCAGCCCAAAGCCTATGGTGGTGTGGATGGCTTTCTGCAGATCCTTTGTCTGTCTTGCCCCAAAGTAACGGGCAATTACTACTCCGGCTCCAATGGCGATTCCATTAAAAAATCCTACCAGAAGAAAAATAAGACTTCCGGAGGAACTGACAGCGGCCAGGGCATTGCTGCCCAGAAAATTTCCTACGATCAGAGAATCAGCAGTATTGTAAAGCTGCTGAAAAAGATTGCCCAGAAAAATAGGAATGGCAAAAGCAGTCATCCTTTTCCAGATTGGTCCTTCTGTGAGAAGTGTTTTTGAGGAAGTGGCGCTCATATGTAAAACCTCGCTTGTTTATTAGTTTAATTCTCTTGTAGTTTACTACACTAAATTATACTGAAAAGCAACAGGAATTGTCAAGGAAGCGCTGGTTTTTAGCAGTATCCAAACTGAGATTATATGAAAAAGGATTTTAGAAAAATTCTTGAATCTCTGTTGTCTGTATGCTATCATAAAAAGGTAACAAAAGTGGGAAAATTGAAATGACACACCCGAGGAAAATATAATGAAAATTCAGGAAAAAATGAGAAAGCCGATGATGGAGGCAAAATATCTGAATGTAGAAAACACAGAAAGATATCGCCCGATCATCCGGCTTTTTTATTTAAAATACGAAAAACTGAAATACTGGCTGTATCAGGAGGAGGTATTCGAAGAGCTGAAAGAGGATCCTTCTTTTGCAGAATATACAATGATACAGTGTCAGCAGGATCTGGCGGCTTTGGCATCATGGGGAAACCTGGTAACAATTCAGGATACCAGAAAGGTCAGCAGTATTGAGGAGTTCAAAAATAAAAAATTTCGTTATCAGCTTTCAGAGACAGCAGTAGAAGTAGAACGAATGGTAATACGGGTGGAAAACCTGTTCATTGAAGGTTCTTCTCTGGAACCAACTCTGTTGGAGAGACTGCGGATCAGTCTTGAGAAAATGGAAGAAATGGCTTCCCGGAATGAGGAAAAGCTTTATGGATGGTGGAATGATCTGAATAATGATTTTATCCGTCTGAATCAGAATTATCAGGACTATATGCGTGAACTGAACAGTGTTAAAGCAGAGGAAATGATGAAGACCAGGGAATTTCTTCTGTTTAAGGACAGGCTGATCGAGTATCTGCGGTCATTTGTAAAAGGGCTTCAGGCAAACGTATCTGCAATTGAACAGAAGCTTCGGAATATGGACAGAGAAACTGTGCATCAGATTTTGGAAAAAGCTACGGCCTATGAGCTTTCTATTCCCCGGATGGATGTTGAGATAGATGATCAGATGATTTTTGATAAGAATCAGGGTCGCTGGGAGAGTATCGTGGAATGGTTTTCCGGAAAAGACGGGGCGGAGTCTGAGGCTGGGAAGGTATTTGATACCACAAATGAAATTATCCGTAAAATCACCAGATATGCTGCGCGAATCAGTGAGATGAGCAGTCAGGGCTCCAACCGCAGGGAAGAATACAAAAAAGTAGCCCGTATTTTTCATGAGTGCAGGGATATTCAGCAGGCCCACAGACTGGCTGCTGTTGTATTTGGCATAGAGAAGCCTTTTCATTTAAAAGGGAATTTACAAAGAGAAACAGACAGCATTAACAGCGGCGTATACGAAGAAGCTCCCGGTGTGATCACACTGACTCCAAGAATCCGTACCTATCGGGAAAAGGCAAAGAGAACAGGAATTCGTGATCATTCAAAAGAAAAAGAAGAAATGCGTGCGTCAGAAATAAAAAGACTGGAGCAGGAAAGAAAACTGCTGAAAAGCTATATCAAAGATAATCGTCTGGAGTTTGCCTCTCTTCCGGAAATTGAGCCTCAGGTAAGAGATATTTTTCTTTTATGGCTGTCAAAAGCACTGGAAAGGAAGGATCACAGGGCAAAGACGGAAGAAGGCCAGATTTATTACATTGAACAGGCGGATGTGCAGGAATACTGTACTCTGAATTGTACGGACGGCACTTTTCAGATGCCTGCCTATACCATGATATTTGAGGAAGAGAAGGACTAAGATGAATGTACTGGAGATTTTGCTGAACCGGAGATGGATCCTGAAGTCGAGAGATCGGGAACTTTATTATCAGGTAAAAGAGAAGCTGGCTTCCGGTGAGGAAAAGAAATTTTTGAGAGAAAAGCTGGGGTATCAGGTGATTGTAAATCCCTATTTGATCAAGGTAGAAAAAATGCCTGCTGTGCCGGAAAACTGGATGGGGATTTTGGACTTTAAAGAGCCTGTGGAGTATGTGTTTTTTTGCCTTGTACTTATGTTTTTGGAGGAGAAGGAAGCAGAAGAACAGTTTGTGCTGTCTGAGCTTACAGAGTATGTACAGAGTCAGTATGAAGGGGAGCAGATTGACTGGACGGTTTATCGGTACCGCCGTCATATGATCAAGGTGATGAAATACTGTACTGCCTGTGGGCTTCTGAATATAGACGATGGAAGCGAAGAGGGATTTGCCCGGGACTATACAGGAGAGGTTCTGTATGAAAATACAGGTGCTTCCAGATATTTTATGAAAAATTTCACTCAGGATATTATGGGCTACCATTCACCGGAGGACTTTGAAAAGGAAGAGTGGATCGACGTCAATGAGGACAGGGGAATTGTGCGGAGACAGAGAGTTTACCGGAGACTTTTGATGTCTATGGGCATGTATAAGGATTCAGATTCAGAAGAAGATTTCGCCTATGTGAGAAATTACAGAAATATGATACAGGGAGAACTCTCCGAGCTGTTTGACTGCGAGCTTCAGGTTCACAGAAACAGTGCGTTTTTGATTCTGAATGAAAACAGCCATCTTGGCAGATGTTTTCCGGAGGAAAATACCTTGTCAGATATTGTTCTTCTGTTTAACCGAATTCTGCAGGAAAAGCTTCAGACAGGAGAAATTCAGGTTCCTCTTGATGAGCAGATCAGGATTCCAAGGGAAGCCTTTCAGAGACTTGCAGAAGAATGCAGAGAGAGATTTGGAGCAGCCTGGAATAAAACATATCGGGAAATGACTTTTGGAGAAATCTATCGGGAGATGGCTGACTATATGAAAGAATTAATGCTTATAGAAGAAAAACAGGATGAGATTGTTATAAGACAGGCAGCAGGAAAGATCATGGGAGTTTACCCGGCAGATTTCTCATTAGAAGGAGGACAGAATGAATAACAGTAAGTGGCAGATCAGCAAGGTGGGGCTGATTGATTTCTGGTATTATGATGAAGAAGAATTTGATTTTCTGGACGGCCGTATGCTGCTAAGGGGAGCAAATGGTTCAGGAAAATCTGTTACCATGCAGAGCCTTATTCCGCTTCTTTTGGACGGAAATATGAGACCGGAACGTCTGGATCCCTTTGGCTCCAGGGCAAGAAAAATGGAAAATTATCTTCTGGAAGAGGGTGATGACCGGGAAGAACGGACCGGCTATCTTTATATGGAATTTAAACGCATGAAAAGTGAGGAATACATGACCCTTGGACTAGGAATCCGCGCCAGAAAGAATAAAAAGCTGGAATCCTGGTATTTTTGTATTACAGACAACCGACGGGTTGGAAAAGATGTTTTTCTGTATAAGGATGTGGACAACCGTATTACCTGCTCAAAGGCAGAACTGAAAAATCGTATTGGCGACGGCGGAAAGGTAATGGAAACCCAGGGAGAATATGCGGCCTGTGTGAACCGTCTTCTGTTTGGGTTTGAGACTCAGGAGGAGTACAGGGAGTTTCTGGAGCTTCTGATCCAGCTTCGTACGCCTAAATTATCAAAGGATTTTAAGCCTACAGTAATCAATGAAATCCTCAGCAGTTCTCTGCAGACTCTGTCGGAAGATGATCTGCGCCCTATGTCAGAAGCAATTGAAAACATGGACAGCCTGAAAACAAATCTGGATTCTTTGAATGAGAGCATAAATGCTGCCAGACAGATTGAAAAGGTATATGATCAGTATAATCAGATTGTTCTGTACGACAAGGCTCTGATGCTGACGGAGGCTCTGAAAAATCTTGAGGATTGTGAAAAAACAGAAAAGGAGCTCTCAGAGAGTCTTATGAACAGGGAGGAGCTTTTGATTCAGGAGAAGCAGCATTATGAAGCTCTGGCATGTGAGGAGACGGTATTAAAAGAAGAAAGCAGTTCTCTTGCGGAAAGTGATGCGGCAAAGCTGAAAGATCAGGAAATAAAGCTGACGCAGGATCTGGATGAAAAGCGGAAGGAAGAGAGAAAAAAAGAGGCTCAGGAACAGGAGAAAAAAGAAAAACATCTGGATGCAAAGGAAAGGCTCAGACAGGAAAATGAGAGAAATGAAACTATCTGGGCTGACATGGAAGGCTGTCTGGATGAAATGGAAGAGGAAATGGAAGATATCCCCTTTGATGAGTTTTCTTTTTTAAGGAAAGAACTTCTGGAAGACAGGAATCCTTCTTATTCGTTTTCATCTCACAATGCTTTATTAAAAAAATATACAGACAAGGTGGAAGAAGGAAAAGAGGGGCTTACGGAGGAAAAAAACTGTCAGGATCGATATGACAGATACCTGAAAGAGCTGGATGTCTGTCAGCAGCAGCGGGATCAGGCGGAAAGATCAGTCCAGCAGTATGAAAAACTGTTTCAGGAGACAAAGGCAGAGCTGACAGAAAAAATTTATATCTGGGCTCACGAAAATCAGGAGTTAAAACCAGAACCGGATGCACTGAGGGAAATGACCCGAAAAATTCAGGAGTATGAATTAGGGGAGGACTTTCTGGAAATCCGTGATTCTGTAAAAGGCATTCTGTTCAGTAAGGAAAATGAATTGAACCGGGAAAAGCTGCAACTGGAACAGGCTCATGGCAAAGCACAGGAATCCTTTGAAGAATTAAATGCAGAACTTGAAAGCTGGAATAATAAAAAAGATCCGGAACCGGAGCAGCCAGAATGTGTAAGACAAAATCGAAGAAGACTGAAGGAACAGGGAATACCCTATCAGCAGTTTTATAAAATCATAGAGTTTGACACAGGATTAACTAGAGAACAGGCAGACCGCATAGAAGAAGCTCTTATGAATATGGGAGTTCTGGATGCCCTGATTATCTCAGAGGAATATCGGGAACAGGTGTATTCTCTGGACCCAGGCGTCTGCGACAAATATATTTTCAGTGACGTTTCCCATGTGAAAGAGAATCTGACTCAGGTCCTGGACGTGGATAATGGAGAGCAGGATATTCTTTTATATCATAGCATCTCCAATATTCTTTCAGCAATAGGATTTGGAAGCCGGGAGGAGCAGAGCGGTCATTCCTGGATTGACAGAGAGGGAAATTACCGGATTGGAGTGCTGGAGGGTACGGTTACAAAGGAGTATAAAGCGCGTTTTATTGGTGCCCGTGCCCGGGAAGAATACAGGAAAAGTAAGATAGAAGAGCTGACAGTCCTTTGTGAACAGGAAGAAAAAGAAATCCGGATGCTGGAAGAAGCTATAGTGCAAAATGAAGAAAGAAGGAACAGGCTTCAGAGAGAATGGTTGGAGTTTCCAAAAGAGGATGATCTGAAAACAGCGGCAAAGGCCCTGGCAGAGTGTGAATATAAGTTGGAAATTTCGGTAAGACAGCTGGGAGAACAGCAGATCATTACGGAAAAAGAAAGAAAAAATCTGGATCAGATTCGGATTAAGGTCAGGGAGCTTTGTTCAAAAGCATATTTAACGCCTCGTCTGGAGCTGTTTGTACAGACGCTGGATGGGCTGAGAAATTATAAGGAGCTTTTGGCTAGTCTCCAGGTTTTATGGGGAAATTATCAGAATGGTCTCCGATTTGTGGAAAGTCAGGAAGCGTATCTGGAGGAGCTGGAACAGGATCTGGACGAAATACGGTATGAAAGAATTCGGATTCAGCAGAAAATACGGGAATTGGAGGGGCTTTTGGATTCTGTGAGAAAACAGCTGGAGCTTACGGATTATGAGCAGATACAGGAACGCCTGGATTTCTGCATGAAGCGTCTCTTGCAGCTTCCGAAAGAACGGGAAAACAGTGTAAGGGAACAGGAAGCCCTGGAAGGTGAAATCCAGACGCTTGAAGAAAAAATCAAGGAAAACGGTATAAAGAAACAGGAATTTCTGAAGAAACAGGAAAAGTATCAGTATATTTTCCAGAAAGAATATAATTTAGGGTATGTGGAAAAAAATTTTGTAATTACAGAGGATATGGATGATCAGGCGCGGAAGGTGTGCAGGATGTTTGCAGGAGGCTTTGGAAATAAGAAACAGAGCGACCTGTTTGGAAATCTTCAGGAGATTTATCATCAGAACCGGGGATATCTTCTGGATTATCAGATTACTCTGTTGTCTCTGTTTGGTGATCTGGATGAGGACAGTCTGTTTTATGAAAAAAGTGTAAAGCGAATTGATATTTCGGCAAAATATCGGGGAATATCAGTGACTTTTAAGGAACTGATCCGGAAATTGACAGAAGATGCGGAATCATTGTCTGCTCTTTTAAATGAAAGAGACCGGGAGCTGTTTGAGGATATACTTGCAAACACAATCAGTAAAAAAATCAGGATAAAGATCCAGGCAAGCAGGCGCTGGATAGAAAAAATGAATACACTTATGGAATCCATGCAGACCTCAAGCGGATTGAAATTAAGTCTTCGCTGGAAGAATAAGCAGGCTCAAAGAGAAGATCAGCTGGATACCAGATCTCTGGTGGAGCTGCTTCAGAAGGATGCGGAGATTATGAGGGAGGAAGAGGTTGAGAGCCTTTCCCGTCATTTTCGGTCAAAAATTGAGGAAGCCCGTAAAATTTCAGGAGAAACCGGCGCAGTTCAGTCCTTCCATGCAACTATGCGGGAGGTACTGGACTACAGAAAGTGGTTTGAATTTCAATTGGAGTGCCAGAAAACAGGAGAGAAGAAGCGGGAGCTGACAGACAGAGTATTTTTTACCTTCAGCGGAGGAGAAAAAGCCATGTCCATGTATGTTCCTTTATTTTCAGCAGTGGTGGCAAAATATGCAGGAGCCAATGAGGATGCGCCAAGGCTGATTTCTCTTGACGAGGCTTTTGCCGGTGTAGATGAAACCAATATCCGGGATATGTTCCGTCTGATGGTGGAATTTGAATTTAATTTTATGATCAATTCTCAGATTTTGTGGGGCGATTATGATACGGTTCCGGGACTGGCAATTTATCAGCTGATCCGACCGGAAAATGCAAAGTTTGTTTCTGTGATCCGCTATATCTGGAATGGAAAGAAAAAGATCATGACAACAGGAAGTACGGAACAGAGGTCATAGGAAATGACAGAAGGAGAGAAAAATAAAAACCTGAAGGAATGTCTGGAATATTTTCGTGAGCGTCCGGTTTATAAAAAGTTTTTCTCAAAATGGCGAGAGAAATATGCCGGACTGGGATATCTGGGCGGTAAGATAACGCTGACCGGATTGGATCAGGAGGAGAAGGCTCAGCTCAGTGGCTTTTTTCAAAAGGATTATACAGAAAGCAGGACTGTGACAATTTCTGCGCAGGTGTTTGAAAAAAGGCTTCAGAACAGCCGTTTTGCAGGAATTTCGGGAGAAGAGCTGCTGAAAGCATATTTTGAACAGCCATTGGTAATAAAAAAAGAAGAAAAACAGAAGGAACTGGAAAAAAGAGCTTTTTATTTCAATGATATTATAAAAAAATCTCAGGGAAATACGGCTTCTGTATGGCTGAAGCTGGTTCTGGCAAATCACCTTCCAGGTTATGAAATTCTGATTCAGCAGTATGGAGGTGATCCGGAGACATTTCGCAGTGTGCTGGAGAATTTTATGGCTGCAGTTCAGAGACTTACAGAAATGTTTAGAGAAGGAAACGGCTGCAGAGAACTGCTTCCTGTATTTTCTGCAAAGGTCACAGGCAATCCTCATTATTTTGACGCAGGTACTGCTGCCGAAAAATTACTGACTGCATTTTTTTCATGGCAGTTGTCGGACACAGACTCAGAGAAAATGACAGGTGCAGAGGAAAAGAACCGCCTTTTTTATCAGTGCGGGCTTTTGAGAGACGATTTGTCTAATGAGGTTCTGGCTTATGGTATCCGGGGCTGGAAAAGAGATGGAAGTCTTCACAGGGGAATAGAAGGATTTTTTCTTGAGAAGGAACCCATGCGTCTGACGCTGCACACCATGGGCAGTATTGAGGTTATCAGGGCGCAGCGGAAACAGGTTTATGTAGTAGAAAATCCGGCAGTATTTTCTGTTCTGACAGCCCGATATCCGGAATGTGCGGCTGTGTGTATCAATGGACAGCCAAGGCTTGCCGCTCTGCTTCTGCTGGACAGCCTGAAGGGCAGTCACAGATTCTTTTATGCAGGGGATTTTGACCCGGAAGGTATCCTGATTGCTCAGAGGCTGAAAGAACGATATGGTGAAAGTCTTCATCTCTGGAAATATGATAAAAAATGGTATCTGCAGTTTCTGTCCGAAGTGGAACTGAATCCCAGACGGCTTAAAAAGCTGGAACAGGTATATATAGACGAGCTTCTGGAAATCCGGGAGTGCATGAAAAAGAAGAAAAGAGCTGCCTATCAGGAGGCTATGATGGAGATTTATCTTGATGCAGTAAAATCTGAAGAGTCAGAAAATGGTTTTGTATCATCATCAGCAGATGAAAATGAATAAAATATTGTCAGAGGGTTACTGTTGTCGAATGGTGTCGATGAGATTTTGTTGACTTTCAGGCAAGAGGAGCATATACTGATAGTAGCTAAAAACGTTATGATTCTGACATTAGCGAAAACGAAAACCCCGGAAGTCTGCTACACTTCCGGGGTTTTCTATTCCTTTTATGTAAGGTGGCTTAGACCTTCAGGCTGTTACTGCCTGTTGTTTTTGTCCAGCCATTTGCAGATGTAGTAGCTAACTACACCTGCTGCGACAGAAACAAAAAACGTCATGATAAGTTCTGACATCAACATTCACCTCCTTTCTGCTGGAGGTTCGGCAGCAACTGTATTGTATCATTTACAGTCAGAAAAATATGTCATATTCTGGTTACAAAGCTTGAAAATTTCAGCAGTGCAGAGGGATTTCTTTTAAATGCCTGTAATATGTAACTGAGAAAATTAAAATAGTACACATAAATAAAAAAATAGCAGAAGAAAATACAAGCTCTCCTGGGGTAAAATAAACTCAGTAATAACATACAGGAGGGTATGCCATGATAATCATTGGAGAAAAACTGAACGGTTCCATTCCGTCAGTTGCTAAGGCCATTGCAGATAAGGATGCGGAACTTATCAAAGAGAGAGCCAGAAAACAGGCAGAAGCGGGCGCCACATTTCTGGACGTGTGTGCTTCTGTTGAGGAGGACGTGGAAGTAGAAACTTTAAAATGGATGATTGATCTTGTACAGGAGGTAACAGATACGCCGATTTGTGTAGACAGTCCAAGTGCAAAATCCTGCGTAGCAGCGATCCCGTTCTGTAAAAGACCGGGACTGGTAAACTCTGTTTCCCTGGAAGGAGACAAAATTGACAGGATTTTCCCGGTCATTGCGGATACAGACTGGGAATGTGTTGCTCTTCTCTGCGACAATGACGGAATCCCGGATTCTGTAGAACGCAGGATGAAGGTTTTCCATGGAATCATGGAAAAGGCAAAAGAGTACGGAATTGCTCCGTCAAGATTACATATTGACCCGTTGGTAGTAACTTTGTCAACAGATGAGACTGCACTTACTGTATTTGCAGACTGCTGCCGTCAGATCAAGGCGGAATATCCGGAAATTCATATTACCAGCGGACTTTCCAACATTTCATTTGGTCTGCCTGTAAGAAAAAATATCAATCAGGCATTTATGGTTCTTGCCATGAATGCAGGTATGGATAGCGCTATCGTAGATCCAACCAACAAAAATATGATCGGAATGATTTATGCTACAGACGCTCTTCTGGAAAGAGATGAATACTGCCTGAATTATATCGGGAAATTCCAGGACAGACCTCAGGAGTCAGAAGCAGAAGCGGCATCGCAGACACCGGCAGACGAGAAGATGCTGGCAGTCTTTAAGGCAACTCAGGACGGTAAAAACAAAGAAATCGGAAAATGTGTGCAGGATGCCATTGACGCAGGCTGCGATCCTACAGCAATTCTCAATGACGGTATGATCGGAGCTATGGCTGTGGTAGGTGAGAACTTCAAAAAAGAGATCATCTTTGTTCCGCAGATGCTGGCTGCAGCCCGCGCTATGAAGGCCGGTGTTGAGGTGCTGAAGCCGTATCTTGCAACAGGAGAGGCGGGAAGCGCAGGAAAGATCATTCTCGGTACTGTGGCAGGCGACCTTCACGACATCGGAAAAAATCTGGTGGGCATGATGTTTGAGAGCGCCGGATTTGAGGTTCTTGATCTTGGCGTGGACGTTCCCATCCAGACCTTTATTGATACAGTAAATGAACATAAGGATGCAACGATCGTTGCCCTATCCGCGCTTCTTACTACAACCATGCCGTCTCTGCGCGACACAGTTGCAGCTCTTCTGGAGCAGCCTTTCCGTCCAAGAATTAAAATTATGGTAGGAGGAGCTCCGATCACTCAGGAGTTTGCTGATGAGATCGGCGCAGACGCATATACCGAGGATGCGGCATCTGCAGCAGAGCAGGCAAAAAAATATGCGGATTCCGGTTTCTGTGCAAAGGCCGCAGCCGGAGAATTTGACCTTACTGAGGAAGAACTGAAAGCTTTTGAAGAAAAAAGAGCGGCAGAAAAAATAGAAGCAGCATCAAAAGAGAAAGCTGCGCCTGTAAAAGAAGCTGCAGTTCAGGTGAATTTTGACAAAACAAAAGTAGATATCAGCAAAGTACGTCTTCCCGGTCCGGGAGAAGGCTATAAGCTGAACTGGGAAGAAACAAAAGAGAAATTCCGTAACTACTGGGCTCACAAGAACACAGGCCGTCCGCTGATGTGCGTGATCGCAAGAAGACCGGAGATTGAACAGTATTCTGACGGAACTCCTGTAGACGGCGGATATCTGGGGCAGATCTGCCAGGGCAAATACTACAATATGCCGGATGAGCTGATGTGGAAGGATATGGAGGATAAATATCAGGATCCTCAGAGAATCGTAGACCGTTATCGTTTCTTCTGTGACACTCACGCATTCCTTGGCGAGAGTTTCCCGAACCTGAATGTTGACTTTGGACCGGGATCTCTGGCAGCCTACCTTGGATCCGAGATCGGCTTTAAAGAAGACACCGTATGGTTTAACAAGTGTCTGGACGGCTGGGATGGTGTTCCGAAGCTTCAGTTTGATCCGGAAAATAAATGGTTTAAGAAACATATCAATCTTGTGAAAAGCTGCCGTGAACTGGCTGGAAATGATTTTTATGTAGATATGCCTGACCTGATGGAGAATATTGATGTTCTGGCATCCCTTCGCGGAGCCCAGGAAACCTTGTTCGACCTTCTGGATGAGCCGGAAAAGGTAGGCGAGCGTATACAGGAAGTAACTGATGTTTACTATGATTATTATGACTGTTTCTACGATGCCATCAAAGACGAGGAAGGCGGCAACGCATACACTGTGTTCCAGATCTGGGGACCGGGAAGAACCGTGAAGCTGCAGTGTGATTTCTCAGCCATGATGTCACCGGAGGATTTCCGGAAATACATCCAGCCTTCACTGAGAACACAGTCTGAAAATGTGGATCATGTTCTTTATCATCTGGACGGACCGCAGGCGATCAAGCACATGGATGCTCTGATGGAAATTGACGGAATTGATGCTCTGCAGTGGACCAGCGGCGATGCCGGCCCGGACGGAACTCTTCCGGACTGGGATGTGATTTATGACAAAGCTATTGCAGCAGGAAAATCCATCTGGGTAAAGGTTTATTCCGGAGAGTTTGAGGACTGGATCAGAAACGTAGACCGTCTTGTAAAAAAATACGGTTCTCACAGCCTCTTCCTTCTGTTCCCGGAAATGTCCATGGAGCAGGCAGTATATCTTCTGGATTATGCAGAAAAGAACTGGAGCGATGTCAAAGGCACTTTCTGTGAGTCACTGGGAAGATAAATAAAGTTTACTTTTGAATTCCAATAAAATATATTCTGTAACACAGAAAAACCGCAGCAAAAGGGTTCCACGGCCCGGGCTGCGGTTTTGTTCTGATGAATATTTTATCCTTTGGTGACGGGGGCTGTCAGGCTGGTAAAGAAGAAATAAATGGATCAGATCATTATGATCGGCAGATTTATGATCGGTAGACTTTTTCCTGCAAAAACAGGAAAAAAGTACAGTGATATCACAAGATACAGGACGAAAATTCTATATTTCCTTTATATAATAGGTTTATCAGAAATAGGAAAACGTAAACTTATAAAATAAAAAGAGAGGAAACAGACAAATGAAACAGAAAGCTATGGAAACAAAACTGGTTGTAAGACCGCTGGTGGGATGCCTTACTCACACACATTTCTGGGAGGGACCGTGCAGAGCCGGACGGAGAGAGGATATGACTGAAGAAGCAGAGGCCAAAGCTGCAGACGAAGTTTTTAAAAGTTCTGTAGAGGGATTAAAACAGGTCATTGATGAGGTTGAATTTCTGGAGCCTCTGGATGTTCGCTATAATGAATCTTTCACTGTTGAGAAAGAGCTTTTTGCAAAAATAGGAGAAGATCTTGACAAAGTAGACTGTTTTCTGTGCATGGGCTGGAGAATCCCAAAGCTTGAACGTTATAATAAACCGGTGATCATCTGGCAGAACGGAAATGAGGGAATTGATTTTGCAGCTTATTGCCGTTCACTTGGAATAGAGGCTTATGTCTGTATGGATCTTCAGGATGTGAATGAGATCGCGCATATTCTCTGGGTAAGAAAAGCAGTTCAGAATACAAGAGCCCTTGTGCTGACTGCAGGATCTCAGCCGACTTTTGGGATCCAGAGCCTGATCCGTGATCCTGAGATTTTAAGACAGCGTTATGGCCTGGAAGTTGTGAAGCTTCCTTTTACATCTATTTTTAAATACATGGATGAGATCACAGACGAAGAAGCAAGACCAATTGCAGAAAAGATCATCAATGGTTCTTCAGATACCCAGGTAAATACGGAATGGTTCCTGAATGATATCAAATATTATCTGGCAGCAAAAAAAATGATCGATATTTATGACTGTAATGCATTTTCTACGGCCTGCCATGAGCTTTGCACCACAGAAATTCCGCAGCAGAGAAAATTTACCCCGTGTATGTGCCATTCTATTTTAAAAGATGAAGGGATTCCAAGTGGATGTGAAGAGGATCTCAATGCACTGATGGCAATGGTGATTCTGCAGTATGCAGCTCACCGGCCTGCATTTATGGGAAATCCCAATCATGAAACAGATGAACTGCTTCGTATTCATCATGCAGTTCCGGCGCTGTGCATGAATGGTTACGGAACCAAACCTCTGGAATATAAACTTTGGGCATTTACCGGTCAGGGATTCGGTGGCAAGCTTCAGGTTGATTTTACAGAGAATAATGAGGATTATGTAACTCTGGGACGATTTAATCCGGCAGGCGATACCATGTGCGTAAAGGTAGGGGAAGTCATCCGTTCCGAGTATGCAGAGACTTACTGCAGTCCTTATTATTATATTAAAATGGATGACGCAAGAGAGTATATGCATAATCTGGCAGGCTTTGGCCATCATCAGGTACTGGTGTTTGGCGACTATAGAAAAATTCTGAAAAAAATCGCAAAAGTTATGAATTTTAATATACTGGAAGGCTGACGGGAATCAGCCGGGGAGGAGGGAGAGGTTTGATCTATCTGAACAATGCAGCAACCTCATATCCGAAACCATCCTGTGTAAAAGAAGCAGTGCAGGCATGTCTGGAAGACGTGCCTGCTTCTCAGTTTCGGGGAGGAATGCAGATTGGAAAAAAGGATATTGAAGAAGCCTGCAGAGAGCGTCTGGGCAGGCTTTTGGGTATTTCTGAGTATTCCAGGATATATTTTACTTCAGGTGCCACAGAAGCCCTGAATACAGTGCTGGGAGGATTACTGCTGGATGGGGAGATTCTGGTTACTCAGACAGAGCATAACAGTGTTCTGCGACCTGTCAGAAATCTTCTGTCAGCACAGAAACTGGAAATGAAAGTGATTCCCTGTGAAAAAGACGGTAGGATCACACTGGCAGCACTGGAAAGTTCTGTGACTTCCCGGACCAGAGCAATTGTAGTAAATCACTGTTCCAATGTGACCGGGTGTATTCAGGATATGGATATGGTGGCAAGATTTGCAGAAAAACACGGACTGATCTTCATTGCAGATGTTTCTCAGAGTGCAGGCTGTATTCCCATAGATGCAGAGAAATGGGGAGCAGATGCCCTTGTTTTTACAGGACATAAAAGCCTTATGGGAATTCAGGGAACAGGAGGCTTTTATATACGGCCGGGACTGAGGCTGATCCCGTTGAAATTTGGGGGAACAGGAACAGACAGCGCAAAACTTGTTTATGAGAATGACGATTATGAATATGAGCCGGGAACCCATAATCTTCCCGGGATCACAGCCCTTTATGCCGGAGTGGGATTTATTCTTGAGACAGGTGTGGAGACAATCCATAAAAAAGAAAGAAATCTGATGGAGATTTTGTATGAGGAACTTGAAAGGATTCCCGGAATTCAGGTTTATGGAAATAAGGAGACATGCAGAGGCCCGGTGCTGAGCATGAATTTTACAGGGCTTTCTCCGTCGGACAGTGCCTACATTCTTGGGGATACCTATGGAATAACAGTCAGGGCAGGGCTTCACTGTTCGCCGCTGATTCATCAGGCAATGGGAACCGGGGCAAGGGGAACTGTAAGGGTCAGTGTTTCCTGGTTCACAACCGAGGAGGAAATACGAAGCTTTATAAAGGCGGCAGAAGAAATTGCAGAATCTCTGACAGGAGTTTTTTGAAGGTTTTATCAGAAAAAGCTTTGTTTACAGATCAGGAGAAATTGGAAATGAAGATTGTGGAAAAAACAGAATCAAGAGAAAAGTGCGCAGAAGCCGGATGGTTTGCCTGGGACTGTCTTCTGGATCATAAAATAAACAGGGAGTTTATTTTAAGTCTGAAACCTCTGGGGGGATTTGTGTATCTGGATATGCTCAGACAGCCGTTTTTCAAAATTGAAAATGATTATTATATGATAAAAGGAATAGAGGGAAACAACTATTTTCGCATAGCAGTACATGGAAAACACCAGGAGTATCTTGAAAAAATTGAAGAATTTGTCAACACAGAAAAACAGAATAGTTTATAAATAATCCCTTAAAAGTCTGTTTTATGATTATTTCTGACAATAATTGCGCTTAAAACCGGCATTTGTTATAATGTCTGAAGAATCACGCCATTACACAGCGGCAGAAAGGACATTATAAGATGAAGCTTATCAGAGATAATATTGCGCTGGATAAGGATTTTCCCTTTCAGATATCAGAGGTGGTGCTGAATCATAAAAACAGCCGACCGGATACCTTTCACTGGCACAGTTATTTTGAGATCACTTACGTACAGGAAGGACAGGGAAATTATTCTGTCAACGGACAGGAGTATATGATGAAACCGGGGGATATTATTATTTTTAATAATGTGGAAGCCCATGGCTGGAAGCTGATGGGAGAAGATATGAAGCTTCTGGTAATGATTTTTTCCCCGGAATTTGTGGCAGAAAAGCTCAGTGTTTTTGACTCTGAATATCTGAAGCCTTTTGTAGAGCGGGGAAGTAATTTTAAAAACAGGATCGGAAGTGAAGAGCCGGTAAGTCATGAGATCCGCAAAGGAATCAGGGAGATTTATGCAGAGTGGCAGCAGCAGAAAGAGGGATATCCTCTGATGATCAAGGCAAATATCCTTCGTATACTTACCATGCTGATCCGCACCTATCAGGATGAAAGTAAATCAGGAGAGATGCTGAAGGAAAAAAAGTCTGCCATGAAGCGTCTGGAGCAGGCGATTTCCTATATAGATCATCATTACAGTGAAAAAATCACCCTGGATGAAGTGGCGGCAGCGGCTTATATGAGTTCCAATTATTTTTCCTCTTATTTCAGGAAGGTAACCGGTATCAGCTTCAGTGAATATGTGACCCGCATTCGTATCAGCCACGCCAGAGAACTTTTAAGAGATACGGACAAAAGTGTTACGGAAATCGCCATGGAATGTGGATTTCATAATATCTCCAATTTTTACCGTCTGTACAAAAAACAGGTGGGAAAGCCGCCAAGGGATGAGAAAAAGTAAAATCTGTATGGCATAAATTTTTCGGGGAAAAGCAGTATTTCAGTGTATGAACAAAAATTATGACATCTGAGATCACAGATAAGTTAAAAAATGACAAAAAGAGCTGCGCAATTTCCATGTCCTTTTGGTGAATGTGCTGGTATGATAAAACCATCAAGAAAACAGGAGGGTTTTTACGATGAAGAAAAAATTAGTGGCTGCACTTCTTTGTGGTGCAATGGCAGCAGGATCTATCACTGTATATGCAGAGACAGTTCATGCGGAGGGCGATACAACCATTACTGTAATGGCAAGTCAGGACTGGGTGTATGACGCGGAGATGGAGCTTGGCAAAAAATTTGAGGAAGAGACCGGAATCAAGATTGATTATCAGATTGTCCCGGCTGATCAGTATTACAATATGCTGATGACAAAACTGAACAGTGGTGAGGGTCCGGATATCTTTGGCGGACAGGCCGGAGCCTTTGATATTGTTTCCCAGTATAACGTAGAAGAAAACGCAGTAGATCTTTCCGATCAGCCATGGGTAGAGACCTATGATGAGTTTGCAAAAGAGCAGACTTCTGTAGGCGATAAGGTTTACGGAATGACTTATTTCGACGTTTCCACAGATTATTATGTAATTTACAACAAGAAGATTTTTGAAGAGAATAAGCTGGAAGTTCCCACTACATTTGCAGAGTTTGAGGAAGTATGTCAGACACTTCTTGACAATGAGGTAACTCCAATCTATGAGCCATGTGCAGACGGCTGGCATCAGACCATGTGGTTCACTGAGATCGGCGGAAAATATGAGGATCTTGTTCCGAATATTGTAGATGATCTGAACAATAACAAGATCAAATTTGCAGATGTTCCTGAACTGAAACAGGCACTTGACCAGCTGAACGATATGGCCCAGAAAGGCTATTTCGGCGACAACTACCTGTCTGACGAGTACACAGATCTTCTTATGTATCTTGGAACAGGCGAGTACGCAATGGCTCTTGAGAAACCCGGTCAGATTCCGGCAATCGCAGCAGCTTCCGAAGGCGCATACACAGAGGAAGACTTTGGTATGTTCAAGATTCCGCTTCTTGACAACGACATTCTGAACGTACATCCGGTTGGACCGTCCAGATTTATTTATTCCGGTTCTGAGCATCAGGAAGAAGCAAAACAGTACCTTGAGTACATTGCTTCTGCTGACAGTGTACAGTACATGATTGACAACTGTGACAAGATCGAGAACCTTCCTTTCGAGGTTGGTCAGACACCTTCCTACAGCGATGAAACAAAAGAGTTTATCGATTCTGCTGAGAAGCAGGGAACTGTATTCCAGGATACGATTAAATACCTGAATCCTCAGTGGACAGAGCTGACACAGGATATCGTATCCATGTTTATCGGCGACATGACTTCAGAAGATGTTCTCAACGCAATTGATGAGAGACGTGCAACTCAGGCAGAGGCAGTCGGTGACGAAGCCTGGAAATAATTTATAAGTGATTTTAAAGCATAAAGGGCGGCATAGCGAAAGCTATGTCGTTCTTTTTAAGGTTCTTTTAAAATGAAAATATAAATAAGCAAATATTAAATTTTTCACAACAGGATCTGCAATACTCGAAGGAAATACTCGAGCATAGAAGAAATATTAAGCGGGATTATGTATGGCACAAAGACAGATCAATAAAGGATTTGTACACTTTTTTAAGCTTTGTACAGGAAAAACAGCAATGCATAAAGATCAGCAGAATAAAAAGACCTGTAATCAGTTCTGTAAACCGATAACAGGTCTTTTCAGTACCCAAAAAGTGTAGTTGTCAGAGAGTAATTAACTCTGATACCTGCACTTATTTTTATTGCTGCAAATTATTCTTCCATCTGCGGTTTCTGGCGGTACGCAGTAGGATTTATTCCGGTAAGCTTGCGGAAGGTTTTGCTGAAATGGAACTGATCCGGGTAGCCGACTTTTTCACCCACCTCACGGATGGGAAGAGTGGTATTTAACAAAAGATGCTTGGCTTCGTGGATGCGTACGTCTGTAAGATACTTTAACGGTGTGTTTCCCACGTATCTGTTGAACAGCTTTGTGAGATACGCAGAGCTGAAGCCCATACGGGAAGAAATATCCGAGAAGTCAATATCGTCCATGTAGTGATTGCGGATATAAAGAACTACGTAGTCTACGATTTCCTGGGAATCCTTTCCCGCCATGGAGGTGTCCTCCTCCAGCTCGTAATATTTCTGCAGAGCAAGGCTTGCCTTTCCAAGAGTGCTTTCCAGACTTTCACGGGTCACAGGCTTCAGGAGATAGTCAAATACACCCTGGCGCAGAGCCTCCTGAGCGTACTGGAAGTCTGCATAGCCGGACAGGATCACAGTAAGAATATGGGGATACTGCTGGTGGATGTTACGGGCAAGAGTCAGTCCATCCATAACAGGCATACGGATATCTGTGATGATGAGATGGATATCCTCCTGCTTCAGGGCATCCAGAGCTTCCTGTCCGTCCATTGCCTGACAGACTACCTTGTAGCCGTTGTCCAGAACGTCGATGTGTCTGGCAAGAGACTGGCGGAGCAGTTCTTCGTCTTCAACCAGCATGATGTTATAATGTTTGATCTTTTTCATGAAAACGTCCTCCTACAATTACAAAAGCGCCTCCTTCGGGCAGATTTCCGAACTGGAACAAAAAAGAGCTTCCGAACAGAAGATAAAAGCGGATAAAAATATTGAGAATACCCATGCCGTCCAGCTCCAGGCTGGGAAGCCGGCTGTATTTCAGGATTTCATCCATCTGAGATCGGAGATGTCTGTCTACCTCCGGGTCAAAGCCGGGGCCGTTGTCCTTTACGGAGATCAGCCACTGTCCGGCATCAATGTAGCCCTCAATGCGGATATGCCAGGGCGGCGCTGTTTTTGATACAAATTTTACCGAATTTTCAATCAGAAGCTGGATGCACAGCTTGGGGATCTTCAGATCCAGAAGATCATCGCCAATGTCAAACTCATAAGTGAATTTGTCCTTAAAGCGCATTTTCATACAGTTTAAATAAAGAGAACAGTGCTCCAGTTCCTCCTCCACTGTGGAAACTGATTCTTTGTCTGAAGATATGTATCGGAGAATGGAGGTGATATCCTGGCACATGGAGGTGACCTCCTCCGTCATTCCCTCTTCGGCCATAGCTCCGATGGTATTCAGGGAATTGTAGAGAAAATGAGGATTCATCTGTGCCTGTAAAGCAAGCATCTGGGCCTGTATCTCAGATTCCTTCATCACAAGAAGGGATTCCGTTGCAGCCTCCTGGGCGCGGATGGAGCTGTTCAGAGAGTCGCGCAGCCGGTCGATCTCTATGACTCCGGAATCTTTCAGACTGATCTGCCGGAACTTTCCGGCGGAATCAGACTGTGACAGAAACTGGTGCATTTCTGTCAGTGGCTGGGCAAGCCTGCGGCTTAAAAATCCTGCCACAAAATAGCAGACTACAAACAGACTGAGAGCCAGCAGGGGAATCCACATGAGGCTGGCAAGGATGGGAGTATAAAAGCCTGTGTTATTAATGGATGCAGTTACAGTAAATCCGCTGTAGTCCAGAGGGCACACAGTGACAAACTCTTTTTGCTGCTTCAGATCATTATATATCCGGGCGCTGTCTGAAGAAAGATCACGGGAGTTAAGTTCCGTGAAATAATCAAAGTGTTTTTCACCGCCAGAGGCAGTATCCGGATAAATCTGCCTGCCGTCCTCATCATACACGGTGATATCAATACTGGAAGAAGTGGTGGGCGAAAGCGCTTCCTCAAAAAGCTCATCATAGTATTTGGACACTTCCACAAAGCCGGCAGGATTATGGTAGTTGTCAAAGTACATACGGTAAAGGGAAAAATAAAACCTGTCAGTCTCAGTTCCTGAGTGCCGGGAGAGAAGAGGATGGCTGTCAGCCTGAAAAAAACGGTAGCCGTCCTTTTCTACCGCTCCCTTATACCAGGGAAGATCGGCTGTACTTTTGGACAGTCTGCCGTAATAGTTTCCCACTCCATATCCGCCTGACTCCATGGAATAAAGATTCACCTGGCGGATGGAGGTGTCAATTCCTCGTATGGAAACAAGAGAGTTGTTCAGCTGATTCTGCTGCTGACGCCGCTCATAGGCGGAGACATTTTTGTTCTGGCTCCACTCAGCAAAGGTGTCTTTTACGGAGGTGGAGTTGATCACATTAAGACATATATTATCCATCTGGCTGATCTGAAGGTCAATGGCATCGCCAATACTGGAGCTTGTGCGGATAATGTCATTCTCCATATTTTTGTACATTTTTGTGTACTGGATCAGATAGACAATGGCTGAGACTATGATCAGCAGCGCTGCGGTTACCGATAAAAAACGGTAAAACAGAATGGTCTGAATACTCTTTTTTCCATGTCTGGCAAACATAAGACACACCTCCGATTTTATCTTTTGCCATTGCACCATGGTCACTAAACTTGGTGTTCGCATCGCTCGACCTCGTTAAGTGTCCAGGCATATATTCTCACTAAATTCATCCTGCGTCTTTGACTTGGATTCATTAAGTGTTCATATTGTACCACATCTGGTTAAAAAAATACATAAATAAAACAGGCGAGTGCATGGGAAAATTATGCGTTTTACCCTAAAATAAAGAAAAACAGAGAGAAACAAAGAGAAATGGAGGAGGATTTTGTGAACAAATCAAAGATTTATCCCTGGTATTTTGCAGCAGGCGCTATTTTTATCTATACGGCCCTGTCCGTTATTCCCGGGATCATTGGAATCGGCTATTCTTTTACAGACTGGTCTGCATATTCAAAGGAGCTGAATTTTGTTGGCTTTCAAAATTTTATTGATGTATTCAGCGGCGACCAGGATTATCTGCAGTACATACTGAACACACTTTTATTTACTGTGGTGACCACTGCTGCAAAAACAGGACTGGGACTTTTGTTCGCCCTTGCCCTCAGCAGGAATATTAAGGCAAAGAATTTCCACAGAGGCGTAATGTACATGCCGTCAGTTCTTTCTATTCTGATCATTGGCCTTGTATTTACTTCCATTCTGAATCCGAAAAACGGTCTTCTTAATGAGGGACTTCGGATGATCGGTCTGGAAAGTCTTACACAGAGATGGCTTACCGATCCGCAGATCGCATTCTGGTCTGTTATGGGGGTTGATATCTGGCGTGGAACCGGATACATTATGACAATTCTGATCGTGGGCATTCTTGCCATCCCCAATGTTTATTATGAGGCCGCAAGTATTGACGGAGCAAACGGATTTAAAAAATTCAGCTACATTACTCTTCCCATGCTGAAGCAGACTCTGGCAGTAACTATCGTACTGAACGTGCTTTATGGCCTGAAGGTATTTGATATGGTATATGCCCTGACAAACGGAGGACCGGGACACAGAACAGAGGTTATGTACACTGCAGTATTTAAGCAGTTCTCCCAGGGCCTGTATGCACAGGGCACCACCATCAGTTCCGTTATGTTCATTTTTATGGTGATCGTAGGCTACTTTATGATTAAGATTCTGACGAAAGATGAGGTGATCGAGTAATGAATGCGAAAACCAAGAAAACCATTCTGACAATATTAAAAAATATCCTTGCATGGATTTTTTCTCTGATCATGCTGATCCCTCTTCTTCTGATCGTGATCAATGCATTTAAACCGGATTCTGAGGCCCTTACCTTGTCTCTGACGCTTCCAAAGATTTGGGAGTTCAGTAATTTTGCAGTTGTGATTGAAAAAGGAAAGCTGGGAACCAGCTTCCTGAACAGTCTTCTGTATGCAGGCTGCGCAACGGTCATTACTGTAATCCTTGCATCCATGGCAGCCTATGTACTTGCCAGAAGACGGGGAAAAGCTGACAACAGACTGTATATGTACATGGTTCTGGGTATTGTGATCCCCATTAACTATGTATCTCTGATGAAAGTGATGCAGGTGACACAGTTAAATGATACAAGGCTGGGTATCATTCTTCTGTATGTGGCAATGCAGCTTCCGTTTTCTGTATTCCTTTTGTACGGCTTTGTGTCAAAGGTTCCGGTGGATCTGGATGAGGCGGCAGTGCTGGACGGCTGCGGACCCTGGAGACTTTTCTTTAATATCGTCATGCCGATGATGAAATCAAGTATGGTGACAGCGGCAGTTCTCTGCTTCCTGAATACATGGAATGAGTTCGTAATGCCTCTGTATTTCCTGAATTCTTCCGAAAAATGGCCGATGACACTGGCTGTATACAATTTCTTCGGACAGTATTCAAAGAGCTGGAACCTGATCTGTGCGGACATTCTTCTGACCTGTCTGCCGGTTATCATTATGTATCTGGTGTGCCAGAAGCATATCGTAGGCGGACAGACCGCCGGAGCAGTAAAGGGCTGATGCCCTTTTTCTGCTTAATCTGAAAATAAAGGAGAAGTATTATGGGTATTATGCAGAAACATGAGTGGGAATTTCGATTAAAGGACGGAAACTGCAGGGTTCAGGCAGTACGTGACAATATTATCAGATGTTCTTACACAAAAAGAGAGAACTGGGAGCAAAAGTCACCTGTTGGCATTAAGGTATGTCCGGAAAGCTCTTTTAGTGTCAGTGAGGACGGAGAAAAAACTGTTTTCCGGACAGAGAGAGTGGTTCTGGAGGCTGACAGCAAAAACGGAGGCTTTGTATGGCGGAATGCTGATGACGGCCGTGTACTTTTGAAGGAGGGCCGCAAGGAACTGACAGAGGCTCCTCTTATGGTTTATTCTACAGGGGGCGAGGAGCCTGTTATCAAAAGAGTTCAGACCGTAGACGGCGAGAGAAATTTTGTGCAGAATCTGAAGGCTGTGGAGGATCACATGGCCTTTCACGGAAAACTGAACTTCTGCTGGCAGCCGGACGAGCATATCCATGGTCTTGGACAGGGGGAGGAAGGCATTTATGATTATCGTGGAAACGTTCAGTACCTTTATCAGCATAATATGCGCATCCCGATCCCCTTCCTGGTATCGGACAGGGGATATGGAATCCTGGTGGACTGCGGCTCCCTGATGACCTTTAACGACGACTGCAGAGGCTCCTGGCTGTATCTGGATATGATCGAGCAGCTGGATTATTATTTTATCAGAGGAGAGAACCTGGATGAGATCATCAAAGGCTTCCGTTTTCTTACAGGACGGGCCGTGATGCTGCCCAAATGGTCCTTTGGCTATGTGCAGTCCAAAGAAGCCTACAAAACTCAGGACGAGGTAGTTGGTATTGCAAAGAAATACCGTGATCTTGACATTCCTCTGGACTGTGTGGTACAGGACTGGAATACCTGGGAGCCGGGCAAATGGGGAAACAAGCGTGTGGACAGAGAACGCTATCCAAGCCTGACAGAAATGAATCAGAAGCTTCACGATATGCATGTGCATTCCATGGTATCGGTATGGCCGAATATGAATTCCGGAACAGAGGATTACGAGGAGATGAAGGCGGCAGGACATCTTTTTTATGATTATGCCACCTACAATGCTTTTTCTGAGGAAGCAAGAGAACTTTACTGGAAACAGGCGGAGAGGGAGCTGTTTTCCGGCGGCTTTGATTCCTGGTGGTGTGATTCTACAGAGCCCTTTTCCGGCCCGGACTGGAATGGTGAGTTTAAAAGAGAGCCATGGGAGCGTTTCCGCCTGGTAGGAGACGAGCACCGCAGATTCCTTGGGGCAGAGAGGGCAAACCTTTATGCGGCTGCACATGCTCAGGGGATTTATGAAAATCAGAGAAAGTCCAATCCGGACAAACGTGTTCTGAACCTGACACGCTCCGGTTATGCATCCAGTCAGAAATTCGGAACTGTCCTGTGGTCAGGAGATATTTTTGCCTCCTGGGATACCATGAAAAAACAGATCCATGAGGGGCTGAATATGTGTATGAGCGGTATGCCCTACTGGACTCTTGATATCGGCGGTTTCTTTACCGTAAACGAAAACTGGCAGCACAGAGGCTGCTCCTGCAGCAAGGATCCAACGCCAAAGTGGTTCTGGAGAGGGGATTACGAGGAAGGTGTGGAGGATTACGGTTACAGAGAACTGTATGTGCGCTGGTTTGAGCAGGGAGTTTTTCTTCCCATGTTCCGTTCACACGGCACGGACACCCCCAGGGAGGTGTGGAATTTCGGCAGGCCAGGCGAGCCTTTCTATGATGCGCTTGTAAAGAATATTGAGCTGAGATACAGACTGATGCCTTATATTTACTCCAATGCAGCAAGAATCTGGACAGATGATTATACAATGATGAGAAGCCTGCTTTTTGATTTTGCACAGGATAAACGCGCAGCGGCGCTGGGAGATGAGTATATGTTTGGCGACAGCCTTCTGGTATGCCCGGTAACAGAACCTATGTATTATGAGAGGGAAAGCCGCGCCATTGACCGTGAGAAGCTCTGGAACTGCTATCTTCCGGCGGGAACGAAATGGTATGATTTCCATACGCTGAAAGAATATGAGGGGGGCACAGAGGTGGAAGCGGACGCTTCCATTGACCATATTCCGGTATTTGTAAAGGCCGGAGCTGTCATTCCCATGGAGCAGAAAATGCGCTATGCGGACGAGGCGGTGGATACACCCTTTGAGATCCATATTTATCCGGGCGCTGACGGAAGCTTTGTTCTGTATGAGGATGACGGAGACGGATATGCATATGAGCAGGGCAAATATAATCAGATTTCTCTTACCTGGAAGGATGATGAGCACTGCCTGACAATCGGCGCAGCAGAGCATACCTTTGCACAGGGGCTGAAGGGACGTGAATGCCGCGTGATCCTGGAAGGAGATAAGGTGGAGAAACGTTTTGTATATGACGGAAAGGAGAGACGTATTTCTCTGTAAGAGAACAGGTGTGCTTCCGGCTGATTAAGTTTTCTAATCTCTGAAAGTGCTGTTCTGCATAAATAAAAAAGAATCCTGAAATTCACCTTTATTTCTGAAACAGATCAGGAATCTGCGGTGAAATTTCAGGATACTGACAAAAACTTTATTTCGATAGAAAAGACAGTTATCAGGTAGGCAGACCGGAAGGGTCAGCGGGCCATAAGATAGATTTTTTCCATGTCTTTCATATTCAGCTGTTTGAAGACGCCGATGGTACGGGTGTCTTCAAAACTGCATTTAAAGGCAAGCTCATGAATCTGTTTTTCACTCAGATCAAGACCGAGCTCCCGGAGGCTGGTGGGCATTTTTATGGAGCGGAAAAAATCTTCCATGGCTTCAATGCCGGCCAGCGCTGTTTTTTCAAAATCCACATAGCAGGGAATATCAAATACATTTGTTGCAAACTGGGCGAAGCGCTCCGGGTTTTCCAGATATACATATCGTGCCCAGCTTCCCCAGATAGCGGCAAGTCCGGCGCCGTGCGCCACATCATACAGACCGCCCAGCTCATGCTCAAGCTGATGGCAGGCCCAGTCGCCGCCACCTGTTCCGCAGCCTGTAAGCCCGTTGTGGGACAGGCTTCCGGCCCACATCACTTCGGCCCTTGCATTGTAGTTGCCCGGCTCTTTCATAAGTATTCTGGCATTGTAGATCACAGTCTGCATCAGGGACTCGCTGATGCTGTCAGTGATCTCCATAGTTTCCAGGTTGACAAAGTATCGTTCCATGGTATGCATGAGAATATCCACACATCCGCTCTCAGTCTGGTACTGGGGCAGTGTATAAGTAAGTCTGGGATTTAAAAGAGCGAATTTCGGACGGCAGAGATCGCTTCTGGTGCTTCCCCGCTTCAGCCATCCGTCCTCGTTGGTGATCACACAGGAACCGCTCATTTCACTTCCTGATGCGGCAATAGTGGGAATGGCGCCAATGGGAAGGCAGTCTTTGGGCACTTCTGTTTTCAGGAAGAAATTCCATACATCTGTCCAGGGGTTGGCAACGCCGTAGCCGATAGCCTTGCAGGAATCAATGACGCTTCCGCCTCCTACGGCAAGAAGAAAATCCACCTGCTCTTTTTTACACAGCTCAATTCCTTCGCAAACCTTGCTGAGTCTGGGATTGGACACAACGCCTCCCAGCGTGACAAAATCCACCCCGGCTTCGGCAAGGCTGGATTTGATCTGATCCAGAAGTCCGGAAGAAACAGCGCTTCCGCTGCCGTAATGGATCAGAACTTTTTTGCAGCCGTATTCTTTCAGAAGTTCGCCGGCCTTCATGTGTGTATCTTTTCCAAAAATCACCCTTGTGGGGGTGTAATATTCAAAGCCTCTCATAGCAAATGCTCCTTTTATGTTAATACTTCACTCTATTATAAAAAAGATATCATAAATAGTCAAAAAAAACTTAATAAAATTGAAAAAGAATACAAAAATTTTTACATGACGGACAAATGTCTTTTTCTCGTTGACATAGATAGGGGATTCAGGTATAATCAATTCTAGTGTTGCGGAGAGCAGTAACAGTTTTAAGCACGGAAGGTCTGAGGGATTCAGAGAGTCTGAAGCAGACATGGACGTTTCGTTACGGAGAAAGATATTTACAAGGAGGATGAGCATGTATTCATTAGAAGAAATTCAGCAGACAGATAAAGAGATCGCGGATCTGATTCAGGCGGAGGTGCAGCGTCAGAATTCTCATATCGAGCTGATAGCATCCGAAAACTGGGTGAGCAGGGCTGTTATGGCAGCAATGGGAAGTCCGCTGACAAATAAATATGCAGAGGGATATCCGGGCAAACGATTTTACGGCGGGTGCGCCTGTGTGGATGAAGTCGAGCAGCTTGCGATCGACAGGGCGAAAGAGCTTTTTGGTTGCGAATATGTAAATGTTCAGCCTCATTCCGGAGCCCAGGCAAACATGGCAGTATTTTTTGCAATGCTGAAGCCGGGGGATACCGTGCTGGGCATGGATCTTGCCCACGGAGGCCATCTGACACATGGAAGTCCGGCAAATATGTCAGGTACTTATTTCCATGCGGTTTCCTATGGAGTAAATGATGACGGCATCCTGGACTATGACGAGGTTCGCAGGATTGCGCTGGAATGTAAGCCCAAAATGATCGTCGCAGGTGCCAGTGCCTATGCCCGCACCATTGATTTTAAGAAGTTCCGTGAGATTGCAGACGAGGCGGGAGCATATCTTATGGTGGATATGGCTCATATTGCCGGTCTTGTGGCAGGCGGACAGCATCCAAGCCCTGTCCCTTATGCTGACGTTGTAACAACAACCACACATAAGACACTGAGAGGCCCAAGAGGCGGACTGATCATGAGCAGCGCAGAAAATGCAAAGAAATTTAACTTTAACAAAGCTGTTTTCCCGGGAATCCAGGGAGGCCCTCTGATGCATGTGATCGCTGCCAAGGCGGTATGCCTGAAAGAAGCTCTGCAGCCGGAATTTAAAGAGTATGCCCGCATGGTAGTGGAAAATGCTCAGGCGCTCTGCAAAGGACTTCAGAACAGAGGCGTTGATATTGTATCCGGAGGAACCGATAATCATCTGATGCTGGTAGATCTGAAAAACCTTGGGGTAACAGGAAAAGAAATGGAAAATCTTCTTGACGAGGCAAACATTACCTGCAATAAAAACACCATTCCAAATGATCCTCAGTCTCCGTTTGTAACAAGCGGCGTGCGTCTGGGAACGCCGGCAGTGACATCCAGAGGAATGAAGCCGGAAGATATGGACGTGATCGCAGAAGCCATTTCTCTTATGCTGAAAAGCCGTGATAACAGAGAGCAGGCAAAAGCTCTTGTAAAAACACTGACAGATAAATATCCACTGGTGGGTTAATCAAAAAATTCTTGTTGAATACTGTAAATTATGATATAATAATCCAAGAGTTTGAAGCAGGCACTCTGCGCAACGCAGAGTGTCTTTTTCTATCAAAAACGAAAAAAGGAGGAAAGAGCATGAGTGACAAAAAGAAAAACGGAGGTGCGCTTCTGGGCGCTGCCTTTTTGATGGCAACCTCAGCGATCGGACCTGGATTTCTGACTCAGACATCAAAATTCACCAGTGATTTTCAGGCAAGCTTCGGCTTTGTAATCCTGATCTCCATTCTTCTGGCCGCAGTGGCACAGATGAACATCTGGAGAGTGCTCTGCGTGACAGGTCTGAGAGGACAGGAAGTTGCCAATAAAGTGCTTCCGGGACTTGGATATCTGGTTGCTTTTATGGTAGTTTTAGGCGGTCTGGTATTTAATATCGGAAACGTTGGCGGAGGAGCCCTTGGTTTTAACACCCTTCTGGGAATCCCAACCAAGGTAGGATATGTACTTGCAGGAGTGCTGGCAATCCTGGTGTTCCTTTCCAGAAATGCAAAAGGTGCCATGGACACACTGACCAAAATTCTTGGAGCGATCATGATCGTGGTTATTTTTATTGTGATCGTAGTTGTAAAGCCGCCGGTAGGTTCAGCCATTAAGAATACCTTTGTTCCGGATGCAGGGGTACAGGCTCTTGTGCCTGCTATTATCACGCTTCTGGGCGGAACTGTGGGAGGATATATTACCTTTGCCGGAGCTCACCGTCTGATCGATGCAGGTATTACCGGTGAAAAGAATTTAAAAGAGATCAACAAAAGCTCTGTAATGGGAATCGGTATTGCAACGATCGTACGTATTTTCCTGTTCCTGGCAGTGCTTGGCGTAGTAGTAAAGGGTGTGGCTCTTGATCCTGCCAACCCGGCAGCAGATGCATTCAGAAAGGGCGCGGGAGAGATCGGATACCGTTTCGCAGGACTTGTTCTTTTGTGTGCGGCAATCACTTCGATCATCGGTGCAGCCTATACTTCCGTATCCTTTTTAAAGACCTTCCATCCGGCTATTGAAAAGCACGAGAATGGCGTAATTATCGGTTTTATCGCAGCATCTACACTGATCATGCTGATTCTTGGAAATCCGGCAACTCTTCTTGTTGTTGCAGGCGCTCTGAACGGACTGATCCTTCCGATCACTCTGGGAATCTGTCTGATCGCATCAAAGAAAAAAGCTATTATGGGAGAAAATTATCATCATCCCACATGGCTTCTGGTACTTGGAATTATTGTAGTTATTATTTCTGCTTATCTTGGAATCACAACCTTTGTATCAAATCTGGGAAGTTTATTCTGAGCATAGTGAGAACGGGGAAAGGTGTGGTCACAGAGGCTTACACCTTTTTCTGATATTTATGAATCAAGGAGAAAAACATGCAGAATATCAGAATTTTAACAGCAGGGGATTCTTCTATTTTGATTGAATTCGGAAAGGAGATCAGTCCGGAGATCAACAGGAAGATTTCTGCTACTATTCAGCTTATGAAGGAACAGCATATTGAGGGCGTGGTGGACATGATCCCTGCATTCTGTTCTCTTCTGATCAATTATGACCCCCGAGTGATCTCCTATGAGGAGATCCGCGAAAGAATGCAGGCGCTGGTAAAGGTGGAAGTAAAAGCCGGAGAGACCCGCAAAAGGATTTTTGAGATCCCGGTATGCTATGGCGGTGAATACGGACCGGATATTGCGAACATTGCAGAGCATGCAGGTCTGACAGAGGAAGAGGTGATCCGCATTCATTCCTCAAAAGACTATCTGATCTATATGCTGGGCTTTTTGCCGGGCTTTACCTATCTGGGCGGACTGGATGAACGGCTCCATACCCCCAGACTTGCCAATCCGAGAATACGGATCAGCGCAGGCAGTGTGGGAATCGGAGGTTCTCAGACAGGCATTTATCCACTGGACTCTCCGGGAGGCTGGCAGCTTATGGGCATGACTCCGGTAAAAACCTATGATCCGGACCGGGAAGTACCTATTCTGGTAGAAGCCGGAGATTATATCAGGTTTGTCCCGGTGGACGAGGAAGAATATCTGCGTATCAAGGATGCTGTGGAACGCGGAGAATATCAGTGCGTGATCCACGAGGAAGAGGTGTAAAATGGGAATTCGTGTATTAAAAGGCGGAATGATGACAACAGTTCAGGATCTTGGCCGTACCGGATATCAGAGTCAGGGATTTTCCGTGGCAGGCGTCATGGATGTGCGTTCCTTTAAAATCGCCAATCTTCTTCTGGACAATCCGGAAAACGAGGCAGTACTGGAAATGACGCTGATCGGTCCCACACTGGAATTTACATCAGCAACCATTATTGCCATTACCGGAGGAGATTTTCAGCCTCAGGTCAATGGAGAACCGGTACCTATGTACACGGCTCTCTATATGAATAAGGGAGATATTCTGAAATTCGGAAGCGCAAGAACCGGAAGTAGAGGATATATTGCCTTTTCCAGTTATCTGGATATTCCGGTGGTTATGGGAAGCCGATGCACCAATATGAAAAGCGGAATCGGAGGCTTTAAGGGAAGGAAGCTTCAGGCGGGAGATTATATGAATTTCCGTATAAAGAGAAGATATCTTCCGTTTTTCCTTTCCAGAAAGCTGGAGCCGGAAAACTTTGATCAGGATCAGGCAGAGATCCGCGTGGTCATGGGACCTCAGGAAGAGCTTTTCAGCAGACAGGGAATCGAGACATTTCTCGGCAGCGAGTATACAGTAACAAGTGATTTTGACAGAATGGGATGCAGACTGGAGGGGCCGTTTATCGCTCCAAAGGAAACCTCAGATATCATTTCTGACGGAATTGCTTTTGGCTCTGTGCAGGTTCCCTCTCACGGAAAACCGATCATTCTTCTTTCTGACAGACAGACAACAGGAGGATACGGAAAGATCGCCACAGTGGCGTCTGTAGATATTCCGGCAGTAGTCCAGAGAAAAACAGACCAGAAGCTCCGGTTCCGCGCAATTTCCGTGCAGGAAGCCCAGGCTCTTTATCTGAAAGAAATCGAAGAGCTGGATGCCATGAGAAAGATCATACATCAGCCCTGCAAAGAGGTTCTGGACTGCAGACTGGTTGCAAAAAGACTGAGGAAATTATTCGAATAAAGTTTTGTACAGGACAGTGCTGTGAGAGCAGCAGTCTGTACCTTCAGGTATCAATAGAAAATGCAGCAGAAAAGGAGAGATACGAATGGATTTAGAAAAAATTGAAGGACTGGTAAAAATAATCGAAAATTCTTCTCTGACAGAATTTACTCTGAAAGAGGGCAATATGAAGATCACAATGAGCAAGCTGGATCATCCTCCTGTAGTGGCAGCCGGAGTGCCGGCAGCAGCGGCTGCGGGTGCACCGGGGCCGGCTGTGGAAGAAGCGGATCAGGAAGATGAGAAGCTCTTTATCACTTCTCCCATTGTGGGAACCTTTTATTCAGCTCCGGCGCCGGATGCCCCGACTTTTGTAAAGGTGGGAGACCAGGTAAAAAACGGACAGACAGTATGTATTCTGGAAGCAATGAAGCTGATGAATGAGATCCAGAGCGATTTTGACTGTGAGATCGAAGCAGTTCTTGTAAGCAATGAGCAGAAGGTAGAATACGGACAGCCTCTGTTCCGTGTGAAAAAATTATAAAAGCCGGAGGGAGGCCTGAATATTGTTTAACAAAATTTTGATTGCCAACCGGGGAGAAATTGCTGTCCGAATTATCCGCGCCTGCAGAAACTTAGGCATACGCAGTGTGGCTGTCTATTCCAAAGAGGATGCCAAAAGCCTTCATGTACAGCTGGCAGACCAGAGAATCTGTATTGGAGAGGGCCCTGCCAGAAACAGTTATCTGAATATGGACAGGATCATCCAGGCAGCCAGAAATATGGGAGCGGACGCCATTCATCCCGGATTTGGATTTTTATCTGAAAACAGTGAATTTGTCCGCAGATGTCAGGAAAACGGGATTACCTTCATAGGTCCGGACGCAGACGTGATCGATAAAATGGGAAATAAATCTCAGGCAAGAAAAACCATGATGGAAGCCGGAGTTCCTGTAGTGCCGGGAACAAAGGAACCTGTTTATGATGCGGAAACAGGACTGAAGCTTGCCGGAGAGATCGGATATCCGGTTATGATCAAGGCATCCTCCGGAGGCGGCGGAAAAGGAATGAGAGTAGCTGCTTCAGAGGATGAATTTGAATTTCAGTTTAATGTGGCTCAGAGAGAATCGGCAAACGCTTTTGGCGACGACACCATGTATATTGAGCGGTTTGTGGAAAATCCCCGTCATGTGGAAATTCAGATCATGGCAGATAAATTCGGAAATGTTGTGGCTCTTGGAGAAAGAGACTGCTCTGTTCAGAGAAATCATCAGAAGCTGATCGAAGAATCTCCGTCTCCGGCTATCACAGAGGAAACCAGAGAGAAAATGAACCAGTATGCGGTACTGGCTGCCAAAACAGTAAACTACACCAATGCAGGAACCATTGAGTTTATTGTAAGCCCGAAGGGTGAATTCTTTTTTATGGAAATGAATACCCGGATTCAGGTAGAGCATGGCGTTACAGAAATGGTTACAGGCACGGATCTGATCATTGAGCAGATCAGAGTTGCCATGGGACTTCCGCTGAGCTTTAAACAGGAGGATGTGAAGCTGCGCGGCCACGCTATTGAATGCAGGATCAACGCAGAGATACCGGAAAAGAATTTTATGCCAAGTCCAGGTGTGGTTCAGCATCTTCATCTTCCGGCAGGAAACGGAGTGCGGGTGGATACCGGACTTTATACAGGGTACCGGATCCCCTCTGAATATGATTCCATGATCGCCAAGGTGATCGTCCATGCTCCGGACCGTGAGGCTGCTCTCCAGAAAATGCGTTCTGCGCTGGATGAGATGCTGATCGTAGGAGTGGAAACAAATCTTGATTTTCAGTATCAGATCATGAGACATCCGGTATTCTGTGAAGGAAAGGCAGATACAGGATTTATTGAAAATCTGATGCATATTAAATAGGAGTGACAGGATTTATGTACAAAGTAGATTTAAACAGTGACCTGGGAGAAAGCTTTGGCAATTATACCATTGGAAATGACGATAAGGTGATCCCTCTGATCACATCAGCCAATGTAGCCTGCGGCTATCATGCTTCTGATCCCGTTGTGATGGATAAGACTCTTGGCATGGCAAAAGAAGCCGGCATTCGTGTGGGGGCGCATCCGGGCTTTCCGGATCTGATGGGATTTGGCAGAAGGAATTTAAGCGTCAGCCCTGACGAGGCAAAGGCTTATGTCCTGTATCAGCTTGGAGCGCTGGAAGCCTTCTGCAGAGTCCATCATATGAAAATGCAGCATGTGAAGCCTCATGGAGCCCTTTACAATATGGCTGCCAAAGACTATGAGCTGTCTCTTGCAATCTGTCAGGGGATCAAAGACTTTGATCCGGAGCTTATTGTTCTGGCTCTTTCCGGCGGCGAGCTTGCCCGGGCGGCAAAAGACCTGGGACTTCGCACCGCGCTGGAGGTTTTTGCGGACCGTGCCTATGAGGAGGACGGTTCTCTTGTAAACCGCCGTAAAGAAGGCGCAATGATCACAGACGAGGAGCTTGCGGTTTCCCGTGTAGTGCGGATGGTAAAAGAGAAAAAGGTTACGGCAATTACCGGAAAGGATATTCCTATTCAGGCAGATTCTGTGTGCGTTCACGGAGACGGGGCCAAGGCCCTTGCGTTTGTGGAAAAAATCCGCAGAGCTCTGACTGATGAGGGCGTGGAGATCTGTGCCCTTGACAGGATTGTATAAATGTGAATAAAATAAGACAGAATCAGTTCAGAACTTCTGGATGGTTCTGTCTTACTTATTGTTAGAGCAAGCCGGTGGTCGTGATTCTTATTTTCAAAGAAGTTTGAATCGGACTTGTATGCTTTGTCCAAAACAGAAATTTTTATTCTGTGATAAAATCACAGAAATCTTTTCAGGAAAACAGTATACTATAGAAAAAGGCAGGTGAATGGAAATGGAACATGTAGTGATCATTGGCGCAGGTCCGGCAGGGATTTCCGCAGCTCTTTATACAGCCAGAGGAAATCTGGATCCTCTTGTGATCCACACAGGGATCGGGGCTCTTGAAAAGGCAGAAAAAATAGAAAATTATTATGGTCTGGAGAAGCCTCTTTCCGGGCAGGAGCTTTTTGACAGAGGAATTGCCCAGGCAAAGGCTCTGGGAGTCAGAGTCATGGAAACCCAGGTTCTGGGGATCAGCGGATTTGATACTTTTACAATCAGAACAACAGACGGAGACATAGAAACAGAAAGTGTGATCCTTGCTACAGGAAGTAAACGGGCAGCGTCCTCTATTCCGGGAATCAGAGAATACGAAGGAAAAGGAGTCAGCTACTGCGCTATCTGCGATGCCTTTTTTTACAGGGGAAAACAGGTTGCAGTTCTGGGAAACAGTGATTTTGCCCTTCATGAGGCAGAGCAGCTGAAAAATGTGACTCCTTCCGTGACGATTTATACCAATGGGGAAAAGCCTGAATTTTCAAGAGAACATGATATTCAGGTGAATACCATGAAAATCCAGTCAGTAGAAGGTGAGAATACTGTTTCCGGCCTTCGGATGGAACAGGATATGAGTACCCTGGAAAGTGATGGTCAGAAGGAGTCTTTTTATCCGGCTGACGGGATATTCGTAGCTCTTGGAACAGCGGGAAGTACGGAGATTGCCCGGCAGATGGGAGCTGAACTTACAGAAAAAGGAAATATCAGAGTAAATCAGGAAATGGAAACAACGATTCCGGGACTTTTTGCAGCAGGAGACTGTACAGGCGGCCTGCTTCAGGTAGCGACAGCCGTCTCAGAAGGCTGCGCGGCAGGAATCAGCGCAGGAAAATATATCCGAAGAAAATTCAAAAAATAAAGGAGCGATTGATTATGGAAATTACTTTAACATCACAGAATTTTGAAACAGAGGTACTTCAGTCAGAAAAGCCGGTTCTGGTGGATTTCTGGGCAACCTGGTGCGGCCCGTGTATGCGGCAGGCGCCTATTGTAGAAGAGATCGCAGCTGAGGGATATACAGTAGGGAAGGTGGATGTGGACCAGGAACCTGCTCTTGCCCAGCAGTTTCGGATTATGAGTATTCCCACTCTTCTGGTATTTAAGAACGGAAAAGAAGCAAACCGTGTCGTAGGACTTACCTCCAAGAATGATCTGCTTGCTCTTCTTAATGACTGAAGCAAGCATCGGGGAGTCTGACATATGAAAATTTTGCTGGCAGCATGCAACGCAAAATACATCCACTCCAATCCGGCAGTGTATGATCTCAGAGCGTTTGCATCTGAATATAAAGAACACATACTTCTTGGGGAGTATACCATTAATCAGACAAAGGATGAGATCCTGAAGGAGATTTACAGAAGCGGCGCAGAGGTAGTTTGTTTTTCCTGCTATATCTGGAATATTTCCTTTGTCCGGGAACTGATCTTTGACCTTAAAAAAATACTTCCGGGTACGGCCTTCTGGGTCGGAGGCCCGGAGGTTTCTTTTGATGCGGAAAATTTTTTAAAGGAAATGCCTCAGGTAACAGGCGTTATGGTGGGGGAAGGAGAAGAAACCTTTCTGGAGCTTGCCCGTTATTACATAGAAAAAAAAGGGACGCTGGCAGATATCAGGGGAATTGCGTTCCGGGAAAACGGCGAGATCTTTCACAACGGATGGCGGGAAGTAATGGATTTAAGCAGAGTTCCCTTTGCCTATGAGCAGACAGAGGATTTTGCAAACAGGATCATTTATTATGAAAGCAGCAGAGGCTGTCCTTTTTCCTGCAGCTACTGCCTTTCTTCCATTGATAAAAAGCTTCGGTTCCGCAATCTGGAGCTTGTAAAAAAAGAGCTTCAGTTTTTCCTGGATAAAAAGGTTCCTCAGGTAAAGTTTGTGGACAGGACCTTTAACTGTAAACACGATCATGCAATGGAAATCTGGAAGTATATTCTGGAGCACGACAACGGAGTAACGAATTTCCACTTTGAAATATCCGCTGATCTGCTTCGTGAGGAAGAGCTGGAGCTGATGAGCAGAATGCGCCCCGGACTGATCCAGCTTGAGATTGGAGTTCAGTCCACAAATCCGGATACCATCCGTGCGATCCACAGGAACATGGATCTGAAAAAGCTGGAAGCATCTGTGGCCCGTGTAAAGAGCTTTGGAAATATCCATCAGCATCTGGATCTGATCGCCGGACTTCCCTGTGAGGATTATGAAAGCTTCCGGCGTTCCTTTGAACAGGTTTACCGCATGAAGCCGGATCAGCTTCAGCTGGGATTTCTGAAGGTGCTGAAAGGCTCTTCCATGTATCATGAGGCGCAAAAATATGAAATTCTGTACAAGGAAAAAGAGCCTTATGAGGTTCTGTCTACCGCCTGGCTTTCTTATGAGGATATTTTGAAGCTGAAAATGGTGGAAAGTATGGTGGAAGTGTATTATAATAGTGGTCAGTTCCGGAAAACGCTTTCCTGGATCGAGACGTTTTATCAGGAGATGTTTTCTTTTTATGAAAGTCTGGGAGCCTATTATGAGGAAAAAGGATATGAAGAGATCTCTCATTCCAGGCTCAGGCGTTATGAGATTCTCCTGGAATTTCTGAAAGAGAAGACACAGCTTCCTGTAAATACAGCATCTCAGCATATGGTATATGATCTTTATCTGAGAGAAAAGCTGAAAAAACGTCCGGTTTTTGCTATGGATCAGAAGCCTTATGAAGCATCTGTGAGAAATTACAGGAAAGCAAATAAAATTCCAAAAACAGCTCACATTGAAGTATTTGGTGACGGAAGCGCGGTTCTGTTTGATTATGAAGCGCGTGACCCTCTTACAAACAATGCCCGGGCAGAACAGATTTTTTTGGAACGGAACCCGGTAAATGATATAGAAACAGAAGCGTGATCCGTAATATAAAAGAGGTGACAAATATGGGAATGTTTAATCCGAAAAAACGTAAAATAATTACAGCAGTGATCGCTGTGATCCTTGTGCTTGCCATGGTGGTTCCAAGTATCCTGTCCATTCTTGTCTGACAGAGGAAACGATACATGAAACTTGGACAGAAAGCAATGGAAGCATTAAGAGCTGAGATCACAGGTGAACTGAAGGCAGGGGATGATCTGGTTGTTGCAGGAGATATCGCCCTGTCAGGGACAGCTCTGATCACAGAAAAGGAAAAAGAAACCCTTAAAAGCTATTTTTCAGAAGGCTTTCTCTGGGATGCGCAGAGAAGCCCCTCTCTTTATGGAGCATATGACGCGGAGGTTTTTTTAGGAGACTGGGAAAATCTTACCTGTGAGCAGATGAACGGGAGAAAAAGAGCCTGTGCAGAAAAATCCTCTGTATGGGAAGCTGCACGGAATATGGGAGCAGATGCGCTTTATGTTCTGGGAACAGGCGGTGTGCTTGCCGGCCTGTGGAAAATGGCAGAGGCCGGAGAAACAGGAATTCAGGCAGATCTCCGCAAAATACCTGTGCGTCAGGAAACCATAGAAATCTGTGAGAGGTTTGATCTGAATCCTTACAGGCTTTTTTCGGAAGGGGCGCTTTTGATCGGCACGCAAAATGGGGCGGAGCTTGAGCTTTTCTGCAGACAGAAAGGAATTCCGGCGGCTGTGATCGGAAAGGCTGTAAAGGGCAATGACAGATTACTGTACAGCGGAGAAAACTGCAGATATCTGGAACGTCCTGCTGAAGATGAGCTTACAAAATTTTCCTGGGGAAGCTCCTGGAAAAATAAAGGCCTGTTTCCGGGCAAAGACAAAAACCGGAAAAGCCATAAACGGAATCCGGATAAAGGCAATACCGGAATACTTTCCGAAAAAGATAAATAAAATCAGAAAAGTCATAAATGAGAGCTATACAGAACTAAAGACATGGCATTTACGGAAACAGGAAATCAAAATATAAAACAGAACATAAATGTGACGTTTCTGTAAAGGGAGAAACAGAAGGCTGTATATGCACAATACAGACAAGGAAAATGGCAGTATACTTCCAGAAAAATACAAGGAGAAACAGATATGCTGAATATTGTACTTCACCAGCCGGAGATTCCGGCAAATACCGGAAATATCGGAAGAACCTGTGTGGCAACAGGAACCAGGCTTCATTTGATCGAGCCTCTTGGCTTCAGTCTCAGCGAAAAGGCATTAAAAAGAGCCGGAATGGATTACTGGAAGGATCTGGATGTAACTACTTATCTTGATTATGAGGATTTTCTGAACAAAAATCCGGGGGCAAAAATTTACTATGCCAGTACAAAAGCACCTCAGACCTATGCAGATGTCAGCTATGAGGAGGACTGCTTTATTATGTTTGGCAAGGAAAGCGCAGGCATACCGGAGGAAATTCTTCTTAAAAATCAGGAACACTGTGTAAGGATTCCCATGATCAACGACATCCGTTCTCTGAATCTCAGCAATTCTGTGGCAGTAATTCTTTATGAGGCTCTGAGACAGCAGAATTTCAGCCATATGCAGCTGGAGGGACAGCTTACAAAATATCACTGGAAATAAAAGAAATCAGGAAGAGCATTGTCTGAGGGGCGGCTCTGTGCTGAATAAAAAGAGAAACTCTGAGATACATTCCGGGTATGGAAGCTCTCAGAGTTTTTGTTTTGCAGCAAATGATACTGGCAGCATCTCTTTAATAAAGGAATTTTTTAGATATAAGTCTGTTCTGGTCTATAAGGAGTGGTTATTCTATCTGTCATAAAAGGATGAGCAAAAGAGTAAGAGTGAATCTGCTGCAGTATATATCATACAGATATAAAAAATAAATAAGTTCTGTATGCTCAACATACAGGATCAGAGTCAGAAAGAGATGGAATAGTTTTTAGAATATTTATGGATAAAAACCAAAATAAGAAAACAAAAATGCTGTGAATTATTAAAAATACACAAATTATAATTGAAAATATGTAAGAAAAATGATAATATAATTGAAATATAACTTTAATATAAAGAAAAATCTGTATGTACAGATAAAAACAAAAATTTATGAGAATATAAAGCCGGAATATTCTCAGATATCAAAAAGGAGGCAGGGATATGGAGCTTGAACAGTATCGTATATATTCTGAAATGGCAAGAGGAATTCGAAAGGCCCCTCTTGTTTTGAAAAATGCGAATATTTTTTATGCACATTCAGGTGAATTTCGCAAAGGCGACGTGGCTGTTGCAGACGGACTGATTCTTGGAACAGGAAGCTACAGCGGTGAGAGGGAAACAGATCTTTCCGGAAAGTATCTCTGCCCTGGCTTTATTGACAGTCACCTTCACCTGGAATCTACTCTTGTGACTCCGGGAGAGCTGATCCGTCAGGCTGCCCAGTGCGGAACTACTACATTTATTGTGGATCCTCATGAATCTGCCAATGTGTCAGGAACAGACGGCATTGATTATATTCTGGAGCAGACAGAGGATGTTCCTGCCAATGTGTATGTGATGATGCCCTCCTGTGTGCCTGCAACCCATGTAGATGACAATGGATGCACTCTGACAGCAGGAAAAATGAAGAGCTATCTGAATAACCCGAGAATTCTGGGACTTGGAGAGGTGATGGACGCCGTTTCCGTGATCAATGGCAGTGTTTCCATGCATGAAAAACTGGGGCTGTTTCAGGATCGTATCCGGGACGGTCATGCGCCGTTTCTGGAAGAGGGAGAACTGGCAGCTTATGCGCTGGCGGGAATTGCAACGGATCATGAGTGCGTGGACTATGAATATGCTATGGAGGAATGCCGAAACGGTCTGCAGGTGCTGATCCGGGAAGGCAGTGCGGCGCGCAATCTGGAAGCTGTTATAAATGGTATCGTAAAAAATCATACAGATACTTCAGGATTCTGCTTTTGTACAGATGATAAACACATTGAAGAGATACGGAGAGAGGGACATATTAATTACAATGTAAAACGCGCGGTACAGCTTGGACTGGCTCCGGAAAAGGCTCTTAAAATGGCAACGATCCAGGCCGCCCGGTGTTATGGACTGAAGCATCTGGGTGCCATTGCTCCTGGCTATCAGGCTGATCTGGTGGTTCTGGATAATCTCAGAGACATGAACGTGCTGGAAGTTTATCATAAAGGCATAAAAATCCAGAAAGATGAAAAAACAGAGATCCGCCCCTGCTCCCCTTATCTTAAAAATACCGTTCATTTAAATAATTTCAGTGAAAAGGATCTGAGGCTTGTACATACAGGAGAAAAAGCTCATGTACTTCAGATGGTAGAGGGACAGATCGTAACAGAAGATCTTGTGGAGGAGGTTCCTTTCAGAGAAGAAGCAGGAGAGAGGATTTTTGCCGCAGATGGCATTTATCAGAAAATTGCAGTGATTGAGCGCCATAAGAATACAGGAAAAACAGGAGTCGGCATTGTAAAAGGGTTCGGGATCACAGGAGGAGCCATCGCGTCAAGTGTTTCTCACGATTCTCACAATCTGATCGTGATCGGAGACAATGACAGAGACATGTATCTGGCTGTGCAGGAGCTTTTGCGCACCCAGGGAGGATACACGCTGGTGGAGAACGGAAAAGTTTACGATACACTGCCGCTTCCGGTTATGGGTCTGATGAGTGATGCAGGGTATGAGAATGTAAACGCACTTCTTGGAAAAATGATCCCCAGGGCATATGAAATGGGAATCAAACAAGGATTTGATCCTTTTATCACTTTGTCCTTTATGGCGCTTCCGGTTATTCCTGAAATCCGGGTGACTCCAAGAGGAATCTATCTTGTAAAAGAGGACCGAATTCTTTCCAGTCCTTTTGAAGCATAATGTTATTACCCGGAATGGAAAGAGAAATATTTCAGGTAAATGAAAAGCACGGCAGGAGACAAATCCTATCGTGCTTTTTCCAGAGTGAAAATAAATTCTGTTCCAATGCCCTCGGTACTGATCACATTAATGTGCTGATCATGAGCATGGATGATCTCTTTTACAATAGACAGACCAAGACCGGTACCTTTCTGGTCTTTTCCTCTGGAAATATCTGTTTTATAAAAGCGTTCCCAGATTTTGGAAAGGCTTTCCTTTGGAATGCCGATTCCGTGGTCTTTGACAGAAACAAAAATCTTTTCATTTTTTTCTGTTGTCTCAATAATGATGGTTGAATGATCCGGGCTGAATTTAATGGCATTGTTCAGCAGATTATGGAGCACCTGCTGGATCTGTTCCACATCTGCCCTGACGTACAGTTCTTTTCCGGAAAGAATCAGTTCAAGGAGAATATGACGTCTGGTGCAGTCGCCCTCATAAGTGGCGGCAGCTTTTTTTATGGCCTCGTTGATATCAAAGGTCTGAATGTTCAGGAGACGTTTGTGGATATCCAGCTCATTCAGGGTGAGGAGACCTTTTGTGAGCTTTTCCAGACGGTCAGCCTCATAGGCAATGATCTTCAGGTACTTATCCTGCATTTCCACGGGGATCGTGCCGTCCATCATTGCTTCCACATAGCCTTTTATGGAGGTAAGCGGTGAGCGGAAGTCATGGGAAATATTGGAGATAAACTGTCTCTGATATTCTCCGTTCCGGTTCATTTTATCTGCCATATAGTTCAGATTGTTTGCCAGATATCCAAGCTCATCGTCTGTATAAACAGGAATTTTATAGGTAAGGTTGCCTCCGGCATATTCGGTAACTCCTTTTTTAATCTCTGTAAGCGGTTTGTGAACATACTGACGGAACACAAGCAGAATCAGGGACATCAGTATATAGACAAGCAGGAAAAGAAACTGAAGGATAAAAAGATATCGGTCTCTTTGCTGGTAAAGACTGCTCATCATATAGTGAATGGCAACATAGCCTTTGATGGTCATGTTGTCTGTAATGGGAGCGATTACGCTGAGGCGCGCATCATCCTCAAAGTACCCGTAGAAATAGCCTACCTGATAATAGGTGCTTCCCCAGATGGACGGATCAAAACCTGAAAGAGGAATGGGTTCTTCCGGAGAAATATCTTTCCGGGTACTCAGAACAACCTCTCCTCTTTCATTAATGATCCAGATGATGGTATTGGGATAGTCTGCAACCATAGTAAGCTTTTCTCGGATGCTGTCAAGGCTGGAAGCGGAAATATTATACCGGATATCCTCATTTTCTGAGATACGGTAGGCGCTCTGATAGAGATCGGCGCTGATATCTTTTTCCAGCTGAGATTCGATCATATGAGAGCCGAACAGCGTAACCAGCAGAAAACCAAAGAGTCCTACAAAAAGGTAGACCTCCAGGAATTTCCGGGAGAGCTTTTTTTTCATCTGTTTTTTACCTCAAATTTGTAGCCGATGCCCCACACAGTTGCAATGCTCCATCCGGGATTATCCTTGATTTTTTCGCGGAGCCTTTTAATGTGGACATCCACAGTTCTTGTATCACCGATATATTCATAGCCCCAGATATGGTCAAGAAGCTGTTCTCTTGTAAATACCTGATTGGGAGATGAAGCCAGGAAATAAAGCAGCTCCAGCTCCTTGGGGGGCATGTCTACCTGTTTTCCCATATAGGTGACCGAGTAGTTGGTAAGATTGATGGTAAGGTCAGGATAGGACACTGATTTTTCTCCGGAAGGGGCAGCCGGTTGTCTGACCTTAAAGCGGCGGAGCACAGCGCGGACACGGGCCACCAGTTCTTTTGCATCAAAGGGTTTGATAATGTAATCATCTGCTCCAAGTTCAAGCCCCAGAACCTTGTCAAAAGTTTCGCCCTTTGCAGAGAGCATGATAATGGGAACATCCGAGGTATGACGGAGCTCTCTGCACACCTGATATCCGTCGATTCCGGGCAGCATCAGATCAAGGAGCAGAAGATCCGGATGAAAAGAGTCAAATTCTTTCAGCGCCTGTTCCCCGTCATTTACGATTTTTGTCTCAAAGCATTCCTTTGTAAGATACAGAGAAATCAGTTCTGCAATGTTGTTATCATCATCAACGATAAGAATTTTCTGTTTGGATGTCATTAGGAAATCCTCCCTCTGTTATTTAAAATCTACAATAGTCACACCTGCATCGCCCTCGCCGAATTCGCCCAGACGGAAAGAAGAAACATGCTTCTGGCGGCGCAGATAATCATGGATTCCTTTTCTCAGAGCTCCGGTTCCTTTTCCATGGACAACACGGACGCTTTTCAGGTGGGCAATATAGGCGTCGTCCAGATATTTATCAAGCTCGGCAATGGCTTCGTCTACTGTGCGGCCGAGAAGATTGATTTCTGTGGAAACACTGGCAGACTTGGACATACGTATTTTTCCGGCTCCTGTTTTCTGAAGAGAAGGGGTGGTGATCACCGGTTCATCCACAAGCTCCAGATCAGAGAGATGTACTTTGGAACGGATAATTCCCATCTGCACAAAAAGGAAACCTTTGGAATCCGGACGGCTTCCCACAGTTCCTTTCAGGTTCATACTGAGAACCTTAACAGAGTCTCCAGGACGGATATCTTTGGCCGTAAGCTGCTTTTTAGGCTTCTTTGTTTCCTGTCTGTCAGACATATTTTTTTCTGCTTTGTTCATCCGTTTGCGGAGTTCCTGGCGCTCTCTTTCCACAGCCGAGGTATCCACATTATTTTTCTGGAATTTATGGAACAGCTTCATGGTCTGGTCAGCATATTCTTTTGCTTCCTCCAGAACCTTGTGAGCCTCTTCGTTTGCCTGGCGGAGAATACGGTCCCGCTGGGCATCCAGTTTTTCCTGGCGGGATTCCAGCTGGGCTTTGAGAGTTTTGATCTCTTCTTTATAACGCGCGATTTCCAGTCTTTCATTTTCAATGGTAACGCGGTTTTCTTCCAGAGAAGAAAGAACATCCTCAAAGGATTCGTCCTGTTCGCTGATCTGTTCCTTAGCTCTTTCAATGATCTGATCGGAAAGTCCAAGTTTGGAAGAGATGGCAAAGGCATTACTTTTTCCGGGAATACCGATCAGAAGGCGGTAGGTAGGACGCAGGGTTTCTACGCTGAATTCGCAGCAGGCATTTTCCACACCCGGTGTAGAAAGAGCGTATACCTTAAGCTCGCTGTAATGGGTGGTTGCCATGGTCCTTATGCCTTTATCATGAAGATAGGAAAGGATGGAAATGGCAAGAGCAGCGCCCTCCGTAGGATCGGTTCCTGCGCCCAGCTCGTCAAAAAGAACAAGAGAACGGGAATTTGCTTTTTCCAGGAAGGACACAATATTAGTCATATGAGAGGAAAAAGTACTCAGAGACTGTTCAATGCTCTGCTCATCCCCGATATCTGCATAAATCTCATGAAAAATAGCCAGCTCACTGCGGTCAAGAGCCGGAATGTGAAGTCCTGCCTGTCCCATAAGAGTAAGCAGACCAACGGTTTTCAGAGAAACTGTTTTTCCGCCAGTATTAGGACCTGTGATAATCAGAAGGTCAAAATCATCTCCCAGACGGATGTCAATGGGAACCACTTTCTTTTTGGGAATCAGGGGATGGCGGGCTTTTTTCAGAAGAACACGGCCTTCCTCATTAAAAACAGGTTCGCTTCCGTTCATATCCATGGCAAGACCGGCTCTGGCAAAAATAAAGTCAAGCTGTACCATCAGCTCCAGATTCAGGGCAATGGCTTCCCGTTCTTCTGCAATCTGTTCACTTAAACCGGCAAGAATGATTTCAATTTCTTTTTGTTCCTGGAGTTCAAGCTCCCGCATGTTATTATTCAGCTTTACCACAGACATAGGCTCAATAAACAGAGTGGAACCGGTGGAAGACTGATCGTGGATCATGCCCGGAACCTGTCCTTTGTATTCAGCTTTGACAGGAATACAGTACCGGCCGTTTCTCATGGTGATCACAGAATCCTGAAGATAGGTACGGGCGTTTCCGTTTACCAGTCCGGAAAGCTGCGTATGGATCCTGTCATTGGTTACCTTCATATTTCTTCGTACCTGGCGCAGCGCAGGACTTGCGTCATCACTGATCTCATCTTCAGAGAGAATGCATCTTCTGATCTCTGAAGACAGAGGGGTCAGAGGAGCAAGCTGTTCAAACATACTGTCAAGAGAATCAGAGGGAAGGTCGCTCCGGTCGCCCCGGGAATAGGCTTTTACTCTGGAGGTGTTTTCCAGAAGCGCGCAGACAGAAAGAATTTCCATAATACCCAGAGAACTTCCGATCTCCAGTCGTTTCAGTGAGCCGCGGATATCCTTTACGCTTCCAAAAGAGACGGAACCCTTCTGAAAAAGACGGGTCAGGGCATCTTTTGTCTGAGTCTGCATGAGGCGGATCTTATTTATATCAGTAGAAGGCTGAAGCTTCCGGCACAGCTCTTTTCCCATAGGAGAGGAAGCCTTTTCTATAAGCCGTTCTATAATTTTTGGATACTCAAGTGAAGATAATGCTTTTTGATTCATAACTTTTTTCGCTGCCAGAAGCAGCATCTCCTGTAAATTCTGATAGTATTTAGTCTTTTATCATAACAGATTCTGATGTTTTTTTCCAGATGAAACACAGAATCAGAAAGAAAATTCTTCTACAATCTTATCATACATGATTTATTTCATAATGAAAAGGAAAAAGTATATTTTTGTTAATAAAAAGTTCATAAATTTTTGCTAAAATACACCTAAATTATCTGGTTTATGGGAGAATGGTTATGGTTGATAAAAAGGATCAGGACTATCCATTTATAAAAGAGACAATAAAAGAACGGCCCATAGATAAAAAGACAGTGCTCCGCAGGCTGGCAATGGCTGCATTCTGTGGAATTGTATTCGGAATTTGTGCAGTTGTAACGGTAATGGCTTTTGTGCCCAATATTTTCAGACAGTTTGAAAAAGAAGCGAAAAAACCGGAGACGGTACAGTTATCACCGCCTGCCGGCTCAGAATTCGCCAGAGGAACGGATACACAGACAGCGGAAAGTGTTCAGCCGGAAGAGGAGGAAGATGCAGATTCAGCAGACCATTTGAAAAATGTGTATAAAACCATCTGGGACATTGCAGAGGAACCGCGCAAGGCTCTGGTTCAGGTGACCGGACTTACGGACACAGAGGATTTACTGAATGATTCCCTCCTCACTTATGGGGATGAAGAAGGTATTGTTTTTCTGAAAAACAAAGATGCGTTTTATATTCTGATTACATCGGATGAGCTGGAAAAAGCGGAGAAATTCAAAATTACATTTTCTAATGGAGTGATGGCAGAGGGAACTCTGTGCGGAGCAGATCCCCGGACAAAGCTGGTAGTCGTCAGGGTTCCGGTAAAAAATGTAGAAGAGGAATACAGGGATGAGATTACTGCAGTGACTCTGGCTCCGCAGGACGACCGTCAGCAGACGGAGCCGGTGATTGCGATCGGAAGTCCAAATGGAGATACCAATTCCCTTATTTACGGAAATATTACCTCCATTTCCGGAAAGCTTACTATCCCGGATGCAGAATATACACTGATCACAACGAATATGGCTGCCGGTAATGACGGAGGCGGTGTGCTTCTGGATATGGACGGAAAGATGATCGGTATTATTCTGGATCATGAGGAAGAAAAAAGCTGCGTGATCCGTGCTGTATCGGTGGCGCAGCTTGGAACTCTTCTGGAAAAGCTTTCCAACGGAGAACCCATCTGCTATGCAGGACTGATCGGGACAACGATTTCTCAAATACAGTCTGAGAGCAGAGATATTCCGGGAGGGGTTTATATTGACCGGGTAGAAAGTAATTCCCCGGCTATGGTTGCAGGCGTTCAGAGCGGAGATATTCTTCACCGGATTAACGGAGAAGAAATTACCACAATGCGGGAATACAGTATCCGGCTTCAGAGTATGAAACCGGGACAGCAGGCAGAACTTACAGTATATCGCAAAAATCCATCAGGAGAATATGTGGACGTAGAATTAGATGTACTGATAAAACAAAAATAGAGAGGCAGAAAAAGAAATGCGTTTTATTAATGAATTACACGAAGGCGACAGAATCAGCGGAATTTATCTGTGTAAACAGAAACAGTCAGCGGTGACCAAAAACGGGAAACCTTATGACAGCATTATTTTACAGGATAAGACAGGAGTGCTGGACGGAAAGATCTGGGATCCAAACTCATTGGGAATTGATGAATTTGATGCACTGGACTACATAGATGTAATGGGCGATGTGACAAGCTTTGCAGGAGCCATGCAGGTAAATATCAAGCGTGTGCGCAAAGCCGGAGAGGGAGAATATGATCCGGCAGATTACCTTCCTGTCAGCGAAAACAGTGCAGACGATATGTATCGTCAGCTTTGCGATATGATCAGCACAGTAAAAAATCCATATCTGAACACAATTCTCAGGAAACTGTTTGTGGAAGATCAGGATTTTATCAAAGCTTTCCAGGGACATTCTGCAGCCAAAACAGTTCACCATGGATTTATCGGAGGGCTTATGGAGCATACGTTAAGCGTGGCAAGGCTCTGTGATTATATGGCAGGCGCTTACCCTCTTCTGAAAAGAGATCTTCTGATCACAGCGGCGCTGCTGCATGATATTGGAAAAACAAAAGAACTTTCTGCTTTTCCTCAGAACGATTATACAGACGAAGGACAGCTTCTGGGGCACATTATCATCGGCTCTCAGATGATTCATGATCTGGCAAAGGAAATTCCGGACTTTCCGGAAGTGCTGGAAAATGAACTGATCCACTGTATTCTCGCACATCACGGGGAACTGGAGTATGGATCTCCGAAAAAACCTGCGCTTGCAGAGGCAGTTGCTTTGAACCTGGCGGACAATACAGATGCCAGAATGGAGACGCTGACTGAGATTTTTGCAGCAGATAAAGGAAAAAAAGACTGGCTTGGATATAACAGACTTTTTGAGTCAAATTTAAGAAGAACAGGAGAAGTGTGATCCTCATGGAATATCGTAAAAATGATATGGTTACGTTAGATATTGTGGATTGCGGTACAAATGGTGAAGGCATCGGCAAAGCTGATGGCTTCACTGTTTTTGTAAAGGACGCAGTCATTGGAGACAGAGTTACAGCCAAGATCATGAAAGCAAAAAAGAACTATGGGTATGGAAGACTTATGGAAATCCTGACGCCTTCTCCTGACCGTGCGGAGCCGATATGTCCTTCTGCCCGTCAGTGCGGCGGATGCCAGCTTCAGGCGCTTTCCTATGAAAAACAGCTGGAATTTAAAGCTGACAAGGTTCGCGGGCATCTGGAACGGATCGGCGGCTTTGCCAATCTGCCTATGGAACCCATTATCGGTATGAAGGACCCGTTCCATTACCGCAACAAAGCACAGTTTCCGGTAGGACGGAACAGGGATGGGAAAATCGTAACAGGATTCTATGCAGGACGCACCCACAGCATTATCGAAAACAGGGACTGTGTCCTTGGCGTTCCGCAGAACAGAGAAATCCTGGACCGTGTAATTGACTATATGGAAACCTATGATATCTCCCCGTACGATGAGGTTACCGGAAAAGGCCTGATCCGCCATATTTTTACCCGTTACGGTTACCATACAGGAGAGATCATGGTCTGTATTGTTGCCAATGGCAGCAGGCTTCCGCATCAGCAGGAGCTGGTGAAAGCTCTGAGAGAAATCCCGGGTATGACCAGCATTACTCTGAATATTAATAAAAATCGTAATAATGTAATCCTGGGAGAAAAAATTCAGGTTCTCTGGGGACAGGAATATATTACAGATAAAATCGGAGATATTTCTTATCAGATTTCTCCATTGTCTTTTTATCAGGTAAATCCACAGCAGACATGGGAACTGTATTCCAAGGCTCTGGAATACGCAGATCTTCACGGAGAGGAAACAGTGTGGGATCTTTACTGCGGCATTGGAACCATCTCTCTTTTCCTTGCCCAGAAAGCAAAATTTGTCCGCGGCGTGGAAATTGTTCCTGCCGCTATTGAAGATGCCCGCCGCAATGCACGGCTGAATGGTATAAAGAATGCAGAATTCTATGTAGGAAAAGCTGAAGAAGTCCTTCCTGATTACTATGCAGATTATGCTGCCCGTCATCCGGGCGAAAACGCCCGGGCCGATGTGATCGTTGTAGATCCCCCTAGAAAAGGCTGCGACGAGATACTGCTTGACACGATCGTAGAAATGCAGCCGGACAGAGTTGTGTACGTAAGCTGCGATTCCGCCACCCTGGCAAGGGATCTGAAATATCTGTGCCAGAGAGGATATCAGGTGGAGAAGGTGTGCCCGGTGGATATGTTCCCCATGACGGTGCATGTGGAGACGGTTGTTCTTTTGTCCCAACAAAAACCAGATGACACGATAGAGATCGACTTAGACCTGGACGAGCTGGATGCCACCAGTGCCGAGTTGAAAGCAACCTATCAGGAAATCAAAGATTATGTGCTGAAAGAATTTGGCTTGAAGGTTTCAAGTTTATATATTTCTCAGGTAAAACGCAAATGTGGAATTGAAGTGGGAGAAAACTATAATCTTCCAAAATCAGAAAATGCAAGAGTTCCGCAATGCCCGAAAGAGAAAGAAGATGCTATCAAGGCTGCCCTGAAATATTATGCGATGATCTAAGGACATCGCTGATTTCAAGGAGGAATAACACATGAAAAGCACATTTGAAAAAATGGGTGGAACCTACACACTTGGCGCAGACGGAATTTACTATCCGAATCTTGTCAGTACAGATGAAGAACCGCATTATGGGAAATATGGAATGATGCGGAAAACATATCTGAAAGAGCATCGTCCGGCAATGTATTCACTGTATATGTTGGAAGACAGACTGACAGAACATCTGAATACTGTGGACGATGAAGCACAGGAGAGAATGGATATTCTGGTGCGTCAGATGATGGAGAGGCAGGGCATTACGGAAGAATTGAAAGCTTGTGACCAGATGGAATGGGTCAGAGCGGTAAATAATGTCCGGAATGCTGCAGAAGAGATTGTGTTGAAAGAATTGATTTACAGGTAAACAAAGGGCTGAACAGGTAGGACGAAAAATCCTATTTGTTCAGCTCTTGTGTTTATAATGGGCAAAGAAGAACCAAATTATAATTCCATATCATACGACCTTTTCTTAGTCCGAGCAGGCTGATTTCGCCGCATCTCCTGTTTCCTCTGATATTCAAGTTCCCAGGCACGATGGGAAAAAACATCAGGATCTTCCACATTGAGATAATCTACCTCATTGGCGGCAATATCACGACGGTGATAGTCATAATATTTACCGAAAGTACCTTTGAGCTGTTCGATTAGCTTATCCCGAAAATCAGGACGTATCTGGATTCTGGTGTCCAGCAATTCTGTATACTGTTCAGGTTCAGGACGAAATTTTTCTTCCCGGAAAGCGGCGGCATCTTTTTCAAGATGTTTTTTGAGCGAGATGTCCTGAGAATCTAGGATATCAAGATTGTTATTCATCTGGTCGTATTTCTTGGATAGATTCGTCATATCTTTATCGGTAGAGCATTCTGCCTGGAAGATTAGCTGCTCTTTCCTTGATTTCAGTTCTTCAATTTCTTCGGTAACAGTGGTAAGCTGCTGATTCAATTTTATATGCTGAATGGGATTCAAAATACTGGTTTTCTCTTTTTTTACATTCAGCTCTTTCCGTTCTGTAACTTTAGCTTTGAGTTTCTTTTTAACGGTGTTGTATTTATTCAGTATTGGATTAAAATGATTCATCCAGTCATGGATCACTTCTTTTTGCATCTCATTGTGGAGCAAATGATATTGTGTAAAAATCATGTGATTTCGGATTGCTTCCAGTGTTTCTGCAATTATCGGAACAGACTTTTCTACAGCTTCAGCCAGTTTTGCTACCTTAGCTTTTAATTCTCGGAGCATTTTGTTATCCGCACGAATCTGACGGTTGATTTCACAGCGGTCTGCTATCATGCCTTTCTTTTCCATATTCTGGGCAATGCAGTCTTCATGGATAGTTGGCTGTTCGGTGATTCCCTGATCTGCAAAGCTGCGGTGATCAATGGTAGCATTTATCTGATTACGTGCAAGCATTTTATTTACGGCATCTGCCCAGTTTGCCCGCCAGATGCAAAGTTGTTCATCACTGTTCCATTGTTCGGAAATAGGATTCTGTCTGCCATATCGGCTGCTCTTGGGGTGTTTATCATTCCGTTCATATCCTTTTTCCTGTGCAACAGAGGAAGTCAGATATTCTTTCTTTTTCCCAACTTTATAGCGATATTGCTTTTCCCATCCCTGTTTCTGAGCAGTTTTAAATTCAGAAGCAGTAAATCCTTTTTCTTCTCCATCTTTGATACAGAGATATTCTTTTTCGGTTTTATACTGCCATGTTCCATTTTCATTTAGTGGTCGGACAGTAAGAAGAATGTGTGCATGGGGATTGTGACCATCTGTATTGTGAATGGCAAAATCAGCACACATCCCCATATCTACAAAATTCTTTTTAATAAAATCCTGAAGAAGAGAAATATTGCTGTCTTTATCCAACTCAACGGGGAGTGCAACAACAAATTCTCTTGCAAGTCGGCTGTCTTTGGTCTTTTCGTTTTCTTCCACAGCATTCCAGAGTTGTTCCCGGTCATTCCATTCGATGGAGCCATTGGAGGAAGCATCACCTCCTGATAGATCAGCCCCTGCTTTCTGGTATAGTCATGCTGGATGCCGTCATAATCATTGTACATGCGGCTACAGCTCATATAAGCAGAAGCAGCAACAGCAGACCGACCGGAACCACGGCTGACGACTTTGGCTTGCATATGATAAATTGCCATATCTGGCACCTCCTTTCGATGTTGCCTGCAACAGCGGATAAAGCCCTCGGCAGAGCGCACGAGCCCCGAAGGGGATACCACTGCCTGATTTATCAGGTGGTGAGTAAGTGCGCCCTTCGGGAGTGGAACTTGTGCGTTTACATTCCCCGTAGCCGGATCATCAGCTCCCGTTTCAGGGAATCTAAATCCATTTCTTTAATATGGGGAACAATACTTTCCAGAATTGCTCCTTCCTGGACTAACCTGTGTGTTCTGGCATCACGTTCTTTTTTGCGATTTCTTGCTTCGGCTTCTTCCTGGCGGTGTCTTGCCTGTAAAAGTGCTTTTTCTTCCGGTGTCATGATTTTTTTATCTGCCATATCTGGCACCTCCTTTTTATGCCCGTATCCGGGCAGTTTTGGTTTTAAAATCTTTTGGTTTGGTACTATGGTTTTAGATAACTGACAGTGACATATTTCCGGTAATAAATGAGGAAAGAAAGTAGTACCACTGTCAGTGAAAAGTAATCATTGTGTTATACTTTTTCGAGTCAATTCTGGTTCGGAGCATGATTGTTCAACAGGATTTTTTTTGCCTGTTTTAAATTAGCTGTTGCATTGTCCTGACGGATATTCCGGTTATTGATACGGACAGGAATACATCTCTCCAGAATACGGTCATAAATTCGTTTGTGTGCGATATCAGCGGCATTATTCAGCTCTGATAAAGTGAGATTGGTCGTTATGATCAGAGGCTTTTTACTGCGGTAACGACTGTCGATCACATTGAATACCTGTTCCAGTGCAAAGTCAGAGTTCCGCTCAATTCCGAGATCATCAATAATCAGAAGACTGTAGCGGTTTAAGTTGTTGATGAACTGGTTTCTGTCTTCAAAATGCATTCCGGTAAGGGTATTCAGAATCCGGGAAAAGTTGGTCATCAGTACAGGAACGCCTTTTTCCAGAAGGGCATTGGCAATGCAGCCTGCAAAAAAAGATTTTCCAGTACCGACATCACCCCAGATGAGAAGTCCGGAGCCGTTCTTCCATCTCATGCCTGTTTTTCTCCAGGCTTTCTGCAATTTCCCGTCTCATGGTCTCCTCTTTTCTCTTCCCTTTTCCCGGGAAGTCTGTTCTGAGAGGCAGTATTTCCTTTTTTGAAAAAATTTATGCTGGTCTAAAAGCGTGTCTGGAAAAATACAATGCACTGAGGAAAAAATTTCTTTCAAATAAGGAGGTTTCACCTTGCAGTCCAAGCCGAAAATCCTGGTACTGAAAATGCGGGAACTGGTCTATACGGGAATTTTTCTGTTTCTGGCGGTGGTCCTGATCGTCCTTCTGGTGCTGATGTTCCGCACAGAAAAGGCGCCGGAGAAGCGGACGTCCATCTCCACCGAGCGCTACACGGCCGGCGTCTACTCCTCTCCTGTGACCCTCGGTGACACGGTGGTGGATGTGACCGTGACCGTCGATCCGGACCGGATCAAAGCCATCGATCTTAACAATCTCAGCGAAACCACCTCCACCATGTACCCGCTGATCCGCCCGGCTGTGGAAGAGCTGGAAGCCCAGATTCTGGAAAAACAGTCCACGAAGGATATCACCTGGGAGGCCACGGGAAAATACACCGCCGGCATCCTCTTAAACGCCATCGAAAAGGCCCTGGACCAGGCGGAAGGCAGCGTGTTTTCCGAATAGTTTTCCGCCGGAAAGAGAAAAAGCGTCCCGGTTTTTCGCCGAAACGCTTTTTTCTTTTTCTTATTCTTCGTCGTCTTTGGGATTCTCACGGTAGAGCTTGTAGAGCTTTTCCACAGCCGCATCCAGGTGCGTATCTTTCTGCTCGGAGAATTTTCCGCCGTCTGCCAGGGAAGCCAGAGACGGGTCGATGGGCATTTTTCCGAGAACCTCGGTCTCAAGGGAAGCGGCAATCTCGTCGATATGGCTCTCGCCGAAGACGGAGATCTTCTTGCCGCAATCCGGACAGACAAGGTAGCTGTAGTTCTCCACGATGCCGAGTACCGGAATCTTCATGGCTTTTGCCATGTTGAAGGCCTTGGTCACGATCATGCGTACCAGATCCTGGGGGGAAGAAACGATAACGATGCCTTCCACCGGAAGGGACTGGAAGACCGTCAGTGGTACATCACCGGTTCCTGGCGGCATATCCACGAACAGGAAGTCCAGTTCGCCCCAGATCACATCGCTCCAGAACTGTTTTACCATGTTGGCGATGACCGGTCCTCTCCAGATCACCGGGTCCTCCTCGTTGGGAACGAGAAGATTTAAGGACATGACCTTGATGCCGTTCTCGGTGACAACGGGAATGATGCCGTTATCGTCAGCCACGGCCGGTCCGTGAAGGCCGTACATTTTCGGGATGGACGGGCCTGTGATATCCGCATCCAGGATACCTACCCGGAAGCCTTTCTCTGCCATGCGGTTTGCCAGGGTGGCGGTCACCATGGATTTACCGACGCCGCCTTTTCCGCTGACCACGCCGATGACGTGTCTTACATTGGAATAAATATTCTGGTCTACCAGAAAGCTGGTCTTCTTGGAGGGGCATCCCTCGCAGCTCTCCTTTGTGCAGCCCTGATTGCTGCAGCTTTTTTCTGCCATTTTTATATCCTCCTGTGGCAATTTAATAATCTAATCTTCTGCATAAGCATCTGCTTCTATGCATCTGTGGAAAAATCCCAGCACTTTATGCTCGTATTCCTCCCTGTGGAGATAGTAACTCTCCGCATGGCCTGCGCCTTTGGCGATCCAGATCTCCTTCTCACCGGCTGCGGCCTGATAAATCTTTTTGCCCATGCCCGTGGGCACGAAATCATCCTTCTCCCCGTGGATCACCAGCACCGGAAGCCGGCTCTCGGCGATACAGTCATCGGAAGAAAAGTCAGAAAAACCATAGCCTGCCAAAGCCTTGCAGAAGAGGTTCGTCAGCCAGATCAGCGGCCTGCTTAAATAGCCTTTTCCACTCTGCTTCAGCACATGCTGAAACTCCTCCTCGGGAGAAGTGAAGCCACAGTCCTCCACGATGCCCCGTACGGACATGGGAAGGCAGAGGTCCGACGCCATGAGCACTGTGGCTGCTCCCATGGAGATTCCATGGAGGAAAATGTTCTGTTTTCCGTCGAAACGCTCATCCAGAAAGCGCACCCAGCGGTAGCAGTCTTCCCGGTCCAGGATGCCGGTGCGGGAAGCCCTGATTCTTTTGGAATATCAGGGGCTTGTGAGACGCCTGCCGAATAATCACGTCCGTGTGGCAGAACTTTCTGGAGACTGCCTGGATCATATTTTTGAACTGGGACTGGCACTGGAGGCGGAAGTGCTGGAAAAATGGGCAGATCCGGAAGAGTTGCCGGATGAAGAGCTCGAATTTCACCGCTATCTTTATGAGAAGTGTCCGTTTGATTTTCAGCGAAAAATGCTGGAAACTTTTACGGAAATTTATCTTTGTTTTGGAATCCGTGCAAGAGATCATAAGCTGGAAAAAGATCCGGCGGGCGGCCTGAAGGCTTATCTGGAGGAGATAAAACAGGCAATTATAAAAGAAAGAGGGAAAATAAATGCTGGGGTTAAAACCGATTAAACTGCTGCCGGCCCGTGAGCGGGTGGCATCTGCGCTTCGCAAGGCGATCATCGCCCAACAGATCAAAGAAGGGGAGACGCTGACACTGGAGACCACGGCCCAGCAACTGGGAGTTTCCATCACACCGGTGCGGGAGGCTTTCCAGATTCTGGAGAGGGACGGGCTGATTTCCCTGCAGCAGAACAGAGGAGCCACCGTGCTGGGAATCAACGAAAAAACGCTTCGGGAGCATTATCAGGTCCGGGCCGTCCTGGAAAAAGCAGCCTGTGAGCTTTGCTGTGAAAATGGAGCAGATCTTTCCTCTGTGAAGAACTGCATTGACACTGCAGAGGAGGCTCTGGAACGCAATGATGTGACGGATTATGCCAACCAGAATCAGTCCTTTCATTATGAAATCTGGAAGGCAGCGGGCAACGGAAAGCTGGAAAAAATGCTGGGAGAGCTCTGGAATGGCCTGTCCCTGGGCTTAAATTCCACAGAAGAGGAGTACGCGCGGCGTTCCCAGAAGGAGCACCAGCAGATCTATGCGGCACTGGAAAAAAGAGATGCCGCTTTGGCTGGTAAGGAGATGGAAAAACACATTTACCGCAGTATGGAGGATGTATTGACTCGATACCAGTGATTGTGAATTTTGCATAAAAATAAATATAGAAAATAATAGAAAACGCTGAATCTGTAAAAAATAGTTGACTGATCCAGCGTTTTCGTCTATATTGAGAAACAAGAAATGGATACATTATTAAATATAAAAAATAAAATATCAAGGAGGAACCCATGAGCAGGGAAGAACAGGTAGAAAAACTGACCGCTTATATGGCGAATTTCATCGGCTATACGGCGAAGGTACTTCCGGATGATGTGATCGCAAAACTGGATGAGCTGGCAGAAAGGGAAGATGGCTTTTTGCCGAAAGTGATTTATCAGACGATGAAGAAAAATCAGAAGCTGGCGAAAGAACTGGACCGACCCAGCTGTCAGGATACAGGAGTGCTCCAGTTCTGGGTAAAATGCGGAACAGCTTTTCCGTTAATCGGAGATCTGGAAGCTCTTTTGAAAGAGGCTGTGATCCGTGCAACTTTTCAGACACCGCTCCGGCACAATAGTGTGGAAACTTTTGACGAGTATAACACAGGAAAAAACGTGGGAAAGGGAACTCCCACCGTATTCTGGGATATTGTGCCGGACAGTGATAAATGTGAGATTTACACCTATATGGCAGGCGGCGGCTGCTCCCTTCCGGGAAAGGCCATGGTGCTGATGCCGGGGGCCGGTTACGAAGGTGTGACAAAATTTGTTATGGATGTGATGACAACTTATGGCCTGAATGCCTGTCCGCCGCTTCTCGTAGGTGTGGGCGTGGCCACCTCTGTGGAGACAGCGGCTCTGTTGTCCAAGAAGGCGCTGATGCGTCCCATTGGTTCCCACAATGAAAATGAGAGAGCGGCTTATATGGAAAAGCTTCTGGAGAATGGAATCAATTCCATTGGCCTTGGGCCCCAGGGGATGGGCGGAAAATATTCCGTTATGGGCGTTCATATCGAAAATACGGCGCGCCATCCCTCCACCATTGGCGTGGCAGTCAATGTGGGCTGCTGGTCCCACAGAAGAGGCCATATCATTTTTGACAGAGATCTGAACTACACGATCACAACACATTCGGGGGTGACTTTATAATGCTGGAGATAAAAGGAGAAAAAAAGATTCTCATCACGCCAATTTCGGAGGAGGATTTAAAGGATATCCATATCGGAGATATCATTTATCTGAATGGAGATCTCACGACCTGCCGGGATGTGGCGCACCGCCGCCTGGTGGAAGAGGGGCGGGAACTTCCTGTGGATGTAAGAAATGCGGCGATTCTGCATGCGGGCCCGATCATCCGTCCGCTGGAAAATAGCCGGTTTGAGATGGTTTCTGTAGGTCCTACGACAAGTATGCGTATGGAAAAATTTGAGAAAGAATTTGTGCGGGATACCGGAGTGAGAGTAATCGTGGGGAAAGGAGGTATGGGACCGAACACGGAGTACGCCTGCAGAAATTATAGAGCGATCCACTGTGTTTTTCCGGCGGGAAACGCGGTGGTTGCAGCGACAGAGGTGGAAGAGATTGTGGAGGCACAGTGGCAGGATCTTGGCATGCCGGAAACGCTTTGGCACTGCCATGTAAAAGAATTTGGTCCGTTGATTGTGTCGATCGACACCGAAGGCCGGAATCTTTTTGAAGAAAACAAAGTGCTCTTTAATAAGCGAAAGGACGAGGCCACCGCCGAAATCTGCCGTCATGTAAGCTTCATCAAGTAAGCATAAGAGAAAGGACAGAGAAAAAATGAGCAGACAAAACAACATTATAAATAAGCCGGAACCGGCTCCTGGTACACTGGGAAAATTGGATCTTTTTGGAATTGGTTTTGGAGCCGTAGTGGGAGCCGGAATGGTAACTTTGATGGGGCCAGCCATGGCCTACACCGGATATTCAGTATGGCTGGCCATGCTTTTGGCAACGGTGCTGGCACTGGTTATGATTTTTCCCTACATTATTCTGGGTGGTACGCTTCGTGTCGCAGGTGGTCAGTATTCTGTCGTGACAAACCTCACCAGCCCTTCCGCGGGCGGTCTTGTGATCTATTCCAACCTGATTTTTACCGTTCAGTTCAGTACCTTTGCTATGGCCTTTGGTCTCTACATGAATATGGTACTGCCGACAGTTTCGGCTAAAATTTTTGGTATTACTATCATTTTCCTGCTAGTGGGACTGAATCTTCTGGGTATTAATGCTTTTGCGAAGATCAATAACCTGATGAGCGGCATCCTGCTGGTATCTATGGTGGCCTATGATATTTACGGTCTGACTCAGATCAACCAGCCAATTTTTGATTTTTCCAGTTCTCAGATGTTTACCGGCGGTTTCAAGGGCTTTTTCCTGGCAACCTTTCTTCTTATCAACTGCTGCCATGGGTATTACGGACTCATCTATTTTGGAAAAGAAGCAAAAAGCGCAACAAAGGATATGCCTTTTGCCTGCCTGATGTGTTTCCCGGTAGTGGTATTTATCTATGTGACACTGGCTATGGTTACTTCAGGAACAGTTCCTTATGAAAATGCTAACGGAGCCGCAACAATTTTACCGGCGGCACTGGCGATTCTTCCGAAACCTGTTTATTATGCTTTTGTAGTGGGTGGTCCCATCATGGCGATTCTGACTACGCTGAATTCGTCCATTGCATCGTTCCGTTTCCAGCCAACCCAGGCGGCAAAAGATGGCTGGCTTCCTAAAGCGATTCTGAAAGAAAACAGATTTGGAATGCCACCGATTCAGCTGCTTTTCATGCTTATTATGCTGCTGATTCCCATTGTGTTCAATGTAAGTATTGTAACCATTAACTATATCAGTCAGATTATTATGTTTGGTCTGGGAATCGCCACTCTGATCGGCATTGCGCGGATTCCGAAGCTTTATCCGGAGGCCTGGAAAAAGAACAGCTTTCATATGTCAAAAACGGCGCTCTGGATCAGCGTGCTGCTGAGTGCGACGCTCTATACCATTAACTTTGTGAAAGCCGTCATTGTGCTGGAGCCGATCTATGCAGTTATCGCAGTGGTAGCCATGGTTGTTGCGCTGGTACTCGGAAAAGTGATTGCCGACAGAGGTGGTCTTCATATCGAGACCTCTGTCTGGCCGCCAAAATCAGAATAAAGGAGGAAGTTACCATGTCTGTAAAAAACGATTACGACCGCTTTATAGCAGAGCAGAAAGAAGTTATGAAAAAAGAGCTGATTCAGTTTGCTATGCTGGATCAGGAAAAACGATATGTAGAGCCTTTTCGGATTTTCGGAAATGTCTATTATGCAGGCGATTCCTGGGTTTGTGTTCATGTGATCGATACGGGAGATGGTCTTCTGCTCATCGATTCCGGAAATGCACAGGCAACGGCCATGCTGATTCATTCGATCTGGTCTCTTGGCTTTAATCCTGCGGATATCAGGTGGATTATTCTTTCTCATGGTCATGTAGATCATATAGGAGGGGTTAATTTCCTGAGAAAAATGTTCGGCTGTAAGGTATATCTCGGTGAGCCGGATGCGGTGATGTTTAAGGAACATCCGGAACTTTCTTTGGTGCAGGAAAGTGGCAACTCTCTTGAAATGCTTTTTGAACCGGATGAGGCGATCCGGGAAGGAGATATTCTGAAATTTGGAAATGTCACTATAGAATGTAAACTGGTGCCGGGGCATACGGCGGGCTGTGTCGCATTATTTTTCGATGTCAGTGATGGAGAAAAAACAGTCCGGGCAGGCTATTATGGAGGCTTTGGTTTTAACACACTGACCAAAGAGTATCTGACAGAGATTGGGGATCCCGGGTTTCAGATGAGAAAGGTTTACATAGAGTCCATTGATAAAGTGAAGGATGAAAAGGTAGAGCTTTTCCTGGGAAATCATACAGAAAATAATAAATTTTTTGAAAAACTGGAAAAATTGAAAGCCGACCCTGATGGAGAAAATCCCTTCATCAACGATCAGGACTGGAAAGAGTATCTGGAACAGAAAAAAGCAGAACTGGAGGTATTTTCTGCCAAAGACTGCTGATAAAAGAGTGGAGCAGCCTGCCTGAAAAGACGGGCTGTTTTCCGTGTATAAGGAGGAAAAATGGAAACAATTTATGTAGATCCTGAAAATTACGGGATTGATTCGGGAAAGTTAAGAGAGATGCTGGAGGTACTGGAAAAGGAAGCGGAGCTTCACAGCATTTCTGTAAAATATGAAGGAAAAACGATTCTTGAAGGAGCCTGGAAGCCTTTTACCCTGGAGGATCCCCAGATGATGCATTCTCTTTCCAAGACGGGAACGGCGATTTGTGTGGGTTTTGCCCTGGATGAGGGAAAGCTGAAGCTGGAAGCTCCGTTTCTTGATTATATCAGGGAGGATCTTCCGGAAGAGTACGATCCGGCTTTGGAAAAAATTACGGTTTACGATCTGCTGACCATGCAGGCCGGTTCGCCTTTTTGCTGCAACAATGTCTGGTTTTCAAGACTTGAGAAAAACTGGGAGACCGCCTGGCTGAGAGAAAAAAAGATTCTGGAAGATATTGGAAAAGTGTTTCATTATGATTCAGGCTGCAGCTATACCCTGTCCCGGATTGTCACAAAAGTTATGGGGAAAAACTGCAGGACACTTCTTGATGAACGAGTCTTTGAAAAAATGGGCTTCCGGGAAATTCGATGGCTTTCAAGTCCGGAAGGACATAGCACCGGAGGCTGGGGCCTGTATCTGACGGCTAGGGAAATTTCGGAGCTTGGCGTACTTTTTTTACGAAAAGGAAAATGGAAGGGCGAGCAGCTGATTCCTGCCTGGTGGGTGGAGACGCTGAGTAAGCCCCAGGTGGCGATCCCGGGCTGCGCAGGAAAAGCGCTGTCCCATTATGCCTATCATATCAAAGCAGGGAAAGAGATGTTTGCGGCGGAAGGCGCTTTTGGACAGTTTTTGCTCTGTTTTCGGAATTTTCCTGTTACAATCGGCATTACAGCGGGAACAACGGCAGAGAGGATACCGGATATCTGTCTTGCTTATATAAAGGAAGCTTTTCAGCAGAGGTCTGCTGCGCCGGAGCTTCGGGCAGAGCACAGCAGAAATCTGAAGAAAAAAACGGCAGATTTAAGTCTTGCCTTTCCAAAGGGAGAACATGCCCAGTGGGAGGTGGATAATTGGATGCTGATGAACCAGAAGTTTTCGTTCAGTGAAAATCCCCGCGGCATCCAGGAGGCCCTTTTTCTCCAGGAAAATGACAACCTGGAGATCTGGCTGAAAATTGACGGCGAGGAAAAACAGCTCACGGCCGGCTTCAGAAAATGGATCAGGAACGACCTCTATCCCGGAAACTTCCGGCATCAGTATCACTGCCTTGCTTATGCCTTTGACGGTTCCGCGCTCCGGATCAAAGTTGCTCTGATCAATACCTCCTACGTTGAAACCTACACTCTCCGCCCTACAGTCGCGGGAGATTCCGCTACCGCCATCCACCCTCAGCTTACCTGTAGCTGGCAGCCCAACGTAACCTACCTCCCACCTGCCCCTGACAACACCTGGCACTTCACCGCTACCCGGAAGCCGGAATGAGTTACTTCGTACAAGGAGCCACTGTTCCGCGAGGTGTTTTGGCATGTATATGCCAAAGTGCCGATGGTTACAAGTCAAAATCCATCGCCGAAGGTGATTTTCACTCGTAACTGTGAAAGTACGGAACAGTTTCGGCTCCTTAAAAATGGTGCAATGGGGAGCTTCTACAAGCTTGGATTGACTGCATATTGCAAAATTCCAAAATAAGTCAAATGCAGTCATAAAATGTATGTTTGCAAACGCCCAAACGTTCAAAATAAGTCAAACACATCCATATTTGGATATCCATCCCACCATAGAGTCTTACACTACCAGTCTGACGTAAGCCCCATATTTTTTGACCTTGAGCAGAAAAGGAAGCTCGAAGGGAAAGGCGGCGAGCCTGTCCCTTCGAATATCATTATTTTGAATAAAATTTGACGTAACTCCCAAAATACCTTATAATCCCATCAAAAAGCAAAGGTTTACGCAATTTTATGAAAATGGAAAACAAGCTACTATCTTTAGACACCCCTCTCTTTGAGGGCATCACCCAACAAGACCGTCGCCCCATGCTGGACTGTATTACCTATCATACCGCTGTTTTCAGCAAAGGCGAGATCATCGCCTTCGAGCAGGAAAATATGAAGCACATTGGCATCGTCCTTTCAGGAGCCGTCGATATGATAAAGGAGGATCTCTGGGGCAACAAGACACTTCTGGTCCGTATGCGGAAAAATGAGCTCTTCGGGGAGACCTTCGCTTGTGGGAACGACAGTCGTTCCACGGTGACATTCCAAGTCTCGGAGGATGCCGAGATCCTTTTTCTTCCCTTTGACCGGGTCATGCGAAGCTGCAATATGGCCTGCGTGTTTCACCATCGGCTCATCGAAAATATGGTCCGTGTCATCGCGGCAAAAAACCAGGAGCTCATCCGCAAGGTCGAGGTGATCTCCAAGAAAACCCTTCGGGAAAAAATCCTTGCCTACCTTTCTCTCCAGGCCGAGACCCAGCATTCCCGCTATTTTGAAAGCCCTTTAGGAAGGGTGGAGCTGGCGGAATATCTCTGCGCGGACCGAAGCGCCCTGACAAGAGAGCTGGCGAAAATGAAAAAAGAAGGCCTGATCGATTACGACCGGAACTGCTTCCGGATCTTATAAGAAGGGCGTAAGAGAAACAAGTTAGGCTTTAAATACCAATAGGAAGTTATATAAACTGATGCAAAACCATGTGAGAATAAAAAGTTTTCACATGGTTTTTGTATAGGCGTACATCGGAGGGAAACACTTTAAATATGGTATCATTCTGAGACATATGAGCAATGCCGGACACCAGGGGCCGCCCAATAAAATACCGTTACAACATGCAGGAGGAAAAATAACAATAGCTGCCTCTGGAACAAAAACCCATCCCCAAATGTGACCTCTGCAACATTATAAAATCATTCTCTCCCTTATAATCATGACAGAACCAAACGACACAGCGAAAATCCATGCGCCTGTTTTTTTACAAAACCGCCGCGGATTTTCACCAGATAGATTATAAGGAGACCTCACATGATCCGAAGAATTATCACCATCGACGAAGAAAAATGCAGCGGCTGCGGCCTCTGTGCCAGCGCCTGTCACGAAGGAGCCATCGGTATGGTAAACGGCAAGGCCAAGCTGCTCCACGAGCACTACTGCGACGGCCTGGGCGATTGTCTGCCGGCCTGTCCGGAGAACGCCATTTCCTTTGAGGAGAGAGAAGCTCCGGCTTACGACGAGGCAGCTGTGCTGGCTGCGAAAGCCGCGAAGAAAGAGCCTCTGCCCTGCGGCTGCCCGGGTACGGTCTGTCAGACCATCGAGCATGACGAGCCTGTTTCCGAGGTGTCCATGCCCGGCCAGCTCTCGAATTTCCCGGTGCAGATCAAGCTGGTAGCGCCCAATGCGCCTTACTTTGACGGAGCCGACCTTCTCATCGCCGCGGACTGTACGGCCTACGCCTACGGAAGCTTCCACAAAGATTTTATCCGGGGAAAAGTGACCCTCATTGGCTGCCCGAAGCTCGATGACGTGGACTATTCCAAAAAACTGCTGGAGATTTTCAGGTACAACGACATCCGAAGCATCACCGTGACCCGCATGACCGTTCCCTGTTGTGGGGGCCTCACCAACGCAGTGAAAAAAGCACTGGAGAAGAGCAGGAAAGATATTCCGCTGAAGATCATAACAATTAGCCCCCGAGGAGAAATTGTATGATTTGGAGCCACAATCAAGTCAAATATCCATGCAAGCATGGCTGATTGGCTCGTTGCTCGCAGGAATAAAGATTGCTCAGCTCCAAACGTTTAAAAAAATAGTGACGCTCGAATAACCAGAAAATTTAAGGAGGAAAACTATGTTTTGTTATCAGTGTGAACAGACAGCCGGATGCAGCGGCTGTACCGGAAAAGCAGGTGTCTGTGGGAAAAAAGAAGATACCGCCAGACTTCAGGATCAGCTCACCGGCGCCCTTATCGGCCTGGCAAGATCCACGGACGGAAATGAGTGGGCCCTGAAGGATTCAACAGCCGCCATTGTGGTGGAAGGCCTTTTTGCCACCCTTACCAATGTAAATTTTGACAACGAGGCTCTGCAGCGTCTCATCGACCGAGTGGAAGAGGAGAAGGCGCGACTGATTCCGGATTGCGCTGTCTGTGCATCCCCCTGCGGCAAAAACAACGACTACGATATGGAAAAGCTCTGGACTGCGGACGAGGATATCCGTTCCCTCAAATCCCTGATCCTTTTCGGAATCCGCGGCATGGCGGCCTACGCTTACCATGCGGCAGTCCTGGGCTATAAGGATGAAGAGATCCATCGCTTCCTATATAAAGCACTCTTCGCTGTAGGCATGGACGACTGGGGAATGGATGAGCTTCTGCCCATCGTTCTGGAAGTGGGCGAGGTGAACCTGAAATGTATGGCCATGCTGGACAAGGCCAACACGGAGACCTTCGGAAATCCCGAACCCACGGAGGTGACGCTCACGGTGGAAAAAGGCCCCTTCATTGTGATCTCCGGCCATGATCTCTATGATCTCAAGCTTCTTCTGGAGCAGACCGAAGGAAAAGGTATCAACATCTATACCCACGGGGAGATGCTTCCCGCCCACGCCTATCCAGAGCTGAAAAAATACAGACAGCTTAAAGGCAACTTCGGTACGGCCTGGCAGAATCAGCAGAAAGAGTTCGCCGATCTGCCCGCCCCGATTCTTTTTACCACCAACTGTCTCATGCCACCCAAAGCCAGCTACGCGGACCGCGTCTTTACGACGGAGGTGGTCGGCTACCCGGAAATGCGCCACATCGGCGAGGACAAGGATTTCACGCCCGTCATCGAGAAAGCTCTGGAGCTCGGCGGTTATGGGGAAAACCGGGAATTTCACGGAATTAACGGCGGCAGCAAAGTCATGACCGGTTTTGCGAGAAATACCGTCCTTTCCGTTGCCGATACGGTCGTGGATGCGGTGAAATCCGGCGCGATCCGCCATTTCTTCCTGGTGGGAGGCTGTGACGGAAGCCGTCCAGGCCGGAATTACTATACGGAATTTGTCAGACAGACTCCGCCGGACACCGTGATCCTGACCCTGGCCTGCGGCAAATACCGCTTCAACGACCTGGATCTCGGTACGATCGGAGGCCTTCCGAGAGTCATGGATATCGGCCAGTGCAACGACGCCTACTCCGCGATTCAGATCGCCCTCGCTCTGGCAGACGCCTTTGACTGCGGCGTCAACGACCTGCCCCTGAGCATGATTTTAAGCTGGTACGAGCAGAAAGCGGTCTGCATCCTTCTGACCCTGCTTCACCTGGGAATCAAAGATATCCGTCTGGGTCCCACACTCCCGGCCTTTATCTCTCCCAACGTACTGAATTTCCTTGTGGAAAAATTTAATATTGCCCCTATCACCACTCCGGAAGAGGATCTCAAAGCCATTCTGGGCGAATGATAAAAAACGAAAGTCTCTTTGCAGAAAACGTGATCTCTGCAAGGAGACTTTTTTTCGCAAAAAAGGAAAAAAATAAATTTTTGGTTTTCAAAAGTGTTTATAGTAGGTATAATTAAAAATACAGAGAAAAATTTTGGTATATTAAAAAATATAAACTGTTTATGTTGGATAAACAAAAGAAAATATTTGCAAATTAAACAAAAATTTGTGAAAGAAAATGACGTAATTCAGAAAAAAGACTGAGGGTGAGGAAATGGGAGGATTCCGTGCAGCTGCGGAGCAGATCCATCTGCTGTTTGCGGATGAGGATGAACATTATACGGATAGCCTGGTACGGCTGGACAGAGAACAGTATATCGATTACTGTCTGAGAAAGGCAGGGTATCAGGGCATTTATTTTATAGAAAAACAGCTGACTGGAAAAGGCGGCTATCGGGTGATTATGGGAAATCCGGCCTCTGCGGACGCCTACTGCTATCAGGCTCCGTCCGGCGGCTGGTTTTTTACGAAAAAGTCAGTTCCGCGGGAGACGGAGGGAAAGCGTGTTTTCTGCAGGCACAACAGTCCGGAGGAAGTGACGGGAAGAATTTTTTCCATGCTGAAAAATCAGGGCGGCTTATCCATGGCCTTTGTCATGGAGCCGGAGGTTTTTGCGGAGCTTTATCAGGACCAGACGGCGGGAGAGGAACTCAGAAACCTGCTGGAAACCGTGAAAAACAGTATCTTTCTGCTGGTAAGCTCCATGAAGGCAGACGAGAGCTTTCCGGTATTTACAGAGAGAAAAGAGGTCTTTGGCGGGACCTTTTTCCGAAAATTTAAGAAGGTTTTTGCGACAGAAGGTCATTTCCGATTCTATGAAGAGCTGAAAAATGAGCTGGGAGACGGTTTCCATCTCTGGAATCAGATGAAGCGGGAGGAGCTTTACCGGATGCTGCAGTATCTCTGGCTGACGGAGAGAAGCTGGCAGAAGCTTCCCGTTGGGACGCTGGAGCGGGGAGCAGAATTTCTCTATGCCTGGTGTCATCAGCCGGAGCTGGAGACGCCAAAGGGGCTTCGTCTTCCGGAAAAGTCTCAGCGGAATCTTGGAGAGCTTCGGAAGTGTCTGAAAGGACAGCCGGAAGCTTTTGCGGAGAGTCTTTCCGAGTGGAAAAGGACGGACCGGGTGGAAGCGAAGCTCTGGTATCCCGCTTTTTCGGAGACTGCGGATGTCCGGCGTTTAAGGCAGGGAATCCGTGAGATCGCCGGGCCGGAAAGACAGAGGCTTGTCTGGAAACTGGGCCGGGTGACGGAGATTATGGTCTGCCCCTGGAGCGATTTTCGGAAGCTGGAGCGGCCGGGCCTTCAGGAGATGCTGCAGAAAATGGAAGAGCTCAAGGAAGAAAACTGCCGCTCTTCGGAGCTGGCAGAGCGCGTTTTGGACTATCTTTATTACAGTTTCCGGAGCGAAGGGCAGTATGATAGCAATGAGGTCTATCAGATGAAATGCGACTGTCACCGGGAGATTGTCCGCTGTACGGCGATGGTGGCCCGGATGGTAAAGCTTCATGAAAAGCGCCAGGAAACCATCAGGAAAAATGAGCAGGAGTTTGCACAGCGCAGGCAGGAGCTGAAAGAACAGTGTGAAAGGGATCCTGTTTACGGGGAGGTTTATCGCCGGATGAAGGAGAAAACTCTGGAACCGGGCGTCGCCACCGACTACCAAATGGATATCAGCCAGAAAAAAGGCGTTCTGGTCAGCCTTCAGCAGACCATCCGGACGGAAAAACAATACATGATCAGCGGCCAGGAGGAGCTCGCGGTTCAGAAAAACAGCATTGAGAAGCTGGATCTGGTCTTAAAAGAACTCATGGCAGAGAAAAATCCGACGGCCCTTGCCAGTATTTTAAACCGGGCAGGAATCATGCTCAAGGAGCAGGGCAGCATGGAACAGAAAGCGCAGAATGCTTTGAAAGAGGCGGCTTCTCTTTTTGAAAAAGAGGATTCGTTTTTGAAAGAGGAAAAAAAGACAGAAGAGACGGACAGGGAGGTTTGGTATGTTTAATATAGGAATTGATTTCGGAAGCACTTATACTACGGTATCTGCTTACCGGAACGAAACGGAAAAACTGGAAACCGTAGTTTTGGGCCTGGGAACCCCGTATATTCCCACGATCGCAGGCGGAAAGGTGGGAAGTCTTGACGGACTTCGCTACGGCTCAGCCGCAAAAGGCATTATGGGAAGAAAGGACCATGTCATTGATAGCTATATTCCTTTGTTGGAGAAATTCCGTGTTACAGCAGAACAGTATTACAAAGACGATTGTGCAGAAAAGGATAGTTTCCAGAAAGAATAATACCCAGGAGATGTGACTCTATGAACGAAACCGAATCCCAATGGGACAAACTGCTAAAAATCAAAACCACCGGCCGCGACGATTCCCACGCGGATCAGTACCGCTATCCCTACGAACCGACACCCTATTCCGTGTTAGAACGCCTGGCAAACAGCGGCCTTATCGGAAAAGGAAATACTCTCTTGGATTATGGCACCGGGAAAGGGAGAGTCTGCTTTTATCTATCCTACCAGACTCGCTGCCATTCCATCGGTGTGGAATACGATGAACGGATCTTTTCCGGGGCAGAAGAAAACAGGCTCCATGCCGTTTCAGGGAACCGGACTGCCTTTGAAATGAAAGCAGCCGAAACCTATCCCGTATCGACAGAAGTGGATCGCTGCTATTTTTTTAATCCCTTTTCCGTGGAACTCCTTCAGAAAGTTCTCGCCCAGATCTACGCTTCCTACTACGAAAATCCTCGTGAGCTTCTGCTGTTTTTCTACTATCCGTCCGAAGAATACCTGAGCTGTCTGATGACAGAAGAACAGCTCCTGTTTTACGACGAAATCGATACCAGGGATCTTTTTGGAGGAAATAATGAGAGAGAAAAAATTCTAATTTTTGAAGTAATATAGAATACGTTTTATAGTACAGTATTTAATCTTGGCGTATACCAGCACCCCATCCCAATTCCAGTCAGGCGTCATGTGGAGGCGGGGCAGAAATTCTTGGCTCGCGGAAATCTGCGTTATGAGCGGAAATCCATTGTCTGAGCGAAGCGAGTTATGGATTTCCACGAATGCTTTTAGCAGATTCCCGCAAGCCTTAGAATTTCGCCCCACCGCAACTGAAAGCCTGGCGGAATCGGGATGGAGTGCGTCCTCGAAGCCACCTATAATCATATATACCAAAAGCCCGGGCCATGTATACACGGTATACACTCCCGGGCTTTCATATATCTTTATTAAATTAGTATTCCAACGCCTCTCTGCCCATCTTCTCCAGCAGCTCCGATTTAATCTTATAAAGCTTATCAGAAAGGTCCACATAAACCTCATGCGGGTTCACGAGACGTTTGGTCTCATCCCAGAGGGTGTCCTTCTCCTTCGTGCAGATATCACGGATTTCCATAACGGAAGGAGACGTGTATACACACTCGCCGCCCTTGAATACAGGAACAAGAAGTTCTCTCAAGGTATAGGTGTTGGCGTGGATCTTTGTCTTTTTCCAGGTCTCCAGAGGATCGAAGATGATCATATCCTTCTTTTCATCGAAGGTCTCATCAGCCAGGCAGATGAGATCGGCGCGGATCTTGCCAGTCTGGCGGTCGTAGATCCGGTAGATGGTCTTGTTGCCCGGGTTCGTGATCTTCTCGGTGTTTTCGGAAAGCTTGATTTTCGGGATAAACTCGCCGGTCTCAGCGTCCTGAACGGCAGCCAGCTTGTACACACCGCCGAAAGCCGGGCAGTCCTTGCTGGTGATGAGGTTGGTTCCGACACCCCAGGAGCTGATCTTGGCTCCCTGGGTTTTCAGGCTGTCGATGAGGTATTCGTCCAGATCACTGGAAGCGGAGATGTAAGCATCCTCAAAACCGGCAGCGTCGAGAAGCTTTCTCGCCTGCTTGGACATGTAGGCCAGGTCGCCGCTGTCCAGACGGATGCCATAATTTTTCAGAGGAATACCGGCCTCACGCATCTCCCTGAAAACGCGGATGGCATTGGGAACGCCGGATTTCAGCGTATCGTAGGTGTCTACCAGGAGGCAGCAGGCATTGGGATAAAGATCCGCATAGGTTTTGAAAGCGGTATACTCATCCGGGAAACTCATGATCCAGCTGTGGGCGTGAGTTCCCTTTACCGGCACGTCAAAAAGCTGGCCGCAGAGCACGTTGGAGGTGCCGACACAGCCGCCGATGACAGCGGCACGGGCACCGTAAACGCCTGCATCCGGACCCTGGGCGCGGCGAAGCAAGAGAGATTACCTGACTGTAAGATTTAAAATCCTGCCTGTCCATCGTCTGTAAATATTCCCAGGCTCTCCGCTGTTGTTCTTTGTCCAGATTAAAGCGCAGGTTTGTGTTGCGGATATTGTTCTGCATGGTTTATCCCCTCCTTTTATCGTATTGATTGATTCAGCAGGTTGTACCGGTGTGGTACTGCTTTGCTGTGAGATAAGCATACGAAAATCAGAGGAAAAAGGCATTGAGGGGAAATTGAGTTGGAATTGAGAAAAAGATGCAATATTTTTTGAGTTGAAGTATAATATCAAGTGTTAAGCCAATAGAAATAAAAAACGTTATTGCTAACGTGTATATAAGAACAAAGGAGTGAATTACATGATGTATAATCCACAACTTGATACATTTATCTGCGTTGTAGAAGCTGGAAGTTTTAGTAAAGCGGCAGAAGAATTATATATAAGTGCACCTGCGGTTATTAAACAGATAAATTCTTTGGAAAACAGCTTAAATTTGCAATTATTTGAAAGAACACACAGAGGTCTTATTATTACGGAAGCTGGTAAATCGCTCTATCAGGATGCAAAATATCTGATTCAATATTCAAAAGAATCGTTGATACGGGCGCAGGAAGCAATGAATCATAATGAAGAAATCATTCGTGTTGGAATATCTCCGATGACGCCACCGGAAGTTTTTGTGGAACTTTGGCCTAAGATACAGAAAATATATCCGGAGATGAAGTTTAAATTGATTACATTTGAAAATACACCAGAGAATGCAAGAGAGATACTGGCTAATATGGGAAAGAATATTGATGTGATAGCTGGAATCTTTGATGAAACAATGCTTGAACTCAGAGGCTGTGATGGCACTGAGATTTCAAGAGAACCATTTTGTGTGGCGGTATCAATTCATCACAGGCTGGCAAAAAAAGAAAAAATTACACTTGATGATCTGGCTGGAGAAAATCTTATGCTCATGCGAAGAGGATGGAGTTATTATGGCGATATGCTAAGGGATGATATGATGAAAAATCATCCTGAAATCAATATTGTAGACTTTAATCTGTACAATGTAGAAGCATTTAACCGATGCGAAAACAATAATGAGGTATTACTGGCATTCAAGAGCTGGGAAAGTGTTCATCCACTGATCAGAATCATTCCAGTAGAGTGGGATTATACTATGCCGTTTGGAATTCTTCATTCGAAAAAACCGTCCATTAAGGTTAAGCGGCTGATAAATGCTATTAACAAGGTAAAATAAAAATTGAATACATGCGAGTAGAAACCTAAAGGTTAATACTGAATAACAAAACGAGACTTCTAATGGAGTCTCGTTTTGTTATACTTTAGCTGAAGTGAAAATGGAGGATACTATATGCAGATAAAGACAATATGAATGCTTTAGATAAGAGGTAGGATATGAAAAATAAACGATTTACAGCAAAAATATTGATAGATATAGGAATGACGATATGTTTGCTTCTTCTTATGCCATATAGTCTGCTCAGTGAGACTGCACATGAGTGGATTGGTATGGTGATGCTTGTGCTTTTTATTTCACATCACATACTGAATCATAAATGGGTGACCTCTGTAAGGAAAGGAAAATATAATGCGTTCAGAGTGATACAGACAGTACTGGTTATCATCATGCTTATTCTTATAATGGGTTCCATGATAAGTGGAATATTATTGTCAAATCACATATTTAAATGGATAAAGATTTCCGGAACATATATGACAGCCAGACAGATACATATGTTTTGCGCATACTGGGGACTGGTGGTGATGTCATTACATCTCGGATTTCATTGGAATATAGCGGTAGCAATGGTAGGACGATTATGGGAACATCCATCCGTCATTAGAACATGGGCAGCAAGATCTGTCGCAACCACAATTGCAGGTTATGGTTTATATGCATTTTACAGGAGACAGATAGGAGATTATCTGATTATGAGGATGCATTTTGTATTTTATGATTATGAAAAGGGGATCTTTCCTTTTCTGCTGGATTATCTGGCAGTAATGATATTGATAGCATTTATTGGATATTATAGTGGAGTGTTTCTAAAGAGAACAGGTAAGAGAAAACGAAAAGGTTCATACTGAAAGAAGGTGGTGTATTTATGGAAAAGCGGAAATTAGTACTTACAATTATTGGAGTTGTTATTTTAGCAATGGTAATCATGGTATATATCTACCTTTCAAAACCTGGCAAGGATGAAAAGAAGAATCAACAAACAATAAACCAGGTACAGACCGTACAGCAGAAGACAAATGAGAAAAAAGAAAATACAGAAAAAAATACATCCGGAGATGAATTGGAAAATGTTACGCCGGGAAGCGAAGAATACCGGGGCTTCCTCCTGGATAATGTTCTTCATTCTCCAAATGAAGGGGACATTCATTACAATGTATATATTCCGGATGCATATGACGGGACAAAGGAATATGCACTATATGTAACATTACCCGGATATCAGGGATTATATTTTCAGGGCGTGGGAGAAAATATCCGGACAGAAGATTTTGGATTTGAAGCACAGAAGTATATTACCGATATGATTATTGTAGCTCCACAGTTAAATGACTGGGGACAGACATCAGCAGATCAGACAATTGAACTGACACAGTATTTTCTGACGCATTATATTATTAATCCATCGAAAGTATATATTAATGGTTATTCCGGAGGAGGAGAAACCCTGTCACTGGTATTGGCAAAGCAGCCGGAATTATATACAGCGGCACTTATGTGCAGCTCTCAGTGGGATGGTGCATATGAGCCGGTTGTGGAGATGAAAACGCTGGTATATTTTGTGATTGGCGAAAGCGACGAATACTATGGATCAGAACCTTTTAAAGAGGCATACCAGCAGATACATGAGCTTTACAAAGAACAGGGATTATCGGAATCAGAGATTGATAAACTGGTGGTACTGGATGTAAAAGATAAAGATTACTTTGAAGGAACACCGGTCACTTATCAGCATGGCGGTGGCTATCTGTTTTGTCGTGACAAAGAAATAATGGGATGGCTGTTCAATCAGTAAGAACCAGAATAAACCGAAAGGTTAAGACTGAAAAACTTATCGAAACTTCTCAAAGGAATCTATCAGTATTATAGTATGAATGTAAGATGAATAAAAGAAAACAAGGAGGATACGACAATGGAATATATTTCATTAAATAATGGTGTAAAAATGCCAATACTGGGATATGGCGTATATCAGGTAACAAAAGAGGAATGTGAAAGATGTGTGCTTGATGCTTTAAAAGTTGGATACCGGGCGATTGATACAGCACAGAGTTATTTTAATGAGGAAGAGGTTGGGAATGCAATCCAAAAGTCAGGCATTCCAAGAGAAGAAATCTTCCTTACAACAAAGGTGTGGGTTGAACATTATGGATATGAAGAAGCAAAGAAATCAGTTCTTGAATCCATGAAAAAGTTAAAGACAGATTATCTGGATCTGGTATTGCTTCACCAGCCATTTTCAGATGCTTACGGTGCTTACCATGCATTGGAAGATCTGTACGATGAGGGAAAAATCAGAGCAATCGGAATTTCCAACTTTTATGTAGACAGAATGGTTGATTTTGCATCCTTCAACCGCATTAAACCTATGGTAAATCAGGTGGAAACCCACATCTTCAATCAGCAGAAAGAGATGAAGGAATGGGCAGACAAATATGACATCCGGTTAGAAGCATGGGCACCATTCGGTGAGGGCAGAGGAGGCACATTTGAGAATCCTGTCATCGCAGAGATTGCAGAAAAATATCAGAAGACTCCGGCACAGGTTATGCTTCGCTGGCATATTCAGAGAGGGGTAGTGGTTATTCCGAAATCAACACACATTGAGAGAATGGAAGAAAACTTTAATGTTTTTGATTTCACACTTTCTGATGAAGATATGAAGACTATTGCAGAACTGGACAAGAAGACAAGCTCCTTCTTCTCGCATCAGGATCCGAATATGGTGGAATGGTTCGTGAAGATGGTTGAGGAAAGAAAAAAGAATAATGACAGTTCAAAAGAAAAAAAGAACTGGTAAGCATAAGAGGAAAAATCAATGAAAGTATTACTTGTCAATGGCAGTCCACACAAAAATGGCTGTACTTATACAGCTCTTTGTGAAGTATCCAGTGCATTAAATGAAAATGGCATAAGTACAGATATTTTTTGGATTGGAAACAAGCCGATTTCAGGATGTATTGCCTGCAGAAAATGTCAGGAAAAAAATAAATGCATCCTGGATGATATCGTGAATGAATTTCTGGAAATAGCAGGGGATTATGACGGATTCGTATTTGGAACTCCGGTACACTGGGGTGGTGCAGGCGGTGCAATCACATCCTTTATGGACAGAGTCTTTTATGCCGATTTAAACGGTGGCGGCGACAGATTCCGCCTGAAACCTGCCGCTGTGGTAATTTCAGCAAGAAGGGCCGGAACAACGGCCACATGGGATCAGGTAAATAAATATTTTGGTCTGATGCAGATGCCGATTATCACATCGAGATATTGGAATATGGTACATGGGACGAATCCGGATGAAGTAAAACAGGATCTCGAAGGAATGCAGGTTATGCAGATCCTTGGAAACAATATGGCATATTTCATTAACTGTAAAAATGTTGCGACAAAAATGGGAATTGAAATGCCAAAGGCACCGGATTTTGTATTTACCAATTTCATCCGATAGAAATTAGCGTGACAAACATTTTATACGACAGGAGGTGACCTTAGAATGAAAACAAAGAAAATAGCAGCAGTACTCTTAACATGCATCGTGGCAATCGGTTTGATGGCAGGATGTGGAGCAAGCAATACCAACCAGTCTGCTTCTAATAATGACAGCCAGTCTACAAGTACAAACCAGTCTGGAAATGAAGAAGCGGATACAAATTCCGAAAACACTACAGATACAACAGAAAATACATCAACAGGAAATGGAAAAACATTGGTTGTATATTATTCAGCTTCAGGAAATACAAAAGATGTTGCTGAAAAGATAGCAAAAATTACAGAGGCAGATCTGTTTGAAATAGAGCCTGTGGAGCCATATACAGATGATGACCTTGACTGGACAGATGATGACAGCCGGGTGTCAAGAGAACATGATGATGAGAGCTTAAGAGATGTGGAACTGGTATCTACAACAGTTGATAACTGGGATTCATATGATACGGTATACATTGGCTATCCTATCTGGTGGGGAATTGCAGCATGGCCAGTAGATAACTTTGTAAAAGAGAATGACTTTACAGGAAAAACAGTCATCCCATTCTGTACAGCAGCGACCTCGGGAATCGGTGACAGCGGTAATCTTCTGGAAGAGATGACAGGAACAGGTGACTGGAAAGAAGGGGAACGATTCCATGGTGGAGCGTCTGAATCAGATATCAGTTCATGGATAGACAGTCTTGGATTATAAAAGAATATAAAAATATTTGGAGGAATCGTAACAAAGAGAGGCTTCTGTCCGGAGTCTCTTTTTCTTATACTTACAGTAAAGTTTGAAATATAGAAAAGGAAGATAAAGATGGAGATAAGAATTTTAGGAAGAGACTTAGAAGTATCAGAAATCGGATTTGGATGTATGGGAATGAGTCATGCATATGGAACTGTTTCAACACAGAAAGAAGCAGAAGAATTGATTGAAAAAGCGATCGATGAAGGCTGCACATTTTTTGATACGGCAGAGATATACGGAACAACAGAAGACCCTCATCACAATGAAAAACTGCTTGGGAAAGTGTTAAGGCCATATAGAAACAAAATTGTCCTTGCATCAAAGTGTGGGATACGTTTTGATGAAACTGCAACAACTGTAAATAAACCTTTGATTCCTGATGGACGACCGGAGACGATTAAAGCATCGATTGAGGGATCTTTAATGAGACTTAACACAGACCATCTTGATTTATATTATATTCATCGTATTGACATGACCGTACCGATTGAAGAGACGGCAGGAGCTATGAAGGAGTTAATGGAGCAGGGAAAAATCACACACTGGGGGTTATCAGAAGCCAGTGAAGAGATTATTCGACGTGCACATAAAGTATGCCCGGTTACAGCGATTCAGAACAGATATTCCATGATGTACAGGGATTATGAGAAATTATTCCCGGTGCTTGAAGAATTGAAAATAGGATTTGTTGCATTTTCGCCGCTTGCAAATGGATTACTGACAGCAGCATATCATTCCCATGGGGAATTTGAAAAGCCGGGAGATTATCGAAGCGCAATGCCACAGTTTACAGAAGAAGGATTAAAGGAAAATAATGAATTTATGTCCTGGATGAAAGTGATTGCAGAAGAAAAAAATGCCACGCCTGCACAGATTTCTCTTGCATGGATGCTTGCAAAGAAACCATATATCGTACCAATTCCGGGAACAAGAAAAGTAAATAGACTGGAAGAAAATATGGAATCAGCAGATATAAAGCTGACTCAGGATGAAGTAAAATCTATTGATGAGATGCTTGCCCATATGCCGATGTCGCAGGTGTTTGGAGGTTCAAAAATACAGAAGAAATAAAAGAGGTGAGCAATGAAAACAAGGAAAAAGATAACCATCGGGGTAATAGTGGCTTTCTTAGCGGTAGTCATGGTGGGTTATATCTATCTGTTTACAGGGGTTAAAATAAGTAAAGGAGAATAGAGATAATGAAGAAAATGTTAGTTGTATATTATTCCTGGTCAAATGGAAACACGAAAAGAATTGCAGAGCAGCTGACTAATGGGACAGGTGCAGATATTGCGAGAATCGAAACAACAGAGCCATACAGCGGCAGTCATGAAGATGTGGTTGAACAGGGAAAAAGAGAGGTAGAGGCAGGCTTTATGCCTCAGATCAATTCGATATCTGTAAATCTTGCTGATTATGATGTGATTGCTATCGGAACTCCAACGTGGTGGTATACGATGGCACCTGCAGTGCTTACATTTTTGACAACAAATGATTTTACAGGAAAGACAGTGATTCCATTTATGACAAATGGTGGATGGCCGGGGCATGTAATTAAAGATATGAAGGACAAGTGCAAAGGAGCTGCCTTTGCGCATGAAATGCAGATTCAGTTTGATTCTATGGGTAAAGACCATCTGGAAACTTCGGAAGATGTGATTACAGAATGGATCGGGCAGATAAAGATGGAGATAAATAAATAACCATAAGGTTAAGACTGACAAACAAACAGGAACTTCTGAAAAATATGCAAACTGCTTATAATAAATGTATAAAAAACAGTGCCAACGGTAGACGGGCAAAAATAAGAATAAGGAGAGATAAGACAATGAGAAAAAATTTTGGAGCAAAGCCATTTTTATATCCACAGCCGGTTATGATTCTGGGAACCTATGATGAAAATGGAAAGGCAAATGCAATGAACGCTGCATGGGGCGGAATTGTAGGTGCAAATGAGATTATTGTAGATTTGTCTGCCCATAAGACAACCGATAATATTATAATAAATAAAGCCTTTACAGTAGGTGTGGCAGATCTTGAACATCTGGTTGCCTGCGATTATGTGGGAATTGTTTCTGCAAATAAAGAAGCAGATAAGATGCAAAAAGCAGGCTTTACTACAACGAAGAGTGAATATGTAAATGCACCAGTCATCAATGAACTTCCATTGACTCTTGAGTGTGAACTTGTAAAAGTCATTGATGGCAGCAAGTATCTTGCGGAAATTAAAAATGTAAGTGCAGATGAGAAATATCTCGGTGATGACGGAGAAATTGATCTTAGTAAGTTTACACCAATTACATATGATCCGGTACATCACGGATATTACAGACTTGGAGAACGTGTGGGAAATGCTTTTAAGGATGGAGCAAAGTTAAAATAAGGATAGGTGATTAAAGTGAAAAAAATTGTACAGACAGCAGGAAGAAACGCACTGAATGAATTTGCACCACAGTTTGCACATTTTAATGATGATGTTTTGTTTGGAGAAAACTGGAATAATCAGGATATTGATGTAAAGACAAGATGTATTATAACAGTCACAGCACTTATCGCTTCAGGAATGATTAATACATCTTTAGTACATCATTTTGAAAATGCAAAAGCTCATGGAGTGACTCAGAAAGAAATTGCAGCCGTGATTACCCATATAGCATTTTATGCAGGGTGGCCAAAAGGATGGGCGGCATTCAATCTTGCAAAAGATGTCTGGAGTATAGACGAAGGTGATCTTTCATATGAAGATGAAGCAATGAGAGCTCATGCTAAAAAGATGATATTCCCGATTGGAGAGCCAAATGATAAATTTGCACAATATTTTACAGGGAAAAGTTTTTTGGCTCCTGTGTCTACGTCACAGGTTGGAATTTTCAATGTGACTTTTGAACCTGGTTGCAGGAATAACTGGCATATTCATCATGCAAAAAGCGGAGGCGGACAGATTCTTATCTGCATTGCAGGACGTGGATACTATCAGGAAGAAGGAAAAGAAGCAGTAGAAATGAAACCCGGAGATTGTGTCAATATTCCGGCAGAAGTAAAACACTGGCATGGAGCAGCACCAGATGAATGGTTTTCACATCTGGCAATTGAAGTACCGGGAGAAAAAACATCATCCGAATGGTGTGAAATAGTAACGGATGAGATATATGGAAAACTGAAATAAGTACTTTCTCCCAAAAGTGGGAAAAAGAAATTTTACGGCGAACAATTATGTCCGCCGTAAAATTATGTCTGTTTTGTTAAAAAGTCTGATAGCTGTTGTCCAAGAAAGAAACCAACCTGTGGATATAACTCCTGGATTTCCTGATATTTTGCTTCAATCATTTCTGGTTCATCAGTCCAGATCTTTTCATATATTTTGAAAGCTCTTTTTAAATGTGTTTTGGCTTGCGGAAGATTGGCAGTCATTAGATAAATGGTTCCAAGGGTTTCCTGTACTTTGGCATAATCCAGACAGTGATCGGAATGGTATTCCTTGATGATGCCGGATAATTTTTGCAATTCGGAGATTCCTCTTTCGGGTTCCTGCTGTTCTGTCAGGAACATTGCATAATTGGCAATCTGAGGTATGCTGTCATTTATATGAAGCAGGTTAAATTGGTCAAGCAGTGAGATACTTTTTTCCATGTGTTCTCTTGCAAGATCGGGATGACCGTTCATGCGGTAAAGTCCACCGAGATTGGCATGAAGGTTGGAAACAAGGCGAGCATTGTCAACAGTGATAGTTTCTATCTGGGCAAGTGCATCTTTTTCCAGTTTTATTGCTTTTTCAGGTTTAGTTTCAAGAGTTGCCTGAAAATCCAGTAATAATGCCCGGTCGGAGTCGGTGCCAATACTTTTTGTTTTTAATAGACATTTCAATTCCTGAATGATTCCATTCATACCTTTGTGGTAGTTATAGTTATCCATGTATGGAAATGCATTTTCCAGAAAAAGCAGATACTTTGGTATATCATCCTTTTCAATCAATTCTATGATATTTCCGATTGTTTGAAACAGTTTCTTGTAATAATCAACTTCCATTCCATGCATTAAACATATGTGCTGTAAAGAATCCAGTAATATGTGGCAGCGAGTTACAGATGGTTTTGTCTCTGAAAGGGTGATTTCCTGAATCATCGGATGCAGAGAGATAGTGCGACGTGTTGTTGTCTGAACGAAACCAGTCTCAATTAAATCGTTGATTTCATTTAGTGTGGGCAGTTCCAGCCATTTGGCAAATATACGGGCAGAAATACCGGTGGAAGGAAGAAAGCACATATTACACATGATATCCTGCTGTTCAAGAGATAAAGTGTATAAAGAAAACAGCGTATGGATATGACTGTAATAGGTGGCTTTGCTGCTTTGTCCATCTTTGATTATTTTAATTTTATCTTCGTTATGGAAAGATGCTTTTTCCACCTGAAGTCTTGTTAATAACTGGTCTGGAGTTGAGATTCCATTTTCCAGAAGTTTTGCTGCCAGTTCCACGGCAAAAGTATGAGAATGAACAGTTTCGATGATCTTTTCAACTGTTGCCCGGTACGTGTCTGCCTCTGAATAAAATACTGATGCCAGCTGGAAGAGAGCGTTCATATTCTCTATTTCTTTTAATGGCAGAGTACAGTATTCATCCAGTTTGCTTCTGGTTGTAAACAAAATCTGGCAGCGATATTTTAATACTACTGACAGAAAGCTGTCCTGTGTCGCAGTGACATTAAAATTATCTATGATAAGCAGAGTATCGGATTTCAGGGAACGAAGGAAACGGTTATGTCTTTGAAACCGTTCCTGTTCAGTGCTTTCCGGCAGATCGTCAATAAAATCCATGTCAGTAATATCCTGATGAAGATTGCCGGTATATTCTACATAAAGGATATTGGTGTATTGCTTTATGTACCGCTTTGCGTAGGCTTTGGCAAGTTCACTTTTTCCGATTCCGGCGATTCCGCAAAGAAAAACATGACGGTTTTCCTCAAGCATGGTATATAATTCTTCCAGTTCTTTATCTCTTCCGATAAAATGACGGCATGGTTTCGGAACCTCACTGTCCATAATATAATCCAGCACAATGGGGGATAAAGCGCCTCCGGCGAGCAGCTTCTGATTTTTGGTATTACGTTTGATGAATTGGCGTTCCATGCCAAAAGAAATCAGTTTTGCAAGAAACAGCAGTCTTGAACTGGCTGGTTTATATAAGGGAGTCAGATTTTTCTTTTTCGCATCTGAGATGCTGTCATCCTGAATGAATAAAGTGTAAATATCTTGTATAGCCATATTACAGTCAGACATCAGTGGAAGAAGATTCTGGTGGATGGTATGGGTTAATTTTTCCTGATTGGATGGCTTGGAATAGTAAGCGGATATTTTAGGACTGATTTTAGCCTGACCAGTCATCCAGCGGCAAACCAGACCGTTATCCATTGAAAAATCCTGATTTGCCGGATCATCCATAAAATCTTCAAATAATTCGTATAAAAAATCAGGCTGACTCATTTGATTACTTTCGCTGATATGATTTTTTAAGCAAGTGCTAATAGAAGAAAAATCGCATCGATTCAATAGAAATTCCCCTTTCGTAGTTAAGATTAAGTATATCTATCATAACACGAACATATATTCGATTCAAGAAAATGCGGATATTTTTAAATTGATTGTGTCA